>OGEJ01000002.1_pt1 | contig 410943 bp, 307 predicted proteins | sample 1570701 | NCBI WGS metagenome assembly OGEJ01 (sample SAMEA2582140, study PRJEB24529) | metagenome | biome: Human gut stool | place: China | collected 2011
CGGCAGCCCGTAGGGCAGCCGGGGAGGCTTTTTTCGTGTGTGTGTGCCCCGGGCCGGGGCCCGCCCTTCCTGACATCACCGGCACGCCTTCCTGTCATCCGCCGTCATTCTGGTTTTCAGTCCGTTGCGGGCAGAAATGACGGCATGACAGGAAAAACGGGAAAAACCTAATAACAGGTATTTAGGTTTTCTTCGTTTGGTGCTTGATGCAATATTGTTGCGATAATGGCGTTATGGTGTTGTATGCAATGGACTGACCGAATACGGCAAATGAAGATACTTCTTGTTGCAGCTGCTGTGATGATAGCAGTTGCCAGTCTGCTTGTTTCACATTTTCTTATTAGGGATTTAGCTTCAGAGGAGCGTCATCGCATGGAGGTTTGGGCCGAGGCCATGCGTTCATTGAATATGGCTGATGAGAATACCGACCTGAATCTGGTACTGAAAGTGATCAATGAGAATAATACTATTCCTGTCATAGTGCTGGACTCCAAAGGGGAGGCCCAGACCTTCAGAAACGTTGTGGGACTGGAAGGAGTAGATGATGTGGATAGTCTGAAGAAGGCTTCGAAATTGGGGAGAGAATGGTTGGAGGCCGGGAATAATATCAAGATAGAACTTGGTGGAAAAGTTGGCGAAACATCTAATGCTGTCGGGCATGACTATATACAAGTGTGTTACGACGAGTCCCTGATGCTCAAGCGATTGGCTGTGTACCCCATAGTGCAGTTGGGAGTCGTCATGATATTTGTCGTCGTTGCCATTTTTGCCCTCTTGACCTCCAAGCGGGCAGAGCAGAATAAAATCTGGGTGGGACTTTCAAAGGAGACAGCCCACCAGCTCGGAACTCCCATATCAAGTCTCATGGCATGGATGGAGATTCTAAAGGAGAGCTATCCGGAGGATGCTCTGATTCCGGAGATGGATAAAGATGTGAAGCGATTACAGCTGATTGCCGACCGTTTTTCAAAGATAGGGTCGCTTCCTGAGCCTGTTCCAGCGAGCTTGCATAATGTTCTTGACCATGTGATGGATTATATGGTTCGGCGTACGTCCAATAAGGTGAAGATCGTTAAAATAATGCCCAAGGACGACATTATCATCAAACTCAATGCTTCTCTGTTTGAATGGGTAATTGAAAATCTGGCCAAGAATGCCATTGATGCTATGGGGGGAGTTCCCGGTACAGTGACGTTGCGGGTGGAAGATGCCGGAGAGAAGGCAGTCATAGAAGTTTCGGACACGGGAAGAGGCATCCGGAGGAAGGATGTGGGTAATGTTTTCCGTCCCGGTTTTACAACCAAAGAACGGGGATGGGGACTTGGATTGAGCTTGGCCAAGCGTATCGTAGAAGAATACCACCACGGCAAAATATGGGTTAAAAGTTCGGAACTTGGCAAAGGAACCACTTTTCGGATTGAACTTCCTAAAGGAGAGTAAGTGCTTTTCCATCCTGTTCGGACGGTTTTGAACCTGTGCGATGATAGCTGTCCAATGGGAAACTTCGTGACACCGTATGTAGTACTAAGGTATGAAAAGATGTGGAAAATTGGGAAGCATCTAAATATTTTTACTCGTAGTATAGCATAAATCAAAAAATATTCGTAACTTTGCAGCCCGTAAATGTGTAGTATAAAGTCTTTTAAGATAGATTTGAAAGCTTTGAAAGAAGGTGAAAACACCTTTGAGTATCAGCTTGCCGATGAATATTTTAAGGCTATTGAAGCCCCTGAGATTCAGCGGGGAATTTTGTCGTGCCACGTATCTGTACGCCGTTCGGAAGATTTCTTTGAGCTGAATTTCCATACAAAGGGTTTTGTACACATCCCATGTGATGTCTGTTTGGACGACATGGAACAGGCGATAGAGACGGATAACCGTCTTATAGCTAAGTTTGGAGAAAACTACTCGGAAGAAGATGAGCTCGTGACGGTGGCTGAGGACGAAGGAATACTCGATGTCGCATGGTTCATCTATGAATTTATAGTACTCAACATTCCCATCAGGCATGTGCATGCACCTGGAAAATGTAACTCTGCCATGATTGACGTGCTGAACCACTTTTCGCCTTTGGGTGAAGAGCCGTCTGCCGCCCGAAGCGGTGAGGATAATGATGAGCAGACTATGGATCCACGCTGGGCAGCACTTTCCAATTTGAAAATTGAAGATTAAAAAAATAAAAATTAAAGATTTACAATTATGGCACATCCTAAAAGAAGACAGTCCAAGACCCGTACACTCAAGAGAAGAACTCATGATAAGGCAGTAGCCCCGACATTGGCCACATGCCCTAACTGCGGTGCCTATTATGTGTATCACACAGTTTGCCCCACTTGCGGCTACTATAGAGGCAAGGTCGCTATTGTTAAGGAAACAGCTGAATAATGGGCAAAATCAACGCAATAATCACGGGTATTGGCGGATACGTGCCTGACTATATCCTCAACAACGAGGAACTGTCGCGCATGGTGGATACCAATGACGAGTGGATTATGGCGCGTGTGGGTATCAAGGAACGGCGTATTCTCACCGAAGAAGGTCTCGGCACGAGTTACATGGCCCGTAAGGCAGCCAAGCAACTCATCCAGAAGACAGGCGTTGACCCTGACACGATAGATGCACTCATCGTGACCACCACCACTCCTGATTATAAGTTTCCTTCCACGGCTTCCATCGTGATTGGGAAGTTGGGGCTGAAAAATGCCTTTGCTTTCGATTTCGAGGCTGCTTGCTGTGGTTTCCTCTATTCGCTTGATGTTGCCGCATCCATGATACAGAGTGGTCGCTACAAGCGGATTGTTGTGATAGGTGCCGACAAGATGTCGTCGCTGGTTGACTATACCGATCGTGCCACTTGTGTATTGTTTGGTGATGGAGCCGCAGCCGTACTCTTAGAGGCTACGGAAGAGGAGAACATCGGATATCAGAATTCTTTTCTCCGTACCGATGGTATCGGGCTTCCGTTCTTACACATGAAAGCAGGTGGCTCTGTTTGTCCGACTTCTCAGTTTACGGTAGACCATCGTCTTCATTACCTCTACCAAGAGGGACGGACGGTGTTCCGCTATGCTGTGACGGACATGAGCAACGACGTGATGAAAGTCATGGAGGCCAACAACCTGACGGCAGACGATGTGAAATGGGTTGTGCCGCATGAGGCCAATCTTCGTATTATCGAGGCCGTGACTAAGCGTGCAGGTTTGCCCATGGACAAGGTGGCTGTCAACATCGACCATTACGGCAACACCAGTGCCGCCACGATTCCGTTGGCCCTTTGGGATTATGAAAGCCAGTTGAACAAAGGTGACAATATCATCTTTACGGCTTTCGGAGCCGGTTTTGTGCATGGAGCTTCCTTCTACAAGTGGGCTTACGACGGTGCAAAGGCTGTGACAAAGAAATAAACGCATTAAACAGAACTACAGATAACGCATCCTTTCTTGCTAAATCGGGAAGGATGCGTTTTTCGGTTGTGGGTATTGTTTGGAAAAGACAGGTAAATCCCAATAAGAATAGAGGACGAACGAATAAAGGAAAATATGCATAAGGCAGGATTTGTGAATATCGTCGGCAATCCGAATGTGGGTAAGTCGACATTGATGAACCAACTCGTTGGCGAGCGGATATCGATCGCTACATTCAAGGCACAGACCACGCGGCATCGCATTATGGGAATCGTGAACACTGAAGACACACAGATAGTGTTCTCGGATACGCCCGGCGTGTTGAAACCCAATTACAAAATGCAGGAGATGATGCTTGCTTTCTCCGAAAGTGCTTTGGCCGATGCCGATGTGTTGCTTTATGTGACTGATGTGGTAGAGAATCCCGAAAAGAATGTGGATTTTCTTGATAAGGTGAAGAAAATGTCCATTCCGGTGCTGCTGCTCATCAATAAGATTGACGAGAGCGACCAGAAAAAGCTGGGCGATCTGGTGGAGAAATGGCACTCGCTGTTGCCCAATGCGGAGATTCTGCCCATTTCGGCCAAGAATAAGTTTGGCGTGGATATGCTCATGCGCCGTATTAAGGAGCTGTTGCCCGAGTCACCTGCCTATTTCGACAAAGACCAGCTGACAGACAAACCGGCTAAATTCTTCGTTTCAGAGATAGTCCGAGAGAAGATTCTGCTCTATTACGACAAGGAGATTCCCTACTCGGTTGAAGTGAGTGTGGAGCGTTTCAAGGAAGACGAGCATAAGATACATATCAATGTGGTGATCTATGTGGAACGTGACTCCCAAAAAGGTATCATCATCGGGCATCAAGGTGTGGCCCTCAAGAAAGTGAGCAGTGAAGCACGTAAGGCACTGGAAAAGTTTTTCGACAAGAAGATTTTCCTTGAAACTTTCGTGAAGGTGGATAAGGACTGGCGCAGTTCGCAAAAGGAATTGAAGCATTTCGGGTATAATCCGGAGTGAGAAAGTAAAAGTCTCACCACAAAAAGAAATATAATTTTGGCCCTGAATGTATGGAGGGTATTACTCTCGCTGCTTAAGCGAGGGCCGAAGAATGTATAACTTCAGAAATTAAAACAACAAAAAATGGCAAGTTTAGTAGCTATTGTTGGCCGCCCCAATGTGGGTAAGTCAACACTTTTCAATCGATTGACCCAAAGTCGCCGGGCCATTGTCAGCGACACAGCCGGTACGACTCGCGACCGCCAGTATGGCAAGTGCCAATGGAATGGACGTGAATTTTCGGTTGTCGATACCGGCGGTTGGGTGGTCAAGTCAGACGATATTTTCGAAGATGCCATCCGACGGCAGGTGCTTGTGGCCACAGAGGAGGCCGACCTTGTGCTGTTTTTGGTAGATGTCAGTACCGGTGTGACCGACTGGGATGAAGACGTGGCGATGATTCTGCGTCGCACGAAGCTGCCCGTCATCCTCGTGGCCAACAAGGTGGATAATAGTTCCGAATATTACGAGGCAGCCGAATTTTACAAACTGGGACTTGGCGATCCTCATTGCATCAGTGCCGCCACAGGCGGTGGTACGGGTGACTTGCTCGACCTGATACTTGAGAAGATGCAGCCTAAGGAAGAGGAGGAACTCGAAGACGATATTCCCCGCTTTGCCGTGGTTGGGCGTCCTAATGTGGGAAAGTCGAGTATCATCAACGCCTTTATCGGCGAAGACCGCAATATTGTGACCGAAATAGCCGGTACCACGCGCGACAGCATCTACACCCGTTACGACAAGTTCGGCTTCGACTTCTATCTTGTCGATACTGCCGGCATACGGCGCAAGAACAAGGTGAGTGAGGATTTGGAGTTCTACAGCGTGATGCGTTCCATCCGGGCCATCGAAAATTCGGATGTTTGTATCCTCATGATTGATGCCACGAGGGGCATTGAGACTCAGGATATGAATATCTTCCAGTTGATACAGAAGAACAACAAGTCGCTTGTTGTTGTTGTCAACAAGTGGGATCTGGTGGAAGACAAGACCCAGAAGGTTATCGACACCTTCGAGAATGCCATCCGTGCGCGCATGGCTCCATTTGTGGATTTCCCCATCATTTTTTCGTCGGCTGTCACCAAGCAGCGCATTTTCAAGGTACTTGAAACAGCCAAGCAAGTGTATCTCAACCGTAAGATCCGTGTGGGTACATCGAAACTCAACGAAGTGATGTTGCCCATCATCGAGGCCTATCCACCGCAGAGCATTAAGGGTAAATATATCAAAATCAAGTATTGCACGCAGTTGCCCAACACGCAGATTCCCTCTTTTGTGTTCTATGCCAATCTGCCGCAGTATGTGAAAGAGAACTATCGGCGCTTTCTCGAAAACAAGATTCGCGAAAACTGGTCGATGCATGGTTGCCCCATCAATGTGTTCGTGCGGCAGAAATAGCTCTCACGGCATCATATTGCGTCCCATCAATGCACATCCGCCCGTCGGGTAGATGTGCATTTCGTTTTTCTGTGGCCAGTTTGTTGCGAGATTCAGGAAAAAAAAGTATATTTGCCGTGTTTCGGGTGATTTGCTTCCAGCTTTTATGCCTGTCGGTGTGAGATGAAGGGAGGCCCCCCACTCATTTGTGATGACAAAACCAATAAACAACATGTCCCTATGGCTTGTAGACAAGAATTTGTAGATTTTGTGGCAGAACAGGCTTCTGCAGCGGGAGAAATCTTCTGCCGGAAGATGTTCGGTGACTACGGAATGTATTGTAACTCCGTTTTCGTGGGAGTGATTTGTGATGACAAACTCTTTCTGAAAGTGACGGAGGAGGCTGCACCCTTGCTGAAAGAGAAGCTTCTGGAACCGCCCTACGATGGTGCCAAGCCCTGTTTCTATATTCCCGATCTTGACGACCGCGACTATGTCTCTGCTTTAGTTGCCGCCACTTTTAGATCATTGGAAAAGGGAGGAGGCAAGAAGCGGAAAGCTAACAAAAAATGACACAACCGGCATTACTGCCGGCCAAAAGTTGCTTTTCCCGGGATAAAATCCGTATCTTTGCGACACCTTATGTAAAAAGAGAAGACGATGAGAAAACTTTTATATTTTCCGGTACTTATACTTGCCCTGGCATGCACGTCCGCTCCCGATGCCGGAGAGTTGGCCGCTGTGGCTGCCAAGGGCTGTTACGACTTGTTGATTGAAGGCAAATACGACGACTATGTGGCCGGCCGGTACACCCCCGACTCCATTCCCGACAGCTATCGTGAACAGCTCGTCACCAATGCCAAGATGTTTGCCGGCCAGCAGCAGGACGAGCATCGTGGCATCAAAGAGGTGAGAATCGTCAATGCCAAGGCCGATACGGCACGCCACACGGCCCAAGTGTTTCTGGTGTTTTCATACGGTGACAGCACGAGTGAGGAGGTCATGGTGCCTATGGTGGAGCATCGGGGAGTTTGGAAGATGAAATGACCCACTCGCTTATTCCCGTATGCTGCACGTTTCCGGAGTAGACGGGCGTATAGTGGGAAGTATTAAAAGAAATGAAAAAGCATGACATGAAAAACATGGACATCCGGTGCGTAAGATGAAAACGACCGTCCAAAATGCCAAAAACATCGGAAAAGCATTCCCAGTGTAGCCCTTTGATAAGGTGAAAGAGCCACACTGAAAGTTCGAAATGGCCGTAGTGAGAAACTGAAAGAGGCCCTTTTAGCTCCTCGAATGGCTGTTGCAAGATACTGGAAAACCCGGAAACAAAAAAAGAGAAGCACCTGCGTACTTCTCTTGCTTATGCAAAGATAACCCTAAAAAAGCCCGAATGCAAATGCGTAGCGAATTTGTTTGACATCGTATCGGAGGGATATATGGTGTCAGCTTCAGCGGTCAGGCCGAATCGCCTATCCACAGCTATATCGCCGCTTTTCTTTCCTTCCTATGGTCAGCCTTCTTTTTTCTCTTCTTCCATCTCCACTTCTTTCACTTTTCTGAACAGGTCGCTGGCAAACACCAGGTCGTTGAGCTTCTCATTGGTGGAGTTCATCACATCGTCTTTCGTTCCCTGCCACTCTTTCCGTCCTTTATAGATGAAGCAGATGTTCTCCCCGATGCCCATCACCGAGTTCATGTCGTGGGTGTTGATGATGGTCGTCATGCCAAACTCTTTGGTGATGCCCGATAGCAGATCGTCAATCACGAGCGAAGTCTTCGGGTCGAGTCCGGAGTTGGGCTCGTCGCAAAAGAGATACTTGGGATTCATCACGATGGCCCGTGCTATGGCCACACGTTTCTGCATACCACCCGATATTTCACCCGGAAACTTCTGCTGTGCGTCAATGAGGTTCACCCGGTCAAGGCATTCCTGCGCCCGCTTTGTGCGTTCGCGCAGATTCATCGTGGAGAACATATCGAGCGGGAACATCACGTTTTCGAGTACAGTCTGCGAGTCGAATAGGGCTGCATTCTGAAAAATCATACCCATTTCGCGCCGCATTCTGACTTTCTCTTTCTTGCTCATCTGCACGAAGTTACGCCCATCATAGAGCACTTCGCCCTCTGTGGGGTCGAGCAGGCCCACAAGATTCTTCATCAGCACGGTTTTTCCCGAACCGCTCTGGCCGATAATCAGATTGGTCTTGCCGGTTTCAAACTTGACATTGATGTCGTTCAACACCGTTTTGTCACCAAAGGATTTTGTAAGATGTTTTACTTCGATCATATTAGCCCCCTAAGTTAGGGGGTTGGGGGTCTGAACAAGCAGTACGCTCCCAACCCGATGTCCCATGTGCATATATTCCGGAGAATGTCATTTGTGCCTCATGGGCGGATGTATTATTTCTTTTTGTATCTATGAAAAAACTCATTGTTTTCGATAAAGTCTTTTATTCTCCCAACGGCATTTGCCACATTGTCTTCGACTTCTTGGTTTTGCAGTCTGAACACCTTGATACCCTGGCTGTTCAAGAACTCCGTGCGTTCCGCATCGCGTCGTTTGGCCTCCTCGCTTTCATGCACTGTCCCGTCCACTTCTATGCACAACTTGATTTCCGGGCAATAGAAATCCATCACATAAGGCCCGAAGCCATGTTGTCTGCGGAATTTGAGTCCGTTGATTTGTCTGCCGCTTATCTGTTTCCAAAGTATGCGTTCACACGGGGTGGATTCTCTGCGAAGCTGTTGGCGGAACGCCTTGTCATAAGGAAGGTTGGAGTTGTGCATGCGAAGTGGTGGGGATAAATGCTTTTATTTTATGAGGTTGGTCGTTTGTGGATGTTCAGACCCCCATCCCCCTAACTTAGGGGGCAGTCAGCTCAGCACCTGCGTCAGGAACACATCCGAAAAGAGGATGAGTACGCTTGAGCACACCACGGCGTCGGTTGAAGATTCGCCCACTTCCACCGAACCGCCTTCCACGGTGTAGCCGAAATAGGACGACACCGAGGCGATGATGAAAGCAAAGAAAAGACTTTTGATGATACTCATCCACACAAACCACGCGTTGAACGAATGTTGCAGACCCAGCGTCAGGTCGTCGGGAGAGAGAATATGCCCCACGTATGCCGTGGCGTAGGCACCAATGATGCCCATAGCCGACGAGAAGATGACGAGAAACGGCATGATGGTGACCAGTCCGAGGATTTTCGGCAGAATGAGATAGCCGGCAGAATTGACACCCATGATGTCGAGTGCGTCTATCTGTTGGGTGACACGCATGGTGCCGAGTTCCGAAGCAATGTTCGAGCCCACCTTTCCTGCAAGAATCAGACACATGATGCTGGAGGAGAATTCGAGCAGCATAATCTCTCTCGTGGTGTAGCCAGACACCCACCGTGGCATCCACGGGCTCTGGATGTTCAGCTTCATTTGGATGCATATCACTGCCCCGATAAAAAACGATATCAGCAACACGATGCCGATGGAGTCCACCCCCAACTGCGACATCTCCTTGACATAGCGTTTCATGAACATGCGCATGCGCTCGGGCCGGGAGAACGAACGCCCCATCAATATCAGATATTTACCAAAGGTGGTAAGCCATTTCAAAATCAGCATGTAGGTTTAATTCTGTTTTATGGTTGCAAAAGTAACCAAAATCTACTTAAAAACTGCATTTTGTGGAATAGTTTTTGATTTTATAAGGGATAATCGGTTGTTTTTTAGTAATTTTGCATCCAAATTCATCATTATGGACGAAAACAACATGAGTGTTGCACAGCCGGGCGGTGAGCAGGCCGTGCTGCGCACAGAAGGACTGGTGAAACGCTACGGGGCCCGCACGGTGGCCAACGGCGTGACCATCAATGTGAAGCAAGGAGAAATCGTGGGGCTGCTCGGCCCCAACGGAGCCGGCAAGACCACCTCGTTCTATATGACTACCGGACTGGTGGTGCCCAACGAGGGACACGTCTACATCAACGATGAAGAAATCACCGACTATCCCGTCTACAAACGTGCCCGTGCCGGCATTGGCTATCTGCCGCAGGAGGCCAGCGTGTTTCGCAAAATGAGCGTGGAAGACAATATCATGTCGGTGCTTGAAATGACCGGCAGGCCGCATCGCTACCAGCTTGACAAGCTGGAGAGCCTGATCAGCGAATTCCGGCTCAGCAAGGTGCGCAAGAACAAGGGCGACCAGCTCTCCGGCGGTGAGCGACGCCGCACGGAGATAGCCCGATGTCTGGCCATCGACCCCAAGTTCATCATGCTCGACGAGCCTTTTGCCGGTGTCGATCCTATCGCCGTGGAAGATATCCAGCACATCGTGTGGCGGCTGAAATACCGCAACATCGGCATCCTTATCACCGACCACAACGTGCAGGAAACCCTGTCCATCACCGATCGCGCCTACCTGCTTTTCGAAGGAAAGATACTTTTCAAAGGCATCCCTGAAGAAATTGCCGCCGATCCCACGGTGCGCAAGCACTACTTGAGTGAGAACTTCGTTTATCGCAAGTTCAAGCCCAATGAAGAAGACTTGGACTTTGTAGCCTCGTTGCGTTAAAAAAACAAATTTTTCTTTTATAGATTAGGTGTTTACACCAATAATCATTACTTTTGCACCCCTAACCGGCAAAGCTGAAAATAAAAACAATAATAAAATAACAAAAACATCAGAGATGAAAATTTCATTTGAGAATCCCGACAAGGTGAACGGTCTGATGACCATCGCCGTTGAAGAAGCTGACTACAAAGAGAATGTCGAGAAGACATTGAAGGATTATCGCAAAAAAGCCAATATGCCCGGTTTCCGTCCGGGACAGGCGCCGATGGGCCTGATCAAGCGCCAGTACGGTGCCGCTGCCCGCATGGATGAAATCAACAAACTTGTAGGCAAGGAAATCTACAAGTATGTGCAAGACAACAATATCCAGATGCTTGGCGAACCTCTGCCTTCCGAGAAGCAGGAGCCCCAGGATTTGGAGAACGGAACTGAATTCACTTTTTATTTCGACATTGCCGTGGCTCCCGAAATGAAGGTGTCACTCACCGGCCGCGACAAGGTGGACTACTATAACATCATCGTGGACGACAAGCTCGTCGACCAACAGGTGGATATGTTCGCCTCCCGTGCCGGCAGCTACGAGAAGGCAAGAACCTATAAGGACAACGACATGTTGAAAGGCGACTTGCGCGAACTTGACGAGACCGGCAATACCAAGGAGGGCGGTATCACCGTTGAGGCAGCCGTGCTCATGCCGACCTACATCAAGGTGGACGACCAGAAGAAACTCTTCGACGGAGCCAAACTCGGCGACATCATCACCTTCAATCCCCGCAAAGCCTATCCCGACAACGATACTGAGGTGTCTTCCTTGTTGAAAATAGAGCGTGATACGGTGAAGAACATGACTTCCGACTTCAGTTTCCAGATTACCGAAATTCAGCGTTTCGCCAAGCATGCTGTTGATCAGGAACTTTTCGACCAGACTTTCGGCGAGGGTGTCGTGAAAGATGAGAAAGAGTTCCGTGAGAAGATAGCCGAAGGCCTGAAAAGGCAACTCGCCACCGACTCCGACTTCAAATTCATCCAAGACGTGCGCGCCCATTGCGAGAAGAAAGTGGGCGAACTCACCTATCCCGATGCCCTGCTGAAGCGCATCATGCTCAGTAACAACAAGGACAAAGGCGAGGACTATGTGGAGAAAAACTATGCACAAAGCATCAAGGAACTCACTTGGCACCTCATCAAGGAGCAGCTTGTGAAGGCCCAAAACATCAAGATAGAGGATGCCGACGTGAAGGAGGCTGCCAAGGAAGCCGCCCGTGCACAGTTTGCCCAGTATGGCATGAACAATGTTCCTGAAGATTATATCGAGAATTATGCCAATGAGGTGTTGAAGAAAGGCGACAGTAACGATGCTCTCGTAGACCGGGCTATCGACCGTAAACTCACGGCTGTGTTGAAGACCGTCGTGAAGCTCAACGAGAAAGAGGTGTCACTAGAAGACTTCAACAAGCTGATGAGCGAATAAGCTTTTTTAAGAAAAAAACTTCTTGATATAAGGAGGTTGTCGACTTTTTTTCTTATCTTTGTTCCACAAACAAGAAAAAAGAGGGCCGACAACCTCTCTTTTCGTCTTAATAATTTTAAGGTTATTAGAAAATATGAATAGCGATTTTAGAAAATATGCCACTCGCCACTTGGGCATGAGTGGAATGATGATTGACGATGTTGTGAAGGCGCAGGCGCGCTATCTTAATCCGTATATTCTTGAAGAGCGTCAGCTGAACGTCACCCAGATGGATGTGTTCTCCCGTCTGATGATGGACCGCATCATTTTCTTGGGTACGGAGATTGACGACTATACGGCCAACACTTTGCAGGCCCAGCTTCTCTACTTGGATTCCACTGACCCGGGTAAGGATATTTCCATCTATCTCAACAGTCCCGGTGGCAGCGTGACCGCCGGCTTGGGCATCTACGACACCATGCAGTTTGTGTCCAGTGATGTGGCCACTATCTGCACGGGTATGGCTGCATCTATGGCTGCCGTGCTGCTCGTAGCCGGTAAAGAAGGCAAGCGGCAGGCATTGCCCCACAGCCGTGTGATGATCCATCAGCCGCTCGGCGGCGTGCAAGGACAGGCTTCCGATATCGAAATCGAGGCTAAGGAGATTCAGAAATTCAAGAAAGAACTCTATAACATCATTTCCGAGCATTCCCACACGCCGTTTGACAAGGTGTGGCAGGATAGTGACCGTAACTATTGGATGACGGCCGACGAAGCTAAAGAATATGGGATGATCGACATGGTGCTTAAAAACAAAGCGTAAGGAAAGGGATTGATGACAAAGAAGATTTGTAGCTTCTGTGGAAGAAGTGAAAAAGATGTGAAACTGCTGATATCCGGATTGAGCGGTTATATCTGCGACAACTGCGTGCAGCAGGCTTACGAGATATTGACCACCTCGGGTGTGCTTGGAGAAACAGGGCAGGCGGGGGAAGAGCAAGAGCAGTTTGATTTGAAAAAACTGCCGAAGCCCCGCGAAATTAAGCAATATCTTGATGAATACATCATCGGACAAGACGATGCCAAGCGCCATTTGGCCGTGGCTGTCTACAACCATTACAAGCGACTTCAGCAACCGGCGAGTGACGAAGGTGTGGAGATAGAGAAAAGCAATATCATTATGGTGGGGAGCACCGGTACGGGCAAGACTCTGCTGGCCCGCACCATCGCCAAATTGCTCAAAGTGCCTTTCACCATTGTCGACGCCACGGTGTTTACCGAGGCCGGCTATGTGGGAGAAGATGTGGAGAGTATCCTTAGCCGCTTGCTCCAAGTGGCCGACTACAATGTGGAGGCGGCCCAACGCGGCATCGTCTTCATTGACGAAATCGACAAGATAGCCCGCAAGAGCGATAATCCCAGCATCACGCGCGACGTGAGCGGTGAAGGGGTGCAGCAGGCCATGCTCAAGTTGCTGGAAGGGACGATGGTCAATGTGCCGCCCAAGGGAGGACGCAAGCATCCCGACCAAGATTATATTCATGTGGACACGCGGAATATCCTCTTTATCTGCGGCGGGGCTTTCGACGGCATTGAGCGCAAGATTGCGCAGCGTCTGAACACCCACGTGGTGGGGTATAATTCTGTTCAGCATGTGCGCAAGATAGACAAGGAGGACATCATGCAGTACATCCAGCCACAAGACTTGAAGTCGTTCGGACTTATTCCCGAACTGGTGGGTCGCCTGCCGGTGCTCACCTATCTCAATCCGTTGGGCAGGGAGGCGTTACGCCGTATTCTCACCGAACCTAAAAACTCGATAATCCGGCAATATATCAAGTTGTTTGAGATGGATGGGGTGACGCTGACTTTTGCCGAGGGAGCACTCGACTACATTGTAGACAAGGCTGTGGAGTATAAACTCGGTGCACGCGGACTGCGTTCCATCGTGGAGACGGTCGTGATGGACGCCATGTTTGACATACCGTCGAAACGTATCAAGAAATTTGAAATCACCGCAGACTATGCAAAGGAGCAACTCGAAAAAGCTCATCTGAACAATCTGCTGACAGCTTAATCATATCCCTTGTCCGGGCCTTTCGGGGCTCCGGGCAGGGCTTACCTGAAAACAACATAAATGGGAGCAGTGGCCTGTAGACTGCTTGTTATATGGCGAAAGAAGTTAATCTTACACAACAACTGAAACACTATTTCGGCTTTGATGCTTTCAAAGGCGATCAGGAAGCTATTATCCGCAATCTGCTCAAGGGAAATGATACGTTTGTGCTGATGCCCACCGGCGGGGGAAAGAGCCTGTGCTACCAGCTCCCTTCACTCATCATGGACGGCATAGCCATTGTTGTGTCGCCGCTGATAGCGTTGATGAAAAATCAGGTGGATGTCATCAACGGCATGAGCGAAGAGGAAGGTGTAGCCCATTATCTGAACTCCTCGCTCAACAAAGCCGAGATAGAGCGTGTCAAGACCGATGTGCTCAGTGGTCGCACCAAACTGCTCTATGTGGCCCCTGAGTCACTGCTCAAAGATGACGAGGCCTGCGAAGGGGGCGGGCAAGGAGCCAAAAAGGTCAAGTTTTCTTTCTTGGAAGAAGTGAAGATTTCTTTTTATGCCGTCGATGAAGCGCATTGTATTTCGGAGTGGGGACATGATTTCCGTCCGGAATACCGCAATATCCGCAAGGCTATCGACATATTAGGCCGTGCCCCCATCATTGCCCTCACGGCGACAGCCACCGACAAGGTGCGCACCGACATCAAAAAGACATTGGGCATCTCTGATGCCAAGGAATTTAAAAGTTCTTTCAATCGCAGTAACCTCTACTATGAGGTGCGTCAGAAATCGGCCGATATCGATACGCAGATTGTCAAGTTTGTCAAGCAACATGCCGGCAAGAGTGGCATCATTTACTGTCTTTCCCGAAAGAAGGTGGAAGAGTTGGCGGCTGTATTGAAAGTCAACGAGATCAAGGCGGCTCCCTATCATGCCGGTCTCGATTCGGCCACGCGTTCGCAGACACAGGATGATTTCCTTATGGAGCGCATTGATGTGATTGTGGCCACTATTGCCTTTGGTATGGGCATTGACAAGCCCGATGTGCGTTTTGTCATCCATTATGACATCCCTAAAAGTCTTGAAGGCTATTATCAGGAGACCGGGCGTGCCGGCCGGGATGGGGGAGAGGGCTATTGTCTGGTGTTCTATTCTCCTAAAGACTTGAAAAAGTTGGAGAAGTTCATGGAAGGAAAGGCCGTGGCCGAACAGGACATCGGACGTCAGCTGTTGCAAGAGACGAAAGCCTATGCCGAGTCGTCCGTGTGTCGCAGAAAAATGCTGCTGCACTATTTCGGTGAGGAATATACCAAGGACAACTGTGGCATGTGTGACAACTGTCTGCATCCCAAGACCAAATTTGAAGCCAAGGAGGCCCTACTCATAGTACTCAAGGCCGTAAAAGCCCTGAAAGAAGACTTCCGGCAAGACTATGTGGTCGATTTTGTGAAAGGGCGTGGCACTGACGATATTGTGTCGCACAAGCACGACCAACTGGAAGAGTTCGGCTCCGGCGAAGATGAAGACCCCAAAGTGTGGAACCCCGTTATCCGTCAGGCACTCATCGCAGGCTATCTCAAGAAAGACGTGGAAAATTACGGACTGCTTAAACTTACGGCTCTCGGCAAGAAGTTTATCAAGAGTCCGGAATCGTTTATGGTGGTCGAAGATGTTGAGTTTAGTGACGACTATGACGATGAGGCCGCCGGTGGCATGGGCGGAGGTGCTGCACTCGATGAGACTCTCTTCGCGATGCTGAAGAGTTTGCGTAAGGAAATCTCACGCAAGAAAAAAGTTCCCCAGTATGTGATTTTTCAAGACTCATCGCTTGAACAGATGGCAACGGTGTATCCCGTTTCATTGCAGGAGTTGCAGCAGATACAGGGCGTGGGCAGCGGTAAGGCCAAGCGTTATGGTAAGGAATTCTGCGACTTGATCAAACGTCACTGCGAAGAGAACGACATAGAGCGTCCGGAGGAATTAAGGGTCAGAACGGTGGCCAAGAAATCCATGCTCAAAGTGTATATCATCCAGAGCATCGACCGCCAGATGGCACTCGATGACATCGCCGATGCCAAGGGACTTGATTTTGGCGAATTGCTCGACGAAGTGGAGGCTATTGTGTATAGCGGCACCAAGCTCAACATCGACTATTTCCTCGACGAGGTGATGGATGAGGACCACGTGGACGATATTTACGACTATTTCCGGGAAAGCGAAACCGATGATCTCGAAACAGCTATGGAGGAACTGGGCGAAGACTATTCAGAAGACGAGATCAGACTGGTGCGTATCAAGTTCTTCTCTGAAATGGCCAACTGACGGACAGCCCGTGAAATACCCGTTAAATTGCTTTAATATCGGTTAGAAAAAGGCGAAAAGCAAATGCTATGTGGAAAAATAATGGTATATTTGCACGCAATAAATTTTTTAATACGTTATGTCATCATTTGTTGCTGATAAAATTGTAATGGACGGTCTGACTTTTGACGACGTTCTTCTAATTCCTGCTTATTCAGAGGTGCTACCTAAAACGGTGGAGTTGAAAACCAAGTTCTCTCGCAATATCGAGTTGAATGTGCCTTTCGTGACTGCGGCTATGGATACCGTTACCGAGGCTGCCATGGCTATTGCCATTGCGCGGGAAGGGGGAATCGGTGTGGTTCACAAGAATATGACTATTGAAGAGCAGGCCCGTCAGGTGGCTATCGTGAAGCGTGCTGAGAACGGGATGATTTATGATCCTGTGACCATCCGTCGCGGCAGCACGGTGAAAGACGCACTCGGTATGATGGCCGAATATCATATTGGTGGTATCCCTGTGGTGGATGAAGACAACCATTTGGTGGGCATTGTGACCAACCGTGACCTGCGATTTGAACTCCATCTCGACAAGAAAATAGACGAAGTGATGACAAGCAAGAATCTCGTGACCACGCATTTGCAGACCGACTTGGCGGCAGCAGCACAGATTCTTCAGGAAAACAAAATCGAAAAATTGCCCGTTGTGGATAATGAAAACCATCTCGTGGGCCTTATCACTTATAAAGATATTACCAAAGCCAAGGACAAACCGATGGCTTGTAAGGACGAGAAAGGCCGGTTGCGGGTGGCTGCAGGTGTCGGTGTTACGGCTGATACGCTCGACCGTGCCCGTGCGCTCGTTGAGGCTGGTGCCGATGCTATTGTCATTGATACGGCTCATGGACACTCTAAAGGTGTGATTGAGAAGCTTCGTGAAGTGAAGGCTGCTTTTCCCCACATTGACGTTGTTGTGGGCAATGTGGCTACTGGGGCAGCAGCCAAACTGCTTGTTGAAAATGGTGCCGATGCCGTTAAGGTGGGCATTGGTCCCGGATCTATTTGCACAACGCGTGTCGTAGCCGGTGTCGGTGTTCCCCAGCTGAGTGCCGTCTATGATGTTTATTCGGCTCTCAAAGGTACAGGTGTGCCGCTCATTGCCGATGGTGGACTTCGTTATTCTGGTGATGTCGTGAAAGCGTTGGCTGCCGGTGGGGCAAGCGTCATGATTGGTTCGCTCGTTGCGGGCACTGAGGAAAGTCCCGGTGATACCATCATTTTCAATGGGCGTAAGTTCAAGAGCTATCGAGGTATGGGATCATTGGAAGCTATGGAACAGAAAAACGGTTCGAAAGATCGCTATTTCCAGGGGGATACCAAAGATGTGAAAAAACTCGTACCGGAAGGTATCGCAGGTCGTGTGCCGTATAAAGGAACGGTGCAAGAGGTGATTTATCAGCTCGTTGGCGGTCTTCGGTCAGGTATGGGCTACTGTGGGGCAGCCGACATTAACATGCTTCATGAGGCTAAGTTTACCCGCATCACCAACGCTGGTGTCATGGAGAGCCACCCGCATGACATCTCCATCACGAGTGAGGCCCCGAATTATAGTCGTCCGGAGTAGTCACTTGCCCGGTCAGAACCAGTTTCTGAGGCCGGGCGTAATGAAGAATGAATAACAGACAATGAAAACAGCAACATTGTTGGTGGCCATGCTCCTTTGTGGGAGCATGGCTTATGCGCAGAATGATCCCGTGGTAATGACGATCAACGGAGCTCCCGTGAGCCGGTCTGAATTTGAGTATTCTTACAACAAGAATAACTCAGAGGGTGTCATCGACAAGAAGACCGTTGGTGAATATGTCGACTTGTTTGTCAATTACAAGTTGAAAGTACAGGCCGCCCTTGACGCCCGTCTCGACACGATGAGTTCTTTTAAGAAAGAGTTTCGTGAATATCGTGACCAGCAAGTGCGCCCCACGCTGGTGACTGATGCCGATGTTGAGGCTAAGGCACGGGATATTTACCGCGAAACACAACAGCGTGTGGATGGTGGCGGTGGATTGTTAAAGACATCACACATCTTGTTGCTTCTTGACCAGAATGCTACCAAGACACAGCAGGACGCAGCCAAGGTGCGCATCGACTCTGTTTACAACGCATTGAAAAAAGGTGCCGATTTTGCCAATTTGGCGCGTCGGTTGTCCGATGACAAGAGCTCGGCTGTCAATGGCGGGCAGTTGCCTTGGATTGAGCGTAACCAGTTGGTTAAGGCTTATGAGGATGTGGCTTATGCCTTGAAGAAAGGAGAAATCAGCAAGCCATTCCTCTCCGAATACGGTTATCATATTGTGAAACTGGATGACAAGCAGCCGTTCTTCCCATACGATTCGGTGAAAACTTCCATCTATCAGTTCATTGAAAGTCGTGGTCTGCGCGATGCCATCGTGACCGATCGGTTGCAAGAGGAAGCTAAGGTGGGCAACACCAGCCCTGAACAGTTGCTTGATGCCAAGACGGAAGAACTGACAGCCAAAGACGATGCGCTGAAATATCTGATAAAAGAATACCATGACGGCCTGTTGCTTTATGAGATTAGCAATCGCACGGTGTGGGATAAGGCGGCTAAAGATGAGGCCGGTCTTTCTGCCTATTTCGCTAAAAACAAGAAGAAATATCGCTGGGAGGAACCTCGTTTCAAAGGAATTGCCTATCATGTGAAGACCGCTTCTGATGTAGATGCCGTGAAGCGCAGCATCAAAGGAAAGCCGTTTGCCGAATGGACCGATATTCTGCGTACCACGTTTAACAACGATTCTGTGCTTCGTATCCGTGTAGAGAAAGGTATCTTCAAGAAAGGTGACAATGCGGTGGTTGACAAAGAAGTGTTCAAAGTTCCCGTAACGGTGAAACCCGTTGAAGGTTATCCCATCGATGCCACGTTTGGTAAGGTGCTTAAAAACAAACCTGAAGACTATCAGGATGTGCGCGCCCTTGTCGTGGCCGACTATCAGGATGCACTTGAGAAGCAGTGGGTGGAAAGCCTCCGCAAAAAATATACTGTTGTCATCAATAAGGAAGTGTTGGCTACAGTGAATAAACACCAATAACCGGATAGATGAGAATAAACAATAAGATACTGTTGGGCTTTACCGCCCTTTCCCTTTTGGCAGGTCTGAGTGTCCATGCCAACAGAGCCGTTTTTCGTTCATCGATTGTGACCGACTCAACGTTCGTTGAAGACACAGCTTCCATGCAGCGGATGGCTTCCGGACAAACCGGGCTGGCTGTTAATCCGGCCAGTGTGGTTGATGAGGTCGTGTGGGTGGTTGGCGATGAGCCCATCTTGAAGTCGGATGTTGAAGTCATGCGCTTGCAAGGGTTGGCCGAAGGCATCACTTTCAGCGGTGATCCCGATTGTTCCATTCCCGAACAGATAGCTGTGCAGAAACTGTTCTTGCATCAGGCAGCCATTGACAGTATAGAAGTGTCCGAGTCGGAAGTGGCCCAAGGTATCGAGGGACAAATCAACAGTTGGATACAGATGACCGGTTCGCGTGAAAAATTGGAGGAGTATCGCAAGCAGAGCATCACGCAGATGCGTCAGCAGATGCATGATGACTACCGCAATCGCTTGCTGATTCAGAAGATGCGGATGAAACTGGTAGAAGATGTCAAGGTGTCTCCCGCCCAAGTGCGTGCCTATTTCCGCGATATGCCGGCTGACAGTCTGCCTTTCGTCCCCACCGAGGTGGAGGTGGAAATCCTTACCAGCCAACCCAAGATTTCGCAGGAAGAAATCAATCGGGTGAAAGATGAACTGCGCAATTATACCGATCGTGTGAACAAGGGGGAGACGACATTCTCCACGCTGGCTCGACTCTATTCGGAAGATCCCGGTACAGCGCGCATGGGAGGCGAGCTCGACTATACCGGTCGTGGCATGCTCGACCCGGCTTTTGCCAATGTGGCTTTCAACCTCACCGACCCAAAGAAGATTTCCAAGATTGTCGAGAGTGAGTTCGGCTACCACATCATCCAGCTTATTGACAAGCGTGGTGATAAAATCAAGGTGCGCCATATTCTCCGTAAACCGGTTGTTTCTTCCGAGGCTTTAGATGCTTCCATCCATCGTTTGGACTCCATTGGTGACGATATCCGTGCAGGTAAGTTTTCTTTTGAAGCAGCCGCTTCCTATCTCTCCGACGATAAGGACACTAAAAACAATCATGGATTGATGTCCAATATGACAGAGGAAGGCAGCCGCACTTCAAAGTTCCAGATGAAAGACCTTCCCTCCGAGGTGGCGCGCGTGGTCGACACCTTGAAAGTGGGACAGGTATCCAAAGCCTTTCGCATGATCAATTCCAAGGGAAAAACTGTTTGTGCCATTGTGCGGCTGAAGAGCCGTATTGACGGGCATCGCGCTACCATTACGGAAGATTTTCAAGTGATGAAAAATCTGGTGACCAATAAGGAGCGTGAGGAACTCATTCATGACTGGGTGATGGACAAGATCAAGCACACCTACGTGTGGATGAACGACCGCTACAAAGGCTGTAAGTTCGAATATCAAGGATGGATTAAATGACATTTCGACAAACGATAAATAAATATCTTATCGGGCATAGAACCACAACCATTGTGGTTTTATGCCTTTTTGGCTTATGCCTGCTGCAGGCTGTGGCTTCGCCCCGTAAGAAAGGCCCGCGCAAGAAGTCGGATGAGCGTGTCTATCTCATTCATGCCGACGAGATGTTCTATGACCAGTTTGGCAATAATCCCATGGCCCAGATAGTCAAAGGTCATGTGGCTTTCCGGCATCAGGGAGCCCGCCTGACCTGTGACAGTGCCTACTTCTTTCAGGAGTCCAACTCGGTGAAAGCCTTTGGGCATGTGTTCCTCAAGCAGGGCGACACGCTTTCCTTAGCCTGCGAACGAGCCCTTTACGACGGCCAGGCCCAGATGATGGAAGCCCGCCAGAATGTGGTGCTCCACCACCGCCGGCAGGTGCTCCGCACCGACAGTCTCAACTTCGACAGGCTCTACAACAATGCATATTTCTTTGAGGGCGGAACGCTCATCGACGGTAAAGACCGGTTGATTTCCGATTGGGGAGAGTATAACACTGATACGCGGCAGGCTGTATTCTACTATAATGTGAAGCTCAAAAGTGCCTCCCGTCTCATTTCCACCGATACCTTATATTATGATGTGAAGACTTCGGTGGCCCATGTTGTCGGCCCCAATTCCCGTATCACTTCGGGCCAGAGTGTCATTGATACACAAGATGCCTATTATGATACACACACCGACAAGGCGCAACTCTTCAGCCGTTCGACTGTTGTCGACAAAAATCGCACCATTACTGGCGACAGTCTTTATTATGTGAAAGACGGTGAGAGCCGCGGCTACGGTAATGTGATTTATGTGGATCGCGACCACAAAAACGCCCTCACTTGTGGTTATCTGCGCTACAATGAGAAGACCGGTATGGGCTTTGCCACCCGCGATCCGGTTGCCAAGGAGTTTTCACAGAAGGATACGCTCTACGTGCATTCCGACTCAATGAAGATTTATACCTTCAATATCAACACCGACTCAGTCTATCGCAAGGTGCATGCTTTTCATAAAGTGCGTGCCTATCGCACGGACATGCAGGCCGTGTGCGATTCGATGGTCTTCGACTCCCAAGATTCTTGTATGACAATGTATCGCGACCCCATTGTGTGGAACGGCAACCGCCAGTTGCTGGGTGAGCAAATCAAAGTCTATATGAATGATTCCACCGTTCGCCGGGCCGATGTCATAGGACAGGCTTTGTCAGTCGAGCTGATGGGTGACTCTGTACACTACAATCAAGTGTCGTCTAAAGAAATGAAGGCCTTTTTTGTTGATGGTGACGTGAGACGCACGGAGGCGATAGGCAATGTGCAGGCTGTCTATTTCCCCATATCCGATAAAGACAGTGCCATTATCGGACTCAACTACACCGAGACCGACACCATGCGCATGTTCATGTCGCCCAAGCGTGAACTTGAGAAGATTTGGATGCCCAAAGCCACCGGCACTCTTTATCCTCTTACGCAGATTCCACCGTCCAAGCTCAAGTTGTCCAATTTTGCTTGGTTTGATGACATCCGTCCCAAGAGCAAGGATGATATCTTTGTGTGGCGTGGCAAAGGGACTGGTCAGGAACTGAAGAATATCCCCCGCCATGAGGCTCCCCTCCAGCAGTTGGGCGGCGGCAAACATAAGTCGACTGCGCCATGAAGTCCTTTTCTGTCCGTCGGCCACGGGGCTTTCGCCATCAGGAGGTCTATTCCCGGCGTCGCCCCATCAGGTTTATGTCCGGCAGCCGCTCCTCTGCCCGTCCTCAGCATGTTGTGGTGCTGATAGTCATGCTCTTTTTGCTGCTTGCCTTCTGCTATTGGCTGGGCTGACAAAGACTCTCTCGGTGGAAGTCGGCCGGCACGATAGGAGCAAACATACCGTTTTTTTTCTTGTTCTTCCCATTGATGGTGTTCTCACCCACTCGCGTGAAAAAATGTTCTGGAAGCTGTTGGGGGCGATGAGATAAAGTGTGGAGGAACCTTTAATTTATATAAAATATGAGCGACATCATACAGCTACTTCCCGATTCCGTGGCCAATCAGATAGCGGCCGGCGAAGTCATTCAGCGTCCTGCTTCCGTCATCAAGGAGTTGGTCGAAAACTCCGTCGATGCCGGTGCTACAGTCATCAATGTGCTGGTGGTTGATGCCGGGCGCACTTCCATTCAAGTGACTGACAACGGCAAGGGCATGTCCGATACCGATGCCCGTCTCTCTTTTGAGCGCCATGCCACTTCCAAGATTAGGCAGGCCGACGATCTCTTTGCCCTGCACACTATGGGTTTCCGTGGCGAAGCCCTCGCCTCCATAGCTGCTGTGGCCCAAGTGGAACTGAAAACTCGGCAGCAGAGCGATGAGGTGGGCACTCAGCTCACCATCGCCGGTTCCCGATTTTTAGGACAGGAGCCTTGCTCATGTCCCGTGGGAAGCAATTTCAAAGTGGAGAATCTCTTTTTCAATGTGCCCGCCCGGCGCAAGTTTCTCAAGTCCAACACCACCGAACTCAACAACATCATTGCTGCTTTTCAGCGTATCGTCCTTGTCTATCCCGCCCTCTCGTTTACCCTCCATAGCAATGATACCGAACTCATCAATCTCCGTGCCGGCAATCTTCGCCAGCGCATCGTCGACGTTTTTGGCAAGCGGCTGAATCAAGACCTCCTTTCCGTGAATGTAGAGACCACTCTTTGTAGCATTCATGGCTTTGTGGGCAAGCCCGAATCAGCTCGCAAGAAGGGTGCCCATCAATATTTCTTTGTCAATGGCCGTTACATGAAGCATCCCTATTTCGCCAAGGCCGTCATGTCGGCTTTCGAGCGTCTGGCGCCCCAAGGCGAGCAAGTGCCGTTTTTTCTCTATTTTGAGGTGGCTCCCGAAAACATCGATGTCAATATCCATCCCACCAAGACAGAAATCAAGTTTGAGAACGAGCAGGCCATCTGGCAGATACTCTCTGCCGCCGTGCGAGAGGCTGTTGGTATGTTCAATGATGTTCCTGCCATCGATTTTGACACGGTGGGCAAGCCCGATATTCCCGTTTTCAGTGGCAGTGATGCTGAAGTCTCGGCTCCACGGGTAGCCTACAATCCGGGTTATAATCCTTTCAGTCAGCCCTCTCCGGCTACCTCTTTGTCTGCTTCACCTGGTTCGTGGCAACGTGAATCCTCTGTGCCCGACCGTTGGCAGGAACTTTACGAAGGGCTTGGCCGCTCATCCCAAAGCAGAGAGACCGTCATTTTTGCCGATGAAGAAGTACGCTCCGCCGCCTCCGGTGCTGATGCTCACAGTGTCATCTCCGAAAAATCGCCTGCACATTATCAGTATAAAGGCAAATACATCATGACCGCCGTCAAGTCGGGATTGATGATTATAGACCAGCATCGCGCGCATGTACGTATATTATATGAACAATATCTCGACCGTCTACAAGCTCACAAATGTGAGTCTCAAAAGGTGCTGTTCCCCGAAGTCGTTGAACTTTCCGCCGCCGGAGGTGTGCTGATGCAGAAAATGATGCCCGAACTGGAAGCTCTTGGTTTCGAACTTACTCCTATGGGAGGCAATAGCTATGCCATCAACGCTGTGCCCGCCGGTGTCGATGGTGTCGACTATGTACGGCTTGTCACAGAGATGCTCGATGATGCCGCCGACAAGTCGTCCGATTCGTCCGAAGCCATCCGTCGCTCGCTGGCACTGAGTCTGGCCCGCAGCATGGCTATTCCTTATGGCCAGGTGCTTGGCAATGCCGAAATGGAGAATGTGGTCAACTCGCTTTTTGCCTGCTCCAATGTCAATTACGCACCCGACGGGCGCAAGGTACTGGCCATCCTCAGACAGCAGGAAATAGACCATTTGCTCGACTGAAAAGCCTGCTCCGGCAGAGAAATGCTGTTTTTTTGAGCCGGAAATGACATTTTCTTTAGAAAAAGTGGCTATATTTAAAAATAATTATTACCTTTGCACCGAAATATAAATGTGACAGAGAGTTAAAAAAGATGTATTTTTTCGATTATTAAAATAAAAAAAGGTTATGAAAAAATTAATGATTGTACTGGCATTTGCCGGTATTTCTATGAGCTCCATGGCTCAGGATGCAGATCCTGTACAGAAGTACAGTGTGGCAACCAACTCTTTCTGGAGCAATTGGTTCATTCAGGTTGGTGGCAACTGGAATGCTTGGTATTCCGGTGAAGAACACGGCCTGGATTTGGCTAAGAGCCCCATTAAGAAGTTCCGTGCCAATCCCGGTGCCGCTTTCGCCATCGGTAAGTGGTTCACTCCCGGTCTCGGTCTCCGTACCAAGGTGCAGGGTATCTGGGGTAAGACTGTGACCGACGGCAACAATGCCGGCAATGGTAACAAGTATTGGGTGCTTGACGAGCACATCATGTTCAACCTGAGCAACCTGCTCATGGGTTACAACGAGAACCGCGTGTGGAACTTGGTTCCTTTCGTTGGTGGTGGCGTTGGTCGCACCATGACTCACAACCTCTATGCCATGAACCTCAGTGCAGGTATCCAGTCTACATGGAAGGTGAGCAAGCTTCTCAACATCTATCTTGAAGGTGGTTGGAATCGCTTTGAGGGCGATATCGATGGTAACGAGCTTGTAACTCGTACAAACCGTGGTTGGGATTCTCACGACAACAACCTCTATGCTGAAGTAGGTCTGACCTTCAACCTTGGCAAGGCTACTTGGAACAAGGTTCCCGATGTTGACGCTTTGAAGGCTCAGTATCAGAACGAAATCGACGGTCTCCGCAACCAGCTCAACGATGCTAATGCAGAGAACGATCGCCTCCGCAACATGCTTGCCAACCAGCCCAAGGCTGAAACTCCCGCAGCTGTTAAGGAATTCGTTCAGACTCCGATCTCTGTATTCTTCAACCTCAACAAGACCAACATCGCTTCTCAGAAGGACCTCGTAAACGTACAGGCTCTTGCTAAGTATGCAAAGGAGAACAACTCCAAGCTCCTCGTTAACGGTTATGCCGACAGTGCTACGGGTAAGCCCGCACACAACCAGTGGTTGTCTGAAGAGCGTGCCAAGACTGTTGCCGGTGAACTTCAGAAGATGGGTATCGACAGCAGCAACATCACTACCAAGGGTAATGGTGGTGTAGATGAGCTCTCTCCGATCTCCTTCAACCGTCGTGCTACTGTTCAGGTTACTGAATAATATACACAGATTATATACCAAATTAAGAGTGCCAGCCTTCGGGTTGGCACTCTTTTTTATGTTTCATCGCCTCGGTTGTGGGGGAGGGGAGGATGCGTGATAGCCGGTTTCGTCCGGGGTATATCTTTTCTACCTCCTTGCAAGGAAGGGGTTGGGGAGGGAACATAAAAAATCCCTGCAATCCCGAAGGACCACAGGGAAAACACCCCTTGGTGGGCGTTGACGGATTCGAACCGCCGACCCTCTGCTTGTAAGGCAGATGCTCTAAACCAGCTGAGCTAAACGCCCTTGCTTCTTAAAAGCGATTGCAAAGGTATCACTTTTAAATGAAACTACCAAATGTTTTGTCGTTTTTTTCTGAAAATATTTTGTGAAGTACTTTTTTTTTGTGCCTGTTTATACCATAAAAGGTCTGTCGGAAGGTGTAGGACTTTAGTAAGCGGGAAAAGCTATGGCATTGGGCCCGCAGGGGGAGCTCTCGCATTTCAGCAGGTAGCGGAAGATTTGTTCGGTTGGAGATAGGGTGGGGAGGTTGTCAATGTTTTTTGTTGCCGATTTGCATTTGGCCGTTTTTCTGTATATCTTTGCATTGGCAAGAGGAGCATTCTGGTGCTCCTCTTTTTTTTATCCACCAGCCCCCAACTCCCCAAAAGAGGCTTTTCCATCCGGAAATAGGCTGTCATTCGGCCCGGATGGCTTTGCAAAAAGGGCCGAGTGGGCTTCCAAGTGTGCCCCTTTTGCGATGTTGTTTGGGCCGAGTGAGAAAATGGATGGAGCGGATGGATTTAATGAGCCGGATGGAGCGGGATGGAAAAATGGACTCAGAAAAATGCCGTGTAAGGCTTTTTCATAATCTGAGTAAGTTTCATGCTATATATGGCATTCTTTCAATCATCGGCCACTTTGACCGGTTGATAACTTTTAATTTAATTTATCATTTGTCCTCGTTAGTATATCGTTTTAAATGGTTATCTTTGCAACTCAAATGATACGTATTGGTTATGGAGCTTGATTTGTTGACAGCCATTTCGCCCATTGACGGGCGCTATCGTGGCAAAACGGAACCTTTGGCAGCCTATTTCTCCGAATATGCGCTCATCCGCTATCGGGTGCGTGTGGAGATAGAGTATTTCATTACGCTTTGCGAGATACCCTTGCCGCAGTTGTCCGGTTTTGACCATGCCCTCTTCAGCCGTTTGCGTGACATCTACCGTCTCTTCGACGAGCAAGGTGCGCAACGCGTGAAGGATATAGAGAAAGTCACCAACCACGATGTGAAGGCTGTTGAATACTTCATCAAGGAAGAATTTGACAAGATAGGCGGACTTGAAACCTACAAGGAGTTCGTCCATTTTGGACTCACTTCACAGGACATCAACAACACCAGCGTGCCACTCTCCATCAAGGAGGCTCTTGAAGAGGTGTTCTGTCCGCAGTTGGAAGAGCTCATCGCCCAGTTGCAGCAGTATGCCGACGAGTGGCGCGATGTGCCCATGCTCGCCAAGACCCACGGGCAGCCGGCCTCTCCCACGAGATTGGGTAAGGAGATCATGGTGTTTGTCTATCGTCTCAACGAACAGCTCGCCACGCTGAAGTCTTGCAAGTTTACGGCCAAGTTTGGCGGAGCCACCGGCAACTACAATGCCCATCATGTGGCCTATCCCTTGATAGACTGGCGCGCTTTTGGCGACAAGTTCGTCAGCGAGAAGCTCGGTTTGCAGCGTGAGCAGTACACCACTCAGATAAGCAACTACGACCATTTGGGTGCCATCTTCGACGCAGTACGTCGCATCAACACGGTCATCATCGACCTCGACCGCGATTTTTGGATGTATATCTCCATGGACTACTTCAAGCAGAAGATCAAGGCCGGCGAGGTAGGCTCCAGTGCCATGCCCCATAAAGTGAACCCCATTGACTATGAAAATAGCGAGGGGAATCTTGGTATGGCCAATGCCATCCTGCAATTTCTGGCGCAGAAGTTGCCCGTAAGCCGCTTGCAGCGCGACCTCACCGACAGCACTGTGCTCCGCAATGTGGGTGTACCCCTCGGTCACAGCATCATCGCCATACAGAGCACGCTGAAAGGACTGCGTAAACTCATTCTTAACGAAGAGAAGTTGCGTCGCGATCTTGATGACACATGGGCCGTGGTGGCTGAAGCTATACAGACCATTCTCCGTCGCGAGGCTTATCCCCATCCCTACGAGGCGCTGAAAGCCCTCACCCGCACCAACGGCAAGATGACCGAAACCACTATTCGTGAGTTTATCGATGGTTTGCAGGTCAGCGACGGTGTGAAAGCAGAGTTGCGAGCCATCACTCCGGCCAACTATACCGGAGTATAAGGAAGCGTGAGGTGAGAAAACTAAAGTAGGGCGTTCGCCTTGGCGGGCGAAGAAGGTTCTGCCCTTTTGACATTAGACAATGTTTAACTCCTCAAAAATATTAACTAAGCCGTGAGGCTAAAATAACAAAAGAAAGAAAATGGATTCAGAATTCGAGAACAGAACACCGGAACAGCCGGCCGAGAACGAGAGCAACCGCGAAGGTTACAAGCCGGCAGACAATTATTCGAGAGAGTACAGAAGCACCGGACGCCCGCAGCGTCCACGTATTCACAATACCCGTGCCTACAGCACAGATCGGAGCAATAGAGAGGAAGGCGGTTTCCGCCCCGAAGGCTTCGGGGCCGGCCTCTCCGTTGGCGGAGGCGACCGGGAGCAGCGTGGCGGTTATAATCGTCCTCAAGGCGGTTATGGCAACCGTGGTGGCTACAACAACAGACAGCAGGGCGGCTATAACAACCGTGGCGGCTATGGCCAGCAGCGCCCGCAAGGCGGCTATCGGCCCCGTTACAACAACGAGGATGGCGGCTATGGCCAGCAGCGCCCGCAGGGTGGCTATCGCCCCCGCTACAACAATGAAGAGGGCGGCTATCAGCCCCGCAATGCCGAGGAGGGTGGTTACCAGCCCCGCAACAATTACGGTCAGCAGGGTGGTTACGGTCGTCAGCAGGGTAGCTACAACAACCGTGGCGGCTATGGCTGTCAGCAGGGTGGCTACGGTCAGCAAGGCGGCTACAACAATCGTGGCGGCTATAATAACCGTGGTGGCTACAACAACCGCGGCGGTTATGGCAACAATCGTCCCGGCGGTTTCCGTCCCCGCACGGCCGACTACGACCCCAATGCCAAGTACAGCATGAAAAAGCGCATTGAGTATAGCGAGGAAAACATCGATCCCAATGAGCCTATTCGTTTGAATAAATATTTGGCCAATGCCGGAGTGTGCTCTCGTCGGGAGGCTGATGAGTTCATCCAGGCAGGTGTAGTCACGGTCAATGGTGAGGTGGTTACCGAGCTGGGCACCAAAGTGCTCCGCACCGATGAGGTGAAGTTCCACGACAATCCCGTAAGCCTTGAAAAGAAAGTCTATGTGCTTCTCAACAAGCCTAAAGATTACGTCACCACCAGCGACGATCCGCAGCAGCGCAAGACCGTAATGGATCTCGTGAAGGATGCTTGTCCCGAGCGCATCTATCCCGTGGGCCGTCTCGACCGCAACACCACCGGTGTGCTCCTGCTCACCAACGATGGCGATATGGCCAGCAAACTCACCCATCCCAAGTTCTTGAAGAAGAAGGTGTATCATGTGCATCTTGACAAGAATGTCACTGCTCACGACCTCGAACAGATTGCTCAGGGCGTGACGCTTGAAGACGGTGAGATACATGCCGATGCCGTGGAGTATGCCGACGAGCACGATAAGAGCCAGGTGGGTATTGAGATTCACAGCGGGAAGAATCGCATCGTGCGCCGCATTTTCGAAAGTCTCGGCTATCGTGTGACCAAACTCGACCGTGTGCAGTTTGCCGGTCTCACCAAGAAAAATCTCCGTCGTGGCGACTGGCGTTTCCTCACCGAGAAGGAAGTCAACATGCTGCGCATGGGAGCGTTTGAATAGTTAGGAGCGGGAAGTTAAAGACTTGAAGGAAGCAGGGGGGAAGAGGTTGATTCTTTGGCACTCTCATTCCACATGTTCCGAGTCGTAAGATGATGGGTGGCTACATCCTCAGTGTGGTTGCTCCCGTCGCTTGAGACATTGTCTTTAACTCCTCTAACTTCTCAGAAAATAAACAGTTTGAAGATGAAAAGAACAAAAGTTGTTGATGCTCTTGTCAGCACCGATTTTGGAAAAGATATCAATGTGAAAGGATGGGTGCGTTCCCATCGCAGTAGTAAAGCCGTTGATTTCATTGCTCTCAACGACGGTTCTACAATCAAGAATATACAGATAGTTGTCGATCCCTCCTTGGTGGATGCCGACTTGCTCAAGAGCATCACCACCGGTGCTTGCCTGAGCGTTGTGGGCACGCTGGTGGAGAGTCAGGGTGCCGGACAGGCTTCCGAAATCCAATGCAAAGAGATAGAGGTCTACGGTCTTTGCCCGGGTGACTATCCTATGCAGAAGAAAGGGCAGAGCTTCGAATATATGCGCAAGTATGCCCACTTGCGTCTCCGCACCAACACCTTTGGAGCCGTATTCCGCATTCGCCATCACATGGCTATGGCCATCCACCGCTATTTCCACGAGCATGGGTTCTTCTATTTCCACACACCCATCATCACAGCCAGCGACTGTGAGGGAGCCGGCGAGATGTTTCAGGTGACCACAAAGAATCTCTACAACCTTGAGAAAGACGAGGAAGGGCACATCAAGTATGATGACGACTTCTTTGGCAAGACCACTTCGCTCACAGTGAGCGGACAGCTCGAAGGCGAACTTGGTGCCACGGCACTTGGTGCCATCTATACTTTCGGCCCCACATTCCGTGCCGAGAACTCCAACACGCCCCGCCATCTGGCCGAGTTTTGGATGATAGAGCCCGAAGTGGCTTTCCTCGAGCAGCAGGGACTGATGGATCTGGAGGAAGACTTCATCAAGTATTGTGTGAGATGGGCCCTCGACAACTGCAAGGACGACCTCGAGTTCCTCAACAAGATGATAGACAAGAGTCTCATCACCCGTCTCGAAGGAGTGCTCAAGGAGGATTTCGTGCGTCTCACCTACACCGAGGGCATTCGCATACTTGAGGAAGCAGTCAAAGCCGGACAGAAGTTTGAGAATCCCGTGTCGTGGGGGGTCGACTTGGCCAGCGAGCATGAACGTTATCTGGTGGAACACCACTTCCGGAAGCCTGTCATCATGACCGACTATCCGAAAGACATCAAGGCTTTCTACATGAAGATCAATGAGGACGGCCGCACCGTTCAGGGTACGGATGTGCTCTTCCCTCAAATCGGTGAAATCATCGGTGGTTCGGTGCGTGAAGAAAACTACGACAAGCTCATGGGCGAGGTAGAGCGCCGCAATGTTCCGATGAAAGACATGTGGTGGTATCTCGACACTCGCAAATATGGTACGTGCCCTCATGCAGGTTTCGGTCTGGGCTTTGAGCGTCTCATCCTCTTCGTCACCGGTATGCAAAACATCCGCGACGTGATACCTTTCCCCCGTACGCCGAAAAACGCAGAGTTTTAGGCCGGAGCCGGCTAAGACAAGGTAACGAGAACTTTTAAGACAGAGTAACAAAGGCTTTAAGACAGAGTAACAGAAGGAACATAAGGTTTTAAAGACAAAGTAACAGAGTCAACAGAATAATCTTGCAGACTGCCCATAAAGAGGCGGTCTGCTTTTTTTCAGAGCCACTTCATAAGAACCTTGTTGCGTTGTCTTTTGTTCCTTTTGTTTTAAAAACAGCAGTCCTTGTCTCTAAACTTATGTTCCTTCTGTTACTCTGTCTTAAAGCCTTTGTTACTCTGTCTTAAAAGTTCCCGTTACATTGTCTTCCGGTTCTCTTATATAAATAAGGTATAACGTGTTAAAAACTTGTAATAGCGTCTTTTGTTCCCTTGTCCGCCACCTTGTTGCTTCGCCTTAAATCTGAAACAATAAAAAAAAGTTCGTTTTTATTTGCGAGTTTTAAGAATTAATTATATATTTGCACTTGAAAACCTGTCACATGATGAGGTTAACGGTATAAAATAGACTCAAAGTCCTCTTGTGTAGAGGCATTATAATAAATATAATCGACAACTCAAAGGTATGCTCCTCCAAGAGGTTGTACCATGTAAAATAGAGATACTCAGAGTTTTTAGATTAATATTATTAACCAAAGTTTATCGTATGAAAAAAAGTTTTTTGAGTTCGTTGCTGTTGGGCGTATTTTTTGTTACGTCCATAGGCATGTTGACCTCTTGTAAAGACTATGATGATGACATTAGTACCAATACTAGTGCCATTACCAAGTTACAAGAGCAGGTAACCACTTTAAAGAGTGCGTTGGATCAAGCACAGAAAGACGCTACTGCTGCACACGCTAATTTCGTGGCAAAGCAGGAACTTTCTACTGCTTTGGCCAACTCGGAAGCCTACAAGGCTTTGCAGGCTGAGATGAAGAGCTTGGTGAAAGCTGATCAGCTCTCAAAGGCCATTGCCGATTGTGAAGAGGCAATAGCCAAAAAGTATGTTACCACTGAGCAGCTGACCGCACTCGCTACCAAGGTAGACGGTATTGACGGCACGCTGAACAAGTTGGGTACCACCCTCAATTCGCTCGAAACAGCCGTGAAGGCAGCCGAGGCCAACCTCGCTGCCCAGGGACTTGCTTTCGACAAGTTGGGTGATGCTATCAAGAACCTTCAGGGCAAAGCCGACCAAGACTTCGTGTTGGCTGAAATTGCCAAGCTGAAAGCCGAACTTACCGGTACAAGCGTTGGTGATGTGGCTTCTATCAGCGATCTGAAGAAGGCTATGAAGAAACTCGATGAGAAGGTGGCCACTTTCGGTGGTGACATCAACATGCTCACCGTGCTTCTCAGCAAGCGCCTCACTTCAATCATGCTGAAGCCCGACTTCTATTGGGAAGGTCTTGCAGGCATCGAAATGCCTTGGGCTGATCCTCTCGTGTATGTGAAAGACGGAAAGCGCCATTTCTACTACAAGATTCCTGCCTCTCAAGGTTTGGAGGATGTTGAAGTTACTGTGGCCGAGCATCTGAAGCTTTCCCAAAAGCGCGTGATTATCTCCAATGGTGCCATTGCACGCTACCACATGAATCCCACCACTGCCAATCTCGAAGGTGCCCAGTTCAGCTTCTTCACCAACGAAGCTAATGTTTACACCCGTGCAGGTGAAGCTTTCGTTACTCCTATGGAGCCGAAGTTCAAAGCCGGTGGCCTTAACAAGGTTGAGAATGGTATTCTGAGTGTACCGTTCAAGGTGAATGATGTAGACAAGCTCATGGGTATGTACAAGAACTGGTGGAAGAAGAACTACACCGATCCCGTGGAAAACAACAACATGTGGGATGACGATGAAGACTACACCTCTTATGGCGAGAAGCTGCCGTTTATCGCTCTCCAGACTCATGTAGGCGACACCACGGTTACTTCCGACTATGCTGCGCTCACACCTGCCAAGTACACCTTCGTAGCTCTTGCTGACAATGAGCCCGATGAAATCCTTGACCAGGGTACATTCATCAAGGGAAACAACGGTAAGGTTGGCCAGAACCACCTCTACACCGCACTTTATGGTACTAACGGTGAGAAATTCGGCACGACCTTGGCCGATGCCGAGGATCATGGTGTGATCACCATGCCCGCTACCCACGCCGTGGTTTACACCGACACCATCGACCTCGAGCCGTTCATCGAGACCCACTTCGACTATCAGACATGGGCTCAGTACGGCAAGGCTCACCATGACCAGATCATGAGCAAGCAGCAGATGGCAGTGCTCGGTCTGCACTACGAGTTCACTCCGATTGACTGGAAGAAGGGTAGGAACATGACCAGTGAGACTGTTCACATCCAGCAGATTGGCGACAAGAAGTCCGGTAAGTTCGCTCCCCGTTCCGTAACGGTAGACGGTGTGCAAATTAAGGACAAGCAGGCTGGCGGTGAAGTGGTAGACCGCGAACCTCTCGTGCGTGTTGACCTCGTTGACGCTAAGGGTAACATCATCCTCTACGGCTACATCAAGATTCGCATCGTGAAGAGCCCGTTGAAGGATACCATCGTTGAGTTCAACCTCTCCGACTACTGGATGAACTGCGGTGACGAAGGTGCTCTCACTTGGTCACAGGTTGAGGCTGGTATTCTCCGCAAACTCGGTGGTATTAGCAAGCAAGACTTCGAGAAGCAGTACTACTTCGAAGCTGTGAACGGTAAGATGGTTATGCCTACTGAGGCTGACGGCAAACTCTATACCGACTTGTGGTATGGCGTGCGCTACACCAAGGCCGACGTTACTACCAAGGTGCCCGATGCCGATACATTCGGTCGCGTATGGTACACTCCGCATGACAACAATACCACTACTCACGCTTGGGACAACCAGACTAACGTGCTGCTCTGGAACCTCCAGCCCGCAAGTGCTGCTACTCACGAGGGTAACATGAATGCAGACAAGTATGAGCAGCTCATGAAAGCAGCTAATGTTACTTACGCTTCTAAGGGTCTCAACAAGAAGGCTGTTGACACTTGGGTACGCTTCATCAACAAGGAGAACAAGACCAGCGTTTGGGTACACCTGACGATTCCTGTTGACAAGCTCCACTTCGAATATGGTAAGATTGGCAACAAGGTGCTGAGACACTGGTACTTCTTCAACTCTCACAACGCTATTCCTGAGGCTAAGCGCGACGAGGCATTTGACGTTCACGCCAACCTGCCGACTCCGAGTGAGTATACCATCACCACCGAGCTGCCCGCTACCAAGTTTGATAAGGATCTCCGCGAACTCTGGCTCAAGGAAGGTTTGATTCCGACTCTTGAAGGCGATGCTTCCAAGTTCGCCAAGTTCTATGATGTAAACAAGAATGTTCTCACCACAGTTGACTTCGAGTTCACAACTCCGGTTAAGGGTGTCAACAGTAAGAATGTGACTGCTGCTACCAATGGTTCTTGGAATGTGAAGGGTGCTTCCGGCTCTGTATGGACATTGAAGCTCTCTGCCGACAAGCACGTCATCTGGGCTACGCAACAGGATGGTAAGCTCTTGGCTAATCCTGAGAAGGTGGCTGAGCTCCGCATGAATCCTGACAACACCAGCTACTCTATCGTACACTACTTCGGCGAGGAAGGCATCAACACCAATGCCGCTACCGACCTGCTCAACCTCATGGGCTATCGCGACAACACCGGTAAGGTGATTGAGAGCACTTATCTCGACGACAACATCGACAAGACCTTCACGGCCTATCTGAAAGTTGTCTTCTCGAAGGAACCTTGCTATGCTCCGCGCATTGGCAACAACCTCTTCAACGTTCGCTTCCTCCGTCCGATCAGCGTATGGCCGGTACATGTGACATGGACGGACGCTCTCAACCAGATTGAGAAGAAGAACCTCGAAGACATGATTAAGATTGTCGACTGGCGTAACTATGAAGTTAAGGTGAATGCCAACTTCAGCGAAGGCCAGATTCCTTACAAGTATTATGGCATCAGCGATCTCGCAGTGATTCGTGAAGAAATCCGCACCGACGCATACTATGGTATCGACGTTCGTGAGGGTGCACCTCTGACCAATCCTGCTGACATCATGAAGCTCCAGAATCTTGATGAGATACCGTCGCTCACAGCTTACAAGAAGGATGCCGGTATCACAACGGCCACTTACTTCAAGCTCTACAATGGTAACGACAAGGAGGTTCACAACAGTGCTAAACTCGGCCACGGCCCCGGCGGTATCTGGACCAACGGTAAGGGTGACCACAAGAGCTTCGGTCGCGTTGAGTATGTGAACAACGGTTCTACCTCTCAGATCTTCCACATCTACGTGCCTGTTGCAGTAAGATACAACTGGGGTAACGTACAGTATAAGGAGACTGACAAGAACACCAGCGGCGTGCAGAAGAACCTCGACTACACGCAGAAGGTTTGGGTTTGCATCACTATCAACAAGACTGTTAACCACAGTGGTCAGGCCAAAGGCAAATAATTGAAACATCAATTCAATAACTAACCATCAGAGGGGTGTCAACTCGTTGGCACCCCTCTCTTTCTAAAAAACAATTTCGGTCTATGAGAAAAACTTATTTATATCTCTTTCTGCTTTCATTCGTCATGATGGCAGTGTCTTGCGGCAAACGCTCGAAAACCGTGCAGGAGCTGCAGCAGGAGTATATTGCCCAGCCCGTAGACTCGTTCACCGGTACTGATACGGCCGAAGTGGCGGCACTGGCTAAGGAGTTTGTGTATAAACTCAACCAGAAAGACATCCGCTCGGCAGTGGGCATGCTGTCATTTCTCGACGGCGACACGATTGTGCCGTTGCCGGCCGACTTGATGAGGCGGCAGGCCAATGCGCTGAAAAATATCCAAGGTGTGCGTTACACCATCGACCGCATGGTGTTCAATGAAGAAAAAGACAATATCGTGAAGGTAGACGTGGTGCTGTTTGACAAGAAACCCGGCGACACTCGCCCCAACACCATCTCCCTCTACCTCAAACCCATCCGCCGCAATGGGCGTTGGTATCTTACCACACCAGACAACATTACCGACACGAGCGGCAAAGGCGGAACTCAAATCGAGAACTGATGAACGAAATATGGCGCCTGCCGGTCATGGTCCTGCTCTGGACTGCAGCGTCGGTGCTTCCGGCGCAGACAGCGCGTCCGTCACTGACTTTTCTCACCGTCCGGTCACACGACTTCGGCATCTATCATGAGAGAGTCTCCAAAGCCGTAGTGTTCATTGTCAAGAACACCGGCAAGGCTCCGCTTGTGTTCCACAAGGCGGAGACATCGTGCGGATGCACCGGTGTGTTTTTCACCCGTGGGGTGGTGGCCCCCGGACAGCGGGCGTACATCAAAGTAGTCTACGACGGCAACGGCTTTACGCAGGGATTGTTCCGGAAGTCGTGCAGGATATTCACCAACGCCTCGAAAGAGCCGGTGGAACTTGAGATACGTGGAGGCTACTTTCTAAGTGACGAGTAGACGGCGGGGAGTGTGCCTCCGAAAGTGGCTTATCTTCTCGCTTCACATGTCTTTCGTTACGTTTTAGACTCATGATTGACAAAACTTAATTCATTCATGTGACTCTGCTTAACTCACTGTGTCCTTTCCACATATTAGTGGAATTGTGTGCCGCGATGGCACTGTGATGCAGAGGAGTGATTCCCCGGCAACCGGAGGTTTGTTTATGTTTACATTATTATTATATAATTTCTCCGGTTGTGGGGAAGAGTAATACACTCTGTGTGGATGCATCGGCCGTGATGGTCGGTGCATCCTTTTTTTGGTTGTTTCGCAGTTTTTCACTACATTTGCAGCACGTGTATAAACCAAATTATTGTCAGTATATGAACCATCGTCCATTTATCTGTCTGCTTCTTGCTTTGTTCTCTACACTCTCCATGAGCGCGCAGGGACTCTGTTTCCACGACGGACAATTCAAAATCGTGCAGTTCACCGATCTTCACTATAAACTTGGCGACCCTGCCTCGCGGGCGGCCGTGGAGTGCATACAGGAGGTGGTGAAAGCCGAACAGCCCGACCTCATCATTGTTACGGGTGACATCGTCTATTCCAAGCCCGGTGACTTTGCCATGCAAGCTGTGCTCAATGTGCTCTCCCAACAGCAGACGCCCTACTGCCTCGTGTTGGGCAACCACGACCCCGAACAGGGTGTGTCGGCGACGGCACTCTACGACCTGATGCAGAAGGCACCGGGCTGTGTGATGCCCCCTCGGCGTGGCAAATTGCTCGACTATGTGCTGCCCGTGTATGCGGCTGACGGCAAAACGTTGAGGGCACAGCTCTACGGCTTCGACACGCATGGCAAGTCGGCCATGAGAGGGGTAGGGGGCTATGCCTGGATCACGCAGAGCCAGCAGGCATGGTATCGGCGTAAGTGTGCCGAGGCCAAAGCCACCAATGGTGGCAAGACGGTGCCGGCACTGGCTTTCATGCACTATCCGCTGCCTGAATACAACGAGGCCGTGGCCAACACGCAGGTGGTGCTCTACGGCACACGCATGGAGAGGGCATACGCGCCCAAGCTCAATTCGGGCATGTTTGCCGCTTTCAAGGAGTGTGGTGACGTGATGGGCGTGTTCTGTGGTCATGACCACGACAACGACTATTCCCTCATGTTCTATCAGGTGATGCTGGCTCATGGCCGTTTCTCGGGTGGCAACACGGAGTATAACCACCTGTCCAACGGTGCCCGTGTCATTGTGCTCAAAGAGGGCCGTCGCGAGTTCGACACTTGGATTCGTGAGCGTAGCGGTCGTGTGCTTTATGAGACCACCTATCCTACAAGCTATGTGAAAGATGACTGGAAGAAACGGAAACAGTGAGATGAAATTTAAGAATTCAAAAAATCAAGCATTCAAATGTTCAAGTATTGAAAGATTCAAAGCATCGGAGAATAATCTGCTGAGACTCTTGGGAGACTTCGCACCCAAGTCGCAAGGCGACTCTCCGTGGTGGTTTTCATAGATTCTCCCCATCAAAGTTTTTTGCACTTCTAATGGCCCAAAGCACCGTTTATCCATATTGTCAAAGCGGTCGGTAAACTGATTTTGAATGCTTTCTTCTAAAACTGTTCCAATATTTTGATTCTGCGTTCGGTGTCGGGATGCGTGCTGAAAAGCGAATTTATAAAACCTAACAAACCGGTGGACATCTCGTCGGGATGGATGATGAAGAGTTGTGCTACATCTTCTCGGTCTACCTTGTCAAGGCCGAGGTTGTCTGAAATCTTCCTCAATGCCGAGGCCAAAGCCAGCGGATTTCCACAGAGTTCGGCACCGCCCGCATCGGCCATATACTCCCGACGGCGGGAGATGGCAAAGCGTGTGATCAGTGTGAAGAAGTAAGCCACGGCGCAACACACTGCTCCGATGGCTATCACGACGATGATTCCGGCTCCATTGCTGCCCGATTTGCTGTTCGACCGACGACTGCCACCGCCGAAAAGAAACATATCGTATAAGATGCGAACGACAGCCCCCATCACCGTTGAGACGATTCCCACGAAGATAATACTGGTGATGAGCAGGCGTGTGTCGTGATTGCGGATGTGCGTAAGCTCGTGTCCGAGGACGCCGGCAAGTTCTTCATCGGTGAGCAAATTGAGCAAACCGGTGGTTACGGTTACCGTATAGCTGTTCTTGTCGATGCCGCTGGCGAAGGCATTCAGTTGCGGATCGTCCACGATATTGATTTTGGGCATATCCATATTGCATGTCATACAGAGATTTTCAACGATGTTATAGACGCGCGGATTCTCCTTTCGCAACAGTGGACGGGCACCGGTAGCCTGCCGAATCATTGCCGTATTGGTGAAGAATGCAATGACAAACCACAGTAGTACGCCCCCGATTACCCAAGGAAAGGCATCCAGAAAGTGGGCGTTTACGACCTGCACATTCAGTTCGTGAACAGGTTCACCGAACTCGTTGTAATATGACACGTCTGCGAGATCGACTAAAGCGAGGAAAGCCCACACTGTAGCCAGTATAATCAGAGGGAACAACAGCAGCAGCAACAAGCTGAGTTGGTTGTTGCGCTGTATCTGGGTCTGCATCCCGACGTATCTCATCCGCTCAGAATTTTACTTCGGGAGCCTTGTCGAAAGTTGCCCGTTCGTCTTTGGGTATATCAAACATCGGCTCTGTGTGGAAGCCGAACATATTGGCAAGAATATTCGAAGGGAATGTCTGTACGGCATTGTTGAGTTCTCGTGTGGCTGAATTGAAGAAGCGACGAACGGCTGCCAGCTTGTTCTCTATATCCGAAATCTCGTTTTGTAATTGCAGAAAGTTCTGGTTGGCTTTCAACTCCGGATAAGCCTCTAACGATACCCGCAGGCCGGTCAAGGCACTCGTCAATGCATTTTCGGTCTGTACTTTTTCATTGATTCCTGTTGCATTCATCGCCGCAGCACGTGCTTCGGTCACCCGCTGGAAGACTTCCTTTTCGTGATCGGCATAACCTTTGACCGTAGCTACAAGCTGCGGAATGAGGTCGTGACGCTGTTTGAGTTGCACATCGATGTTGGCAAATGCGTTTTCTCGGTTGTTTCTGAGTTTTACCAAATTGTTATAAATGGAGATCATCCACACGAACAGTAAAACCACAACGATTGAAATGATAATCCAAGTCTCCATATTCTGTCTTTTAAAATTTGTTCTGATAGCAAAGATAATGTAAAAGTAGGAGTCTGACAACGATTTTTTATTTTTTTAGGAGTTTAGACGGGTAGGGGAGAGTAGGGGAAAGATTGGCTCATTCAACAAGCGAGTGTAAAGCCATGCATTTCTGTTCTTGATCATACCAATAAGTTTTAAAGATTCAAGAAGGGGGCTATATACTTGTCGGTACGATTTGGGCGTCTTCAGGTCGGCGACAATTTTGGCGTTTGTGTGCAGAAAAGTTTGACCCGATGAGCGTGCTCCCTTTTTGAGTCTTTATTTTTCTACCTTTTCACGCCTCATTATTCCCCCTTTTTTGATTTTTTCTGTTTTTCTTGTCATGCTGTCATTTTTCACTGTAACTGTCAGTATGTTAATATGTTGCACTATGACAGAAAACATTTCGAATGATGTCAGCCAAAAAATAATTGCCCCAAACTCTTGACAAGGGCCCTCCGATGTTGTATCTTTGCAGCCGAAAAGCATTGTGGGGACACTTTGCCCCTTTTTGGGATTAGGCCATACCCGAAGAAAGACACACGACCCGTTGACTTGTCAACTTGCAAACTCGTCAACTTATATTGCTATAACTAATTTAACCAAAAACGATGAACGAAATTGATTTTAAAGATGTGCCCACCGGTTGGGCACTGTGTTTCATGCACCAATGTGTTTGGCGGGGCGATTGTCTCCGCTATTTGGCCGGAGAGTCGCTGCCGGCCGGACAAACCGTGGCCCCGAGCGTTTTGCCGCAGGCACTGACAGAAAGCGGATGCCGTGAGCGCTGCCCGTTGAAGACCGAACGGCTCGTCTGGGGATTCACACATCTTTTTGATGCCGTTAGCCATAAAGACTATGCACTGCTGCGGCATGAGATAGCGGATTTTCTCGGAAGCCGATACGAGTATTACCGTTACCACAAGGGCGTTCGCAAGTTGCGTGAATGTCAACAGCGTGAGATTGCCCGCCTGTTCTGCCGGTACGGCTACACGCAGGAGCCCGTCTTTGATCACGCGGAGACTGCCGCCATCTTCTCATAGTCCCCTCATGCCATCGGTGCGTAGGCTTCGCACATTTTGTGCATGGGCTCTGCACCGATGGTTCCTACCCTTCGCACCGGCCGTGCAGGGCTGGTGTGAGTAGACAGATGAACAAGTACACGAGTTAACAAGTGGACGAGTAGACAGGTATATGCAAGAGCGTCCACAAGTAGTTTTCACCGAGAAAAACACTCAACTCGTTTACTTGTTCACTCGTCAACTTGTTTACTTGCTAAAAAACTGAATATGAAAAAGAGAAAAAATATTAAGACCGAGACTAAAATCGTAAAATTCTATCAAGGAAAACCACTGAGCGAACACACCCCAAAACGTGTCAGAAACGACATCACCCGCCGTTTGATTGACTATCTGCGGAGCCACTATGAGATGCGCTACAACACAGTGCAGGGATATACCGAACTCCGTCCGTTGGGCGCGCAGTCCGACTTCCTGCCGGCCGACGAGCGTATGCGCAACACCATTGCCATCCAAGCCCGTCTGGACGGCATCGATGTGTGGGACAAGGACATCAGGCGATACACCGAGTCGAATATGGTGAAGCCTTTCAATCCCATTCGCGATTACCTCGACAGTGTGCGCGGGCGTTGGGACGGGCACGACCACATAGGCGACTTGGCCGACTGCGTGCCCGTTGATGTGCCCTCTTGGCGCGAGTGGTTTCACACATGGATGCTGGGTATGGTGGCGCAATGGATGGGGCTCGATGCCACTCACGGCAATAGCGTTGCACCCCTGCTCATCTCCAAACAAGGCTTTTGCAAGTCCACTTTTTGTAAACGGCTCTTGCCTGATGCGCTACAGTGGGGCTACAATGACAACCTCATCATCAGCGAGAAGCGCAACCTACTTTTGGCCATGTCGCAATATCTGCTCATCAATATCGACGAGTTCAATGCCGTGGCCCCGAACGTGCAAGCCGGTTTCCTGAAAAACGTATTGCAGTTGGCCAATGTCAAAATCAAGCGGCCCTACGCCTTGCGCTGTGAGACACTGCCCCGCACGGCTTCGTTCATCGCCACAGCCAACATGGCCGATGTGCTGACCGACCCGAGCGGTTGCCGCCGGTTCATAGCCGTGACGCTGACGGCCCCTATCTCCTTGCCCTCCCGTCTCGACTATACCGGCATCTATGCCCAAGTTGTCGACGAACTGGAAGCCGGTCGCCGCTATTGGTTTGATGAGGCCGACACGCAGGCCATCATCGCCAACAACCGCCGCTACCGGCAGCGCACTCCTGTTGAAGCTTTCTTCTTCGACTCCTTTGCCATTCCGCCCACCGAGTCTGCCGGCACCTACATGACGGCCGCTGCCATCTTCGCCCGGCTCAAGCAGCAAGTAGGTTCCCAACTCCGCCTCTCCGCCCTTTCCCATTTTGGCCGGGTCCTCGCCAATATCGACGGTCTGAAAAGCAAGCACACCACCCGTGGCACGGAATATCTGGTAGCGGTTCGCTGACCTCCTTTTCCAGTCCACCTTCCTCTCTCTTCTCTATCCCCCATTCCTCTCGTCCTGTCATTTTCCTTTCATGCTGTCATATTTCCCTTCATCCGTAATGCCTTGATAATCATTCCCTTGTGGAGAAAATGACAGCATGACAGGAAAAACAGGAAACTAAAATAACAAGTATTAGCAGCTAATTTTCCTTTAGCTGCTATTGTTCGTTTTTCTTCCTCGAATATATCCTATACTGACTATCAGCGATTTATATTCGCATGGTACAAAAATGTTTCCTCAATTTGAGCAGTATTGATTAGAAAACATCGGCGATATTATCATTTTTTTCTACAAGATAGATTCTTCAATTGAAATACCATATTCTTTAATAATAGAATTAGCAATACTAATCGCTTCCTTTTTTGTACAAATTTCCTTCAAAGATTTCACCGGATAATTACGATAACTGTCCCCGCCTATACGAATGGCGTCCCTTAAAAGTTCAATTGACTTAGGGAAATCTTTGTCCACATAATACGTATATTCTGCTTTCATAGTTTTGTAAATAGTATCTCTGTGTATGTCAAAAGAATTATTCATATCATTTATCAGTTGATTAAGAACGCTTTTGTCTGGATGTGCTGTTCTTACAAGACACCGGAAATAAGATTCAATATGATAGGTGTTCGATGGATTTCTTTCATAGCTATGCTTTGCTAAATCTAGGGCTTCTTCATATCTACTAAGAAACATACAAACCATAACCATTTCATGTTCAGCCTTTGAGGCGTAATTATCATCATCGTATTGTCTTACATTTTTAAGAGCTTCTCCATATAACTCTTTTGCCCTCTCATATTGCTTTTTATGTCTATAATAGAAACCTTGTAGAAAGTAGTAAGAATACGGAGAATTTTTGAAATATTCTATTTCGTTAAAGAAACGAACATCTTTATTGCGACATAGTGCACAACACAACCAATAGTTTATACTTCTAATAATTTCCTCATATGATTTTTTATGGTATCCTTTCTTTATACGGTCTGCAAGATATATTACATTGTCATTATTGCCTGCATAATATTCTTCCGTGATGACTTTTAAGATGAAAGATGGCAAAAGGTACCGTTCATCTATTTTTCCTCCTTTAATTCCTTCTTTCAATATACTTTTAGCTGCATATAAACGGTAAGATATATCAGTAATATTATCGTCTGTATCTATAATAATTTGCCTTGTAATTTCCTTTATCTTTTTCGAATATTCAGAGGATAATTTAAACTTAACACGTCTAATGTAATCTGTGATTGCTGAGTTTAAACAAATATATTGTTTCCCCAATCCAAACGATTCAGTCAATGATAGGTAATGGAATCGTTCTAACACATCAGCAATATCTTCTCCACAAATCCGACATAAATAATCGTAACTAATGAACTCAAAATTCGATAATAGAATTAAAATCTGAAATGCTCGAGAATCGTCTTTTATTTCAGATATGATAGTCTGATAGTTTTGATCAAATTGGCAAATTAAGTTGTTGATATTTTTCTTAACAATAGCTATATTGCTCTGCTTTATAGAATTAATAATCGATAAAACTTGTCCAGGATAGCCTGATAATTTATCTATAAAGAACCTCATGTCAACATCGGATATTGATAGTTCTCTTAATTTTGAGTATGCATTAAAGAGCAACTCCATGTTAGTATTTGTAAGAGGATGTATCTGTAGTGTTACAATTTGAGGGAATATTTGACTCAAATCTGGGCGTGGAGTATATCGTGAAGCAATGCTGCAGTGCAAATGATTACAAAGTCTAGTATCCCTTACTAAATCAACGAACCATTCAGTAAGCCGCCCATTACTTTTCACAATACAATTATCATCATTGATAACAATATTCTCTTTCACTTCATGCAATTGATTTAATAAAGATATAGTAGTGGTCAGAGCCTGTTCTCGGTCGTTGACATTTGTTAGCAAAGAGTCGTAGCTAAATTGTCCTAAGATATCATTAAGTTGTATTGCAAGTTCAGAAATGCTATCTGTATCAGTTAATCTTATGTCAATGAGATCTGTACAATCCCCTTTAACGACAACACGCTTGGATACAAATTCACGGATCAACCGTTTACGTCCTATATGGGACATCCCCGACACTATCAAAGCGTTTTTAACATCACAACTATTCTCAAAATATAATTTAGATAAATTTTGTAATTCTTCATCCCTACCAATAAACAAATGTTCTTGTTCTTGTAATGAGGGAAACTCTTTCCAAACTCCGCGTAATATCTTCCTTTTTAACAAGATGGAAAGAAGGTGGGGGTTGACATATTTATTAACCAAATATTCTTTCTTTATCCATTTGGGGATCCCAGGATGGTCTATCTCTATAGTTTCATCGATTATGACTGGATAGAAATTTATGGCGTCATCATCTATTCTATCCCTGACATAGAAGATTTCTTTCTTGACCCAATCCGATGCTAAAGCTTCCTTTGAAATCAAATATACAAAATGATTGCATTCATTAATCGAAACGCGAATTTCTTCCCAAAGGTTCTCTCCACTTTCGAAAGTATATTTATCAACAACTAAGTAATTAGTCCCTATCAATTTAACTAATTCTTCTACATACGTTTTTTGTACACTGCTGTGTGAAATAAACATTTTGTGATTCATAATACAATTATTTTATAACTATTATTTTTTATTTCATTCATTCATAACAAAAAAACTACTCAATGACTTTAAGTATAACATCTTGGTCTTCAACCTTATCAGCAAGGGTTGATAGTGAAAGGATATGTAGTTCCAAGTCTATTTTATTTAGACCACATTCTGAATCACTCATTCTGCTCATAATAGTATGAATAATCAATACCCTTCATAAACATTTCTCTGTCATTAATATTGGTGGTGAGGGCTGGCTGTACCAAAGCCTTGATGTGTGCGCTATCAGTTACACTCTCGCGCATGGCTGACAGATACTCGTTCTTGTCTATCTGACTCCAATCCACACACCGTTTGAGAGAACGCTTCAGCATGAGGTCAAGCCAAATGCGAGTGCTACGACCGTTGCCTTCCATAAAAGGATGGGCAACGTTCATCTCTACATACTTATCCATAATCTCATCAAAGGTTGTTTCGGGCATTCGTTCTATTGTTTGCAAAGTATCGGGGAAGTGCATATAATTAGCGAAAGTAAAACCTCCTTTGGATATATTCTTAGTTCGGATTTGTCCTGCAAAGTCATACAGTCCTCCAAAGAGATAAGCGTGTATCTGTTGCAGACACTTTATGCTTCCAGGCTCTGCCGTTTTTAAAAGGTCGCTCTCAAAGAGTTGGTAGGCTTTCTTCTTGCTCTGCCCATCAATGGTGTTGTCGCTGTAGGTGAACCAATCGAGAAATGCCATCGCCTTGCTATTAGGTATTGCCTTTGCCAATAAGACTACTCCCTCACTGTCCAACATATCAGTCAACCGTTGCTTCCCATCTGGGGCTTGCAGTTTCAACTGGTTAGTGCCACTAACCAGTTCGTTATTATCTTTCTTCAACTTTGTTTTGAGATACTTCCAATAGTTTCTGGCCTTTTGGTAATCATCTTGCTCGTTGATTGCTGCAATGATATCAAGTACCGAGAACCACCATTTATTATTCTCTTCGTCCCACACCGCCCTCACTTCGCGGTCGTTGAAGAAGCGGATGGACTTCTTATGTTGTTCTTTCTTCTCTGCCATAAATAGGTTTTCAGTTGCTTTTCTCACCAGTACGGGATAACTCCTGCAAAGTTAGTAAAAAATCCTATATACAGGGCATCCTCTGGCATTTTTTAGTTGGAGTGGAACACCACTCTGACCATTTAGTGGGGGGTGGGCAGGGGGAGCTTGTAGTGGAAAAGGGCAATCAACTTTTATTTTCGCAGTAGATGTCCCACAATGTATCAGAGAATCCCCAGCCACAATCGGTAGCATTGAGCATCTGCTCGATACGTACTTGAAAAATAGGTAAAAGACCGTTCTTGGTAATATACTCCATGGCTTTGTTGAAATTGTTTTCGAGGGTTGTGTAATATTGTTCCCACATATCACCGTAAGTCATCGTGTATTCACAACCATTTTCAATATAAAACAGCATGAGGTCAGCCAGGTAATAGGGTTGTGGCTTCATTTTTTTGAAGTCAGAAATAGCCTTCCGGCAAGTAGCAAATGATGGTCTTTCAGAGAATCCCCGTGAGGGAAAGAACTCCTTACGGATGACCTGCTTGAAGCGTTCGCATTCGTCTTTGCTATTCGGCTCGGCATAAAAGTCTAAATATTGTCTGGCTTCTTTGCTGGCATCATAGAGCGACATCACGACTCTGACAATATTCTCTTTCGGTAATGATTCAAGTTTTTGTCTTAATTTTGCTTTTCCCATAGCCTTTGCGTGTCTTTTGTTGCTTTTCTAATTTTACCGAACAGCAATAATTTGATTATCAATTTATCTTTTAAATTAAGTCGCACTTTATCTCCCATTAAGTCGCGGCACAAATATGGTACAAATATAAGCACAAAAACGATTAAAAACGATAATATTTAATTATTATTAAGAAATAAAAATCCCAGCAACTTACTATGTTACTGGGATTTACTTATTTTTGATTAGCGTTTGTTAGCACTTTTACTTCACTTCCTCAAAATCTGCATCCTGGATGGTATCATCCTGCTTTGGCTGCTCCTGCTGACCGGCATTTGCGCCCGGCTGAGGGCCGGCTTGTGCACCGGCACCTTGATACATTTGCTGACTGGCAGCCTGCATTACGGTGTTGAGGTTGTTGATGGCCGTGTCGATGGCAGCAATGTCGCCAGCCTTGTGAGCATCACGGAGCTGCTGGAGGGCACTCTCGATGCCGGACTTCTGGTCGGCCGGAATCTTGTCACCGTTATCCTTAATGAAGTTTTCGGTGGTGAAGATCATCGAGTCGGCCTGATTGAGCTTGTCGATGCGCTCACGCTCAGCCTTATCGGCAGCAGCATTCTGTTCGGCTTCGGCCTTCATGCGGTTGATTTCATCCTCGCTCAAGCCGCTTGAAGCCTCGATGCGGATGCTCTGCTCTTTGCCGGTAGCCTTGTCCTTGGCACTCACGTTGAGGATACCGTTGGCATCGATGTCAAACGTAACCTCAATCTGAGGAACACCACGGCGGGCCGGGGCTATGCCTGTGAGATTGAACTGGCCGATGCTCTTATTCTGTGCAGCCATCGGGCGTTCACCTTGAAGCACGTGGATGGTCACTTCGGTCTGGTTGTCGGCAGCAGTAGAGAACACTTCGCTCTTCTTGCAAGGAATGGTCGTGTTGGAGTCGATGAGCTTGGTCATCACGCCGCCCATTGTCTCGATACCGAGAGTAAGCGGAGTCACGTCGAGCAACACGATGTCGCCCACACCGCCTTCCTTGTTGAGGATGGCACCCTGAATGGAAGCACCTACGGCCACCACCTCATCGGGGTTCACACCCTTTGAAGGCTCTTTGCCGAAGTAGTTCTTCACGAGTGTCTGTACGGCGGGAATACGAGAACTACCACCTACGAGAATCACTTCGTCTATATCACTAGTAGAGAGCTTGGCGTCGCGGATGGCGTTTTGGCAAGGAACCAGACAAGCCTGTATGAGATCGTGAGCCAACTGCTCGAACTGAGCACGGGTGAGTGTCTTCACCAAGTGCTTGGGCACACCACCATCAGCTGTGATATAAGGCAGGTTGATCTCCGTAGAGGTCGAAGAGCTCAATTCTATCTTAGCTTTCTCGGCAGCTTCCTTCAAACGCTGCATCGCCATCGGATCCTTGCGGAGGTCGATGCCCTCGTCAGCCTTGAAACCGTCGGCCAGCCAGTTGATGATCACCTGGTCGAAGTCGTCACCGCCGAGGTGGGTGTCACCGTTGGTAGACAGCACTTCAAACACACCGCCACCGAACTCAAGGATGGAAATATCAAACGTACCACCACCGAGGTCAAACACGGCAATCTTCATGTCTTTGTTAGCCTTGTCCACACCGTAGGCCAAAGCTGCGGCTGTCGGCTCATTGACAATACGCTGTACGTTCAGTCCGGCAATCTGTCCGGCCTCCTTGGTAGCCTGACGCTGTGAGTCGGAGAAGTAGGCCGGAACCGTGATCACGGCATCCGTCACCTCCTGACCGAGATAGTCTTCGGCAGTCTTCTTCATCTTCTGGAGAATCATGGCCGAAATCTCCTGCGGTGTATATTTACGTCCTTCGATGTCCACCCGGGGGAATCCACCCTCGTTGACCACCTTGTAAGGCATACTCTCTGCCTCCTTGCGGCTCTGCTCGTATGTTTCACCCATGAAACGCTTGATGGAGTAAACCGTGTTGGTAGGGTTGGTGATAGCCTGACGCTTGGCAGGATCGCCCACCTTACGCTCACCATCTTTCACAAAACCTACAACGGAAGGAGTTGTGCGCTTGCCTTCGCTGTTTGCAATGACCACCGGCTCGTTGCCTTCAAATACAGCAACACAACTGTTGGTGGTTCCTAAGTCGATACCAATAATCTTTCCCATAATTGTATATTTTATTTTTGTTATTTTACTTTAATGAAAACCGGGATACTTCTTTTTGAATCCGCATCCTTGGAACTTGCGTTCGCCTAAGAAATAACAAATGGTGTGCCAACAAAAGAAACTGCCAAGTCGCGGTGACAACTTGGCAGTTTGTGTGTAGTGAAGATTCTTCCTTTGTCGGTGCAAGTCGCACCTTTAAGAAAGGTAGTCGTTAGTAGTTTAAAGCCTCAATCTGGAAGAAGCTTTGCGGATGCAGGCAAACGGGGCATATGCCGGGAGCCTTCTTGCCGATGACGATGTGTCCACAGTTGCGGCATTGCCAGATGGTGTCTCCATCGCGGCTGAACACGATACCGTCTTCGATGTTCTTCAGCAGTTTGCGGTAGCGCTCCTCGTGGTGCTTCTCGATGGCTCCCACACCGCGAAACTTGAAAGCGATTTCCGTGAATCCTTCCTCCTCGGCTTCCTTGGCCATGCGTTCGTACATGTCGGTCCACTCGTAGTTTTCACCGGCAGCGGCATCGGCCAGATTGGCCATCGTGTCGGGCATGTCGTTGCCATGCAGATACTTAAACCACAGCTTGGCATGTTCTTTCTCGTTTTCGGCGGTCTCCATGAAGAGGGCTGCGATCTGTTCATAACCTTCTTTCTTGGCCTTGGAGGCATAGAAAGTGTACTTGGTGCGTGCCTGACTTTCACCGGCAAAGGCTTCCATCAGATTCTTCTCTGTCTTTGTTCCTTTAAGTTCTTTCATAATGTTTTGTTTTTGGATGTTGTTATACTGGTTTGTCAGTTTCCCACGTGGGGGGCTGACGGTTTATGCCTGTTTCGCGGCAATAGCCTCTTTGATTTTGGCTTCGAGCTCTTCACAGAGTTCGGGATTGTCCTTGAGCAGGTTTTTCGTGGCATCGCGCCCCTGTCCCAGTTTGGAACCGTTGTAGCTGAACCAGCTGCCGCTCTTCTTCACGATGTCATATTCCACGCCCAAGTCAAGAATTTCGCCCACCTTGGAGATGCCTTCTCCGAAAGTGATTTCAAACTCGGCCTTGCGGAAAGGCGGGGCCACCTTGTTTTTGATGACTTTCACGCGCACCTGATTGCCGATGATCTGATCGCCATCCTTAATGCTGGTGGTCTTGCGTATGTCAAGACGCACGCTGGCGTAAAACTTCAAGGCGTTTCCACCGGTGGTGGTTTCCGGGTTGCCGAACATCACGCCGATCTTCTCGCGCAGCTGGTTGATGAAGATGCAAGTGGTGTTGGTCTTTGAGATGGTGGAGGTCAGTTTGCGCAAGGCCTGACTCATGAGGCGCGCCTGAAGGCCCACGGCCGAGTCGCCCATGTCCCCTTCGATTTCTTTTTTAGGCGTGAGGGCAGCCACGGAGTCGATGACCAGAATGTCGATGGCACTGGAGCGGATGAGCTGGTCGGCTATCTCAAGTGCCTGTTCGCCGTTGTCGGGTTGCGAAATCCACAGATTGTCCACATCCACCCCGAGTTTGGCAGCATAGAAGCGGTCGAAAGCATGTTCGGCATCGATAAACGCCGCAATGCCTCCTGCCTTTTGTGCTTCGGCGATGGCATGGATGGCGAGTGTCGTTTTACCCGATGACTCCGGACCGTATATCTCGATGATACGCCCCCGCGGATAGCCGCCTACCCCCAGTGCCACATCGAGGGCGATGCTGCCGGTGTGTATCACCTCTACATTCTCTATCTGTTCGTCGCCCATGCGCATGATGGAACCCTTGCCAAAGTCTTTCTCTATCTTGGCCATTGCCGCCTGAAGGGCTTTCAGCTTGCCCTCATTGGCGTTTTGTGCGGTCGTTTCTTCTTTTGCCATATTCAGTGTCTCCCATCCTCTCAGAAAGAGCTGTTTGAACTCTTACTGCGACTCGGGACTTCTTTGTTTAATGGTTTGTATGTTTGTTTTGTGAGTGTCTTTTCTCTTCGGAGATGTCGGTGAAGCTTAGAGTTCCAAGTCTCCGTCAAACTCCTCGTACCAAGGCAACCCTTGCTTGTTCAGCTGTTCCATGAACGGATCGGGATCGAACTCTTCCACGTTCCACACCCCCGGCTTGCGCCACAGCCCCTTGCAGAACATCATGGCACCGATCATGGCCGGCACACCGGTGGTGTAGCTCACCCCCTGCATCCCCGTTTCCTGATAAGCCTCCTGATGTTTGCAGTTGTTGTATATATAATAGGTGTGTTCCTTGCCGTCCTTGAGTCCGCGTATGCGGCAGCCGATGGAAGTTTCCCCCTCATAGTTGGCTCCGAGATCCTGCGGGTTGGGCAGCACGGCTTTGAGAAATTGCAAAGGAACGATCTTCACCCGTGCCGTCTTGCCCGAGCCGTCGGCCAGTGGAGCCTCGTATTCTATCTCGTCAATGCGCGACATGCCGAGATTTTGGATCACGTCAAGATAGTTCAGATATTGTTGTCCGAAGGTCATCCAGAAGCGGGCTTGCTTGATGGTGGGATAGTTCTTTACGAGCGATTCGAGTTCCTCGTGGTGCATCAGATAGCTGTCTCGGGGGCCGATGTTGGGGTAGGTGATGTCTTGATGCACGGCCAGTGGCTCGGTCTCAATCCATTCGCCATCCTTGTAGTATAGCCCCTTTTGCGTGATTTCGCGGATGTTGATTTCCGGGTTGAAGTTGGTGGCGAAAGCCTTGTGGTGGTTGCCCGCATTGCAGTCCACAATGTCGAGGTATTGTATCTCGTCGAAGTGGTGCTTGGCAGCATAGGCCGTGTAGATACCACTCACCCCCGGGTCGAAGCCGCAACCGAGAATGGCCGTAAGACCGGCCTTCTCAAACTTTTCTTTGTAGGCCCATTGCCAACTGTACTCGAAGTGGGCCTCGTCTTTGGGCTCGTAGTTGGCCGTGTCGAGATAGTTTACACCACAGGCCAAGCAGGCATCCATGATGGTGAGGTCTTGATAGGGCAGAGCCAGATTGACCACCAGTTCGGGCTTGAAGTCATTGAAAAGTGCCTTCAGCTGCTCCACATCGTCGGCATCCACTTGGGCCGTCTTGATATCCATTTTGTAACCCTTGTCGTGGATAGACTTCACCAGCGCGTCGCATTTTTCCTTGCGGCGGCTGGCTATCATCAGCTCTGTAAACACATCGGCATTCTGCACTATCTTAAATGCCGCCACGGTAGCCACGCCACCGGCACCAATCATCAGTATTCTACTCATCTTTCAGTTATGTTGTTTTTTATTTTATCTTATTTCGTCTGCCTTGATGCCCAGTGCGCTCATCAGCGAGTAGCCGAGAATCTCCTGCCGGAAATTACCACCCGGCATGGGGCTCATGGCAAAGAGTGTGACGCGCTTGTCGTCATCATCCACTTTTTTCAGCATGTCGCGCAGGCGGTTGTAGAGGTCGCCAGTCTCGCTGTCGGGCACAATCATCACACGCCTGACGCCTTGCTGGTCGCATACGATGCGGGCAATGTCGAGCAGGAAGTCGGCTTTCCCAACCATGTCTTCCTCCACGGGAAACGCACTTAGCGCAAATTCGCCCAACCGCTCGTCCGTGAACGCCTGTCCGTTGAGTTCCTTTTCATAGTCAGCCGGTTTGAAGTTCTCCATCCGTGAGTTCCTCCTGTTGTGTATGAAGACCACCTGTGTGTCGTGTTTTCCCTCTCGCAACCCGCCGTCAAGTGCCGTGCAGACAATCCATTGCGCCATGTCGGCAGGCGGTATGCGGCGGCCTATCATGCGTTCGAAGTTCACCGTCAGGTTGAAAGCCACGCTGTCAAGATAGTCGGCATCGGCAATGATGACGTTTTCGCTCCATTTGATATTGTTGGCATCTAATGCGTTCATAGATGCAAAGATAGTGCAAACCAACGGAACTGCAAAAGAAAAGCGTGTTTTTCTTTTGTAGTTTCCCTTGTGGCCTGCCTTCTTGAAAAGTGCCTGTCACTGCAAGATGCTAATGCCTATGTCGCAGCATATCAGCTTTACAGTCTTATTAAATTTGACATTTTCGTGTTATTGAAACTTTTGCATTTAGCTTTGACACTTTTGGTTATTGCCTGCCGATTATGTGGGAAAGGCGGTCTTAAGACACCATACGTTCACACCTGTTGTCCCGTTTGGGCCCTTCGACGATGCGAAAGGGCCACACTTGAGTCGTGAAAAGGCCACAGTCGCATTGCGACTGTGGCCCTTTTGCAAGCTCGTTTGGGCCTTTTTAGGGCTAAAAACGAGCGTAGGAAGATGTTGATAAAATTCAAACGGTTGATTGTCAGCGTTTTAGAAATGTCGTCAAAACTCACGTATTTTCATCCGAGCGGACGCTCGGCGAAAATATCGCAGAATGAGAGACCCTAAAAGCACCAAATAGTTTGACAGTCTTCCCCGGTCAGTCCGTTTGTTTACTTGCTGGCCATATATCGGCGCAGCACGTCACAACAGGACACGTAGGGGGCCATCACCTTCGGTTTCCGGCGGCAGAAGAGAGCCAGTTCGTCGTAGGCTTTGATTTCCGCCTCGCCGTTTAGCAACACGCCTTCAGGCTGTAGGTCATACCATTGGCCACTGCTGCCCACGCTCCTTGTCACAAAAGCCTTGGCAAAGAGGCTCTTACCCCGCAAGCGGGCATCCTTGCTGAGGGCTGATTCGCCGAGAAGTTGCAAGGCCTGTTGGGCGAAATCTTTCTCTTGAGTGCGGGCGCTGTCAGTGCATGTCCAAGCGTAGTGGGTCAGATACCAGCAGTCACCGTAGCAGGACGACTGGAAGTAGCGGCTGGCCAAGGTGTAAGCAGCCTGCGGGCGGCTCTTGGCGTTGGCCAGATTGTAGGCACTTGTGAGCTGTATCATGTCTTGGCAGAAGGCTATCTTCTGGTTGGTCTTCACGTCGGTCTTTAGCGTGTCTCCCCACAGTTCGCTGTCGTCCAGCTGCTGCCGCTGCAACCAACGGTCTTTGGTGAAGTCGCGCCCGGCCATGTAGAAGCTGATGCCCTGCCCGTTGACGGTGCTCAGCGGCACTTTCGAGAGATAGGACAACGCGTCGGCAAAGCGGCCTTCGGCGATGAACTTGGTGCCGATGAGATCGTTGAAATAGTCTTTGTCCTTGAAGACGATGTGCTTCACGGCAAACCGGCCCACCGCATCCGTCGGTGTACTTTGCAGGAAAGCCCAATAGGCGATGAGGTCTTCGGCCTTGTGACTGTCCATTTCGGCGAAATATTCTCCGAAGTTACTGTGACCGGGGTTGTTGTCGGCCTCTCCTCCGGGCACCTGTCCGCTGAGTGCATAGAGGGCCATCTGCATGTTGGCATTGCCAGCCTCCGCGTAGCGTTTATACAGATTCTGAATCATGGTCCTGTCGAGCATCCTCCCGTAGTAGTTCTTCTCGTAGGCACTATTGACCGAGGAGCGGCCCCACAGCCAGTCCAGTTCGCCGGCAATGAACGCCCCCGCCTTCCCCTCGGGCTTGTTGCACCAGGTGAAAGCCAGCAGACGGGCGCAACGGGCGTTGTCTTTCACGCGCTGGGGGCCTTCCATCTTCATGGCCTCTGCGGCTTCTTTCAGTGCTGTGGAGAATTTCCCCTGCGTGTAGTGCAGCATGGCTATGGCCGTTTGCCAGAGGGCCGGATTCTTGGTTTTCCCCTCCCTGATGATGCCTTGGGCGAGCGCGATGAACTTGTCTACATGCGGTTTGAAGGTCTGGTCGGCTGTGAAATCGTATTGTTCCTGCAAGTCGAACTCCTCCTGTGCGCTGTTGACGAAATGTTCCACCAGATAGGGCAGCACGGGAGAGTCGGCATCCTCGTCGTACATAGCCTTGATGCCCTCCACCGAGGTGGCTCCCGAGGCCAGCCAACTGATGCTCTCCCAGTCTCCCTGCCCGGCATAGATGGCTGCGGCCTCCTGCCGGCGGCCCGCCTTGAGCAGGGCATTGGCATAGAGATTGCGGCACATCTCGCGGAACACGCCGGCCGGCAGCCTCGAGGCGCGCTTCTTCCATACGGTCAGGTTTTGTTCCGCTTGGCCGAGCAGTAGGTTGGTGCGCATTTCCAGCAACACATATTGAGGCTTCAACCGCTTGCCCTTATAGGCTTTGGCGGCAGTGTGCATTGAGGTGAGTGTGGCTGCGCGCTGCTCCAGTTCCTCTTTGGTGGGGTAGTCCCAAGTCTCCTTGATTTTCTCGCAAATGGCCGTATATTGGTTCAGAAAGTTGAGGTAGGTCGTCATCTCCCGGTCACCTTTTTGTCGGGCTGCGGCCAGCAGCATCTCCGAGTTGTTGCTGAAATAATCGGAATATTGCTCGGGTTCCCGTCCCGTGTAGGCTTTCCAGAAGTCGTCCACTTGGTCATAGAACAGGCTCCTCGGCCCCTCGTAGCCGAAGACATTCATCATGTAGAAGTTGTGCGTAGGGGTGTAGGGACCGCAAGCCTTACCCGGCAAGAAAGCCGTCAGGAGCAGGCTAATGGTGACGATAGATTTTTTCATAATCGCTTATTTTATATTCTTTTGAATGTCGGTTACTGATGTCGTAGATGATGATTTCCCGGTTGGCATCTTCCCTGATGCCGTCGATGGCGGTCATGGCCTGCAGCACGTCGGCCGGATCGGTCCGCCGCTCCACGATGCTGTCGCCCGGGAGTTTCACTAGTCGGTTGTCTTCGTGCAGCACGCCCACATAGTGGCCCCGGCGGAAGAGCAGGCGGTAGCCGAACATCGGGTAGGCGGTGCTCAAGCCGAGCTTGTAGTCGGCCAACCGGTGCAGGTAGGGGGCCACATCGGCCATGTCGAGTATGGGCTTCTCTTGGCGCAGGTCGGTGAAATCGCCCGTGTTGTAAAGCATGAGCACCCCACGGTCTACGGGCGGTGTGGGTTGTGACAGTTGGTGCAGGCGGATGGTGGTGCTGAGGGCCAGTCCCCGTTTCATGGCCAGCGACCGGAGCTCCCGCAGAAAGTCGAAATAGGCCTTTCGGGTGGTCATCGTCCAGTCGCAGTCTATTTGCAGTTCCTTCATGCCCTCCACACCGTTGGTCTCGCTGATCTGCATCGTGCGACGGAGAATTTTTCCGGCCAGTCCTTTAGTGTCTTGCTTCATCACGTCGTTTACGATGAATACCACCGGCACCACTTCCAACGAGTCCGGCATCCGGCTGCGAAACCGCACCGTGGCATTGGGCATCGGCTCGCCCTGCTCGTCAAGCACGACATCAAAGTAGCGCAGATAGAGCCGGTCTGTCTTGTCGAGCAACCGGTCGGTGTTGGCGGAGTCGGTCTCAAAGGTCGTGCTCCAGTAGTAGGCAGACCGTTTAAAAGGTTTTTGTCGTGGCCTCTCCGGCGCTCGACAAGCACCCATAAGGCAGCACAGAAAGGCATATAACAACGCTTGTTTCATCGGAACAAAGGTAGATAAAATAATAGATTTATCAAAGATTTCTGCAAAAAAATCAAAACTTGGTGGTGGCGGGAACATATCCTTTCTACCTTTGCAAAAGATAGATGGTGTCCGCTTGCCTTGTTTATATTACTGGCAGGGTTGAGAGTGGCCTGTGAAAGAATGATTTAATACAAAGCAAACTAATATGAAAAGTGTTTTAGAGGGCCGTCCTGCCCTGAAAGAAGAAATCGACAAGATAGCGGAAGTAGCCGGTTATCTCTGGCAGAACGGTTGGGCCGAGCGCAATGGTGGCAACATCACCGTCAACATTACTGACTTGGTGGACGATGGAATCAAAGCCTTGCCGGCCATCGGCGAGGTGAAACGCATCGGAGCCACACTGCCTGCGCTCAAAGGCACTTACTTCTATTGCAAGGGCACGGGCAAACGTATGCGCGACCTTGCACGCCGGCCGATGGACAATGGCAGCATCATCAGGGTGCTCGACAACTGCGAGAGCTATGCCATCATAGCCGACAAGGAGGTGTTGCCCACATCCGAATTGCCCAGCCACCTGAGTGTGCATGCCCGTCTCATTGAGAAGGGCAGTTCCTATAAGGCCACGGTGCATACTCATCCCATCGAACTCATTGCCATGTCGCACAACAAGAAGTTTATGAAAAAGGATGTGCTGACGAACATTCTTTGGAGCATGATTCCCGAGACCAAGGCTTTCTGTCCGCTGGGATTGGGTATGGTGCCCTACGAACTGCCCGGCAGTGTGGAACTGGCCAATGCTACGCTCAACGCACTGGAGGAATACGACGTGGTGATGTGGGAGAAACATGGGGTGTTTGCCAAAGGGCTTGATGTGATGGATGCCTTCGACCAGATCGATGTGCTTTCCAAAAGTGCCAAGATTTATATTGATGCCAAGTGCATGGGCTTCACCCCCGATGGCATGTCGGAAGAACAGATGAAAGAGATGACCGTCGCTTTCAATCTGCCGAGATAGGGTGATGATGTACCGGTAGCGTGGATGCAGTGCCGCGGATCGGTCTGTCTGATGAAACAAAAAAAGAGAATCGGCTAGCCCGCTTGGCAGCCGATTCTCTTATTACCAATCTATTAAGGCAAATGCCTATGTCCGTCCAACGTGTTGTTGGAATCGGACTCGGGCGATTCTCATCGCCTGTTCTATTTCTATTATCCTAATAAACTCTTTCTTTATTTTTCCAGTAACTGGGGCAGGAAAGTGGAGAACACCAGTACGGCCAGTCCCACAACGAGCACCCAGATGGTGCGGGCATTGCAACCTTTCCACTCTTTGAGAATGATGCCCCACACGTTGGAGAAGGTTACATTGAGTGCCATGAGGATGCACCAAGAGAAAGCCAGCAGGGTGGCGGAACCGGCCAGAAAGCCTTTGCCCAATGCCAGACCGAAGAACTGGCTGTACCAGAGTACTCCGGCCAAAGCGCAGAAGACGATGTTGTTGGCATAGAGTGAAGTCTTGCCATAGTCGCCCCAAGTGTGGTTTTTCCGGTTTTGAAAGAGGCAGTAGCCTGCATTGATGATGAAACCGCCGAAAGTGACCAGCAGGGTGGCCGGAAGGGAAGCGAAAATGGGCTGCGAGCCCTCGAAAGCCACAGGTGCTCCGAAATCGAGACCGATGGCGAAACAGGCACTCATGAAGCCGGAGAGCAGAGCCACGAGAATGCCGCGGGTGAAATTGAAGTCTTTTACGGCTTTCTTTTTCTCCTCTTCCGAGAGTGAGGCACTCTTCATGGCTCCGGCAAAACCGATGATGGCGATGCCGGCGAGTGTCACGATGACTCCGATGATGACAGCAGAAGTGAGCTTCTCGAAGTGTCCGGTGAACACCGGGCCGAGTAGTGTGCCCAGTCCGGCGCAGGTGCCGAGGGCCAGGCTTTGGCCCAACGCCACGCCTAGATAGCGCATGGAAAGACCGAAAGTGAGTCCGCCGATGCCCCAGAGCATACCGAAAAACATGGCCATCAGGCTTTCTGACGGGTGTGCTCCGTAGAGGGCGAGGAGCGAACTGTCGGCAGGGGCTGTAAGCAATGCGCCTAAGAGTGGGAACAGCACGTAGGCAAACACGCCCTGCGTGAGCCAAAAACTCTCCCAGCTCCAGTCTTTCACTTTATTGATAGGCACGTAGCTGCTCGACTGGCAGAAAGCTCCTATCGCGATGATGAGTAGTCCGATGATAATTTGCATGGTTGGATGATATGTAATGAAAGCCTCCCCCCGGCCCCTCTTCGAGGGAGAGGGGGGAGTGGAAAGTAGAGGATGTTATGGCTTGGATTGGCATTTTAAATGTAAAGGAAGCCTCACCCCAGCCCCTCTTCGAGAGGAGAGGGGAGAGGTCATCCCCTCTTTGCCAACACTTCCTGTTCGTAACGCTGCACGTCGGCGATGTATTCCTCGCCCACGGGCACGTTGTTCTTCATGTTGAAATAGTCGTAGACGGCACCGAACGGGAGGGTCTTCTCCTCTTCAAGGAGTGCCAGACGTTCAAACCATTTGCCTTCATCCTCATACCGGCGCAGGATGTCGAGCGGTTCGAGGAAGGCCTGCAACAGACTCTTTTGGGCGGCACGCGTACCGATGATGTAAGCACCGATGCGATTGATGGAGGCATCGAAGTAGTCGAGACCCACATGGGCGCGGTCGAGGGCGTTGGCCCTGACAAGCTCGTGGAAGAGGTTACGCGTGTTGTCGTCGAACAGTGTCACGTGGTCGGAGTCCCAGTGCATGGGGCGACTTACGTGGAGCATGAGCTCGGGGACGAACAGCAGCAACGAAGAAACAGCATCACTGACATTTTCCGTGGGCTCGTAGTGGCCCGTGTCGAGCGTGTAGATCACGTCGTTTTTGGAGCAGTAGCCGGCGTAGAAGTCGTGAGAGCCCACGGTGTAGGCCTCCATTCCGATGCCGAAAAGTTTGGCTTCGAGGCACGACTTCATGTCGGGCAGTTTCTCGGCCAGTATCTCGTCGAGCGAGTTTTTCAGTATCTCGCGATAGCGCATCTTCTCCACGGTGTAGTCTTTCATGCCGTCGTGCACCCAGATGTTCATGATGCAAGGGTCGCCTTGCGCCTTACCCATGGCATCGGCAATGCGCCGGCAACGCTTGGTATGTTCAATCCAGAAGTCACGGATGCCCTTGTCGGGATTGGAGAGCGTCAGATAACCGCTTTTGGGGTGGGAGAATGAAGTGGAGTTGAAGTCGAGTTTCAGGTTGTGTTCCTTTGCCCACTGCATCCATCCTTCAAAATGTTTGGCCTCCACTTGGTCGCGGTCGACAAATTCGTTGCCGAACTCGCCGTAGGTCTCGTGCAGATTCAGGCGAAAGCGGCCGCCCAGCAGCGATGTCACCTTGTCGATGTCCTGTCGCAATTCGTCTATGTTGCGGGCCTTTCCGGGGTAGTTGCCGGTGGTCTGTATGCCGCCCGAGGCAGCCTCATCGCGCTCGAAGCCTACCACGTCGTCGGCCTGCCAGCAGTGTAGGGAGATAGGAGTCTTCTCCAAAGTTTCGATAGCTTTGTCGGTATCAACGCCTAAAGCGGCATAGCGTTCTTTTGCAATCGCGTAATTTTTTTCGATTAAGTCAGTCTTCATAATCTTTTATTTTTAGTTTGTTTGATATGGATATTCTTTCTCGGGGGGAGTTCCGCTCCCTTTGCAACTATTCGCCGGTGATGCGCAGATAGTGCTCGTAGGCAGCATCCCACACCTCGCGATCTTCCGGTTCGAAGCGTTTCAGTTCTATGCTGTCGGCAATGAGCTTGCGCATCTGCCACACGTTGTCCACCTCTCCGCAAGCTTTGGCCTGCAACATGATGTTGCCCAGAGCCGTCCCCTCTTGTGGTCCGGCCAGCACCGTGACCCCGCAGGAGTTGGCTGTAAACCGGTTGAGGTGGTTGTTGAGCGAGCCGCCGCCGATGATGTGGAGCACCTTGATGTCGAAGTCGGCAAACTCCTTGAGCCAAGTGAACACCTGCCGGTAGCGCAAAGCCAGCGAGTCGAAGATGCAGCGGCATATCCCGGCATAGTCGTCGGGCACGTGCTGCCCCGTTTTCCGGCAATAGTCGCGGATGGCTTCTATCATTGACGATGGATTGGCGAACATCTTATCGTCGGGATTGATGAGACTCCGGAAAGCCGGTTGCCTCATAGCCTCGGCTTGCAGTTCGGTGTGCGACTGCGGAGCGTCTGTCCATTCCTTGCGGCAACGTTCGTAGAGCCACATGCCGCAGATGTTTTTCAGAAAGCGTGTGGTGCCTTCGATGCCGCCCTCGTTGGTGAAATTGAGGGCCTGTGAGCGGTCGTTGATGATAGCTTGGGGCGTTTCGATGCCCATCAGGCTCCATGTGCCGCTGCTCAGATAGGCAAACTCGCGGTCGCTTGCCGGCACGGCGGCCACGGCACTGGCCGTGTCGTGGCCTGCCACGGCCACCACCGGGACGGCTCCGAGCCCCGTCAGGCGTTGCACCTCCCCGGTGAGTGTGCCGATGACGGTGCCCGGGTGGAGCATAGTGCCGAATTGGTCGCGGTGCAGTCCTACGCTCTCCACCAGTTCCGTATCGAGTTCCCCCGTCTGCGGGTTCAGCATCTGTGAGGTTGAAGCCACGGTATATTCACACACGGTCCGGCCCGTGAGCATATAGCTCAAGGCATCGGGGATGAAGAGTATCTTGTCGGCATGTTCCAAAGCCGTGTTGCCGGCCCGGCGCATGGCATAGAGTTGGAAAAGCGAGTTGAAGTTCATAAACTGTATGCCGGTCTTGGCGTACACCTTATTCTTATCCATCACCTGCTCGAAGTATTCCTCCATTTTGCCGAAAGTGTGTGGATCGCGATAGGCCGTGGGATTGCGGAGGATGGCACCGTCGGTCCCCACGCACACAAAGTCGCACCCCCAAGTGTCGATGCCTATGCTCCGGATGTTCAATCGGTGCCGGGCGGCGAGCTTCAATCCTTTGACCACCTCATTGTACAGCGCGAAGATGTCCCAATAGATGTGTCCGCCGGTCTCGATCAAGGCATTGTCGAAACGGGTGAGTTCTTTCAGTTCCACACGGCCGTCGGCCAACGAACCTACCACTGTGCGGCCACTGGTGGCTCCGAGATCTACGGCAAAAAAGCATTTCTTATTTTCCATGATGGGGTTTTTAGTTGTCTGTGTGCAAAAGTAGGATGATTTTTCCTTGTCTAACAGCATAATTTGATTTTTAATCCTCAACTTTTGAGATTACCGTTTTTTTACTTTATCTTTGCAAACTGAAGAAACCTCAAGTAAATTATAATAATGTCAACTTTAACTATTGCTATCATCGTCGTATTCGTGGCCGGCTATTTGTGCATCGCCTTGGAGAGTGTGACGAAAGTGAACAAAGCTGCCGTGGCGCTGCTGATGTTCGTGTTCTGCTGGACCCTCTTCATGGTCGATCCGGGAAGTTATCTTACTGGTTTTACAGGTGAAGCCCTCATCCATCAGGTGAGCACCGTGATAGAAGAACATCTGGGCAGTACCTCCACCACACTTTTCTTCCTTATGGGAGCCATGACCATTGTCGAGATTGTCGATCAGAACGGTGGTTTCGACTGGGTGCGCAAGGTGATGAAGTCTCGTAGCAAGCGTTCGCTGCTCTGGCGCATCGCCTTTATGACCTTCTTCCTGTCAGCCATTCTTGACAATCTCACAACGAGCATCGTGATGATCATGATATTGCGTAAACTCGTACACAATCGTCAAGACCGCATCATCTATGCTTCGCTCGTCATCATAGCCGCCAACTCCGGCGGTGCTTTCTCGCCCATAGGCGATGTGACGACCATTATGCTCTGGAATGCCGGTATGATTACAGCTGCCGGAGTGATAGAGGAAATTTTCATTCCCTCGCTGGTGTCGATGATTATCCCGGCTTTCATCATGCAGACCCGACTGAAAGGGGAACTCGAAAATGGGAGCGACGGTATGGCCAACGATCCCCGCGACGGAGAGGTGTTGGAGTTTTCGGGCCGCCAGCGCAAGACTATTTTCTGTGTAGGCGTGGGAGGCTTGATGTTTGTTCCCGTCTTCAAGTCCATCACCCATTTGCCCCCGTTTGTGGGCATTCTGCTTGTGCTTGGTGTGTTATGGACAGTGACAGAGGTTTTCTACCGCCAGTTGCACCGGCAGACCGGTCGCGAGACCTTCCATAAGCGTGTCACCTCACTGCTCTCTCACATTGATATGAGCACCATCCTCTTTTTCCTCGGCATCCTTATGGCCGTGGCTTGTCTTGAGGAAGTGGGCGTGCTCACTGCTTTGGGTGGTTCGCTCAACACGACTTTCAATGGCAATCACTATCTCGTGACGGGCATCATCGGCGTACTTTCAAGCATAGTCGACAATGTGCCCTTGGTGGCCGGTTGCATGGGCATGTATCCCATTCAGGCAGCGGGCGACATGGCTGTTGACGGCATCTTCTGGCAACTATTGGCCTATTGTGCCGGTGTGGGTGGTTCTATCCTCATCATCGGCAGTGCGGCCGGTGTAGTGGTCATGGGCTTGGAGAAGATTACTTTCGGTTGGTATATGAAGAATGTGAGTTGGATAGCTTTGGTGGGCTATCTGGTGGGCATCTTCTGCTATTGGGTGATTCGTCAATATATCTTGGTCGTGTCATGATGATGGTTGTGGTCAGTTTTTTCCTCGGATTGCTTCTCGGAGCCATTGCCATCTATCTTTATTTCGGTCGCGAGAATGCCGGCCTCAAGGTGGAGGCCGGTAAGCGGCAGGCCGAGATTGACTTGATGCGACAACAGATTGATCGTGAGGCCGAGTCGTTTAACCGCCGGTTGCAGGAACAGCGTGAGCAGTATGAGCGGCAGACGGCCCACCAGCGTACACTGCTCGAAACGCAGATGTCGCAACAGCGTGAGCAGTTTGCCGAACAGTTGAAGGCTGCGCAGCAGGGCATGACCTTGGCAGCACAAAAGATATTGGAGCACAGCTCCGAAAAACTCAAGGAGGCCAATGCCGAGAACGTGGGACACATCACCACTCCGCTCAAAGAGGCTATCAGCGAGATGCGCAAGGCACTTGACACCAATTCGAAGGATGCGGCGCGGGAGAATGCGTCGTTTCGCGAAGTGATTCGGCAGATGATGGACAGCAACCGCGAGATTGGCGAGAAGGCGGAGTCGCTCACTAATGTGTTGCGTCGCGACAACAAGGTGACGGGCAACATGGGTGAGATCATTCTCGGCGACCTGTTGGCCGGACAGGGACTCACCGAGGGCGTACACTACGAAGTGCAGACCCGCTTGCGCGACGAGAACGGACGACCCATCAAAAATGATGAGACCGGAGCAGAGATGCAGCCCGACGTGATATTGCACTATCCGCAGGGACAGGATGCCATCATCGACTCCAAAGTGTCGCTTGTGGCCTACGAACGGTATGTGAATGCCGAGACCGACGAGGAGCGGACCCGATACTTGCAGGAACACATCGCCAGCGTGCGCCGCCATGTGAACGAACTGGCCCGCAAAGACTACAGCAGGTATGTCAAGGCTCCCCGCGAGGCGGTCGACTTCGTGATTCTGTTCATGCCTTTCGAGTCGTCGTTGCAGGTGGCCTTAGCCAATGATGCCACGCTCTGGCGTGAGGCTTTCGAGAAGAAGGTGTTTGTCACCAGCGAGCAAAATCTTGTGGCCATTCTCCATATTATTCATGTGGCGTGGGTGCAAAACCGGCAGGCCGAAAATCAGCAGCGGGTGTTCGGACTGGCCGAGCAACTGCTTGACCGCCTGGGCGATTTCATCAAGCGTTACAACGAGTTGGGTGAGCGGATACAGCGGGTGAACAAGGCTTTCGATGATGCCGGCAACAAGCTGGTGACGGGTAATCAGAGTGTCGTAAAGAAAGGCCGCGAACTGGTCAGCCTCGGTGCAAAAGAGAATCCCAACCGCCGGATTCCGGAGCCGCGAGAAGAGTTGAGTCAATAAAATGGAGATTTTATGCAAAAAAGCATTAAAATATTTGGCTCGCTCAATACTATTTGATAACTTTGTAGACGCAAATTAAGCTCTTAAGAACATTTTATATTTTATATAAACTTTGAGTTGACCCACCCTTTTGGTGGGTTGTTATTAGTCGTCTTGAAGTTACTCGTGAGAGTAGCAAAAAGAAAATTGGAGCGCCGTGTTCGGGAGAATATGGTGCTCTTTTTGTTTTTTCTCAGGTTTCGAAGAGTTTGAGGGAGGCCCCCCCGCCCCTCACCTGTAGAGAGGGGCGGAGAATTTTTTTGGGGTAGGTCTTCCTCAATCAGCCCTTGTCCTTCACTCCCTCCCTACAGGGAGGGCCGGGGTGGGTCTTTTGAGAGAAAGAGACTGCCGGACAGAATCTTGTCAAACTATTTGTTCATTTTCGGCTTCTCTGCTTGCGATATTTGCAACGCACAATCACTCGGGTGCAAATAAGCGATTTTTGCGATATTTCCAAAGTCCTGATAATCAGTCGTTTGAATTTTGCTGACACATATTGGGGGGCGAAAACTGGCCTGAAAGGGCCCAAACGGGCTTGCAAAAGGGCCACGGTTGCGATGCAACTGTGGCCCTTTCGGCTTTCAAGTGTGGCTCTTTTGCAAGTTTGAAGAGGGCGAATGAGAAATTCGGCGAGCTTTTTCGATGGCTTGAAACCGGTTTTCCGTTCCGGATGGAGAGTTTTGTCGGAAGTGTTTTTGTTAATATTATTCGTCTCCATCCGGCATCTTGTAGAGATACCTTTTATCGGTTTTCTGGCGTGTGGCCGGTGGCATAGATTTATTTCCCATAAGGAGCGACTGTTCCGGGCACCTCTTTTTCTTATCTCATCTTGTGGCGGAACTCGCTGGGACGGCTGCCCGTCTTGATTTTAAATTTCGAAGAGAAGTAATCGGGCGACTCGAAATTCAGTCTGTAGGCTATTTCCTTGATGCTGATGTCGGTGGTGGAAAGCAGTTCCTTGGCCCGTTGCAGCCTCAGGTCTTGCTGGTAGAGAGCCGGCGAAATGCCCGTAAATTCTTTGAATAGTTTGCGGAAATTGGAATAGCTCACGCCCATCTCCTCGGCTATCTGCTGTATGGTGAGTTCCTCCTCCAGTCCGTTGCGTATGCGCAGACGGGCGCGGTTCACCATGTCTACATAGTTTTGCTCCCTGTTGAGGATGATGTTCCGCTCCAGGGAATACATCAGGCCGATGAGGTGGTTCACGATGCCCGCCAGCGTCTGCTGCGAGTAGGCCGCCTCCTCGTAGGCTGTCTTGTAGGCCTCTTCATACAGGCGTATGATGTCGCTGCTGTAGCCCACGTGGTAGATGGGCTTCTCGGGCGAGAGGAAGCCCGCCCTCACGCGGTCGTCGATGTTCTTGCCCTTGAATCCTATCCAGTAGCTTTTCCATCCTCGTTCGGGCGACGGGTGATAGGTGTGCCATTCGCCGGGAAACAGCATGAAGATGTCGCCGGCCTTGATGACGGTCTCCTCCTTGTGGGCCGAGCGGAACACGCCTTCGCCCTCGGGCTGATAGAGCAACTGATACTCATTCAGTTCGCGCCCTTTCCGTGTGTCGAAGTAGTAGCCGTCGGCATGCCCTTGTGTAGGGTAGGGGTCTCCGGCCTGAATCTCTTCATGCCCCACGGTGCTCACGGTGAGTCCCCACTGTGCATCGCGCATATTGGCAACAAGATATTTGCTGGTTTGCATAGGTTTCGAGTTTGGTGACAAAATTATAAAAAAAACAGGAAACCGCCAAACTGAGTGGGAGAAAAGAATGGGGACAAAAGAAGCCTCGCCCCCGGCCCCTCTCCGCAGGGAGAGAGGAGTAAAATGCTCATACACTGAAGTTAGCAGACATAACCTATAGTGGTGCCAGTTTCAGATGATGGACATATCACTCCCCTCTCCCCTCGGAGAGGGGTCGGGGGCGAGGCTTCTATTTTGTTTTTCGCTTTTTACAGCGGATATTCTTCAAATGCGTATAGCACAGTGGAGAGATAGCGTTCGCCGGTGTCGGGCAGCAGGGCCACGATTCTCTTGCCTTTGTTTTCGGGGCGTTTGGCTATTTCCGTAGCTGCGTAGGCTGCCGCGCCGGACGAGATGCCCACGAGCAAGCCGTCAAGCTGTGCCAGCTGTCGGCCGGCGAGGATGGCTTCGTCGTTCTCCACTTGGAACACCTCGTCGACATATTCGCCATCGTAGGTCTTGGGGATGAAGCCCGCCCCGATGCCCTGAATCTTGTGTGGCCCACCCTTCCCGCCACTCAACACAGGCGAAGAAGACGGCTCCACGGCTATGATTTTCACGTTGGGATTTTTCTCTTTCAGCCGTTTGCCGATGCCCGAGACGGTGCCTCCGGTCCCCACGCCGGCCACGAAGATGTCTACTTGTCCGTCGGTGTCTTCCCATATCTCGTTGCCGGTGGTCTCGTAGTGTTTTTGAGGATTGGCGGGATTCTCAAACTGTTCGAGGATCACGGCTCCCGGAATGGTGTCGCGCAGTTCTTCGGCTGCCTTGATGGCCCCCGGCATACCGTCTTTGCCGCTCGTGAGGCGCACCTCCGCACCGTATGCTTTCACCAGATTCCGACGTTCCACGCTCATGGTTTCGGGCATGGTGAGGATGAGGTGGTAACCTTTGACGGCCGACACAAGAGCCAGCCCCACACCGGTGTTGCCGCTGGTGGGTTCGATGATGGTGGCTCCGGGCTTCAGTTTGCCTTCTTTTTCGGCTGCTTCGATCATGGCCAGAGCGATGCGGTCTTTCACGCTTCCTCCCGGATTGAAGTATTCCACTTTGCCGATGACGGGTGTCTCCACACCACGCGCAGCCGAGTATTTGCCGAGTTCGACCAGCGGTGTGTGACCGATGAGGTCGGTGATTTGTTTTGCAATCTTTGCCATAACGTATTCCTTTCTTCTTTTTATGTTGTTTTTGTCTTTTTATATTCGCCTGCGATAGGCCTCTCAATCCACGTAGGTGAAAGCCTCGTCGAGCGCATCGATTAGGTCTTCCACATGTTCTGTGCCTATGCTCAGGCGGATGGTGGAGGGATAGATGTGCTGTTCGCGCAGCTCTTCCGGGCTGAGTTGTGAGTGGGTGGTGGTCGCCGGATGAATCACGAGCGACTTCACGTCGGCCACGTTGGCCAGCAGAGAGAAGATGCGCAGGTGATCGATGAAGGTCCAGGCCGCTTCCTGACCGCCCTTAATCTCGAAAGTGAAGATGGAGCCTCCGCCATTGGGGAAGAGGCGGGTATAGAGCGCGTGGTCGGGATGACTGTCAAGGGAGGGGTGGTTCACCCTCTCCACCTTCGGGTGGTGGGCCAGATAGTCTACAATCTTCCGTGTGTTGTAGGCATGACGCTCCACACGCAGACTGAGCGTTTCGAGTCCTTGGAGCAATATCCAGGCGTTGAAAGGGCTGATGGCGGCACCGGTGTCGCGCAGGAGTACGGCCCTGATGCGGGTGGCGAAGGCTGCCGGACCGGCCACATCGGCAAACACAGCCCCGTGGTAGGATGGGTCGGGCTTGGCCAGTGTGGGATATTTGTCGGCATCGGCTTTCCAGTCGAACTTTCCGGAGTCGACGATGACACCTCCAAGCGACGATCCGTGGCCTCCGATAAACTTGGTGGCAGAGTGTACCACCACATCGGCTCCATGCTCGATGGGGCGTAGAAGATAGGGTGTACCGAACGTGTTGTCCACGATGACCGGTACATGGTGCCTGTGGGCGATTTCACTGATCTTGTCGATGTCGGTCACGCTGGCGTTCGGGTTGCCGAAAGTCTCGATGATGACAGCCTTGGTGTTATGCCGGAAACCGGCCTCCACCTGTTCGAAGTCGGACGGATTGACGAAGCTGACCTCTATGCCCTGCGTGGTGAGTGTGTGGGCGAGGAGGTTGGTCGTACCGCCGTAGAGGTTGTTGGCCGCGAGTATATGGTCGCCGTTTTGGGCAATGTTTTGCAGGGCGTATGTGATGGCGGCCGCACCGGAGGCCACAGCCAGTCCGGCCACTCCACCTTCGAGAGCCGCCACGCGCTGTTCAAAGACAGCTTGTGTCGAGTTGGTCAGCCGTCCGTAGATGTTGCCCGCATCGCGCAGTCCGAAGCGGTCGGCAGCATGTTGGGCGTTGTGGAACACGTAGGAAGTGGTCTGATAGATGGGCACAGCGCGCGAGTCGGTTGTCGGGTCGGCCTGTTCCTGTCCCACATGTAGTTGAAGTGTCTCGAAGTGAAGTTTCTTTTCGTTGCTCATTTTCAATGTCCTTTCTTGCGTTGAGGCTTCGTCCGTGGACCCTAATGAGAGGTCGGAGTAGGCCGGGGTAATACATTTATTGATATTAAAGCGTCCGCAGTTTCCTTTGGACGGTGCAAAGGTACGATGAAAATCTTGGCTGTGAAATCGCACACTTGGGGCATTTGACCTACCATGTTTGTGGTATATTGGTTTCCCGATGCCTGTTCAGGGTTTGTGAGGCTGTCCGTCCCGGCGCGATCGGGACTTCGTTACCAGCCACACGCCGCTGAAGACGAGTATCACGGCCAGCCCTTGGCTCCATTTGAACACGCCGATGCCCGTGAGCACACTCACTGTGACCGACACCATGGGTTGCACATAATTGTAAATAGACACCACCGTGGGGCGCAGCACCCGCTGGCCTATCATGGTGAGCAGGTAGCTGATGTAGGTGCCGAAGAGCACTACATAGCCGGTCTCCATCCATGCGGAGACGGGCACGTGGGGCCAGTCGATGGCTGCCACGTGGGAGGAGGTGAGGGGGAGAAGGAGGACGGAAGCCCAAAGAAACATCCACTTGTTGATGGTGAACACCGAATAGCGGCGGATGAGCGGATTGAAGAGCGACAGATAGAGAGCAAAGGAAAACTGTGCGCCCAGACAGAGCAAGTCGCCCCGCAGGTCGCCCACTTTGGCATTGAGGGCCGAGGCACTTGTCAGAATCAGTATCAGTGCGCCTGCACATCCGAGCGCCACACCTCCGGCTTTTTTTAATGTGATGGGCTCTTTGAGGATGACAAACGAGAGTATCATGGCAAAGATGGGCATGGAGGTGGTCATGATGCTGGCATTGCTCGGCGAGGTGATGCTCAGTCCGATGGTGTAGCAGCACTGGTTGCACACCAGTCCGAAGAGGGCGGCCCCGGCAAAGCGCAGTCGGTCTCTCGGAGGGACATGCTCCTTGGGGGCGAAGAACGAGGTGAGCCAAAAGAGTATGGCCCCGCCGAGCACACGGAAACTCACCATCGAGATGCCGTCGATGCCGTGGTTCATGGCATCTTTGCCCACAGGGGCCATCAGTCCCCAAAAAGCACATGCGGCAAACATGCTGAGGTGGGCGATGAGCGGTCGTTTGTTATCCATTGTCGGTTGAATGGTCTAATTCGATGCAAAGTTAGTAAATAAATCATAACGAGCCATGCTCCATTCGTGATAATTTAGTATATTTGCGATAACTAATCAAGCGAAGGAATATCATGCAGAAATACGCAGACTATATCGAACAGATTGAAATCGACGCCCTGTGGAGCGGCCGCCGCCATGTGGTGTGGAATCTCGACCGTAGGGTGAATATCCTGAGTGGCATTAACGGCGTGGGCAAGAGCACCATATTAAATAAGGTGGTGAAGGGATTGTCCGTCGGTGGAGAGTTTCCCAGCCACTTGCAGAAAGGTGTGCGTCTGCGCGTGTTTCCCGCAGATGCCAAGTGGATACGCTACGATATCATCCGCTCTTTTGACCGGCCGCTGATGAATGCCGAGACGGTGACCAAGCTTGACCTGTCGCTGGCTACCGAACTCGACTGGCAGTTGTTCCAGTTGCAGCGCAAATATCTCGACTATCAGGTGAACATCGGCAACCGCATCATCGATGCCTTGCAGAGCGGCAATGGCGAGGCGGCCGATGCCGCCCAGCGCATCTCGGCACCCAAGAAGCTGTTTCAGGACATGCTGGACCGTCTGTTTGCCGAAACGGGCAAGAAAATCATACGCACCGAAAACGAAATACGCTTCTCGCAGATAGGCGAAACACTGTTGCCCTACCAGCTTTCAAGCGGCGAGAAACAGATGCTGGCCATCCTGCTCACGGTGCTCGTGGAAGACTGCCGTCCCTACGTGTTGTTCATGGACGAGCCCGAGGTGAGCCTGCATGTGGACTGGCAGAAGGAACTCATCGACCTCATCCTGCAACTCAATCCCAACGTGCAGATCATCCTCACCACCCACAGTCCGGCGGTCATCATGAACGGGTGGATGGAGCATGTGACCGAGGTGACCGACATCACCGACAACGAGTAGCCACACAAACGGAGTTTTTAGCACTTGGGGGAGAACGGATATGGGTAAAAGACTGAGAGACAATATCACTTCCGGCTATTTCGAGGCGGCCAACAAACTGAACTCGAAGTGGGCGCGCAGCAAAATCATCGCCTACGTGGAGAGCTATGACGACGTGTTCTTCTGGCGCACGGTGCTCAGTCGTTTTGAAGACGACACACGCTATTTTGAGGTGATGCTGCCCACGCGTTCGAGCAAACTCGAGCGCGGCAAGAAAGCGGTGCTGATGAATCTGCTCGAAGGCAAGACCGGCGACCACCTGATAGCCTGTGTAGATGCCGACTACGACTATCTCATGCAAGGGGCCACGACCACTTCGCACGAGGTGATAGCCAATCCCTACGTGTTCCACAGCTATGTCTACTCCATCGAGAACTACCAGTGCTATGGCCCGTCGCTCCACGACGTGTGCGTGGCCGTGACACTCAACGACCATGCCATCTTCGACTTTGCCGAGTTTCTCCGGCTCTACTCCCAAGCCATTTTCCCCCTTTTTGTGTGGAGCATCTGGTTCTACCGCACACCCCATTACGGCCAGTTTACCATCTCCGATTTTAACCACATCGTCGAGTTTGGCAACTTCGGTTTCCGCACTTGGGAGGAGTCGCTCGCCCGGTTGCGCAGCAAGGTGGGGCGCAAGGTGGAATATCTGCGCCACCGCCATCCCGAGGCCAAGGAGAGTTATCTGCGTGTGAAAGACGACCTGAAGCGTCTCGGAGTCACTGCCGACACCACCTATCTGTATATACAGGGCCACCATCTGTTCAATAATGTCGTGTTGCCCATGCTCAACAAGGTGTGCGACCGGCTCATCCGCGAGCGCGAAAACGAGATTTCGCGCCAGAGCGTACATGGCACACAGCGCCGCAACGAACTGTCCAGCTACTCCAACAGTCTGGGCGACATCTCCACCCTGCTGCGCAAAAATCTTGGCTATATGGATTCGGCTCCCTTCAAGCGTGTGCTTGCCGATGTGGAGCGATATTTGAAGGAGACAAAAGCCGGGAAGACGGAAACACCGGAAGAGGATGGGGGAGAAGACTGAGCTGCCTTAAACGAATTCCTTTTCACAGCCGACATTCGCTTTGTTCGGAACATTCGCCGAAGAATATTTTGCGTCGGCGAATGTTCCGAATGAAGCGAATTTTTTCTGCGTTCCTTTCTCCGCAGGGAGATGAGCTGCCTTTCAGCAGGTGGTAGTAGTCCCAAAAAGATATAGTGCGAAACTTACTAAGATTGAGAAAAAGCCTTACACGCAATTTTTCCATGCCCATCCGGCCGCCCGTTTTCACCCGTCCCATTTTCTGCATCCATCCCACCACTTTTCCCATTCGGCCCGACCGACTTTGCAAAAGAGCCACACTTGAAAGGTCGTTTGGCCCGTTTTGCAACGCTGTTTGGGCCGAATTATCACCCAGAGCAGGGAAGAAGCCCCCTTTAGTGGATTGGTTATCAAAAAAGGGAAACGCTTGCGCGCTCCCCTTGCTGGTGCAAAGGTATAACAAAAACGGCCGGAATGCAAATCGATGTCGAAAAAAGCTGACATGACCAATGATGTTTTGGCTTCAGTTGTCGAATTTTGCAAAATGTATGGGGAATATGTGCGAGTTGTCACACTTATTCTTTTGCGATGGGCGAAGCGTGGAAATCCCATCTGAATAATTTTGTAATTCGGGCTTTTCTCGCTAACTTTGCAGCCGTCAAAAACGGCCCTTGGCCTGCTGCCAGACAAGCAAATGGGATAAGGAACACTCCCCGGGCTATAGACAACGGATATGCTGAACAACAAGAAAACAGAATCTTTGCTTGCATCCATACGTGAGGGACGACCCATGACGCGTGGCGAAAAACTCAATCTGATCGTTGGATTGAGTATCCCTTCCATTCTGGCACAGATCACCAACGTGATGATGTTTTTTATCGATGCGTCGATGGTGGGCCATCTGGGAGCGGAAGCCTCGGCTGCCATCGGTCTGGTCGAGTCCACCACGTGGCTGATGGGCAGTGTGATGGGGGCGGCCGCTATGGGCTTCTCGGTGCAAGTGGCTCACTTTATCGGGGCCAACGACTTTGTGAAGGCCCGGCAGGTGTTCCGCCATTCACTCATTTGTGGCCTGGTGTTCAGTCTGTTGCTCGCGGTTGTCGGCGTGGCCATCCACAGGCCGTTGCCCTATTGGCTCGGAGGAGGGGCCGACATAGCAGGCGACTCCTCGCTCTATTTCCTCCTCATCTCACTCACGTTGCCTTTCATGTTGCTCTTCCACCTGTCGTGCGACATGCTGAAGAGTTCGGGCAACATGCAGACGCCAAGCGTGATGAGCGTGGTGTTGTGTGTGCTTGATGTGATGTTCAACTACTTCTTCATTTACATCTGTAAGTTGGGCGTGATGGGTGCGGCGCTCGGCACCTGCTGCGCCTATGTCTGCACCTCTATGCCCGCGGTATGGCTCACGGCCGTCAAGAGCAAGATATTGGCCCTGAACCTCGACCATGAACGTTTCCAGTGGATTGGGGACTATGTGCGCAACGCCTTGAAAATCAGCTTGCCGATGGCCGTGCAGTCGGTTCTGATGAGTGGTGCGCAGATAGTGAGTACCCTTATCGTGGCACCGTTGGGCAACATCGCCATAGCCGCCAACTCCTTTGCCATCACGGCCGAGAGTCTGTGCTACATGCCCGGCTACGGCATCGGTGAGGCCGCCACCACACTCGTGGGGCAGACTTTCGGGGCAGGCAGGCGCAATCTCTGCAAGAATTTTGCCTATATGTCGGTAGCATTGGGCATGGGCGTGATGGCCCTCATGGGAGTTGTCATGTTCGTTTTCGCGCCGGAGATGATCGGTGTGTTGTCGCCCGTGGAAGCCATTCGCGAATTGGGCACCACCGTATTGCGCATCGAAGCCTTTGCCGAGCCCTTCTTTGCAGCCAGCATCGTGGCCTACAGTGTGTGCGTGGGGGCGGGAGACACCCTCAAGCCGGCCCTGCTCAACCTTTTCTCTATATGGTGTGTGCGCCTTACGATGGCTGCCCTGCTCGCTCCCCGCTATGGGTTGAAAGGCGTGTGGTTTGCCATGGCCGTGGAGTTGACGTTCCGCGGTGCGCTCTTCCTCTACCGCCTTTTTCGCGGAAAATGGCTCAAGGGGCTCAAGCCCAAGTCCGAACCGGGCACGGTTTGATGCCCTTTTCCACCTTTTATATATAAGAATATTCCTGCCCATTGTCACCCTCGCAGCTCGCTGTGGGGGTGTTTGTGTTGTGGGAGGAATGAGCTTGAAGCATTGAAAGGATATTCCGGCTTGGATGATGATAGTTGATTGCAAGTAGATTATTTTACAGATTGTTTCTTGTTTGTTTAAAATAAAAACGGTACATTTGTGGGCAAGAATGTAAATTAGCATCAAATCCAACTTCAAATTATAATTTATGAAGATTCAAAAACTTTTTGTGGCAGCCTTGTTGCTGCTTAATGCGGCACAGGCTGCGGCGCAGTTTCAGATGCCTCCCATCCCGGTGGACAAGAATGTGAGGGTGGGCAAGCTCGACAATGGACTGGTGTACTATATCCGTCACAACGAGTTCCCGGCCAACACGGCCAACTTCTACATCGCCCAGCGGGTGGGTTCCATCAACGAGAACGACGACCAGCGCGGGTTAGCCCACTTCTTGGAGCACATGGCTTTCAATGGGTCGGAGCATTTTCCGGGCAACGGTATCATCGACTTCACCCGTACACTGGGAGTGGAATTTGGTAGCAATCTCAATGCCTATACCTCTATTGATCAGACGGTGTATCGCATCTGCGACGTGCCCACCTACCGCCAGTCGGCCCTCGACTCTTGTCTGCTGGTGCTGAAAGACTGGTCGGGCGGTCTCACGCTTGATGCTAAGGAGATTGACAAGGAGCGCGGCGTGGTGCATCAAGAGTGGCAGATGGGGGCCGATGCCGGTCAGCGGTTCTACGAGAAGCACTTGCCCGACCTCTTCCCCGGCAGCAAATACGGCAACCGCCTGCCCATCGGCCTGATGAGCATCGTTGACAACTTCAAGCCGCAGGTGTTGCGCGACTATTATAAGAAGTGGTATCGTCCCGACAATCAGGCCATCATCGTGGTGGGAAACGTGGATGTTGACCATGTTGAAGCGGAAATAAAGAAGCTCTGGAATGGCGTGAAGGTGCCTGCCAACGCAGCCAAAGTGGTGGCTGAACCGGTGCCCGACAACAAGGAAGCCATCTACGTTTACTATCCGGACAAGGAGCAGAAGTATTCGCTTATCAGCCTGATGATGAAGACCGACCCCACCCCTGATTCGGCCAAGGTGGGCCTCGACTATCTGGCCAACCTCTATGTCATCGACGTCATCGACATGATGCTCACCAATCGTCTCAACGAGTATGCCAATCAGCCCGACTGCCCCTACGCCTACGCAGCCACCAACTATGGTGAGTATCTGGGCATCTCGAAGACCAAGGACTGCTTCATGGGTGTGGTTGTTCCCAAGGAGGGCAAAGACCTTGAAGCCCTTGCCACTCTGGAGCGCGAGCTGTTGCGCGCCCGTCGCCACGGCTTCACGGCCACCGAGTATGCCCGCGCCAAGGAGGAATATCTCAGCCGTATCGAGAAGCGTTTCACCAACAAGGACAAGACCAAGAACGAGGTCTACTACCAGTCGTATGTGGGTAACTATCTCGGCAACGAACCCATGCCCTCCATAGAGGACGAATATCAGATCATGAACCAACTCGTGCCCAACATTCCCTTGGAGGCTGTCAACGAGGCTGCGAAGGAGCTCATCACGGAGAGCGACTCCAACCTTGTGATCACAGCACAGGTGCAGGAGAAGGAAGGCAAGACCTACAACACCGTGGCCGACCTGAAGAGCACCATCGCAAAGGTGCGTGCGGAGCAGATCGCAGCCTACGTGGACAACGTGAAGAACGAGCCGCTCATCTCGCAGTTGCCCAAGAAAGGCAAAATTACCAAGGAGACGGAAGACAAGAAACTCGGTTTTAAGAAACTCATCCTCTCCAATGGGGCCAAAGTGATACTGAAAAAGACCGACTTCAAGGACGATGAAATCGTGATGTCGGCCAAAGCCAAGGGCGGGAAAGACCTGTATGGAGCCGCCGACTACACCAATCTCAAGGCGTTCGATTTTGTCATCAACTCCTGCGGACTGGGCAATTTCTCCAGCACCGAGCTCCAGAAGGCCCTTGCCGGCAAGCAGGCGAGTGCCGGTCTCAGTCTCGGGCTCTATCATAAAGGGGCCGATGCCTCGTCTACCCCGAAGGACATTGAGACTATGATGCAGCTCGTCTACCTCAACTTCACGGCACTGGCCAAAGACGAGAAAGCCCTCAGTTCGACCATGCAGCAACTCGAGCTGATGCTCAAAAACAAGAATCTGCAGCCCGAGGCTGTGTTCTCCGACTCTTTGCAGAATGCCCGCTACGCTCACAATCCGTTCTTCGCTCCATTGGAGATGGCAGACCTGAAGAATATCAATGCCGACCGTGTGCTCCAAATGGCCAAAGAAATGACGGCCGATGCCGGGCAATACACTTTTACCTTTGCCGGTAATTTCGACGAGGCCACACTGCGTCCGCTCATCGAGCAGTACATCGCTTCGCTGCCTGCCAGGAAGACCAAGGTGGCTGACAAGGAGGTGCTGACTCTGGCTAAGGGCGATGTGAAATGCCACTTCAGCCGCAAGATGGAGACTCCGAAGTCCATCCTCTATGCCATTTGGAGTTCCGACAAGCTTCCGCTCACGCTTGAAAACAACGTGCTTGCCGATGCTGCCGGACAGATTCTGAGCATGAAGTATCTCCGCACCATTCGTGAGGAGGCCAGTGCCGCCTATTCTGTAGGGGCCAACGGGTATAGCCAGCGAACTGTCGACAACCAAGCCTACTACTCGCTGCTTGCCGGTTGTCCCATGGATCCCGCCAAGGCACAGCAGGCCTACGACCTGATGATGAAGGGCATGGCCGAGGCTGAGAATGCCGTCGATGCAGCCGACCTTCAGAAAGTGAAGGAGTTTATGCTCAAACAAGCCGACGACGATGCCAAGAAAAACGGCCACTGGCTAAGCATCATCGAAGACTATGACGAGTATGGACTTGACTTCCATACCGACTACAAGAAGGTGGTGAGTGCCCTCACACCCGAAAAGGTTGCAGCGTTTATCAAAAATGTCGTTATCAAGAGCGGTAACAAACTCGAGGTGATGATGTCACCCGAGAAATAATAACATCAACTCAAAAGTTATGAAGAAAATGGTTTTATCGGCATTTGTGTTCGCAGCGTCAGTGCTTGCGACCCATGCCCAGTTGCTTTACAAGGTTTCCGGGGACAGTCTCCGGAAGCCTTCTTATGTTTTTGCCACCTATCGGCTCATCAACCCAGTGGGCACTGTGGAACGGGTGGCTGGTTTGCGGGATGCACTCAACAACACTGAACAGATGTATTTCGAGGTGAACAAGAGTGCCTATACCAATACGCTGGCCGATGCACGCAAGCTGAAAGGCGGTCAAATGCTGAAAAATCTGCTCACGCCCTCACAGCTCGCGCTGCTTGACAAGTTCCTGAAGAAGTACACTGAGGTGGGGTTCAACAGTCCCTACTCGCAGCGCCGCTATGCCGACATCACTCCGGCGGGCATGGAGGAGGAACTGGAGAAGTTGCTCTTCGTAGCCAACCACATGAGTGAATATGACCCCACGCACACCTTTGACCAATATTTTGAGGCGCAGGCCAAGAAAAACCACGAACCGGTCTATGGTCTCTCTACCTGTGAGGAGTTTACGGCGTGCGGCTATGAGGCTCCGCTCGATAAGCAGGTGAAGAGTCTTGTGAACTTTTTGGAGAACGAGCAGGTGCATCTTGCCGAACTCAACAAGACTGCAGATGCCTTCACGGCACAGGATATTGATGCCGTGACCAAGGCCACCTCGCACGTGTGTGGCAAGAAGATAGCCCGTTGGACTAAAGCCCTGCCGGCCATCATGCAGGCTGCTCCCACCTTTGTGGTGCTTGAAGCGGCCTATCTCGGAGGAGAGAACGGCTTGTTGCAACAGCTCAGGAAGGCCGGATATACAGTGGAGGCAGTAAGATAACCCTGTCCTCTTTTGCTTTTTCGGCGAATGATTCGAATTGATCGGATGGCGAAGGTAGTGGGATGATTCCATGTATCAGCGTCCGTTCCTGACAGCCGAAAGGCTATGGCCTTAACCTTAAAAGCTGCGTTTAGGTTTCGTATTCGGGCGATAGGATATCTGGCTGCTGCTTGTCTTAACCAGCCATACACTACTCCCTTGCCTGACAGTGTTCCTCCAAGTGGCATTTAATGGCAACCAATCTATACGTGCCCGTCTCCAACTCCAGCCTTAAAAAGAAAGTGCCAAAAGATTGTTTCGATCTTTTGGCACTTTGTCTATCTTCTTGTCTGTGCGCCCGAAAGGACTCGAACCTTCACAGCGTGAACTACCAGATCCTAAGTCTGGCGCGTCTACCAATTCCGCCACGAGCGCATAAATGTGAGTGCAAAGATACGAAGAATAATCGAAATGGAGAAATTGTTGTCGAAAAAAGAAACTGAAACGCCGATCCGGCTCCCTCGCACAATGGTGAACAGTCGGCAAAAGTTGGTTATCGTTCTTGCCATTTCACCAGCCGACGGGGCAGCGTGATGATTTTCAACCGTCGGAACCAGATGCGCGAGGAACCTTCGACGTGGCGGGTGGTGTGGCTGCCGATGATGTAGTAGCTGGCGGAATATTCGTCCATGAGGGCAGAGAAGGCGGCCTTGATGCGCGAACATTTCTCATTGATGGCGTTGTCGAGCGGGTTGGTAAGGCGGTCAACGGTTTCCTCCATTCGCTCCACCTCCATATAGGGTGCAAGACGACGGTAAAGCGAGAGCAGTTCGCCGCGATAGGAAGTGAGGTGCTTGAATTCGATGCCTTCAGGATGGTTAAGGAACAGAAGATACACAGCCTTGTGGACAGGTGACAATACCACTTCGGTATGAATGGCTTCAAGGATGAGGCGATAGTCGGAAGTGATGACGAGTGGACTCAACGTGCCTTTGGCGGCTTCGATGCGCAAGGCTTCGAGTGTGGACACACCGATAGCACTCAACAGCAGGTCGTTGCGGTCGAGTGCTTGCAAGCGGTGCACAAGGATGCGCAGTTGGTGGGCCAACAGTTCGGGACTATCGTCTTCGTATGATTCCATAGACGATACAAAAATAACAAAAAAGTTGGGCTTCGGCAACAATCCGGCCGGCATTTTTTCGTTCACAAGGCTTGCAGAACCATTGAGATACAGAGAAAAATGAGTAATTTTGCCATCAAAAGAAAACTGCTTATGATGACAGATATATTGGATTTTGGCCCGGTGGAAGACCTGTCAAAGGAAATCATCAAGGTGATAGGCGTGGGCGGCGGAGGCTGCAACGCTGTGAACAACATGTATCGGGAGGGAATCGAAAACGTGGCTTTCGTCGTGTGTAACACCGATAGTCAGAGTCTGGCCAACTCGCCCGTGCCGGTGAAAATATTGCTGGGACAGAGCGGACTGGGAGCCGGAGCCAATCCCGAGTTGGGGCGCAGGGAAGCTGAAAACACGAAAGAGCAAATCAGTTCGCTGTTCGATGACAATACCCACTTGTGCTTCATCACGGCCGGCATGGGCGGAGGCACGGGTACGGGAGCCGCACCGGTTATCGCTTCCATAGCCAAGAGCAAGGGCATACTAACCATAGGCATCGTGACAATTCCTTTCTTCTTTGAGAAGCGCAATAAAATCATCAAGGCTCTCAAGGGTGTGGAGGAAATGCGCAGGAATGTGGACTCGCTGCTCATCGTGAACAATGAGCGCTTGTGCGACATCTACTCGGACGCGCAAATCACTGTGAAAGACGCTTTTAAGACGGCCGACCGCATTTTGAGCGATGCCACTAAAAGCATCTCTGAGCTCATCACAGTGGAGGGGAACATCAACCTCGACTTCCGCGATGTGGAGACGACTATGCAAGGAGGGGGTGGAGCACTGATGGCCATCGGACGGGCGAAGGGGGAAAGGCGCGTGGAAAAAGCCATCCTCAACGCCCTTGACTCTCCGCTACTCTATGGGAGTGACATCTCGAAGGCCAAGAACATACTGTTCAACATCTACACCAGCGAGAAGGCGCCGCTCTTTGTGAGGGAGATGCAGGAGATAGACGCTTTCATGTATGAACTGGATCCGAATATTGATGTGATATGGGGCACCTCCGATGACAACACACTAGGGGATGATGCCAAAGTGATTATCCTTGCCACGGGACTTGACAACGAGTTTCTGCCCAAAGAGCAACTGCCCGAAAACGAGACGGAGACATATTATAATAAGGTGATAGAAAAACTGTACAGGGAAAGTCTCCTACACACAAAAATATCCGGATCGGAACAACAACAAGCCTCCCGGCAGCAGGAAACGGCTGCCCCGGAAGTGATGCCGGCCCCGACCGGCACATCAGAACTACCGAAGTCGCTTTCCCGATTCACCGCCTCTGGACTGGAAGAAGGCAATTCATCGGCGGGGGCAACGGGCAATCCGTTTTCCCATCGGGAGGAAACGGTGATAACAGAGGCAGCACCCATTGAAGCGGAATCCCCACAACCTACCCGTCCGACTGCGGAAGAGACTCGACGAGAACCTCAAAGCCACGTGACCAAAGCCATGCCTTTTGTGGAGCGCATTCGCTCACGGCTGCGCCAATCACTGGAAAACCTTTCCCGCGACCTGTACGAATGACCCATCGTCAATGCGCATAACGGAAACTGCCGGGCATCCCCCCAAGCGGATGTCCGGCAGTTTTTATTCTTCTTCGGGGAACAGACTCAGTTGCCCCGTTATCTCGTCAATCACCTGTTGTTGGCTTTTTCCCTTGTCGGGGTCGAGGTTTTCCTCCTCTCTGCCAACAGCGGCATCACCCTCTGCCCGATCTGTACTCTCCTCATTGGGAGTGTCCGCAGGTTCGGGGAAACGCGTCGGTTCGAGTTCTTCTATCTTCTCCACCTTCCACGTGGTCAGCCGTTTGCCTTTGGCCTTGAAGCTTTTCTGACCGATAAACTGCTCGGCGTCTATTTCTTCCGCAGGCCGCACGGCATCCACCCCGCCATAGGTCAGCCTCACACGCGGATAGGGCACATCGGTCAAGAAGACCAACTTGGAGTTTGGATTCTCACCCAAGAAGTTCTGATGACGGCGCGTGGCATCCATCGTAAAGCGTTTGATGTAGGGATAACCGTCGTTGTCGGCATCGAAAAGTACGGCTGTCCACACCTTGTGTTCGTCCCATTTCTCGATGCGCAGGATATTGTCTTCGTAGTGATTGTTGGCATCGAAGTTGGTGATGTAGAAGTCACAGTTGTCGAGGATGACAAGTATGGCATCGTCATCGGAAAACTCGCCGAGAAAGCGGCCGTGCTCCTCATAGTTGATGCGGTTGACATCGGGGTCGAACCACACTTTCCGGCCGCCGAGTGTGGAGTGTCCGTGGCTCTTCAGGCCTATGCGGTGGATGCTTCGTTTGGTCAGCAGGTTGCCCTTGGCTCCACGCCCCTTGATGGCTATTTCGGAGAAATCCTTTTCGAGGAAGATGTTCTGTCGCTTCTTTTTGGGGTCTGGATCGAGCGTCACCTTGATCACCTCAGCCTCGCCGTTGGGATTGGCTGTGAAGTACATCACGCGCGACCCCGGAGTGCCCTGTGTGAGGTCGTATTCGCGGTCGCGAGTCATGGCCGTCATGTTGAAGCGTTTGATGTAATAGGCCCCTTGCCGCCCGTCGCGGTAGACACAGTTGTATATGGTGCGCTTGTCGTTTTTCTTGAACACTTGCACCCACAGAATGTTCTTCCCGACGAATATCTTGTCAGCCACGCGGACGACCTTGAACTTTCCGTCTTTATAGAAAATGATGATATCATCGAGGTCGGAGCAGTTGCACACGAACTCGTCTTTTTTCAGTCCTGTGCCCACAAAGCCTTCCTGCCGGTTGATGTAGAGCTTTTGGTTGGCCTCCACCACGGTCGTTGCCTCGATGGTGTCGAAGTTGCGAATCTCCGTGCGGCGCGGATGTTCCTTTCCGTATTTGTTCTTGATAAACTCAAACCAGTTGACCGTGACATCCGTCATGTGGGCCAAGTCTTTGTCTATTTCGGCCACCTCGGCCTTGATTTTGGCTATGAGTTCGTCGGCCTTGTCCTTGTTGAACTTCAAGATGCGCTGCATCTTAATCTCCATCAGGCGTAAGATGTCGTCGCGTGTCACCTCGCGGATGAAGTCGGGCTTGAATGGTGTGAGTTTCTCATCGACAAACGCGATGGCCTCGTCCATCGTTTTGGCTGTCTCAAACTTGCGCTCCTTATAGATGCGTTCCTCAATGAATATGCGTTCGAGCGAAGCGAAGAAAAGCTGTTCGAGCAGCTCGTTGCGGCGTATCTGGAGCTCCTTGCGCAGCAGGCCCATCGTGCGGTCCACGCTGTGGCGCAGCACATCGCTCACGGTGAGGAAGCCCGGCTTGTTGTCTTCGATAACGCAACAGTTGGGCGAGATGTTGATTTCGCAATCGGAGAAAGCGTAAAGGGCATCCATCGTCTTGTCCGACGACACCCCCGGAGCCAGATGGATAAGGATTTCCACCTCGGCCGCCGTATTGTCTTCGATTTTTCGGGCCTTGATTTTTCCCTTTTCCACGGCTTTGGTGATGGAGTCGATGAGCGTGGCCGTGGTCTTCGAGTAGGGGATTTCACGCACGGCGAGCGTCTTGTTGTCCACCTTCTCTATCTTCGCACGCACCTTCAAGGCGCCGCCCCGCTGTCCGTCGTTATACTTCGACACGTCAATGGCGCCGCCCGTGGGGAAGTCGGGATAAATGCGGAACTCCTCTCCATGCAGATATTTGATGGCGGCATCGCATATTTCATTAAGGTTGTGGGGCAAGAGTTTGCTGCTCAGCCCCACAGCAATGCCTTCCGCCCCTTGCGCCAGCAGCAGCGGAAACTTGGCCGGAAGCGTGATCGGTTCCTTGTTGCGTCCGTCGTAGGAAAGTTGCCAGTCGGTTGTCTTGGGATTGAACACCACATCGAGAGCGAACTTGGAGAGGCGGGCTTCGATGTATCGGGGGGCTGCCGCACGGTCGCCCGTGAGGATGTTTCCCCAGTTGCCCTGACAGTCGATGAGTAGGTCTTTCTGTCCCATCTGCACCAGGGCATCACCTATGGAGGCATCCCCGTGGGGGTGGAACTGCATCGTGTGGCCCACGATGTTGGCCACCTTGTTATATCGCCCGTCGTCCATCCGCTTCATGGAGTGCAGGATGCGACGCTGCACGGGCTTCAGTCCGTCTTCGATATGTGGAACGGCGCGTTCCAAGATCACGTAGGAAGCGTAATCGAGAAACCAGTTCTGATACATGCCGCTCAGATGATGCACAGCCGAAGCGTCGAATCTGTTCACGGGGTTGTAGTCTGAATGCGTGTCCTCCGTGACTTCTTCGTTGTTTTCTTCGCCTGTGCCGGTCAAGTGTTCGTTGTCTTTTATCTCGTCGTCCATTCTAGTTATTAAATTCCTTAATTACTCTAATTTTACGCAAAAATACAAAGAATATCCGAGAAAAAGGTGTACCTTTGCAACCAAATTTCGAAATTTAAAGATTATTATGGCACAAGAAGATGTTTTCAAAAAGATAGTGAGTCACTGTAAGGAATATGGTTTCGTTTTCCCCAGCAGTGACATCTACGACGGCCTGGCCGCCGTCTACGACTATGGCCAGAACGGCGTGGAACTGAAAAATAACATCAAGCAATATTGGTGGCAAAGCATGGTGCTGCTGCACAGCAACATCGTGGGCATCGACGCCGCCATCTTCATGCACCCCACCGTGTGGAAAGCCAGCGGTCATGTGGATGCTTTCAACGATCCGCTCATTGACAACCGCGACTCAAAGAAACGCTATCGTGCCGACAATCTGATAGAAGACCAGATAGGAAAATACGAAGAGAAGATAGAAAAGGAGGTGGCCAAGGCCCGCAAACGCTTCGGGGAGGCTTTCGACGAGCAGAAGTTCCGCGAGACGAATCTGCGCGTTCTGGAGAATGCCAAGAAGCGCGACGAACTCCACGCCCGCTACACGGAGGCCATGCAGGGCCCGGATCTCGAGGCCCTGAAGCAGATTATCCTCGATGAGGGCATTGTGGATCCCATCTCCGGAACCAAAAACTGGACTGACGTGCGCCAGTTCAACCTGATGTTCTCCACCGAGATGGGCTCGCTCTCCGATGCCACCAACAAGATATACCTGCGTCCGGAGACCGCCCAAGGCATCTTTGTGAACTATCTCAATGTGCAGAAGACGGGCCGCATGAAGCTGCCCTTCGGCATCGCACAGATAGGCAAGGCCTTCCGCAACGAGATTGTGGCCCGCCAGTTTGTGTTCCGTATGCGTGAGTTCGAGCAGATGGAGATGCAGTTCTTCTGCCAGCCCGGCACGGAAATGAAGTGGTTTGAATATTGGAAAAAAGTGCGTCTTGCCTGGCACGAGACACTCGGCATGGGCAAGGAGAACTACCGGTTCCACGACCACGAGAAGCTGGCCCACTACGCCAATGCTGCCACCGACATCGAGTTTAAGATGCCTTTCGGCTTCAAGGAGGTGGAGGGCATCCACTCGCGCACCGATTTCGACCTCTCGCAGCACGAGAAATACAGCGGTCGCAGCATCAAATACTTCGACCCGGACAAGAACGAGAGCTACACGCCCTATGATGTGGAGACTTCCATCGGTGTGGACCGCATGTTCCTGAGCGTGCTCTGCCACTCATACGAGGAAGAGCAGCTGGAGAATGGCGAGACCCGCGTGGTGCTGAAACTGCCCGAGGCACTGGCCCCGGTGAAGTGTGCCGTGTTCCCGCTCGACAAGAAAGACGGTCTGCCCGAGCTTGCACAAGAGATTGTAGACGACCTCAAATTCCACTTCAACACGCACTATGGCGACCCGAAAGACTCCATCGGCAAGCGTTATCGCCGTCAGGATGCCGTGGGCACACCGTTCTGTGTGACGGTGGACCATGACACACCCAACGACCATAAGGTGACTTTGCGCTTCCGCGACACTATGGAACAGGAGCGTGTGGACATCAGCCAACTGCGATCCATCATCGAAGACCGCGTGAGCATCACCGGTCTACTGAAGAAGTTGGGCAAGGAAATAAAAGGTTTCGAGGAGGCCTAAGCCTTCCTGGAACGACACAAGCGAAAAGCATAAAAAGAAAAATCCATGCACATATCCAATAAAGACGCCTATCGGGTGAAGGGATGGCTGAAGGCCATCCCATTCTTCCTGTCGGCCTTCCTGCTCCTGACCTCTTGCAGCGAAGACGACGGAACCACCGATGAATACGCCGATTGGCAGAGTCGCAACGAGACTTTCTTTGCAGAAAGATATGCCACCGCCAAGGCCAACAGCGACGGAACGTGGCGCACCTACCTCAACTGGACGCTCGACGGGCAGCAGCCTTACCCTTCCGGAAAGGGCTCCATCACCTATAAGTCTACCGATTACATTGCTGTGCAGGTGCTCAAGAGTGGTACGGGAACGGAGAGTCCGCTCATCACCGACTCCGTTCGCGTCCACTATCGCGGTCGGCTCATCCCTACCACAAGCCACTCGGAAGGCTATGTTTTCGACCAAAGCTATAAGGGGACGCTCGATACCAAGACCGCACTCCCTAAAGGTTTCTATGCCAACCAAGTGATAGACGGATGGACTACGGCACTTCTCAAAATGCACATCGGAGACACATGGCGCATCTATGTCCCTGCCGCATTGGGTTACGGCTCTGTCACCAAGACCGGTATTCCGGCTTATTCCACTCTTGTTTTCGACATCACGCTCAACAGTTTCTACCGCAAGACGGCTTCATCGAGCAAGAAAACGAAGAAGTAGACCGGTAAGACTGGTAAGAAACAGGCCATGCGCCATTTGATGACGCGGGCATTTGAAGTTTGCAAGTTCCGACATCCCATCACACAACATACCATCAGGCAGCCCGTTCCACCAAGGGACAGGCTGCCTGATTTCGTTTTTACCTATTTTCACGGGCTGTCCCGTTTTGAAGTCAGCCGGTGTGCGGTAGGGGAGAGCTTCGGGCAGTGTGGATTGTTAAACAATTTGTCCGTTTTCGGCCTCCCAGATTGCGATATTTGCAACGAACGAGCACTTAGGCGCAAATGAGCGATTTTTGGTGCTGCTTCCAAAGTGGTGACAATCAACAGCTTGAACTTTATTGACAAGAATTTGGGGCTGAAAATGAACTTGAAAGGGCCCGAACGGGCTTGCAAAAAGGCCACAGTTGGTGCGCAACTGTGGCCTTTTCAGCTCTCAAGTGTGGCTCTTTCGCAAGTTTGAAGAGCCCGAATGAGAAAATCGGTGGGCGTTTACGGTAGTCTCAACTCGGTTTTCCGTTCTGGTTGGAGAGTTTTTGCGGATGCGTTTTTGTTGATATTATTCGCCATCATCCGACATCTTGCGGAGACAGCTTTCATCGCTTTTTGTGTTGGTGTGCACCCCATGCAGCTATTCATCCCTGCATCAAATGGTTACCGTTCCCCATTTTGCCCTCAAAAAAGTTGCCTGATATGCTGAAAATCACTACCTTTGCAATTCAAAAGACAACACCAAAAGAAATCCAACATAGAATGGGAAAGATTATATTGACGGGTGACCGCCCGACCGGTAAGCTCCATTTGGGCCATTATGTAGGTTCTTTGCGCCGCCGTGTGCAGTTGCAGAATGCCGGTGGCTACGAACGCATGTTTGTTTTCATGGCCGATGTGCAGGCGCTCACTGACAATGCCGACAATCCTGAGAAGATTCGCCAAAACATGATGGAGGTAGCCCTCGACTACCTTGCTGCCGGTCTCGATCCGGAGAAATGCACTCTTTTCGTGCAAAGCCAGATTCCGGAACTGGCCGAACTCACCACCTATCTGATGAACCTTATCACCGTGAGCCGCGTACAGCGCAACCCCACTGTGAAGACGGAAATCAAGATGCGCAACTTCGAGGCCAACATCCCGCTTGGCTTCTTCTGCTACCCCGTGAGTCAGGCTGCCGACATCGCCCTTTTCAAGGCTACCACCGTACCGGCCGGCGAAGATCAGGAACCGATGTTGGAGGTGACCCGCGAACTGGTGCGCCGCTTCAACCAAACCTACGGTGAGGTGCTTGTCGAGCCTGCCATCATGCTGCCCGAGAATGCCACAGCCCGCCGACTGCCCGGCACCGACGGCAAGGAGAAGATGAGTAAGAGCCTTGGCAACTGCATCTATTTGAGCGATTCGGCCGAAGAGGTGTGGCAGAAGGTGCGCTCAATGTACACCGATCCCACCCATCTCAACGTTTCCGATCCGGGCCATGTGGAGGGCAATGCCGTGTTCACCTATCTTGATGCCTTCTCCACCGACGACGACTTTGCCGAGTTCTGGCCCGAGTTTAAGAATCTCGACGAACTGAAAGCGGCCTACACGGCCGGCGGCATAGGTGACATGAAGTGCAAAAAGCTGCTCAACAATGTCATCAACAAGATGCTGGAGCCCATGCGCGTGCGTCGTCATGAGTTGGAACAGGATATCCCTGAGATTTACAATATCCTGAAAAAAGGTTCTGAGGCTGCTTGCGAAGTGGGTGCTGCCACCATGGATGAGGTGCGCAAAGCCATGCGAATAGACTATTTCAACGATGCCGAACTGATACGTCAGCAGGCTGAGAAGTTTAAGGCGAAATAGCAGGACACCGCATTACACCTATACAAAAAGGAGAAGTCTCAACATGAGGCTTCTCCTTTTTGCGTCTATTGGCAAGTGTTTTATACGTAGGTTTCCAAAAACTTCATCTCTCCTTCCACCTTCACCCTGCGTGTGGTGGCCGGTATGAGCAGCGTTTCACCGGCCCGGAATGCAGTTTCGTTGCCCTCATTGTCAGTGAGACGGGCCTCCCCTTTCAGTCCGATAAGGATGACAAAGCTGTCCAGCTCCTCAAAGTCAAGCGTCAGAGGTTCGTCAATGTCATAGACCACGGTAGAGAAATACGGGCACTGCACCAGCATCACACCCTCGTTTTTCACCGGTACATACTCCGTGCGGTAGTTGCTCTGCACCCGATAGTCGATACATTCGGCAGCTTCACGGGTGTGCAGCTGACGCTCATGCCCCTCGGCATCCTTCCGCTTGAAGTCGTAGATGCGGTAGGTGACATCGCTTGTCTGCTGTATTTCGGCTAAGAAACATCCCGTCCCGATGCTGTGGATGCGCCCGGCAGGCAGGAAGAACACATCCCCCTCCTTCACCTCATATTCGGCTATGGCATCGGTGATGGTATCCGTCTCCACCATTTCCTTATATTGTTGTGGGGTGATGGGCTTCTTGAGCCCTACCCTCAAGCGGGCTTCCTTGTCCGACTCCATGATATACCACATCTCCGTTTTTCCACGGTTCTTGCCCTGTCTGCGAGCCGTTTCGTCGTCGGGATGCACCTGTATGGACAGTTGGTCGCGGGCATCGATAAACTTGATGAGTAACGGAAATTCGTCACCAAAACGCTTGTAGTTTTCCGTTCCCACAAGCGCATCTTTCAGTTCGGCAACCAATTCGTTGAGCCTGTAGCCCCGATAAGGGCCGTCGGCTACGATGGTCTCATTGTCTTTCACACCCGATATTTCCCAGCTCTCACCCACCTTTTCCTGCTTGATGGCAAGCTGCTTGAAGGGGATGATCTTCTCGCCTCCCCAGATGGTAGACTTCAGAAGTGTCTCAAATTTAACAGGTTTCATGCTGTTGTTTTTTTATGTTGTAGTGAGTAAATGAATATTCCACTTCCACATCGGCTTGAGACAGCACGCCCATTCCTTCTACCGCTCTTTCCAGAACTCGGGCGTGAAGATGACAAGCACACTGAAAATCTCCAGACGGCCCACGAGCATCATCACTGCACACATCCATTTGCATACATCCGGCAGGGAACTCCACGACATGGTGGGCCCGATGTCGAGGCCCAATGACGGCCCCACATTGCCTATGCTGCTCAGCGTGATGGTGATGGCGTTGGTGTTGTCTATCCCCATCGCTATCATGGTAAACGAAGTGATGAGACACAGGATGAGATACACCGTGAGGAAAGCCAGTAGTGTGACGCGCTTCTGGTTGGGTACGTTGCTGCCGTCTATCTTGATGGGCAGCACGGCATTGGGATGAAGAATCTGCCGGAACTCGTTCTTGATGACATGCAGCACCATCACGCCACGAATGCACTTGAAGCCTCCGCTCGTGCTTCCCGAACAGGCTCCGAAGAACATGCACACGGCCAGTACCACCCATGTGACATGGGGCCATGTGCCGGCATCATCGTTGAAAAGGCCCGTGGTGGTGATAAACGACACCACCTGGAAGATACCGCAACGGAAAGCATGCTCCACATCATAACCGTTGCGTGCCATCAGTTCGATGGTAATGATGAGCGTGAAGATGCCAACCAGAAACAGATAGAATTTAAACTCGGTGTTCTTGCACAGCAAACTCACCTTACCCTTGATGACTGTGAGATAAAGCAACGTGAAATTGACACCTGAGAGAAAGGTGAAAAACGTGCAGACATACTCCAAGGTGGGCGAGTGGAAAAACTCGGTGCTTGTGTTGTGTGTGGAGAAACCGCCCGTGGCCGTGGTGGTCATGGCATAGTTGATGCTGTCGAACACGCCCATTCCACCCAACCAATAGCTTGCGGTGCAGGCCATGGTGATGACCAGATAGATAACCCATATCCACTTGGCGTTGGTGGAGAGCCGCGGGTGCAGTTTGGTCTTGATGGGCCCGGTAGCCTCGGCGGCAAACACTTTGACGCTTCCCCCCACCATTGAGGGCAGCAGGGCGATGGTGAAGAACACGATACCCAGTCCGCCTATCCACTGTGTGAGCGACCGCCAGAAGAGCAGTCCGTGGGGCAGTGCCTCCACATCGTCGATGATGGTAGCCCCGGTGGTGGTGAATCCTGACATCGTTTCGAAGTAAGCATCTGTGAAATGGGTGATGTAGCCACTGATCAGGAAAGGCAGTGTGCCGAAGAGACTGAAGATAACCCAACACAGTGTGACCACCAGATAGGCGTCACGCCGCGACATGGAGTTGTCGGCATGGCGGCCAAAGAGTTTCAGCACCACCCCGGCAAAAATGCTGATAATCGTTGATTCGAGAAAAGCCAGCGTGTCATCTTCGTGAAAGAAGAAAGCTATCACGAAACAACAGCCCATCAACATGGCTTCCAAGAAGAGCAGTTGACCGATTATCTTGTATAGAAGTTCTTTATTTATCATGGCTTTCAGAAGAACTTTTCTATCTTCTTCATGTTCACATTGTGGCAGAATATCATCACAGAGTCGCCCGGTTCTATCTGCGTATTACCATTAACGAGCATTCCCTCACCCTCCCTCACGAGTCCGCCGATGGTCACTCCGGGAGGCAATCCGAGGTCTTTCACGGGCTTACGGGTGACTTTAGCCCCCTCACCCACGACAAACTCGGCCACATCGGCATTGGCCGAGTTGAGGAATTTCACGTTCATCACATCGGCATCGAGCATCATCTGGTAGATGTGACCGGCGGCAATGGCTTTCTTGTTGATGATGGTGCCGATGTCAAGACTCTCGGCCATGGCCACATAATCAAGGTTTTCCACCATCGCCACGGTTTTGCGCACCCCCATCCGCTTGGCCGTAAGACAGGCCAGAATGTTGGTTTCGGCATTGCCTGTGAGTGCCACAAAGGCCTGTGTGCTGCGTATGCCCTCCTCTGTGAGAAGGGGTATGTCACGTCCGTCGCCGTTGATCACGAGCACATTGTCTTCCAATATGTTGTTGAGTTCCTCACATCGGTGCTCGTCCTGTTCGATGATTTTCACGTCCATGTACTCAGGCATGGTCTTCACCGCCCTCACGGCCGTCTTTCCGCCCCCCATGATCATCACGTTTTTCACGTCCACATAGTGTTCTTTCCCTACTATCTTACGAATGTAGGGGATGTAGTTGCGGGTGGTCATGAAGTAGGCCAGGTCGTAGAGTTTGAGTTCGTCGTTACCGCCGGGGATGATCGTGTCGTCGCCCCGCTTGATGGCCACGATGTGGTAGGGGTCGTCGGGCCCGCTGATGGTCTTCAACGGCTGGTTGAGAATCTCGCAACTCTCACGCAGTTTGATGCCCAGCATCACGAGTGCCCCGTCGTGCACATCCCATCGCTGGCGCACCCACGACATCTTCAGACCGTTGTTAATGTCCACGGCTGCCAGCATCTCAGGATAGATGAGCGAACTTACCCCCAAGTCGGAGAAAAACTTCTGCGCGTCAGGGGCTATGTATTCAGGACTGTCTATCTTGGCCACAGTCTTCTTGGTGCCGATGGCTTTGGCCAGCATACAGCTGTTGAGGTTGAGAGCCTCGTCGGGAGTCACCGATATGTAGAGGTCGGCACTCTCCGCCCCGGCTTCCTTCAGGGCCTTGATGCTGCCCGGTGAAGCTTCGAGCGTAAGCAGGTCGAAGTCGGTGCTTATCTTGGCGAGACGCTCGGCATTTTCGTCAATGAGAGTGATGTTCTCGTTGTTGCGCGAGAGCAATTTGGCCAAATGGGTTCCTATGGCGTAGGCGCCGGCAATGATGATTTTCATATTCAAAAGAACTTCTTAGTCTTTCCGCTCCGCCTTTTGGGCAGTGCTTTTTAGTGTATCGCTTTCAAGATGGCACGCTTGATCGACTCCCTGTCCAATCCGCACAGCTGCTTGAGCTGTTCCACAGTGCCGTGTTCGACAAACTCGTCGGGCATTCCCAGACGCGTGATTTCAGGGTGGAAGCCGTTGTCGTTCATCCATTCGAGCACCGCCGAACCGAGTCCGCCTTTGCGCGTGCCGTCTTCGATGGTGACGATGCGGTTGAAATTGGCGGCCACCTCACTCAGCAGCAGGTCATCGAGCGGCTTGAGGAAGCGCATGTCATAATGGGCGATGGAGGGTGATAGGTGTTGGCTGGTAGGTGATAATGATGTGTCGGGGATGCTTTCCAGCTCTTCGATTATTTTTTTCACGTCGTTGCCTATGGGCCCGATGGTCAACACGGCCACATCGCGCCCCTCGTGCAGCCGGCGACCGGTGCCCACCTGCACTTCCTCCAGCTTGCAACGCCAGTCGGTGAGCACTCCGCGGCCGCGCGGATAGCGTATCACGAAAGTGCCCTTGTCGGGCAGCTGGGCCGTGTACATGAGCCGTCGCAGCTCGTGCTCATCCATAGGCGAGGCAATGGTCAGATTGGGGATAGGGCGCAAGGCAGCCATGTCGAAGGCCCCGTGATGGGTGGGGCCGTCTTCGCCCACGATGCCGGCACGGTCGAGACAGAGCACGACGGGCAGGTTGAGGATGGCCAAGTCGTGGATGATGTTGTCGTAGGCGCGTTGCGAGAAGGCACTGTAGATGTTGCAGAAAGGCTGCAATCCGTCTTTGGCCATGCCTCCCGAAAAGGTCACGGCATGGCCTTCGGCGATGCCCACATCAAACATGCGGTCGGGCATCTCCTTGGCCAGTATGTTCATCGAGCATCCCGTGGGCATGGCAGGCGTCACCCCCACGATTCTCGGATTGCTGCGAGCCAGTTCGAGCAGCGTTTCCCCAAACACATCTTGGTATTTGGGCGGCCGGTTGCTGGTGTCGTCCACGATACGCTCGCCGGTTTCCGGGTCGAACTTGCCCGGTGCATGCCAGATGGTGGCTGCAGCCTCAGCAGGCTTGTAACCCTTACCTTTCTTGGTGTGCAGGTGCAGAAGTTTGGGGCCTTTCATGTCTTTGAGCTGGCGAAGCACACGCACTATGTTCTTCACATCGTGGCCGTCGAACGGTCCGAAATAGCGTATGTTCATGCCCTCGAAGATGTTCTGCTGGTGGCTGATGGCCGACTTCAGGGCGTTGTTCAGTCGTAGGATGCCTTTACGGCGCTCCTCATTGAGATACCCCTTGGCGTATAACCACCGTGAGGCTTTGAAGCGCAGGCGGTTGTAGGTTTCGTTGGTGTCGAGGTTGAGCAGATATTTTTCCATCCCCCCCACAGCCCTGTCGATGGACATGTCGTTGTCGTTGAGGATGATGAGCAGGTCGTTGGGTGTGGATGACACGTTGTTGAGCCCCTCAAAGGCGAGCCCGCCACTCATGGCCCCGTCGCCTATCACGGCCACCACATGCCTCGGCCCGCTGCTGCCGGATGCTGCCGGGCGGTCGCCTGCCCGCCCTTCGCGCTGTGCAGCAACGGCCATGCCCAAAGCCGCCGAAATGGAGTTGGAGGCATGGCCGCAGGTGAACGTGTCGTATTCGCTTTCCATGGGCGTGGGAAAGGGGCAGATGCCATGCAGCTTGCGGTTGGTGCAGAACTGCTCGCGCCGCCCGGTGAGTATCTTGTGCCCGTAGGCCTGATGGCCCACGTCCCACACGATGCGGTCGTCGGGGGTGTTATATACATAATGTAGGGCTACGGTGATTTCCACCACGCCGAGCGAAGAGGCAAAATGGCCGGGATTGACCGACACCTCATCGATGATGTCTTCGCGCAATTCCTTGCACACCTCGGGCAGTTGGCCGACGGCAAGTTGCCGCAAATCGGCCGGAAATCTGATTTCCTTAAGCAGTCCCAAATTCTTTTTTTCCATTATTTTTAGTAATGAATAACTTTGCAAAGGTACATTAAATTTCTTATCTTTGCAAGCAAATCAAAACTAATATTAAACTCATGAACACAAAAGTAATCCTCCTCGGCATGTCGCTTCTGACGGCTATGCCGGCCCTTTCGCAAACCTCCGGAGGCGGTCTGTCTGCCGACATGCTGCAACGCATCGCCCGACTGCAACCGTCTGCGGCTGCCGACAAGGCTCTCTTCAACGCCATCGCGGCCAACAAGATAGACGACTTGGCCCGCAACCATGCCAACCCGGGACCCGCGGACACCTACTTCAGCGTGGAGACACCCAAGCAGAGCATCCACGACCAGCAGAGTTCGGGCCGCTGCTGGATGTTTTCGGGATTCAACGTGCTGCGGGCCAACTTCGCCCGGGAGCACGGCGACTCGCTGAAGGTGGAGTTTTCGCAAGCCTATCTTTTCTTCTACGACCAACTGGAAAAGGCCAACTTGATGTTGCAGGGAGTCATCGACTGTGCGGCGAAGCCCATGGATGATACGCGCGTGCAGTTTTTCTTCAAAAACCCCATTGGCGACGGGGGCACCTTCTGCGGCGTGGCCGACCTTGTCGAGAAATACGGATTGGTGCCCATGAGTGTGATGCCCGAGACCTACTCGAGCGAAAACACTGCGCGTGTACGGGCTTTGCTGGCATCGAAGTTGCGCGAATACGGACTCGAACTGCGCCGCATGGTGGCGGCCGGCAAGGGGGCTAAGGCCGTGCAGGCCCGCAAGACGGAGATGCTGGGCACCATCTATCATATCCTCGCCCTCACATTGGGCGAGCCTGTGAGGGAATTCAAGTATGCTTTCACAGGCAAGGACGGCAAGCCCGTGGGACCGGCGAAGACCTACACGCCGCTCGACTTCTACCGCGAGACGGTGGGCGGACGCCTCAACGGCACGTTCATCATGGTGATGAACGACCCACGGAGGGCCTATCACAAAACCTATGAGGTGGATTTCGACCGGCACACCTACGATGGTCACAACTGGAAATATCTCAATCTGCCCATGGAGGAGATTGCCGCCATGGCCATCGCCAGCCTCAAGGACGGGCGCAAGATGTACAGTTCCTACGATGTGGGCAAACAGCTCGACCGCAAGCGTGGCTATATGGCTCTCGACAACTACGACTACGGCAGTCTGTTTGCGACCACATTCCCCATGAACAAGGCCGATCGCATCAGTACTTTCGACAGTGGTTCCACCCACGCCATGACGCTCACGGCTGTTGATCTCGACGAACAGGGAAAGCCGCTGAAGTGGAAGGTGGAAAACAGTTGGGGGCCCACTTACGGGCAGAACGGCTACTTGGTGATGACCGATAACTGGTTCAACGAATACATGTTCCGGTTGGTGGTAGACAATAAGTATGTGCCTGCACGGCTGCTCAAGGAATATGAGCAGAAGCCGGTGATGGTGATGCCCGAAGACCCACTCTTCGGGACAGACGACTGACGGTCGGCCGGAAAGTCAACCTAACCATAAATATTTGTCAACAATATTAACTGCGCATTTGCATTTGGTTCTAAAAATGCGTATCTTTGCATTGGCAAGGGAAGCACTTCGGTGTTTCCTTTTTTTTAAAACTTCCCCACTCTGACAGCCCCAAACTCCCCTGAGAAGCCCCCCACCCCCCTAAAGGGGGCTTTTCCACCCTACTGAGGAGTTGTCATTCGGCCCAAATGACATTGCGAAAGGGGCCGAATGAGCTTCTAAGTGTGGCCATTTCGCAATGTCGTTTGGGCCAAGTGAGAAAATTGATGAGGCGGATTGGGCAAAAGAGAGGAATGAGATGGGCCGGGAAAACGGGCACGGAAAAACGGCATGTAAGCCTTTTTCGAAATCTTTAATAGTTCGTACTATAGCACGAGAAAAGGTAAAAAAGAAGAGGTAAAAGGCCGTATGGATTTTGCATCTCTACCCCTTTACCTCTTTACTTCCTTGCTTTATAATCTTTATTTCTTAGCTTGCTCTCTATAATACTTCAAGCCCGTCTGCACGTTTTCGATGAGTGCTTTCGACGAGTAGGTGGCTCCGCTCACGCCGTCTACTTTCATATTGCCGGCCTTGCTCACGCTCTTGCCGCTGAACTCGGCAAGAACGGCCTTGGCGCGGTTGAAGAATTTCGGAGTTTCCTTGTTGTCAAGAGCCTCCACTTTCACCACCTTGTTGTCCTTGATGAATATCTTCACGGGAGTTTGTCCCTTAAATCCGCGAATGTTCTTGCCTATAAGCGTGGTGTTGACCACGGTGGTGTCGCCACTTTGAGAGATGCTGCTGTCGCTTGCACTCATGAAAACCACGGCTGCGGCCACCATGCTTGCAGCGGCCAAATACTTGATACCTTTCATTTGGTTATATCTGTTAAAATTGAAAATCACTTGTCAAATCAAGATGCAAATGTAGACAAAATAGGGGAAACATCCTGCGACGCTTCCCCTATTTTAATTCTTTTTTGTATTTTTTACAGCCTTTGCAAGGCCTTCCATAAACGCTTATACGAGTGTGGCGACCACCTCTTCGCGCGTGCCGGGCAACAGGTCGATGACCGGAATTTCCGGCATGGTGTAGCACCCCGGTTGCAAGCGCATCGAGGCGCGGGCCACATTGACCAGCACCTGGGCCGTGAGGGCGGGATTGTTGATGCTCATATTGAACTCGAAACGCTGGTTCTGCGTCTTTCCGCTCACACCCTTGCGCACGAGATGCACCCCATGGCCCATGTCGCGCACGTCATCGACCGATGCCACGGCAAACACATGAGTCTCGTCGTGGGCAAAGTAGGGGTCGGCCTTGATGGCAGCTGTCACGTCTTCGAGTTTGGCGCCGTCTTCCAACTCCACATAGACCATGCGGCGATGGATGCCCTCACCCAACGGGATAGTGACCGAGAGGGCGTTTTTCACCCCCTCCTTGCTGCGCACGCACACGCTGTGTCCCATCGACATACCGGGACCGAAGTTGGTGTAGCTGAGTCCCTTGGGTGCCAGACTCTCCATGAGCACACGCACCACGGAGTCGGACCCCGGATCCCATCCGGCCGAAATGACGCTCACGGTGTGGGTCTTCCGGTTGTTTTCCATCTGCTTGGCCCGATAGTCGAGGATGCCGGTATGGATGTCATAGCTGTCAACGGTGTTGATGCCGAGGGCCGTTATCTTCTCTGCATATTCGGGACAACTGCGCGTGGGGGCGGCAAGAATGGCTACATCCACATCTTTCAGCCGGGCAATGTCGTCTACCACTTCATACGCGGCGAGCCGGGCGGGCTTGTCCTGTGCGCCCCGGCGGCGCACGATGCCTGCAATTTCAAAATCGGGGGCGGCTTCAAGAGCCTCGACCGTGTACTGTCCGATGTTGCCGTAACCGACTACGGCTGCTCTAATTTTCTTCATAAGCTTATCTTGTATAGTTCCAATCGTAACAATCTGTTGACCGCAAATGTACGGTTTTTCCACGAAAAACATGGCTATTTAATACTTTTTATCACACTTCGGTAGCAAAAAGAAGGAGGGAGAGATTTAGATGTTGAGGGAGGACTCCCTTTCACTCCTTAACTCCTCGCCGATACAATATCCCACCCAAAGTCGCGTTATAATAAGGTATAAATACAAACGACAGAAAACGAATGATTGAATATATCAAAGGCGAACTGACCGAGTTGACGCCTGCCTTGGCTGTGATTGAGGCGGCAGGAGTGGGCTATGCGCTCAACATCTCGCTCAACACCTATACCGCCATACAAGGGAAGAAAGAGACAAAACTCTATGTGCATGAGGCCCTCACCACCGGCGGGCGCGACGATGCGTTCACACTCTATGGCTTTTTCTCCAAGCAGGAACGCTCACTCTACCGTCTGCTCATCACCGTGTCGGGCGTGGGTGCCAACACGGCACGCATGATACTCTCGGCCATGAGTGCCAAGGAACTATGTGGAGTCATCTCCACAGGCAACGACAAGATGCTCAAAAGTGTGAAAGGCATAGGACTGAAAACGGCCCAGCGCATCATCGTTGACCTGAAAGATAAAATTATTTCGCTCGGTATAGCTGACGAACTGCCGGCAAGCGGAGGACTGCCTTCCATGCCGGTGGACAATGCCACACGCGACGAAGCGGTGAGTGCGCTCACCATGCTGGGCTTTTCTCCTGCCCCATCACAGAAAGTGGTGGTGGCCATCTTGCAGGAACAGCCCGACATGGCTGTGGAAATGGTGGTGAAAGAGGCTTTGAAGAGAATCAAATAGCGACAAAGAGCTGCTTTCGGAATAGGCAAGATGAAGATAAAAGACTCGCTGCATACGCTCTTGATGGGATTGCTGCTGGCTTCGGCCGCCGGCTATACGCTTGCCGTGCCTTATCTTCAGGACAACAGAGGCAGGCGCGGGCTGTCGCTCGGCAATGCGCAGCGCAGGCTGTCGCCGCCCGCATCTGCCCGGCAGACACCCGACGACCGGAAACCATCGCCGGCCGTGCAGCCCATCCTTGTAGACGAAGACACCATCCCCGACTCGCTGCTCAACACGCGCTGGAAAATACAGCGTACCACTCCCGTCACCTTCGGCGACTTGCATCGGAATGCCCTTGACCTGCAACGGCCCGACAACATGAAGCAGACGGTGGAATACAACGACACCACCAACCGCTACATCATTGGTAACAAGATAGGCGACACGTGGGTGTCGGCCCCTATCATGATGACACCGGAAGAGTATCGGGCGTGGAGCGGACGCAACGAGTGGAATGCCTACTTCCGCGAACAAAACTCATCTATTTTTGAAAAAAAAGGCAAGGAGAAGTTTGACTTCACCGACATGCACTTCGATCTCGGGCCGGCTGAGAAGATATTCGGCCCCGGCGGTGTGCGTGTACGCACGCAGGGAACAGCCGAACTGAAGTTTGGAGCCACACTGAAGAACATTGACAACCCGTCGCTTCCCGTGCGCAGCCGTAAGACGACAACCGTTGATTTCGATGAGAAATTCAATCTCAACGTGAACGGAAAGGTGGGCGACAAGGTGAACATGAACCTCAATTACAACACCGATGCCACTTTTGATTTCGACGCACAAAATCTCAAACTGAAATATGAAGGAAAGGAAGACGAAATCATCAAGCTCGTGGAAGCGGGCAATGTGTCGTTTCCTTCCAACTCGTCACTCGTCAATGGGGCTTCCTCGCTCTTTGGCCTCCGCACCGACATGCAGTTCGGTCGTCTCAAACTACAGATGGTGGCTTCGCAGAAAAAGAGCTCGTCGAAGAGTGTCTCGTCGAAGGGAGGAGTGCAGCTCACGCCTTTTGAGATTGATGCGGCCGACTATGAGGAAAACCGTCACTTCTTCCTCTCGCAGCACTTCCGCTCCATCTACGACGGGGCGATGAAGACACTGCCCAACATCACCACCGGCATCACCATCAACCGGGTGGAGATTTGGGTGACCAACAAGACCGGAATCACGAGCAACACGCGTAGCATCGTCGCCTTGACCGACCTCGGGGAAAACCGTGACGTGAGCAATCCGATGTGGGGCGGCGGGGCAACCCCCGTGCCGTCGAATGCCGCCAACTCGGAATATGCTACTGTGAGCGGCTTGGGGGCAGGGGTGCGAGACATCGATCAGGTTTCAACCACGCTCGAAGGGATAGGACTTGTGGGCGGGACCGACTTTGAAAAACTTGAAAGCGCACGCAAACTTGAACCTTCCGAGTACACCGTCAACACGGCGTTGGGCTACGTGTCACTCCGTTCCACCCTCCAGACCGATCAGGTGCTGGCCATAGCCTACGAATACACCTACGGCGGACGCTCCTACCAAGTGGGCGAGTTTGCCGGTGACAATACCAATGCCGACCAGACACTCATCGTGAAGTCGCTCAAGAACACGAGCAGCAATCCCCGGCAAGGCAACTGGAGGCTCATGATGAAAAACGTGTATTACCTTGCTTCGACGGTGGAGAAGACCAAATTCCGCCTCGATGTGAAATATCAGAGTGATACCACGGGCGTCTATCTCACCTACATTCCCGAGCCACAGGTGAAAAACCAGTCCATTATCAAAGACTTGGGGGCCGACCGGCTTGACAATAACAACAAGGCCCACCCCAACGGCTACTTCGATTTCGTGGAGGGATACACCGTGAGTAATGGCCGTGTATTCTTTCCCGAAGCCGAACCCTTCGGCCGCTACATGTACGACTTCCTGCGGAGTAAGGGTGTGCCGGAGGCCAATGCGCGGAAGTATGCGTTCACCGAACTCTATGATTCCACCAAGACCGTAGCCAAGCAGATGGCCGAAAAGGACAAGTATATGCTCATGGGACAGTTCAAAGGCACCTCGGCCAATGTCATCTCGCTGGGAGCCTACAACGTGCCACAAGGTTCGGTGCGCGTTACGGCGGGCGGCATGACGCTCACGGAAGGCTCCGACTACAGCGTAGACTATTCGGCCGGCGAGGTGACAATCCTCAACCAAAGCATCATTGATGCCGGGACGGCGGTCAACGTGTCGCTCGAATCGAACACCGACTATGGGCAGATGCGTAAGACGATGTTCGGTCTCAACTGGGCATACGACTTCTCCAAAAACCTACAGTTGAGCGGAACGGTACAGCACCTCTCCGAACAGGCACTCACCACCAAGGTGGCAATGGGGGCGGAACCGCTCAACAACACCCTTTGGGGCGTGAATATCAACTGGAAAAAGGAGAGTCAATGGCTCACCAATGTGCTCGACAAGATTCCTTTCCTCCATCTCACACAGCCCTCGCAAATATCATTCACGGGCGAGTTTGCACAACTGCTGGCCGGTCAGGCTGCCGGGACGCAGGACAAGGCTTCCTACATTGATGACTTTGAGGGCACCAAAAACACCATCGATGTGTCGTCACCCACTTCGTGGATCATTTCGGGTGTGCCTTCCACTTTTGCCGAATACAGCGACAAGACCGGGCTCACGAGCGGCTTCAACCGCAGTCGGCTGGCCTGGTATAATGTCGATCCGCTGTTCACCCGTCGCAGCAGTTCGCTCACCCCGGGCCACATCAAGAGCGACTTGGACCAGCTGAGCAACTACTATGTGAGGGAATGGTATGTACACGACCTCTATCCCACACGCAACCAAAGCAACTACACCGGGGCAACCAGCACCCTGCAAGTGCTCGACTTGGCTTACTACCCTGACGAGCGGGGCCCCTACAACTTCAATCCCGACCTCAACGCCGACGGCACCTTGCGTAATCCGGCCCGGCACTGGGGAGGCATGATGCGCAAACTGGACACTAACGACTTTGAAGCAGCCAACATCGAGTATATCGAGTTTTGGATGCTCGACCCTTTTATCTACTCCAACAGCAAGGCCGATGCCAACCAATATGGCGGTGACTTTTACATCAATCTGGGCGAAGTGAGCGAAGACATCTTGCGCGACGGCAAGAAGTTCTATGAGAGTGGGATGCCCGTAGACGGTTCGGAGAACTGGACCACCACGCAGTGGGGGCGCATTCCCAATTCGTCGACAGTCACCTATGCCTTTGCTACCACCAAGGGAAGCCGGGCCTTGCAGGACGTTGGATTCAACGGACTCACCGACGAGCAGGAGCGAACCTTTGCCCCCTACCAGAATTTCCTTTCGCAGATACAAGGCAAAGTAAACCAAGCCGTTTACGACAGCATCTTTGCCGACCCCGCCAACGACAACTACCACTACTACCGCGGCACCGACTGGGATCGCATACAGGCTTCCATCCTGCAACGCTACAAGTACATCAACAACCCTCAGGGCAACTCTCCGGACACAGAATCGCGCACTGAGGGCTATGATACATCGTATAAGACGACGCCTGATGTGGAAGACATCAACCAAGACTACACGCTCAACGAATACGAAAAATACTACCAGTATAAGATTAGCATACGCCCCGAAGACCTCGTGGTGGGGCGCAACTACATCGTGGACAAGCGTGAAGTGAACCGCACCCTGCGCAACGGAACGCCCGGTCATGCCACTTGGTATCAGTTCCGCATACCCCTCTCTGAATACGAGAAGCGCGTGGGCGGCATCAGCGACTTCACCTCCATCCGCTTCATGCGCATGTTCCTCACGGGTTTCAAAAAGCCCATCGTGATGCGCTTTGCCAACCTCGACCTTGTGAGAGGGGAATGGCGGCAATACCAGCAGAACATCGGGGGCACCCAAGGTGCGGGAACACTGGAAATGAGTGCGGTGAATATAGAGGAAAACAGCGACAAGACACCGGTCAACTATGTGCTGCCTCCGGGTATCAGCCGCGAGCAAGATCCGACCCAACCCCAGCTCACAGAGGCTAACGAACAGGCTCTGAACATGGTGGTGAAGAATCTGGCGACGGGCGAGGCCAAGGCTGCTTACAAGAACACCACGCTCGACTTGCGCCGCTACAAGCGTCTGCAAATGTTCGTGCATGCCAACGCCATGGAGCCAAACACGACCGACTTGCAGGACAACCAGTTGAGTGTGTTCATCCGTTTGGGCAGCGACTACAAGAGCAACTACTACGAATACGAGGTGCCATTGAAGCTCACCGCCCCCAGAAAATACGACAAGTACAGTCGTGCAGAGAGAGAATTGGTGTGGCCCGAAGAGAATATGCTCAATGTCCCACTGACCGTTTTCACCTCGTTGAAGAAGGCCCGCAACCGAGCCAAAGGGCTGGGGCAAGCATCCTACAACTATGCTTACAGCACCTACGATGCTGACAAACCGGCCAACAAGGTGACCATCATGGGCAACCCGACACTGGGCGAGGTGAAGACGATGGTCATCGGAATACGCAACAACAGCAGTGAGGCCAAGAGCGGCGAGGTGTGGGTGAACGAGCTGCGTCTGCTCGAATTCAACAACAACGGTGGCTGGGCGGCCAACGGAAACCTCAATGTGCAGCTCTCTGACTTCGGCACTGTGAATGTCTTGGGACGTTATGTCACCGAAGGATTCGGCGGATTGGAACAGAGCGTGGGCGAGCGCACGACCGACAACTCAGGCAGCTGTTCCGTCACGTCCAGTTTCGAGATGGGCAAGTTCTTCCCCGACAAGGCCAAGGTGACCATCCCCCTGTACTACAGTGTGACGAAAGACAAGATTTCGCCCAAATACAATCCGCTCGACACCGACTTGGAACTGAAGGATGCGCTCGACGCCGCATCGTCGCGACAGGAACGCGACTCCATCGAGAGCATAGCCGTGACCAAACACACGATCACCAATTTCGCCGTGTCCAACGCTCGCGTGGGCATCGCCACCAAGCGTCATCCCATGCCCTACGACCCCGCCAATTTCTCCTTCTCTTACAGTCATTCACACGAGTACACTACCGGACAGACCACCGTCTACGAGAAAGAAGACAACTGGCGGGGGGCACTTGACTACAACTGGACACCCGTCTACAAACCTTGGGAGCCTTTCAAGGGCATCAAGAACAAGTCGAAGTGGCTCGACATACTCAAGCGTTTCGGTCTCAACTGGCTGCCTCAAAACCTGTCGGTCAACACCGAGATGACCCGCCACTACCACGAATTGCAGGAGCGTGACATGGAGGCGATAGAAAGCGCAGGACTTCCTCTGACATGGGATCAGAGTTTCTTGTGGAACCGGCAGTTTGCCTTGCGATGGGATTTCACTCGCAACCTGCATACAAGTTTTCAAAGTGCTACCAATGCCGAGATAGAAGAACCCTATACGCCGGTGAATAAAGACCTTTACCCCGACCGCTATTCGGCTTGGAAAGACTCGGTGACGCAGAGCATCAGGCACATGGGCCGACCGCTCACCTACAACCAGACTTTCACGCTTTCCTACCAGTCGCCGCTCAATCTCATCCCCATTTTCGACTGGATGAACGCCGATGCCAACTACAATGCCACCTACAACTGGAACCGGGGCACTTCGCTGGACAATGGCACCTCGTTGGGCAACACCATCATGAACAACCGCGAGTTGAGCATCAACGGCACGTTCAACATGGAGAAGCTCTACAATCACATTCCCTTCCTCAAGGCGGCCAACGACCGCTTCAACCGAGAGAAGAGCCGCTCGCAACTGCAACGCGAGAAGCAGGAGCGCGAACGCAAACGGGCCGAGGAACGCAAAAGGCGGGAGGAGGAACTGCGCGAACAGGCGATGAAAGCTAAGGACGGCGGCACGGGGGCCGACGGCAGACCGATGGCCCAAGACCGGAAAGCTGCCGAACAGAAGAAGGAACTGCCCAAAAACCAGCGCAGTTATGAGCGGGAAATCACCCTCATGCCCGACACAACATTTATCATCAGCCACGGCAAGAACACCCGCCGGTTCATCCTTTCGGCTAAGACGCAAGACGGTAAGGCCTACCAGTTGAACTACCGCAAGCTCGACCGCAACCGCATCCGTATCCGCTCCAAGGTGGATTCGGCCACGCATGTGAAACTCACTGTCACGCCGAAAGAGCCGCTCGAGAACAAGACATGGTACAAGACGGCCCAGTCGGTAGCCCGGGTACTGATGATGGTGCGCAACGTGAGTGTCGCCTATCGCAACCAATATGCCATGTCGCTGCCCGGATTCCTGCCCGAGGTGGGCAACGTGTTCGGCCAGAGAAAGGGTTCTGTGCTCTCACCGGGCCTCGACTTTGCTTTCGGACTGACGGGCGATGACTACATCGGTAAGGCGCGGGAGCACAACTGGCTGCTCCTCAACGACTCTGTTGCCACACCGGCTACGACCAACAAGACCGTAGACCTGCAACTGCGCATGACGCTCGAACCCATCAGAAATCTTAAGATAGACCTCAACGCCAGCCGCACCGAGAGCCGTGCCAAAAGCATACAATATATGTACGAGGGAGTGCCCACCACGCAGAGCGGCACTTTCACCATGACCACTATCTCGCTCAAGGGGGCATTCGAGAGTATTGGCAATGCCGGCAACGGCTATCGCAGTAAGAACTTTGAGGAGTTTGTAGCTTCGCTGCCCTCTTTCCGAGACCGGGTGGAAGACCAATACCGAGGTTTGCGCTATCCGCAAGGCACGGCCTACGCCGGTCAGGAGTTCGATGCCGCCAATGGTGGAGTGAATACCTACTCGGGCGACGTGATGATTCCGGCATTCCTTTCTGCCTACACGAGCAGCGGTGGCAACGGCCTGAGCATCTTCCCTGCGCTGACGCGCCTGCTGCCCAACTGGTCGCTGCGCTACAGCGGACTCGGAAAACTCCCGTGGTTCCGCGATGTGTTCAAGAGCTTCAACATCAACCATGCCTACAGGAGTATCTATGCCGTGGGCTCCTACAACAGTTACAGCACTTTCCAAGAAGTGATGAACGGACTCGGCTTCGTGAACAATACGGAGGGAACGCCCATTCCGAGCAGCATGTACAACATCTCTCAGGTGAGTGTCAACGAGGCTTTCTCTCCCTTGCTCGGTGTGGACATGACGTTTGAGAACAATCTCACGGCCAAGTTGGAGTATCGGCAGACACGCGTGCTCAGTCTGAGCATGACGAGCATACAGGTCAATGAGGCCTTCAGCAACGACTGGGTAGTGGGCATGGGCTATCGCATCAACGACTTCAGTCTGGCCAATCTGCTGGGCTGGGGCCCCCGTCCGCGACGGGCCAAGAGCAATGCCAAGTCGCGAAATGCCGACAACCGTAACGGGGCGCAGAACAACTCACGCAACGCTTCGGGCACCTCCAACCACAATCTCAACATGCGTCTCGACCTGAGCTATCGCCGACAAGCGGCCATCACCCGCGACATTGCCTCGCTCACCAGTGCTGCCAGCAGCGGTAACACGGCCTTCAAACTGAGTTTCATGGCCGACTACACGCTCTCGCGCTTGCTCACGATGAGCTTCTACTACGACCGTCAGACCAACACGCCGCTTCTCTCCTCCAGCAGCTATCCCACCACCACACAAGATTTCGGGCTCAGTGTGAAGTTCAGTCTCACGCGGTAATGGTAAAAAGGGGAGAAGTAAATACTCACATATCCCTAAAAACAGTCTTTGCAGGTTGTCGGATGGTGGCGAATAATATCAACAAAAACGCATCCGCAGAAATTCTCCAACCAGGGTGGGAGGCCGGCCTTAAACTATCGGAAAAGTCCTCTTCTTCTCTCATTCCGGCTTTCCGAACTTGCGAAAGGGCCACACTTGAACGCTGAAAGGGCCACAGTTGCAACGCAACTGTGGCCCTTTTTCAAGCCCGTTCTGGCTCTTTCATGCTCGTTTTCGGCCATTAATATGTGTCAGTAAAATTCAAACGGCTGATTATCAGTATATTGAAAACATCTTCAAAATCGCTTATTTGCGCCGAGCAGGTTGTTGGTTGCAAATATCGAAATATGAGAGGCCGAAAACGAATAAATAGTTTGACAGTTGTCGTCCGGGTTTCTCCCCCGCCAAGCACCGACTGTCCCCTCGTCTGTCTTAGAGAAGGTAGACACGCCTGATTTTCCTTGTCTTTCCCCGTCTTTTATTTGGTAGTGTGTAGAATTTACACTATCTTTGCCGACATATCGTAATCTCGCCATTTAATGCTGCGAGTGCAGCAAACCTAATATCAACAAAACAATGAACAAGAACACCTGTAAACTTTTGATTGCCACGTTGTTGCTTGTGGCTTCTCCAGTCCATGCGAAAGCACAGTCTTTGTCCCCACAACGGTCGTGGACAGCTGATAACGGCAACGGCACCTTCACCAATCCGCTTTTCTACGATGAATTCTCTGACCCCGACATCCTGCGCGTAGGCGACGACTATTATCTGGCCGGAACCACGATGCACACCGTACCGGGCGTGAATATACTCCACTCCAAAGACCTTGTGAACTGGGAGCAGTGGAGCTATTGCTTCGATCGTTTCGACTTTCCCGACCCCGCTTTCTCCCTCCGCGACGGCAAGGAAGTCTACGGACAGGGTATTTGGGCACCCTGCATACGTTGGCACAAAGGCAAGTTTTATGTGTTCAGCAACATCAACGGCAAGGGACTTCAGGTGTATGTGGCCGACGATGCGCGCGGCCCTTGGAAGCACATCAACATGAAAGGCCGCATCTACGACCTCGGCGTGCTCTTCGACGACGATGACAAAATCTATGCGATCCATGGTTATGGTGAGGTGAAATGCGTGCAGTTGAAAGACGACCTCTCCGAACCGATATACGAAACTGAGCGCACCATCATTCCCGAGGGCACAGGGGTGGGCGAGGGCCATCATGTGTATAAGATCGATGGGTGGTACTATCTGATTTCCACCGACTACGCTCCGAATGGCCGAACGCTTTGCAGTCGATCGCGAAGCATTTGGGGGCCTTACGAGACCATCACGATAACAGCCGACGAGACCTACGGTTATCATCCTGCGCCCATGACCCGCTGGCAGGGGCGCATCGTCAACGACGGCCACCCCTTCCGCATAGAGCCGGCACTGACCGATGCCACCGGCTGCAGCAACGCCCATCAGGGGGGCATCGTCTCCACGCCCGACGGACAGTGGTGGGCCCTGCTCATGCAGGATTTCCACTCCATTGGTCGCACGGTGGATCTCATGCCCGTGACGTGGAAAGACGGGTGGCCGATGGTAGGGCTGGAGGGCAACCTCGGACGGGCACCCCGCACGTGGACGAAGCCCGTGCAGGGACAGCCCCTGCGCGCCCCATACGAGCGCAACGAAGATTTCAACGGGCCGCGGTTGGGGCGCATCTGGCAGTGGAACCATAACCCCGACGACAGCGAATGGCAGCTCACGGGAGGGCGGTTGCGGCTCCACGCCCTACCCGCCTCACAACTGATGTGGGCCCGTAACACGCTCACGCAGCGTGTCATAGGCCCCGAGTCGACAACCACGGTGGAATTGTGCGTGGGCCGTTTGAAAGACGGCGATGTGGCCGGACTGGGCAACATCAATGTGCCTTGTTCGTGGGCGGGTGTCGTGAAAGACGGGAAACGGCTCATGCTCAGATGCTTCCAACAGGTGGACAACGACACACTCGATGTGCCCGTGCAGTTGAAGGGCGACCGGATTTGGCTGCGCTTCAACGGCGATTTCGACAACGACCGCGGCCGCTATGCCTATTCGCTCGACGGCAAGACCTTCACCGACCTTGGCCGGGAGATGACGCTCAGCTATCAACTGGTTACCTTTCAGGGCAGCCGCATGGGACTTTTTGCGTTCAACCACAAGGGCAGGAAGGGCGGATATGCTGAGTTTGACAACTTCCGTGTGGACGAACCGAAGGCCGACCGTAGCCGCAACATCCCCTACGGAAAGACTATTCGTATTGTCAATCTGGCCACGGACAAACCCATGGAGGCAACGAAGCATGGCGTGCTCTACGACACCGGAGCCGACAACCAAGGCTTGTTCACCCGTTTCCGGTTGGTGGACAAGGGACAAGGCAAGGTGGTCTTGCAGTGTGCCGACGGCCGCTACGTGATGTCGGCCGGTTGGGGACTTCCCGGCGATGTGCGCATGACGACCGATGCCGACAAGGCCGAGGTGTTCATGTATCAGGATTTCCTCGACCGTGAGTTTATGCTCTTGTCCGTCCGTACACATCTTTATATAGGTAAGAGTCCCACCACTGGCAGTCCCTATTCGCTCGACTTCAAGGGGGCCGACCCCGGAAGGAGAAACGGGGCCGTGCTGCGCTGGGAGCCGGTAGAGGAGTGACGATAGGTCCGGTTGGTTGAAAATATCGTGCCGTTGGTTGAATGTTTTTGACTGTTATAGCTGCAAATGTTAATTTTGTATTCGTAAGACAAAGAAGTCTAACGCATTTACCGGTGGCTGTGCGATGTGGTTGGCGGTAGTCGTCTGGGAGGAAGGGGCTGCGGATTATCTGCTCAAGTTCTTTTCATCCGATGACTTCCACTGAGCTGTCAGCAAGGCTATAAGGTGGAGCGGCTGTATGAACGGAAAAACAGCACTCGGCCTGTGGCCTGTCGGGAGACCGTCACGAAGTTTCTTGAGACGAAATTCTTGGGCAAATAAACCATGGGCTCGTTTTTTATTTGTACTTTTGCAACATCAGTAACACAACGGATAGCATGTTGCAATTAGACAATTTTTATAAAGCACGCTACGTGTTGGGCAAGGTTTTGCGCAAGACGGAGCTTATCCATGCAGGCAAAATCAACGACGATGTTGATGTGTACCTTAAACCCGAATGCCTGCAAAAGACCGGGTCGTTCAAGATACGTGGTGCCTACTACAAGATTTCACAACTCTCGGAGGCCGAAAAGCAGAAGGGCGTGATAGCCTGTTCGGCCGGCAACCACGCTCAGGGGGTGGCTCTTGCCGCCACGGCAATGGGCGTGAAGAGTCTCATTTGTCTGCCCGAGGGGGCTCCCATCAGCAAGGTGGAAGCCACGAAGCGCCTGGGAGCAGAGGTGAAGCTCGTGCCCGGTGTCTACGACGATGCCTACGCCGAGGCCATCCGGCTGCGCGATGAGTGCGGTTACACCTTTGTCCATCCCTTTGACGACGAGAATGTGATAGCCGGACAGGGCACCATCGGGCTCGAACTGCTCGACCAGCTGCCCGATGTGGAGGCGGTCGTCATCCCTGTCGGGGGCGGCGGGCTCATCTCCGGGGTGGCCTTTGCCCTCAAGAGCCTCAATCCGCGGGTGAAGGTCTATGGTGTGCAGGCAGCCGGAGCAGCCGGTATGGTGGAGAGCATCCACCAACATCGGTTGGAAAAACTGGCTTCCGTGTCGACTATTGCCGACGGCATCGCCGTGAAAGAGCCCGGACAGCTGACCTTCGAGGCTTGTTCAAAATATGTGGATGGCTTTGTCACCGTGAGTGAAGACGAAATCAGTGCAGCTATCCTGCGGTTGATTGAAACTGAGAAGATGGTGGCCGAAGGAGCCGGAGCAGCCGGTGTGGCAGCCGTGATGTTTGATAAATTGCCCGTGAAGGGCAAGAAAACCGTGTGCGTCGTGAGCGGAGGCAATATCGATGTGACCATCCTCAACCGCGTGATCAACCGTGGACTGGCCAAAACAGGTCGCCTTTGCGCCCTCGAAATGGAACTCGACGACAAGCCCGGCAAACTCGTTGAGGTGTGCACGGTGATAGCCCGGTTGGGCGGCAATATCACCAGCGTGCATCACGACCGCTCGGCCAACCGCAAGAAAGTGGATGCCTGCATCTTGCGGGTGATGATGGAGACCCGCAATCAGGAGCATATCGACCAGATACGCCGGGCACTCGAAGAGAAAGGAATCACGATACTGAACAATTCAATCCTTAAAATAGAACATTAGACTTATGCAAGCAATTCACACAGACAACGCGCCTGCAGCTATCGGACCGTATAGCCAGGCCATCGAAGTAAATGGTTTTGTATTTGCCTCGGGGCAGATTCCATTGGATCCTAAGACCGGGACTTTTGTTGAAGGAGGCATCAAAGAGCAGACCCGGCAGGCTCTCACCAACGCTTCCAGCATTCTGAAAGCTGCCGGAACCGACCTTGCCCACGTAGTGAAAACCACTGTCTATCTCGACAGCATGGACGATTTCGCCGCCATGAACGAAGTGTATGCCGAGTTTTTCTCGCATCCATTCCCGGCCCGTTCGGCCGTGGCCGTGAAGAAGTTGCCCAAAGGCGCGCTCGTGGAAGTGGAGGTGCTGGCCGCCAAATAACGTGCCGAAATAGGGGATAGAGGACATAATAACTTGTTTACAGGTACGTATGGTTCTCCTTGGACAAAAGGAGAATGATATGTACTTGTAAACATATATTTTTATAAAATGTTGACCAAATCTTTTGTAAAACAAATCATAATTCGTAATTTTGGGCAAACAACAAAACAGAGCGAGTTGCCCCGCTCTGTTTTGTTGTCACAACGGAATAATCCTTATTGTGACTTGCTTGAAAATTTCTGATGCAAATATAGCAACTTAATAATTGATATCCAAATGAAAAGTAGAAAAAATGAAAACAATTTTAGGATTAGACTTGGGAACCAATAGCATTGGTTGGGCTAAAGTCTCTGTGGATGACTATGGAAATTACCTGCATGACATTAAGTTGGGAAGTAGAATTATTCCGATGAGTCAGGATGTACTTGGCAACTTCGACAGTGGGGTGACGGTATCTCAGACGGCCCAACGCACGGAGTTTCGTAGTAAACGCAGGTTGGTACAGCGCAATCTGCAATGTCGTGAAAGGTTGCATAGAGTATTACACGTGCTGGACTTTTTGCCTGCTCATTATGATGCAGCCATAGGCTGGGATAGGACAGAGGCTGTAACTTACGGAAAGTTTCTTAATCATGCTGAACCCAAATTGGCATGGGAGGAACTTGGAAATGGGAAAAGAAGATTTCTGTTTATGGATTCATTCCATGAGATGGTAGCTAATTTTGCACGTTGTCAACCGGCATTGGTGGCAGATGGAAAGAAAATTCCGCTTGATTGGACTATCTATTACCTTCGCAAGAAGGCTCTTACACAAGCTATTACGAAAGAAGAATTGGCTTGGATATTGCTTAATTTCAACCAAAAGCGCGGCTACTACCAATTGCGTGGCGAAGAAGAAGAGGAAAATCCGACTAAACAAGAAGAGTATTACGAATTAAAGGTTGTAAGTGTAGAAGCCACTGATAGTCGGAAAGGCAATGATACGTGGTATAATGTCCATTTGGAGAATGGATGGATTTATCGCCGTAGTAGTAAAATCTCGCTTGATGATTGGGTGGGGAAAGTGAAACAGTTTATCGTGACAACTGAATATGAGAAAGATGGTGCGACTTTGAAGACCGATAAAGAAGGCAATGTGAAACGTTCGTTCCGTGCCCCGAACGAAAATGACTGGGGACTGCGGAAAAAACGTACGGAAACCCTGTTGGAAATGTCGGGTAAAACGGTAGGTGCATTTATCTATGACCATTTGCTGCAAGAACCTGCAGACAAAATACGAGGAAACTTCATCCGCACAATCGAACGCCACTACTATAAAGCAGAACTTGAAGCCATTTTGGCGGAACAATGCAAGTATCACATAGAGTTGAGGGATAAAGAGATGTTGGAAGCCTGTGCCCGAGAGCTTTATCTGAATAACCTTCCCCATCAGCAGAGCCTGATGAAGAAGGACATGACTTATTTGCTTTTGTACGACTTGATTTTCTATCAACGCCCTTTGAAAAGTAAGAAAACGCTAATAGCCAACTGTCCATACGAATATTATGAATATGTAGATAAAGAGACGGGCGAGATAAAACGGCAAAACATTAAATGTATAGCCAAGTCTAATCCATACTTTCAAGAGTTTCGTTTGTGGCAATTTGTACTTAATCTTCGTCTATTCGATCGTGTGGAAGATAAGGAGGTGACGGCAAATTATCTGCCAACCGCGGATGACCATGCCCGATTGTTTACTTATCTGAATGACCGAAAGGAAATAAACCAAGAAACCTTACTCAAAGATTACTTCAAATTGAAGAAGGTGAAAATTGGTAATGAGAAGGAATACCCTATTCGGTGGAATTATATAGAGGACAAAGAAAAGAAATACCTCTGCAACGAAACCCGTTACGAGTTGCTGATGGCTTTAGAGAGAGCCGGTATCGAACACAAATGGTTAGATGACAATAATTTGGAATATCGGTTATGGCATCTGCTCTATTCTGTGGAAGTGAAGAGTGAATCGGAGACAGCATTACGCAAGTTGAAAAATGATGATGCCTTTGTTAATTCGTTTTTGAAGGTGAAACCGTTCAAAAAGGAGTATGGAGCCTATTCGGAAAAAGCAATCAAAAGGCTGTTGGCCGTCATGCGTAAAGGCTTTTTATGGAACGAGCAAGACATCTGTGATGAAACGCGCAAGCGTATTGAAATCATTATAAAAGGAGATGTTGATGAGAAAGTCAAAGAACGGATGGGGCATGCGGCATATTCGTTTGACCGAGTTTCCGATTTTCAAGGACTGCCTGAGTGGCTGGCTTGTTATGTCGTGTATGGCAGACATTCCGAAGCGATGGATATTCAACATTGGGATTCACCCGAAAGGCTCATGGCCTATATTAATAATTTCAAACAGTATTCGTTGCGTAATCCGATTGTAGAACAATGTATTCTTGAAACATTACGGACAGTACATGATATATGGAAAGAAACCGGGCAGATAGATGAGATTCATGTAGAATTGGGACGTGAAATGAAAAGTACCTCTGAAGAGCGTGCTCGTCGGACACAGAATGTTCTTAGGAATGAAAATACCAATCTGCGTATTAAGAGCTTGCTGATAGAACTTAAGAACGATACGGATATATGTAATGTACATCCCTATTCGCCGATGCAGCAAGAGATATTGCGCATCTATGAAGAGGGAGCACTACAAGAATTGAATAGGGAAGACGAGGATTTTGAGGAAATTTCCAAGATTTCGCAAATGTCTCAACCTTCGGGAAAGGAGTTGAACAGATATAAGTTGTGGCTTGAGCAGAAATATCGTTCGCCTTATACGGGAAAAGCTATCTCGCTTGCTAAACTTTTTACGCCGGCCTATCAAATAGAACATGTTATTCCGCAGAGCCGCTACTTTGACGACTCGTTTACGAATAAGGTGATATGTGAGGCAGAGGTAAACACTTTGAAGTCTAACCTTCTTGGTTATGAGTTTATTAAGAAGCATGGTGGTGAGATTATTCATTGTACCACGTTGGGCGATGTAAGAATCTTTAGTGAAAGTGAATATAAGGCTTTTGTAACAGAGCATTATGCCAACAACAAGTCGAAAAAAGATAAATTGCTGATGGAGGATATTCCACAGGAATTCTTGAGTCGGCAGATGAACGATAGTAGGTATATTAGCAAGGTGGTAAAGACGCTGCTTTCCAATATTGTGCGAATGGAAGATGAGTCGGAAGCTACTTCCAAGTCTGTGATTGTATGTACCGGAGGTGTCACAGACCGCCTCAAAAAAGATTGGGGACTGAATGATGTATGGAACAGTATTGTCTATTCACGCTTTGAGCGACTCAACAGACTTACCGGGACGGAGGTTTTCGGACATTGGGAAAATAAGGACGGTAAGCGGGTGTTCCAGACTTCTATGCCCTTGGAATTACAGCGTGGTTTTAGGAAAAAGCGTATAGATCACCGCCATCATGCGATGGACGCCCTTGTAATTGCTTGTGCCTCTCGTAACATCGTCAACTATCTGAACAATGAGTCTGCCAATAACCCGAAAAAGCGGGAAGATTTGCGTCGTCAGCTGTGCGACAAGAACAGGGTTATTCGCAAGCCTTGGGAAACATTCACGCAGGATGCCTATAATGCATTGGAAAATGTGGTGGTCAGCTTTAAAAACTACGTACGAGTTATCAATAAGGCGACCAATCGTTATGAGCACTATGATGAGAATGGTAAAAAGAGGTTTGTGCAACAGAAGGGGAGTGAACTGTGGGCCATTAGGAAACCAATGCACAAGGAGACTTACTATGGTCATGTCAATCTGCATCGTAAAAAACTTGTCACACTTCAGAAGGCTCTCGATGATATTCCGTCCATTTGTGACAAGAAGTTGAGAGACTATATCAGTGCGTTGGTTGAAAAGCACTTCAATAAGCGACAGTTGCTTGCCCATTTCAAGAGTACGGATTATTATTGGCAGAAGCAATATGTAAATAAGGTGTATGTGTGGACTTTTAGTGATGATATAAAGCCTTTGGTTGCTACAAGAAAATTGCTTGACACTTCATTCGATGCCAAACGAATAGGCACTATTACCGATACCGGTATCCAGAAGATACTTCGTAATTATCTTGAAGCAAAAGGTGGCAATGCGACCTTGGCTTTTACGCCTGAAGGGATTGCGGAAATGAATCAGAATATCTCAAAGTATAATGATGGCAAACCGCATCAGCCAATTTTGAAAGTGAGAATAACGAAGCCGATGGGAGCTAAGTATCGAGTAGGGCAAACAGGAAATAAAATGGCTAAATATGTCGAGGCTCAATCGGGAACGAATCTCTATTTTGCTATCTATGAAGATAGCGAAAGTAAACGCAGTTATACCACAGTTCCATTGGATGAGGTGGCGGAGCGTCTGAAGCAGAGACTTTCGCCGGTTCCGGAGAAAGATGAAAACGATGTGCCATTAAAGTTCTACCTGTCGCCTAATGATTTAGTGTATGTGCCTACTGAAGAAGAGTTGCAGCTACGTGAGTGCAAGTTGAATAAAGATAGGATATACAAGATGGTTAGCTCGACAGGAAACGAATGTCATTTTATACCTTATTATGTCGCGAATGTAATCTATAATAAGGTGGAATTTGAGGCAAAGAATAAAATAGGAAGGGCTCTTACGGGTGAAATGATTAAAGCTGTCTGTTGGAAACTTGAAATAGACCGTCTGGGGAATATTCTAAAAGTTATAAAATAATTCTACACCATGATCAAAAAGACACTTTGCTTTAGCAATCCAATTTATCTGAGCTTGCGAGATGCTCAATTAGTGTTGCATTTGCCCGAAGTGGAAAAAGACGAAGCTTTACCAGATCTGATGAAAAGAGATGCCGAGCGCACCATCCCGATAGAAGACATCGGGGTGGTCGTACTTGACAACCGACGTATCACCGTCACATCAGGTGTCTTAGAGGCTTTGTTGGAAAATAATTGTGCCGTTATCACTTGTGGACAGAATGGTATGCCTATTGGCTTGCTTCTCCCTTTATGTGGTAATAAAACGCAAAATGAGCGGTTTCGTTTACAGTTGGATGCTTCCCTCCCTTTGCATAAACAACTCTGGCAACAGACCATAAAACAGAAAATACTTAATCAAGCGCATGTACTCAGAACCAGCACTGGCAAAGAAACTAATTGCATGAAAGTTTGGGCCAATGAAGTGCGTAGCGGTGATCCTGACAATTTGGAGGCAAGAGCCGCGGCTTATTATTGGCGTAATCTCTTTCCCGCACTTCCCTCATTTGTGCGTGAACGGGAAGGAATGCCACCCAACAACTTGTTAAATTACGGTTATGCTATTTTGCGTGCCGTCATAGCAAGATCATTGGTGGGGAGTGGTTTGTTGCCGACTTTAGGGATCCACCATCATAACCGCTACAATGCTTATTGTCTTGCTGATGATATTATGGAACCATACAGACCATATGTTGAACAGTTGGTAATTGGTATTATGCATCGTACATCTGATATGTCCGAAATAACCAAAGAACAGAAAATACAACTTTTGGGTATCCCGATGTTGGATGTGGTCGTGAATGGCAAGCGTAGTCCGTTGATGATAGCTGCTCAGCAGACAACATCCTCACTTGCTAAATGCTTTTCAGGAGAGGTGCGGCATATTAGCTATCCCGAAATGTAACCTGTTATGTCTGGTTTTGACAGATTTAGTGAATATAGAATTATGTGGATTCTTGTATTCTTTGACTTGCCTACGGATACAAAGAAAGAGAAAAAGGCCTATATCGATTTCCGTAAGGTGCTGATTAAAGATGGATTCACGATGTTCCAGTTTTCCATTTACGTGCGCCATTGCGCTAGTATGGAGAATGCTGAAGTGCATATCAAGCGTATCCGCAATAATCTTCCGAAGTTTGGAAAGGTCGGAATTTTGTGTATTACAGACAAGCAATTTGCCAACATACAGTTATTTTATGGGGAAAGGCCTACCCTTCCTAATGCTCCTTTCCAACAGCTGGAACTATTCTGAACGTATTGTATAGAAAGCGAAAATCCCATTCGTTGCGAATGGGATTTTGCTTTGCGGTGTCATTTTATTTTTCTTGCAATAACAAAGTATCTATTTGTAATTCAGTGAATTATAGATATCGAGTTGTTGTTGCTACCACAAAGGTACAAATTTTCAAGCAAATCACAACCGGGGCGGGTACTTTGTCTGCGGGTTGCTGTTGTTGTTGCTACCACAAAGGTACAAATTTTCAAGCAAATCACAACGATATGCCATTAAGTATCATGTATGATGGGTTGTTGTTGCTACCACAAAGGTACAAATTTTCAAGCAAATCACAACCGACTGTTAAAGGTTTGGATTCCAAGAATTGTTGTTGTTGCTACCACAAAGGTACAAATTTTCAAGCAAATCACAACTTAAGGTCAAGTGCAAACCAACCTACGGCGTTGTTGTTGCTACCACAAAGGTACAAATTTTCAAGCAAATCACAACTATAACTCTACTCTTACTGATGTGGATAAGGTTGTTGTTGCTACCACAAAGGTACAAATTTTCAAGCAAATCACAACTTAAAGGAGTTTGATTTGTCATTCTTGAAGTTGTTGTTGCTACCACAAAGGTACAAATTTTCAAGCAAATCACAACAAGTGATTGCACTGATAAAAAATTGTGTCTGTTGTTGTTGCTACCACAAAGGTACAAATTTTCAAGCAAATCACAACGTACCCTTGCATGGGGATTCGCCAACTGTGGTTGTTGTTGCTACCACAAAGGTACAAATTTTCAAGCAAATCACAACGGATATGGCCTGTCCCTCGTTGAAAGCCGTGTTGTTGTTGCTACCACAAAGGTACAAATTTTCAAGCAAATCACAACTCGTAAGGATAAATGCCAATTTCTACTTTTGTTGTTGTTGCTACCACAAAGGTACAAATTTTCAAGCAAATCACAACATTCGGAGTATTGATAAGGTTTCTAATTTGTTGTTGTTGCTACCACAAAGGTACAAATTTTCAAGCAAATCACAACTGATACCAGCATAGGTCACGCGCTCTCCCGGTTGTTGTTGCTACCATAAAGGTACAAATTTTCAAGCAAATCACAACCCGCCAGATGGTTGATGGTTTCCTTGCGCGTTGTTGTTGCTACCACAAAGGTACAAATTTTCAAGCAAATCACAACCCTTGAAGGAAGATGCCACCGCACGGCTAGTTGTTGTTGCTACCACAAAGGTACAAATTTTCAAGCAAATCACAACTTGTGGGCAATCCGTTCAGGAGGTTGTTGGGTTGTTGTTGCTACCACAAAGGTACAAATTTTCAAGCAAATCACAACTGGTGTACCATCCCTCATCAACCGCCATGCGTTGTTGTTGCTACCACAAAGGTACAAATTTTCAAGCAAATCACAACACCTGGTCTGCTCGACCCTCTGCGTGATGGGTTGTTGTTGGCTCAAAAATATACGAATAATTCCATAAATCCAAATCTTCGCATTCATATTTTAAGCAAAAGGATGGTGGCTGTACCGATGTATTGAACTTCGGTACAGTCATCTTTCTATGTTGTGTCGGTGGGTGAGTCGTTTGTGTGGGAAGGGGCGTGGCTATATGAATGAAGAAGCAGCACCTATAGACGCTTAGAATGTCACACCCACATTGAGGTTGAAGCAGCCCGTGCGAGTGTCGTCGAAAACATCTTGGCCCACATTGGCGAGACCTATGTCGTAGCCAATGCCTATGGTGAGCATCTGGAAACTCACGTCGCAACCTATTTTCAGACCACCGTCGAAGCGGTTGAAGTAGCCGTCTTCAAAGCTGCTGAAGGCCGCACGCTTGCCGTAGTCCTTGATTTTACCGCCTACGCCGCAGGCCAGATAGCCGCCACCGTAGGGCTCGATACTCACGTTGTCGGCAGGAAAGAACTTGTATTTCACCACCAATGGCACTTCAAGATAGTTCAGGCCGTAAGTGAACTTGCCCGAACCGTAGTTGCTCTTGCCGCCTTTCTCGGTGTAGAAGAGGCCCGTCTCGAAGTAGAGTGGGGCAGCAGTGGTGAGCCGTTTGCCCACAATGGCTCCTACGTTGAGGCCCGACTTGGCACTGTTGCCGTCGAGTTGCGGCGAGTCGGAGCTCACGGTGCTCACCCCCAGTCCTATGCGGAACCCGTAGTAGATGTCCTGTTCGGGATATGTACCCATGGTGTAATTGCTGCCGGAGTGGTGGCGATGGCGGGGCGGAATGGGGCGGCCGTCGGGATAATACTGTGCCGAGGCCGGCAGAATGGAGGCGATAACGGCCAGTGAAAGGAATAGTAACTTTTTCATATTTTTTGTCTTTTAAAGTGTGAAACGTTGTTTTCGGGTATGAGGCCTCCATCCGTTCGCCGTCTTCGGAGAAGGTTGACGGACAGGAGAAACTCGGTGATACCGGACGTGCAGACAGGCGGAAAGCATGTTCCGCATAGTCTCCACGCTGGCAAAGTTAGGCAAAAGTTTGTGAACCACCTACGGATTTTGCCTATTTGAGCATAGGCATATCCCTAAATCAACTTTTTTACGCTAAGTTAAAAGTATAGTGAGGTCGTGAAAAAGCTTTACTCCTCGCTTTGGAGGATTCCGATGAGGTTGCCATTCGGCTGAGACGATTTTCCCGGAAAAGCGACTTCTCTTTGACATCCGGCCCAAACGATCTTGCAAAACGGCCACACTTGGAAGCTCAGTCGGGCCGAATGAGAAGCTCGAAGAGCCCCTTTCGCAAGGCCATTCAGGCCTGAATAGCCCCTTTTAGGGGGGTGGGGGACTGTAAGTGGGTGGGTAATCAAAAAAAGGGAAACGCCTATGCGCTTCCCTTGCTTATGCAAAGATACGATATTTTGTGGCTTTTTGCAAATGTCGCATAAAAGATGCTGACAAAAACGGAGCCCATTTACTTTATGTCGCCCACCTTGATCAGATATTCGGCTATCTGCACGGCATTGAGTGCTGCGCCTTTGCGTATCTGGTCGCCCGTGAGCCACAGCGTGTTGCCATTGTCATCGGCAAGGTCTTTGCGCACGCGGCCCACATACACATCGTCGTGGCCTGCACTTTCCAACGGCATGGGATAGACATAGTTTTGCGGGTCGTCGACGAGTTTCACCCCGGGAGCTGCCTCCAGTGCTTGGCGTATCCGGGCCACGCTGAGCGGCTGCTCGGTCTCAAACCACACGCTCTCGGAGTGGCTGCGGAGCGAGGACACGCGCACGCAGGTGGCACTTGTGCGCACATCGCTGTGCATGATTTTGCGCGTCTCGTTGAACATCTTCATCTCCTCCTTTGTGTAGTCGGTCTCGGTCATCGAGTCGATTTGCGGTATCACGTTGTAGGCCAGTTGGTGCGGGAACTTCTTGATGGTCTTCACCTCTCCCGTCTCCACGATCTCTTTATACTGCTGTTGCAGTTCGGCCATGGCCACGGCTCCGGCACCGCTCGCACTCTGGTAGGACGAGACATGCACTTTTCTGATGGGGCTCAGCTTGTTGATGGGTTCCAGCACCACTACCATCATGATTGTGGTGCAGTTGGGGTTGGCGATGATGCCGCGCGGGCGGTTGAGTGCATCGGCCGCGTTCACCTCCGGCACCACCAAGGGCACGTCTTCATCCATGCGGAAGGCACTCGAATTGTCTATCATCACAGTCCCGTGCTTGGTGATGGTTTCGGCAAAATCTTTGGATGTGCCGCCGCCGGCAGAGACAAATGCAATGTCGATATCCTTGAAATCATCGTTATGCTGCAAGAGTTTCACTTCATGGTCTTTTCCCTTGAAGGTGTATTTTCGGCCGGCACTACGCTCGCTGCCAAACAACACCAGTTCGTCCATCGGGAAATTTCTCTCGGCGAGAATGCGCAGGAACTCTTGTCCCACGGCGCCACTTGCGCCAACAATCGCTACTTTCATAATCGGATTTTGTTTAATGAAATAAAGTATGTCGGTTGCAAAATTACAATTTTTTGCGCTATAAAAGACAATAAATCGATGTTTTTTCTTTTGCTTTGATGTAATATCGGTATTTTGGACGCCTCCGCAGGCGACTTTATGGCGAGTGTGGTGACAAAAAGCGGACAAAAGATTTTGATATTCAGACGATTTGCATTAACTTTGCACATATTCTATATAGAACGATCCGTCCACCAAGCCCGCTATGTTGTATATCTCGCATTATTTCCCCATCACCGACCCGACGCTCATCTTTTTTGTGGTGTTGATCATCATCCTCTTTGCGCCGATCATCATGGGTAAGTTGCGCATCCCCCACATCATAGGCATGGTGCTGGCCGGAGTGCTCGTGGGGCAGTATGGACTGAACATACTCAAGCGCGACTCCTCGTTTGAACTTTTCGGGCGTGTGGGCCTCTATTACATCATGTTTTTGGCCGCTCTGGAGATGGACATGCAGGGCGTGAAGCGCAATAAGTATCGTATGCTCGCTTTCGGTCTGTTGACTTTCTCCATCCCCTTCATCCTCACCTATTTCATGGGCACCTGTCTACTCGGCTATTCCGGTTCGGCTTCGCTGCTGTTGGGGTGCATCATGGCTTCCAACACGCTCATTGCCTACCCCATCGTCACGCGCTACGGGTTGCAGCGCAAGCCCAGTGTGACCCTCAGTGTGGGGTCGAGTATGCTCTCTCTGCTCATGGCCCTGCTCGTGCTGGCAGGCCTTGTGGCCTCCCATCAGAACTCGGGTGGGGCTGCTTTTTGGGTGTGGTTTGCTTTGCGTTTCGTCCTCTATTGTGCCGCGATGATATGGCTCATCCCCCGGCTGACGCGCTGGTTTCTGCGCCGCTACAGCGATGCGGTGATGCAGTTTATCTTCGTCATGGCCATTCTTTTCATGAGTGCCGCCCTTTCCGACATAGCCGGCGTGGAGGGAATCTTCGGCGCCTTCCTCGCCGGCCTCATCCTCAATCGCTACATTCCCCATGTGTCGCCACTGATGAATCGCATTGAGTTTATCGGCAACGCACTGTTCATCCCCTATTTCCTCATCGGTGTGGGGATGATTATCAATGTGGGGCTGCTCTTCAGTGGAGGCCACATCTTGTGGGTGGTGTTCTGCATTGTGCTTTTCGGCACGCTCGGCAAGGCCCTTGCCGCCTACGGGGCTTGTCTGGGATTCCGTCTGCCCGTGTCGTCGGGACATATGATGTTCGGTCTCACTTCGGCCCACGCCGCCGGCAGCATTGCCATGGTGCTGGTGGGAATGAGGCTGGTGGTGGCTCCGGGGAGGTATCTTGTGGACGATGACATGCTCAACGGCGTGGTGTGCATGATACTCTGTACGTGCATCATCTCGTCGATGATGACCGACTGGTCGGCCCGTAAAATCATCTTGCGCGACAACACGCTGCCCGCAGATGACGGCCGGCAGGCCGACGATGAGAAGATTCTCGTGCCGGTGAAGTATCCCGAATATGCCGACCTGCTCATGAGTCTGGCCATGCTCATGCGCAATCCTAAGCTCAATCGAGGACTTATAGGGCTCAATGTGGTCTATGACGACAAGGACATGCGCTACAACCAAGAGCAGGGCCGCCGCCTTCTTGACCATTGTATGCAGCTTGCTGCTGGTACTGACGTAAGGATGCAGACCCAAGTGCGCATTGCCGCCAATATCGCCAATGGCATTAAACATGCTTTCAGCGAGTTTCAGGCATCCGAAATCATCATCGGTATGCACATGCATAAGGAGGTCTCAACCAAGTTCTGGGGAGAGTTCCATCAAAGCCTTTTTAATGGTTTACGCCGCCAGATAATTATGGCCCGCCTCCGCCAGCCGCTCAATACCATCCGCCGCATACAGGTGGCTGTGCCCTCACGGGCCGAGTTTGAACCGGGATTCTATCGCTGGCTCGAACGCCTGTCGCGTCTGGCCGGCAATCTGGAGTGCCGTGTGCAGTTTCATGGACGTAAGGAGTCGTTGGCCCTTATCAACGAGTTTGTGCAAAACCGGCATCCTGCCGTGAGAGCCGACTATGCTCTCATGGAGCATTGGAACGAACTTCCGCGCCTGGCTTCCACCATAGCCTCCGACCATCTCTTCGTGGTGGTGGCGGCGAGAAAGGGTACGGTGTCTTACAAGACGGCCCTCGACCGGCTGCCCGATGAGCTGACACATCACTTTTCGGGTATGAACTTGCTCATCATTTTCCCCGATCAGTATGGTGAAGCACCCGACTCCATGACCTTTGCAGAGCCCCAGCATCAGGAGGAAGTAAGTGCCTACGAGTTGCTCAGTTCGTGGGTAAAGCGCCATTGGCGGCGTTGAAATCTGCGTCAAAGGTCGCCGGAAAAGACGGTTGGCGGTAACAGGAGCGGCAGGAATAAGAGTCCGAGCATCTCTATTAAGTAACAAAAATCACATCAAATGATAGACATCAAAGGTATAACCAAGAGCTTCGGCTCGTTGCAGGTGCTCAAAGGCATTGACTTGCGTATAGACCAAGGAGAGGTGGTGAGCATCATCGGCCCCAGTGGGGCGGGTAAAACCACACTTTTGCAAATCATCGGTACACTCGACCGGCCCGACAGTGGGCAGGTCGTGGTAGACGGTGTGGATGTCGGTAAGTTGTCAACGGGAAAGTTGAGTGACTTCCGCAATCTGCATCTCGGTTTTGTTTTTCAGTTCCATCAGCTCCTGCCCGAGTTCTCAGCACTTGAAAACGTGATGATTCCGGCGTTTATCGCGGGTCGGAGTAGGGGAGAGGCCAAGCGGAGGGCAACTGAACTTCTTGACTTTATGGGGCTTGCCGACCGTGCTTCCCACAAGCCCGCCCAACTGTCGGGAGGCGAAAAGCAGCGTGTGGCCGTGGCTCGTGCGCTGGTAAACAATCCGTCCGTCATACTGGCCGATGAACCTTCGGGCAGTCTCGATTCCAAGAACAAGGACGAGCTCCACCGCCTTTTCTTCGACCTGCGCGACAAGTTCGGCCAGACGTTTGTCATCGTGACCCACGACGAGGGACTTGCTGCCATCACCGACCGAACCATACATCTGAAAGACGGGCAGGTGGTTGGAGACTCCTTGGGTGCTGCCCATCCTGAACGGTCTGCCGGTGCTGAGCCGGCTCCAAGCACGCCGTCCCCGTCAGAAGAAAGCCCGGTAACAGAAGGAAAGGAAAATGCCGGATAATCATTTAAACAAAGAGAAGATAATGGAAAAAGAAAATCAGTATAACGACCCACGCCAACCGAGACTTGGCGAATACAATCGGTTGCGCGTGAAAGAAGTTGCCCGCCGCGAAGGCTATGGCGAGGTGTTCGGCATGTATCTCGACGGAGGCCGCGAGGGAGACATCCTCATGCCCCAGCGCTATGTGCCCGAAGGGTTGCAGCCGGGCGACGAGGTGGAGTGTTTCATCTACCTTGACCAAGACGAACGCCCCATCGCCACCACCGAGAAACCGCTGGCCAAGGTGGGAGACTTTGCCTATCTGGAAGTGAAATGGGTGAATGAATACGGGGCTTTTCTCGGTTGGGGACTGATGAAAGACCTCTTTTGTCCTTTCCACGAGATGAAACGAAAAATGGTGATAGGCGACAGCCATGTCGTGTATGTCCACATCGACGAGGAGAGTTACCGCATCATGGCTTCGGCCAAGGTCGACAAGTTTCTCGACACCTCTCGTCCGCCCTACCGGCCCGGTGATGAAGTGGAGCTGCTTGTGTGGAAGAAGACCGACCTCGGCTTCAAGGTGATTGTGGACAACCGCTTTGCCGGCCTGCTCTATAAAGACCAGATATTTCAATATGTGCATGCGGGCGACCGCATGAAAGGCTACATCAGCCAAGTGCGCCCCGACGGGAAGATTGATGTGGCCCTGCAACCTGTGGGCCGGAAGCAGACGACCGACTTTGCCGAAACGCTCTATCAGTATCTCAAGGACAACGACGGCACGTGCGACCTTGGCGACAAGAGCGAGGCCGATGACATCTATGCGCGTTTCCACGTGAGCAAAAAGGTGTTCAAGCGTGCTGTGGGCGATCTCTATCGCCGTCGGCTCATCGAGGTGAGTCCCATGAGCATCAGGCTCGTTTGAGGTAGATGACCGCTTCCACAACACCTCTTGCGAAAAGATAAACGATGAAGGCCAGCCACAACGCGTGGTTGGCCATTGTTGTTTTCAGGCCCATGTAGACGGCGAAGAAACACACAGCAGCCATCACCGATGACAGCAGCAGCCCCTTGGTGTGGGTGATGCCCACGAAGATGCCGTCGAAGATGAAGGCGGCCATGCCTGCCGCCGGTATGGCCACTGCCCACGGGAAGTAGGCTCCCGCGGCCTCCACGACCGTCTCATCGCTCGTGAGCAGGTGCAGGAAAGCGTGTCCCCCACTTATATATAATAAGGTGAAAGCTACCGTGACGATGCTCCCCAGCACGAAGAGTCTCCTTACCGTCTCGTGGAAGGCCTGCCGGTTGCCCGCCCCGTGGTAACGGCCGCAAAGTGCCTCTCCGGCGTAGGCGAACCCGTCGCTGAAGTAAGAGAATATCGTGAAGAGCTGCATGAGCAGTGTGTTGACGGCCAGAATGAGCACCCCCTGCCGCGAACCGGCTGCCGTGAACGAGAGAAACACGGCCACGAGAAAGAGTGTGCGCAGGAAAATGTCGCGGTTGACAACGAAGAAACGGACAAGTGCTTCGCGATTGAACAGCCCTTGCAAGCGGGCGTGGATGCGCAACCGGCCGTAGTGCCGCCACAGCAGTGAGACGGCTATGAGCAGTCCGCCCCACTGGGCGATGACCGTTCCGGCTGCCACACCGGCTATGTCCATCCGGAAACCGAGCACCAGCGTGAGGCTGGTCACGATGTTGATGATGTTTTGCGAGATGGAAACCACCATCGGCAGGCGTGTGTTTTGCATCCCCACAAACCACCCCGTCAGTCCATACAGGCTCAGCATGGCGGGAGCCCCCCATATGCAGATGTTGCAGTAGAGCCGGCAGAGGCCGAGCATGGAGTCGTCGGGCTGCATGGCCCACAGCCCCAGACTGATGACGGGGCGTTGCAGGAGCACGAACAGCAGCCCGATGCCGAAGCCGATGGAGAGCGTGCGCAAGAGAATGCGCACCACCTCGTCGAGCTCCCTGCGGCCGTAGGCTTGCGATGTCATGCCGCCGGTGCCCATGCGCAGGAAGCCGAACACCCAGTAGAGCACGTTGAATATCGTCGTGCCTACGGCTATGGCACTGATATACCGGGCGTCACCTATGTGGCCTACAATGGCCACATCGACAAGTCCCAATAGCGGCACCGTGATGTTGGAAACAATCGACGGCAACGCCAAGCGGAGTATTTGTTGGTCGCGATGATGCATAGTCTTCTGCAAAGGTAGATAAAAAAGCCGGAAAATAAAGCCCGCTGTTTCTGAAGATTATTAGTCTCTCCTTGCCATGCAGTGTATCTCGAAGTTTTATGCGGAGACTTGTTGGCACACCATATTTTTACAGTTGTACATCCAACGGAGTTTCCTTAATTTGAAGGTCTGACTTCAGTCTTTTCCGAAACTCGACTTTTGCTTTTTGTATGGCAGTCGTAATTCGCGGAGCAACCTTCGTACATACAACATACGAGTGACGATTGCCATCATGTTCTCCAAGTTTAAGGATGGTTGTACGAAGTTGTACGATTGCATGTGGAATGTCAGACTAATGGAGTCTGTTGTTTTCCTCACACAGCTGTCCGGCACGTTTCTCATATATTCAACAGATAGTCAAAGTCGTTACTTATTTCTTGCGAGGCTGCATCAATGGCGTCAGCGGAAATCAAACGGAAGTCTTCGTCCATGATAGAATGGTTTCTCCCGTTCGACATCTCAAAGGCTGCAACTTCATCATAGCATAGTGTTTGGCGTTTGGGCATTATCACAGAAACTTTATCTGCCTTTTCTTTAGACATTGCCATCGTCTCACCCGCCAAAATGATATTGTTGAATGCCGTTAGGATATATGGACTGTGAGTTGCGAGGAAACATGTATGTTGCACATTTCCATTAAGCATTTCTACAAGTGAATACACAAAACTTTTCTGTGTAGAAGGAAAAATGTGCGCTTCAGGTTCTTCAACGAACAAGTCTGTGTGGTGAGGGGTGAGAATCGTGTCAATGATATTCTGCTGTTCTCCCTTGGTCAGACCGGCACATTCCTTTGCCACAACTTCATGCAAGTTTTGTCTGAGCATGTCTTGTTCAACGTTGGTATGAGCTTCCTTATAATATTCCGAAGTTAGATAGCGAAGCATCACATATAGAGGAGTCAAGGCTTGAAGCCCACTCGATGCGACTGTCAGATCAAGTTCCTTTCCATTTTCCAGCTTTATGCGATCTCCTTGATTATACGCATTATATTCGTATTTGACAGGTAAATCAAGTATCTGTTCTCCTTTTAGGAATGCCTTGCGGGCAAATTCCCACTCTTTCATGAAATCAAGAATGTTATCCTTATTCATGTTCACTTGATACCAGTTTGGTATTGCAGCCACAAGATTTCTCTCAGCCGGGATATAGGCAATCTTGGTCCGCTTGTATTTCCAACGCTTTGCCTCGTTCCATTTGAAGGTACATTTCTTGTTCTTCTCTGAATAATCAAAGGAAACGGCATCATTTTCATATCTGATATAAGTCTCCTGTTGCAGATAGCCTTCCAACTTGTGAAAACCTATAAGATTTTCGATGAAGAAGTTTGAGTCGCAGTATTTATCAGGATTTTGAGTTAGTTCTATCTGCCTTTCCATCCAGTCGCAGAAACATGCAATCTTCAGTATGGTGCTCTTTCCGGAACTCTGTGGCCCAATAATGATATTGACACGTCTTAAATCCATGTCCACCTCTTTTATTGGACCAAAATGGCGAATTACTAAGTGTTTCATATTTGATGATGGTTTTAGCTCAAAATCCTATCTTCTGCAAAGATAGGAAAATATCTTCATTTGACAGTAAACGCGTTGTTGTTTTTATTTCTTTTTTCGTTTTATCTACTTGCTTCCTGTCTTCTTGCCTTTCATTACTTCATAAAGACATCGGGAGCACCCCTTGCAGGACGCTCCCGATGTGTGTATGGTGCTTAAAACAGCTGTCGGTCTCATGTTGTCAGCCCTTTCGGGCGGCAACAACTTTACTTTCTCTTGCCTTTCGAAGCCAAAGCTTCACGGCGTTCTTTCAGCATTTGCCGGCAACGGCTGGCCGTCTGGTCGCCGATTTTGGCATTTACTTGAATCAAACTTTTATCCATCATGTTATCCTTACTAAATATTGGTTTGAGTTGCAAAGGTATGTTTTTCTCTCCTTTCGGCCATCTTTTCGGGCGAAAAACGGTGTCATTGTCGGTCGTTTTTTGACCTATGTCAACTCCGTTGTGGTGTGATGCGGGCTTTTTTTCCCATCCCGCGGCCTCGCCAGAGGTCTCCAAGAAGGCAGTTTCATGTCCCCGATAGGGATTTCCTCCTGCGAAATAGGATTTTCCCCTTTTTCGATTGGAAGAAAAAGCCGACCTTTGCGCACGGAAATTAAATTTTAAAGAGAACTTGCTTTAAACGAAACATCACAATGAAGAAGATAACACTGATGATTGCGGGCGCGGCCCTGCTGCTGTCCGGTTGTGGAGGAATGGGAACAATGGGAGACACTTCGTCTCAAGCCACATCGACAACTTCGTCTACGGGCAGTGTGCTCGGAGGCATATTGGGGGCCGCCACCGACGGCGAGACCATCGGCAACGTGCTCTCTTCGGTCATCGGACTGGACAAGCTGACCTCCAAACAACTCCTGGGCATTTGGCGCTACGACGGACCCGGTTGTGCTTTCACCTCGCAGAGTGCTTTGGCCAAGGCCGGTGGCGAAGTGGCTGCGACCGAAGTGGAGAAAAAACTCGAGGTGCAATACAAGAAATTAGGGTTCACTCGTTCCAACACCTATATCCAATTTGAAAGCGACGGAACCTTCGCGGCCAAACTCGACGGTAAGAGTTGGAGCGGCACCTACACCTTCGACACCGCCACCTCACAGCTGCGCCTGCAAGGACTGCTGCTCAACCTCACCGGCTATGCCAAGCGCAACGGTTCGGGCATCAGCATACTTTTTGAATCGAAAAAACTACTCACGCTCATCCAAACCCTCTCGGCCATGAGCGGCAACACCACGATAGCCTCTATTGGTGAAATCAGCAAAAACTACGACGGTGTGCGTTTAGGGTTTGACATGAAGCAATAATCCAAGTAACAAAAGACGGTAATAACAAGCATGGGACGCATGAGGAGAGAGCTCCTGGTGCGTCCCTTTTCCGTGTTCGGGAAACCGTTGATGCCCCGACCGTGCCGGAGATGCCGATAAGGAGTGCTACATGATGACGAACAACCTTTACAAAAACACTTCCACGAAAACTCTCCAACCAGATTGGAAAACGGGACTTGGAACCCTGCGAAAGCCTCTCCGATTTGCCATTCTGGCCCTTCGAGTTTGCAAAAGAGCCACAGTTGAAAGCCAAACGGGCCACAGTTGCAGCGCAACTGTGGCCCGTTTGCAAGCCCGTTTGGCCTATTTTCGGCTCATATTTGGGCCTCAAGAGGTGTTGATAAAATTCAAATGCCTGATTCCCAATGTTTTAGAAACTTCGTCAAAACTCGCGTATTTGTCCCCGACCGATCGCTCCACGAAAATATCGCAAGCAGGGAGGCCGAAAAGCAGTAATTGGTTTGACAAAACGATAGAGCCCGGACAGCCCGGCAAGGATATGGGATGCCCCCGTCGCGCTTGTCAGCTCCAATGTCGTCAGCCATCCGCAGCGGATGGCTGACACTCACTGCCCATAGGCGTGTACGGGATAGTCGGTCGTGAAATGCAGGCCGCGGCACTCCTTGCGCTCGATGGCCCAACGGGTGATGAGGTAGCCCACGTTGATCATGTTGCGCAGTTCGCAGATGTCCCGGCTGGCCTTCACGTGCTTGAACAGAGCCTCCGTCTCCTCGTAGAGCAGGTCGAGGCGCGTCCACGCCCGTTTCAGCCGCAAGTCAGAACGCACGATGCCCACATAGTTGGACATGATTTCGCCCACCTCCTTCACGCTCTGCGTGATGAGTATTTTCTCCTCGTTGGTGAGTGTGCCCTCGTCGTTCCATTCGGGCACATTGGTGTTGAACGCATAGTCGTCCACATGAGCCAGACTGTGTTTGGCAGCCGTGTCGGCATAGACCACCGCCTCGATGAGCGAGTTGCTGGCCAGTCGGTTGCCGCCGTGCAGGCCCGTGCAGGCACATTCACCGATGGCATAGAGGCGGTTGATGCTCGACCGCCCGTCGAGATCCACCTTGATTCCGCCGCACATATAGTGGGCCGCCGGGCGCACGGGGATATATTCCTTGGTGATGTCGATGCCGATGCTGAGGCACTTGTGATAGATGTTGGGAAAGTGTCGCTTGGTCTCTTCCGCGTCTTTGTGGGTCACGTCGAGGCACACATGGTCGATTCCGTGCATCTTCATCTCCTTGTCGATGGCCCGTGCCACGATGTCGCGCGGGGCCAGCGAGAGCCGCTTGTCATATTTCTCCATGAACGACTCGCCCGTGGGCAGTCGCAAGATGCCGCCATAGCCACGCATGGCTTCGGTGATGAGGAAGGCCGGATGGGTTTCGCCCTGATGGAAGAGAGCCGTGGGATGGAACTGCACAAACTCCATGTCGGCCACGGTGCCCTTGGCCCGGTAGACCATCGCCTCGCCGTCGCCTGTGGCCACGACAGGATTGGTGGTGGTCTGGTAGACGGCACCGCATCCGCCCGTACACATCACCGTCACCTTGCTCAGATACGTGTCTACTTTCTGCGTGTCGGGATTGAGCACATAGGCCCCGTAGCACTCGATGTTACGGGTGCGGCGGGTCACTTCCTGCCCCAAGTGGTGCTGCGTGATGATTTCCACGGCGAAGTGGTTTTCCTTGATGTCTATATCGGGATTGGCGCGCACGGCAGCCATCAGTCCGCGCTGGATTTCGGCCCCGGTGTCGTCGGCATGGTGCAGAATGCGGAACTCGGAATGTCCGCCCTCGCGGTGAAGGTCGAACCGTCCGTCTTGCTTCTTGTCGAAGTTCACCCCCCACTGCACGAGTTCTTTGATCTGTTCCGGCGCTTTCCTCACCACCTGCTCCACGGCCTTCCGGTCGCTCACGAAGTCGCCGGCAATCATGGTGTCCTCGATGTGCTTGTTGAAGTCGTCCACTTCCATGTCTGTCACCGAGGCTATGCCACCTTGGGCAAACGCCGTGTTGGCCTCTTCAAGCCCCGTTTTGCAGATCATGCAGATTGTTCCCTTGTGCGCTCTGGCTATTTTCAGGGCGTAGCTCATGCCGGCCACTCCCGAGCCGATAATCAAAAAGTCGTATTTGTAAACCATAATTTTTAGTGCGTTGAGCGGTGGCGTTGAGCGGGATGGGCCGGCGCTATCGCTTGCTTTTGGTTGCAAAAGTACGAAAAAGAAAACATAAATACATCGGATGCGTATTTTTTTTGTAATTTTGCAGTCGATTGTTGATAAAATGATTGTTTGCCGGCTTCTCCAATTTTCTTCATCCCCTTGGAGCAGGGCCTGCGAAACTTAGAATGACAACGTATGGACAGGACTTTTCACCGGAGGTTTACGGTAGGCGCAAAAAGCGGCATAGCCCTCTTTTCTCTTTTGGCCCTCTACTTTTTTTGGACGAAGACCGCCGTCATCGGCCTGCTCTTGCTGATTGTGGTTGTGGGCATGATAGAGCGTGTGATACACACTACCTACACCTTTCGGCGTGTCAAACCCATTGACAGAGACGAGGAGCACGAGTTTCTGGTTATCGACAAAGGACGGCTTTCGACCAATGTCAACATTCCCGTGAATGAAATTGTGAAGGTCTCGACCATTCGCACTGCCCTCGGTCTGGGGCATTATCTGCTTCTGGAGTATGGAGCGGGCAACATGACCGGTGTGGAGCCTGAAAACGAAGAGGCCTTTCTGAACGAATTGAAAAAGAGACAGGCCATCGGCGATATGGCTGTGAAAAAAGAAGATGATGAAACGTAATTGGAAGTATTTGTGTACGGCGCTGCTCGCTCTGTTCGTGGCTTTGCCCCTCTCGGCGCAGCGCGAAGACGAGCGCATAGAGGATAACGACGATTCGGCCGTGGCCGATGCTCAGATGGTGGACAGCCTGCTGGCCGACAGTGTGGCCCTGCCGTGGCCGCAGTCTGTGCAGCGGCAGATCGACCGGCTGTTGGAAAGCAAACTGTTTGAGACCTCGCAAGTGGGCATGATGGTGTGGGATCTCAATGCCGACTCCTGCATCTATGCCCGCAACGCCCGGCAGTTGCTGCGCCCCGCCAGCACGATGAAACTCGTCACGGCCATTACAGCCATCGACCGGTTGGGGGGTTCCTATCAGTTTAAGACGCAGTTGAAATATACCGGAACGATAGAAAACGGCACGCTCACCGGCGACCTCTACTGCGTGGGGGGCATGGACCCGCGGTTCAACAGCGACGACATGACCGCCTTTGTGTCATCACTTCGGGAGATGGGCGTAGACACCATCCGCGGTTCCATCTATGCCGACAAGACCATGAAAGACGATGCCCTGTATGGCGAAGGGTGGTGCTGGGACGACGACAATCCCACGCTCACCCCACTGCTCATCGGGCGCAAAGACTTGTTCATGGATCGGTTCACCTCCAAACTGCGTGAGGCGGGCGTGGTGTTTTCTGCCTTTGCCACTTCCAACCACCGTTGTCCGGCCGATGCCTACAGCATCGTCACCCGTTTTCACACCATCGACCAGATACTCATGCGTATGCTCAAGGAGAGCGACAACCTCTATGCCGAGTCCATGTTCTATCAGCTGGCAGCCTCCACGGGCAACCGGCCGGCAGGAGCAGGAAGTGCTCGGGCATTGGTGAAGCAACTCATCGACAAAATCGGACTGGAGGCCTCGCGCTACAAGATAGCCGATGGGTCGGGCCTGTCACTCTACAACTATGTGAGCGCCGAACTGCTCACGCGCCTGCTGCGCTATGCCTACAAGAATGACAACATCTATCTGCAACTGTTTCCGGCACTGCCCGTAGCGGGCGTGGATGGCACATTGAAGAAGCGTATGCACGGTTCGTTCACCAGCGGCAACGTGCATGCCAAGACCGGTACGCTCACGGGCATCATCTCCCTGGCCGGTTACTGCACGGCTTCCAACGGGCACAAGCTCTGCTTTGCCATCATCAATCAGGGGGTGATGCATGGCAAGAATGCCCGTGCCTTTCAAGACAGGGTGTGTACTGTGCTCTGCCAGCCCCAATAGTGGGAGCTGGGGCAGCACAATGTGTATTGGAAAACAAAATGGATAAGGAAATAATGATATGGACAGAATAAGAATTTTCGTAGAAGAATTGATCAGTTTGGCAGGGCTCACCGGCTCAGCCGTTCCCGTGGTCCGCCACATACTTTTGATTGTCGTGGCCATAATCTTGGCTTGGACGGGCGATTTCTTGGGACGGAAGGTGTTGGTTCCCCTCATCGGAAAGCTGACCGGGAAGACCGAAGCCAAGTGGGACAACGTGCTCTTCAACCGTCAGGTGATAGTCTCGGCCTGCCACATCATCCCCGCCGTCATCATTTGGGAACTCCTGCCCATGGTGTTCTATCAGTTTCCCTTGGTCAGGGAACTGCTTGCCCGGCTTACGGCCATCTACATCACAGTGATGATCGTGCGCACGGGCACGGTGTTCATCAATTCTTTCAGCTTGCTCGAGACCGACGGCCGCCGTTCCAGTGCGCGCCAGTATTTTCAGTCTTTCTGCGGTGTTTTGAAGATTCTGATGTTTTTTGTCGCCGCGGTTATTGTGGTGGCCATTGTTCTGGGGCGGTCGCCCATGCGACTTTTTGCCGGTCTGGGTGCCACCTCGGCCATTCTGATGTTGGTGTTCAAAGACACGATAGAAGGACTTGTGGCCGGCATCCGCCTCACGAGCAACGACATGCTGCACAAGGGCGATTGGATCACCGTGCCCGGAACGCAGGTCAATGGCGTGGTGGAGGACATCTCGCTCACCACGGTGAAAGTGAAAAACTTCGACAACACCATCCTCACCGTCAGTCCCACGGCTCTTGTCAGCGGCAGTTTCCAAAACTGGATAGGTATGCAGCGGAGTCCCGGTCGCCGCGTGCAACGCAAGCTCTATTACGATTTTCGCAGCATCCGATTTGTTGACGAGGAGCAGAAGACAACCAACCTCACACAGTTTCGCTATGCTGCGGAGAAGTATCTGGCAGGTCTGGAGGCCGTGAACAGCCAGATGATGATTATGGTGCGCCAACTTGAAGCTACCCAGTGCGGTCTGCCTGTTGAGTTTTATTTTTTCTTGAAGAGCAAGGAGTGGAAGACCTACGAACATCAGTTGGCCGACATCTTGGAATGGTTCTATGCCAAGTCGGCCGATTTCGGGTTGAAGATATACCAGCAATATCCCGAGCAGTGACACCGGTCCGGTGTCTCCTGTCATGCCGTCATTTTTCCTGTCAGCCGTAATGTGTTGGCATTCAGCTGACTGTGGCGATAATGACAGCATGACGGGAAATCGGGCCTAAAATAATTTTACTCCCTGTGTGGCTTGTTTTCCCTTGCTGTCACGGCCAAAGCCACGGTGATGTCGTCGTAGGAAATATAGTCCGGACAAGCCTCTTTGATGGCCGAACGACTGCGACTCTCGATATGGGCGATGGCTTGCTGTATGGTTTGCAGTTTGCTTTTCGTGAGCAGTTGCTCCACAGGCAATGCCCCAATAGCCACATAGTGGGCCAGATGGGTGATGATGGTGCTTGTTTTCAGGTCTCTTTCTCGGGCTATCTCTTTCGGTTTCATGCCTTTCTGATACATTCCGAAGCTCACGGCCTTGGTGTCTTCCTTTGGCCCGGCGGCCTTTCTTTCCTTTTTCTTTTGTTCCTTCTTGTTTTTTTGTGCCCGTTTCTTGGCCTCTTCCGGGTTCATGATATCCATTGCTTCGAGCATGGAGAGTTGTTTGGCCTTCAGATAGGTGGCAGTGGAAAAACCCTGTGCGGCAATCTTTTCGAGCAGCAGCTTCTTGGAGTGGTAGCCCTGTTCGAGTTCGGCCACGGCATTGGCATAGCGTTTCATGGCCGCCTTATTGCCTATGGTGGCAGTGCGGGTGGGGGAGAGAAGTGGGGCGAAGAGCTCGCCAAGCGTGTCACTGAAGTAGCAGGCACTGCGGCTCACACGCTCCAGGAAGTCCCTGTCGTGGAGTTGCTGCCGAGTGAGGCCCGCGATGTGAGTATTCCATTTGTAGGCTACGTTGTTCACCTTTTCGCCCATGCCGGCGGCCAACTGTTTGTGTGCCAGTGTCAGTTGTGGGTGAGAATGGCTGAAAAACTCCATGAGCAGCCTGCCCACGTATTGTTCCTGTCGCAACAACTCGGCAAACTGGAACAGTTCAAGCAGCTGGTGGCGGTAGTATTCCTCCTTCATGTCGGGCAATGCCGCGAAACTTTCTTTTGCCGCTTCGCCCTGTCGGCTGATGTAGGAGTCTACACGCGGATCGTTGATGATGGCTCTTGGTTCGATGGGCGACGAGAGAACGAGCCCTTCGAGCGACTTGCAGCGGCTTAGGGCCACGTAGACCTGCCCTGAAGCAAACGAGGCATTGGCGTCGATGATGGCGTGGTCGAAGGTCAGGCCCTGGCTTTTGTGGATGGTGATGGCCCAAGCCAGTCGCAGCGGGAACTGTCTGAACACACCCTGCACGTCAGACTCTATCTCCCGGGTCTCCTCGTTGAGCACGTATTTGGCGTTTTCCCACTCCTGTGGTTCCACCTTGATGGCATCCCGGTCGCCCGGACAGTGTACGAAAATGGTGGAATCGTCGAGATAGGTCACGTGGCCTATGCGACCGTTATAATAGAGGTGGTCGGCCGACGGGTCGTTCTTGATGAACATCACTTGCGCTCCCACCTTCAGCGTGAGTGTTTCTGCTGTGGGATAAGCGTACTCCGGAAAAGTGCCCTTGATGTCGGCACGATAGGTGAACGGGGCGTTCGGCAACTTGCGGAGTTCCGACTCGTTGTAGTTGTCGGCCAGATAGTTGTGTGTGGTGAGGCGTATAAAACCCTCCTCAGGACGGGGACGGAACCCAGTATTGCACCGTGTGTTGAGCTGTTGCAGGTCGTCTGCCGATGTCCGGCCGTCACGGATGTGGTTGAGTATCTCGATGAACGAGGAGTCCTGCTGCCGGTACACGTGGTCGAGCTGGATGGTCACATAGTCTATCTGCTGCAAAGCCTTCGATCCGAAAAAGTAGGGCGTGTCATAGTAGGGATTGAGTATTTCCGCGTCTTCGGGCGTGACGACGGGTGTGAGTTGTTGCAGGTCGCCTATCATCAGCAGTTGCACGCCGCCGAAAGGCTTGTATTTGTCACGATAGCGGCGCAGCACCCAGTCGATGGCGTCAAGCAAATCGCTTCTCACCATCGATATCTCATCGATCACGAGGATGTCGAGTGTGCGGATGATTTTGCGCTTCTCCTTGCCGAAGTCGTAGCGGTCACGGATGTCGGTGCCCGGAACGAAAGGCGACAGAGGGAGTTGGAAAAACGAATGGATGGTCACGCCGGCCGCATTGATGGCTGCCACTCCCGTGGGTGCTACCACCACCATGCGTTTCATGCTGTGTTCTTTTAGTGCCTTGAGGAATGTCGTCTTGCCCGTCCCGGCTTTCCCTGTGAGAAAGATACTCTTTCCCGTGTGCTCCACAAAGTCCCATGCCAGTCGCATTTCCTTGTTTTGTTCCATGCCGTTTAGTCTTTTCTTTTTCTCGTTTCGTTTGCCGATAGTGCAAAGTTACGCTTTTTTTTCGTATTTTTGCAAAAGCAAATAGAAAACCTCACAGCTTGTTTCCGATGATTCATCCCTATTTCTCCATGACAATACTTCGCTGGTTTGAGGCTCATGGCCGGGTGCTTCCGTGGCGTCAGACGCATGATCCTTATGCTATTTGGCTCAGCGAAATCATCCTCCAGCAGACCCGCATCGAACAGGGCCGACCCTATTGGGAACGGTTCATGCAGCGTTGGCCGTCGGTAGAAAAGCTCGCCGCGGCCAGTGAGGACGATGTGTTGCGCGAGTGGCAGGGATTGGGCTATTATTCCCGTGCACGCAACTTGCACAAGGCGGCGAGGCAGATCGTGGAGTTGGGGCGGTTCCCCGACACGTTTGAGACCATCAAGCGACTCAAAGGGGTGGGCGACTATACGGCTGCGGCTGTAGGTTCCATTGCATTCGATCTGCCCGTAGCCGTTGTCGACGGCAATGTGTATCGGGTGCTTGCCCGCCATTTCGGCATATCCACCCCCATCAACTCCACCGAAGGCAAGAGAGAGTTTTCCGCATTGGCACAGGCATTGTTGCCGCCCGACAAGGCCTCGGCTTACAATCAGGGTATGATGGATTTCGGAGCTATGCAGTGTACGCCGGCTGCCGACTGCGCGGGCTGCCCGCTTCAGGAATCGTGTGTGGCTTATCGGGAAAACCGTGTGGGGGAACTGCCCGTCAAGTTGCGGACTGTGAAAGTGAGTGAGCGGAGACTGGTGTATGTATATATAAGGTGTGCCGGATTTACAGCTATTCGTCGTCGCAGCGCCGGAGATATATGGCAAGGGTTGTGGGAACCGGCCAATGTTTCGGCTTTTCCAGAATTGGAACTGCTGTTGGGAAAAGCCCGGTTGGTGAGAAAAGATGTGAAACATGTGCTCACCCACCGCATCATCTATGCCGACTTCTATCTGTTGGAAACAGATGAACGTCCCTTGCTTCCTTCAGATTATATCTGGATCAGGGAGGAAGAAATGGATGGTTACGGCATTCCGCGCCTCATCCAACTGTTTTTGGAATCTCTCTGAAGGGTTGGGATGGAGTTGTAGGTGAAAGACTTTCCTATTGCTTGATTTCCTCAATGCGGGTGACGATGGAATCACCGGAAGGCAACGTGTAGAATTTCACGCGCACCACGCGACCAATGTCAGCATTGCCCGTCACTTTCAAGTGTCGGCCTTTGCTAAACGAAGCTGTGTCGCGCCGGCTGGGATAGGAAAGCAGTTGGAGGGCCTGTGCGTTTGATTCCGGACCGATGAAAAACAGATCGGCACTGTCTTTGGTGTTTTTCATCCTTGCTTTGAGCAGCGTGTCTTGCCCGGCCTTCCGTCTGCCGGCCATTGTCGTGTCGTAAGGTTCAAACACGCTTGCAGCCACGGTGTCACCCAATTCCTCTTTTGGGGCAAACTTGCAAGAAGTGTGTATAAAGGTGATGAGCACCGTCACCAGGGCAAATATCAGCAGCTTTTTCATTCTTTTTCAGAGGAAAATAAGAGAGGTTTCGATTCCGGCCGCATCTTATTTCTTCACAGCCAGATTGTAGTTATAATAAGAGGTGTTGCCCGTGATGTCTTTCACCACGCGCAGGAATGGTGGGAAGTTGATGTCCTCGTGGTGGGCGATGCCTTTGGTTTCCAATATTACGAGATGATTGGCCGGTTCAAGATAGGTATCGAGTTCGAAAAACTGCCCTTTGTAGATGAAACTCTTACGCAGTTTGTGGATCGTCTGCCGGTAGGGATCGGCCTGTTGGAGCAGCGACTCGTAGAGATTGTTGCTCACCTGCCGTTCCACTACAATCTCCTCTTTGGGCGATATGCGTTTGGTCGTGGTGTGTACGTTGACCCGGTTGCCCTGCCACTCGCGCTTGCGCAAGCGCACCTCGCTGCTTGGTTCCGAGACCAGATAAGTCTGTGTGATATCGGCCACATTGTCGTCCGGCACATCACCGGTCACCTCCACGATGTATTTCCGTTCGTTGGCAATGGGCTGGGGCAGTCCGAGCACGTTGCTGATTTCTTTCACCACCCGGTTTATCTTGCGGTCGAAATCCACGTCGTTGTTGATCACCCGCAACCGTGGATGCCCCGTCCAGGCATTGATGACCTTCTTGTCGAGCAGCCGGGCCAGTTCCAATCCTTCAGTGCGTTCCTTGTTGTTGGAGGTGGTGTAGAACCGTTCGGCCCCGTCGGCCGCCGACACCAGATGCAGCACGGCATCGTAGCGTTCGTCGCGCAGTGCCCGAGTCGATGTGCCAACGGCCTGCGTGATGTCCTCCCACATCTCAGGTTTCATGTAGGCCGAGATGTCCATAGTCCCCCGGTCGCACACGATGAGTGTCGGTTTGTCGCACTCCTTGGCCATGCGCATGAACTTGTCTTCCAGTCCGAGCTGTATTTCGAGCGTGGCCTTTTCCCCTTGATAGAAAAGTCCTTGGTTCTTGGTGAGATAGTTCATGCCAGCCTGGGCAAACATGGTGGGCACTTCCGGGATGGTGAATACCTGATAGCCGAGGCTGTTGAAGTGCTCAATCACCTTGATGAGCGCCGTTGTCTTTCCGGCGCACGGGCCTCCTGTGAGTACGATTTTCTTAATTTCGGGCATAGTCGTTTACTGTAATCTCTTGCGTTGCAGCATCTTTTGCATGTGCAAAGGTAGTGTAAACCCATGAGAAAGCAAAAGAAAAGCCCGTTTTTCTTTGCTTTTGCATTTTCGGCCTTACATAGGGAATGCGTGTAAAAAGAAAGCGCATCTTTGTATTGGATGCGCTTTGATAGCTTGCTGATTGGATTTTCATCTCCCGATATAGCCCTTCAGTGCTTCCACGTAGGCCGCGAAGGCATCGGTGCCTTTAGGCGTGATGCGGCAGATGGTGCAGGGCTTCTTCCCCTTGAAAGTCTTCTCCACCTCTATATATCCGGCCTTTTCGAGTTTGTCGATTTGCACACTCAGGTTACCGGCCGTGGCTCCAGTCTGGTCCTTGATGTAAGGAAATTCGGCCTTGTCGACACTGATGAGCAATGACATCACAGCCAAACGTAGTTCGCTGTGGAGCAGTGGATCTAATGGTGTGAACATAGGCCTACCCTTTCCTGCACTGGATGATGATGCCCGGGACGACCAAGGCGACGAATGCCGACAGGGCCAGAACAAGGTGTTGCGACGGCCCGAAGCAGAACAGACTGCCCACACTGCCGCCCAAGCCGGCCACGAAGCCGCTCACGGTGATGGTCATATTGTCCAACACCCTGCCCGTGATGGCTGTGGCAAGGCCGAAGAGCAGAATGATGATGGAGGTGATCGGGAATATCACTATCGGCTGTATAATGCCCGTACCGATGTGCTCGACCGACACCCCCATGAAGCTGCACGCCACTCCCAGTGCCATGGCCATGATGCCGAAGACGGCCCAGATTTGCCCCATGGTCTTGGTGACAAACGTATCGGGCAGATGTTCTTCACGTTTTGACATGAGATAGTTGATGCCCCACGTGGCGAGCATGGCCGGGCACCACACGATGTTCCATTTCGAGCCGAAAGAAGTGTTGGCCCAGAGCAGCCATACGGCGATTGCCGTCACGATGACAGCCGTCCCCCACAGGAGGAAATACTTGCCTGAAAGGCTGACGAGGACTTTGCGGCTTTGCTCGATGCTCTTGGTGATGATCTCCAAACTGCGTTCGGCAGTCATGTTCTTGTTTTCTTCCATGATTCAGTTTTTTATCGGTTATACATTTGTTTGGGTGTTTGAGGTCTTTCTTTTGCAGGCCCTTTGGCTACCGGCGTGCCCTCACTTTGAGTGAAGGGAGAAATCCTCTTTTGTGTATGAATCACATTGCAAATATAATTAAGTTTATGACATAAACCAAATTATTCTATAAATAAATTCATCTTGACGCGCATTTTTAACATTTCGACCTTCCGAAGCATATAGCAGGAAACTCATCCGGAAAATCAAATACATTTACACAGGGCTGTTTCGGAGTTTTAGAAGAAAAGAGATGAATGTCCGTTTCCATTATCTTTGCCTTGTCATTCGGCCCAAACGGCATTGCGAAACGGCCACACCCGGAAGCTCGCCCGGCCCGAATGAGAATGCGAAAGAGGCCCTTTCACAACGTCATTCGGGCCGGGAAAGCCCCCTTTAGGGGAGGTGGGGGGCCGGTGGTGGATTGGAGACCTAAAAAAAAGGAACGCATACGCGCTCCTTTTGCCAATGCAAAGATACGATATTTTAAGGCCGATTGCAAATCAGCGATGAAAAAACATTACGGTGTGATGGTCTGCTGGAGATGTGGCCTAAGGCTTATCCGCTGCTCGTTGCAGGTGTTTCATCGGGTGTCCGCCCCATTCCGCGTCTTCCACAAAGCGGAACCCGAGCTGCTTGTAGAGCCGTTCGGCCTGTGGATTGCCCTTGTCCACAAGCAGTCCGGCGGCCGGAAGGCACAGCCGGGCCGCTTTCTCGCAGGTGGCTCGGAGCAGGGCTGAAGCGATGCCGTGTCCGCGATAGTGACTGTCTACGGCCAGACTGTCTATGTAGAGTTCGCCCGCCTGCGTCTCATCGTCCATGCCGCTGTGATCGATGCCAAACTCCGTCAAGGCCTCTTCAATGAACGCTTGGCGCAACGGGCGGAGCAGTGCGCCGTCGTAGCTCACGCAGATGCCTACCACCTCGGGCACTTCTGTGTCGGCATCGCCCCCGGTCGGTTGTTCGGCCACGGCCACAAGCGTGTTGAGGTAGGAATACTGCGAGTCTTCTCGGCTCACGAGTCGGGTCATCATCCGGTGGAAGTCGGCAAGCGAATGTTGTGGCCCTGCGAAATATTGGCAACACTCGTGGTTCATGGCCTCCATGATGAGTGTCGCTATCCGGGAGGCTTGAGAGGGACGGGCGTTAGCTATTATAATAGGTGGTGTGGTTGTATGCATAAGAGTTGGTTAGTTGGCTGCAAAGTTACGACTAAATATCGGGAAAATAGATGCGGCAAAACAAAAAGGTGAAAAACAGAAAAGAAAATCCGTTAATAAGGACAGAACGGTTGCTTTTTATAGAAATATTTACTATTTCTGTTTGAATTTAATGGTTTTATTCGTAAGTTTGTGGTACGAATTTTATTGGGATTGTCAGAATAATTCCGAAATCAAATATCAGCCTTTGTAGCATTTGATATAGCCAGCAGCATGATGCAGGCGTCGTTCGAAGGAAAAAGTGTATGGAAGACTGGTGACTTGAGCCTATTGTCGTCAGCTGCAAGCTATGGCATTGGAGAAATATTCAAAGGGGCAGCTGCAACTTTTGGCAAAGAGCTGTTGCGTGCAGGAGCCCACGGCTTGGCGGCGTTGGTGTTGTCCCAGGAACGATTGTTGGCGGTGCCATAGGAGGGGTAGTCGGAACTTTTGGTGGTAGTTATTTGGGAACGTTGAGTGTGGATAAGGTTTATGGCCGATAAATAAGGAGATATTATGGACTTTAAGTTTGAATATTTTTTGAATGCAATACATTATAACATATATTTAGAGGAGGTTTGGTCAAACAAGAAAACAAACAAGATGGTGAATGGATTATTTGCCGTGATATTCAAAATTCCTTTTATAGGGAAATATAGAAAGAAATATGATGGGCAAAAGACAAAAGAATTATTCGATTTCTATTATGGCAAAAAAGTAGGATTATCCATTAGTGTCGCCCACCATTTGTTTGGTTATTTTTATTCTTGTTATCCGGCTTTCTTGTCATTTGTTTTACTGGGAATTCCAGATGGGATGTTTGGAGGTGTGAATTTGATAGTAGCTATGGCGGTAATCGCATTACCTATCGGTCTGTGTTATATCCCTACATATAGGGCTGTTTTTTCAAAAGACCGTTATCTGAAATACTTTAAGCAATTTGAGAAAGAAGATGAGCAATGGCATAAGAAATGGAAGCGGATAACATGGGTATTCTGCATCGGCTCTGTAGTTTTCGCAATTGGAGGAATATTTGCGATGTGGGGAGTTAGCTTATTATTCAGAGAATAAAAATGAAAAAATTGCCTATGGCCCGGAGCAGGAAAGATGGTATTCGGAGCTGTCAATCTCAATCAATCTGTCAAAGAACTCTCTCTATTTGATTAATGTTAAATTCAATGCGATTTTATCGCATCAGTAGTAATTATGAATAAGAAAATTGAGTATTTTTTGAATGCAGTTCATTACTGCATATATAGAGAAGAAATATGGTCAATGAAAAAAGTCGATAATGGTGTGTTGCGGATAATGCACTACTTATCCGTTCTTTTTTCTTTTGAGAACTTCTACAATAAGAAAGTGGATGAGAGAAAGAAGGATAAAGAATTATACGATTTCTATTATGGTAAAAAAGTAGGATTATCCATTAGTGTCGCCCACCATTGGTTCGGTTATTTTTATTCTTGTTATCCGGCTTTTTTGTCATTTATATTACTTGGTATCGTTTTCCGATACTTTGGAAAGGTAAGTTTCCTTGTAATTATATTGACAGTGGCTATTCCCGTTGGAATTTTCTATATTCCAGCATACCAAGCTGTTTTTAGTAAAGATCGCTATCTGAAATACTTCAAGCAGTTTGAAAAAAAAGACAAGCCATGGCATCAGAAGTGGAAAAGGATAACAATTCTGTTCTGTATTGGTGCTATAGCTACAGTGTTTTTGGGAATTGTGGCCATGTGGGGGGTCTTGCTACTATAATCAGGGCTACGAGCTAATCCGCGAAAAAGAGAAGATAATGGAAAATGGTACGGTAAATGCTATTTGACTTATAATTTGTGTTGTGGCAAGCAGTGCCAGCCTGTTAATGAATTTCTTTTATCGACCTTACATCTATGGCAATCATCTGTTTGATTATCATATAGCGGATTCTTATTCCAATTTCCTTGCAGTTCCTGCGTGTTTAGGATTGGTATATACTTTTCGACCAGCACCTTTCTGTAGATTTTTAAAAGATGTTATAGCAGTAGTTCTCTTTTTATCGTATATGAATTTTTAAATTATCCCCATCAGGATATATTTGATATGCTGGCTTCCCTATTAAGTGGAGAGTGTGTATTCTTGCTTTGTAAATATTTCCAGAATTATCTTTTTATAGTGTGAGAGGCGGCATTTGTTCTGATAGGCCGTTTACAGCTTCATTGTTGTAAGAGCGTCTTTCGCCTTAATCTTATGAGATAATGCCATATTGTATGCCACTGTCTAAACACACGATGAGTAGTGGCTGTCGATAGTCTCCGTAAGAAATCCCGATTGATTTTCTTCTAAATAAATGTTAAACTCGGAAATCTCATAGGGGTTTTTCTCATCTTCCGTGTTTAAGTATCAGACAACAGAAGGAAGAACTCACGCCGATGCCTTGTGCATGGGGCGTAAATAGATAAAGAGGTATGAAGTTTAACGAAACAGTGATGAAAAAGCTGGTACACTCACTCACCGAGGGTGAGGGTGCTCCGGCTTTCTGCATAGAAGACGAGTTTTACAGCTATTGGGAACTGGCTGCATGTGTGGCCCGAATCAGAGGGGCACTGCGCCGGGTGGACGAGAAATACATCGGTCTTGTGGCCAATGACGACTTGGAGACTTACGCCTCCATCTTTGCCCTCTGGATGGAAGGCAAGTGCTACGTGCCCCTCCACCCGCTGCAACCCCTTGGCCGCTGCCTCGACATTGTGGGGCAGGTGGGTATGAAGGCCATTCTCGACTCGAGTGAAGAGACACGGTATGAGGGCTGTCACGTGGTGATGACGCGCATGCTGGAAGATGGCGATGCGCTGACCGACAGGCCCGTAGAGTGCGCCGACAGCGAGACGGCCTATATCCTCTTCACCTCCGGCACCACCGGACGGCCCAAGGGGGTACCCATCACGCGGGGCAACGTGGCCGCTTTCATGGAAGCCTTTGAGGCACTGGGCATGGAAATCGGGCCGGACGACCGCTGCTTGCAGATGTTCGACCTCACGTTCGACCTCTCCGTGCAGTCCTATCTCATTCCCGTCTTGGCCGGTGCCTGCACCTACACCGTGGCTCCCAACCGCATAAAATATCAGGCCGTGTTTGAGCTGTTGGATGAATACCGGCTCACGTTTGCCATGATGGTACCATCGGTGATACACTATCTGCGCCCCTACATGGACGAGATAGACGTGCCCGAAATGCGCTATTCGCTTTTTGCCGGCGAGGGACTGCCCGTAGACGACACCGAGTGCTGGAGCCGAAGTGTGCCCTGCGCCGAGGTGTGGAACGTGTACGGGCCTACGGAAGACACCATCTACTGCACCGCCTATCGCTATGAGCGCGAGGAGGAATGTAAGGCTGTGAACGGCATCATGAGCATCGGACGGCCCATGAAAGATGTAGGCACATTGATTGTTGATGTAGATTGCAAGGTTGTCGAGACTGGCGAGCGGGGCGAACTCTGCTTGGCCGGTCCGCAACTGACGCCCGGCTACTGGCATGACGAGGAGAAAAACCGCCAAGCCTTCTTTCTGCTCGACGGCAAACGATATTACCGCACGGGCGACATCTGCTCCGTAGATGCTGACGGCGACATTGCCTACTATGGGCGGAAGGATTCGCAAATCAAGATTCAGGGTTTCCGCATCGAGTTGAGCGAAATAGAGTGCGTGGCGAGGAAGTTCTTCCACGACGAGGCTGCCGTGGTGGCCCTGCCGGTGTATGATGCTCGCAAGAACTGTTCGATCAGTCTGGCCGTGGAGACCCGCGACCACGACTGTGGTGACAACCTGATGAAGCACATGAAGGCGTTGCTGCCCACCTATATGTTGCCACAGACCATCCACTTCCTTGACCGTTTCCCGCTGAACGTGAACAACAAAATCGACCGGAAGAAGATAGCGCAAATGGTGTGAGGTGGAAGACATCCTCCGCACACTCTCGCATTAAGAGAATGACTGACGTTTCCCTCAACCACACAGAGAACAAAACTTAAAAGAAGAACAAATAAACAACAGATAAATGGAAAGAAAAGAAATCATGGCCGAGCTGGAGAAAATCTTTGCTGAGGCCTTGCAGGAAGAACAAGTGACACTGACCGACGAAACCACTGCTGCCGATGTGGAGGGATGGGACTCGGTGTCGAACATGATTATCATCAGCGAGGTGGAGAAGCACTTCGGGTTGAAACTGAAATTGCGCGAGATTATACGCATGAAGAATGTGGGCGCACTGTGCGACCTGATAGTGGAAAAGACTAATAAATAGAAACCGGACAACTCGCATGGAGTTTCTCTCGATTCCTTTTGTGGTGTGCCTTGTGCTCACCTTTGTGCTCTACTATATGCGCACCGGCCGCCGTTGGCAACATGGCGTGTTGCTCTTGGCCAGTTGTGTGTTTATAGGCTACTATCATTTGGTCTATCTGCTGTTTGCTTTAGGCATCACGCTCCTGACCTTTTATGCCGGCCTGTGGCTTCACCGCAAGCGTGACACCCGTCTGGCTTCGTGGATATTCGGCGGTTCGGTGGGTGCGCTCGTCGGCATCTGGCTCGTGGCCCGCTACTGGTCGCCGCTCTTCCCGCTGGGCATTTCGTTCTATACTTTTCAGGCCCTGTCCTATTTGATAGAGATATACTGGGACGAAGAACCCGAACGCAGTTTGCCTGACTTCACACTCTACATGCTGCTCTTCATGAAATTTCTCTCCGGGCCCATTGAGCGCGGTTTCGATCTCCTGCCGCAGTTGAAGGCCGGCAAGGCCTTCAGCTACGATAGGGTGGTAGACGGCATGAAGGTGGTGGCGTGGGGAGCTTTTCTCAAGCTGGTGATTGCCGACCGCATAGCCCCTTCGCTCGACGGGGTGTTCGATGCGCCCCGGATGGCTTCGGGCATGCAGTTGCTCACGGCCACGATGCTCTATCCCATCCAGCTCTATGCCGACTTTGCCGGATACACCTGCATGGCCATCGGCTTCGGGCAGATGTTCGGTTTCCGATTGTCACCCAATTTCAACCGTCCGTTCCTCTCGCAAACCACCGGTGAACTGTGGCGGCGGTGGCACATCTCGCTCTCTTTCTGGGTGCGCGACTATGTGTTCATGCCCCTCTCGGCCGAATTGCGCAACTGGGGGCGGTGGGGTGTCTACGCCACACTGCTGGTCACGTTTGTCGTGATAGGTGTGTGGCACGGGGCCGGATGGACTTTTGCCCTCTACGGACTGTTCCAAGGTGTCGTGGTGTGCTATGAAACGATGGCAGGGAAGTGGCGCACACGGATGCTTGGGCGGCTGCCCCACGGGGTGTCAGCACTGCTCATGCAACTGCGCACCTACTTGCTTTTTGCTCTCTCGCTGCTCTTCTTCAGAGTGGCGAAGGTGGAAGACACCTTTTATATATACCGCCATCTGCTCGACGGTTTCAACACCAACATCAAGGAATTGCGTTTGGGGCTGACCGATTTCTACTGGATAGTCTTTGCCGTGGCCGTGGTGATGATGTTTGCAGGGGAGCAACTCAATGGGCGTTTCGATCTCAAAGCGTGGTCGTGCAGCCGGCCGGCATGGTTGCGATGGTCAATGTATGTAGGCACCGTGGTACTCATATTCCTTTTCGGGGCTTTCGGTGTGGAAAACTTTATCTATATTCAATTCTGAAACAGGCATGAAACAGCATAAAACCATACGCCGATTCTATTTTAGGTGCGCTCTGTTGGCACTGCCGTTTCTCCTGTTGGGAGTGCTCTATGTGGTGGAAGACCCCTTCATGGTGTTGCGCCGCTATGCCGACTATGACCATCCCAAGGTGTGCCAGAGTGAGGGCACAGTGAGCTGGCTCAAGTATAAAGCCTATCGCGACAGTATGCACTACGATTCGTTTATCATGGGCTCGTCGTGTACGAAGGCTTTTTCTACGGTCGACTGGAACCAATATATCCACGGCCGTCCGTTCCGCATGTTCTGCAACAACGAAGGGGTGGCCGACCTTTGCCAGAAGCTTGAGGCTCTCGACCGGCAGCCTCATCAGCCCATCCGCCACCTGCTCATTGTGTGTGAAGACCGCTTCTTTGTCAATGCCGACGTGCAAAACGATGTGATGCACGTGATGCCGCCGGAGGTGTCTGGACTGGGCGGGCCGGCCTATCAGTCCATCTTCATGCAAGGTTTTTTCAGCCCCATGTTCTTGGGAAAATACCTCAAGTATCAGCTCACGGGGCACTACGAACCTTCGATGAACGGTGTGATCAACCCGTTCGGACAAACGCACACGCGCTACACCAACGATGCCGTGTTGCCCGACGAACGGAAGATAGCCCGTATGGGCGAGGAGTTTTGGCAGAGTGACCATTGGCGCATGGAAAGACGGCGGCACGGGGTGCGCACGGAGAGTCCGCGCACGATATACAGCGGACAGTTGGCAACGCTGCAACGCATCCGCCGCATCTGCCGGAAGCACCGTACGGATGTCAGATTGGTCATCGGGCCCATGTACAACGGCCCGGCGATGAACCGCGAAGATGTGCGTATCTTGCGCAGTCTATTCGGCGAAAAAAAGGTATTGGATGCCTCTGACAGTGCCCATGCCTATCTGTCGGACTATCACAACTTCTATGACGGGGCGCACTATCGCGTCGGCATCGGAAAGAAATTGCTCAGAGAGTTATATTGTATATAGTGATTATGATCGGATTGGATCTATGTGAATAGGTCTGTTCCCACTTATGTTTGTTCCAATTTTTTTGAACTCCCGCTGTCGGTTTTGAGACAGTGGGAGTTTGCTTTTGTCTGCGGCGATGGTGGAGGCTGTGTGGTGGGAGAGAAGTCCGGCGGGTGTGGAGCGAAGAAAAAGGCGTGTCCGAGAGCGGACACGCCTGATGGGTGAGTTGGCTTTTTGCGGTCTTTCAATGACGAGAGGCCGCGATAGGCGTTTCTTATTCGCCTGCTTCGGCTTCTTGCTCTACGGCACGGAAAGACGGAAGGTCTTCGGCCTTGAAGTTGTTCACGTAGGCGGCTTTGCCGAGAACGTTCTCTTCCGCCATGCGGACGTACACCTCGGCACTCTTTCCGAAGAGTTCGGGGGCACGCGAAGCGTCGTCGATGATGAGCAGCGACATGATGATTTCGGCCGTCATGTCGTAGAGGCGGCGACCGAGGAAATCGTGCAACTCTTGGTTGTCGGCCTCTTTCACATGGTTGACAGCCTCCTCGTAGAGAGCCACCAACTTGGCTACGCGGCTCCGGAGCGGTTGCAGACTGTCACAAACGGACGCTTCGAGCATCTCCTTGATGATGGAGAGGTAGGTGCCATTGGTGATGTAGCGGATGGCGGCAACCACCTGAAGCTGTGTCGTGCCTTCATAGATGGAGAAAATGCGGGCGTCGCGGAACAGCCGCTGACTCTTATACTCCATGATGAAGCCCGACCCGCCGTGGATGCTGATGGCATCGTAGGCGTTCTGGTTGGCATATTCAGAGTTCATGCCCTTTGCCAGTGGCGTGAATGCATCGGCCAGACGATTGTATTTTTTCATCTCTGCACGCTCCTCGGCATCGAGCTTGCGGTCGCGTGAGATGTCTTCCAGAGCTTTGTAGATGTCCACGTAGCGGGCGGTCTGGTAGAGTAGTGAGCGGCCTGCGTCAAGTTTGGCTTTCATGCGAGAAAGCATATCGTAGACGGCAGGGAAGTGGATGATCTTCTGTCCGAACTGCGCACGCTCTTTGGCATAGGCCAGTCCTTCGTTGTAAGCCTCCTGTTCTACACCAACACTTTGGGCGGCGATGCCCAGTCGGGCACCGTTCATCAGTGCCATGACATACTTGATGAGGCCCATGCGTGTGTTGCCGCAAAGTTCGGCCTTGGCATTCTTGTAGACCAGTTCGCAGGTAGGCGAACCGTGGATGCCGAGCTTGTTCTCAATGTGGCGCACGTTTACGCCGCCATCACGTTTGTCATAGATGAACATGGACAGGCCGCGCCCGTCTTTGGTTCCTTCTTCGGAGCGGGCCAGAACGAGGTGGATGTCGGAGTCTCCGTTGGTGATGAAACGCTTCACGCCGTTTAGCCGCCAGCAGTTCTCAGCCTCGTCGAAAGTCGCTTTCAGCATCACGCGCTGCAAGTCGGAGCCGGCATCGGGCTCGGTCAAGTCCATCGACATGGTTTCTCCGGCACAGATGCGGGGGATGTACTTCTTGCACTGTTCTTCGGAACCGAACTCATAGAGGGTGTCAATACAACTCTGAAGACTCCAGATGTTCTGAAATCCACCGTCGGCAGCGGCAATGATTTCACTCAACATGGAGAAAGTGACATTGGGCAGGTTCAGTCCGCCGTAGCGGCGCGGCATGGAAACGCCCCAAAGTCCGGCCTTGCGGGTGGCATCGATGTTCTCAACGGTCTTGCCGGCATAGATCATGCGCCCGTTCTCAAGATGCGGGCCTTCCAGATCAACGGCCTCTGCATTGGGTTCAATGATATTGGCTGCCACATCGCCTGTGATGTCAAGGATGCGCTTATAGTTCTCGATGGCATCCTCATAATTTACGGGAGCATCTTCAAATTGGTCTTTGTCTGCATAGTTGCGCTCTTTGAGATCAACGATGCGCTTCATCAACGGATGGTTCAGGTGGAACGCTATCTCCGGATGGTCGGTATAGTAATTTGCCATAGTTGTTTTAAAAGCCTTACCCCCGTCCCCTCTCCGAGGGGGAGAGGGGAGTGAACGGCCTTGTGGGAAGGCCGGGGAGGAGTTTTTTATTTTTTACTTACTATTCTGCTTATAATACTTAATGAGTTTCGGAACAACGTCTTCTACAGTTCCGTTGATCACATAGTCGGCAATTTGGTTGATGGGAGCATCAGGATCGCTATTGATGGAAATGATGATGCCCGAGTCCTGCATACCGGCGATGTGCTGTATCTGTCCGGAGATGCCGCAGGCAATATACACCTTGGGATGAACAGTTACCCCCGTTTGGCCAATCTGCCGGTCGTGGTCGATCCAGCCCGCATCCACAGCGGCACGGCTGGCTCCCACCTCTCCGTGGAGTTCCTTTGCCAGTTGGAAGAGCTTGTCGAATCCTTCCTTACTGCCCACGCCGTAACCTCCGGCGACGACGATGGGAGCACCTTTCAGGTTGTGCTTGGCTGCCTCTACATGCCGATCGATGACTTTCACTACATAGTCAGCTGTGGGCACATATTTGGCTGTGTCGGCATAAACCACTTCTCCTTTGGCTTTACCCTCGTAAAGGGCTTTCTGCATGACACCCGAACGCACGGTAGCCATTTGTGGGCGATGGTCGGGATTGACAATAGTGGCAACGATGTTGCCCCCGAAAGCCGGACGAATCTGATAGAGCAGATTTTCATAGTGCTTACCGGTTTTCTTTTCGTCGTAGTCTCCTATTTCCAGTTGTGTGCAGTCGGCTGTGAGTCCGCTGGTCAGTGACGAACTCACACGCGGGCCGAGATCTCGCCCGATAACTGTTGCCCCCATGAGGCAAATTTGCGGTTTCTCCTCTTTGAAGAGGTTGACGAGAATGTCGGTATGGGGAGCGGAAGTGTATGGGAACAACCCTTCTGCATCGAAAACAAACAATTTATCCACACCGTAAGGGAGAACCTGCTCCTCCACTTGACCTTTGATGCCTGTTCCGGCAACAATGGCATGGAGTTCCACACCCAGTTCGTTGGCAAGCTTGCGGCCCTTGGTGAGCAGTTCTTGAGATACTTCGGCAACGGAAGTGCCTTCGATCTCGCAATATACAAATACGTTATTCATAAAATCTTAGTACACCGTTTTTAGTTAACCGATAATCTTTTCGTCAATAAGTTCCTTCACGAGGATTTCCACATCGGCGTCAGCCGAGGTAAGAGTCTTGCTCTCTTTGGCTTGGAACACGATATTCTGTACAGCTTTCACCTTGGTAGGCGAACCGCTCAGACCACACTGCTGCGGATCTCCGTTTACATCGGCCACACTCCATTGGTTGAGCGTGAGGTAAGGCCGCTCGTCGTAGAGGTTGCTCCAAGGTTCGTTGCCCTTGCGCTCCATGGGGCAAGTGGCATACTTATATTTCATCACGAGCTTGGCGTTGCAGGGGCGGCAAGGGGCGGCCGAGCCGTTCACGGTGATAACAACCGGCAGCGGAGCCTCGACCGTTTCCACGCCACCGTCGATGTGACGGCGAATCGTAGCGATGCCGTTTTCGATTTTCAAAATTTCTTCAGCGTATGTCACTTGATTCAATCCCAACTTCTGGGCTACCTGCGGTCCCACCTGTGCCGTGTCTCCGTCGATGGCCTGACGACCGCCAATGACGATATCCACATCGCCAATTTTCTTGATGGCCGTAGCCAAGGCATAGGAAGTGGCCAGTGTGTCGGCACCTGCAAAGAGACGGTCGGTGAGCAGCCAGCCGGTGTCGGCACCGCGGTAAAGTCCCTGACGGATGATTTCGCCTGCACGTGGAGGCCCCATTGTGAGCACTCCGACAGTAGATCCGGGGTGCAGCTCTTTCAGTCGGAGGGCCTGTTCCAATGCGTTCAAATCTTCAGGATTGAAAATGGCAGGCAAAGCGGCGCGGTTGACAGTCCCTTCGGCTGTCATGGCGTCTTTGCCCACGTTTCTTGTGTCTGGTACCTGCTTGGCAAGTACTACGATTTTTAAACTCATAAAACGATATCAATTATATATGTAATATTGCAAGGGTTAGATCGGTGTAAAACAGTAAAAATACGGTCGCAAAAATACTTCTTTTTTACCTGTTGAGCAAATAAAAAGGTTTAAAATTGCACAACGAGATGGTTTTTGCGCACAAAAGGAGTGAATTGTGCATCGTTTCAATTAAAAACTTTTAATGCCGTTGCCGTTATCCAACTTTTTCGTACCTTTGCATATATAATAAGGTATGATAGATAGAGCTACAATAGATAGAATCATGGATGCCACCAATATTGTAGATGTGGTGTCCGAATATGTGTCGTTGCGGAAACGTGGGGTCAACTATGTGGGCCTTTGTCCATTCCACAACGACTCCCATCCTTCTTTCTCCGTGTCGCCGAGTCGTGGCATTTGCCATTGTTTCACGTGCGGAAAAGGAGGCAACGCCGTCAATTTTCTGATGGAGCTGGAGCAGATGACTTATCCCGACGCACTACGCTGGCTGGCCCGGAAATACAATATCGAAGTGCGGGAACGGGAACTTTCCGATGAAGAAAAGAAACGCGAAAACGAACGGGAGTCGATGTTCATCGTCAACGAGTGGGCCGCCAAGTATTTCCAGCAGATTCTCCATGAAGATGTCGACGGAATGGCCATCGGTATGCAATACTTCCGCAGCCGCGGCTTTCGGGACGATATCATCCGCAAGTTTCAGTTGGGCTTCGCACCCAATCAGCGTGATGCTCTCTCACAGGCAGCTGTTAAGCATGGTTATCAGGCCGAGTTCCTGATTAAAACCGGACTTTGTTATCAGCGCGATGGTGGCGGATTGGTGGACCGTTTTGCCGGCCGGGCCATTTTCCCTTGGATAGGGGTGAGTGGAAAGGTGGTGGCTTTTGGTGGGCGTGTGCTCGACTCAAGAACAAAAGGTGTGAGTCAGAAGTATGTCAATTCGCCCGACTCGGAGGTCTACCACAAGGAGCGCGAGCTCTATGGCATCTATCAGGCCAAGAAGGCTATCGCCAAAGAAGACTGCGTGTATATGGTGGAGGGCTACACGGATGTGATTTCGATGCACCAATGCGGCATCGAGAATGTGGTGGCCAATTCGGGAACGGCCCTCAGCAACTATCAGATACGCATGCTCCATCGGTTCACCAACAATATTGTGTTGCTCTACGACGGTGATGCGGCCGGTATCCATGCAGCTATGCGTGGTACGGATATGTTGCTTTCTGAAGGTATGAACATTAAGGTTTTGCTCTTGCCCGACGGTAACGATCCTGACAGTTTCGCACGAAATCATACGGCAGCCGATTTCAAAAGCTACATTGAGGAACACCAGACCGACTTCATACAGTTTAAGACCAATCTGTTGCTGAAAGGTGTCACCGACCCCATTAAGCGTTCGGAAGCCATCAACTCTATTGTGGAGAGCATTTCACTCATCACCGACCAGATAGTCCGGGCCGCCTATATCCATGACTGCGCACAGCGGTTGGGCATCAACGAGGCCACGCTCATCAGTCAGATGAACCGCTTTATCCGCAATGGGAAAGACGAGCGGCAGAAGGCAGAGATGCGGTCGGCGGGTTTGCAGCAGGCTCCCGGCGAACCGTCGGTACCGGGAGCGGTCGAGTCTCGTCCGGCAATAGAGGCTGCAAAAACCACACAGGAAAAGGAGGTGGAACGCATGATCATTCAAATGGTGTTCAGGCATGGGGATGAACTGATCAGCGTAGATGCCAATGGCGGTGAGGGGGAGACTGAAACAGTTACACTCCCTGTGGCCCAATACATCTATTACGACTTGGAGGCCGACGGCCTGAAGTTCAGAAATGACACTTACAACCGTGTGCTCACAGAATGTGTCGACCATCTTGATGATGAAACTTTCAAGGCTGAGAACTATTTTTTACGTCATCACGATCCGGAAATCAGTAAGTTGGCCGTTGAGATGAGTGTGGACAAAGTGCCTATGCCCAAAAACGTGCAGACACAACCGAGCGAAGACAAGCTGCGCAATGAGGTTGTCCGCTTGGTTCTCGACTTCCGGATGAACTATGTGGAGGGGCATCTTGAACAACTGAAACGGGATATCCTTCGCCATGCCGACGACAACGATAAGATGATGGCATTGATGGAAGAATACAAGAATATGCAGATTATCCGCAACAACTTGGCCCGCCATTTGGGCAGCAACATCGTGCTTTAGTCTTTGACCTCTGATGCGGGAAACAAGTGTTGTGCTCTTTTCCGCTTATGTCAAGTGACTTCTCCTTTAACTCTTAAATATTGAGACTTTACGCATGGAGGAAATTTTGTTAAACGTATTGGTGTTTCTGCTACTTGCAACTATCTTGGTTGCGGTTTTTTGGTTCTATGGTCTGCCTCTCTACAGAATATGGAACCAACATAGTCGTATCCGTAAAGACATCGACAAGATAGACCAGACGGCCAATCAGCGAATCATCAAGGCTGCACTGCGTGAACTCAACTGTAAAGGAACATGGGTCACTGATGGTAACGACCGGGTGGTAAAGTTTGATTTCCAGCGTGGACATTTTCGTTTGCGGGTGAGACGTGGCACACCCTATGTGCGCTTGCTCTATCTTTTCTTTTGTGACACGTCGGCGGAGAACATCGATCTGGTGAGACAACTTTGTAACCAAACCAATATCAATGCAGATGGTCTCACGGCCTGTTACACATTCAACGAGAAGGAGAATGTGGTCGATGTGCATTTCTATGCCGGACTGTTGCTTGACGAACAAAGGGCTGCCAGTATGCTCAAGCATGTAATGATAGATGCATTTTCTTGGCAGAATGCTTTTGTCCGCAAGTTGGAAGAGGGTGTCGAACATGCCAAGCGCGCAGGTATGTTCGACTTTGAGACGGAACATCAGCAGTTTGAACGTGAATTATTCCTTATCCGTGAACAGGAGATGGCACATCAGCAGACGCCCGGCAGTTGGCGTGCCGGGGAAGACTCACCCCTCACGCTGCACCTATGGATGGAAGTGGCCATGCAGCTGCATGAGACAGTTCCCGTGGCATTGACTGTTGACGGACAAACTGTTGAAGCCGATGACCGGCTGAATCTTGCCGAGATGCTCATCGCTGACAGAAAGTTTGTCAAGACCGAGGCCACGTTGTCCTATACTTTCTATCAGGCATCCGACTTGACGCGCGAGCGTTCTTTGGTGCTCCATCTGTTGGCACTGCCCGGCTGTCAGCAGACACTCTACTTCCGCATCACGGCGACGCTTGTCCCCCTTTCCATACAGCCTCGTTACCCGCAGGGCAATATTCAGGCGCAGCCACTTACGCGTTCGGCTCTTGCTGCCTACGACCTGTCTTCGCCCGACGAGCGTCTGCAAGAGTTTCGTTATCATTGGAAAGAGGCCCAAGCCAAACTTATGGGTGGGAGCGAGGAAAATCTTTCACCCGACGAGCGCATTCTCAGCGAATGCCTCAATCCTCAAGTGGGCCACGCCGTCTATCGCGGTCGGCAACTTTTCTTGTCTGAGCGCTATGTCGAAGCACTTCCGTGGCTGGAAAACGCTTTCCGACTGACGCAGAATGCTTACGAGAAAATGCCGCCCGCAGCACGTGAACATTTCTATGAGGTGTGCTATTGCATAGGCTTTGCCTATTGCCAGTTGGAGCAATACGACAAGGCCTACTTCTACCTCAACCTCGTTTTCGGGCTCAATCGGGTGACTTATACCGAGGCTTTTGTCAACTGCCTTGTCAACAGCAATGACTTTCGGGCTGTGACTGTCATCGACACATTGCTCGCCGAGGTGACACGCGGTATGGAAGAAGGGGTTGAGAAAGCAGTTTATGCAGTAGGTTTCCGCAACTTTCTGTTGCGCCGGAAAGCCACACTGCTCATCCGCCGTCACCTTTATACCGCTGCCGAAGTGTTGCTCAAAGCTTTGCTCAATGAGCCTGACAGTAGCGATTATGCCCTCAATGAATTGGCTCTTCTGCAGAAAATCAGGGCTGTCGATCTGGAGGATAAGGCTACCGGCAGACAAAATACAAAACAAACAGAAGAACAGGAAAAATAAAAGCAAAATTTTATGTTTTACGTACAGAAGACATTGGAGATATCGGCAAGTCATCACCTTTCACTTTCCTATGAGAGTAAATGCACACGCATTCATGGCCATAATTGGAAGATCACAGTCTTTTGTAAGGCCCGTGAACTGAATGCCGACGGTATGGTGGTGGACTTCACGCTCATCAAGCAGAAGATTAAGGAACCTCTCGACCATGCCGATCTTAACGAAGTGCTCCCTTTCAACCCCACGGCAGAGAACATTGCACGGTGGGTGACGGAACAGATACCTTTGTGTTATAAGGCCGTGGTGCAGGAGAGTGAAGGCAATATTGCCATCTACGAAAAAGATGAGTAGAGCCATGAAACGCTATCGCATCAACGAGATATTCTATTCTCTACAAGGAGAAGGGCGCAACACAGGACGTGCAGCCGTGTTTGTGCGATTCAGCGGATGCAATCTTGCATGTTCTTTCTGTGACACCGATTTTAGGGCCTACCGTGAGATGACTTCCGATGAGGTGGTCAATACCGTTAAAGGGATTTTGCCCTCATTTGTTGACAATCGGTCGGGAGAGGGCGTGGGGACAGCTCGTAGTAGCGTGCTTGTGGTTTTGACCGGGGGAGAGCCCACTTTACAAGTAGACTTCGACTTGATTGATGCCCTGCATCATGCCGGTTTTCCGGAAGTGGCAATGGAGTCAAACGGGACGAAGGAACCTCCTCCCAATCTCGACTGGCTCACGGTGTCTCCCAAAGAACAGGTGTCTGTCAACCGCTGCAATGAACTGAAATGTCTTTTCGATGAGTCTGGCAGGGCGGATGATTGCGGCATCAGAGCTGACTTTTATTATCTCCAGCCTTGCGACACGGGCGACCCTGTGCGCAATGCCGAGATCATTGCTGCCTGTACCGAATACATCAAACGGCATCCCAAGTGGCAGCTGTCGTTGCAAACTCACAAGCTGATCGGTTTCAAATAGAAAGGCAACTTGAGCGTATGGTTTACTTGCATTGGATGATTCTCGCTGTCTATGTCGTCGTGATTGTAGCCACGATGACAGCTGTGCTGATGGACAACCGTCAGCCGGTGAAGACCATGGCTTGGCTGATGGTGCTCGTATTCCTGCCCGTGGTGGGCATTGTGCTCTATTTCTTCTTTGGTCAGAACATACGCAAAGAGCGCATGATCAGTCAGCGCAGTATGGATCAGCTCACCAAGCGCTCCATGCTCGAATTTGCCGAACAGCAGAACCTCCATATTCCCGAAAACCAGCTTCCGCTGATGAGGCTTTTCGCCAATCAGAACTTTGCGTTGCCGTTCAAGGACAACAATGTGGAAATCTACACCTCGGGCTATGAGTTTTTCCCCGCCTTGTTGGCAGACATAGCCCGGGCTGTTCATCACATTCATCTTTCCACCTACATTATTGAAGACGACCCCTTGGGCAATCTCGTGGCCGATGCACTCATCGCCAAGGCTCGTGAGGGGGTGGAGGTTCGGCTCATCTACGACGATGTGGGCTGTTGGCGTGTGCGTGACAGCTTTTTTGAGCGTCTGCGTGACAATGGGCTTGATGTCCATTCGTTCATGCCTGTGAAGTTTCCTGCTTTCACAAGCAAGGTGAACTACCGCAACCACCGCAAACTCTGTGTTGTCGACGGTCGTGTAGGATTCATCGGTGGCATGAACATCGCCATGCGCTATGTCAAGGGAACCCGCCGTTATGCCTGGCGCGACACCCATCTGCGCATAGAGGGTGGAGGGGTATATGCCATTCAGCGCACTTTTTTGGTAGACTGGTATTTTGTCGATCGCACCCTTCTCACCAAGCGTCTCTATTATCCCGATGTCTCGCCCACCATCAATAACGACTGCCTCATGCAGGTGGTCACGAGCAGTCCGGTCACACCTTGGCCCGACATCATGCAGGGCTACGTGCGCATTCTCTTGCAGGCTAAGTATTATGTCTATATGGAGACCCCCTATTTCCTGCCCACCGAGCCTATTCTTTTTGCCATGCGCACAGCGGCATTGGGTGGCGTGGATGTGCGACTGATGATTCCCCTCCACTCCGATGCCAAACTGGTGGAGTGGGCCAGCCGGTCATACGTGCTCGAAACGATTGAGGCGGGCGTGAAAATCTACTTTTACGAAGCGGGCTTCAACCATTCCAAGTTTCTTGTAAGCGACGACACGGTGGCCACCTGTGGCAGCACCAATGTCGATTTTCGCAGTTTTGAAAACAATTTTGAAGCCAACGCCTTCTTCTATGGTAAGGAAATGGCTTTGCGCCTGAAGACTGTTTTCCTTGATGACCAGCAGCACTGCCAGCTCATTGAAGAGGTGACCGACATCAGCCACCGGCCGTTTCTCACCCGTTTATGGGAATCGCTCGTGCGCTTGTTGAGTCCGTTGTTGTGAATGGAATTAGAGGAAGTGAAGAATGTGGATACCGCGTTGCGCAGGCATGGCTAAGTTGCAAGGGGGAAGAGAGTGAAAAGTCCCGGTAGCCGGTTTGTTGGAGAGAAAGAGAAAGGCCAAGACTTCACCGTGTGTGGTCAGCTGACGGTAGTGCTTGGTGCGCATTGCCCGGTGTATGCGTGTACAGTCGTGCTGAACCTGAATCGTAATAGATGCCGGTTGGCATCGTGCCGTTGGTTCCGTGCGGCTGTGAATGCATGGAGATGCTTGTTTTTAGCTCGCTCCACGTTGGGTGGGTCTTGGCCTAAAGGTTTTTATTCAGCCAATTCGGTTGTGAAGTTGGCCGATTGTATTTTGTAGTCGAGTTCGCGCAATTCTTTTGCCAGTTTATCTATTTGTTTGCCAAGTTGTTTGACATCTACATTCGTCACCAGTTTTATCTCCGTGCGGCTATATCTGTCCTGTGTTTCCGTGGCTTTGTCAAACACACTGCGCAGTACATTGATTTTAGTTGTGAACATGTCCCGTTGGGCCAGTAGTTCGGTGAGCGTCCGACCGTCGATGCCGGTTTCCATATTGGTCTTGTTGATGTAGAAGACCAAGGTCTCCAACCGGGCCAGACTGTCGTCAAGTTCGGTAAACAGTTCGGCCGGCTGTTCGGCCGGTTCGTCTCCTTCCTGTGTTTTTACACTGTTGAGCAAGCGTGCCTTGATTTGCTCTACACGCTTTTGCAAGTCTTTTCTGATGCTGAGTGCTTCTGCTAGTTTCATTGCCTTTTCTTTTAATGGTTTCTACCTCTTCCGGATAGAAGCGGGTGGATGCCTCGTGCCCGTCACTCTCTATCTCCGGTGGTTTCTTCTGTCCGGGCTACACGAAACAGGGAGAAATTCACACTGCCATAACTCCGATGTTCCACAAAGTTGGGATGGCTGGAGAAATCGTTTCTCTTGCCATGCTCAAAAACAAACAAGCCTTCCGGTTCCAGCAGGTCGTATTGGAACACGAGGTCGGGTATTGTGGCCAATTCGGTTAGGGTATAGGGCGGATCGGCGAAAATGAAGTCAAATTTCCGGTGGCATGATTTCATGAATCGGAATACATCGCCACGTACGAGAATGTCACGCTCCGTGCCCAATTTTTGCATACACCGGCGTATGAAGTTGGCGTGGTCGCGATCGGCTTCCACGCTCACCACTTGCCGGCAACCGCGCGAGATGAGCTCAAGCGAGATGCTGCCCGTGCCGGCAAAGAGGTCGAGTGCCGATGCACCGTCAAGAGCGAGGTAGCCTTGCAGCACATTAAAGATGTTCTCTTTGGCAAAGTCGGTTGTGGGTCGGGCCTTGAATGTACGAGGAATGTCGAAATGTCTTCCTTTATATTCTCCTGTGATGATGCGCATGTCAGGTGATAGGTGGTGGGTGATAGGTGTTAAGATAATCAGTTCCGTTTCACGTAGAGCGAGAGCAGGTCGAAGGGCAGACCTTTGATTTGTGTTATCGGTGCCCGGTTGAACTCTGCCGACGGATTGATGATGTAGACTTTTTGCAGATAGCGGCGCAAGTCGGCCAGCATGTCATCTTTGGCAGGCATTTCGCCCACGAGGTGCAACTCGTCTTTGTGGGTGTCCAGTCCCATCTGTTTCCACACGTAGAGCATGAAATAGATGGCATCTTTGGCATGGGAAGCCTCAAAGCTGTTGGTAAACTTGAAGCGGTTTTTGGCGAAACTGAAGATGTCGAGTTGTTTGTTGTGGAAATACGCATAGAGCTTGCGGTAAGTTCCGGTGAAACTCCTCACGTGCAGATGGTTCCACACGGGCAGCATGAGAGGCAGATAGCGCACATCGCTGAAGTTGTCTTCAATGACGATGTGCAGGTCTTTGCCAATGGAAAAGGCTGCCACGGCATTGAGGTCGGGCAGCACAGTGTGGAACACCATGTCGTTGTCATAACCGATGAAAGAATGTCGGTAGAGTGTGGCGATGCTGTCTTCGCCAAACTCGTCTGTCGGCACCATGAGCACCGGTGTGTCTATCATCACCTGTGCTTTGCCGAAGTCGTTTTGCGGCAACTCACACTCTTTCAGTGCTTCCCGCAGATTGGCGGCGAGCGACATACCGCTTTTCACGGTGTAGGGCTCATAGCGCACCTGCTTCTCGCTCTCTTTGTCCAAAGCCGAGAAAGCTATCGTCTTGCGGCTGAGGCGAATGGTCAGCCGAGGCTTTTTGGTGGTTGTCGGTTCTTTATCCATATATGGTTATTCGGCTTTTTCTATTAGAATGGTGTGGCAAAGTCCCGCATTACGGATCGCACAATTATATAGGGAGGATATTATCCTTGCTTTCTATTTTTGTTTTATTCGGGCTTGTTTTGGAAGAAGTCAACGAAGTCATCAAAGTCGCGGATAACGTCAGTAATATTCGGATTGTTTCTCTGAACGATAACAGCAGCGTTATTGTTTATGCATCTCCTCAAACTCACGTTCCGTCTTTTTCACCCATTAGTGTTTGCGTTTCATCATTTTGCGCAAGGCTTCCGCCGCTTCGTCGCGGTTGCGGTATTTTACAGTTTCGTATTTCATGCTTTGCTCGCTATTGATATTCGACAACAAATATACAACATTTCCCCAACATAGCCAAATCGAAAGGATTTTAGTTTTCTGTCATGGTGCGTGGAATTGTTTAGGGACCATCCGGATTATTGTGTGCCATTGGTGTCCCCGATGCTCACTCCCGGAAACTTTCCTGCCGCCATGGCATCGTCTATCAGTCGTTTAATGTGATTTTCGTCGAGTCCGTTCAGATAGGCTTCGTAAGGAGCCGAACATTCCACAAGGGGCCGTCGGTGTCCTGTTGGAGATACATCTACTGTGGCTTGCAGGACGAATCGTTGACCGTTGGAGTAGGGAATGAATTGCAGGGAGTCAGCCAGCAACTTCTCGGCGGTGAGCTGCCGAAAGTCGGCCGTGTAGACCCCATGCTTTTGCAGATAGCCTTTTTCGGCCTGCCCGATGAGCCGTATGCGCTCTATGACGGCCGTTTCGCGTGCTTTCCGCTCACGGTCGAATTGCAACGGGCGGTTCACACTCACAAAGGCGGCCACGGCAAGGGCCACAATACAGAAGGACAATATGTAATTATTGCTAATTTTCATTTGCATCTTAGCATTATTTCGTAACTTTGCAAAGTTACGAAAATGTTTGCAAACAGATTCACTAAATGAGGAAAAGGTTTTCTTTTAAGGAGTTAAGGGAGTTAAGGAGTGAAAGGAAGTTAAGATAATAGCCTTATTTCCTAAAATACAAGGAATATAAACACCTATGCCGTTGTCTTATTCCCTTTCACTCCTTAACTCCCTTAACTCCTTAAAAAATCCTCCCCTCCGGGAAAGAATGATCATCGACGAGCTACGATACCAGATACTCCGGCAGTTTGCCTTTGACCCCACAGCCGAACAAGATGCGGCTATCACGGTCTTTGCCCGTTTTCTCACCGACCGCCATCCGCAGACGGTGATGATTCTGCGCGGGTCGGCCGGCACAGGAAAGACTTCGCTTGCCGGGGCCATTGTGCGAACGATGGTGGCACTCCGGCAGAAAGTGATGCTGCTCGCGCCCACCGGCAGGGCCGCCAAAGTGTTTGCGCTCAACAGTGGTCATGCCGCCTTCACCATCCACCGGCGCATCTATCGCGAAAGGGCCTATTCGGGCATCGGCGGCCGGTTCAACCTCAACGACAACCTCCATCAAGACACTTTATTTATAATAGACGAGGCCTCAATGGTGTCGGCCGGTTCCTGTTTCACGGACGGGAACAGCATGTTTGGCAGCGGCAATCTGCTCGACGACTTGGTGGGCTTTGTCTACTCGGGGCGCAACGACCGCCTGCTGCTCATCGGCGATCGGGCACAGTTGCCCCCGGTGGGAGAGGAGGAGGCTCCGGCACTGAGTGGCGAAGTGCTGGAAGGCTACGGACTGAAAGTGTATGAGTGCGACCTCAACGAGGTGTTGCGCCAGAGCAGTACTTCGGGCATCCTCTACAATGCCACCGTCATTCGCCGGATGATAACCCATGACGAGGCCACGCAGTTGCCGAAGATACGCTTCCGGGGCTTTGCCGACATCAGCATGGTGCCCGGTGGGGAACTCATCGAGGCGCTGGCCACGAGCTACACTGAGGTGGGGCAGGACGAAACGATGGTCATCACGCGCAGCAACAAGCGCGCCAACATCTACAATCAGGGTATCCGCAATGCCGTGCTTGACCGCGAGGATGAGCTCTGTACGGGTGACATGCTGATGATCGTGAAGAACAACTATAGTCTCACTGCGCCCTCGCGGTCTGGCGAGGAGCGCGACAGCCGGGCTCCCTCGTTCTTGGCCAATGGCGACAGAGCCAAGGTGTTGCGCGTGAGAAACGTGCGCCAACTCTACGGCTTCCGTTTTGCTGACACGTGGTTGCAGTTTCCCGACTATGACGACTACGAGCTCCGGGCCACCGTCATCCTTGACACGCTCACCTCCGAGGCTCCCGCACTGACCCGCGAACAGAGCGAACGGCTCTTCAACGGCATCATGGAAGACTATGCCGACCTGCCACTGAAGAAAGACCGCATGGACAAGTTGCGCAGCGACAGCCATTTCAATGCTCTGCAAGTGAAGTTCGGTTATGCCGTCACCTGCCACAAGGCGCAGGGCGGACAGTGGGCGCATATCTATCTCGACCAAGGTTACATGACCGACGACATGCTCACGCCCGACTACATCCACTGGCTCTACACGGCTTTTACCCGCGCTTCGGAAAAACTCTTTCTCGTGAACTGGCCCAAGACACAGACCGACGGTGACGTGGAAGCGGAATAAAGTGGAAAGGCCGGGAGGAAGGCGTGGACGGACGGGGAACTCGCAAGCGTCGTCAAGCGGAGGTGACGGAATCGTGTAAACTTATTTGAGTGCCGATTTGGATTCGGCTGAAAAAAGCAGTATCTTTGTAGTGGAGGAGTGCCGGAGGGTGCTCCCTTTTTCATGCCTTTTGGTCAAGCACTGTTGCCAAAGGGGCTTCCCGACCTTGCGAAAGGGGCCGTTTGGCCGTCTGACTGTGGCTCTTTGGGCTTCTGACTGTGGCTCTTTGGCAAAGTCATCCGGGCCCTTCGGCAACCCGACTTGGCTTTTGCCGGCTTTCCGTCGGGGCTTGCCCGAAAGCCCATGTCAAAAAGATTGATTTTCTTACTATACATCGTCGTGTGGCAATGTTTTTTTCTTGTAAATGTAGCGGAAGTCCTTTGCCACCGCCATTCTGGGGAAAGGAAAATGGAATGCGTGCAGTTTTGTGCTTCGGAATATCCGGAATTTGTTACGCTTCTACCCTCCCTCTTGACTCTTCGTCCGTTTTCCACCATCTGTGGGCAGATTCTGTAATAGTGGTAGTTTTTTCTTTTGAGCGGATGGAGAGGCTTTCGCAAAAACTTCTTACCTTTGCACCCATGAGATCATATTGGATGTTATTGTTTCTCCTTATCCCCCTGTCGGGATTGGGATATTCGCTGTGGCGCACTTGGACCATCCTGCCGCTCGCGTCGATATATAAATGGATGGTGCTGGGAGTGATGCTGCTGTGCTTTGTCTGTTTCTTCCTCAACTTCGCTTGGGGACTCGACGACAAGCCCATGCCGGTGGCCATCGGCATGTATGAGGTGGGCAACTCCACGATTTTCATTCTGCTTTATCTCGTGATGATCTACCTTCTGCTCGATCTCGGGCGGCTGGTTCATCTCGTGCCGCCGTCGTTTGTGACCGGCAGCGTGAGAGGGTCGCTCGCCGTGGTGGGCCTTTTGGCGGTGTTGTTCACCTATGGCTATTTCCACTATCAGGACAAAGTGAGGCAGGAAATCACCCTCGCCACCTCGAAACCGCTCCCGCGGCCACTGAAGATGGTGATGCTGAGTGATTTGCATCTGGGCTATCACAACCGCGTGGGGGAGTTTCGACGTTGGGTGGAACTTATCAACGACGAGCATCCCGACCTTGTGCTTATCGGCGGAGACATCATCGATGGCAGCATACGCGCACTCAACGAGCAGGGCATGGCGGCGGAGTTTCGCAAGCTCAATGCACCCGTTTACGCTTGTCTGGGCAACCACGAGTATTATAGCGGCAACAGCAAGGCGCAGCAGTTCTATCGTGAAGCAGGCATCCATCTGCTCATCGACTCCGTGATTACCGTCGACGGCATCAACATCGTGGGGCGGGACGACCGCACCAACAGCCGGCGAGCCTCGTTGCAAACGCTTGCCGGGAAGATGGACAAGTCGAAATATACCATCCTGCTCGACCACCAGCCCTACCACTTGGAGGAGGCTGAGAAGGCCGGTATAGACTTCCAGTTGAGCGGGCACACCCACTACGGGCAGGTGTGGCCCATATCATGGATAGAAGATGCTATCTATGAAGATGCTTACGGACCGCTGACAAAGGGGCGCACGCAGTATTTCGTCACCAGTGGCATCGGCATTTGGGGCGGAAAATTCCGCATCGGCACGCGGTCGGAATATCTGGTGGCGACGCTCGCCAACAATGACTGATGGGCGCGGAAGGGAGCTTTCTTCTTGTCTCTCTCAGGAGCGGATTGGCGAAAAGAGGATAGGAGGTTCTTTTAAAAGTAAAACGGAAATTTCAAAACCAGACAAACGATGATCGTTACGACAGCATGGATGGAACAGTGGTTTGGGGAGTTCAACCGCCTGTATTTTGGCAGCGGACTGCCCGTTCCGCTTTTTGCCTTGTCGCATGCACGTACCCAACTCGGACAGATGGCCTGTAAGCGCACGACGAGATGGGGGCGCACCAAACTCTACGATTTCACCATCAAGCTCTCCACCTATTATGATATGACGGAGGAGCAGGCCAAGAATGTACTCCTCCACGAGATGATTCATTACAGCATAGCCTACACCGGTGTGAAAGATACGGCACCCCACGGCATTGTGTGGCGCGGAATGGCCGACTCGCTCAACCGCAAGCATGGCTGGCACATACAGGCCATGACCACCACGAAAGGCTGGAAGGTGGCCGACGGGAGCAAGCCCCGAAAGGTGGGCCCGCCGTCTGTCTATCTCGTCTTAGCTCTCCGCATGAGAGACGGCCGGCACTTCCTGTCTTCCGTCAACCCCCGCTTTGCGCGTACTATCGATCGCCAGCTTGTCCGGCTCGGCGAGATAGGCAACTACGGATGGTACATCACGCACGATGCCTATTTCAAAGATTTTCCCCGGTGTCGCTCCCTGCGGGGGCGGCGGGTGTCTGTCGATGTGTATGAGGAGAAGACGGCTGAGATGAAGCAATATGTTTTTTAATGCTTCGTCCCCTTGTTATGGGTTTCCTTTCAAGACGCGAAAAAAGCCGCACTTCCTCACGGAGGCACGGCTTTGCTGATTTAGTGAAATAAAATATAAGTGTATTTGCTTGTTTTGCTTGCTTACAGGGCGGCCAATTCTATCACCTTATCCACAGCTGCATTGAGACCGTCGATGTTCTTGCCGCCGGCCTGTGCATAGTGAGGCTGGCCTCCTCCGCCACCTTGTATGAGTTTGGCTGCCTCACGGATCATCTGTCCGGCGTTGAGACTGTGGCCCTTCACCATGTCGTCGCTCAGCATCACGCTCAGCATCGGCTTCTCATGAGCTTTCGATCCGATGACACACAGCAGATTCTCTGGCAGTGCCTCGCGTATCTTAAACACCAGGTCTTTGGCGGCAGACGGCTCCATCTCGATGACGGCCCGTACCACTTGCACACCGTTCATGAGCTTGACGCGCTTTACCAGTTCGTCTTTCAAACGCTCAACAGTTTGTGCCCGGAACTTTTCGATGTCCTTTTTCATGGCATCGTGCTCCTCGATGTACTTGCCTACAACACCCTTCAGATCTTTGGCATTGTTGAAAAGTGCCCTCACATCGGTCAGTGTGTCTTGCAGGGCATAGATGGCTTCTTCGCAGGCTTTGCCCGTAAGTGCTTCTATGCGGCGTATGCCGGCAGCGACACTGCTTTCGCCGATGATCTTGAAAAAGCCGATGCGGCCTGTAGACTTGGCATGGATGCCACCGCAAAACTCGCACGACGGCCCGAAGCGAACCACACGCACCTTGTCGCCATACTTCTCTCCGAAGAGGGCGATGGCACCAAGTGCCTTGGCCTCTTCAAGCGGAGTGTCGCGGTGTTCGTCGAGCGGGAAGTCTTGACGGATCATATCATTGACGATGCGTTCCACTTGGCGCAGTTCCTCATCGGTGACTTTCTGGAAGTGGGAGAAGTCGAAACGCAGCGTGTCGGCACTCACATAGGAACCTTTCTGTTCCACATGGTCGCCCAGAACCTGCTTCAGCGCGTAGTCAAGCAGGTGGGTGGCGGTGTGGTTGGCAGCACTGCCGTCGCGCTTGTCGATGTCCACGCAGGCCATGAAGTCGGCCCGAATGTCTTTAGGCAACTGCTTCACGATGTGGATGCTTTGGTTGTTTTCGCGCTTGGTGTCGATGACTTCCACGGTCTCGTCGGCTGAAACGAGTACGCCCGTGTCGCCCACCTGACCGCCCATCTCGCCATAGAAAGGCGTGTGGTCGAGCACCAGTTCGAAGAATGTATTTTTCTTTTGTGTCACCTTGCGGTAGCGCAGGATGTGGCACTCATACTCCGTGTAGTCGTAGCCCACAAACTCCTGTTCGCCCTCTTTCACCACTTCCCAGTCGCCGTTTTCCACGACGGCTGCATTGCGGGCGCGGGCTTTTTGCTTCTCCATTTCTTCGTCGAAGCCTTTGCCGTCTACGGTATAGCCGTTTTCGCGGCAGATGAGTTCTGTCAGGTCGAGTGGGAAACCGTATGTATCGAACAGTCGGAACGCAGCCGCTCCGTCAAGTTCGGTCTTTCCGTGAGCCTTGAGTTCGTCCATGTCGCCGTTGAGCAGATTGATGCCTTTGTCAAGTGTGCGCAGGAAAGAGTCTTCCTCCTCTTTCATCACACGGGCAATGAGCTCCTGCTGGGCCGGCAGTTCGGGATAGGCAGCACCCATCTCTTGCACCAGTACGGGCACCAACTTATACATGAAAGCTTCTTTCCGATTGAGGAACGTGTAGGCATAGCGCACGGCCCGGCGCAAAATGCGTCTGATCACGTAGCCGGCCTTGGCATTGGAAGGCAGCTGCCCATCGGCAATGGAGAAGGCCACGGCGCGCAGATGGTCGGCCACGACGCGCATGGCCACGTCGATATTTGTCTGTGTGCGGCTGTCGCCGTGGGCGTCTTCATATTTCAGCCCCGTGAGCCGCTCTATTTCCTTGATGATGGGTTGGAAGATGTCGGTGTCGTAGTTGGAGTGTTTGCCCTGCAACATGCGCACAAGCCGCTCGAAGCCCATCCCGGTATCAATGACGTGCATGGGTAGCGGCTCCAGTGAACCGTCGGCCTTGCGGTTGTACTGCATGAAGACAATGTTCCATATCTCGATGACCTGTGGATTGTCCTTGTTCACCAGCTCCCGTCCGGGCACTTGGGCCTTCTCTTCGGGCGTGCGGGAGTCCACATGAATCTCCGAGCACGGGCCACACGGTCCTGTGTCGCCCATCTCCCAGAAATTGTCGTGCTTGTTGCCGTTGATGATGTGGTCGGCCGGCACGTGCTTGCCCCAGAACCGGGCAGCCTCGTCGTCGCGGCTGAGATTTTCTTCCGGCGAACCTTCAAAGACCGTCACGTAGAGGTCTTCGGGATTCAGATGCAGCACGTCCACGAGATACTCCCAGGCATAGTCGATGGCCCCTTCCTTGAAGTAGTCGCCGAAGCTCCAGTTGCCCAGCATCTCGAACATGGTGTGGTGGTAGGTGTCGTGCCCCACCTCCTCGAGGTCGTTGTGCTTGCCGCTCACGCGGAGGCATTTCTGCGAATCCACCCGACGCACGTCTTTTCCGGGGTCTTTGGTGCCGAGAATGATATCTTTCCACTGGTTCATACCGGCGTTGGTGAACATCAGCGTGGGGTCATCTTTGATCACCATAGGGGCCGATGCAACGATTTTGTGGCCTTTCGTCTCAAAGAATTTCTTGTAAGACTCGCGCACTTCATTTGCTGTCATCATATAAGATATGTCGTTTTATTTAATTCTGAATTAGTCCAAAACACGTGCAAAGATACAAAAAAGATAACATACGAGGGGTGGGAGATAGGAGATTTTTCGTATCTTTGCAAATAAATTAGACATTGTTGGATAAAAAGCTGTGATTTTATGGCACTGAGCAAGGACAAAAACGTGAAGTTGTACTATTCCATCAAGGAGGTGGCAACGCAGATTGGGGTCAACGAGTCGACGCTGAGGTTTTGGGAAAAGGAGTTTCCGCATCTCAGGCCGAAGACCACGGGCAACAACGTGAGGCAGTACACCGAGGGTGACATTGAGCACATCAAACTCATCTACAACCTCATCAAGGTGCGCGGTTTCAAGATAGCCGCAGCCCGCAAGATGCTCAACGAAAACCGTTCGGGGGCGGAAAAGAGCGGCGAAGTGCTTGAGCGGCTTCTGTCGGTGCGCGAACAGCTGAAGGAACTCAAGCGGGCTCTCGACGGCATCGTATGACCATGAAATGGCGGTCCGGCTGTGCCGAGACGGCTGTCAGCAAAGTTTTGTATGGTCGTTTGGCCGTGGAAATCCGTCTGTGCGGTCACTTCTTCTGTCAGGATATTTCCTGCCGGATTTGCATTCGGCCTATTTGTTTTGTATCTTTGCATTGGCAAGGGAAGCGCGATGGCGTTTCCTTTTTTTATGCCCCCAAGCCCCTAACAAGCCCCCCAACCCCTTAAAAAGGGCTTTTCCGGCCTAAATGGCTTTGCAAAAGGGCCTCTTTTGCATTTTCGTTCGGCCCGAATGAGCTTCTGGGTGTGGCCGTTTCGCAATGTCGTTTGGGCCGAGTGGGAAAATTGATGGGGCGGATGAGGCTAATGAGACGGATGGAAATGGACGGACAGATGAATACAAGAAAAAGGCATGTAAGGCTTTTTCGAAAAGTTTAATAGAAAGGACTATAGGGCCTCCCCCGGCCCCTCCGAAGGAGGGGAGTGTCTCGCGGGACAATGGCTGATAGAGGTTTCAAAGGCGGACTTAGCGGATAACGAGTGGCATAATGGAAAAAGGCGGCTCGTGCGAGCCGCCTTTCTGTGTGTATCTTTTTGTCAGAAAATAACCGATGGAGAGTTATTTCTGAATGATTTTCTTTCCATTTTTAATCACTACACCCTTGAAAGTCTTTGAAACCTGTTGACCTACGAGGTTGTATCTGGTGTCATTACCGATATTTTTCTTTGCTGTTATGGAGTTGATGCCGGTGGCGGGGCGTTCCACTTTCAGCTTAACGATATAGGCTGCTGTGTTGCCTTCGCGTCCAATCTTCAGATCAGCAGCATCTTCGGTAAGGGTAAAAGTTTCTGTCTTGGGGTCATCCATCACGAGACGTCCGTTGATAAAATCGGTTGAGGTGAACAGCTTTGTGGGAGGTTCCCCTTCGTTGCCGGAGAACAAAGTTGCTGCACCGCGTTTGCTTACTGCATCAGCCTCTTTAATGCTTGTTGCTCCGGCGAAAGTTACGATGTCACCTTTTTTAAATCCACCTTCGTATGAAAGCAAGATGTAGTTTTCGTTAATGTTACCTCCTTTTGTGTAGCCATTGGCTAATTTAAGTCCCGGAATTTCATCTGTGTTGTTATGGATCTTAACAGACGCTTCAGCTGTTGTTCCTTTTACAGCGATAGTACCTGGAGCTGTGCCGCCAAATTCGATCAATACCTGTGCGTTGACACTCATGGCCATAGCTGCCATTGCGATAAGAGTAAAAAGTTTTTTCATCATTGTTTGTTTTTAGTTATAAGAAATGTAGATATTAGTATAAGCGTAGTATTGTAGAGCAAAGATAATGAAAAATATTGAAAGCGCGAATGTTTTGGAGTCTTTTTTTCCGAAAAACTTTTATATTCGTGTTTTTGAAAGAGCAAGGAAGGGAAAAATACAAAACGGAGCGCCGAAATGTGCGACGCTCCGTTGGAAGATTGTTGTGGGGAAATAAGCAGCCTTGCAGAATGGTTGCCTGCCTTCTGCCGATTCAGAAAAAGGATCTGCAAGGCCGGTTTGTCAGTATCCCGGATTCTGTTCCACCTTGTTTTGGTTTTTGTCGATGGCATCCTGCGGGATGGGCCGCAATATCTTATACTTCCCGCCAGAACCTTGCATCATGGCTTCCGTCACTCCGTCTTCATTGTATTTGGTGACATACTCCACGAGTTTGTGCGTGCGCTTGAGGTCAAACCAGCGCACATACTCGCCTGCCATCTCGCGGGCCCGCTCGTCGAGCAGGAAGTCGATGGTCATGTCGGCATCCGAAACGGTCATGGCTGTCTGATAGCCTTTCTTGATGGTGCCCGGACGCTGGCGCAACTTGTTGATCATCTCAGCGGCGGCCCGGGTGTCACCTGTCTGTATGTAGGCCTCGGCTGCGATGAGATAGGCTTCCCCAAGGCGCGCTGCCACAAAGTCGTGGGTGCTGCATGATGTGGAGCGGTTGCCCATAGAGGCCTCTGTGTAGTCGTCAAACTTCTTGATGCAGGGCACACCATAGTCTTCCGATCGGCGCACGCTCCATGTTTCGGGAATTTCCTGTGCAGGGGCGAGGCCGCCTGTGGCCAAGCTCTTGGAGATGATAGTGTTCTTTTTCTGATTGTGCGGATCGTCGGCTTTCCAAGCAGCGATGTCGGCATCGGTTGCCCATGTCGGTGCGTAATATACCACAATGGGAGTCGTGGTCGGTGCATTGTAGTAGTCGAAGTAACTGTCTTTCTTGCTCTTTTCACTTCCACGCAGTTCAAGCATGAATGTCTGTTCGAGTCGTCCGTCGCCGCGAGTGTACATTTGCAGCAAACGGAGGAAAGGAGACTCGTTGCCGTCTATGGCCTTGGTCTTGGGATATTCGGCCCCACCGAGGTAGCTGCCAAACTGTGCTTGTTGATAGCTTCCCTCCTTTGTCGCGTTGCCGAACGAAGCGGAGCTGAACTGTACAGACCAAAATATCTCGCCATTGCTCTCGTTTTTCACATCGAAAGCATTTTCGATGGAGATGGAGGGCACTTCATTGTTGATGGCTTGAAGTGCGTAGGTGATGGCCTTCTGGAAATCAGAACTTTGTGCGATGTTCTCTTCTTGTGCCTCATAGTCTTTGCCATTGAGATAACCTCTGGTCAGATAGGCTTTGGCCAAGAAAAACTTGGCCGCCCGTTTGTTGGCACGCCCCACATCCGATGCGCTTCTTTCAAGCAGGTTGGAGTTGCCGGCCAAATACTCGAACTCAGAGATGATGAAGTCGTAGAGTGTCTTCAGATCGGTGCGTTCAAAATTCATGTGGGCTGCATCAAACATCTCCTCCACCAACGACACCTTTCCAAAGAGTTGCACGAGCATGAAGTAATCCCATGCACGGATGAAGCGCGCCTCGTCAATATATCGGGCTCGGGTGCTGCTCTCGGCAGTTGTTTTGCCATAGGCGATGACCGAGTTGGCCAGCTGGATAGACTTGAAGAAGTTGGTGTAGAGCGTGAGCACGTTTCCTTCGGTGGCCGTATGCTGGTAATAGTTCATGGCCACTCCCGAGGACTTGCCGTCGCCAAAGAGGTCGGTGCCGGCCGTCATGGTCAGAGGCGACGTGTTGTAGAGGGGGCGTAGAGACGAATACATGCTGTTGGTCAGACTCTCGTATCCGTTTCTGGTGTTATAAAAAGATGATGCCGGTACATTTGATTTGTTGTCTTGTTCCAGAAAATCGGAACAGCCGGTGGTGAGACCAAGCATCAAGACTGCTGCAAAAATATATTTTAGTTTCATGGTTTTACGGTTTAGAATTTAACACTGAGACCGAACTGATAACTTCTTGAGGCCGGACCACCCGTGCCGTCGTTAATCTTAGCCGAGGCCCATTCGGGGTCGAAACCTTTGTAGTCGGTAAATATGAAAGGATTGACAAAGTTGACATAGAGGCGAAGATAAGTCAGCCCGATGGGGGCTATCCACTTCTTGGGGAGGGTGTAGCCGAAGATGATATTCTTGACTTTGGTGAATGAGTTGTTCACAAAATACTGTGAACCGGTGGAGTTGTTCACCCAGAACTGTCCTGTACCCTTGTTGTTGCCGCCATTGGTGGGGAAAGGATAGGTGCCCGTGTGGGCCTCGGTGGTGGTGTAGAGCTTGCCGTCGTCGCCCAAAAGTTTTACCCCGGCCGGCGTGTAGAAGTCCATCTTCAACCGCCCCATGCCGCGCTGGCCAAAATCGGTGAACTCGGCCATAAACGGACTGTACACCTTGCTGCCCTGGCTGGTGTAGATGTTGAACGAGAAGTCGAAGCCTTTCCAAGTCAGAGTGGAGTTGATACTGCCCGTCCAAGAGGGCTCGGCGTGTCCAAGCACACGGCGGTCACTCGGGTCGATGACACCGTCGTTGTTCATGTCTTTCACCATGTATTCTCCTTCATAGAACTTGGTCTTCTTCGATGCGTCGGCAGCGAGGGCGGCAGCTTGCTCGGCTGTGCAGATGCCTGCCGGCACATAGCCGTACACAACGTCGATGGGCTGGCCGATAAACCAGCCGTTGCCGGTCATGTCTTGTTTGCCGCCGTTCAGTTCGATAATCTTGTTCTTGTTGCGGGCAAAGGTGAAACTGGTGGTCCAAGTGAGGTTTCGGCTTTGGATATTCACTGTGTTGAGTTGCAGTTCAAGTCCCGTATTTCTCACTTTACCCACGTTTCCCCAAATGGCTCCGGTGGAAGAGCCCATCTCAAGTGGGGTCTCCATCTCCATCAACAGGTCGTGGGAGTTGCGGGTGTAGAGGTCTACAGAACCGTTGATACGGTTGTTGAGGAAGCCGAAATCCAAACCAAAGTCAAACTCGGTGGTCTTTTCCCATGTCAGGTCTTTATTGCTGAGGTCATAGCCATAGCCGTTGGCTACGACATTGCCAAAGTTGTAGTAGTATTTGGTGTTGGCCAAGAGCTGGGTCTGATAGGGACCTACGGCTCCATTGTTGCCCGTTACGCCAAAACTCAGACGCAGTTTCAGGTTGCTCAGCCAGTCTTTCGTGCTTGCCATCCAAGGCTCTTCGGTGATCCGCCAAGCCACGGCAGCCGACGGGAAGCATCCCCAACGATTGTTTTTCTGGAACTTGGAGCTTCCGTCCCAACGCGAAGATACGGTCAGCAAGTAGCGGTCTTTATAGTCGTAGTTGAGACGCAGCACCCATGATAGCATCGAAATCTTCCGGTAGCCGCTCGACTTGTCTTCTACGTTTGCTGCCGATCCCATGTTGTACCAGTCCACATCAAAGGGCATGTCGGTTGTGATGAGCCCGTCGCCTTCGGTCTTCTGCTGATAGACGCTGAACAGTCCGAGAGCATTGATGGTGTGATCGCCGAAGTCTTTGATAAAGTTAGCCTGCGTGTCCCACGTATAAGAGAACGCGTCACGGCCGATGGTTCTGGCATAGTTGGTCTTTCCATTACGTTCCTGCGTGGTGTTTCCGCCATAGAATATGCCTTCCTTGTTGCGGTCGTACATGGGGGAAAGGGTCGTCTTTAAGATAATTTCCTTGATAGGGGAGTATTGCAGATAGAGGTTGGCCATGGCATTGTAAGTGCGTGTGTTGTCTTTCGAATGCTCACGATCGACGAGTGGATTGAGCGTAGAGGTGGGGCCGCCCCCATAGGGGTAAATGGCCGGGTCTTTACCCGGCTGTGCCACCGGTGTGCCGGCATTCTCGCCATCCCAATAGAAAGCATCCATCATCGGTGACATGCGGAATCCGTTGATGACAGAGTTTTTACTGCCACTCCTCTTCAAGGCAGTAGACAGGTTGACGGAAGCCCCCGCAGCCCAATGTTCGTTGATGACATTGTCTACGGCGGCCTTGATGTTCCAGCGTTCGTAAGCATCGTAGAGCACCCCCTCTTCGTTCTGGTAGCCCAGTCCTACGCGATAGCTTGTGTTCTTGGTGTTGCCCGTGATGTTGACAAAATGGTTTTGCTCGTGGCCGTTTCTGGTCACGAGGTCGGGCCAGTTGGTGAAGTCACGGTTCTTGTATTTATCATCCCAGCGCGGGCTGTAGTTAGCCCATGCGGCCTTGAGATTGGAGTCGGTGAGTGTCCATGTGGTTGAACCGGTCTTCGGATTCAGCTTGGAGGTGGTGTATCTCATGATGCGCCACTTCATCCAGTCGGCACCATCCATGAAGTCGGGCATGTTGGCCACGGTCTTGATGCCATAATATCCGTCGTAGCTTACCGTGGCTTTGGCTTCTCCCGGTGCCGAACCTTTCTTGGTGGTAATCATCAACACGCCATTGGTGGCGCGCGAACCGTAGATGGCTGTCGATGATGCGTCTTTCAGTACGTCCACTTTCTCGATGTCCATTGGGTTGAGAAAGTTGATGTTGTCGCATACGATGCCGTCGACTACATAGAGTGGTTCGCCACCTTGCAGCGAACTTTTACCACGAATCTGCATGGAGAAGCTGTCGCCCGCACGGCTTGATGACTGTGAGATGTTGACACCGGCAATCGAACCTTGCAGGCCTCCGGCCAAATTGGTCGAGCCTTTGGCCACAATGTCGTCGGCATGAATGCTGCCTACAGCACCTGTAAGGTCTGACTTTTTAACCACGCCATATCCCACAACCACAAGCTCGTCAAGCGTTTGATTGTCTTCCTGCATGGTGATGTTGAGCGTGTTGCGATTGCCCACAGGGAGCCGCTGCTCCTTATATCCGATGTAACTGACTTTGATGAAGGCGTTGGCGGGTACATTTGTGATGGTGAAGTTGCCGTCAAGGTCGGTCACACCGCCGATGGAAGTGCCGTCCACGATGACGCTCACTCCGATCATCGGTTCTCCCGAAGCGTCTTTCACGTTGCCTGATACCGTCTTCTGCGCAAGCGCACCAACGAAACAGCATAAGCACAGCAATGCGGCCAATGTGGCTCTTTTGATTTGTAAATACATAGAAGTTTGTTTTGGTTATGAATAATAGATTATTAGAACTTGTTTTTTCTTGGTTAAGATGAGTTTTTGCGAAAGGTAGATAGGGGTGTTAGATTATCAGATGATGGCGGTTATGCGAAAGGGGCTGCTTGTAAACGGCAAACCATTGATAACGGAATGCGCGGGCATCCGTTATCAATGGTCTGTGTTCTAATAGTGTTTACCATCCCGGATTCTGCCAGAAACCGGTGGTGCTGTTCACTTCCGTAGTGAGGTTCTGCACCGCATCGAGTTCGTTTTGCGGTATCGGGCGGTAGAGGAAATGCTTGTTGCTGTCGGCCTTGAGCTGGGGCGAAGCCTGTGCGTTGTACTTGATGACATACTCGTGGAGCTTGCCTGTGCGCTTGAGGTCGAACCAGCGCATCTGCTCGCCGCAGAACTCAATGGCACGCTCGTTAAGGATGGTGTCAATGGTGGGCGTTCCGCTCAGCGAGTTGTCCGCACCGTCCTTGGCACGAACGGCACGCAGTTGGTTGATAGTTGCCAATGCGCCGGTGGCATCTCCCTGTGCCAACTGCGCTTCAGCCTTGATGAGATACATCTCGGGCAGACGCATTACTATGGCATCCCGACTGGAGATGTCCCATGTGGGGAAAGTCGGATTGTACACATTGTCGAGGAACTTCTTGATGCCCGGATACGACTGCCATCCACCGATGGCCACGGAGTTGTAGCGCTTGTCTCCATACACATCAGAGGTGGGTTTGGCTGCCTCGGTGGGTTTGGCTACAGCCGGGTCGTTTGACGAGAATACCGGAATGTCTCCACCGCTTATGAACTGGATGCGGTAACGGTTTTTGGCCCATGCCTGCTTGGCCTTGCCTTCAGCAGAATTACCGTCAAGCGGGCAGTAGTAGATGGCTGTGTCTTTCAAGAGCGGATAGTTGCGGGCATTGCCGGCAAGATCCGGTGAGGCTATGTCGTAGTGGTCGAGTAGCGTTGCTTCCGTGCGCTGGTCGGTGGCGCGGTGCTCTTCGAGCAGCTGCCACAGGCGCATGGAGGGCACATAGCGGCAGAAGCCACGGCCGTAGGGCGAATAGGCTGCGCCCACTTCGATGTCTTTCTTTGTGGCCGCACTCTTGATTGTTGTCTTGCCGGCAGCCACACGCCAGAATACCTGTGTCTCTTTTTGTCCGTTGCCTCCCAAGTCGTTGCAGCCGTTGTTCCATTTGGAGACGAACATCAGGAGCATGGCCGAACCTCCGCGCGTGTAGCCTGTGCGGGTGATGAGCGAGTTGTAGTTCAACGGTTTGCCCGATTCGTCATTCTTATAACGATAAGGTATGCAGTTGACATTGCTCGTGATTTGGTCGGAGTAGGTGATGCCGAACAAGGCTTCGTGATTGTTTTCGTATGCCTCATTGTCCATCGACCACACATCGTTGTAGTTGCTGTAGAGCGAAGCGTAGCCCGTTGCCCCCATCACGGCTTCGGCTTCAGCCTGTGCGGCTGCGTAGAGCTGTGTGCCGTTCATGGCAGCGTAGCTGTCGTTGCCGGCCACCTGTTTGCCCAACTGGCCGTTGAGCCACGATGCTGCGTAGATGAGCACGCGGGCTTTCAAGGCGCGGGCTGCCCAATAGTTGGCCCGGCCTTTGGCCTTAGTCTTGTAGTCGGCAGCCTCAAACTCCTTGATGGAAGTGTCAAGGTCGGCCAAAATCTTGCCATAGACCATTTCTTCCGACATGCGGATGGGGTTGAGATTCTGCGATTTTACGGGTGCGTCGTTGTAGGGCACGGCTCCCCAGATGTTCACCATGTGGAAATAGTAGAATGCCCGCAGAAAGTAGGCCTCGCCGAGATATTGTTGTTTCTCTTTCTCCGAGAGCACGGTGCTTTTGCCCACTTGCACAATGGCATTGTTGCATACGTCTGCCGCGCAGTAGAACATCTCCCAATAGTGGTCGAGCGAGGAGTTGTCGTTCACGTTGTTGTCCAGAGCGGCCGAGGTGAAAGTGTATTGGTTGAGCGACTTCTGCTTGTTGTCAAAGCCATAACAGAAGAGGTCGGTTCCCATTTCGCTCAGTCCCAGTCCGGCCTCCTTGCCATACCAGCCTCGTGCGAAGCTGTAGCAGTTGGCCACAAGTCCGTCTATGCCGGTCTTGGTGCTGTAGGTGAGATCGGCCGTTTCGCCCACTTTATTCTCCTCTTCCAGAAAGTCGGAACAAGAGGTGGTGACTCCCATGCCGAGAGCCAGAGCGGCCATAGATATATAAAGTTTTGTTTTCATGACGTTTGAAGTGTTTGTTTAGAATTCAACATTGATACCGAGTACAACTTGCTTTTGCAGCGGGAAGGTGACAGCTCCGCCGCGCTCGGGGTCGTAGTTGTCGATGCCGCTGATGGTGAAGAAGTTTTTCAGCGAACCATAGACGCGGCAGTTGCTTATATAGGCCTTCTTGATGAGTGACTTGGGCAGGTTATACGACAGGGTGATGTCTTTCACCTTGAAGTAGTCTGCCTTCTCATATTGCAGTGCCGAGCGATACTGCGTGTACCACTTCTGTTGTGCGCTGGTCAGTCCCGGGTTGGGGAATTTGGCCCCTTGGTTGTTCGGAGTCCAATAGTCCACATCAGCCCAGTTGGCCGTTTCGAAGTTCATGTTGTTGGAGAGCTGGTATTGGATGTAGCCACCCAGACGGGCGTACATCTGCACGCTCAGCGAGAAATTCTTGTAGGAGAACGTGTTGGTCAGGCCGAAAATGTGATCCGGGTCGCGCTTGTAGATAACTCGGTCTTCGGCATCGATGGTGCCGTCGTCGTTCACATCGACAATCTTCGGTGTTCCCGGATCTCCGTAGTTGGCGGCATAAGACGGTTCCTGCCCGTTGTGGCGGGCCTTCCAATTCTCCAGATAGGTCTTGTATTCACCGATTTTCCACGTGTTATCGGCCTTGTAGTCGTAGAATGCATGCACCGGTTCGCCGATCACGAGTGCCGTGTTGTCGCGTGGGTAGCGCTTGACACCCTCTGTGAGTTCCTTCACTTCGTCGGCGAAGTGCGTATAGGTGAGGTTGGCGTTCCAGTTGAAGTCTTTGGCGCGGATGATGTCTGCATTCAGCGCAAACTCTACACCGAAGCCTTTGGTCTTGCCGACATTGCTGATCACACTCGTGAATACCGACGAGGCAGGGGCGGTCTTGTAGAACAGCAAGTCGTAGGTGTTGCTCCAATAGAGGTCTACCGTACCGTTGATGCGCCCGTTGAGGAAGCCATAGTCCAGACCGAGGTCAAACGACGAAGTCTTCTCCCATGTGAGGTCTTCGTTGGCCATGCTGCTTGGAAGCTTGCCGGGAATGCTGCTGCCATCGGCATAATAGTAATAGGTGGTGGGGCTCAACTGGGCCAATGTCTGATAGGGATCGATGGCCGCATTGCCCGAAAGGCCCCAAGAGGCACGCAGTTTCAGGTTGCTCAACCAAGAGGCAGTGCCCTTCATGAAGTTTTCTTCTGTGATGCGCCAACCAGCTGCCACGGAGGGGAAGTAGCCCCACTTGTGGCCTTGGGCCAAAACCGACGAACCGTCGGCACGGAGCGAAGCCGTGAGCAGGTATTTGTCGGCGTAGCTGTAGTTGGCACGACCGAAGAATGAAACCATGCTTTGCTTGACGTAGGTAGGTGTGAGTTTGGGCGAGCTGATTTTAGAAACGTCGTTGTAAGCACTTTTGTAGTAGTGGTTCTTTCCGGCATCGCCGTAGATGTCGGTGCCTTCCAACACCGATTGGGTCATCTCGTGTCCCAAGAGGAAGGTGGCACTGTGCTTGCTGCCTCCGAAGTCGGTCGTGTAGTTGAGGGTGTTGTCCCAAGTGAAGGAAGTGCTGTGATACTTGTTCAGGTCGATGATGCTGGTCTGGCCGGCCTGGTAGCGTCCTTGGCTCAGATAGTCTTGATACATGCCGTCGCGTGCGTCGTTGCGGTCTACGGCAAACTGGGAGCGGAACACCATGCCCTTGACCGGATAGAGTTCGCCATACACGTTGCCGAAGAAACGCGTGCTCTCCACATTGTGCTGGAAGGCTCCCGGAACCTCGTCGAGCATCGGACTGCAATGGGGCTCATACCACGGGTTGGGCTGATAGTTGATGCTTTCCTTGTCCGTGCCCGGATAGAGATATGGATGGGTGATGCTGGTCATCTTGAGCATCTGGGTGTACACACCCGTGTTGCGGCGGTTCCAGTCTTTGTAGGTGAAGAGTAGGCTCGTGCCCACTTTCACGTAGTTGCTTATCTTGTGGTCGATGTTGGCCTTGCCATTGTAGCGGGTCATCTGGTCGCGCTTCATCAGTCCGCGGTCTTTCATCAGTCCCAGCGATATGGCAAAGTTGGTCTTGTCGTTGCCGCCGTTCACGCCCACTTCGTAGTTTTGCGATGTGCTGTTCCTGATGATGAGGTCGCTCCAGTCGGTGTACGACTTGTCCTCGTAGATGCTCTGGGCCGTGGTGTTGTCTTCGAGGGCATAGCCTGCCAGCACGGTCTCCGGTGTCACGGTCTGCGTGCCCCATGTGCCGGTCTGCACATAGTCCTTGTAGTTGAGGGGATATTCGGCCTTGTCTTGCATGAATCTCACCTCTCTGTCGCCGTAGAACGCGTGCGGAGTGGCGGTGGCGGAGTTCCACGAGTTGTAGACATTCAGCGAAACATTCGTCTTGCCGGCCTTGCCCCGCTTGGTGGTGATGATGATGACACCGTTAGCACCACGCGTACCGTAGATGGCCGTGGACGAAGCGTCTTTCAGAATGTCCATCGACTCGATGTCGGAGGGGTTGAGATCGAGCGTCGAACCATATTCCACGCCGTCGACCAAGATGAGCGGGTCGTTGCTTGCGAGGAGCGAACGGGCCCCGCGCAGGTTGATGTTGAGCTTGCCGCCCGTCTCACCCGAGGCCTGCGTGAGGTTCATGCCCGGCACTTTGGCCTGCATGGCCTGCATGGCGTTGGGGGCAGCCACGTCTTTCAGGTCGCCCGCCTTGATGGAGGAAACAGAGCCTGTGAGGTCGCGCTTCTTCTGCACGGCATAGCCGATGACCACCAGTTCGTCAAGGTTCTGGTTGTCTTCTTTCATCGTGATGTTGAGGCTCGACTTTCCGGCCACGCTTATTTTCTGTTCGCGGTAGCCCACATAGCTCACTTTCAGTGTGGCATTGTCGGGCACGTTGGGGATGGTGAAGTTGCCGTCAAGGTCGGTCACGCCGCCGATGGAAGTGCCGTCCACGATGACGCTCACTCCGATCATCGGTTCGCCGGCGGCATCTTTCACGTTGCCTGATACCGTCTTCTGTGCAAACGCACCGACGAAACAGCACAAGCATAGCAATGCGGCCAATGTGGCTCTTTTGATTTGTAGATACATAAATGTTTGTTTTAGTTATTAAATTGATAAAAGATCTTTGCTCTCTGTTGTTGATGAAGGCAGATTGTAGTTTGCAGCCGTTTGGGGTGATTGACTATTAAGACGGGGCTAAGTTACGAATAATATTCAGACGACAGGCTATGTAGGGATTGTTTTTTAGGAATATTAACGGTTGGCCCGTGCGTTTGTCACTTGTCAAAGTGCCCCTGCCGGATGTAAACAAAAAAGAACTCAAAAGAGCACTGAGATTTGTCCATTTGCCCTTAAGAATTCCTTAGGGCTGAAATACGCGAAAAACGGGCACTTTTGTAAGGTGTTGATAATCAATCTGTTGACTATTTTGGAGATTTCTTGGTATCTTAAATGCCGGCTCACTTAGCCTGAACGGCTCGCTCAAACAGGCTCTTTGAGGCGGTCAAAGGGCCGTAGCGAAGTGGTCAAAGAGCCTCTTTTGCATGGTTGGATGGGCCGTTTTGCATCGAAAGGGGGAGAAAAGAGGAGGATTGGTGTGTTTTTCGTGGCATCCAATCGTCTGTTTCTCAAAATCCAAATGTTACGCAATTTTACTTTTTGTCGTGTTCTTTGCCAATCAAAACGATGTGGACAATGAAAAAGAGGGTGTGCCCATGACAGGCTGCACCCTCTGTTATGTGTCTTCTTGTCAGACCTTTTCCAAGGCCCCTGAACGTTTATCTGACCATCAGTTTCTCGCACTTCCGTGTGCCGTCGGTGTAGGTTGTCAACTTGATGGTCACTCCGTGTTGCGGCTGTTGCAACCGTCTGCCCGTGAGGTCGTAGTAGGCTACCGACTGCCCGTCACTACCGGCATGGGCCGTTTTGATTCCCGTGGTGGTCGAAGTCGTGTTCGTTGCAATGTCATAGACAAGTCGCTTTGACACTTTCGTCACGCCTTTCACCCGATACAGGGTCTCCACTCCGATGGTTTTCGTTGCCGGGGGGAGAGCTGTGAAATAGACATACTTCTTGTTGGAGCTCCCCTGAATGGTGTGATAGTCGGAGAAAGTGAATGGTATTTCCTCCATGTCGTCGTCTCGTCTCATTTTTGGATAGGCGGCCTTTTTGAAGGTGTAGGGCTTTCCGTCCACATATATTCTATAGGTGAGGAAGTCGGTGTCGAGTGCCATTCCGTCTGTATCCTTGTCTTGAATATTGATGACAAACTCCTGTCCGGAGGCATCGTAGCGGATAAAATCGGGAGTCTGCGGTGTGGCAGGCTTCAGTTCGTTGAACGAGAGGCGCAGTTGGTTGTAGGCTTGAAAGAGGTTCATGTTGCCGTTGTCGTCAATATTGTAGTTGACCAAGGCTGCATCGCCGTCAAGACCTGTCAGCGAACGGGCGGTTGCGTCATATTTCAAGCTGAACGAGGCCTGTTGTTCAAATTGCTCTTTGCCCGTCTGTTTGGCAGCGTAGGCCACGTATGGATCATCCTGTGAACTGAGGTTCACCATTTGCCGGGACAGAAAAACGATTGTGCCGTCGTCTTCGAGTGTGCCTTTGAGCCATGCCTGCGGATATTTCGGATCCAACCCTTTCACGTAGAAATCTTTGCCGTCGAAATATCCCTTGGCTTTGGCCGACCCCACTGTGTTGTCTGTCAGGATGTTGTTGTAGGTGAAGTTATACGAATCTAATTGTGCTTCAACCTCGTCTTTCTTCACAAACGTGGGGTTGGAGCCCTTGCCCAACATCTCGGAAAGGTCATTGCCGAGATAAAGGGCCAGACAGAGGCCTTGGTCCGTATAGGTGATTTTGCCGGTGCCCTTGTCAATGGCGAGCTTGAAAGTCTCTGTCTCCACGGGTGCTCCTTGCTCGTTGGCCACATACAGCTGATAGTTTTCCTGCTTGTTGGGGGCATATCCTACGGCCTGCTTGTTGGCAAAGACGATGGTGTCGCCGGTCAGGTTCAGCTTTCCTTTGAGCAGGCCTTTCATCCGTTTGCGCGAAACGAAGTTGGGCATATACACATCGCCATTGTCGCAAAAGGTGACTGCCACCTCGTTGTGATAGTCATATATGTTGCCCCCGGCATCATCGTGGGTCAGCAAGTCCATCAGATAGACGGTCTTCTTCCCCTCCGGAGCCTTGGTGAGCGTCTCGTCAGCGGCTTTCGTCCGGATTTTCCCGTAGGCAGCGTTGTTTTTCACCTGCGCGTGGCTGCTGGCCGTGAGGCCACACGCCACGATGCAAATTGATAGGAGTAAGTTTCTTTTCATGTTGTTTTTTGATGTGTTAAATGATGAATTTGTATAGACAGAAATGTGTCTTGTAAGAGCAAAGTTACGCATATTCCATGTGTTCGGCCAAACGCCGGACGCATAAAATCACATTCACGCACGCGAAATACCCATTTCTAAGTATGCCAATGGAAAGAAAAACGCTAACTTCCCGACTTTCTCATGCAATTCGGAGCCCGGGGTGTGAGTGCGGTTGCGTTCTTATAAGCGGTTTGGCGAAATGCAAAAGAAAGCCCGGAAAGGGGTACAGGACTTCTGTAAGGGTTGAAAGATGGATAAGAGGTAATAAAAACGGATACGCCATGGGCGCATCCGTTGAGATTGTTGTAATCAGCCGTAAGGGAAGGCTACCGGCTTGCAGGAATCCAACTGCGGTCGCTGCCGAACACCGTTGCAAGGGTAATCTTGGCTGCTTCTTTTTTGGTGAGTTGCCGGCTCCAAGGGGCACGACCGGCCGTAGAGGCTCCCGGTCCGCGGTTGTCGTATTCCATGTAGCGGGCGGTCTGTTCGTTGGAGGTCTTGCCCCAGTTGTGCCATCCCTCAGGGCGGATGTGTTGGCCGAGGTCGCAATCCATGAACAGCGTGTAGGCGTAGGGCCGCCACGGACGCCCGAGATACACCTTGTCTACCTCGGAAGCTGCCGTAAGCCTGCAGTGATTGAACACGTAACCGAAGGCTTGGGCAGCCGGTGTGGAGGCAGCTGTGATGTAGCTGTCGGCCTTACTGAAGATGGTGCAATCCTCAAACCACGCCGTGCTTGGCCCGAAGATGAAGTCGGTGGTGCCCTCGATGTAGCAGCCGAGGAAATAGAGACGGGTGCCTCCCACGCCGGTGTAGACGGTGTCTTGGTTGCCGAGGAAGCGGCAGTTGACAAAGGCGATGCGGTCGCCCTCGGTGTGCAGGGCCACGGCCTGCCCGAGTCGGGCGGCATTGTTTTCTATCGTGATGTTCCGAAGCGTGATGTCGCTGCCTTCTATCTTCAATGTATAGGTGCGGAAAGTGCCCATCGGCCGGCCGTTGTCAAGACGTTTGATGTTGGCATGATCGTCGTAGGTGATGATGGTTTGGTCGCGGTCTTCCCCACAGATCTCGATGTGTGTGAGCCAAGAGGGGATAATGAGCTTCTCCTTATAGATGCCCTTTTTGACGAATATCACTTTGTGATAGTCCATGAAGGCGCGGCACACCTCGATGGCATCATCGATGTTGCGGAACTCGCAGGTGCCGTCGCGGGAGACGAAGAGCGTGTCGGGATTGTCATACTTGTTGGCGGCGTGTATGCCGGTGGCGGCCAACAGGAGTAAGGTGAGCAGTAGATTTTTCATTTTTATGTAGTTTTTGGTGTAAGTGCATGGCAGATCGGTGGAGTCTTTTGAGAGGCAAGAGCTTCCGGCCTTAGCACTAAAGCAGGAAGCCCTTGTCCCTCGGGGGGAGAGGAGCAGGTCAGATGATTTGCTGTATCTCCTGCAAACCCTCGATTTTCTTGAGATTGTTCATGATGACTCTGACATCTTCGCGGTCGTGTACGCGCAATTCGATGCTGCCGTCGAAGATGCCGTCGTCGCTCTGAAAGGTGATTTTGTGGATGCTTACGGCCAACTGGTCGGAGATGACTTTCGACACATCGAGCAACATGCCCATGCGGTCGATGCCCCGCAGTTGGATGGTGGCATCGAAGAGGAGCTGCTTGTGCATCTCCCACTTGGCATCGACAATGCGGTTGCCGAAGCTGGATTTCAGTTTGGCTGCCACGGGACAAGACCGCTTGTGCAGTTCGATGCGGTTCTGATTGTCGATATAGCCCATGATGTCGTCACCGGGAATGGGGTGGCAGCAGTCGGGCATGATAAAGCGGGAGAAGTTTTGTTCGCTGACGATGATGGGCTTCTTCTTGTTGAAGTTCTTGTCTACGACCATCAGGTTGGGGGCAGCTGTGTCGGTTTGCGGTTCCTTGTCTTTCTTGCGGTCTTTGCCCATGAAAGGCACGTATCTTCTCCACCCGATGGTGTCGGTACCCTCCTTGCGTGATTTTCCCAACAGTTCGTCGTGGTCTTTCTCCCCCGGCAGGATGTTGTGTTCACCAATGGCCTGCAAGAGGTCTTCATGTTTCTTCACATCGTGGAACTCGCAGAGCTTGTCAAGCACGGAGGTGGACAGTTCCATGTCGTGCTTCTTCAGCCATGCAGTGAGTATCTCCTCTCCCTTTTTCTGCGACTCGCGGTTGTCCCGGCGCAAAATGGCCAGTATCTTGCCGCGGGCCTTGGCCGTGGAGACGAAGTTGATCCACGAGGGCTGTACGTGCTGCGACTTGCTGGTGAGTATCTCCACTTGGTCGCCGCTTTGCAGTTTGTGGCTCAGCGGCACGAGCTTGTGGTTCACCTTGGCACCGATGCAGTGGCTGCCGAGGAAGGTGTGGATTTGGAATGCGAAGTCGAGGGCCGTGCATCCGGTGGGCATGGTGATGATCTCACCCTTGGGCGTGAAGACAAATATCTCGCTGGCAAAAAGGTTGAGTTTGATGGCATCGAGAAAGTCCATGGCATCGGGCTGTGGGTCGTCAAGTATCTCTTTGATGGTGCTCAGCCAGTCGTTGAACTCGCCCTCATCCTCGCTGTATTCCTCGCCTTCCTTGTATTTCCAGTGGGCGGCAAAGCCTTGTTCGGCCACCTCGTTCATGCGGTCGCTGCGTATCTGCACCTCTATCCAACGCCCCTGTTTGGACATGAGCGTGACGTGGAGGGCCTGATAACCGTTGGCCTTGGGGTGGTTGAGCCAGTCGCGCAGGCGGTCGGGATGACTCTTGTATATCTTGCTGATAGCCACGTAGATGTTGAAGCATTCGTTGATTTCGTCTTGACGGTGCTTGGGCGTGAAGATGATGCGCACGGCCAGAATGTCGTAGATTTCATCAAACGACACATGCTTGTTCTGCATCTTGTTCCAAATGGAATAAGGACTCTTCACACGGGCCTTGATGGTGTATTCGATGCCCATCTTGTCAAGGGCTTCCTTGATGGGTTGGGTGAACTGGCTGAAGAGGGTGTCGCGTTGCGCCTGGGTGGACGCCAGCTTGCGCTCGATATTGGCATACTCTTCGGGATGGTCGTACTTGAAGCTCAGGTCTTCCAGTTCAGTCTTGATTTTGTTCAGTCCGAGACGGTTGGCCAGCGGTGCATAGATGTAGAGGGTCTCACCGGCAATCTTATATTGCTTGTTGGGCGGTTGCGAACTGAGTGTACGCATGTTGTGCAGACGGTCACAAATCTTGATGAGTATCACACGGATGTCGTCACTCATGGTGAGCAGCAACTTTTTGAAGTTTTCTGCCTGGGCCGAAGCGCGGTCACCGAAGATACCGCCCGAAATCTTGGTCAGGCCGTCCACGATTTGCGCTATCTTCGGGCCGAAGATATTCTCAATGTCCTCTACCGTGTAGTCGGTGTCTTCCACCACGTCGTGGAGCAGGGCCGAGCAGATGCTCGTGGAACCCAGGCCCATTTCCTCGCAGGCGATGCGGGCCACGGCAATGGGGTGCATGATATAAGGTACGCCCGACAAGCGGCGGACGCCTTTGTGCGCTTGGCGAGCAAAATTGAAGGCTTTGGTGATGATGTCCACCTTTTTGCGGTGGCGCGAAGCCAGATAAATGTCGAGCAACTCTTGGAAGGCCGTAGTGATCATCAGGTCGTCGGCAGCTTCTCTTTCCTTGTCCTTGATGGCTTGTTCGTCCATGTTCATGCTGAATGTATGATATATAAGGTGTGGTGTTTGGGCTAATGCAAAAACCCGACCGACAGCCTGTGTGGTGTCTTTCCACAACAGACAGTCGGCCGGGCATGGCCTTGGTTTATTTCACCTTGATTTTCTTTCCGGCACGGATCCCCGATCCGCTGATGCCGTTCAGTCGTTTGAGTTTCTTCACGGTGGTGTGGTTGCGTGCGGCAATCTCTGAAAGCGTGTCACCGCTCCTCACGGTCACGCTCTTGTTGCGTGCCGAGCGTTTCTTGCTGCGCTTGCCCCGGCTCTGGCGACTGCTACGCGAACTGCTGCTCCGGGTATAGGTTCGGGAGCTCCGAGTGTAGGTTGGTGTCTCGTCGTTCACCTCCACTTCGTCACGTTTGAGCAACAGTTCGTCGGCCTTGTAGCTGTATATCGAGTCTTCATTGTCGATGAACATGCCTATCAGTGAGGTGGGCAGGCGCACGGCCATCGGCTCGTTGAGCCCGTTGATCACATCGCGGCGGTATTGTGGATTGAGTGAGCGTAGCTCGTCCATGCCTATGTTGAGCACCTTGGCTATCTGCTGCAAGTGTACATCCTTGTCCACGACCACAGTGTCGGTCTTTGCCGGCAGCTCCGTGACCATCGGACAGATGTTATGGTCGCAGTAGTAGTTCATGATGTAGTTGGCTGCGATGAAGGCCGGCACGTAGCCCCGTGTCTCTTTGGGGAGATAAGGGTAGATGTTCCAGTAGTCGGCGTTGCCCTTGGCGCGGTGGATGGCCTGGTTCACCTTGTCGGGGCCGCAGTTGTAGGCGGCAATCACAAGATTCCAGTCATCGTAGATTTTGTAGAGGTCGCTCAGATAGTGGGCGGCGGCGTAGGAGGCTTTCACCGGGTCGCGACGCTCGTCTACAAGTGAATTGACTTTCAGGCCGTAGCGTTTGCCGGTGGCCAGCATGAACTGCCAAAGGCCGGTGGCCCCTACGCGGGAAACGGCTGTGGGGTTGAGTGCCGACTCAATGACGGGCAGGTATTTCAACTCCAAAGGCAGGTTATAAGTTTCCAGTGCCTGCTCGAAGATGGGCATGTAGAAGTTGGTGGCTCCCAGCATATAGCTCACGGAACGGCGAAGCCGGCCGCTGTATCGGTCGATAAACTGCCTCACCACATCGTTGTAAGGCATCTCAATGACAGTTGGCATACGCTTCAAGCGGTCTATGTACACCTCCTTGTCAAACACAGGATTGACATCGCGGTAGTGGCAGTTGGTGTCGGGTTGCAGGTAGTTCTTCGCATTATACTGGTGGAGCAGGCTGTCGAGTTCGTAGCTCATGCCTTCGGGAAGATCTATCACTTCCTGATTTCCTTGTGCATCGGTCACAGTGATTTCTTTGTCGTTGTCGGTCTGCGCCTGCATCGCGCACGCGCCACCGAATATCATTGCGACCATCAATAAACGGATTTTCTTCATTCTGTATTCCTTAACTTATATATGGTTTGAGTTTGGGTGTTGTTTAAAAGGTGAGGCTGCATTGCAGTCCCAGTGCCCCCGATTCCCATGGGTGGCTCATGGCCATATTGCTGTTGATGATGGCCGGTTGGATGTGCAGGCTGAGGTCTCTCGATATGTCGAAGTCGGAAAGGGAAGCATCGACGTAGGCATCAATGACCGAGAGTGCATAAACCCCGATGAGGGCAAATACGCTCATGTCGCGCCAGCGGCGGTAGCGGTCTTTCCGTTTGCGGAAGAGCTCTTGATAGCGTGTCCTGTTCGACTCGTCGATTTTGTTGCCTAAATGCAGAAACTGGTTGTAACTCTGCGTGGTCGGGTCGTTATCCATGATGTCCATATACGCCTGCGAGTAGTCATGATACATCATGTTGTTCCAAGCCATGGCATAGGCACAGCCTACAAAGCCCCCATAGAGTATGGGGAGTTTCCAGTATTTGCGATTGTATATCTGGCCTGCCCCGGGTAATACGAGCGACAGCCACATGGCCCGTTTGGTCTCCGGACGCCACGTTGTCCAGTCACGCTTGGTGCGTTCTGGCTTTTGGGGAGTCGTCGAAACGGTCCCGGACACGACCGGCTTGTCTGTCGGAAACGAGTCGGCAACGCTTTCGATATTGCCGGTAGAGACTTGTCCGACATGCTCTTGGGCCCACGTTCCGGACGCGGCAAGCAGCAATGCTGCAACGAGGCATAACCGTGATACTGTTCCTTTCACAACGAGAATCTTAGTCTTTCAGTTTGTCGAAAACATTCATGATGCGTTCCAGTTCAGCCTCGTTGGCAAAGGGAATGCTGATTTTGCCCTTGCCTTTGGAGGAACAGGTCATCTGAACCTTCGTGTTGAAAAAGCCCGAGAGGTGCTCTTTCAGCAGATTGAACTCTTCGGGCAACTGCGATTTGGCTGCAATCTTTTTCTTTCCGGCCTCTATGTCAATGCCGTTTTTGAGTTGCTGCACCAGCTCTTCCACTTTGCGCACGGAAAAACCGTTTTTCTGAATTTCCTTGAAGAGTTTGATTTGGAGTGACGGACTGTCGAGTGCCAACAGTGCCCGGGCATGTCCCATGTCTATTTCTTTCTTCTGGAGTGCCATCTGCACTTGTGCCGGCAGTTTCAACAGTCGCAGGTAGTTGGCTATGGCCGCACGGCTTTTGCCAACGCGTTCAGAGATCTTTTCCTGTGTCATGCCACTCTTCTCCAACAGATGCTCGTATGCTAAAGCTATTTCTATCGAGTTGAGATCTTCCCGTTGGATGTTCTCCACCAATGCCATTTCCATGACGTTTTCATCATCGATGGTGCGGATGTAGGCCGGAATGGCTTTTAGTCCGGCTAACTGTGAGGCCCTCCAACGGCGTTCGCCGGCAATGATCTGAAACCGGTTGTCGTCGGTCTGCCGTAGGGTGATGGGCTGGATGATACCTATTTGGCGTATGCTGTGGGCCAGTTCTTGCAATGCTTCCTCGTCAAACTCGCGGCGAGGCTGGTTGGGATTGGCCTCTATCCGGTCGATTGCCACCTCGTTGATGGTGCTGCTGCCCTGTGTACGCACTGTCTCGGTGGAGATGAGTGCATCAAGGCCCCGCCCGAGGGCGTTGCTTTTGGCGTTGGAATTGAATTTCTTGTGTACTGCCATCTGTCTTCGGATGAAGTTGTATTTATTGTGGAGTAGGGCGGGAGATAGTCGAAAATTGTTGCTGTCGATTTTCTTGTAGTGTCTTGTTCTGCCCCTGTCTTTTTCTATTGTCTGTTAGCTGTTCTTGTTGATGATCTCCTTTGCCAGTGCCAAGTGGTTTTTGGAACCTGTGGAGTCGGCGTCGTAGAGTATCACAGGTAAGCCGTGGCTTGGGCTCTCACTGAGTTTTACATTGCGCTGAATGACGGTCTTGAACACCAATTCTTGGAAATGCCGCTTCACCTCGTCATAAATTTGATTGGCCAGGCGCAGACGGCTGTCATACATGGTGAGCAAGAACCCTTCTATCTCAAGTTTCGGGTTGAGTTTGCTCTTGATGATGCGGATGGTGTTGAGCAGTTTGCTGATACCTTCCAAAGCAAAATACTCGCACTGTACGGGTATGATGACCGAGTCGGCAGCCGTGAGCGAATTGACCGTGATCAGGCCCAGCGAGGGCGAACAGTCTATCAGTATGTAATCATATTCGTCGCGTATCGGGGCCAAAAGATTCTTGATGACTTTCTCCCGATTCTCAAGGTTCAACATCTCGATTTCGGCCCCCACCAAGTCGATGTGGCTGGGGATGATGTCCAGTCCCTCTATGTCGGTGGTGTAGATTGCTTCGTGGACATCGGCATGGTCGATGATGCACTCGTAGAGCGAACAGTCCACCTCTTTGATGTCTACGCCCAAACCACTTGAGGCATTGGCCTGTGGGTCGGCATCAACAACAAGCACCGTTTTCTCAAGTGTGGCCAGAGATGCTGCCAAGTTGATGGTGGTGGTGGTCTTGCCCACACCGCCCTTTTGGTTAGCCAGAGCTATGATTTTTGCCATTGTCTTCTTCTTTCAAATACCAATATGTAGTTTGCAAAGTTACATATTTTATGCGAGAAACGCGCCGTTTACACCTTTTTTTAGTAATTTTGCATCGAAATCAAGATGAAAATGAAAAATTTTAAGAAACCTTTTATTCTTATATCCAACGACGACGGCTATCATGCCAATGGCATCAAGACGCTGGTACGCATCCTTTCCGGTGTGGCCGATCTTTTGGTTTGTGCCCCCGAAGCCGCTCGTTCGGGTTTTTCCTGTGCTTTTTCGGCCACCACGCCGCTGCGTCTCAAGCGCCGCCACAACATGGGAGATGTGGAAGTGTGGTCATGCAACGGCACACCGGTTGATTGTGTGAAGCTTGCGCTCGACCGTTTCTGTCGCAACCGTCGTCCTGATCTCATCATCGGCGGCATCAACCACGGTGACAATTCTTCGGTCAACAATCATTATTCGGGCACTTTAGGTGTAGCTAAAGAGGGATGTCTGAAATACATTCCGTCGATAGCCTTTTCCAGTTGCAACTACGATGAGGATGCCGACCTTTCACCGTTGTCCGACCATATCCTGTCGATAGTGATGAAAGTTTACAAAGACGGACTTCCTAAAGGTACTTGCCTGAATATCAACTTTCCCGTGCAACCACCTTTCAAGGGAGTGAAAATATGCCGTATGACATACGGTAGCTGGACCAATGAAGTGGTGGCAAGGCACCATCCGCGCGGCTATGACTATTATTGGATGGTGGGTGAATATGTCAATGACGAGCCTGAGGCGGAAGATACCGATCAATGGGCTGTGAATCATGGCTATGTGGCTATCACGCCTACGCGGATTGACGTCACCGACTATGACTTCGCAGAACAGTTGAAGAGCTGGGAGCTTTGATGGAATTCCCGTTTTTGGAGGGTTTTAGGGCAAGTGCCAATTTGTAATACTGAAGTTATGAGATACTATTTGATAGTAGGTGAAGCCAGTGGAGATCTTCATGCCAGTAGGCTAATGCGTTCGTTGAAAAATGCGGACGAATTGGCCGAGTTCCGCTTCTTTGGCGGTGATTTGATGGCTGCCGAGGGCGGTACGCTTGTCAAGCACTATCGCGATTTGGCCTATATGGGTTTTGTGCCTGTGTTGCTCCACTTGAACACGATATTCAAGAACATGGCTTTCTGTAAGCGCGACATAGTGGCTTGGAATCCCGATGTGGTAATTTTAGTGGATTATCCGGGATTCAATCTCAACATAGCCAAGTTTGTGCATGCCAAGACCCGCATTCCCGTCTATTACTACATCTCCCCCAAAATATGGGCTTGGAAGGAATGGCGCATCAAGCGTATCAAGCGCGATGTGCGGGAAATGTTTTCCATTCTGCCTTTTGAAGTTCCTTTTTATGAGGAAAAGCACAAGTTTCCCATCCATTATGTGGGCAATCCCACGGCTCAGGAAGTGGCCGAATTTCGTGCTTCCTATGACGAGACGCGTGAGGAGTTTTGTGCCGCCAACGGTCTTGATGCCGACCGTCCCGTTATTGCCCTGCTTGCCGGCAGTCGCAAGCAGGAAATCAAAGACAACCTACCGGCCATGATAGAGGCGGCCGAGAAGTTTGTCGACTATCAAATGGTGCTGGCCGGTGCACCCTCCATTGATGATGGATATTATGAGAGATTCATTAAGGGCACGCCTGTCAAACTGGTTAAAGACAGCACCTATCAACTCTTGAGCCACTCGTCGGCAGCACTGGTGACCAGTGGCACCGCCACGCTTGAGACTGCTCTATTCGACGTTCCGCAAGTGGTGTGCTATGAAACCCCCGTACCCAAGCTCATCCGGTTTGCTTTCAATCATATTATTAAGGTGAAATTCATCTCGTTGGTCAATCTCATTGCCGACCGTGAAGTCGTTCCGGAACTACTGGCCGACCGCTTCACCACCGATAATATCCTGTCTGCGCTGCGTCGCATTCTGCCGGGGGGGGCTGGTCGTGAGCAGATGTTAGCCGACTATCGGGAAGTACGACAGAAATTGGGCGACACCGTCGCTCCTGACAATGCCGCCCATATCATGGTTGATTTGTTGATAAACCGTTTTCTTTAGAGGTCGGTCTCTGTGTTATGCAGGGACGGCCTTTTTTGATTTTCCAGCTTTTCGTGTTTCGTCAAGGGGTGTATTGGCGCAAGGTGTTGCGCACCAACTGGCCCCACGGTTTGATGACTTCATCCTGCCAACCGCCTGTCGATGGGGCTTCGGGCAACAGCATGGAGCAGGTCTCGTCTTTATCGGAAATCGACCAGTTGACCCAACTAACCTTGTTTCTTTCCATCGTTTCCTGCCATTTCCGGTATTCTTCCCGGTCTAGCGGCCCGTCTCCGGAGGCTTCCATTCCCGCACATTCGCTCACAAATACCGGTAAGCCGCCTTTCACGGCAGTCTCCAATTTGCTGCGCAGTCCGTCTTTGTGGGTAGCGGCATAGAAATGGAACGTGTACATCACGTTGCTGACACCTTCGAGCGGACTCGCGGCCACGAGGTCGATGTCCTGATCCCAATGGGGGCATCCCATGAGAATGATATTGTCGGGATCGTACTTGCGTATCTCGGCAATAACCGTCCGGGCATACGTTTTCAAGCTTTCCCACGAGTCGTCTATGGGCTCGTTGTAGAGTTCGTAGATGATATTGGGATATTTGCCATATTTCCTGGCTATTTGTCCGAAGAAGTCTTTTGCTTCTTCGGTGTACATGTCGTGTGCGTGCCAGTCGATGATGACATAGAGGCCGTTCTTGATGGCCGACTTGATGACAGGGGTGATGCAGCTGATTGCAAATTGGGGATTCTCCAGATAGTTGTTGTCTATCTTCACTCCCATGGCGGCACGCACCACTGTGGCGTGCCAGTCGTCGGCCAGCCACTTCACCGCCTGCTTGTTGTAGAACCGTGGCCACAGGTTGTGCCAGCCCAAACTGACTCCCCGCAACACGACGGGCTGCCCCTTGTGATCGCACAACTGTGCGCCTTTCACTTGCAGTTGTCCCCATTGTTTTACCGGTTTTGTCGCCTGAATGGCCTGCAAAGACAGCATCAGCAGCAGCGAAAAGAAAAGCCTCTTCATCGTCTTATGGTTTGAAGTGTGAGACGTTATTTTGGATTGGTGGGCCCGAGTGGCTATGCGAATAGCTGTAGAGTGTAGAGATAGACCACCGCAGCCGGAATGGCCATGAGCGACGAGTCAAACCGGTCGAGCATACCGCCGTGTCCCGGCAATATGTTGCCGCTGTCCTTGATGCCCAATGTACGCTTGAACAAACTCTCCACGAGGTCTCCCCATGTCCCGAACACCACTACCACAAGCCCAAGGCCGAGCCACTGCCACAGTGGCATACCGGCCACAAGGCCATCCGTCTGCCCGACGTTGAGGAAGTAGATGATGGCTGCGGCTATCATTACAAACACCGCTCCTCCTATGCTTCCCTCCCAGCTTTTTCCCGGGCTGATGCGTGGGAAGAGTTTGTGCCTGCCCAAGAGCGAACCGCTGCAATAGGCTCCGGTGTCGTTGGTCCAAAGAAAGATGAACAGACTCAGCGGCAGCAGCCATTCAAAGGTCACGTTGCCATCAGGCGTGCTGCGGAAAGCCAGCACGTTGATCATCGAGAAGGGGAGGGCGATGTACATCTGGCTGAGCATGGTGTAGGCCCAGTTATTGATGGGATTGGTCTGTTTGAGATAAAGTTCGCTCACGAGCAGATAGACCACTGTGAGCAGATAGGGCACAAAAGCCGCCGAGGGCGTGAGTCCGCTGCAATAGCCTGCCACGGCCAGAAAGAAGTAAATGCCTGCTGCCGTCGATATGAAACGGTTCACGGCTACATTTTCCGATTGGTTCACCAAGCCGGTAAACTCCCATATTGTCAGCCCCGTGATGGCAGCAAAGAGCAGTATCATCACATCGGGGCGGAAAGAGATGCCCACCACCATGATGGCCACAAACACGGCACCCGTAATGGCCCGTATAATCAGGTTTTTCACTTTCTCACTCATGATGTGCAGTCTTTATTTATCCTCGTCGTTCTTTTCCTCGCTTTTCATTTTCTCATGTTCCTTGATGGCCGCCTGCACCTCGGGCAGATTCTTCACCGTCTCGTCGTCGGCTGCTGTCTCTTTGACAGTCTCCGAAGCCGACGGACTGTCACCGCCAGCCTGCGTTTCGTTCATGATTTCCTGACTGCGGCTCACCCACGGACGCTTGCCGAAGATATTCTCCACATCTTCCGCAAATATCACCTCACGCTTGATGAGCAGTTCGGCCAGTGCGTTGTGCCCCTCCTTGTGCTCGGTCAAGATGCGCTTGGCCCGCTCGTATTGTTCGTTGACCATCTTCAGCACTTCCTCATCAAGCAACTTGGCCGTCGACTCGGAGTAGGGACGCTGGAACTGATATTCGTTGTTGTTGTAATAGCAGATGTTGGGCAGCTTTTCGCTCATACCTGCGTAGGCAATCATACCGAAAGCACTCTTGGTGGCCCGTTCGAGATCGTTCATGGCTCCGGTGGAGATATGCCCCGTGAAAAGCTCTTCGGCGGCACGGCCTCCCATGAGCGAGCACATCTCGTCGAGCATCTGCTCCTTGGTCGTGATTTGCCGTTCCTCGGGCAGATACCATGCGGCCCCAAGGGCCTGCCCACGCGGCACGATGCTCACTTTGACGAGTGGGTTGGCATACCGGCAGAACCAACTGATGGTGGCGTGTCCGGCTTCGTGGAGGGCTATGGAGCGTTTCTCCTCGGCTGTCATCACCTTGGTTTTCTTTTCCAGTCCGCCGATGATGCGGTCCACGGCGTCAAGGAAGTCTTGTTTGGTCACGGCACTGCGGTCGTGGCGTGCGGCAATGAGAGCCGCCTCGTTGCACACGTTGGCTATGTCGGCCCCCGAGAATCCCGGTGTCTGGCGAGCCAGCAGGTCGATATCCACCGAGTCGTCCACCTTGACAGGTTTCAGATGCACTTGAAATATCTCTTTGCGCTCGTTAAGGTCGGGCAAGTCTACATGTATCTGGCGGTCGAAGCGGCCTGCACGCAGCAGAGCCGCGTCGAGCATGTCCACACGGTTGGTGGCCGCAAGGATGATCACACCGCTGTTGGTTCCGAAACCGTCCATCTCGGTGAGCAGGGCGTTGAGGGTGTTCTCCTGTTCGCTGTTGCCGTTCATCATCGAGTTCTTGGCACGGGCACGGCCCACAGCGTCAATTTCGTCGATGAAGATGATGCAGGGAGCTTTCTCTTTGGCTTGCCGGAACAGGTCGCGCACACGGCTTGCCCCCACACCCACAAACATCTCCACGAAGTCGGAACCGCTCATTGAGAAAAACGGTACTCCGGCTTCGCCCGCCACGGCCTTGGCCAGCAGGGTCTTACCGGTTCCCGGAGGGCCCACGAGCAGTGCGCCTTTGGGGATTTTTCCTCCGAGGTTGGTATATTTCTTCGGATTTTTCAGAAACTCCACGATTTCTTCGATCTCCTGTTTGGCTCCGGCCTGTCCGGCCACGTCTTTGAAGGTGATACCGAGGTCGTTACCCTTTTCATACATGCGGGCTTTCGACTTGCCCACACTGAACATACCGCCGCCGGCACCTCCGCCCACACGGCCTGACATCCACCAGAAGAAGGCCAGTATGAACACGAAAGGCAGTACCTGAATGAGTATGTTGACCAGTTCGTTGCCGCTCTTGTTCTCATAGCTGAAGTCTTTCAGCTTGCCGGCTTTCTGTTCGGCCGTGAGATATTTTTCCAGCTCGTCTACCGAACCGAATTCCACCTTTACGTATGGATTGGGCCCCAGTTCTTTAGCCGATCGCTGGAACACGTCGCGGGTGTTCTTGGAGTTGACAAACATCTTCAACGTGCTTTCGGTCTTGTTGACCACGACATTGGAGGCATAACCCTTTTGCACGTATTCCTTAAACTTGGTGTAGGTGGCATCCTGCGACGAACTGCCGGCCATGGAGTTGGCCGCGTTGGTATAGAACAGCACAATCAGTCCTACTAATATAATAAGGTAGAACCACCCCATGTTGCGGGGTGTCTTGGGTTGCCTGTTGTTGGGATTGTTGAAAGAGTTATTGTTCATTTCTTGTTTATTGGGTCTCGTTAGTCAATATCTGCTATTTTTGTCAGTGGAGCATCTTCCCAAAGATTCTCCAAATCATAGAAGGCCCTTGTCTCTGGTTGGAATATGTGTACCAGCACATCCACATAGTCGATGGCCACCCATTGGTCATTGCCCAGGCCGGCCACATTGACAGGTTTTTCGCCGGCTTTCTTGCGGGCGAAATCAGACACTGATTCTGCTATCGCCTCCACTTGGGCGGGAGAACTGCCCTGACAGATGACAAAGTAGTTGGCAATGCTGCCCTCTATCCCTCTGAGGTCTGCAATAACTATGCCAGAACCTTTTTTCTCCTGTATGCCTTCTGTGATAATATCAACTAATTGCTTTGTCTCTTCCATTAAATTCAGATTATGTTTGATGAAAAAAATCATTGTTTTTATGTTACAAAGGTACGCCTAAATATCCGAAAAACGCTAAAAAGCATCTTGAATTTCGCTTTTTTATGAAAAAACTCCCAATTTATTTTGGAGAATCGAAAAAATGCAGTAACTTTGCAAACACAATGGGGCTGGAGCCTTGTTGTAAAGACATTGGGATATGGTGTAATGGTAACACTACAGATTCTGGTCCTGTCATTCTTGGTTCGAGTCCGAGTATCCCAACGTAGATAAAAGGCAAGTGATTGATGTTCAATTACTTGCCTTTTTGCTTTTTTAGAATTGCCCGAAAGGTTTGCGACAGGCACCGGCGGAGTGGCCAAATATAGAAACTTTTTGCCATTTTTTTGCATTGTCCACTCACTCGGATTATTTGCTGATATTTCCCAACTGACAAGTGTTTGTTTTTTGGTGTGTAAATCCGATAAGAGAAAACTCCCCTTCTGCGGATGGCAAGTGAATGGAGGCCGTTTGCAAGAGGAGGAAACGGCCCTATAGTGTTTAACATACAGAGATTGTGAAAAAGCCTTACACTTGGTCGGACATGGAAAGTATAGTATTGGCCTTTCTATGGTTTGAAAAAACAGAAATCATGATTTTTTCTTGTTACCAAGCCCAAGCGACCATGCAAAAGAGCCACAGTCGAAAGGTCGTTTGGGCCGGATGAAAAACTGAAAAAGGCCATCTTGCAAGACCATTCGGACCGAATGACAATCACAGAAGGGAGAAAAAGCCCCCTTTCAGAGGCTGGAGCTAAAAAAAGAGGAACGCCACCACGCTCCTCTTGCTATTGCAAAGATACGAAAGAATAGGGGGAACTGCAAATTGGTAGAGAAAAAACATGACTTTTCTAAAGATTCAAATAAGTCGGAGTGTATTCCCCTATGTTTTGTGGGGACGATCATTGAAGGCTCGAAACAGAATAGCAATAGGGAAATCCTTTTCCACTCCCATAAACCTTATACAACAAAAAAATCCGAACGTTTCACAACGGTCGGAAATTTCCTTCCACTTCCCAAGAAAAAACTTGTGGGGGAAGTGTACGATTAATCTATCATTTTACTTTTCTAAGAACTGCCACAAAGGTAGAGGATTTCTTTTCTTTGGATGGGGTAAATTCTCTTTTTTCGGGTGGAAATTTTGTGGAAATCTCCGTATATAGACGATTTTACACTATTATGAGTAAATATTAACAGGTCTAATCTTTCTTTTCCCGATACTCCGAAGGCGTTACACCCATTTCCCTTTTAAACACTTTTGAGAAGTATTTCGGGTCGCTGAATCCCACACTGTAGGCTATCTGAGTCAGTGACTGGTCGGTGTCGTTGATGAGTTTTTGTGCCCGTAGCAGCCGGATGTGCCGCACGAAGTCGACCGGTGTCATGCCCACAGCCGTCTTGATTTTGGAGTAAAGCACACTGCGACTCATGCCCACGTTGACGGCTATGTCGTCTATCTTGAGATTTTGTTCTGCGATATGGTCGTCGATAAAATTGACAATCTGTTCGATGGTCGGGTCTATGTCTTCACGCTCATGTTCGTCACCGTCTACTGTTTCAACGTAGCTGTCTCCGATAGAGGAGACAGCAGAGGGCGTGTCGGTTCCGGCTGTCGGTTTGGTGCCACTTGTAGTGTTTTCGGCAGTTACAGTCAGAGTCTTTTGGTGGAGTATCTGTTCGAGTGCTTTCTGCTGGTACATCTTCTGGTGGGCCAGAATGTTCTCGATGCGCCCCTTGAGGTAGGCTGCCGAGAAAGGTTTGGTGATGTAGCCATGCACCCCCTCGCGGAGGCCCTGTTCCTGATCTTTCATAGAGGCACGGGCCGAGAGGATGATAATGGGCAGGTGGGAGATGTCTTTGTTCTGCTTAATGTGATGCACCATCGTGAGGCCGTCCATCACGGGCATGGAGACATCGGTGAGGATGAAGTCGGGCATCTCCCTAATAGCCATTTCGAGTCCTTCCTTTCCGTTCTCGGCCATGATGACATTGTAGTCACGGCCCAGAATGCTGTAAAGGAACGTGCGCAGGTCACTGTTGTCCTCCACCACGAGGATGGTCACCTCCTTGTCGGAATCGTATTCGGGCCGGCTGCCAAGGTCGAAGCCCTCTTTGATGTATTCTGCCGCATTGGCATCGTCGATGCCTTCGGCTACAGCAGGGTCCGTGGCCCCTTCACCGACGGAGAAGTGGCGGTTGTCGTAGCGTGACATGCGGTTGACAAGGGCGAGCATGTTCTGTACGTTGCGTACTACCATTTCGAGCAGCATGGTGCCCTTGTCGCTCAGTTGTTCTTCACGCAGCACTTCGGCCACCGGTCCGCCGATGAGCGTGAGTGGTGTGCGCAAACGGTGGGAAGCGTCGTTGAAAAATCTCGACTTCATTTCGCCCAGGTTGTGTTCCATGCGGGCTGCCTGTCGGTCGTTGTATATTTTCAATCCCAGCAAGATGAGTCCGCCCGCCAGCATGAACAGGAACAGATATCCCCAGATGCTTTCCCAGAAAGTGGGGCGGGCGTAGAGGGTGAGTGTGGCTTCGTTGTCGGCCCATACGCCGTGGGTGTTGGTGCCCTTGAGCAAGATGGTGGTGGTGCCTGCGGGTATGCGGTTGAAGTCGATGTTGTTGCGGCTTCCGATGACAATCCACTCGTCTTCTCTTCCCTTGATTTTGTAGGCATATTTCTTTTGATAGTCGCGCGAGTAGTCGAGGGCGGCAAAATAGATGGCTACATGGCGTTTGTCACTGGGTATTTCTATTCTGGAGGTATTGTTGAGGATGGGGCGCTTGCGGTTTTCCCCCGCATACTGCATGGCGGTGAAGACGATGCGTGGCTGGTATTGGGTCTTGGTGAGCTCGCGGGGAAGGAAGGTGATAAAACCCTTGGAGGTGCCTATGGTGACGTGGTCGGTCTCGGGATCGTGTAGGGGGCGTGCTTCGGTGAAAGTGGTGTTGCCATCGAAGTCGTTGGGGCCGAACACCTCCATGAGTCCTGTTGTAGGATTGTATTTGTCTATGCTGGCTTCACGCACCACCCACAGATTGCCTGCATTGTCTTCGGTGACGGCCTGCACGATGCCCTCTTCCGGGTCGAAAATCTTCTGATAGAGCAGTTTGAGGTTGTTGCGCAGCAGCTGTTTGCCTTCCACACGTTCGATACCTCCACCGAGACTGGCTACGTAGGTGTCGCCATCGGGGCGCACGCTGACGGCTATCACATCGTTGGCCAGCATTGAAGTGGAGTCTTTGTCAATGTGGTGGCTGGTGAAATATTTGAGCCGGCGGGGACTGGCGATATTGTCGGAGAAGGTGACCAGACCTCCCGTGGTGCCAAGCAGAATCTCACCGTTGCGGGTGGCGGTGAGCAGGCGGGTGCGGAGAAAGGCTTCGCCACGGGGCAGATTGAGTCCGTTGCGGATGCTGACAAACCGGATGCTGCCATTGGCCCCTTCCTGCGCATAGCAGGCCCCACCCCCGAAGGTACACACCCAGATGCGCCCGTGCCGGTCGGTCTGGATGTCGCGCACGTCGTCGGAGGGCAGCGAATGGCTGTCGGCGGCATCATAACGCAAGTGCAGGGGCCTTTTCCCCTCTTTTTCAAGCACGTAGAGTCCGTCGCCACTGGTGGCTATCCATAGGCGGTGGCGGGCATCTTCGAAGATGTCGTAGATGGCCTTGTCGGAAAAAGGCTGTTGGTGGGAGGTGATGCGCCCATTGCGGTCGAGGAATCCCAACTGCCGTCCATCCCGGTCGCTGATGAGTATCACGCCGTTGCCGAAACCGCTCCAACAGCGTCTCTTGTGATCGAGGGCAAGTGACCGGTTTTCTGATTCGCTCTCGGGAAGCCGGGTGTAGCGGAAGTTGTGATATTTGAAATTCACCTGTGTGAGCTCATGCAGTCCTGTGACCCATAGGATGCACTGGTCGCTGATGGCGTATTTGTCGATGAGCGGCACGTGTGACACGTTGTCTGCACCGTATGACACCAAGGGGTAGGGCACGAGTTTCCGCTCCGTCTCGTCGTAATAGCTGAAAGTGCCGCCCGACGGAATCATCCACACCGTGTTATGGTCATCTTCCATGATGAAGTGCTGTGTGCAGGTGGTGCGCAGCATGGGATCTTTGATGTCGGCCATGAGCCAACGGGTGGAGAAGTCGGTCGGATTGACGAGGGTGATGCCTCGGCCATCTGCAAACACCCAGATGCGTTTATGGCGGTCTATGTATATCTTTGTGGCCTCAGGCGAAGGCTGGTTGGGATGTTGTATGGAGAGGGTGCGCATGGCACGCGTTGCCTGATTGTAGGCCACGAGGCCCTTGTTGGTGGCGAGATAGAGGGTGTGCCCGTCGGTCTTGATGTCGTTGATGGTCTTCACCCCGACCGGCATGGCAATGGGATGGAGGCGGTCGTGCTCGTCGTATTCGGCCAGCCGGCCGTCAGCCGAACAGAGAAACACACTCTTGCCACTTTGGCACATCTGTCGCCACGCCACATTGCTGTTGAAGCGATGTCCGTAGACAAGCGTATTGCGGTCGGTGAATATCCACTCTCTGCCCAAACTGTCGGTCTCAATATTCGACACACGGGCACTGATGAGTCCCTGCTCGCCTTGACGAATGAGTTTGGGGCATTTGGATTGGGGGGATGGCAGGTCTGTTATGCGCACCACAAAACGGTTGTCCATGGAGGTGAGCCAAGTGTTTCCGTTCTTGAGGGTGAACACATCTCTCACGCGGATGTCTATGCCCAATTCCTTTTTGATGACTTCTCCGATATCCACAAATTCGCATAGGTGGGTATCGAAAATATAGGGCTTGTGGTCTATGGTAACGACCCACACGTCGCAGAGAATGTTGGGACGGATGAAGCTTATACGATTGGTAGACAGCAGATCGCGACTGTTGGGGGCATCGCGGAAGGTGGTGAATGTATAGCCGTCGTAGTAGGAGAGGCCGTTCCATGTGCCAAACCACATCAGTTTGTCAGGAGCCTGCTTGAGATCGGAAATGGTGTTGGCGGCAAGGCCGTCGAGAATGGAGAATTTGCGCACGTCACAGTAAGGCTGTGCCCATGACAGGAGAATACCGAGTGATAGTATAATGGAGGTTGTAATCCGATGCTGCAGCATGATGAGAATTTGGCATTTGAGAGTCACAAAGTTACTCATTTTCCATTAAAATGACAACTGTAATGGGCGAAAACCTATCGAGAAATAGGAATTTCCCTATCCATTTTAGACAAATTACCTTTTTCATGCAGATTATTTATACTACATTTGCAGCATCGGAAAGAGATAATGAATACAGTAAATAACAATTTAAAACGCATACGATTATGAAAAAGTTGACCGCGATTTTCGCAATGGCACTCATGTTGCCGATGTCGCTCTTGTTTGTGAGCTGTGACGAGGATGCAGAGGTGGCCTATCATCTCGACGGCGCGTGGAGGGGAAATATGTATGTGAAGACAGCCTATGGCGGACGGACATACACTGCCACTTATTCGGAGATAGAGTTTTATAGTGGTTACAATTCCGGTACGGGCGTTTGGGTGGACTATTACAGTGGTGCTCCTTACGACTACGTGGCCAACCACATCAGGTGGGCGGTAAGAGACGGGAATATCTATATCCACTTTGTGGAGGAGAATATCGATGCCATTATCTCCAACTACAGTCTGGGCACATACGATTTTTCCGGTCGTCTGGAGGTTAGAGACGGTGACTATGCCAACTTCCATCTTACCCACATCAGTTCACCGAACTGGAGCGACTACAGGTATGGTTGGGAGTATTGGAGCAAGCAGCAGACCTACTTTGACGGGACGAGAGCTTCGTCTACCCAGGAAATACCGGTACGTTTATTTGTCAAATAGAATTAGGAGGGAATCATGAACAAGATGAAAAAATATGTGGTTCTGCTCGCGATAGCGATTGTGCCACTGGCTTTCGCCTCGTGCGATGATGCCGATTGGTATGATGGAGATCCTTGGTGGTATAGCTACTACGGTGGAGGGTACAGTTGGGATAACAATTATTACAATAACGGCGGCTACTATAATGGCGGTGGCTATGAGAACAACGGTCTTACCACACTTGATGAAGCACAAGTGCTTGCGGGCGAATGGGATGGCAAGGTGGACTATACCAATGGCATTACGGGAGAGGTTTCGCAGTTCTATGCCAACATGACCTTTGTACAAAACAATTCGACGGCTATCAAGGGCACCGGCACTGAGAGGGACTATGATGGTAACGGAAATTCGCAGATATTGAGGTTTTCTTGGTATATCGACATCAATAATGGTGATATCCATATCCGTTACACGGACAGTAAGAACGAATTTGTCATGGATTATGGTTCTACCAATCGTGGCTTCTGGCTCAACGAGGCATCCGGAACATTTGGCGGCTATATGATGGGTACCAACAACAGAGATATGGTGTATATCGACCTCACCCGTGTGACGGCGGGTGCCAAGGCTACCCGGGCAGGTGTTGCAAGTGACTCTACAGCCACTACAATGACAGCTACTACCGGTAAAGAGCGTTTCTTCGGAAGCCGGAATGTGGTGAAGCCTCGCACCAGTGACACCAAGCACCAGCTCGTGAAACACTAAAGACACTTTTTAAATCTCGTGACAATAAGCAAAGCCGCACGTCTCAACTTTAGAGCGTGCGGCTTTTTGTTGTTATGACATCAGTTTGCTGTCATGCCGTCATCTTTAGTGTCAGCCGTAAAGTGTTGAGTGTCTTATGATTATAGGGATAGTGACAGCATGACGGCAAAATGGTGAAAAACAAATAACGTGTTTTATTTGTTGAATCCCCAAGCTTTCATCACATTTTCCGTCGCCAGACCTTCCACTCTGCTCTCTATGTCGTCGGGCAGATTGCAGAAGAAGTCAAGGCCTGTGAGCTGCTCCAGTTTGTCGATATTGACCACGTAGTTGGCCAGATTGTCGCGGCTGTGGTCTTCATCAAGATGCTCCACCCAAAAACCTATGGCCTTATAGCCCAATTTGTTTTTGGCCAGTAAGGCCATGAAGAAGTATCGGGGCACGATAAAGCCGCTTCTGGTGCGGGTCAATATCTGGTCGTTTCGGTCTATGGTGCCCCCCTTGCAAATGTAAAGGGTGTCGGTTTTGCTATCGGCAGCCAGCGTGCGCACTCGTGCTTCCAACTTCTGCCACACTCCTTCGTTAAGGTTTGGTACCTGCGGCATCATGTTAGTCATGTAGAAGGTCTGTTCATTGGCGTCTTTCGAATAGACACGGTCTTCCGATGCGCAGATATGCCCGCGTTGAAAATAGGAGTTGGTGACCGGATGATGGCTTCCACTGAACTCACCCCACACCGAGGGCTGCTCGTTAGCCGGCACTTTAGGATCACGCTGAAACGGGTCTCCTCCCCACTGAGTGCTTCCCCAGTTTTTGCGCGCCCAATTCTTGGCCCTGTTGCCGGCATAGATTTGGAAGCAAGTCCAGCGTTGTGCGCGTTTGGTGTGATCCCATTCAAGAGCGTAGGTCATGCCGTATGCAGAGGTTGAGTGTACAATCACCTCGCTTGTTCCGCCTTTCACTTTGGGAAATTCGAGTCGTAACACTTCTTGCGGAACACCTACTGTGACCATATTTTTATTGTTGTTGGCAGTGTCTCCGCCGCTTCCGGTGTTGTCGTCTCCTCCGCAGGCATAAATGCTGATGAGCAACGCTGCGATGGCGATAAAGAAAAGTCTGGTTTGTTTCATTTTGCTATGGATAAAAACAAAGAAGTGCGACCGACCGTATATGCAACTACGCCCGAACGCACTTCTAAAATGGGGATATATACTTGATAAAAAGGATATATGCTTACTTCTTCAACTTACCGTAGCGGTTCATGAAGCGGTCAACACGACCGGCCGTATCAACGAGCTTGCTCTTACCGGTGTAGAACGGGTGGGAAGTGCTGGAGATTTCTATCTTGAGCACAGGGTAAGTTTCGCCTTCAAATTCTACTGTCTCTGTGGTCTTGCATGTAGACTTTGAGAGGAACATATCGCCGTTGGACATATCCTTGAATACGACGGGACGATAGTTTTCGGGATGAATACCTTTTTTCATTTTGATCTAAATATTATTGTTATTAACTTCTTGTCACAACGTAACAGGGTGCAAAATTACAAAGAATTTTGCACCCTGCCAAATTATTGGGGATATTTTCTTGGTATCATCCTTTATTTATAGGTGATGATGATGCTCTTTACACGGAGCTGGATGCCACCCTTTGACTCGGTAAAGTCGTTGTTGATGACCACAGTTTTCCCGTTCAAGCCATTGAAGCTGATCTGGGTGTCGCTATCTTTGGTGATGGGAAACTTATTGGCTCCCACTTGTGCAAAGGCTTCATTATTGCCATTGTATTTCGTGGTAACACCATCCTTAGTGTAAGGATCAGATGTCATGATGACTATTTTGGCAATCTCCTTAGTGGCTGTCACGGTCAGTGTGTTTTGAGCGTACATGCGGACAGAAGCGTAGGTGCCATCGTAGTAAGCCGGTGCAGACTTGCCACTTCCTTGTGCAAACTCCAGTTTCGTCCCGTCTGTGCTGGTGAAGACTGTCAGCGGTTGGCCTTTGGTGAAGCCCATGCCTGTTGCATCTATAGTAATGGTCTTCTCTCCGGTTTGCGGTGTTTCTGGGGTTGTAGATCCGCCGTCGATAGAGATGATCTTGCTACCTTGGGCCACTTGGGGAGTGTTGCCTTTGTAGTTGACGAGTGTACCGAGGATGACTACTTTCTGACCCACCTTAATCTGGTCGGCAGAGGTGAACTTGGCACCATCCAGATACAGACCGCGGAATACGGAGAACTGGCCGGCTTCCTTGCCGTCGTCTGAAATGGCGTAGGTGGCATTGCCATACTGGGTATTTACATCTTTCACTGAAGAGACGATACCTGTAATGTACACATTCTCCACCTTTCCACTTTCATCAAGAGCTTTTGCGGCCTTTGCAGCTGCAGCCGCATTGAACGGAGAGGCCTGTGTGCCATCGCCCTTCGGCGTACCGGTCTCGCCACCGGTGTTGCCGCCTTCTTCAGTCTTGCCGTTGAGTGAGTAAAGATAGGTGGCACCCTTGCCGACTGTCTCAGGCTTATTGCCGTTGTAGTTGACAAACGGGCCGTAAACGACTACCTCGTCGCCAACCTTGATTTGCTCTTGTGAAGTAAACTTCTTGTTGCCCAAATAGAGGCTTTGGAAGATATAGAGTTGGTTGGTGGCAGTGCCGTCGTCGGAGATGTAATAGGTAGCATTGCCGTAGGTTGCTGTCTCCACACTGCTGATGGATGCAATCTTGCCTTTCACATACATCGGCTCTGTATTGACATTGGCAGCCTGTGCCTTGATTTTCCCTAAAGCAGCAGCCACATTGTATGGGTCTTCCTTTGTGCCCGAACCCTTGGCCTCGGGTAACGGCTTCACATCTTCTTTCTGCGGCAAGTTGTAAGGCATGGGTACATCTTCACAGCTTGTGAATGTCATGGCTGTCATAGCCAGTGCCACCATTGAATAAATAAGCTTTTTCATGTTTATTTCGATTTTTATTTTTGTTTCTGAATGTGTTAGTTGTTTGACGGACCATCATTTGATGGAAATAATCTTGTTGCCTTGTTCCACTTCCGGTGTCGTGTTATAGAGCTTCAGTTTGCCTACGATGGTCACTTTCTGCCCCACCTTGATTTGGTCTTCTGCCGTAAAGTCGGCTCCATTGAGATATTTCCCACGGAACACCATGAGCTGCTTGTCTGTCTTTCCATCGTCTGACAGGTAGTAGTCGGCATTTTTGTATTGAAGGGATATGCTCTTGATATCGGAGATAATACCTGTGATGTAGACTTCCTCGGTGGGATTGTGGGCCCCTTTGGCTATCAGACTCAGAGCTCTGGCTATATCGTAGGGAGACTCGATGGTGCCTTCACCTGTGCCGTCGATACCTTGATACTTGTTAGCGGTCTGCACATCGTCGGCCGAGAGCAGGGTGATCTGCCAAGTGTTGTTGTAACGGGTGAAGATGCCGGTGATGTTCTGCTTGCCCGAGGGCAGTTTGGCATTGGCAAAGTCGGCAAATGTACTTGTGCGCACAACGATGTTTCTGGAGTTGTATTCATTCAGTGCACGGTTGACACTGCCGCCCTGTACTGTGGCACTTCCATCTTTGGGGGCATAGACATTCTTGCCATTGGCATCCTGGAACGATACGTTCTTGATGGTCATCAGCCGGCCGGCATGTTTGGCTATATAGTCGGCATCCGACATTTTGGTCACGTCAAACTCTTCTCCGAGCGTCTCCTTATAGTTCAAGTCGATGTTGCCGACTTTTCCGTAGAGTGTGGACCATGTGAAGCGGTCTATTTTGCCCACCGACCCCTCGAAGAGCGTACCGAGCTGTGCCTGCTTGCCGTAGCCACCGATATAGAGTCCCTTGAGGTTGAGGAGAATCTGCTGACCTACGGGCAAATCGCCGTAGAGACCACCCTTACCGATGCGTACGAGTATACCGCCTGTCTTGTCCTGCAAGGATATCTGGTTGTAGAAATTGCCTTGTGCATCGTTGCCGGTGACAGTGGCGAGTATCTGTATGTCTTCGGTGATTTCCTTGTAGCTGTTACCATTGATGGCTGTGCTATATTCCTTGATTGTTTTCAGCGAGTCGATGGAGATAACATTGGTTTGCTTGATCTCCGGCTGCTTGCTTGCCGGTTCGGCATAGTCGCTACCCATGCAGGAAGCGAAGAGCACGCCGGTCATGGCCATGATGATATATTTAATCTTCTTCATGAGTGCAATGAATTAAAATCTGTAAGATACCTGGAACATACCGTTGGTACCGAATATGTAATACTTCTTAGGATTCTTGGAGAACTTGTAGGTGCGCTCCTTGTTGCGTTCACCGGCATCGGTGAAGGAAGCGTCAAGACGGCTTTGCTCATAGCCACCATTTACAATCGTCTGGTTGTTGAGAATGTTGGTCACCATGAGGTTGAAGTTGAGCTGTCCGTGCTTCAGGCGCACGCTCTTGCCGATGCTGCCGTCCAACATCCAACCACCGTGGCCCTTAGCCTGTCCGGGCACGACATAGTTGCCTTCGTTGTCGACATTGCCGTTGGCTCTCAGCACTTTGCCGTAGCGATAGATCGGCGAGTAGGAGAGGTAGATGCGGTCGTAGTAGTTGGCATTGAGGCTGGCAAACCAACCACCCTGGTGGAAGTCCAGACCGATGCTTCCTGCTGTGAGCGGAGTGCTGGCCTCACGCATGTTCTTATTATATACGATGTCCTGCTTCATCACAGCTGAAGTGGAATTCATGTAAGTCACCTGAGCGTTGTTGATGTTGCGTGCATCGCCCCATGTGCCGATGGTCTGGAGGTTGAGGAAGGAGGTCAGCTTGAAGTCAAGTCCGGCTTCCACACCATAATACTTCTTCTTGATGCCCGTCATGCTCACGTAGGTGAACGAGTTGTCGTAGTCGGAGAAGTAGTTCTGCCATTCGGTCACGTGGTCGAGGTAGCTGAAGTAGGCACTTACGTTGGCATGGAGCCATGAGGTTTGATACTGATAGCTGAAATCGCTGCTGAACACATGCTCATCACCCAGATTAAGCACATAGTCGTTGTTCACTTCCGGGGAGATGAAGGCCGTAGAAGCCATAGGTGGCCGCCACTCGTAGCCGGCACCAATCTTAAACACATGGCCGTGGCCTGCGTTGAGTGTGGCGCTACCTTTCGCGCCTCCCTCGCCGAAACGGGCCCTGCCGCTCTTGCCGTAGGAGTTGTCGGCAAACATACCATTGCGCATGTAGCCCTTGCGACGCATCTGTGTCTCTCCCAGTTTGCCGGCCATCATCAGCTGCCAGCGGCCTACATTGGCCGCGTAGTTGGCCCAAAGCAATCCTTTCTGCACAAGGAGGTCATAGTCGTAGCCGAACTTGTCTCCCTCGTAGACGAGTTTGCCCAAGCCGTTGGGGCCTGCGGTGTTGAGGTCATACTGTATGTAGGGATTGTCAGCGGCATAGTTCCCCAGTGCGTAGGTGTTGATGTTATGGAACGATTTGGCACCGAGCATGTCCTCCATCGTCTGGTAATGCCGACCGATGTTTTGTGCGAGCACCAGACCGCCGTTGAGCCTTGAATCTTTAGTGAGCTGAGTGGTCAGCGTAGATGCAAGGTTGAACATCAAGTTGTCGTTGTGCTTGGCCTGCACATAGTAGAGTGCGTCACCGCCAAGGATAGCATTCTGCCGGTTGGCCTCGTAGAGGTTGTCCCAGTTGATTTGTCGGTTGGCCTTGCTGGCGGTCCAGTAATTGTAGGCCGTCTGCCACAAGGCGATGCCCGATGCCGATGCTGATGTTCCCCACACGTCGACAAAGCTGCTTGGCATAGACTTCCAATAGTCAGGTTGCGGGTTTTCGGAATTGCTGTAGTTGAGTCTGGTGCTCTTGTACATGCTGTATTTTCCGAAGACCGTGGTGGTCAACTTCATGTCGTCGTTGATGTCCCAGTCCCATGTGAACAGGGCCGACGGAGCGAAGTCGTTGACTACGCGCGAATTGCGCTTGTGCCCGTTCTGGTAGCCCCAGTAGGGGTTGTACTGATAGTCGTTGGCCAGCCAATAGGCTTCATCGGTCGATGCGCCCTGTGTGGAACGCTCCGTGGGGTTGCCCCATGTGCTAAAAGCCAGACTGTGGCCGTTGTTCCATTTCTTCTGCACACCGAAATAGTAAGACAGCGCATTGTAGAAAGTGCCCTCCACATATCCGTGGTTGGCCCAGCGGTAGGTGAGTCCGGCAGCCACCGCCCAACCCTTGCTGTTGAAGCCCGAGGCGTATGTGTACATGCCGCGCAGAGTATAGTTGCGGTTGGCAGCACCTACCGAGACGTAATGGCCGGCCCCCATGCTTCCTGCACGCAGATCGTAGTTGTTGCTTCCGGCCATGCCGGGCATTGAAAAATTGTTGCTCTCAAAAGGAAGCGCAAAATCTACGTTGCGGGTAAATCTGTTCAGACCGCCAATGCCGGAATAGCGGAACTGTCCGGTCTCCATATCGTTCATCGGGGCTCCATTGATGTAGATGTCGTTATACTTCTGGTTGAAGGCACGATAGCGGAACCGTACCGGCGAGAAGAGATAGCCCACCTCCGACGCATACACATTGCTGTTGGAGTTCAGTATGGTGACGTTTTGCGACATGTTGTCGTCTTCGCCCAACTGTGCTTCAGTGAATGTGAAGGCATTCTCGTCCATGTTTTTGGCCACCTTTTGCTCGACATTGTTGGTTTGAGCAAGGGCCAAAGGAGCATAGCAGAGAGCGATCACTGCAATTTTTACCTTGTTTTGCATAGTTCGATGTTTAATTAATTTTTCACTTTCAGTGCAAAGTAACGAAATATATTTTGAAAAGGAAAGTTTTTTTGATTAAATTTTCGTGAAATTTGCGATTTATTCAGATTAAATAGCGATATTTGCAGAATGTTTCCCTACTTTTTTGGATGGCAGGGGGCGTGGACGAGAAAACAATTAGTTGATAACTATAAATTTTTGATATGAAAAAACCTTTATTGCTCATTGCTGCTTGTCTATTGATAAGCATGTCGGTTTCAGCCCAAAAGAAGTATTCGGGCTATGCCGTTGGATTCTACAACCAGGAAAATCTTTTTGACACATGCCATGATGCCGGTAAGAACGACTATGATTTTTTGCCTAATGGCAGCTACCATTGGGATGCCATGCGTTACACCAACAAGCTGAAGAACATGGCCCGGGCGCTTGCCGATATGGGCACGGACAAAGAGCCGTTGCGCAACACGGGATGTGCCGTTATCGGACTGAGCGAGGTGGAGAACAGTCGTGCGCTTGATGACCTTGTGGCCCAGCCTCAGTTACGCGCGCGTGGATATAAATATGTACACGTAGAGGGGCCCGACCGCCGAGGCGTGGACTGCGCCTTACTCTACAATCCTGCCCTTTTCACCGTGGAGACCGTGAAACTGGTGCCCTACGTGCAGGAACTCGCGAAAGACAGTGCCTACAAGACCCGCGGCTTCCTCACCGTGACCGGGCGTATGGCCGATGAACATGTGGCCTTCATCGTGTGCCACTGGCCCAGCCGTTTCAGCGGTCCGTTCTATCGGGAGAGTGCCGGCCGCCAGACCCGGGTGGTGAAAGATTCGCTGCTGCGTCTTGACAGCGAATGCAAGATATTCGTCATGGGCGACATGAATGACGACCCTGTGAACAAGAGTATGACCGAGGCCCTGGGAGCCAAGGCCGAGATAAGCGAAGTGGGAGAGGGCGAAATGTACAATCCGTGGTATAACCTGTTGGCCAAGCAGGGCATAGGTACCTTGAGCTATCGGGGCTCGTGGAACCTTTTCGACCAGATTGTGATGACTCCCAATCTGCTCAATCCTAAAGGCAGCAAAGACTTCTCGACCCTCAAGTTCTGGCAAAACCAAATCGTGCGCCGTGACTATCTGCTCCAGCAGGAGGGCCCCTACAAGGGCAGTCCCAAGCGCACCACGGCCGGCGGTGTGTGGCTCAACGGCTACAGCGACCATCTGCCCGTGGTGGTCTATCTGTTGAAGGAGCAGAAGTAATGGAGATAGAGACGCATCCTTTCGAGCCGTGGTTGCCTGCCAACGCGCGTCTGCTCATGCTGGGCACGTTTCCGCCGGCTCCCCACCGTTGGTGTATGCCATGGTATTACCCCAACTTTCAGAACGATATGTGGCGCATTTTCGGCATCTGCTTCTTCGGCGACAAGCTCCATTTTGTGGACGAAGCGCACAAGACCTATCGGCTGGAGGCACTCAAGACCTTTCTGAAAGAGAAGGGAGTGGCCATCTTTGACACGGCACTGCGCATTAGGCGCACTAAAAACAACGCCTCCGACAAAGACCTCGATATCGTGGAGCCGGCCGATCTTGACGGCATGTTGCGCCGTTTGCCTCAATGCCGGGCCGTATTGGCTGCCGGGCAGTTGGCCACCAAGGTGTTTACCGACCACTACGGCATCAAGGCCAAAGGCCTCAAGATGGGCGGCTATGTGGAGTTCGGCTTCGAAGGGCGCACACTGCGTCTCTACCGTCTGCCCAGCAGCAGCCGTGCCTATCCTATGGCTGTGGAGAAAAAGGCGGAATATTACCATCGCATGTTTGAAGACATACTTTAGCCATCATGTCTCCGCAAGGGCTTTCCACTGGTGGGCCATGCGGAGACATTTGCATTGTGACAACTCTTTAACCCAACTTATATGGATGATAAAATCACTATCATAGGCATTGCCGGAGGTACCGGCTCCGGCAAGTCTACCGTGGTCAGGAAAATCGTGGAGACCCTCCCGCCGCACTTTGTGGCTGTAGTGCCACTCGACTCCTATTACAACGACACGACCCACATGACCGAGGAGGAGCGTCATGCCATCAATTTCGACCATCCCGACGCTTTCGACTGGAAACTGCTTCATAGGCAAATCAACGACTTGCGGGAGGGGCGGGCCATCGAGCAACCCACCTATTCCTACATACAGTGCAACCGTCTCCCGGAAACCATCCATGTGGAACCGAAGCCTGTTATCATCATCGAGGGCATCATGACACTGCTCAACAAGAAGTTGCGCGATCTCATGGATCTCCGGATATTTGTCGATTGCGACCCCGACGAGCGGCTCATTCGCAACATTCAGCGCGACACCATCGACCGCGGGCGCACCGTGTCTATGGTCGTAGAACGTTATTTGGAGGTGCTCAAGCCCATGCACGAGCAGTTCATCGAGCCCACCAAGCGTTATGCCGACATCATCATTCCGCAGGGGGGCGAGAACGCCAAGGGTATCGGCATTCTCTGCAAATACATCGAAGGCCTTGTGCCGAAGGAATAAGAAAGTGTAAGCATATTTCCTTTTCGATTTGCATTCGGAGGAAAAAAGTGTTATCTTTGCATGAGCAAGGGAAGTGTGGGAGCACTTCCCTTTTTCTTGATTCCAATCCACCAATAGTCCCCTAACCCCCTAAAGGGGGCTTTTCCACCCTGATATGGAGTGTCATTCGGCCAAAATAGCACTGCAAAAGGGCCCGTTCTGCGTTCTTGTTCGGCCCGAATGAGCTTTCAAGTGTGGCTTTTTTGCAACATCGTGTGGCCCGAACGACATTCCTTTTTCATTTTTCTTGGCGGACGAATCGGTTGTAAAGTCTTGTCCGGACAATCGCTCTAATTCTTCAAGTAATGTTTTTTCGCAATCCGGCTAAGTTTCTTGCTATAGGTGGTGAGTTGTAAGTTTTTCTGCCCGTTCTTCTTTCCCGTCTACGAATTTATATTTCTGAAAAATCATTCTGCACAAAAATAATTCTTTTCGAGAATAATACCGAATTTTCGAACTGTTATTTCGTGTTTCCCTGCATATCGGTATGTTCGTTGTCATCCGCACTATGCGTGCGGACTACCCCATTATGCCGACACCCCCCTCATCCGGCTTCTGACCGGATGAGGGGGGTGTCGGCATAATAAGGAGATGCACCATGCCCTCCTCTTATGAGAAAATGTGGCTTCCCTGTTACTCTTCTGAAGCAGACGATTCACTGCTTTCTCCCGTGAGGCACTCCCCTCCTTCGGAGGGGCCGGGAACGGCTTCATACTTTCGTCGCTCGTTGTGTATCTTGATGGCATTGACACATTCCACGATGCCGTATATCAGCATACACCATCCGATGATGAAAAGCATGGTGGAGATGGGGTCGATGCGCTTTACGATGACAAACAGGCCGGCCAGCAGAAGGAGGGAAGGCATAATCCAATAGCCCGCTCCCACATGCCCAATCTTGCGGGCAAGGCTGAGATTCACAAACTGGTTGATGGCACCGAGGATGAGGATGGCAGCGAGAATGTACATCAGCCCATAGAAAAATGTGCCGGGCATCAGCGCCAATATCACACCCAAGATAAGGCTTCCCAGTCCCACGATGGGGAAATTGGGCCGCAGCCCGGTGAGTTGGTTGCCTTGGGCATCGTAGACCACTGTGTCGCCCGCCCGCTTCTTTTGGCTGTAGTAGACGGTGCAGGAGATGACTCCCGAGAGAAAAAACAAAACACCGATGAGGATGGTGAGCCAGGTGGCTGTCTCCTCGCGGTATCTGATGAGCAGTGTGCCCACGATGATGGCGATGATGGCACGGAAAAAGGAACTTTGTAATACTTTCATATCGATGATGATTTTTTGCAAAAGTAATCTGAGTGATCGCAAGGAAAATTTGTTTTCAAATTGCCGAATGCAGTTCACTTTCTGCAAAGTTACGAAAAAAGTCTATGCGGTCTATGCTCTTGTCTCGTCTTTTTTGTATTTTTGTGCACAAAAAGTAAGGAAATGACTGTATTATATCTCGTTCGTCACGGCGAAACGGTGGCCAATGCGGCACAGATACTCCAAGGGCAGACGCAGGGTGAGCTCAACGCCAAGGGCATAGAACAAGCCGAGGAGGTGAGGGACAAAATGCGCAGTGAGCGGTTTGACGCCTTTGTGGCGAGTGACCTTCGCCGCTCTGTGCGGACTTGCGAAATCATCGCCGAGCCGCACCATCAGCCTGTTGTCACCACCCGGCTGTTGCGCGAGCGTGACTGGGGTGACTTTACCGGCAAGTTCATCCCCGACCTGCGGGGGGTGAGTCCGTGGCCTGCCAATGTGGAAACGCTCGAGGCCATCAAGGCCCGTGCCGATTGCTTTATAGCGTGGCTACGCGCTGAGTATGCCGATCGGCGCGTGCTGGCCGTGGGACACGGCATCATCAATAAGGCCATTCAGAGCGTCTACTATGACAAACCTATGGGCGAAGTGCCAAAGATGGGCAATGCCGAGGTGAGAATATTGAACTTATAGGCCTTTTCAAGAGATTGCAAAACAGAGGGGGAGATTTCCGCATCGGAAATCTCCCCCCGTTCATAACTCTCTAAAGTGTTATCCTAAATCTTTTGATAATTCATTATATTTATATTAACTTGACAGGTTCGTCTTTGTGTTGTTTATCTGTGTCCGCCGAAAGGGCTGCCTCCATTGCTCGAACCGGTGCTGCCTCCGCCAAACTGCCGGCTTGTGCCGCCAAAGGAGCGTGTGCCCGGTGAAGGACTCGGAGTGGAGCGTGGAGTGAATGTCTGATTTGGAGTAGTGCTTGGGCGTGAACTGTTGCCAAAAGAGCGTATGCCCGGATTGCCGTTGGTCACTGTGGTGCGGGTAGAGCTCTGCCGGTCTATGGAACCGTCGACGAAGGAGCGGCGCGGGCTGCCCGGCATGTTGCCGAATGAGCGGCCTTCCCCCTGATGGGTGCCATTGCCGAATGAGCGGTTACCGTTATATCCAGAGGTGTTTCCGAATGAGCGGTTGCTTGGGAACGAGTTGCGACTTTGGTTTCCGAACGAGCGGTTGCCCATGTTCTGTTGTGCGGCGGGTCGGTTTTGGTTGCCAAATGAGCGGTTGCCCACATTGTTATAGCCGTTGCCACGGTTGCCGAATGTGATGCCTCTGCCATAGTCGCCACGGTTGAAGCCGTCTCTCATCCCGAACCTGCGGTCTTCTCCCGGTCGTGGTCCGCCCCATGAGCGTCCGTGATACCACGAACTCCCGCCGTTCATCCGCCAGCTGTGATTGCCACGATAGTATGCGTAGAAATCCGGCCGACCGTAAAAGAAGTAGTCGCGATGTGGATAGCGGGCATAAATGCCAAAGTGCCAGTAGCCTGCATCCCAATAGAGCGGGCGGTAGAAGTAGTTGGCGGCGCAGTAGGCCCTGTATTGCCAGTCAAGCAGTATGTAGCTCAGGTCGAGGTTGCGCTGTTGCCAGTAGAGGCCGTAGAGGTCGTTGTAATCGTCGATGCTCATCAAGTAGTCGAGGTTTATCTCGTAGGCGGCCTCGTATTGGTCGTCGGTCAAATTCAGCTCATACGCCATCTTGTCCGTGAGGAAAAGAGCTTGTTCACGTGCCTGCTCGTAACTCATGGCGCGAGCCGAGACTGTTATGCAAAACAGTGCTGCAAAGGCAATTATTAGCTTCTTCATATCCGTATGCTTTAAATTGTAGATTTTATCTTCCGTGTGAGCCGGTCGCAAGCTCAATTCTTCAAGCCGTGCCCCCTTGTTCACGTTGCAAAGATAGGGCTAAATGCCGACCGGCCAAAAGGATTTTCCCTAAAGCGGGAGGGGAAAATCCCTAAACCTCTGTTTCCTCCATATCTTCTTTGTGGTGGATGAGGCTTGGCTGATCTTGGTTTGGGAGTTAATAATGCCCTGTACAATGATATGTTAATGAGAATTAAATGGATGATGTCTTCCATCATCTTTTTAAATAATTATCGTAGATTTGTAGCACAGACAATGTCGTGACGGAAAATTAAACTGATGAAGTGAATATAATAAAAACTAAACTTAGATTAAACAAAAAACAAGTGGATCGATGAAAAGAAAACTTTTGATGGCACTGTTGATGCTCTTCACGTTGGGCGTCACAGCACAGGAGAGTGTCTATGGCTTCAAGGCGAAAGACAGTGAAGGGCGCGAGGTGTCGTTGGATCAGTATCAGGGTAAGGTGCTTCTGATTGTGAATACCGCCACCAAGTGTGGTTTTACTCCACAATACAAAGAGCTTGAAACGCTCTATGAGAAGTATCGCGGTGAAGGATTAGAGATACTCGACTTCCCCTGCAACCAGTTTGGCGGGCAGGCTCCGGGCGGTATGGCTGAAATCAGACAGTTCTGCACTTCTAACTTCGATACCCAATTTCCGCAGTTTGAGAAAGTAGAGGTCAACGGCCCTGACGAACTGCCACTCTTTGCCTATCTCAAGCAGCAACAGGGATTCGTGGGATTCGGCTCCGGCGTGAAGGCGAAATTCATGGATGGGATGCTCATAAAGCAGGATCCCGACTATGCCGCCAAGTCGGACATTAAGTGGAACTTCACCAAGTTTCTTGTCGATCGCAAGGGATGTGTCGTAGCCCGTTTCGAACCCACACATGACATGGCGGAAGTGGACAAGGCCGTGGCCCGGCTTTTGAAGAAACAAGACGGCCGATGAAAAAGATGCTTATTCGTGTCAAGGCCTGGCTCGGCAGCTTGTCTTTTCGCACGGGGGTGCTGGTCTTGCTCGCGTGCGTACCCTTCTATATATTGTCTTTCGCACAAATGGCCCTGCCCATTAGCACCGGCCTCAAGGGCACTTTGTGGGTGATGCTCTTCGGGCTGGCCAAGACTTTCCAGTATGGTGGGCTCACCATTCTTGGTGTGGAAGGCGTGAGGCGATTGAAAAGGGTTTTCCGGAAAGAATAAACTGTGTGGCAAGTCCCCCATTTGCAGACACCCGAATAGCGGCCGGGTGCCATGGTGGAAAGACCGTGGTGTCTGGCCTGTATTTGTTTGTGCGGGGGCGGTGCGTTTGTGAAACGTGGGAGAGAAATATGGACAATGGGGTAATAAAGCGATGAAAAAGGCGTTATTACAATATTATTGATCATTATGACTAAGTTTACTCATGCTTTCTGTGCCTTAGCATTTACGGCCATTCCCTTTTCGGCCGGTGCGCAATATGCCTGGCAGGAAGGAGCTGAATCGGAGAAACTGAATCTTGGACACGACATTCATTATCGGGTGGAAACTCAAAGTTCGTTTTCCCATGGAAAGACACCTTTATGGTTGAATGCCAATAGGTACGGACTCAGTTCGCTCGACAGGAGCAACGGCTATCTGCGAGGCTCACTGATTCGTCCGCTCCGCACCGACTCGACCCGTCGCTGGGGTGTGGGCTATGGGGTGGATGTCGCCGTGCCGGTCCATTATACGAGTAAGGTGGTGGTGCAGCAGGCCTTCGTGGAGGGGCGTTGGTTGCATGGCGTGTTGACGGTGGGGAGCAAAGAATATCCCATGGAACTGAAAAACCAACAGCTTAGCAGTGGTTCACAAGCGTTGGGCATCAATGCCCGTCCCGTGCCGCAGGCGCGTTTGGCTCTGCCCGAGTATTGGACACTGCCCATCTTCGGCCGCTGGTTCCATCTCAAGGGTCATATAGCCTATGGCATGATGACTGATGACAACTGGCAGCACGATTTTACCCACCGTCAGTCCAAATATGCCGATAATATGCGCTATCACAGCAAGGCCGGTTATTTGAAGATAGGCAGCGAGGAACGCTTCTGTCCTTGGTCGCTGGAACTGGGGTTGGAGATGGCTGCCGAATTTGGAGGGACAAGTCATAAGTTGGTGGAAGGCAAAATGGTTGCCACCAAAGCCAATGGCGGATTTAAAGGGATGTGGCATGCCTTTTTGCCCGGTGGGCAGGATGCTTCCGACGGGCAATATGGTAACATCGAGGGCAACCAACTGGGCAGTTGGGTGGCCCGAATCAATTATGATACCGATTCATGGGCGTTGCGGCTTTATGCCGATCATTTCTTTGAAGACCATTCTGCCTTGCTCCATCTCGACTATGACGGCTATGGAAGCGGAGAGGAATACAATGTGAAGAAAGACCGCCGTTTCTATCTCTACAAGCTGAAAGACTTCATGCTCGGCACAGAGCTGAACATCAAGTATGGGCGTTGGCTTCGCAACATGGTATTTGAATACATCCATACGAAATTTCAGAGCGGCCCTTACAATCATGACCACACCAAAAACATCCCCGACCATGTGGCAGGTATGGACAATTACTATAACCATGCCAACTATCCCGGATGGCAGCATTGGGGACAAGTGATGGGTAATCCGCTTTATCGATCTCCTATCTACAATACCAATGAGCAGATTGAGGTGGAAGACAATCGCTTTATGGCTTTCCATTTAGGATTTGACGGCCGACCGGCTGACCGGATTGCCTACCGTGTTTTGGCTACCTATCAGGAGGGGTGGGGCACATACGCCATACCTTATACGCAAAAACACCACAATGTGAGCTTTCTGTTGGAGGCAGCTTATCACTTCAAGCATAATTGGAATGTGAAAGGAGCATACGCCATGGATTTTGGTCATATTCTTGGAAGCAATGCCGGTTTTCAATTAACAGTGTCGAAGAGTGGTATCTTAAAGTTTTAGAGAGATGAAAGTGAAAATGAAATATGTCTATAAGTTACAGCTCGTGTTGCTGTTGGTGGCCTCTTTGATGACGATGACCGGTTGCGAACTTGAAACATCTGACAACGGGAAACTCGATGGCTATTGGCATTTGGTGGCGGTCGATACACTCAGCACGGGCGGTAGAGCGGAGTTGGGGCAGAAACGTTTGTTTTGGGCTGTGCAGCATAAATTGATTCGTTTGCAAAATGCGGATTATACTTCCGATAGCTTTTATCTGCGGTTTTCTCAAACGGGCGATAGTCTTAAAGTGTTCAGTCCTTATGCTGATCATGGACACGAGGATATGAAAGATGGTGGAGACATCCCGGTGACGGATGCTGCTGTGTTGTCCATGTTTGGAGTATCCGGTTTGGAAGATTCTTTCTTGAAAGAGAGTCTGAATGGTTCCCGCATGATACTCAAATCCAAAACGTATCGTCTGTATTTTAAAAGATTCTGAAATAGCGTTTTGGAGAAAGATAAAAAACAAAAGGTTGGCAACCCGTATGTCGGGATACCAACCTTTTTGTTTTTAGGAGCTGAACTTTCGCAAGTTCAGTAGGAGTTAATGGAGAAGTTCCTTGAGCGATAGCGAAAAAAGGAGTGAAAGGGAGTTAAGACAATAGTCCTTCTTCCTAATGCAATGAAGCAGTCAATCAATAAGGCTGTTGTCTTAACTTCTAACGAGCGAAGCGAGTGCTAACTCCCTTTAACTCCTTTAACTCCTAAAGTTGAGCTTGCGAAACTTAAATTAGGAGTCTTATTGCCTCTATGAAATCATGAGCTGTAAATTTTGTTGTCAGAACACTTTGCCAAACAGGATATTGATAAAGGTCTTGACCAATATCTTGGCATCAAACCACCATGAGCGGTGTTCAAGGTAGTATAGATCCAAATCCAAGCGTCTCAGCATCTTCTCCATGGTGTCGGTATAGCCGTTGTATAATGTGGCGTATGAGGTCACCCCCGGCCGAATCTGATAAAGGAACTGATAGCGGGAATCTTCTTTGATGATTTGGTCAATATAGAATTTGCGCTCCGGGCGTGGTCCGATAAAAGACATGTCGCCCCTGAATACATTCCACAGTTGGGGAAGCTCATCGAGATGATGGTCGCGCAGGAAGCGGCCAATCTTTGTCATCCGGTGGTCTTTCTTGTGTCCGAAGAGTTGTGGGCCGTGTTTCTCTGCATCCATTTTCATGCTGCGGAATTTATAAATCGTAAACGGTCTGCCAAACCGTCCTATACGCTCTTGCTTGAAAATAGCCGGCCCTCCGTCTTCCCGTTTCACCATGATATAGCAGATAAGAAAAAGGGGGGAGAAAATCACAAGGCATATCCCTGCAACTAAAAAATCGAAAATACGTTTGATATTCCTTTCAAACTCATTCATTCCGTCGGCAATAAACCGCGGATTATCTTTATCGTCATTCCATTTAATATAAGGGGGAATCTTTTGATTCATATCTGATTTTTTATTTATAACGGCTATGTAGATGCTTTATTATTTAAAATTCGGAATAGGGGCTATATAACAAGTAGAGAGGGGGCATAAATGGTTATTCAGTGCAGGGGAGGCCATAAAGAATATATTAGAATTTATTATTCTAACAATGTGTGCTATAATAAAAGTAAGTGTTGAGTGTTCTTGTATTTGAAGACTAACTAAAATGGTCTTTTTTCATAGATTGTGCGGTATAGATTATAGTAATTTTCAATCATCTTTTGAGCCGTAAATTTTTGATTATATAGCATTAATGAATGTTGGGAAAAATCATTGTAGATTTTTGGATCATCCAATACATATTTTATTTTCTCAACAAATAAATCAGCTTTATTTTTTAACGTATATCCATTATACCCTTCCATAACGATTTCAGAAGTACCTCCGACCTTAGATGCAAAGATTGGTTTTCCGTAGCTCATAGCCTCCAAGATGACCATGGGCAGCCCTTCGTAGTCACTTGCAAGCATAAAAGCATCTATTTCTTGACAATATCTACTTGCTTGAGGAATATTGCCCATAAAAAAGACATTGTTTGGATGCTCATTGACATCAAATTGGTTTCCAATCCAGATAAAGGCATAATTAGGAAGCATACTAGCTGTTTCCATGAAAATATCAGGTCGTTTTGGCTGAGTTAGTCGTGCTATACAAAGGATCTTTTTAGTATAGCTATTTACTTCTGTTGAAAATACGATGTCTTTTTTATTGATAGTCTTTGGTCGTTCAACCCCATTATAAATAAGTGATAGTCCGTGAGTAATACCTTCATTACGCAGGTTGTCTACATCATATTGACTAACTCCAACGATAGCCTGACAACGTGTTTGCATAATTTTCTCAATAGGAAGCATTCTTCTGAATGCAATTCTTATTGAGTCAAAACCATGTACCGTATAGACGATTTTGCATTTTGGAAAAGCCAATCGTCCAAGTATTCCGGCTTTTGAAGAGTGAAGATGAATAATATCCGGATTATATTGATGATAGATTTTATGAAGGAAGAAAGTGGCTTTTATATCATTTATAATAGAAATTGAGCGTTTGAGATAAGGACAATTTATTTTGATGGCCTTATCACTAATTACTTCCCACATTTTTCCGTTTCCCTCACCACCTACGACTATAACTTCGTGATTTTGGACAAGTGAATTCACTAATGTTGTAAGAACGCTTTGTGCTCCCCCAAGTTCTGATTTGGTGATAATTTGAAGAATTCTCATAAATATGCTTGTCTTTTATAGCCCCATAAGAGTTATGCTCTTTTTAATCTGATTTTCTTTTTTAAATCTGGATCAATTATATCCAATAACTGTTTTATTTTATCAAAGCACACCAAATAGGTCCAATAGAGTTCAGCTTGGAATTTGTTGGAGCCATTCTTGATAAGGAAATGCATATATTCTTTTCTTTTTTTTGTAAAAGGGTCACTGGTGGTGCCACCTAATCGAAACATCACCAGATCGCAATTAATGTATTTAAATTCTGCCCCTTGTTGAAACATTCGTGTCAGAAGATCTAAATCCATAATATAGTGGAGGGTTGTATCATAAATACCAAATTTATGATAAGCTTTTTGGGTAATAAAACTACTTTCATGAGTTACATGGATAGAAAAAGGTCGCTTAGGAAAGGTCATTGATGGTTTCTCCCTAAATTTAGCATTGGAAATATCGTTCCAAATGATTTCGTTTCCCCTGTATATATCGGTTTTTTCATCATAGTTTTTTGCGACCACACTTAATGCACCCGGAAGTAATATATCATCGGAATTAATGATGCCTATTATATCACCTGTGCATAGTCTGATACCCTTATTGAAAGCATCACTGATGCCTTTATCTGGTTCGGTAATGATTGTAGTTATCTTATCTTGATATTTGTTAATGATATCAAGTGTACCGTCTGTAGAGGCTCCATCAATAATTATATATTCATAATTGTCATAATTTTGAGTGGTTACACTAAGTATAGTGTCTTCTATGTGTTTTTTACTATTATAAGAAATCGTGATGAGCGAAATCTTAGGGTTGAGATTCTTCATACTAAATTAAGAAAATTACAGATTTGGAAACGAATGTAGGTTCGCCAATCCGAAGCCATATAATGTTTGTCAAAGGCAACGGATAGGCGTTCTTTTATATTTCTATCTTGTTTAGCTATTTTCCCAGCAATAATTCTATTTTCTTTTGTCATATTCTCAGAGTATCCTCTGAGGATTTCTTGAGCCATTCTTGATCTTAGATGTTCGCATTGGGTAAGACGCCTTAGCCTTCTTTTCCATTCAGTAAGGGCATTATATCCCTGTCCGATAACATTTTTATCATGTTGGCGATAAAGAATTTGTGGTATCGCATCGAAGTGGATATCGGCTCCGACAGCTTGTGCTACATCATAAAGCCATACATCATGCATTGGCAAGTATTGGGGCTGATAGCGGATAATTATATCACGAAGAAGCTGGTTTATAACGATAGTGCATCCACCAACAAATTGATATATTAATGCTTCTCCGAAGGTGAGCAGAGGATGTATTTCTATGCTTGGTAAGAGCTTTAAGTCTTTATCGGCAAGTTGTGTTTGACAAAAATATAGCGCAGGAGTATTTGTACTCAATTTTAATCTTTTGATGGCTTGATTCAGTTTTGTCGGTTTCCAATAATCATCCTGATCGCTGAAAGCATAGTAATCTGCTTGGGGAGCATCTTTTAGCAACTGCATGAAGCTTCTGGCAGGTTTTAGATTCTTACCAGTATAGAAATTCAGTAATCCTGCCTCTTGGTATTCTTGCAAAATTTGTAGTGTGCCGTCCGTAGAACCGTCATCCCTTACAAATAATTTGATGTTAACTTCTTGTTGGTGGAGGATAGAGTCTATTTGTTCTCTTATATATCGTTCCCCGTTATATGAGGACATTAGAACCGTTATTAAGTTCTCAGAATTCATCATTAAGCTTCTTTTTAAGCATTTCTGTGTATGAATAGGCCATGAGTAGAGTGATCATACCCGTTGATGATAAAAGTAGTGGATTAGTGCCTGCAATTAGAAGATAGGCCAAATACGCCCAAAAAGTACAGCTAATAAGTTTATCCTGCTTGTTCTCCCACATTACAGCCAAAGGCTTAAAAAATATACATATAATAACCAAGGCGAAAATTCCAAAGTTTCGGAATAACTCGATGTAGGACCATTCTGTTATATTAACAATCTTATTAAATCCTTCGCTGTAGAAGTAAGTGCCAGGGCCTTGTCCAAATAAGATATACTCAGGATGTTCACCAAAAAGGGACAAATAGGAGGGGATGTGACCGTATTTCACGACATTGGATGCTTCGTTGGTATCAGTCATTAGGGCTATGAGCAAGGTTGTGAATCCGATTCCTATTATAGTTATTATAGGATACATGAAATATTTTGCATGTTTTTTATCCTTATATTGATAATAGGCTGTTATTCCAATAAGAAATACAGGGAGGAGCATAGTGCTTCTTGTGCCACTAAAGCTGAACGCAAAAAGAATAATGGCTAAATATAGGATTCTTTTACTCCCTCTGTTGGATTTGTTAAAGAAGGAATATATATAGAAGATGGCTACAAAGACAAAGGATATGCAGGATTTCAAGTACATGCAGAATACCTCGATTCCAAGAAACCATCTTCTGGCCATCATAATAGGGTAGTCTTTACTTTCCGACCATAGAAAGATGAAACTTTCTGTTTCGGGAAAAATACTTATGATCGTAAAAAGGGCATCCATGATAAGGCAACAAATGATGACCGGCCCTCTAGCTATTCTGACGAGATCAAATTCTCTAATCCAAAGTAGTAGGACTATAGGAGATATTGATTTGTATAGTGCGACAATGGTATCCAGTTCTGCCTCCTTATTGGATATGACAGAGAATATCCAAGGTATGCTGATGGAGCAAAAAAGAGATAGTATGATTGGCAATTTAGACCAATCAGGCTTTATTGTACACATGCAAAATCCTACCGTGATAACGAAAAATATATCTTTTTTGTGTAAAATAGTATTTGTCGGATCAAGCATAATGACCAATATAAGGAAGAAAAACAATATATCTCCAATTATATGGGTCAAAGGCCGTTTTTTCTTTTCCTTTTCTATATTAATTAGTTTTTTTTCCAGGGCCATTTGACGGTTATGCCTTTTGGTGGACTATTTGTGATTTTATCAATGCAATACTGGTTACGCAAAACATCCCGGTTATAAAAAATAGGATGACAATCAAGGCTTTATGAGGAGAAGAGTGTTTTACCGGTACTGTTGCCGGTTGTATAACAGCATATACCGGAGTACGTTCTTGCAATTTGGCTAAAGCCAACTGCTGTTGCTGAATGAGTTGGTTGTAGATATTGTATCTTAATTGCATTTCATTCTCCATCTCATTTCTTTTAGAAATGAAACTCTGTAGATTAGCATCTTCGTTAGCATCACAATATGCTGCATAAGTATCTTGTGCCTTTTGGTATTTTAGTTTAGCCTCTGCGACTAATTGTTTTATATCTTCCACATCCTTTCTGACCTTCGAAGTTCGATAGTTTGTGATGAATTTTTGCAAGTGTTCACTCATTGAATCAACAAGAGTCGTTGCTATTAATGGATCTTGAGTGGTGGACTTGATGGTGATGATGTTAGATTGCTCATCATAGCTGCAAGCGACCATTCCTTTAATAGACTCAATGACATCATCTTGTTCTTTTGTCAGTCGAAAAGCATTTATTCTTTTTGTCAAGTGTTGTCTTTGTCTTCCTTTACCAATAAACCACCAAGGGGATTTCTGATGATTGGCACAATAGTCGTACAAGGATGTGCGTAGTTTACCATCAATGGAAGTGACTTGGATATTGCATAATCCGACTATAAAATTAGTTGAAATGACAACGTTCGGATAGAACTGTGGCGCAATGGCATCAGGGGAATTCCCATTGACATTCACTCCAAAGGAAGAGGCTATATTGCTCAAATTACCTAATGAGTTGCTGCCATTATTGCTTTCTGGTGCTAACATGACTTTTGCCGTGTATTTTTTGGGAAGGCTTATGGCAACAATAATGCCGAGGAGAATACTTGCAAAAGCAACTGCAAGATAAATCCATTTCCACTTTAATAGAGTGGAAATCATCTCTCTGTTTTTACTGAAATTATCCATGACTTTGTAATAAAGATAAAGTGGCAATATTCACTTTGATTTGTAGTATTTTACCAATGTTTTTATATAGAGATTTGCCGTGGAACCAAGATGTGTGGAAAATAGAACATAAAGAATGTATTCGCTATCTATAATATGACCAATGTCTAATATGATAAAAATCGAGAGAAATAGAGCTATGTTCGGGTAGCATGATAATTGGTTAAACAAATACTTGTAAAATGGAAGTAAAGGGCGGCCTGATCCCTCTTTTTTCATTTGATATATACTTATATCTATAATATTACGGCTTATCAGTTCTGTGCATCCAAAGATCAAGAATAGTATGGTGATGATAGTGCTGTTGTATTTGTCCATTTGTATGTAAGTAAGCCAAAAGGAAAAATTCATCAAAGGATGGCTGATGAGATGAGCCATAAAATCCATTTCGACACCATATTTCGAGAATTGCTTGGTTGAACGTGCAACTTCACCGTCTGAACAATCCATGATGTACCACATCCAAAAACAAAGACAACCGATGATTTTACATGGTAAAGGTGGAAAGCAAAAGATAATGGACCCGACTACTCCAAATGTTATCATAAACATGGTTACAGTATTAGGCCTTAAATTCCATGCGATAAAATATCTGGAAAAGTATGGGGATATCCACATACATATCCATTCCACCAAAACAGATTGTCTGATGGGCCAATTAGGAGTGTCTTTCTTAATACTATGGTAACTGGGCTTTTGCATTATATGTCTTTTTTATGAGTTAAGCGATGAAAAAGTTGTTGGGCCATATCGTCTTTTATCAGGTATAAAACCGAGATGTAGAAGCAGGCGCATGAAAGTATTGAAACAATTATTATACTAATTGTATTGTGCATGTTATTTTTGATGAATAAAATAATGGGAATAAAAAATAGAGAAAGGAGGATGTACCTTAGGTTATATGATTTGAGGAGTCCTGTTTCTATATTGAGTGTCTTTTTTATATATATCAAACAAATTATTTGAAAAATAATTTCACAGAAGATAGTTGTTGCGACTGCTATCTCTGGTGTCAGTATCTTTAGAAAGATAAGGTCTAAGAGGACATTTAATAGGCCGCAGCCGGCATTAATCAACATAAGGAATTTTTCTTTGCGAAAGAGGAAAATGATTTGATTGTAGATAATTGCTTCTGTTGAGATAACAATAATGCGGAATGCGAATATTTTCAAGGTGGGTATTGCATCAAGATATTGTTCTCCGGAAAATAGTAGAACAATATTGTCTGATAGGGCGTAAACGCCAAACACTACAGGGGCTATTATCAGGATGGTAGTTCGCGTTAAACGTATGATACCCTGCTTATATGCAGTGGAGTCATTCTCTAAATAATATGACATTCGTGGTATAGTCACGGAGACAAGTGACAAAAATAGAATGCGTATCATCTCTGAAACTTTCTGTCCAACACCATAATATGCAACACTTTCTGCATTGAAAAATGTTCCCAAAATCGTTTTGTCAGCTATTGTGTAAAGTAAGTTGGTGTTGTTTAGGATTAAGATTAGGAACAAAGATGGTAAAAAAGGCAATAGGTCTAAATGTTGGAAAAGTTGTTTGGGATTTAGCGTAATGAATTTCTTAACATGGATAAAACTAATGACATTGTTTATTATATAGGTTATGGAAGTAATGATAACATAGATATAATAATCTTTGTTGGAGGTGACGAAAACAAAAATACTGAATATGCTCAGAATCCGTATAATAATGGTCTTTATTGTTATAAATCCATAGTCTTCATGGGCTTCATTCATCCATTCTATATAAAAAACCTGCCCGATAATCATGATCCCTTGGACATACATGATTTTTTTCAAGATGGGATCTTTTATGAGAAAAAAGACGAATAGATAATATAAAATAGATATTATGATATTGCTTATTAAACCAATAACAAACAAGTTTCTGAAAACCCAAAAAGTTTTCACATGATTGTCCCTATACCTGCTTATTTCCCTAAGACCGTAATTATAAATACCTAATAATCCTACAAGACTAAAATAAGTATAAAGAGTTGTGCTGTAATCTATAAAACCAACAGAATTCGCACTGAGCACTCTGTAGATATATGGATATATGAGTATGGGCACTATAATGTTGAAAACATTAAGTGTCATTTTAGCTATCGTGTTTTTAATGATACTCTTACTCATGCCAATTATAGGCATTTTAATGCACTGATAAGTTTATTGTTATCTTTTTGATCTCTTATCGCAATTCTGATGAATTGTTTTTTGGTGTCTATATGACTTTTTGTATTACAGTTGCTGATTAAAATGTTTTTTTTGAGAAGTTGGATACCAAGTTCATCTGAGGTGTATTTCTCTATAATCTCACAAAGGAAGAAATTTGCTTGTGAAGGAAACACCTTTAAGTAAGGAATGTCTTGCAGCTTATGGTAAAATCTTTTCCGTTCTTCACGAAACAGCTCACAAGCCTTTTGATAGTCTGTAGAATATTTTCCAAACAGTTGCATATAAAATTCTCCAAACGAATTGATGTTCCAAATAGATAATTCTTTTTTCAATTTATTGATCAACTCTATATCGGAAGAGCAGGCAACGCCAAGGCGCAGACCGGGGACACCGTATGATTTACTAATGGATTTTATTACCACTAAATCTTTATATTTTTCAAGAATATCATTATGAAGGAGACTGTTATTTGGTGAATCATCTGCGAAATCTACAAAGCTCTCATCGACGATGAGGCTTATATGTTTCCTTTTGCACCATGCAATGAGGGTAAAGATGTCTTTTGATGCAATAAAATTCCCAGAAGGGTTATCTGGATTGATAAGTAAGAGAGTTGATATATCCTTCGTAGCGAAAAAAGTGATCAAATCGTTAACTCCATACCTATAATTCTCTTTTTGGGGGATAAAAGGGATGATATTTTTTTTATCCAACCTATTAGGATACTCTTCGAAAGTGGGGAAGATCACCCCAATATTGCCAGCAATATGTTTCTCCATAATACTTTTGATAAGTTCTGCAGCCCCATTTCCAACAACAACATATTCTTTTTTTATTCCGAAGTATTTTCCTGCCAATAACGAGTTAACTTCCATCCCGGAAGGATAGTTGGTAAGAAGTTGATCAAAATTTGCACACATCTCATCTTTCATTCGTTTAGTTGGAAAATAAGGGTTGACGAGATAGCAGAAATCAAGTAGATGAGGGAAACGCCAATACCCCCCATATCTTTTATGATATTTTTGAAGAATTTTTTCTTCATCTGAAAATATATTTGATGCGATGTCTAAATCTTGGACATCATCAATCTCATACCATTTTTGCCCATTAAGGGGAAGTGCATGTAGATTTGATTTCTGAAGTAATGTTATAACTCTCAGAACTTGCTCGTAATATTCATTATTCCCCATGACTTTGCAATAGGCATCAAGGAAAGGGAGATAAGAATTCTTACTAAAATCTTTACTGAATTTGTAGATGTTGACTGTCTTATAATATTCGTCAACCTCGTTATAATTAAAGGCATCTTTTGGTATGAAGTTTACAATTTCATGTTCTCCATTAATTTGAACCATCGTACCATCCATCCAAGTTTGATATTTGTCCACAAGAGCGAGGTTGGGATACGGATTCTCTACCAACATGTCTATAATGCAATCCTCAAAAATAATGTCAGACTCTAATAAGATAGTGTCATCTTCACTCAAAACATCTCGAGCCAACCATAGTGAGTATATATTGTTGGTCTTATTATAGATGGGGTTTTCTATATATTCAATGCGTTCGCCATATTGATTTCCAATATGTTCTATGAGTTCTTTTCCCTTATATCCGACAACTAATACGATGCGTTTAAAATCATGTTTTAGAAGTTGCTTGATTACTCTATCTATAAGGCATTCACCATTTATTTTTACCATACATTTGGTAGAGTCTTTGGTGTATTCTCCAAGACGTTTTCCCATTCCGGCTGCTAATATTAAAGCCTGCATCTTTTAAAATATGTAAATATGATAATAATTTTTCTTATATGGGGATGTCCCTGATGGGTATGATTGTGATTTATTCCCGAGCACTTTTCAAATAAGTGTACATATTCCCCTCCTGCCCCTTTTAAGGAGAGCAGTGGCAAGTGGAAAAGGTCTTGTTTCCGCAAAAGACTCTCCATGGAAAAAGGAGAGTCGCAGAACAACATTCCTTCCCTGAAATATTAGCTTTATAACATTTGCCAGATGGGGGAAGCACCTATAGTTGTTATTTTAAAGCTGGTGTTAATGTACACGACATACAACTTATGAACTTTGTAATTATTGCATAATAGTTGTATCGTCCAGTCTTAGTGCTCATATCAAAAAACTAATGATATTGATGAGATTGGACATGTGTGATTACTGTCAGGCGAGAGGCGTTACTTGCTCAGACTGGCGATCGTGGCTATCATGGCAGCGATACTGGAAATGCTGGAGCCCATGGTGAGCTTTTCAGCCAAACTCATCTTGTTGGTGGCTTTCGAGGGCACTACGATTTCGCACCCCGGGCGCACCTTTGCGCCGTGGGCCACCTTGCCTATCATGCCGTTCATATAAATGATGTAGGCATTACTCTTCTTGGCATCTGTGGCGAAACCGCCGGCAGCATCAATGTAGTATTTGGCATTTTTGCCTTTTTCGTAGGCTATGGTGTTGGGATACATTACAGCACCGTTGATTTTCACCGTGCCGTTGTATTTCGGAACGATGAGGCGGTCGCCCTCACGCAGCACGAGGTCGGCATCGCTGCCCGGACGGGACAAGGCGGTTTCGAGTTCGATGCCCACCTGATAGGTGCCGGGCACTTCAAACTTCTGTAATTGGGCCGACTGTCCTTTCTCCGCCATCTGCGATACGGCCGAAGCGTTGTTGCTGCGTGCTGCCAGTTCGAGCATATTTTTCTGCTGCTGTTCGATGGCCATTCTGTAGGCCGCTTGCATACGCGTCCGCTCAGCCTCGTTGGTGCGTCGTTCCAACCGTGCCCCTTTGATGTAGGCCAAATTGGTGGCTCCACCCGCAGCGGCTATGAGGTCGGAGAGGCGGGCGTTACGCTTGCTGAGCGTGTAGGTGCCGGCAAACATCACCTCGCCATCTACCTCCACGTTTTGCTGTTCTATGGTGCCGGGACTCTTGAACACACTCACCTCGTCGAAAGGCATGAGCGTAAAGCCCGGTGTACCGTCTACCACAAACCCGTCTTTCAGCGACATGGTGTAGTTTTTGGCTATCAGGCTGTCGGGCCTCAAGGCTTTGGGATTGGTCACACGGCGTGATACGTTCACCTTTATTGTCGAGGCCTTGTCGGTCAATCCGCCGGCTTGCAGCACGAAGTCTTCAATCGTCTCATTGTCAGCATATTTGTAGACTCCCGGGTAGTGTACTTCGCCCCGAATGGTGATGGTGCGCTCCGTTTGCACATCACCGCGAGTGGGGATAAAGAGCACGTCGTTTTCCTTGAGCGGAATGTCGGCCACCTTACCGTCCATGATGCCGGCGATGTCCACGCTCACCACCTCAAGTGTGCGGTCTGGTTTCATGCGGTGCATCACGGCCCGATTGGTGAAAGCCTCCTCGGTGAGCCCTTCGGCATGTTGGACAAGGGTGCGCACGCTGTTGATTTCGCCGTTGATGTTGTATTTACCCGGACGGAATACGGCTCCCCTCACCTCCACGGTATTCTCATAGCGTGGTAGGATGGAGTCGACACTCACCGAATCACCGTCGGCGATGTGGAAGCTGCTGAACTCAAACTCCCCCACATTGAATACGGCATACTCACGGCCGGTCTTTCGGTTCACCCGCACACTCTTCTTATAAGCATCGCCTGTGAAACTGCCGGCATATTTCAGCAGCGAACCAACGCTCTCGTTCTTTTTCATTTCATAGAACATGGGGCGTTTCACCTTTCCGGTGATGTTCACCAAGCAGTCGTATGGCCCCACCACGATCACATCGTTGTCGGCCAAGCGCACATTGCCCGTAAGCTTACCATTAAGAATGTAGTCGTAGATGTCTACCACGGTGACAAGTTTGTTGTGCCTGTACACCTTGATGTTGCGCAGTGTGCCCAGATCGTTTGTGCCTCCGGCCATGTAGAGTGCATGGAATACGGTGGCAAAGGCCGAGAGCGTATAAGTGCCCGGTGCTTTCACCTCACCCATGACATTCACCATGATGGTTTTGGTCTGCCCCACGGTGAGTTTCACACGACTGCTACTGTAACGTGTGCCAAGTGTGGATCGCAGGCGGGCGTTTGCCTGCGCCACGGTGAGGCCGCTCACCTGCACAGGGCCAAATCCCTCAATGGTCACCTCGCCATCGGGACTTACGGTAGCTTCCACCGTCTTCTGTGAAGCACCGTAGATGTCGATAATCACCGCGTCGCCCGGCCCCAACCGATAGTTTTGCGGTGTGGCTATGTTCATATTGGGCTCAAACGAGAGCATTTTGTTGTTGAAGATGTCACGCCCGAACACTTTGTTTTTCTTCGCCTTGCGTTCCTCCAGCAGTTTCTTGAGCAACTCTGTGGAGTCCATGGGCACTATTTCGCCCAACTCGTTCTCCATGTCCGTATATTCCACGTTGGTCTTGTCGTAGGTACGTGGATAAGTGGTGTTGCCATCCTTTATCTGATAGTTGGAATAATTCTGTGCAGCCTCTTGATATTCTTCGCGCGTTTTTCCATTGTTTTCGCGCATCCGTGTTCCCGTCTTGCCTTCGTTCACACTCCCCAGACTTCCCTGCTGCTTCATTTCGCGCTCATACTTGTTTCTCACACGGCGTATCTGTGTGATGTCCACTCCGCGCTGCATCAGTTTGGTCACAATCTGTGCATTCGACGTACCGGCTTCATGCTCTTTCACCACAAACTGCATCACTTGATTGTCGGTCATCGACGATTGTGCTGCCACACCGAGTGTGCAGAGCGTGAGTAAAAGGGAGAATATTAGTTTCCGTTTCATTTATGCTGCTATCTCTTATTTCTTATGCTATGATAACTGAAAAAGACGTATTTTGTTGCAAAGGTACTTATTTTTAATGGAAAAATGCGCCTGTTTGCCGTGTAAATCATACTTTTCTTCTATTTTCCTTGCACGTTTCGAAGATTGGCATTATCTTTGCAATCTGATATAATGTACCAATATTTTTGGGCTTGACTGGATTTGACGGCGAGACGAAATGGTATGTAAGCATGCGGAGCTTCGTTGGCTATCTCCTTAAACAGAGTGAACAAAAATTTAATTGGCGAAAACAATTACGCTCTCGCTGCCTAGTCGAAGTATAGTAGACTATTGGCTTTATTCCGTCACCAGGTGATGGAACGAGACACTGCTCCAAAGATGTTGTTCCGAATCAGAGGGTCAAGCGGTGCAGGTAAATCGGAAATAGCTTGGGTATGCCTCGCTGCCCGAGTGAAATTTAGAGGATAAGGCATCAGTTGGTGGTCCGGGTCTTGCTGATGTTCGAAAATCAAAGGCCGGAATAAGCATGTAGAAAGCGTATGATTTCCTTGTGCGGACGTGGGTTCGACTCCCACCAGGTCCACGATGTGGACTCCGAAAGGAGAAAGCGATAAGAAGGTATTGTTTAGTTAATTGCCGCAACTTTGACGAGTTGCGGCAATTTTTTTTGCTGGGTTGCAACTTTATGCCATCCCTGTGCGTCAAATAAGCAAATGAGAATGGACAAATTAAAATAATGTAGTATGAAAAGGAATATTCTATTGTGTTTGGTAGCCTTGTTGGGGTGGGGGATATGGACTTCCTGCCACATTGACAATCTTTTTGAAAGGGCTGACGGTGGAGAAAAAGCACCCGATAAAGTGCTGAATGGGTTGCAAGATGCGCCGGGAAGATTTTCGGAGGCAACGGTGATATCCGGTTTGTCTGGACTAGCCGATCTTGTACGCGATAGCGGACAACGGAGCCTGCGTGCTGCAGAATCGGCGACATCGGGATGGGGTGGCAAGACGGTGAGCCAGACCTATCGGCTTGAAGGATTCAATGAGATAGAGTGTAGTGGAGTTGCCCAAATTTACTTCACACAAGGTGACCGCTATTCGGTAAAAGCCACAGCTGACGAAAAATTGTTGAAATACCTGAAGATGAAAGTAAGTGATGGTGTGCTCGTTGTGGAGACTAAAATAAATCGAGGTGTCAACAATGCGAAAATCAGGGTAGATGTCACGGCACCCCATCTGAAAGGTGTAGAGATTTCGGGTGTATCGGGATTCCATGCCGCCAACATTGTGGCAGACGACTTTGAAGTGGAACTCTCGGGAGTTTCCGTTTGTGAATTCTCAACCATCAAGTGTCGTACATTCAGTGGAGAACTGAGTGGAGTGGGGAAGATAAGCGGCCGTGTTGCAGCCCGTAAGGCAGAGTTGGATGTGTCAGGCACGTGCAAGGGTACACTTGACATCGCTGCCGATGTGCTTTCATTGGAGCAATCGGGAGCCGCCAAGATGGAAGTGAATTTTAAGGGCCGACTGGCAAAAGTGGAGAACAGCGGTGCAGGCTATCTCAATCTCCGGGTTAATAGTGATCTACTTGAGGTGGAAAACAGTGGTGTATCACGAATCAAACTTTCCGGTGTGGCTGCACGTACCAAAATTTCGAGAAGTGGTATGTCGAAAATAGATACCGATGCCCTCAAGAAGCGGTAAACTCCGAGTTTTTGCCCTCGTTTGCGACAGAGGCATGCTCCCTTAAACTATAAAAATAAATCTCTCTCTCAGTTGAAGCATGCAAATGGCTTCGACATAAAAACCGCCGTATGGAAGGAAGTGTCCTTTGTCATACGGCGGCTGTTTATTGTGTGGTACGTGGTCCTTTTATTCTTTATTCTCGGCATCGATGGCCTTGATTTTCTGTTTGACAAGTTCCATGTCGTCTTTCAGTTTCTGCACCTTTCGGTTCATCTCGTCAATGAGACTGTTGCCTTTTTTACTGCTGGCATTGAGAAATCCGAGGTTGTTCTCGTAGGTGTTGATCTCCTGTTTGAGTCCCTCGTAGCGTCGCATGAGCCGGCCTCGCTCGTTATCCAGTGCGTCCACTCCTCGTTCGGCCACATTCTTGAGGTTGCTTTTGAAATTGTCAAGTTTGCGGCGAGCCACCGAGATGTTGAGGTCTTTATACAGTTTGTCAAGTACATCGTGATATTCCTTGTATATCTTGTCCTTCTCCTTGAAAGGTACATGACCGATAGCCTGATATTCCTCAACCAGTTTCTGCACACTTTCCTGTAAATTATCACCAGCCGACTCGGCAAGTGCTTTCAGTTGGGTGACAATGTCTTTTTTCTTTGAGAGGTTGCTGTGCTCCTCATTGCGGGTACCTGCATTTGCCGCATTGCGCGCTTCGAAAAACTTGTTGCAGGCACCGAGGAAGTCATTCCATAGTTGGTCGCCCAACCGTCTGGGAACAGTGCCGATGGTCTTCCATTCCTTTTGCAGGGCGATGAGCTTGTCACTGGTAGATTTCCAATCGGTGCTGTCGGCCAAAGCCTGAGCTTTTTCTACAAGCACTTTCTTTTTCTCGGCATTTTCGGCATACCGTTGTTTCAGTTCTTTAAAGAATAGGGCTTTACGGCCAAAGAAGTCGTCACAGGTTTTGCGGAAACGCTCGAAGATTTTTACGTTCATCTTCTGAGGGGCGAATCCTATCTTCTTCCATTCCGATTGGATGTCGATAATCTGCTTGGTATGTTTCTCCCAGTCGGCTGTACCTTTGTTTTCTTCCTTGGCAATAGCCTCCACCTGTTCGCAGAGAGCTGTCTTTTTGGCAAGATTGTCTTCTTCCTGTGCCCTCAACTGCTCGAAGTGTTGCTGATGTTTCTTGTTGATCACAGTGCTGGCTGCCTTGAAGCGGGCCCATATCTCCTCTCGCTGTTCCTTGGCCACAGGACCGATTTCGCGATATTGTTGATGCAACTCCTGCAACTGGTGGAACGCACTGATGATGTCGTCTATCTCGTCGAGTTTCTCGGCAGCCTCACAGAGTTTGGTCTTGAGCTCCAGGTTCTTCTTGAAGTCGAGCTCGCGGGCTTCACTGTTGAGTTTCAGCAAGTCGTAGAACTGTTCCACATAGAACTGATAGTTACGCCACAGTTCATTGGCTTTCTCGGCCGGCACAGCCTTGATTTCCTTCCATTGCTGTTGCAGCGCCTTAAATTCCTGATATGATTTGTTGGCCTCTTCGGGCGAAGTGGCCATGCCTTTTATCTTTTCGATGATATCGAGTTTCTTTTGCAGGTTCTCCTTTTTTTCGTTTTCCTGCTCCTGAAACTGTTTGGCACGCTTTTCCTTGATGAGTATCATTTCGGCCTTAAAGGTCTCCTCGTCCTCATCCGGAGTCACCTGATATTTGTCCGGATCTCCTCCGTTGTCGAGATATGCCTTCTGTTCGGCTTCTCTTTCAGCTATGTGTAGCTTGTAGAAAGTCGTCTTGAGGTGATCCACCTCGTCTTTCTGCGGTTGTTCTTCGCCGTGGGCGAGTTCTTTCACCCTTTTCAGTACTTCTTGTTTAGTTGAATAGACGGTCTTGACAGCCTCTTTCGCTTCCGCAGCTTGGGGGGCATCGGTATCCGGAGTCGTCTGGTCGACAACTTCAGCCGGCATGTTTTCAACTGGTGAGGCCGTAGGCTCCACCTGTTTCTCTTCTACTGCATTTCCCTGTTCGAGGATGTTTTCTTGAGAGTCCATCATTTAACTGCTTTTAGTTTATGACATGATATTCCATCACTTCGCTTTTCTCATTGAATCCACCGGATAGGTTTTGTTTTTCAAGACCTTGGTGTTTTGCGAAGCCCTTATGTTGTGCAAACTTAGTTAAAAATATCGTAATTACCTAATTTTAGGTCTTTTTTTTATAAAAAATCGCTTAAACAAGCCTTTTAAAACGCAAAATCCACCATGACACCCCCGACACTATGACGGATAGTACGAGCGCAATGGCAAAGCCGAAACGGCTCGTCTCCATGCCGTTGACGAGGTTCATGCCGAAAAGAGAAGCGATGAGTGTGGGAAACATCATGATGATGCTCACCGAGGTGAGTGTACGCATCACGGTATTCATGTTGTTGTTGATGATGCTTGAATAGGTGTCCATCGTCGATTCCAGAATATCGGAATAGATGCTGGTTGTTTCCCGGGCCTGAGTCATCTCGATATTGACATCCTCAATGAGGTCGGCATCGAGTTCGTCCACTTGCAGTTTGAATTTCAACTTAGCTAACAGATTTTCATTTCCTCGGATAGAGGTGATGAAGTAAGTGAGTGAGTCTTGCAGCCGGCTTAGGCCGATGAGACTCTCGTTGTTCACGTCTTGATCAAGATTACGTTTGGCCTTTTCGATGAGGGCATTGATTTGTTTCAACCGTTTCAGATACCACACGGCCGAGGAGAGGAACAGGCGGAAAGTGAGATCTACATAGTCGGTGAACCCTTCGCCCCTTTTCTGCTGATAGCCCACAAAGTCCATCATCATCGTCGTCTCGTAGTAGCACACAGTGATGGTCACGTCACGCTTGTGTATGATACCCAGCGGCACGGTGGTGTAAGGTGTGCGCGAACGTATTTCTTTCACGTAAGGGATACGCAGAATGGTGAGCATCCATCCATCGTCGTATTCGTAGCGGGCTCGCTCGTCGGTATCGCTAATGTCGGAAAGGAAGTAGTCGGGTATGTTGAATTTCTCTTCCAGCATATCCCGGTCTTCGTCCGTGGGGCAAGTCACTTGTATCCAGCAGCCCGGCTGCCACTCCTTGAGTGCAGTCAGTTTATTGGTAATGTTCCAGTAGGTTCTCATCGTTGCTTATCTCCACAATAATAATAGGTGTGGGGATTAGCAGCTTGCAAAATCCTCACGCCTTAGAAATTGTAATTTTCCGCGTGATAATCGTCCATGTTGTTTATGAATGTTTCTGTTTTGCGTTGCAAAGGTAGTGTAAAAAAGGTAAACTACAAAATAAATGGTTGTTTATTTTGCAGTACTTTCTCCTGCAGGCTAAACTTTCGCATGGCTTCCGCCATTCATCTGTAGGTGAAGTAGGAGCCTCCGTCGCTGTGCGCGTATTGCCGTAGCAACCGTTGTATGAATTCGGCATTGGCCCTCACCTTGTCTTCGCACCCGTCATAGCCGTTGATGAGCACCATGAGGTGGGTGGTGGCAATGTCTATTTTCGTGCGCTCATTGTCGCTGGTGGGTGTGCCCACTCCGCCACGAGCATCACGATAGACCGGCAGCCCGGCTATGTTGATGATGCCCCTGCCAATGCCTTCGTAGGGTTCTCCCTCGCGCCCCACACCCAAAGTGAGCGTGTCGCCCTCAAACTTGTCGGCATCAAATCCGCCTATGCTGTAGCCGTATGCGATGCTGGCAAGGTTGGTGAGATCCACAAGCGTGTCTATTTGGTAGAGTTCTTTGCCCTGCAACAGACGGCGGATGAGGGCTTCCGAGGCTGGCCTGTAGCGCGACGGATCTTTGCCACAGGCACGATACACGCGGCGTGTGGCGGCAATACCGCTGATGTCTTTCAGCGTCTCTGTGGTCAGTTCGGCCTTGAATTTCTCGCCCAATGCCTTGATTTCTTCCCAAAGCGGTTGGCAGAAAGGCGTATTCTTCACCTCAGCCTCCACGCAGGCTCCCACAAATCCCGGGCATACCGATTCTATCTCCTGTGATACAATAATGTTCATTGCATTCTGTTTTGTAGTTTCTTTTCTGGATAAGCAGTGTTGATGATTCAAAATTACAGTTTATTTTCGAGAAATATTCTCTGGCATTCCTAACATTTGTTTTTTATCATCGGACCATCTGTCTTCTATTTTCTAATCTCCTTTCAAGCATCGGGTTACGACGACCGTTCCATGCCCCGTTTCCGGAAAATCCATATTTCCACCGAATTGATGATATTCTGCCACAGAATGTAGCAACCGGGGCCCACGGAGGAGAGCGGATGGAGGAATGCCGTGGCCACCCAGATGGAGAAAGCCGTGTTCTTCTGGCCGAGCGACTGGCCGGCTTCGATGGTCTTATCGAAATAGTGCCCTATGAAACGACCGGTGGCAAACTGGATGATGCAGAGCAGCAGGCCCATCACAGCGATGGAACAGAGAAAGAAAACGGAGGTGTGTTCCCATGCTTCGACAATGTTCATGGCGGTGGTGCCGGTGACCACGACAAGCGAGCAGCCCCATAGATAGTAGCTCAAATCCTTGACGCTGACTATCCGGCGATGGAGACGCTTGAACCGGTGCTTGACGATGTAGGCGCACAGCATGGGGAGCAGCAGCACGATGCTCACCTTATATAATATGGTGAGAAACAAGGGAAAGAATGCCGCCACTTCAGCTGCCTCACCATCCGCTGCCGGAAGTAGGGGGAAGCAAAGGGGGATGAGCAGGGCAGAGATGAAATTGGAGATGAAGGTATAGGTGGTCATTTCTTCCAGACTGCCCCCCAGTTTGGCTGTCACCACAGCCGCCGCGGCTGCGCATGGCCCGATGATGCACACCAGTATGGCTTCCATCATGATGAGGGCGTTGCCCCTGAGATTGAAACCGATGATGATTCCCAACTGCGCAGCGACGAAGACCACTTGCTGTATGCCTATCCAGAAATGCCACTTTACAGGCAGCAGTTTCCTGAAATCGACCTTGCAGAAAGTGACAAAGAGTATGAGAAACATGAAGTCGGGCAGCACATTTGCATTGTGGGGCGCATACCATTGGCCTATCGGGCGGAGAGCAGGGACGAACCGGAAAAGCAGATAGACAATGCCCCCCGTGCCCATAGCCACGGGGAGCGTCCAGTTTTTGATGAAGCTGACGAGTGCGTTCATGTGTGAATGCTTTTAACCGATGCAAAGTTACACCAAAAAAGCGTAACGGCAAAGATAAAACGGGGTTTTATCCGGCTGTTTTTCCGGCAAGATAGCGTTGGAATTTCTCTCTGAAGGCCTCCGTCACATGGATGATTTCGTTGCCGATGTAGATGCAGTTGTTTTTGTCTACCGACCTTATTTTGTCGAGTGCGACGATGTAGCTGCGGTGCACGCGCAGGAAGCGGCCTGCGGGTAGCAGGCCTTCTACGGCCGTCATAGTCAGGTGGGTGATGAGTGTCTCCCCTTTAGCGTGCTCTCGGTGGGAGTCATCGGGCAAGAGCTGAAACACCACATAGTCTTTCATGCCCATCACAAAGAGCAGCCGGCTCAGTTCCACCCGTTTCAGTTCGCCGTCGGCCTTGATAAACAGTGCGTCGTCGGTCGCAGTCTCCGTGGGCTGCTTGGTTGGTGCGGCTGCGGCTTTCTCCCGCAGTTCAAACCATTGTTTGGCCTTCTCGGCTGCGGCCAGAAACTTGTTGTAGCGAATGGGCTTGAGCAAGAAGTCGAGCGCGTTCACCTCGTAACTGTCGAAAGCATATTGCTTGAATGCCGTGGTGAAGATGATGCGGGTGTCGTCGGGCACCATGCGCGAGAGCTCCATGCCGTCGAGGTCGGGCATTTGGATGTCGAGAAATACGAGGTCGGAGGGATTCTCCCTCAGGGCCGAGAGTGCCTCTACGGAGTCGGCATAGCTTGCCCGGAGGGTAAGAAAAGGCGTGCGGCCGATGAAGTTTTCGAGCAGCCGGATAGCCAGTGGTTCGTCATCTACGATGATGCAGGTCAGTTGTTCCATAGTCTGATGTTTACGTAATAGGTGTCGCCATCGGGACCGCATACGAAGTCGTGGCGGTCGGGATAGAGCAGTTGCAGTCGCCGGCGCAGGTTCTCGGTGCCTATGCCCGACCCGCTGCGGTTGCTGTCGCCTTTAGGATAGTTGCTGTTTTCGCATGAGAAGGTGAGGCTTCCGGCATGCACGGAGAGCGAAATGTGGATGAAAGAGGGCTTGCTGCTGCTCACTCCATGTTTGAAAGCGTTTTCTATGGGCGATAGAAAGAGCATGGGGGCTATCGGGAGTGCCCCGTCAACGGTCTCGAAATCTGTCGTTATGACCACGTTAGGGCCGCAGCGCAGACTCATCAGGTCGATGTAGTTTTGCATGAATTCCACCTCGCTGCCCAGTGCCACGCGCTCCGAGCGTGTCTCGTAGAGTGCGTAGCGCAACAGATCGCTCAACCGGCCTATCTTGTCTTGTGCCATGTCGGCATCTATCTGTGTGAGGCTGGAGATGTTGTTGAGCGTGTTGAAAAGGAAGTGGGGATTGAGCTGGTTCTTCAGCCATGCCAGTTCGGCCTCTGTGTTTCTCTGTCGTTCCTCGGCGAGTTGTCGTTTCAGTTGTTTTTGGTGCAGATAGTAGTGGCGGCCTATGGCCAGTCCTATCATGGCATAGTTGATGACTATCAGCACCACGTGGAATATATAAGTGCCGATGCGGGTGGCTTCGTTCCACACCACTTGCGAGCCGTCGGGGCCGTGGAGTAATATCTCGCGGTTTAAAAGGAGGATGATGCCAAGATTCAACAGCCAGAAAAGCCACCGTTTGATTTTAGGATGCTTTTTCGATTCGTAGATTTTCGGGACGAGCAAGTAGTTGTTTAATCCGAAAACAATCCAGAGTATCAGGAGCAGCGAACTGGTGATTCTTATCGACTCCCAAGCGGCATCAAGATTTTTCTCGATGCTGAAAATCACGAGTGACCATATCCCGATGAAGGTGAGATAGAGGAATGTCTGTTGGCCGAAGAAGACCACTTCGGAGTGTTTGAGTCGTTTTTTCATCATGCTGCATTGTTAGAGAGGCGGACTTCCGGCAGGAGATCCGCCTCTGTGTTTTTACATGCCTATACCGGTTCCAGACCCGATATTGTTCAGTTGCTGGCTCTCCGACTTCCGTTCTCCGAAGTCGTTGTTGATGCGGCTTTGCCGTTGGCGGAATTGTTTTTGGGTGTTGCCGAATTTCCATGTGGCCGTGAGCCGCACCATCTGTATGGGTACAAGGATTTTAGTATGCTGCTCGAAGTCGGCCCCGTGGCTGTAGCTGTTCACCCGATACTTACCCGTAAGCGGCACCACGTAGAGCAGGCTCAGTGTGAGCCGGTCTTTGCAGAGGTCTTTGTTGAGCGAGGTGAACAGCAGGCTGTTGCCGCTCTGGTAGCCCTGAAGGTCGTAGTGGCGGGAGTTGGCATACACGCCGAGCGACCATTTCAGCAGCCACAGCAAGGTCTGTTGCAGGGAAGCGTAGCCCATGGTCTGCCATCCGTGGTTGCGCCGGTTGAGGGTTGAGGAGCGCATGTCTCCGTAGTCCAGGGCGGCATTGAGCATCAGCGTGGTGTTCTTGCCCGCCATCCAGCGCATGAAGGTGTTGAAGTTGGTCCACCGGTTCTTCACCACGTTGCCGTAGGTGGTGTGCAGCCGGTTGTCTTCCATGAACGAGTAGGTGGCAATCTGGTTGTTGCACAAGTTTTGGCCGAGCGTGGCGTTGACCATCAGTTTGGGTGAATAGTAGTTGAACACGAGGCTTATGTAGTGTGATTTCTCCACATCGAGTGCCGGATTGCCATAGCTCACGTTGGTGGGATTGGAGTTGTCACGATAGGGGTTGAGGTAGGTCACGCCCGGGCGGAGTATGCGCATGTTGTAGTTGAGTCCCAGATTGGTTGTGGGCGCAAGGTTGTAGCTCAATGTGGCCGAAGGCACGAGATTGCCGTAGTGCTTGGAGAAGTCGCTGCCCGCCCCCTTGCGGAAGTCGATGTTTTCCCAGGTGTGCTCGTAGCGCAGACCCGCTTTGGTGCCGAGCTTGCCCAGTGCGGCGTGGTATTCGGCGTAGCCGGCCAATATTCGTTGTGTGTTTTCGTAATCGGTGCTGTTGGCCTCGTCATAGTTTTTGGCATTGCCCGCAATGTTGTAGAAACGCGAGTCCGACGTGTTGCGGTGAGAGATGAATTTGGCTCCGACGTCTAATGAGTGGCCTTTGGCCACCGGGGTGGCATAGTCTATCTGCACGGTGTGTTCCGTGCTGCGCAAATGGGCATCCGAGTAGCGGTCGGTGAGGTTGAGTCCCGTGATGCCCGAGGGGGCATCGTAGCGGCTCTCACTCTCCGAGCGCGACGGGTTGGCGGTGAACAGGTAGCTTGCCGTGAGGCTGCGTGTGTGTTCCCGGTTGAAGAATCGCTGATAGTCCATGCTGCCGTTGAAGCCGAAGTTGTGGTATTTGTCGGCCCTTTGGGCGGAGTAGGTGAAGCCGCTGCCGTAGCTGCCGCCCGAGAGTGAGGTGCGTGGCAGTCCGTCGGTGGATGTCCGGTACTGCGTGATGCCGATGTTGGCATTGAGGGTGCTCATCGAGTCGAGGGCGTAACCCAGACTCATGTTGCCCATGTTGAAGGGAGTCTTGTTGTCACTGCGCTGTTCGTAGTGCATCTGTGAGTTGCCGCCTGGGGCCGTCTGGGTGCGGTCGATGGATATGCGTATGTTCCGGTTGCGGTTGAGATTGTGCGTGGCATTCGCGCTGTAGCTGAATTTCCCCTGCTGTCCGCTGACGAAAGCTGAACCGCTATATCCTCTGTTGCCCGCAGCCAGACTCACATTGCCGTTGTAGCCGTTGAGGCTTTCAGTGCCTTGACCACCCGCGTGGTTGATGACGATGTTGAGCACACCGCCCGTCCCCTCCGCGTCGTATTTGGCTCCGGGATTGGTGATCACCTCAATGTTTTTCACCATCGAGGCCGGCAGCGACTTGAATATCTGCGAGGCATTGGCCTGAAACATCGGGTTGGGCTTGCCGTCTACATACACCTTGAAGCTCGCCGAACCGTTCACGCTGATGTTGTCCTGTCCGTCTACTGTCACCATGGGCACCTTGCGGAGCATGTCGAGCAGCGTCATCGACTTCGAGTCGCCGTCTTCCTGTACGTTATAGGTCATCTTGTCGGGTTCCATTTTCACGATGGGGCGCTGTGCCACCACCTCCACGTTTTTCAGTGCCGTGGTATCTTCGGCCGTGCATACGTCTCCAAGGGCAAGCATGGACTGCCCATTGAGTGTGACTTCGCGCATCACGGGCTTCTTGCCCACGGAGGAGAATGTAAGGATGAAAGTGCCTTTGCCGTCGAGTGCCTGCTTGATGCGCCCTTCGGCATCGGTGAGCGACATGGCTACAGGCTTCTGCCGGTTGGACGGCCGGAACACGCGCACGGTGGCGTATGGTTCCGTTTCATTCTTGACAGAGTCTTTCAGTGTGCCCGTGATGAGGGTGTGTTGTGCAGATGCGGATGTGGTTATCAGCAAAGAGAGGGCGAAAAGGGCGGTTTTCTTTTTCATGTTGCGTTAGAGTTGAATATTTTCTTTTGCAAAGGTAGTTTAATTCGCGCAGTAAACGATAAGATTTTCGATGATTTCCCGTGGTTTTTTCGACCACTTTATGACTTTCGTGAGTCAGCTTGTCGGCATTGGCGGGCATATAGCACGATCTATTAAAACTTTTGAAAAAGGCTTACACGCAATTTTTCCATCCCCATTTTCCCCTCTCGTCCCATTCGCCTTATCAGCCCTATTGTCCCATCCATTTTCTCACTTGGTCCAAACGACCTTGCAAAAGAGCCACACTTAGAAGCTCATTCGGCCCGAATGAGAACCTCAAAGAGCCCCTTTTGCAAGGTTGGAAAGCCCCTTTTAGGGGGTTGGGGGGCTCTCTTTAGGGGGTGAGGGCTTTTGTTTAAAAAAAAGGGAAGCACCCGCGTGCTTCCCTTGCTTATGCAAAGATAATCCATTTTTGGGCTGAATGCAAATGTGCAAGGAACAATCCTTACATCGCAGAAGCCTACGATCTCTTCTTGTTGAGGCCTATTTGTCGCCGACTTCGAGCAAAGCCTGCTTGATGAGTGCCCAGAACGGGGCGGCTGTGGCAATGAGGCAACGCTCTGCAGTGGTGTGCGGACTGCGGATGGTCGGGCCCAGGCTCACCACATCAAGATGCGGATATTTTTCCAAGATGATGGAGCATTCCAGTCCGGCGTGATCCACTTGCGTGATTCCTTCCTCGCCATTCTGCTCTTTGTATATCTTTTTGAACAGGTTGAGAACCTCGCTGTCGGGGTTGGGATCCCAACCGCCGTAGCTTCCGCTCATCTCCACTTTCATGCCGGCCATGTTGAAGCAGCTCTCCAGCGAGGTGGCGATGTAGTCTTTCATGTCTTCGCGCGACGAGCGGACAAGTATTTTGATGAAAGCCTTTCCGCTCTCGATGTCGATGATGGCGAGGTTGGAAGAAGTCTCTACCACGTCGGGATAGACCGGAATCATGCGCACCACGCCATTATGGCAGGCATAGATGGCATTAATGAGATTGTCTTGTATTTCCACCGGCACTTCCTTTTCGGGGGTGGGTACCTCTTCGGTGAAGAACTCGATATTGTGCTCGATGGTTTTGTATTCGTCTTCAAAGACGGCTTTCCAGTCGGCCACGAGTTCTTTCAGAGCCTCCACGTTCTCTTTGGGCAGGGTGAGCACCACCTCGGCCTTGAAGGGAATGGCGTTGCGCATGTTGCCGCCATGCCATTCGGCCAACCGTGCATCGGTCTCTTCGATGGCCTCGCGCACGAAACGCACCATCAGTTTGTTGGCGTTGGCACGACCTTCGTTGATTTCCAGTCCGGAGTGTCCGCCGCGCAGGCCCTTGAGTGTCACTCTCATGGCAGCATCGGCCTTGTCGGTCTCAGCCTCCTGATAGTCGAGTGTGGCGGTGAAGTCGATGCCGCCGGCCGAGCCGATTACAAATTTGCCCCAAGTCTCGGAGTCGAGGTTCATGAGGATGTCACCATTGAGTTCGCCCTCGGGCAGGTTGGTAGCCCCATACATGCTGGTTTCCTCATCGGCCGTGATAAGGCCTTCCACGGGCCCGTGTTTCAAGTCTTTCGACTCCATGACAGCCATGATAGTGGCTACTCCCAGGCCGTTGTCGGCACCGAGTGTGGTTTGGTTGGCACGCAGCCATTCACCGTCGATGACGGGCTCGATGGGATCGGTCGTGAAGTCGTGCTTGCTGTCGGGGCTCTTCTGCGGCACCATGTCCATGTGGGCCTGCAAGATGACCCCCTTCTTGCCCTCCATGCCGGGAGTGGCCGGCTTGCGCATGATGATGTTTCCGGCGGTGTCTTGGAAGGCTTCTACGCCTGCCTGCTTGGCAAAATCGAGGAGAAACTGCTGTATCTTCTCCAGATGTCCCGATGGGCGGGGCACTTGCATCAACAAATGGAAGTTACGCCAAATCTCAACCGGGTTCAGATTTTTGATTTCATTCATAGCTGTATGGTTTAAATGTTATACGATAGTTTGGTTGGTTTCGATATGCTGTTTGCAGTGCATTCACCCCGTTCAAGGGCTGCCTGCGGGCTACGCCCTTTTCCTCGTGAAAGACAGGGCCAGCCAAGCGTAAATGCCGAGAAACACCACAAGGAGTGTCTGCACGGAGTGGACGATGAGCACAAAATAGAGGGCGTCGTTGGCCCCCACGCCGTAAAGGATGAGCATTGTCTTCACGGCAAAATGCCAAGGGCCCGCCCCGTTGGGTGTGGGCACGATGACGGCAATGCTGCCCACAATGAATGTGACCAGTGCGCACATCATGCCAAGACTCGATGTGGCCTCGAAGCAAAAGAAGGTGAGATAGTAGTGGAGGAAGTAGCTGCCCCAAATGGCCAGTGTGAAGAAAATGAAGAGCGGCACGTTTTTCACATTGCGCAGCGACATCACGCCCTGCCAGATGCTGCCGAGCGTGTCTTTCACCTTATTATATATGGAGAGTTTCTTCACCAAAAAGTAGAGGAGCACGGCTACGGCCACGCCGCAAACGGCCGTCACGAGGTAGCCGACAGTGGTAAATCGGCCGAACAGACCGTCGATATCGGTGCCGGTGGTGCGGAAAAAGGTGAGGAAGACGGGGATTTGCAGCACGAATGTGATGGCCGTTATCACCATGACGAGCAGCGAGTCGATGGCACGCTCGGTGACAACAGTGCCCAAAGCCTTGGGAAAAGAAACGTTGTCCCATCGCTTCAACACGCCGCAACGCGCAAATTCGCCAATGCGTGGCACCACCAGACTCACGGCGTAGGAAAGGAATATGGCGTTGACGGCTGTCGCGAGGCGGGGATGTTCGTCTATCGGTTCGAGGGTTTGCCGCCATCGCCAGCCCCGGAAAAGCTGGGCCGAAATGCCGAGCGGAAAGGAGAGAAGCATCCATGTCCAGTTCATCTCATGGAGAAGGACATACTCCACGCGCCGGAAATCGAATCCCCGATACATCCAGTAGAGTATGGCCCCGCCCAACAAGAGCGACAGAGATACTTTCAGAGTGCTGTTTGATAGCTTCCTTAATTTCATAATATATAGCCACAAAGGTAACGTAAATCATGCAAAGCACCAAACAAAATGCCTTTTTTATTTACTCGTCGGATTGACATGAATCAATAAAAACACTTAAATATATGTTTTGTAGCATATTTGTTTGCGTACACGGGAGTTTCTTCTTACCTTTGCATCGTCGAAAAGAAATGACGTGAGCCATCACTTGACGACCAAGGATAACAATAGTAGTAAGAACAAAAAAGAAAGGTAAAAAGATTATGGTAGCATTATTATCATTCGCCATCGTAGCAATCATGGTTGCTCAGGCCATCAACGTAGACGGAAAATTGAAGTTCTAAGTTGATAAGAATAGAAATTTGGTTTAAAAATTGAATAGACGAGATCGAGCCTTTGGCCCGGTCTTTGTTCGTTTATGGGGGCGGCTGTTTTGCCGTTCCGTTTATTTTTTCTACCTTTGCAGCACATTCGGCAGGGGCTGCCGGGGGAGAAAATACTGCTTTTTGGGGTATGGTCTCCGGTGGTAACGGCCTATCACGTGCAAAGAACATGAAGTCAGTCAAGCCTAAAAAGAATCTCGGTCAGCACTTCCTGACCGATCTGAACATCGCCCGGCGCATCGCCGACACGGTGGATGCCTGTCCCGGCCTGCCCGTCTTGGAAATCGGACCGGGGATGGGAGTGCTCACACAATATCTTGTGACGAAACCCCGCGAAGTGAAGGCGGTGGAGATAGACCGGGAAAGTGTGGCCTATCTGCATGAAACATTCCCCACACTGCACGACAACATCATTGGCGAAGATTTCCTGCGCATGGACTTAAACACAGTTTTCGGCGGGCGGCCCTTTGTGCTCACGGGCAATTATCCCTATGACATCTCCTCGCAGATATTCTTCAAGATGCTCGACAACAGGGAGCTTATTCCCTGTTGCACGGGCATGATACAGCGCGAAGTGGCCTTGCGTATGGCATCCGAGCCCGGCAACAAGGCCTACGGCATCCTCTCGGTGCTCACGCAGGCGTGGTATGATGTGGAATATCTGTTCACCGTAGACGAGGGTGTGTTTAACCCTCCGCCCAAGGTGAAGAGTGCTGTGATACGCATGACGCGCAACGGAGTGACCGATTTGGGGTGCGATGAGCGTCTTTTCAAACGCTTGGTGAAGGCTGTTTTCAACCAGCGCCGCAAGATGTTGCGCGTGAGCCTCAAGCAACTGTTTGCCGGAGCACAGCCGAGTGGCGAGTTCTTTACGGCGGAAGTTATGACCCGGCGGCCCGAACAACTCACCATAGCGCAGTTTGTGGAGCTGACCAACGTGGTGGAGGCGGAGATGCGCCGTCTCTCCTTGATAGGTTAGACCGGGTTGCGATAGCTTCTTGACAGCACCGGCAGACATCAAACGATCAACCAGACTGCATGAATATGACGACCAAAGAATCCCGCTATGAAACCCTTGTGGCGCAGGTGGCTGCCCTCATTGAGGGAGAAACCTGCCGTATGTCGGTGCTCGCCAATGTGACGGCCGCCCTCCACGATGCCTTTCCCGAAATATTCTTTTGGGTGGGTTTCTACATGGTTGAGGATGGAGAGTTACGCTTGGGACCGTTCCAAGGCCCTGTGGCTTGTATGCACATAGCCTGTGGGAAGGGTGTCTGTGGCACGGCATGGGCCGAGAAACGCACGCTTGTGGTGCCCGATGTGGAAGATTTTCCCGGCCACATCGCCTGTTCGTCGCTCTCCCGTTCGGAGATAGTCGTACCCGTTTTTGGCCATGGCGGGAGTGTCAAGGCGGTCATAGATGTTGACAGTTGCAGTCTTGGTGCCTTTGATGAAGTGGATGCCCGCTATCTGGAAAAGATTGCAAAAAATCTATCCAAAGAGTTGGCACTTTGAAAATTAATCTCTAATTTTGTAAAATCGAAATTTAATACAGACCCATAGAATATGATTGACGTAAAAGCAACATTAAACGAAGCACAAGAGCGCATGGAGATGGCAGCGATGTATCTCGATGAGCAGTTGGCGCGCATTCGTGCCGGCCGTGCCAACGTTGCCATCCTCGATGGCATCAAGGTAGAGTCATACGGGATGAAAGTGCCGCTCAACCAAGTGGCCAACATTTCCACGCCCGACCCCCGCACGATTGCCATCAAGCCTTGGGACAGAAAGGCTATACGGGATATCGAGAAGGCCATTATGGACAGTGATGTAGGCATCACGCCCGAGAATAACGGCGAAATCATTCGTCTCGGCATCCCACAGCCCACCGAAGAGCGTCGTAAGGAGCTGGTGAAGCAGTGCAACAAGATAGCCGAAAAGACCAAGATTGAAGTGCGCAACGTGCGTGGCGAACTCAAGGAGAAGTTCAAGAAGGCCATCAAAGACGGTCTCTCGGAAGACTTGGAGAAGGATGCCGAGGACGAATTACAGAAGATTCACGACAAGTTCATCAAGAAACTGGACGACTTGATTGCCGCGAAGACCAAGGAAATCATGACCGTATAACAATCACCAATGCCTCATTAGCATTTGAAAGGTTTAGTAATCAAGAACACCGGTAGCTGGTATACCGTAAAGACTGATGACGGGACGGTCATCGAGAGCAAGATAAAGGGCAACTTCCGATTGAAGGGCATACGCAGTACAAACCCCGTTGCGGTGGGCGACTACGTGCAGCTCATCACCAATCAGGAGGGCACGGCTTTCATCTCGGCTATCGATGACCGTCGCAATTATATCATTCGCAAGTCTCCCAATCTCTCCAAGCAGAGTCATATCCTTGCTGCCAACATCGATCAGGCCCTGTTGGTGGTGACGGTGAACTATCCGCAGACCTCCACCACGTTCATCGACCGGTTTCTGGCCGGGGCCGAAGCCTATCGGGTGCCGGTGGTGCTGGCGTTCAACAAGTGCGATATTCTGTCTGAAGAGGAGTTGCACTATGAGCGAATGATGATGACACTCTACGGGCACATCGGCTATCAGTGCATAAAACTATCGGCTGCCACGGGCGAGGGTATCGACCGACTGTTGCCTTTGCTTGTCGGCAAGGTGACATTGTTGAGCGGTAACAGCGGTGTGGGCAAGTCGACGCTCATCAACCGGCTCATTCCCGGGGCATCCTTGCGGACAGCCGAAATCAGCGATGCGCACAACACGGGTATGCACACCACCACATTCAGCGAGATGCTGGAACTCCCCGCCGGTGGCGATACTGTTACGGAGGAGGGGGAAAACCGGCATCCGGGCTATTTGATAGACACACCGGGAATCAAAGGCTTCGGCACTTTTGACATAGAACCGGAAGAACTGACGAGCTATTTCAAGGAAATTTTCGAGTTCTCGAAAGACTGCAAGTTCAGCAACTGCACCCACACCCACGAGCCGGGATGTGCCGTGCGCAAGGCCGTGGAAGAGCATTACATCTCGGAAAGCCGCTACCAAAGCTATCTTTCCATGCTTGACGATAAGGAAGAAAACAAATATCGCGAAGCCTTTTGAGGGGCTCCGCGATATTTGTTTTTGTAGCAAACAGCATTAAAATTTCAACTTACAAACGGCTGCTTGCTTTTTGTTATCCTTAGTTTTCAATAAGCTTCCCCTTGTTCGATTTCCTCTTTGGTGATTTTCTTTTTGTCGAGGCAATACCATGCATAGACGATGTAGGCAAGCACAAAGGGGATGAATAGACTCACGATGGCCATGGTCTGCAACGTAAATTCGCTGCTGCTTGAGTTAGTGATGGTGAGCGAACTCTGCAAGTCGGCGTTGGAAGGGTAGTAGGCGGTGTTATTCCAACCGGCACAGAGCAGAAGTGCCAACACCGTCAGTACCACACCAATGCCCGTAGGCCAGATGCCGCGGATGTAGCTTTTGGCCAGTAAGGTGCGCCCGATGCCGAACAGCACAAGCACCACGCCGACGAGCAATATGGCTGTGACATACCACATTTCGAGGAAATTGTGAAGATACTTCAGCGGTTCCATGAAGATGACCCCTGTCTCGGGATTCACTGCATAGCCATCTTTCAGCAGCGTGCGGATGAGGAACGCGAGGAAGAAGATGAGAAACAGCACCGTGTTGCTGCGCAGAAGCATGCGGCCTCGGTTGCGCAAAGCGTCATCGTCCACGTTGTTGATGATGTAGAGCAGGCCGAGGATGCGGGCGAGGAAGAACACTCCGAGCGCCAACACCAGATTCCACGGGTCGAGCAGTGCGTCAAGACCGTGACTGGCATTGGCCCAACTGCTGATGACGGGATTGAAACCGCTCACGATATTGTCTTTGGCAACGGTGAAATTGCTGCCGTCGAAGAAGGTGGCCACAGCCCCCCCGAGGAGCACCGGCCCCAGAATGCCGTTGATGACAAGGAAAATCTGGAAGGTGTTTACACCGAGCAGATTGCCCAACTTGTTCTGGAATTCATAGCTCACGGCTTGAATCACGAACGAGAAAAGGATAATCATCCACAGCCAGTAGGCCCCGCCGAAACTGGTGCTGTAGAAAAGTGGGAAAGAGGCGAAGAACGCCCCGCCAAACGTAACGAGCGTGGTGAAGGTGAGTTCCCACTTGCGTCCCGTGGAGTTGACCACCAAGCGACGCTCTTCGGGCGTATGTCCCAGACTGAATATCAACGAGTTGGCCCCTTGCACAAAGAGCAGGAACACAAGTAGGGCTCCCAGTAGGGAGACGAGAAACCACCAATATTGTTGTAAGAATGCGTAAGTCATGTTCATTGTTGTTTATTGTTTGACAAACCGGTTAGTCTATCCTCTGTTCCCGATTTCGGCGAGACTGTATTCCGGCCCCTTCTTGATTTGCTTGCACAAGATGTTGATTTCCACGCAGAGCAAGAGGGTAAAGAGAATCAGGAAGATGAAGAACGTGATGATGACACTGCCCGACTGCAAGTTGCTCACGGCCACCCATGTGGGCAGCATGTCCTGAATGGTCCACGGCTGACGGCCGAATTCGGCTACCAGCCAACCGCTCTCGCTGGCAATGTAGCCCAAAGGCAGTGAACTGATGCCGGCAATGTGCAGCCATTTCAACTTGGTGATGTCCTTACGATAGGTCAAGAACAGCGCCACGGCGAAGAACAGGATGAAAAGTGTACCCAAGCCCACCATGATGCGGAAAGCGTAGAAGTTGACGGGAATACTGGGCACGAGGTCGGCCTTGTCTTTGATGTAGCCATAGCCGAAATACTTCATGTCTTTGTCAAGCACGCCCAGCGAGGCCTCCATGCCCTTCTTGTCGTCTTCCTTTTTGGCTTTACGGTAGGTCTGAAGGGCTGTGATGGCATTCCGTCCCCGTGCAATCTTCTCATCCACAGAGGGTTCAATCTCTCCCTTATGGTTGACATATCCCCCCCTCATGATGTCGTTTACGCCGGCCACATAACCATGGAAATCGTGTGTGGCAAGAAACGACAGCGCGTTGGGGATGCCTATGCGCATGGCCGGTTCCTGCTCGTTGGCATAGTCGGGCTGGCTGAAAGGCGGCACGGCAGCGATGAGCGTCAACGGTTGGTCGGTGCCACCGTTGTACAGGGCCTCCATGGCAGCGAGCTTCATCGGCTGCACCTTGGCCACCTGATAGGCACTTTCGTCACCGGTGTAGAAAGCCAGCAGCGAGGCCACCAGTCCCACACTGCATGCTATCTTGATGCTCTCCTTGGCCAGTTCGGTCTCACGCTTTTTCAGCAGATAGTAGCAACTCACGGCCAGCACAAACACGGCGCCGATGATCCATGAGGAAGTCACCGTGTGGCAGAACTTCATCACGGCAAAAGGCGACAGTGCAATCTCGGCAAAGCTGTCGAGATTCATCTCGTTGCGCATTGTGTCGGCATTGAAGTGGAAGGCCACAGGATTCTGCATCCAGGCGTTGGCCACCAGTATCCACCATGCCGAGATGGTAGCCCCCAAGCCCGTGAGCCAAGTGGAAGCGAGGTGGAAGCCTGCGCTCACCTTCTTCCAGCCGAAGAACATCACGGCCACGAAGGTAGACTCCATGAAGAAGGCGATGATGCCCTCGATAGCGAGCGGTGCGCCAAAGATGTCGCCCACAAACCAGGAATAGTTGCTCCAGTTGGTGCCGAACTCAAATTCAAGAATGATACCCGTAGCCACTCCCATGGCAAAATTGACGCCAAAGAGTTTCTGCCAGAACTTGGCTGCAGTTTTCCAGAACTGTTTGCGCGTGCGATAGTAACAAGTTTCCACGATTCCCATAATCACGGCCAGGCCGAGTGTCAGGGGAACGAAAAGCCAGTGATAGATGGCCGTGAGGGCAAATTGCGCCCTCGACCAGTCTATGGTGCCGGCATCGACAGATAATAATAAGTTTGTCATAATATGGTTATAGATGTTATTGATTTTTCTGTAAAAAAGGGAGAGTGTCCGGCGGCTTTGGAATACCGGTCTCCCGCCGGCTGTTTTATCGGGCCCTGCCTGTTATTTCGGTGGCTACAAAGTCCGATTCCTTGCCTTCCTGCGAGTGTTGCTTGATGAAATTGGGGAAGAAAAACACCTTCAGTATGGCAAACATGATGAATAGTTTGACCAGAATGATAAGCCACAGTGTTTTCCCCACCTGCATGTGGCGGAATCCGTCGTAATAGAGATCAAACACCCGATAAAAGAATCCGGATTTATTCATAGTTTGATTTTTGTACTTTTTACATTTCGGGACAAATTTAAATAAAAGTTGTGATAACTCCAAGTAAAATGCCTTTTTTCTTGTTCAAAAGTGCGTAAGAACATATTTTTTCGCCTATTTTTCCTCCACCAATGGGATGACGAGACAACTGAAGCACCGTTTGTTATGTCTCTGAGGTGGTGGCATAAACCGGTGGGAGTTGCCGGTCGGGCATCCAACTTTTGGGCGTTCGATGCAAGAGGTGAGTCGTGTGATGCCGCTTAAAGCGGAATAACCTTTACAAAAGTGTGCTCACGGAAAATCTCCAACCAGAGCGGGAAACGGTCTTGAAACACTCTCAAAAGCCCTCCGATTTTCTCGTTCAGGCTCTTCGGCATTGTGAAAGGGCCACACTTGGAAGCCGAAAGGGCCTCGGTTGCACTGCAACCGAGGCCCTTTTACAAGCCCGTTTGGGCTCTTTTAGCCCTTTTTTCTGGCCGGGAAATGTGTTGATAAAATTCAAATGACTGATTGTCAGCATTTTAAAAGTATCGCCAAAATTCGCGTATTTGCGCCCGAGTCATGGTCGTTTGCAAATATCGCAGAATAGAGGGCCGAAAACCGGAAAATGGTTTGACAAAACCATCAGCGGATACCCCACACCGTCAAGGGCATCTTGCTTCCGTCATTGGTCATTCACAGTCTGCCTATATAAAAAGAGGTGTACGGCTTGTCGCTACTCGCCTATGGTGATGGTGTATTCGCTCATGAAGCTGGCACCAGGCTGCAGACTGTTCATCAGATACTTGTCCTTGAACTCTCCGGCATATTCCACCCGGTCGTGGATGCCGTACCACGGTTCGATGCACACGAAGGGCGCATGCTTGCCCGTAGGATTCCAGATGCCCACGGCCGGACTCTTAAAGTCGACCGTCACCTCGAGATGCCCCTCCCCGTTGAGCAGGGAGATGCGCTTCAGCTGGCTGCGGTCGAATATCACGGCATCGTCGGCAAACGAGTTTTCGGTGAAATGCCACAGTCCGCCTTCCGTCTCCACCTTGTGATAGCCCTCCACAATGCAGCCGCCCACGTTGCCATAGAGGCGTTCGGGAGCCACATTGTCAAATTGCAGCCGGCCTTTCACCTCCTCGCCCTTGCGGGCTCCCGGCACGAGAAAGGCCGGGTGGCCGCCTATCTGGAAGAATATTTCCTTGTCGTCGGTATTTTCCACGTGCCAAATCACATGCACCTTGTTGCCATCCAAGCGGTAGGTCACGGCCAGATTGAAACGGTAGGGATATTGCTTGAGTGTCTCCTCGCTTTCGTGCAGGGCAAAGGTGATGCGGCTGTCGGTCTTGTTGATGAGCGTAAACTCCGTGTCGCGGGCAAAGCCGTGCCGCCCCATGTGGTATTCCCGGCCACTGATGCGGCAGGTGTCTTTCCACAGTCCGCACACGATGGGGAAGAGAATGGGCGAGTGGCGGTTCCAATACTGCTCGTCGCCGTCCCAGAGATATTCCTTGCCTTTGGCATCCTTGATGCTTTGAAGTTCGGCCCCCATCGGAGCCACACTGATGGTCAGTTTTTCGTTTTTGATTTGTTCCATGATACAATTTAATTAGAATCTACTTGCAAAGATAAAGATTTTATTCGTAATTTTGCACCTGCTTTCGCTGAAATATTGTTTTAAAAGACAGCGGGCACATTGGTGATGAGTGATAAGGTGAAAGGATTTCTGGCAGCTGTCGTAGCCGCCGTTTGTTATGGCACCAACCCGCTGGGCACGCTGCCTCTTTATGCCGATGGCGTCAACTCCGCTTCGGTGCTGTTCTATCGTTACGGGTTGGCCGTCCTGATGTTTGGCGTTCTGATGCTTTTTCGCGGTGAGCATTTTGCCATCCGGCCCGGCCATGCCATCCGTTTTTCCCTTCTTGGGGTCTTTTTTGCCATGTCGTCTACCACGCTCTACGTGAGTTTCCACCACATAGCAGCCGGCATCGCCTCCACACTGCTCTTTGTCTATCCCGTCATGACGGCCGTGCTCATGACTGTTTTTTTCCACGAGCGCGTCACGTGGGGCACCTCTATCTCCATTCTCTTGGCACTTTTAGGCGTGGGACTGCTCTATCAGGGCGACGGTCATGCGAGACTGAGCACGGTGGGTTTCACACTCGTGATGCTCTCCTCGTTTCTCTATGCCGTCTATATCATCTCCGTCAATCGCTGGCACACCGACATGTCGCCGCTTAAGTTCACCTTCTGGGTGCTCGTCTTCTGCTGGGCCACTATCGGTGTGTTCAGTGTGATGTCGGGCGAACCGCTCATGCTGCTTCACGGACCGAAACAGTGGGGCTGTGCCACCCAGCTGGCTCTGTTGCCCACGGTGCTCTCGCTGTTCTTCATGAACATCTCCATCAGCAAGATAGGTTCCACCCCCTCGGCCATCATGGGAGCCCTCGAACCCGTTACAGCCGTCATTATCGGCATTTTCGTTTTCTCCGAAACATTCACTCTGCGGTTGGCTGTGGGCATCCTGCTCATCCTCTTGGGCGTGACACTCATCATTCTCAAACGGCAGGGATAGAGGTGGTTGCCATTTTTCCCCTTTTCCCGACCGCCATTCTCTCATCTTTTTCGTAACTTTGCATCATGTTAGATATCAACGAACTGAAAGACAAGCGCATCGCCGTGCTGCTCTCCGGTGGCGTGGACAGCAGCGTGGTGGTATGCGAATTAGCTGCTTTGGGGCTGCATCCCGACTGTTTCTACATCAAAATAGGGCCCGAAGAGCAGGAAGAATGGGACTGCTCTTCGGAGGAAGACCTTGAAATGGCCACGGCTGTGGCGGCCAGATACGGTTGCCGACTGCAGGTGGTGGACTGCCACCGGGAGTATTGGGACGAAGTGACCCGTTACACGATGGAGAAAGTGAAGGCCGGCTTCACGCCCAATCCCGATGTGATGTGCAACCGGCTCATCAAGTTTGGTGCTTTCGATGCCAAAATGGGGCACGACTACGACCTCATCGCTACGGGCCACTATGCGCAGACGGAATGGATTGACGGGCGGAAATGGCTCGTGACCAGTCCCGACCCCGTGAAAGACCAGACCGACTTTCTGGCCCAGATCTACGACTGGCAGCTGCGCAAGGCCATCTTTCCGATAGGCCACTACATGAAAGACGAAGTGCGGGAGATAGCCGAGCGCGAGCATTTGGTCAACGCCAAGAGGCGCGACAGTCAGGGCATCTGCTTTTTGGGGCAAATCAATTACAACGAATATCTGCGCCGCTATTTGGGCGAACAGCCCGGTGATGTGATAGAACTGGAGACGGGCAAGACCATCGGCGAGCATCGCGGACTGTGGTTTCACACCATAGGGCAGCGCAAGGGGCTGGGTTTCGGCGGAGGCCCGTGGTTTGTGGTGAAGAAGGATGTGGGGCGGAATGTGCTCTATGTGAGCCACGGCTACGATCCGCAGACGGCCTACAAGCAAGACTTCCGGATGCACGATTTCCACGTGCTCACAACTCCGATTGACTCGGAGCGCGTCACGTTCAAGATTCGCCACACTCCCGACTATCTCCCCGCCACCGTAGAGAAAACCTCGGAAGGTATCTACACGGTGCATGCCGATGCCCCTATCCACGGCGTGGCCCCCGGACAGTTTTGCGTGGTCTACGACGAGCAGCATCACCGATGCTTCGGTTCGGGCGAAATAACACTCTAAGGATGTTGTCAATCTTTGACGAAAAACAAGGTTGGAAAAAACTTGAAATAAGACGGGAGAATCGACTCGGAAAGCCGATTCTCCCGTCTTCTGTTGCTATCAGGCCATGATGAGAGACTTAAAAAGGACAGGAGCGGGAGGTCAGAGAACTCCTTTGTAGATCCCGTTTGGGCCGAACGTCACCCCATGTCTGGAGTTTTTGACATTTCTGCACTCCATCGCAGCAAAAGGAATGTAATGGAGGACAAATGCCAAGATAATCACCCCAATAGTGCTGACAATAAAAATAAAAGTCTTATCTTTGCATGAACAAGACGGCATCCGGTTCGCACGCGACGATGCTGCCACAAACCATCAACCCCCAAACTGCACATTATAAATGATGAGAGAAAAGATAGACGTGTTCTTGCCGGCCATAGCTGCCGATACACTTGCAGAAACCGTGCAGGTGCTCAACGACGACAAGACCGTGCAACATATCGTGTTCCTGCAACCGGGAAGCAACGCCATTGAAAACGCACTGGCCTCCACGGAGACCATTCTCCACATAGCCGACAACACCGATGCCGACTTTGTGCTGCTCTGCACAAAGACCACACACATGACATTGGGCCAGAATGCGCTCCACCGGATGCTTCAGGCGGCCGACGACACGGGAGCGGCACTCGTCTACAGCGATCATTACACCGTCACAGGCGGGCGGACGGAGCGTCATCCGGCCATCGATTATCAGCCGGGAAGCATCCGCGATGACTTCGACTTCGGCTGCCTGCTACTCGTGCGCGCATCGCTGCTGCACGACTATGCCAAGGAGGCACGCGCTGCGGAGAGCAGCTATCGCTTTGCAGCCCTCTACGATCTTCGGCTCTACCTGAGCCGAAAGGGCGACTTGTTCCACCTCGACGAGTTTCTCTATACCGAGGAAGAGGTCGACAACCGCAAGAGCGGCGAGAAGCAGTTTGACTATGTAAACCCTCGCAACCGCGAGGTGCAGGTGGAGATGGAGCAGGTGGCCACGGCCCATTTGAGAGCATTGGGAGCATTGGTGGACACCGGAGTTTATGGTCATATCGACTTCGACGAACAGGAGTTCGACTGCGAGGCCAGTGTCGTTATTCCCGTCTTCAACCGCGAAAAAACTATAGCTGATGCCGTAGAAAGCGCGTTGGCGCAACGGGCCGATTTCCGATATAACGTGCTGGTGGTGGACAACCACTCCACCGACCGCACGGGCGAGATACTCACGGCCCTACAGTCGACAGACAGAGCAAAAGGCGGACGACTCGTGGTGATGACTCCCGAGCGGAGAGACCTCGGCATCGGTGGTTGCTGGAATGTGGCTGTGAACGACAGCCGCTGCGGACGGTTTGCCGTGCAGCTCGACAGTGACGACCTCTACTCTTCGCCCCATACGCTGCAACGGGTGGTTGATGCTTTCCACGAGCAGCAGGCGGCTATGATCATCGGCAGCTACCGCATGTGCGACTTCGAACTCAATACGTTGCCCCCCGGCTTGATAGACCATCGCGAGTGGACCGACGATAACGGCTGCAACAATGCCCTGCGCATCAATGGTTTAGGGGCTCCGCGCGCTTTCTTTACCCCCCTGCTGCGGCAGGTGCAGTTTCCTAATACAAGCTACGGTGAAGACTATGCGTTGGGACTGGCTTTCAGCCGCTGCTACCGCATAGGACGCATCTACGACGAACTGTATCTTTGCCGTCGTTGGGGAGGCAATAGCGATGCCGCACTGAGCATCGATCGCGTGAACGCCAACAACCGTTATAAAGACCGGTTGCGCACGATGGAGATACAGGCCCGCCGGCAGATGAACGGTGGTAAGGATGACTTGCAGGATGCCTACGACCCGATGACGCGGTTTTTCAACCGTCAACTGGAGGTGTGGGAGGATGCCCGCCGGCGCTACCGCGACTTGAGTAATGTGAAGACACGCACGCTTGATACGCTGAAAGTGCAATTCAACCCGGCCCGCATCGTGTCTACGGGGGCCAAGCTCGACCGCTCTACGCTCAGTGGCCGGCCCTGCTTTCTCTGCAAGGCCAACCGCCCGAAAGAGCAGATGGTGAAGATGCTCGACAACGATTTTGAACTGTTGGTGAATCCGTTCCCCATTCTTCCCATGCACTTCACGATAGCTTCGCGCCGGCACGAGCCGCAAAGCATAAGGAAACACTTCGCCGAGATACACCGTTTGCTTGAAACCTACGGCAGTCTCATGGTGTTCTACAACGGTCCCAAATGCGGAGCCAGTGCCCCCGACCACCTGCATCTGCAGGCCGGTACGAGTGGTCTTGTGCCTTTGCAGGCCGAATGGCAGCGGCTCAGCCGTGAGGTGGTGAAGTTGGTGGAGTGCGACGAGAACGACTATCTGGCCGAGGTGACGGGCTATGTGGTGCCATGTTTCGTCATCCGGAGCCGGAATGCTGAAACGGGCAACAGACTTTTTATGCGCCTTTACGACAGCATGGGGAAGGCTGCCCGTACACCCGGCGAGGAGCCGATGATGAACATCATGGCATGGAGACAGGGAGATGATACGCTGACGGTGGTGATTCCGCGTGAGAAGCATCGCCCCAACTGCTACTCGGCCGAGGGCAGCGACCGGCTCATGGTGAGCCCGGGGGCTCTTGACATGGCCGGTCTTATCATCACTCCGCGCCAGGAAGATTTTGAAAAACTCACCCCGGAACTCGCCACGGCTATCCTCCGCGAGTGTGGAGCCGGTGCAGCACGGATGCAGGAAATACGCGAAGGACTGCGAACATCAGCTGCCCCTTGCCGCCACCACACGGCCGACAAGCAGCCCGATGTGACGGTGGGCGTCGTGAGTGCGCAGAAGATACATTTTGTACTCAACTGCCCCTATCTGGCCAAGGGCGAGGAGGTGTGCGGCGAACAAGAAGTGGAGTTCTATGAGGGTGGCATCCTCTGGAACGGCAATCAATACAGTCAGCTCACTTTTCATCCGCATACGCCCGATGCTTCATTCTCCATCGATGATGTGACCATTGGGGTCGACTTCCATTGGGAGCGGCAGGAACGGCAGACTTTCCTCGGTATGTTGCGCTTGGTGGTGGAGGAAGGAAAGATATGCGCCATCAACGAACTGCCCGTGGAGCAATATTTGGAGAGTGTCATCTCAAGTGAGATGAGTGCCACGTCAAGTCTTGAACTGCTTAAGGCGCATGCCGTGATTTCGCGTAGTTGGCTGTTGGCGCAGATGGAAAAACGCCGACAGGTGGCCGAGACGGGCAACAGCTTCTTCTCTTTCGTCAAGAAAGACGACGAACTCATCCGGTGGTACGACCGTGAAGACCATGCCATCTTCGATGTTTGTGCCGACGACCATTGCCAGCGTTACCAAGGCATCACCAAAGAAACGGCCCCCCATGTGGCAGAGGCTGTCCGACAGACGCGCGGTCAGATCCTCATGAGCGGCGGGGAGATATGCGATGCGCGTTTCAGCAAGTGCTGCGGGGGCATGACGGAGGAATTCCAATACTGTTGGGAGAATATCCGCAAGCCCTATTTGTTGGCTGTGCGTGACACGGAAGGCGAAGCGTCCGGTGCCGACCTCACGGTGGAAGCCAACGCTGAAAGGTGGATTCGCACTTCGCCGGAGGCTTTCTGCAATACGAGCGATGGGCGGGTGCTCAAGCAAGTGCTCAACGACTACGACCAAGAGACGGCCGACTTCTATCGCTGGCGGGTGGAATACACGCAGGAAAAACTGCGCCACCTCATCGAAGACAAGCTGAAGATGGAGCTGGGGGGCATTGTAGACCTCGTACCCATAGAGCGCGGGGCGAGCGGACGCATATCGAAGTTGAAGATTGTGGGCACCGAACGCACGTTCACCATCGGCAAGGAACTCGAGATACGCCGGGCGTTGAGCGAGAGCCATCTCTACAGTTCGGCTTTCGTCGTGGACAAGAGCGAGGTGGATGCCACAAACGGAGTGCCGCGGCACTTCACCCTTGTCGGGGCCGGTTGGGGCCACGGTGTGGGGCTTTGCCAGATAGGGGCAGCCGTCATGGGAGAGCAAGGCTTTGGTTATGATGACATCCTTCTGCATTATTATAAAGGTGCAACGATTGAGAAATATTACAAATGATGAAGAATCGCATGACTCCGTGGGCTTGGGTGCCCACCCTCTATTTCGCTGAAGGACTGCCCAATGTCATCGTCATGAGTGTGGCGGTGGTGATGTACATGCAGTTGGGCATGACTGATACCGACATTGCCCTCTATACCAGTTGGCTCGGACTGCCGTGGGTGATCAAACCGTTTTGGAGCCCGTTTGTCGATCTCTACCGTACCAAACGCTGGTGGGTATTGGCCATGCAGATACTCCTCGGTTCCTCGTTGGCAGGCGTGGCCTTCACGCTCAATGCCGCTTTCTGGTTTCAAGGCACCATGTTTTTTTTCTTTCTCATGGCTTTCAGCAGTGCCACTCACGACATAGCAGCCGACGGCTACTACATGCTGGAGCTCGACGACCACGCTCAAACGTGGTTTGTAGGCATCCGCAACACGTTCTATCGCATCGCCGTGATCATGGGCAAAGGTCTGCTTGTGCCGGCTGCAGGTATGCTCCAACTCATCTTCCGCAATCAGAAGGCATTTACGTGGAGTCTTGTTTTCTATGGGTTGGCAGGCCTCTTCATTGCCATTTGGCTCTATCACAGCTTCATCATGCCACGCCCCGAAGACGATGCTGAGAAGAAAGACACTTCTGCCAGCGAGGTGATGGCAGGCATGAAGAAGATGTTTGTGGCTTTCATCGGCAAGATGCCGGGGCGCGAAATGCTGGCAGCCCTCTGCTTTCTGTTGTTCTATCGGTTTCCGGAGGCCATGCTCTCAAAGATGACCGATACCTTTCTGCTGCGCCCGAACTCGGAGGGCGGACTGGGACTTTCGCCGCAGGAATATGGCTTGGCCAATGGCACCGTGGGACTAATAGGGCTCCTGCTGGGCGGCATCGTGGGTGGAATGCTCGCCAGCCGCGACGGACTGAAGCACTGGTTGTGGCCCATGGTATGTGCCATCACACTGCCCGACATCGTCTATGTCTACATGAGCTATGCCATGCCCTCCAACGTGTGGGTGGTCAGTGCATTCCTTTTCGTCGAACAGTTTGGCTACGGCCTGGGCTTCACGGCCCTTACCCTCTACATGCTTTATTTCAGCCAAGGAGCTTATAAGACCTCACACTACGCCATCTGCACGGGCATCTCCTACCTTGGACTAATGCTCCCGGGTATGATTTCAGGTTATCTGAAAGACATCATGGGTTATCGCACTTTCTTTATCCTTGTCATGGGATTTTGCGCCATCACCTTTCTTGTGACGGCATTTATCAACATCGACGACTCTTTTGGCAAGAAAGCGAAACGGCGGGAGGAGGTATAAAGAAAAAAACTGCAATGCCATTAAGACATAGCCGCAACGGAGTGACAAACCATTCCTGTTGCGGCTGTGTCGGAATATAGGGATAGTGAAGGCTCGAAGGAATCTGCCGTAATTATAATTTTTGTAAATTGTGGAGACCGACTAAAACTTTTTATTATCTTTGCAATATTAAAGAACAGATTCATATACATACAAAACTAAGGAATAAAAAGAAAATGAAAACAGTCTATGAGTTCTCTGTTAAAGACAGAAAAGGTAAGGACGTATCACTCAAAGAGTATGCCAACGAGGTTCTTTTGATTGTCAACACCGCCACGAAGTGCGGGTTCACGCCCCAATATGAGGAGCTTGAGAAACTGTATGAGCAATATCATGCCCAAGGCTTTGAGATTCTCGACTTCCCCTGCAACCAATTCGGCCAGCAGGCACCGGGCACCGACGAGAGCATCCACGACTTCTGCAAGCTCAACTACGGCACAGAATTCCCCCGTTTCAAGAAGGTTAAGGTAAACGGTGAGGATGCCGATCCGCTGTTTAAATTCCTCAAAGAGTCGAAAGGTTTTGCCGGATGGGATGAGACACATCCCATCTATCCCATCCTTGAGAAGATGCTCAGCGAGGCCGATCCCCACTACAAAGAGAAGCCCGACATCAAGTGGAACTTCACCAAGTTCCTCATCAACAAGAAGGGACAAGTGGTGGCACGCTTCGAGCCCACCGAGAAGATTTCCAACATTGCCAAGCAGATAGAGGAACTTCTTGCCCTCTAAAAATCCAAAGGAGGACTTCAGAACATGGCAAACAGAGAATACACACGCTGTCTCATCATCGGTTCGGGGCCTGCCGGATACACGGCAGCCATCTATGCCGGTCGTGCCAATCTGCAACCGATAGAATATTGTGGTATGCAGATGGGCGGACAGCTCACCCAGACCACCACGGTGGAGAACTTTCCCGGTTACCCGCAGGGGGTGGACGGCAACCAGATGATGATGGAACTGCGCGAGCAGGCCGAGCGGTTCGGTGCCACGCTGCGTGACGGAGAAATCGTGAAAGCCGACTTGAGCAAGGCTCCCTACCTGCTCACCACCGACCGCGGTGATGAGATAGAAGCCGAGACGGTCATCATCGCTACCGGGGCCACGGCCAAATATCTGGGACTCGATGACGAAAAGAAGTATAACGGACAGGGTGTAAGTGCTTGTGCCACCTGCGACGGATTCTTCTATCGTAAGAAGGTGGTGGCCGTTGTGGGAGGTGGCGACACCGCTTGCGAGGAGGCCATTTATCTGGCACAGCTCGCTTCCAAGGTCTACATGATTGTGCGCAAACCCTATCTGCGGGCCAGCGACGTGATGAAGAAGCGCGTGGAGGAGAACGAGAAAATCGAGATACTCTACGAGACCAACACGCTCGGGCTCTACGGAGAGAACGGCGTGGAGGGCGCCCATCTCGTCTACCGCAAGGGAGAGGCCGACGAACGGAAGTACGATCTGCCCATCGACGGATTCTTCCTCGCCATCGGGCACAAGCCCCAGAGCGACTTGTTCCGCGACTTTGTCGATGTGGACGAGCAGGGATACATCAAGGTGGACAGCCCTACGCAAGCCACGAAAGTGCCCGGTGTGTTTGCTGCCGGCGATGTGTGTGACCCGCGCTATCGTCAGGCCATTGTCGCAGCAGGCACGGGTGCCAAGGCTGCCCTCGACGCCGAGAAGTATCTCAATGGGCTGGGCAAGTGACGCCACTTAGCCAAAGGCCTGCAAAAGTCAACATGCCATTGAGCATCAAGAGCTCATAACCGAACTTATATCCGGTCATCTGTGTAGTCATCATGTCGATGGCGAAACAGATGGCCGGACTTGTTATGCAGATATAGGGCACCCAACGGTCGCGCACAGGCCGTCGGCCGGCCAGCAGACTGAAGGCAAAAAGCCCCAGCAGCGGACCGTAGGTGTAGGAACAGAGAATGTAGATGGCATCAATGACACTCGTGGAATTGATTACCTTGAAGCCCAAGATGAACAGCACGAAGACCACGGCCATGCCCAAATGCGCACGTTTGCGCAGCCGCTCATCGTCGGGCTTGCCGCAGATGTCCACGCAGAAGCTCGTCGTGAGAGCCGTAAGGGCCGAGTCGGCACTCGAAAAACTCGCCGCCACAATGCCTATTGTGAAAAGTACCACCACCGCACTGCCCAGCGCGCCCGATGCCGTGAACATGGGCAACAGGTCGTCGCTCATGGCAGGCAGGTTCACTCCCCGGCTCCGGGCCAGCATCAGGAGCAGCACGCCCAGTGACATGAGCAGCAGATTGGCCGGTACAAAGGCCACACCGTAGCTGCACATGTCCTTTTGTGCCTCCCTGAGCGACTTGCAAGTGAGGTTTTTCTGCATCATGTCTTGGTCGAGTCCCGTCATCACGACCACGACAAACACGCCGCTCAGAAACTGTTTCCAGAAATTCTGTCGCGACACCCAGTCGTCGAATACGAATATCCGGCTGTGGCTGTCAACTGCAACCGCACGGACGGCCTCGCCCACCGTCATGTCCAACGCACCAATCACCTTATATATAATAAGGAGGAGAGCCGCAAAAAGACAGAATGTCTGAAACGAATCCGTCCACACCAGTGTTTTTACTCCGCCCCGCCGGGTGTAGAGCCAGATGAGTGCCACCATGCCGGCTACCGTCACAGGGAAGGGAAGGCCCACCCCGTCGAACACGAACTCCTGTAAGATGATGCACACCACGTAAAATCTCACGGCTGCGCCCGTCATCTTCGAGAGCAGGAAAAAGCCCGCCCCCGTAAGGTAAGACTGCCGGCCCAACCGCTGTTGCAAGTAAGAATAAATTGTCGTGAACTTGTATTTGTAGAATATGGGCAGCAACACGAAAGCCACGACAAAGTAGCCCAAGATGAAGCCGAGGCACATCTGCAAATAGGTCATGTCCATTTTCATCACCATGCCGGGCACGCTCACGAAACTGATTCCCGAAATAGAGGCCCCCACCATTCCGAAAGCCACCATATACCAAGGCGAATTGCGATTGGCCATATAGAAGGTATCGTTGTTGGCCTTGCGCGAAGTGAACCTGCTGAACAGCAGCAGACAGCAGAAATAAATCAATACGGTCGTGATGATAATCATAGATGCAAAGTTACACAAAATGGGGGAAATGAGCAAATAATATTCATTCAGGAGCTTAAGTAGGATATTTTTTCGTATATTTGCAACCAACAACCGCGATGAGGCGACAAACTAATATAACAACATCATGAGACAGAAGAAATTCCTACTGCAAGAGAAAGACATCCCCACACAATGGTATAACATCCAGGCCGACATGCCCAACAAGCCGCTGCCGCCCCTCCATCCAGCCACCCATAAGCCTATGGTGGCCGAAGACCTTGCTCACATCTTCAGCATGGAATGTGCCCGTCAGGAGCTCGACACCCAACATGCGTGGATCGACATTCCCGAGGAGGTGCGCGACAAGTATGCCTACTACCGCTCCACACCGCTCGTGCGTGCCTACGGACTGGAGGAAGCCCTCGACACTCCGGCCCATATCTATTTCAAGAACGAATCGACCAATCCGCTGGGTTCGCATAAAATCAACTCGGCTCTTCCGCAATGCTACTACTGCAAGCAGGAAGGCGACACCAATGTGACCACGGAGACCGGTGCCGGACAGTGGGGAGCGGCACTCTCATACGCCGCCAAACTCTACGGACTCGAGGCTGCTGTGTATCAGGTGAAGATCTCCATGCAGCAAAAGCCCTACCGTTCGGCCATCATGCGCACCTTTGGTGCTACGGTGGAAGGCTCTCCCTCGATGAGCACCCGGGCCGGTAAAGACATCATCACCCGCGAGCCCAACCATCCCGGATCGCTCGGAACGGCCATCAGTGAGGCCATCGAACTGGCTACCACAACGCCCAACTGTAAGTACACACTTGGTTCGGTGCTCAACCATGTGGCTCTCCACCAAACGGTGATTGGTCTTGAAGCCGAGAAACAAATGGAGATGGCGGGTGAATATCCCGATGAGGTGATCGCTTGTTTTGGTGGCGGAAGCAACTTCGGCGGCCTCGCTTTTCCTTTCATGCGCCACAACATTCTTGATGGCAAGAAAACCACCTTTGTCGCCGCCGAACCCTCAAGCTGTCCCAAACTCACCCGCGGCAAGTTCGAGTATGACTTCGGTGACGAGGCCGGCTACACGCCGTTGCTGCCCATGTACACCCTGGGGCACGACTTCAAACCAGCTAACATCCACGCCGGCGGACTGCGCTACCACGGTGCGGGCATGATCATCTCCCAGCTCATCCGCGACGGCTACATGCACGGCGTTGACATTCCGCAACTTGAGACCTTCGAGTCGGGTATGCTTTTTGCCCGCACCGAGGGCATCATTCCTGCTCCGGAGAGCTGTCATGCCATTGCCGCTGCCATCCGTTCGGCCCGGCAGGCCAAGGAGGCTGGAGAGGAAAAGGTGATTCTTTTCTGTCTTAGCGGACACGGACTCATTGATATGACGGCCTACGAAAACTACATCAACGGCGACCTGCGCAACTACACCATCTCGGATGACGACATAGAGAAGTCGCTCCGGAACGTTCCGCAAGTGGAAATTTAACCTTCATCGCCTCTTACATCGTCCCCGCACCGGTTCTGCAAGGTGTGGGGATTTTTATTATAAAGTGTTGTGCCCGAACACAATAACGAGCATGAAAATAATACAAAATGTGCCCGTTCACAATGTTAAAAGATGTTTTGGGTTAAGAAACTTCACCGGAAAATTTACTATATTTGTATTATTCAAAATAATGATACGGCAGCTGTGAAGCTCCTTGGTTATCATCATCTTTTACTTTGCAAGCGCCCCGGCAGCAACTGTCGGGGCGCGCAAAGAAGAAGAGACAAAAGGCTTGTTGACTTTAAGGGTCTGCCATGCGATGACTCAACCTTTGAAAAAGACACAACATTGAAAAACCACAAACTGTGAAAAGGCTAATAATAAAAACTCTGACATTTGGTACAAGACGACAAAAACAATCACATTGGCGAAGACAGGTATACAAGCGAATGGGGTTACAGTTTTGCCCGTAAAACCAAACTGGAAAGAACCGGCGCTCCAATTTTCTATAAACGAATATGACATGAACAAGAAGTTATGAACCAAGACCCCCCACCCCCTAAAAGGGGCTTCCCTCCCTGCAAAGAGAGGGGGCGCAAGCCCTCTAAGTTAAGGGGCGGGGGGCTTTAACGAGGGTGACAATGCCATATATAGCATGAAACTTACTAAAGTTACGAAAAAGTCTTACATGAATTTTCATAGCATCCGTCCTCCTGTCCATTCCCATTCGCCTCATCGTCCCAATCCGCTTCATTGATTTTCCCACCCGGCCCAAACGATTTTGCAAAACGGCCACAGTCAGAAGCTCGCTTGGGCCAAACGAGAACCTCAAAGAGGCTCTTTTAGAAAGCTGTTTGGGCCGGAAAAGCCCCCTCTAAGTGGTGGTGGGGCTCTCAGTGATTTGGAGAGATCAAAAAAAGGAAGCACTTCCGCGCTCCCTTGCCAATGCAAAGATACACCAAAAATAAGCGAAATGCAAACAGCAGTCGAATTTTCTTGACAACAGAAAGAGGAATCAAAAAGCATTCGGGGACTTCCCCTCAAGCCCTAAAGGCCGGAATGAGTCTGCCATCTACGCTATATGCTCTATCCTGTCGAGTATTCCCACAGCCACTTCAATGGTCGGCACGTTGGAGACACTCATGAGCCGGCGGTTGTTCTTCTCCTTGAGTTTGGCGCGACGCACATCCTGCGTGGCGTAGGTGATGACCTGCGAGAAGGCATGGCTCTGATAGAACGGACTGTTCACGTTGCCGACAAACTGCATCTGCATCATGCCCTGACGCAGGATGATCTTCTCGCAGCCGAGTCGTTTGCCGAGCCGGCGCAGCCGCACCACGTGCATGAGTTCCTCCCCCTCGTGGGGCACGGGTCCGAAACGGTCGACCAGCCGTTGCCGATAGGCGGCCAGTTCGCGATCGTCTTCTATCTTGTCGAGCTCGCGATAGAGCAACATGCGTTCGCTGCTGCCGGGCACGTAGGTGTCGGGGAAATACATCTCAAGGTCGCTCTCCACGGCACAGTCGTCCACAAAATCGTCACCGCTAAGGCGGTTGCCCTGCGCCATCTCCTCGGCATAGATATCTTGGAACTCCTCGTTTTTCAGTTCGGTGACCGCCTGCGAAAGGATTTTCTGGTAGGTCTCGTACCCCAGGTCTTCCATGAATCCGCTCTGTTCGGCTCCCAAAAGATTGCCCGCACCGCGGATGTCGAGGTCTTGCATGGCCAAATTGAATCCACTCCCAAGGCCCGAAAAGTTTTCCAGCGCCTCCAGCCGGCGGCGTGCCTCGGGCGTGAGCACACTCTTGGGGGGAGCCAGCAGATAGCAGAAAGCCTTGCGGTTGCTGCGCCCCACGCGCCCACGCATCTGGTGCAGATCGCTCAATCCGAAACGATGGGCATCGTTGATGATGATGGTATTGGCATTGGAAATGTCTATGCCGTTTTCCACAATGGTGGTGGAGAGAAGCACATCGTAGTCGTAGTTCATGAATCCCATGATGATCTGTTCGAGCTCCTCGGGCTTCATCTGCCCGTGGCCGATGGCAATGCGGCAGTCGGGCACATATTTTTTGATGAGTGCGGCTATCTCGGGCAGGTTGCTGATGCGGTCGTTCACGAAATACACCTGCCCGTTGCGGCTCATCTCGAAGTTGATGGCATCGGCGATGACTTCATGCCCATACGAGGCCAGTTCGGTGTGTATGGGATAGCGGTTGGGCGGCGGCGTGCGGATGATGCTCATGTCGCGCGCCCCCATGAGGGAGAATTGGAGCGTGCGCGGAATGGGGGTGGCCGACATGGTGAGTGTGTCGACATTCACCTTCAGCTTGCGGAGCTTTTCTTTTGTGGACACACCAAATTTCTGCTCTTCGTCGATGATGAGCAGACCGAGGTCATGCCATTTCACGGCCTTGCCGATGAGCTTGTGTGTGCCGATGAGAATATCGATCTTCCCCTCGGCCAAGTCGGCGAGCACCTGCTTGGTCTCTTTCGCACTGCGGGCCCGGGAGAGGTATTCCACCCTCACGGGCAGTCCTTTGAGACGGCTGTTGAAAGTCTGGTAGTGCTGGAAAGCCAACACCGTGGTGGGCACGAGCACGGCCACCTGCTTGGAGTCGCAGGCAGCCTTGAAGGCCGCTCGGATGGCCACCTCGGTCTTGCCGAAGCCCACATCTCCGCACACGAGTCGGTCCATAGGCCGTCCGCTTTCCATGTCGCTCTTCACGTCTTGTGTGGCTTTATTTTGGTCGGGCGTGTCTTCGTAGAGGAAAGAGGCCTCAAGCTCGTGTTGCAGATAGCTGTCGGCACTGTAGGCAAAGCCCTTCTCCCTGCGCCTGCGGGCATAGAGTTTGATGAGGTCGCGGGCGATGTCTTTGATCTTCTTCTTGGTGCGCTCCTTCAGTCGGTCCCAAGCCCCCGTGCCGAGTGTGGAGAGCCGGGGGGGCTCGCCGGTGTCTTGCCGGCGGTATTTGCTTATCTTGTAGAGCGAGTGGATGGAGACATCCACCTTGTCGTTGTTCTGATAGATGATGCGGATCATCTCCTGATAGCTGCCTCCTGTAGGCACCCGGACGAGTCCGCCAAACTTGCCGATGCCGAAATCCACATGCACGATGTAGTCACCGGGCTCCATCTCCTGCAACTCCTTCATCGTGAGAGCCATCTTGCCGGCTCGTGCAGCGTCGCTGCGTAGGTTGTATTTGTGGAAACGGTCGAATATCTGATGGTCGGTAAAGAAGCAGAGTTTCAGGGCATCGTCGGTGAATCCCTCGTGAAGCGTGCGGTTGATGCCTTCGAAAGTCACCCCGTATTTCTTTAGTTCGTCGCCGCCGAAGATGTCTTGCAAACGGGCTATCTGCTTCTCACTGTCGGCCAGAATGTAGAGCTTATAGCCCTTGAGCAGATAGTCTTCGAGGGTCTGGGCGAGCAGATGGAAGTTTTTGTGGAATAAAGGTTGGGGGGTGATGTGGAAAGTCAGGACAGCCTCGCTGCCCGATGGCGTGGAGCGGATGTCGGCGGCGGTATCGTCCGACTTGGCATTGGGGCCGAACTCCACGCGCTTGCGGCCTGCCACGCCACGGTCAAAGAGCGTGGCGGTACAGAGGTTGGCCTCTTTGCGCAGGTCACGGGCTATCTGCGCCTGCTCCATCTCGGTGGCCCCCTCCATGCGCTCGGCAAGGGCCTGCGAGGAGAATCCCTCATCGTAGATGCTTGCTATCCGGTCGTGGACAAACGTAAAGTCTTTCATCACAAGTAGGGCATCGGTGGGCAGGAAGTCCAAAAACGGCATCTTGTCGCTTGAAAGTCCGGCCAGTTCGGGCACGATTTCCACCTCCGTCTTCTTATCTTTCGAGAGCTGGTCTTCCACCTCGAAAGTGCGTATCGTGTCTATCTCGTCACCGAAGAAGTCGATGCGGAAAGGGTATTCACAGCTGTAGGAATAGATGTCGAGAATGCTTCCGCGCACGGCAAACTGCCCGGGCTCATACACGTAGTCGGTCTCTTGAAAGCCCAGTTCGCGCAGCCGTTTCTCCAAGCTTGGCAGATCTACGGTCTGCCCGGTCTTGAGACGCACAAGCTGCGTGTCAAGATTCTGCTGTGTCACCACCAGTTCGGCGAGTGCCTCGGGATGGGTCACGATGAAGAGTGTGGAGGGATTGGAAGCCGTAGCCGACCGGGCGGCTTCACCGGCAGAGGAAATGCGGGCCAGCACTTCGGTGCGCAGAATCTCATTGGCGGCATCGCGCTGACCGTATTTCACGGCCCGTTTATAGCTCGACGGGAAGAAGAACACCTGCTCCTGTCCCATGAGCTGAGTGAGGTCGTGATAGAAATAGCCGGCCTCATCGGCTTCGTCAAGGATAAAGAGAACGACGCGTGCCAAACGGTCGGCTAAAGAAGAAAAGAGCATGGGGGCCGAAGAGGCCAACAGCCCTTGCAGGAAAACGGTCTTCACCGACTTGTCTTCCAGTGTTTGAAAGAGTGCCTTCGCCTGTGGCGAGGGGGCATACAATCTTTTTACGTCCTGTATATTCATTTAATTTTCGGATACTTCCGGAACCAGCCGTCAAGGCGTAAGCGCATCACGCCGAAGAAGGCTTCGCCGAAAATGCCTCCACTCATTTTGCTGACGCCCTCTCGGCGATTGACGAAAATGACGGGCACTTCCTTTATCTTGAAGCCCATCTTGTAGGCTGTGTATTTCATTTCGATTTGGAAACCATAGCCCTTGAAGCGTATCTCGTCGAGGGGGATGGAGTCCAGCACGCGCCGCTTGTAGCATTTGAAGCCGGCCGTGGTGTCGTGTACTTGGAAACCGGTGACGAAGCGCACGTATTTGGAAGCGAAATAGCTCATCAGCACGCGCCCGATAGGCCAGTTGACGACATTCACACCGCTCACGTAGCGCGAGCCGATAGCGAGGTCGAAGCCTTCGTTGTGGCAGGCATCGTAGAGTCGGGGGAGGTCGTTGGGGTCGTGGCTGAAGTCGGCGTCCATCTCGAAAATGTACTCATAGTTGTGATCCAAAGCCCATTTGAAACCGGTGATGTAGGCTGTCCCGAGTCCCAATTTCCCGCTCCGCTCAATGATGAAAAGGCGGTCGGCAAACTCTTCCTGCATTAGCCGGTGTACGATAGTGGCTGTGCCGTCGGGGCTGCCGTCGTCAATGACAAGGATATGAAAACATTTTTCGAGTCTGAAGACGGCTCGGATGATTTTCTCAATGTTCTCCTTCTCGTTGTAAGTGGGAATAATGATGATGCTGTCGCTCGTATTCATATCTGCTACACGTTAGTTGATGCAAAAGTAGAAAAATTATTCCAAACTTGGAAGAAAAGAACTTTTATTTTGCTCTCTTCCCTCTTTTCTCTCCTCTGTGGGGCTTCCCCGGCCACTGCAAGGGACTGATGGTTATTGGTCGGGATTCTCTACGAAGCCGCGATACTCCTCGTCCAGTCCGTCCATGATGGCCGTATAACTGCGGTCCATCTGGTTTTTCACGTTCTCCGGGCCCTTGCCAATGGGAGCTATCGGCTCGTGAATGGTGAGCCGGAGCGGATGCCAGAACACCCAAAAGAAGTCTTTGGTGCGGGGCTTGACGCAGAAAGAACCGTTGATGGTGAGCGGAACAACAGGCAGCTGGAGATCGTCGGCCAGCATGAAAGCACCGCGGCGGAACACGCCCATGTGCCCGGTAAACGTGCGGGCACCCTCGGGAAAGACCACCAGAGACATACCCTCGGTGAGTATTTCTCGGGCCTCATCGTAGGTGGCACGTATCTTTGACGGCCCGCTCTTGTCCACAAAGATGTGGTGGGCATACTGGCAGGCGATGCCCACAAGAGGTATCTTGCGGATGCCTTTCTTCATCATCCACTTGAAATTACGGCCCAAGAAACCGTAGATGAGGAATATATCGAAGGCTCCCTGATGGTTGGCCACAAAGACGTATGACTGGTGGGGCTTCAAGTGTTGCCTGCCTTCCACCTTCACGGGCAGCAGAAGCAGTCGCACCCAAAGCCACGACCAGCACTTGCCGGGATAGTAACCCCAGAAATGACCGTTGCCTATCATGCAGCCCAGCACGGTAGTCAGGGAGGTGAGAATGCTCGCCAGTACGAGTATGGGCAGACAAATGACAAGCTGGTAGAGGCGGTAGAGGTATTTCATGATGATTTATTTGGTTTGTGGATGTTTCTTGTGAAGTGTGATGACGGCTATCTCGGCGCTTGCCCCGAAGCGGAAGGGCACCACGCCACTCAGTCCGCTGGTGACATAGAGACTGCTGCCGGATTTTTCGTGCAGGCCGTAGTCGTAGTGATAACCCAACATGGTGGGGCGCAGACCGAAAAGGCTCAACTGGCCGGCATGGGTGTGGCCGCAGAGTGTCAGTTGTGGAGCGACATGCTTGTTGTGCTCGGCAATAGTCGCCTCCCACTCTTTGGGATCGTGCTGAAGCATGAGGACAAACTGCCCCTTGCTCACCCCTGCGAGTGCTTTCTCGTAGTCGGCGTAGTTAGGTTTGCCCGCATTCTCTGTGCCCGCCACGATGATGGAGTCTCTTCCTCGCACCACGGGGCGGTGCTCGTTCATCAGGAGTGTCCAGCCAAACTGTCGTTCGCGACTCTGCACCTCACGTTCGTTGGCGGCCTCCACGGCAGGATCGGCGTGGATGTAGTAGCTGTAATCGTGGTTGCCCAGCACGCTATACACCCCGTCGGGGGCATGAAGTCGCTTGAGTTCGCCGATAAAAGGATAAAGTTCGGAGGGCTGAATGTTCTGCAAGTCGCCTGTAAAGCAGATCATGTCTGCCTTCTGGGCGTTGATGGAATCGATGTCGCGACGGATCATCCAAGCCCTTCCGCCCACGAGTGTTCCCACATGGGCATCACTGAAATGGACAATGCGATAGCCTTCGAAAGTCTCCGGCAGATGATCCACATATACCTCTACATGTTTCACTTCAAGCCGGCTGAAACCCCAAGTGAGTCCGTAAAAGAAGACAAACAGCGAGGTGATGCCGAGCAGGAAGCCGATGAGGTTACCCCAGTTGTGGTGGGTGTGGTGGAAAACACAATGCCGCCATCCCAAAAAAGAGCAGAAGGCATAAATGGCTTTCGGCACCACCAAAACGGCAAAGAGATAGAAGAACCAGTCAATGTAGGCTATATCGTCGGGGATGAAGTTGCGGGAAAGGGCCAGCACGGATGTGTAGACCAGCATGACAAGGCCGGGAAGCCACCACAAGAGACGCTTCCACAGAGGGAAACCTTTCTTGTGACGCAGATAGTGGAGGTCAAGGTAAAGATCGGGAAGCACTATCAGCAACAATAATAGTAGGTAAACGCGAGCTATCATCTTTCTGTATGGTTCTTTGTTTGGTGTTTATTTTGCGCGGGCATCAGATTTTTCGGTACCAAGTGCCGGATTTTCCAATGCCCTCCTTGCGCTCTTACCGCTTCAACAAACTCGATTGCAGGAAACGCCTCATCACCTCCACGGGAATGCCGCGACGGCAGGCATAGTCGCGAAGTTGGTCTTCGCCGATTTTCCCCAAGTCGAAGTAGCGGCTGAGGGGATGCGAGAACATGAAGCCGCTGACACTGGCGTGTGGCACCATCATGCCACTTTCGGTGAGCCGGATGCCCACGTCTTTCATGCCGAGCAGGTCGTTGAGGATGAAATTGACGCTGGTGTCGGGCAGTGAAGGATAGCCCACAGCCGGTCGTATGCCTTGATAAGCCTCATTGTGAGTTTCCTTCATGGTGAGTTTCTCGTCGGGTGCATAGCCCCAGTAGTGCCGGCGCACCTCCTCGTGCATACGTTCGGCTGTGCCTTCGGCCAAGCGGTCGCAGAGCACTTGGGCCAGCATCCGGTTGTATTCGTCGTGTTTGTAGGCCTCTACTATCAGTCCGTCGACCGTCGTACAGAACACGCCCGCAGTGTCTTCCACCCCTTGGGAGAGCGGCCGCACGAAGTCGGCCAGGCACAGATTGGGACTTCCCGGCTCTGTGGGGTGTTGCTGGCGCAGCATCGGTATGCGCACATCGTCCAGCAGGAGGTCGTCGCCATCGCTGTTGGCAGCGAGGAGGGTAAACAAGGCACGTGTGTGATACCGTTCCTCCCACGTTTGCAGCATGGCCAAAGCGTCGGCCTGCACACGTTCTTTCTCCTCCCGGGGCTTACCGGAGAGTCCCCATGCGTGAAAGAAATAAATCCAGTTGATATACGGGACTATCTCGCTGATATCGTAAGTCAGTATTTTTCTCATTGCGGTCGGTCCCGTTTCTAAGCATGTCCGGCATGGTCGAAGCGCAACGCTTCGCCCCTGCTTTCGCCATCGAATGCCCCTTTATTGTATATCAGCCGGCCATTGCAGAAGGTCTGTTCCACTCTCCAACGGTATTCGTGGCCCTGCATCGGACTCCATTTGCACTTGCTTTGTATGTTGGCTTCCGTCACAGTCCAAGGCGCATCGGGCCTAACCACCGTAATGTCGGCTTTATAGCCTTTACGCAAAAAACCGCGACCACACACGCCAAAAAGCCGTGCGGGATTGTGGGCCATGAGCTGTACAAGCCGTTCAAGGGTGAGCACACCCTCGTCGACCAGTTCCAGCATGGTGACTAAGGAGAACTGTATCATCGGCATACCGGAGGCTGCACGCACGCATCCGCCCTGCTTGTCTTTCCATTCGTGGGGGGCATGGTCGGTAGCCACGGTCGTGATGCGTCCGTCGGTGAGCGCCTTACGGAGTTCGGTGCGGTCTTCGGCCGTTTTGACGGCAGGGTTACACTTGATTTGTGCCCCCTTGGTGAGATAGTCCTCGCTTGTGAAAAGGAGATGGGCTATGCACGCTTCGCCCGTCACAAGCGGCTCGTGCCCGTTGGCGGGAGAAAGCAAGGCGAGTTCCTTTGCCGTGGAGAGATGGGCAATGTGGAGCCGGGTGCCGAATGTATGGGCCAACTGTGCAGCGAGTGCTGACGACTGGTAGCAGGCTTCTTCGGAGCGGATGAGCGGATGAAGTACAATGTTCGGATCATCGCCATAGGTCTCTTTCATCTTCTTGAGGTTGTTGCTGATGATCTCCGAATCCTCACAGTGGGTCATCAGCGGAAGGCCGAGACCGGCACATTGCTTGAATATCTCAAGTAGCGCACCGTATTTGTCCACCAGCATATTGCCCGTACTGGCCCCCATAAAGAGCTTAATACCGGGAATGCGTCTGTGGTCGAGTCCGGCAAAGGTGGCGGCATTGGTGTTGGTGGCACCATAGAAAAAGCTGTAATTGACATGGCTTTTCGCCTCCGCCAGGCGAAACTTTTCTTCCAAGGCCTCGGGAGTGGTGGTCTGTGGATTGGTGTTTGGCATTTCGAAATAGGAGGTCACTCCTCCGTATGCCGCCGCCCTGCTCTCGCTCTCGATATCGGCTTTGGCCGTAAGGCCGGGCTCGCGGAAATGCACGTGCTCGTCGATCACGCCGGGCAGAACGAAACACCCCGTGGCATCTACTTCTTGACTGTAGACCCCACGGGGTATGTTTTCTCCCTCCACGAGTTCTGATATGCAATCGTTGTCGATGACGACAGCGCCCCGGAAAGAGCGTCCCTCGTTAACGACTGTTCCTCCATATATGACTTTTTTCATTTGCCATCAGTTGTTTGGTTCTGCCATCAGTCGGCCGATGGAGCCGGCTTGGCCAATTCGTTGGGTGTAGGTGCAGAAGCGGTGGGGGGAACCGGAGGGGTGGGGGTGGCTCCTGAAGTGCCCGGAGTCTCCTTCATTCCGTTCATGATCTGTTCGTTCTCCTGCGCCTTCTGATAGTAGTCTTTCACGTATGGGTCGTTCTTGAAATTGTCGGTGGCCTTGCTCATGATGTCTTCTATCCACGGCGAGAGCATGGGATACTCGTTGCCGATGGTGAGCATGAAGAAGATGCCCGGGCCGAGTACATTGTCGAAGTTCTCGGTGACAAAGCTTGTGATGAGTTTGTCTTCCTGTTCGGAGATGTGTATGGCCTCGGCATTGAGTCGTCGGTTCATCACAAGTTCGTCGTCACCGTTCATCAGGCCGCGGTCGTGCCGGTGGACAAGTTCTATCTTCTGGTTCTCAAGCTGATTGTATTTGGTGAAAAACTTAAATAGCTTGTCGTTGAGCGGCGTGCCGCTCACTATCTGTTGGGTGGTGTTTATCTTTACGGTGATGTCGCCGCTTTCCAGCACCAGCGGCAGCACGCTTTCGTCATCCATGAAGATGTTGGCCATGCGTACACTGTCAAGCGTGCCCGAGAAGGCAAACTGTCCATGCACCACATCGCACGAATCCACACTCTTGAAATCATTGTCCTTCAAGACTTTGAGGTACAACATGCGCCCATCAAGCGTCGAAACGTTTGATGTGCCCTGAATATTGTAGGTATTGGCACAGGATGTTAAGGCCAACAATGATATCAATGAGTATAAGACTTTATTCATAAGCTGTGCTTCTTGTTCAGCGATAACAAAGGTACAACCTATTATCGATGTAAGAAAAAAAATTTATGCTATTTAATTTTAATCTGCTATCTTTTATGTTTTTTTCGCAAAAGGGATTGACTTTCCATTTTGCCTGTTCCACGCACGAGCCGCCTTTCGGGCCGGGAGGGCTTTCAGTCGGCTCCCTCTTTCTTCAGTTCGGAGGCTATGCGGTGGGTGGTATAGAGCTCGAGCACGGCCGCCACGAGTAGCAGAAGCACCCACTTATTATATATATAGGTGAAATAGGACACCAGGTCAGAGAACAGCGGGCGGAATATCTGATAGGCCGTGTCGATCATCGAGATGCCTGCGAGGATGAAAAACAACCCGGCAAACTGCTGTATGCTCTTCAGCCGGCGCACGGCGAGGTTGCGCCCCTCGTAAGCCTGAAGATTCTGCATGAGCGAAAAGAGGATTGCGCCCAACAGAAACACCCAGCATACCACCTGCAACAGAGCGGGGTAAATAAACCCGAAAGCAAAACAACCGGCACCGATGACCATCATCGTTCCGCCGGCAAGGAACAAGATGCTTTGAAATCTATTCAGCTGTTTCATTGTTCTTGGTAGGTTTCTCGTCGTCGCTCAAGATAAAGATGTCCTCGTCATCGGCCTTCATGAAATATCTCTCACGGGCGATTTTCACAATGGCCTTGGGGTCGTTGCGCAGTTCGCGGAGCTTCTTCGAGTCGGCCTCATACTGCGCATTGTACTTTTCTATCTCGGCCTTCATGTCACTTATCTGAATTTCATATTGCTTATGTCGCAAATAGCTGTTCTCGTCGAGAAAGCCCACCACAGCCACACCCACTACAATCACGATGAGATACTTGTAGTGGGAGATGAAACTCCATATCACGTTGAAACGACTTGCCATTTGATGTTGATTGATGTTGCAAAAGTAATGAATAAAAAGAATATGGGGAAACGATAAATCAAAAATTATATTAATTGCGCTGCAAATATCCTGTTTAGCGATATTTTTACTACCTTTGCAGAAGATAGGCTGCACTCGGCAATCCGAAAACAAGCTTTCATTGTCCTCGTTTGCGCTACCTTTGCAGAAGATAGGCTGCACTCGGCAATCCGAAAACAAGCTTTCATTGTCCTCGTTTGCGCTATCTTTGCAGAAGATAGGCTGCACTCGGCAATCCGAAAACAAGCTTTCATTGCCCTCGTTTGCCCTATCTTTACATACCGAAGACAACTACAACAACTATGGAATATATCGTTTCGGCAAGAAAATACCGCCCGATGTCGTTCGACTCGGTGGTAGGCCAAAGCGCACTCACCACGACGCTGAAAAACGCCGTGAAGAGTGGCAAGCTGGCCCATGCCTACCTCTTCTGCGGTCCGCGGGGGGTGGGAAAGACCACTTGCGCGCGCATCTTTGCCAAGGCCATCAACTGTGAGCACCCCCACGACGACGGTGAGGCATGCAATGAATGTGAGAGCTGCAAGGCTTTCAACGAGCAGCGCTCCTACAACATCTTCGAACTGGACGCTGCCAGCAACAACTCGGTGGAAAACATCAAGGCACTCATGGAGCAGACCCGCATCCCGCCGCAGGTGGGCCGGTACAAGGTGTTCATCATCGATGAGGTGCACATGCTGTCTACGGCGGCTTTCAACGCATTTCTCAAGACACTCGAGGAACCGCCTGCACACGTGATTTTTGTGCTGGCCACCACGGAGAAGCACAAGATTCTGCCCACCATCTTGAGCCGTTGCCAGATCTACGACTTCGAGCGTATGACTGTGCCCAACACCATCGCCCACCTCAAAATGGTGGCCGACAAGGAGGGCATCACCTATGACGAGCAGGCGTTGGAGGTGATTGCTGAAAAGGCCGACGGCGGTATGCGCGACGCGCTGTCCATCTTCGATCAGGCGGCCTCGTTCTGTCAGGGCGACATCACTTATGCTAAGGTGATAGAAGACCTCAATGTGCTTGATGTGGACAACTACTTCAAGATGATAGATCTGGCCCTGCAAAACAAGGTGAGCGACCTCATGGTGCTGCTCAACGGCGTGTTGGAGAAAGGGTTTGACGGTGGCAATCTCGTCAACGGGCTGGCCGCCCATGCGCGCAATGTGCTCATGGCCAAAGACGAGAGTACGCTCCCGTTGCTGGAGGTGAGCGAACAGCAGAAGCTGCGCTACAAGGAGCAGGCCCGGAACTGCAAGCCCGACTTCATCTACAAGGCACTGAAGATCATGAACCAATGCGACATCAACTACCGCCAGAGCAGCAACAAGCGGCTGTTGGTGGAGCTGACGCTCATTCAGGTGGCGCAGATCACGCAGCCGGAAGACCAAGACGTGCCTGTCGCGGGGCGCACGCCCAATAGATTGAAATCCCTGTTTAAGAAACTGATGACTTCTCAGCCTCAACCGGTCCGGCAGGTGGCCGGGGCTGAAAGACCGCTCGCCCACCGGCTTGAGCGGACGGGAGAGGCTGCGCCCGTGTCGAGAGAGGCAGCCGCTACAGTGATGCCCACACCGACGGCCCGGGCTACGGAGGCTGCTCAACCGACTGCTCCCGAAGCCCAACCGGCGGGGGGGAAGGGCCGGCGGGCACAAATCAAGCTGGGCTCCGTGGGCATGACATTCAACTCGCTGCTCCATCCCAAGAAGCCTTCTTACCGAACACGCGAAGAGGAACCCGTGCCATTGCCCCAAGCGGAGGGCAAGGCCACCAGCGAAGAGTTCACGCAAGAGGAACTCGAGATGGTGTGGCTGGGCATGTGCAACCGTATGCCCGAGAGCATGGCTGCCATGTCGTCGCGCATGAAAAACATGATTCCGAAAATCTCCACCTTCCCCGACATAGAACTGCTGATGGACAACCAGATTTTGCTTGACCAGATGCAGGCCATCAAAGGGCGCATACGCAGTACGCTGGTGAAGAGTCTGCACAACGCGAACATACAGCTCACCATGCGGTTGGCCAGGGCCGACGAGGTGAAGAGGATACTCACCAAGCGGGAACTCTTCGACGAAATGAGAACTAAAAATCCTGCTATCGAGAAAATGCGGGAATTGCTCGGATTGGAGATGTCTTGACAAGCGGATATCTCCTTTTTTATTTTCCGGCCCGTCCCGTTGCCTTGCAGTTCCCCGTCCGTTCCTTGCAAACTGCATTCGGAGGCGCGGTACGTTTGTCAAATAAAACACAGATTTAAGGAAACAGTCGTTATTTGGTGGAGACTATGGATAGATGTGTGGGGCGCACACCAATAGAGATAGGGCTTGCCCGCTGCCGGATGGTGGCGAATAATACTGACAAAAAACACCTCCGCAAAAATGTTCCAACCAAAGCTGAAAATTGGTTTTAAACCACCGGGAAGGTCCACCGGTTTTCTCATTCGGGCTCTTCAAACTTGCAAAAGAGCCACAGTCAGAAGCTGAAAGGGCCACAGTTGCATCGCAACTGTGGCCCTTTTGCAAGTCCGTTCGGGCCCATTCAGGCCTGTTTTCAGGCCTAAGTTAGTGTCAGTAAAATTCAAACAGTTGGTTATCAGCTGTTTGGAAATGCCGCCAAAATCGCCTGTATGCGGCGAGTGGGGTGGTTCGTTGCAAATATCGCAAGCAGAGAGGCCGAAAACGAATAAAAAGTTTAACAATTATTCTATCCGCAGATCTCCCCGATAAATATTGATAGAGACATTTGAGGCTCTTCTTTTTAGATATTCAAAGCCGTCATCCCCTTTTCTCCGGTTGAACATGCAGTGTTATCGTCCCTAATCGGAGATTTGAGAGAATGCTAAGGACTCATAATCTATCGGAATCGAGAAATTTGTTTTTCTTTTTTACTGCAACCGGTTCATAATCTCGGGAATTTTGCCTAAATTTGCACTATGAATACAAAAACATCGCTTTTGGGGCTTTCACTGGCTGAACTGAAAGACGTGGCCAAGCGTTTGGGTATGCCCGCTTTCACAGGCGGACAGATGGCCAAATGGCTCTACGGACAGCACGTGAAAAGCATCGACGAGATGACCAACATATCAAAAGCCAACCGCGAAAAATTGGCCGGGCACTACACCATAGGTTGTGCCGCACCCATAGACGAGCAGCGGTCGAAAGACGGGACGGTGAAGTATCTCTTCCCCGTGACGACCACGGCTGTCGGGGAGAATCGTGAGGCACCCGTGAAGTTTGTGGAGACAGTCTATATACCCGACAAAGACCGGGCCACACTGTGCGTCTCCTGTCAGGTGGGTTGCAAGATGAACTGCCTCTTTTGCCAAACCGGCAAGCAGGGATTTGAAGGCAATCTGTCGGTTGCCGACATCCTCAATCAGGTGTATTCGCTGCCCGAAGTGGACAAGTTGACCAACATCGTGTTTATGGGGCAGGGCGAACCGATGGACAATCTGGACAATGTGCTGCGCGCCACGGAGATACTCACAGCCGACTACGGATGGGCGTGGAGCCCGAAGCGCATCACGGTGAGCAGTGTGGGCGTGAAAAACAAGCTGCGCCGCTTCCTCGAAGAGAGCGACTGCCATGTGGCCATCAGCATGCACTCGCCACTGCCCGAACAGCGTGCCGAGCTGATGCCTGCCCAGCGAGGCATGGGCATCGAAGAGGTGGTGGAGCTGTTGAAGAACTACGATTTCTCCCACCAGCGCCGCCTGTCGTTTGAATATATCGTGTTCGGAGGTGTGAATGACTCCAATGCCCATGCCCGGGAAATCGTGAGACTGCTCAAGGGCCTCGATTGTCGGATAAATCTTATCCGTTTCCATCAAATACCCGGAGTGGCATTGCGTGGGGCCGAGGAAAAACGCATGGAAGAGTTGCGCGACTATCTCACCGCCCACGGGGTGTTCACCACCATACGCGCCAGCCGCGGCGAAGACATATTTGCCGCTTGCGGACTGCTGAGTACATCGAAGAAAATAGAAGAATTGAGAAGCAAAACATCTTGAGACTCTTCGCCGGGCAGCACCGGGCCATGAGGGCAGGGGCTGCGGGGGAGGAGCGAAACAAATAAATAAAACCTTTTATGGAAGATAGAAAAATTCGTGTGGCGATTACACACGGCGATACCAATGGTGTCGGATATGAACTGATTTTTAAGACTTTTGCCGAGCCCGAGATGCTGGAACTTTGTACGCCCATCATCTATGGGTCGCCCAAAGTGGCGGCCTACCACCGCAAGGCACTCGACTTGCAGGCCAACTTCTCTATTGTCAATTCGGCCGAGGAGGTGCGCGACGGGCGCATCAATTTGTTGACCGCCGTGGAGGAAGAGGTGAAGGTGGAACTGGGAATGCCCACCCCGGAGTCGGGCGACGCTGCGCTGAAAGCACTCGACAAGGCAATGACCGACTATCGGGAAGGACTCTTCGACGTGCTGGTGACCGCTCCGGTGAATCGTGACAATATGAAGGTGAACGGTTTTCCATTCTCGGGGCACACCCGCTACATTGAGGCCAGCGTGGGGGAGGGACAGAAAGCCCTCACCGTCTATGTAAACGACCACTTGCGGTTGGCTTTTGCCACGGCCGGTATGCCGCTCAAGAGTGTGGCTCAGGCACTCAACAAAGACGATCTCGTGGGTAAGGTCAAACTGCTGTACAAGACGGTGAGGCGCGATTTCAACATCTCCAATCCGCGCATTGCCGTGTTGGCACTCAATCCCGCTTCGGCAGGCAAGGCCGCCGATGAGGAGGAGCGGGTCATCGCACCGGCCATCGAGGAGTTGGCCAAGAGTGGGGTGGAGGCTTTCGGGCCATACGCCGCCGACGAATTCTTCGGCAACGGAGACTTCGAACATTTCGATGCCGTGCTCGCCATGTACTATGATCAGGCCATGCCGGCCTTCAAGTCGCTCTCGGTGGAGCATGAGAATGTCTTCACCGCCGGCCTACCTCTCATCCGGACGGCTGCCTGCGAAGGTGTGGACTACGAACTTACCGGGCGCGGCGTGACCGATGAGAGTTCGTTCCGCCATGCCGTCTATCTGGCCATCGACACCTTCCGCTATCGCGAAAACTATGATCTTCCGCTTGGCGACCCGCTCAAAAAACTCTATCACGAGCGGCGGGACGAGAGCGAGAAGGTGCGCTTTGCCATCCCCAAGAAGCACTCGGGGCAGCCTTTCCAGCCACGCCGCGCGGAGGGGCAGCCCAAGCAGGAGGTGCCTAAGAAGGAATGAAGAAAAAGTATCAGAACGCCTTTTTTGTTTTTGGCGTAGTCATTCTCGTCGTCATGGTCATGCAACTGAACTTCGACGAGGTGTGGAACGGACTGCAAAGAGCCGGCTACTGGTTCTTTGCAGTTGTCGGCTTATGGGCTTTTCTGTACATCTTCAATACTTCGGCATGGCTGGTCATCATTCGCAGTCAGGAGCGGCGGCAGGAGGTTTCTCGACGGGTGAAGATACCCTTCTGGTGGCTTTATAAGACCACCGTTTCGGGCTTTGCCCTCAACTATGCCACACCGGGCGGACTGATGGGGGGCGAACCCTACCGCGTGATGTCGCTTACGCCCCTGATTGGGGCCGAGCGGGCCACCTCATCGGTGGTGCTCTATGCCATGACCCACATTTTCAGCCATTTCTGGTTCTGGTTGGCATCGATATTCCTTTATCTCTTAGTCCACACCCCCGACTTCCTCACGGCTTGCATCCTTGCTGCCTCACTGGCCTTTTGTCTGTTGGGCATCTGGTTTTTCATGGTGGGCTATCGCAAGGGGCTGGCTTTCCGGGCAGTCCGTTTGTTGAGTTATGTGCCTTTGCTGAAGCGGTGGGCCAAACCTTTTATTGACAGCCATCATGCCCAGCTTGATGAGGTAGACCGCCAGATTGCAGCCCTGCATCGCCAGAATCCGCGCACATTTCTGTTGGCTGTGGCATTGGAATTCGGTTGCAGAGTGGCCTCGGCATTGGAGATCTATTTCATCCTGCTGGTGCTGATGCCGAGTGTGAACTATGTCGACTGCATTCTCATCCTCGCTTTCACCTCGCTGTTGGCCAACCTGTTGTTTTTCATGCCCCTGCAGTTGGGAGGTCGCGAGAGTGGTTTCCTGATCTCTGTCACCGGGCTGGCCATGAGTGTCAATGCCGGTATTTTCGTGGCACTCCTTGTGAGGTTGCGTGAACTCATCTGGGTGGCGGTAGGCTTGTTGTTGATGAAAGTGGGGCGGAAGCAGCAACACAAATGTGGGGAATAACCTATAAAAGATTAAAAAACGTGCCATAATTGCAGATTTTCAAATAAAATGTGTAATTTTGTCAGCTAAATGAACACATCGGAACTTCAAAAGACCAAGCAAAGATATAACATCGTCGGCAATAGCGACGGATTGAATCATGCGCTCGATGTCGCCTTGCAGGTGGCACCCACCGACCTCAGTGTGCTTATCATCGGGGAGAGTGGTGTGGGTAAGGAAATCATTCCACGCGTCATCCATGACAATTCACCGCGCCGTCGCGAGAAGTATTTTGCCATCAACTGTGGTTCCATTCCCGAGGGAACAATCGACAGTGAACTGTTTGGCCACGAGAAAGGTTCGTTCACCGGTGCCATCGGAGAGAGCGAAGGCTATTTCGGTGTGGCCAATAAGGGTACGATTTTCCTTGATGAAGTGGGAGAACTGCCGATGGCCACGCAGGCCCGTTTGTTGCGTGTGCTGGAGACGGGCGAATACATCCGTGTGGGCGGACAGGAAATCAGGAAGACCGATGTGCGCATTGTGGCTGCCACCAATGTCAACATGCGCAAGGCCATCAGCGAGGGGCGTTTCCGCGAGGATCTCTTCTATCGCCTTAACACCATTCCCGTGCAGATGCCGCCGCTGCGCGACCGTGGGGAAGACATCATTTTGCTGTTCCGGCTTTTTGCCATGCAGATGGCCGAGAAATACCGCCTGCCGAAGATTACGCTTACAGACGACGCGAAGCTGGTGATGCTGAAATACAAATGGCCGGGCAATGTGCGGCAGCTCAAGAATATCACGGAGCAGATGTCGGTGCTGTGCAGAAACCGGGAAATCGACCGGGAAGAGCTTTTGCAGTTTATTCCGCAAGACAGCGAGAGCACCCAGTTGGCCACCATCGCACAACCAGGTGAGCATTCATACGAGAGCGAACGGGAGATACTCTACAAGATACTCTACGAGTTGAGAGGCAATGTGAGCGACTTGCGACGGGACATGAGTTCTTTGCGCAAGCAGCTTGACGAGGCGAGGGGGCTGAACGGAGCCGCAGGTTTTGGTGCTGCCATGCCCGCATCTCGGTCTGTAACTGATGCCACGCTTCCGGTCCATCAGTCATCTATCAACCCTTCCGGCACTATCGGGCAGTCGGCCGGCAGCATGATTGAAGATGCCATTGCTGAGGAAATCAATGAGCCGGAGAGTCTAAACCTCAACGACTTAGGACGTCAAATGGTGGAAAAGGCCCTTGAGCGTAATGGCGGCAACCGCAAGAAGGCCGCACAGGAGCTGGGCATTTCCGACCGGACGCTCTACCGACGTCTCAAACAGTATGGACTGGAGAAAAACTGAACGTATGAAGAAATACCTCTTCCTGTTATCCGTGATTGTATTGACAGCTTGCAGTGTGTCTTACAAGTTTAATGGTGCGAGCATAGACTATACGAAGACCAAGACCATTCAGATAGTCGATTTCCCCATACGTTCCAATTATGTGTGGGGACCGATGGGGCCAATGTTCAACAATGCACTGAAGGATGAATACGCCAATCATACCAAGCTGATACAGGTGAAACGCAACGGCGACCTGAAATTGGAGGGTGAAATTACGCAATATTCGCAGCGTAACAAGGCGGTGTCGAGTGAGGGACATTCTAATATGACCGAACTTTCTATCACCGTGAACGTGCGATTCACCAACAATGCTAATCATAATGAAGACTTTGAGCGGCAATTCACATCAAGCAAGTCATACGAGACGACTCTAAGCCTTAATTCGGTGCAGGAACAGCTCGTGAGACAGATGGTGGAGGACTTGGTGGATCAGATATTCAATGCAACGGTGGCTAACTGGTAAAACTGAAAATATAAAATGGAACTGACGCAGTTGATTAAACATCCGGAGATGATGGACAAGGAGACGCTCTACGATCTCCGGAGTCTTCTTGCGCTCTATCCATATTATCAGACGGCCCGCCTGCTGATGTTGCAGAATCTCTATTTGCTTCATGATCCGTCATTTGACGAAGAGTTGCGGCGGGCGGCCATTTATATTACCGATAGGAAAGTCATCTTCCAACTCGTGGAGGCGGCCCATTATAAGGTCAGGCAGGTCAGAAAACAGCCTATCCAACCGGCTTCTGCCCAGGATAAGGGCAGTCGTACGGTGGCGCTTATCGACAACTTCTTGGAGTCTATTCCTGCCGAGGAGGAGGGGAAGAACAATAGGCGCAGGCCGACACCGGCCGATGCTGCGGTAGATTATGTCTCCTATTTGCTTGAGACCGAGAGCGAGGAGGAGAAGGCGGCTGCCGTAAACACGCCGCAAATGAAAGGACAGGCACTCATTGACGATTTCATTAACAACGAGGGGGGCAGTTTCACTTTACAGGAGATCCCTGAATATTTGCCCACGTTAGAGGATTTGGATAATCAGGAAAAAAGCGAGGGTGAGGAGAATTATTTTACCGAAACGCTTGCTCGCATCTATATAAAACAAGGTAGATATGAAAAGGCATTTGAAATAATTCAGCGTTTAAATTTGAATTATCCACAAAAAAATGCTTACTTTGCAGACCAGATGCGCTTTTTGGAGAAATTGATTATAAATAATAAAAATAAATAATTAAAATGTACACACTTTTAGTAACCGTAATCGTATTGGTGTCCTTTCTGATGATTGGCATCGTACTCGTACAGGAATCAAAGGGAGGTGGCCTTGCTTCCAACTTCCAGTCTGCCAACCAGTTGTTTGGGGTTCGCACGGCCCACAACGGCGTAGAGAAAATCACATGGGCTCTCGCCGTTCTGATGGTCGTAATCAGTGTGGCCTGCGCCTATGTTGCCCCCATTGCAAAGAGTGACGGCAGTGTGATGGAAGGTGCCACCACAGAGCAGACGGCTACACCTGCCATGCCGGGCGCAAGCAATGACGCTGCTGCCGGAGCGCAGAAGGCAGCCCCTGCTGCAACTCAAGCCCCTGCCGCTCCGAAAGTTCCGGCTTCTCCTGCTAAATAATTAGGAAAAAAAGATTGGGATTTGTTTGGATATTCCAGATAAATCCCGTACCTTTGCACTCGCTTTCGAAAAGCTTCGATAAGACACCAGATGGTGCCCGTAGTTCAGTTGGTTAGAGCGTCAGATTGTGGTTCTGAATGTCGTGGGTTCGAATCCCACCGGGCACCCTCTAAGAAGCAAGCGGAAATCCTATAAACAAAGGGTTTCCGCTTGTTTCTTGTTTATACCACTATGCACGATGGCTTGTGGTTTATCTAAAGTTTGAAAGTTAGAGGCCAAATGGTGGGCACATATTGACCGAAAACAGTTATGGCTATGTTTTAACCGGCTCGGGGGATATTGTCGGACTCTCGACAATATCCCCCGAGTCTTTATATTGGCCACCGCTTAATCGATGAAACGGCGGGTGATGTCAGTGTATTCTTCTATGCGTCGGTCACGCAGGAACGGCCACCAACGGCGCACTTGCTCGCTATGGGCAAGGTCAACATTGACAACGGCACTCTCTTCCTCGCTATCTCCCGAACGGAAAAGGAACTCGCCCTGTGGTCCTACCACCATACTGCTGCCCCAAAACTGTATGCCGTTGGTTTGGCCGCTGGGATCCGGTTCGAAGCCCACACGGTTGACGGAAATCACCGGCAGCCCGTTGGTCACGGCATGACCACGCTGCACGGTGGTCCATGCGTCACGTTGTCGCTGCTGTTCTTCGGGCGCATCGCTGCTTTCATAACCGATAGCTGTGGGGTAGATAAGCAACTCCGCACCTTGCAGTGCCATCAGGCGGGCAGCTTCCGGATACCATTGATCCCAGCAAACGAGCACACCAAGTTTGCCCACAGAGGTTTGTATTGGCTGAAAACCGAGGTCTCCGGGGGTAAAATAGAACTTCTCATAGTAGGCAGGGTCATCGGGAATGTGCATCTTGCGATAGATGCCGGCAATGGTGCCGTCGCGCTCCATCACCACTGCCGTGTTGTGGTAAAGCCCCGGTGCGCGGCGTTCGAAGAGTGACGTGACTATCACCACATTGAGTTGTTTGGCCAGTTGGCCGTAAAAGTCAGTCGAAGGCCCGGGGACAGGCTCTGCCAAATCGAAGTTGTCAACACTCTCCACTTGGCAGAAATAGAGTGAATTGTGCAGTTCTTGCAGCACGATAAGTTCTGCACCGCGTTGGGCAAGGCTGGTGATGCCGTCGGCCAATCGGCGCATGTTGTCGCCTCGGTCTGCCACGTTGTGTTGTTGTAAGATTCCTATTTTCAGTTCTTTTGCCATATCTTGTTGTCTTTGGTGGACGACGCACGTCCTTGTCTTATGATTGATGAATGCTTTACGGTTACCCCTCACGAATGACTCCTGCGGGAAACTGCATGGTCAGACAATGTAGCGAACCGTGCTGACGGATAACCGTCCGGGCATCGACACCGATGATTTCGCGATCGGGGAAAGCCAGTTGGATTTGCCGGCGGGCCTGCTCGTCTTTGTCGGGCTGTGCATAAGTGGGATAGATCACGGCCCCGTTGATGATGAGAAAGTTGGCATAGGTGGCCGGCAAACGCTCCCCGTCGTCGTAAATGGCATCGGGCAAGGGCAACGGAAGCAGTCTGTACGGGTGTCCACCGGGCGTGCGGAGGGCCTTCAGTTGTTCTTCAAGTGCCTTGAAGTCGCCAAAATGCTCATCATTCTTATTCTCACACCTTATATATAATAAGGTGTCGGAAGGCGCCACGCGCACGATGGTATCAATATGTCCGTCGGTATCGTCACCTATGAGACTGCCGTGGTCGAGCCATACGATGCGGTCGGCGCATAGTCGCTGTTTGAGTTGTTTCTCTATTCGGTTGCGGTCGAGAGGCTGGTTGCGGTGGGGGGCGAGCAGACATTGTGAGGTGGTGAACACCGTGCCGTGCCCGTCGCTCTCGATCGCCCCTCCCTCCAGAACGAAATCGAGGTGGTCTTCCATGACCCCTTCAAACGCCCCTTGGCTATAAAGTACACAGTTGATGGCATTGTCTTTGTCAGCTTCAAACTTCTTTCCCCATCCATTGAAACGGAAATCGAGCAGTTTGGCATCCGATATCGGCTCTTTGCTTTTGGGGTGTCTCAGTAGGGTGACAAATGCATGGTCGCGCGCCCATGTGTCGTTGGTGTCGCAAGTGAAATAGAGCAGGTTGGGCTGCATTTCTTCCGGTAGTTCCTTAGCCAATAGTGACTTCACGGCTGCAGTGTCGGGAGAGACGATCACCACCTTCTCTCGGGCGGCAATGATGCGCGCCATGTCGACGAATGTGGTGGTGATCCGGTCGAGATAAGGCTTCCAGTCGGTCATGTCGTGGGGCCATGTGAGTTGAATGCCGCTTTGCGGATGCCACTCTGCGGGCAGGAAGTAGTCGTACATCCTTGTTTTATCCATTGTCATTGATGGTTTTATTCCGGTTTCTTATGTGCCGATTCCTCCGCGCTTTGCAACCGGTCGGTCTGCAAAAGGAGTGGGGAAAAGTATAGTTGGTCGGGCAAAGTTAGTGAAAAAGGAGCGAAAACCGCATAAAACGGCTTGATTTTTAAACCCCATTTCCTTTTATTCTCTCGTCTTCGAGGTGTGTGAGAGCCTTCTGCCAAATCTTGTCCAAGTCCCGCAAACAGGCCTTGACCCATGTCAATCGGGTTGATAAAGGTCAAAAAGTCGACCTTTTAGAGCTAAAAACCGCCCCAAAAAGTTGGTAGTTGGCAAAATGGCACTACCTTTGCATCGAGTAAAGCAAGAAAGCTCCAAATCGCGAACAGATAAAAGCAAAAAGGATAACAAAGATGTGAAGCGACATCTTGCAGAGTTAAATAATAAAGTATTAGTAGAATTTTAAAGGTAAAAAGATTATGAAAGAGATAATGCACAAAATGATGAGACGAGTGAGTTATTATTTGGTCGATATGATTCAGACATACAATTTTGGACGTGTGAATATGGCTTAATGCCCTTATCGGCTATACAAAAGCGGGCCGGAATCCAGCAATGGGTTTCGGCCCGTTTCCTTTTCGGGGCAGCAACACCCGTAAATGATGAAACAAGGCTTTGTGGTAAAAAACGTTAAACGCCTGTGTGCAGCATTCCCGCTCTCACAATTTTTCGCTATCTTTGCACTTTATAAATATCATAAATAGCTGTAAAGCGTGAAAATAAAAGAGGTAATTGCTGCCCTTGAACATTTCGCGCCTCTGCCTCTGCAAGAGGGCTTTGACAATGCCGGCTTGCAAGTAGGGCTGACAGAGGCGGTGGACGTATCAGGGGCATTGTTGTGTCTGGATGTCACTGAAGCTGTGGTCGACGAAGCCATTGCGCAGGGTTGCAATCTCATCGTGAGCCATCATCCCGTCATCTTTCACAAGCTCCGCCGCATCAGCGACGAAGACTACGTGCAGCGCACAGTGATGAAAGCCATCAAAAACGACATCACCATTGTCTCCATGCATACCAACATGGATGAGGCCGAGGGGGGAGTGAACCACAAAATGGCCGAAAAGATGGGGCTTGGCAAGTTGCGCTTCTTTGGCAAGCGGAAAGAGGAGCGCGTGCAGACCGCCGATGCCGGTGAGGCCACAGTGCAGGCCGGTGAGGGTGTGATCGGCGAATTGTCCGAACCGATGGCTGCCGATGACTTCGTGCTGATGCTCAAGCGCGCGTTTGAAGTGGAGTGTGTGCAGTGCAACCAGCTCCTGCGCCGGTCCATCAGCAAGGTAGCCGTCTGCGGCGGTGCCGGTTCGTTCATGCTCGGTGAAGCCCTTGCGGCCGGGGCCGATGCCTTTGTCACGGGCGAGATGCACTATCACGAATACTTCGGCCGTGAGCAGCAGATCCAGATAGCCGTGCTCGGCCATTACCAAAGCGAGCAATACACCAACGAAATATTTCAATCAATCATAAAGGATTGTTGCCCCGGTGTGAAGACTTTTCTCACCACGGTGAACACCAATCCGATTATCTATTTATAAGATTATGGCAAAGAAAGACCCTACAGATTTGACGGTGGAGGAGAAGCTGAAGACGCTTTTCCTGCTTCAGACCACCTTGTCGGGAATCGATGAGAAGCGCGCGTTGAGAGGCGAACTGCCCCTTGAAGTACAAGACTTGGAAGACGAAATAGCCGGTCTCACCACCCGCATCGAGAAAATCGAGGCCGACATCCGCGACTTCCAGAGCGCGATGGTGCAGAAGCGTGGCGAAATTCAGGATGCACAGGCCAGTGTGGAACGCTACAAGCGGCAGCTCGACGAGGTGTCCAACAACCGTGAGTATGACACGCTGACCAAGGAAATCGAATTTCAAACACTCGAAATAGAACTCTGCAACAAGAAAATACGTGAGGCAGAGGTCAAGGTGGCCGAGAAGGAGCGCGACCTTGAGCAGAATCATGAAATCATCGACGACCGCCGCAAGGCCCTTGAGGAGAAGAAGGTGGAACTCGACGAAATCATGCAGGAAACTAAGGAGGAGGAAACACTGCTGAAGGAGAAGGCCTCGGAACTGGAAAAGAAAATCGAACCCCGGTTGCTCACCAGTTTCAAGCGCATCCGCAAGAATGCCCGCAACGGTCTGGGCATCGTTTATGTGCAGCGTGATGCCTGCGGCGGTTGCTTCAACAAGATTCCGCCCCAGCGCCAGCTCGACATCAAAATGCACAAGAAAATCATCGTGTGCGAATATTGCGGCCGCATCCTCATCGACCCCGAACTGGCCGGTGTAAAGGTAGCTTCGCCCGTGGAAGAGAAGCCCAAGCGCAAGCGTTCCATCCGCAAGACCGCCAAGAAGAGCGAGGAAGAAATCCCCGAGGGGGCAGAATAAGCGTCTGCACTCAAGGCGAAAAGCATCGTGAGAGTCTCATTCGGAATCCATTTTCGGGTGAGACTCTCTTGTGTTGTATGGGTGTGAATGGGGGGAAATGGCGTTGGGCAGTAAACCCTCCGAATGAGATGGATTGTTAAACTATTTATTCGTTTTCGGCCTCTCTGCTTGCGATATTTGTAACGAACAGCTTATCGGGCGCAAATACGCGAATTTTGACGGTGTTTTTAAAAAATTGGTAATCAGTCGTTTGAATATTATTGACACAGATTTGATCCCGAAAACGGGGCTGAAAGGACCCAAACGGGCTTGCAAAAGGGCCACGGTTGTCGTGCAACTGTGGCCCTTTTGGTTTCTGGCTGTGGCTCTTTTACAAGTTCGGATGGTCTGGGTGAGATAAACGGCAGGCCTTTTCGGCAGTTTACGGCAGGCATTCCATTCTCGTTGGAGAATTTTTGCAGAGGTGTTTTTGTTGATATTCTTCGCCACCGCCCGGCACCTTGCGGAGGCCCCTTTCTTCGTTTATTGTCGGTGTGCGGGCAATGCAAATGTTCATTTTTTCATCAAATATCCACTGTTCCTCTTATTGATACTGTGAGCATCTGTGTTTTTTTGATGGTGGAAACCGTTTTCCTTTCTCTCGAAAATGCATATTTTCCTTTAAAAGGAGAAAAGGCATGGAGCCTTTTGATAAAGGAAATTAAGAGCTTTGTTGAATGAAATACCGCCACCGCAAAGACCATTTTGCGGTGGCGGTATGTGATATTGTGGGGAAGGATTAAAGGCCCCGTGACTTGTAAATAAGGTCTTTGGCAGCGTTGATTTCCTGAAATTTCAGTTCGGCAGCTTTTCGCACATCGTCGCCAAGGGCTGCCACCTTGTCGGGATGGTTTTGCAAAGCCAGGCGGCGATAGGCTTTTTTCACCTCCTCGTCGGTGGCTGATGGTGACACGCCAAGCACCTTGTAGGCATCATTGAGATTGCCACGCGAACCGCTCTTGAGGTTGAGCATCGAGTCGACATCGGCTGCGGAAAGGCCCATTCTCATGGCTACTTCCTTCAGGGCCTCTATCTCGGCCTGCACGACGAGCCCGTCGGCCTGGGCTATCATAGTGAGGAAGTTGAGCAGTTGGAGTCTTTGTTCGTAGGGCATGTTGCCGGCTATCTGCGCACAACTGTCGTGTATGACGCTGCGAAATTGGGCAATGCCGAGCTTCTTTTGCTGTTCGAAGAGTTTGAGCAATATCTGTTCCCCCTGCGTCTGGGCCGCCATGCCAAAGTTTTGCCTCAGGAAATTGCGCACCAATTCCATTTCAGAGTGCATCACCTTGCCATCGGCGCGGATGATGTAAGAGGTGAGGACAAGCAGCGAGAACATAAATGAGTTGCGTTGCCCTTCATAGACGCGTTGCTGCGCCTGCCATTGGGCTTGACCGGTGTCATAAGCCCGATGGGTGTGTCTGTAGGTTTCTTGTCCGTTTTCGGTATTCACGGCGTCCAGACCGCCGTCGAAGAGTGCTCCCAGGGCGAAGCCGGCCAGAGCCCCGAGCGGACTGCCGGTGGTGATGAACCCTAAGAAGCCGCCTATCCATTTTCCTAATGCCATACGTGTGATTGCTTATTGTTTGGTTGATATAGGGGAGTTTGACAAAAGCCGTGCCAAACTCCCACAGTCTGGCACGTGGTGTGTCAGCGGGCCATTCGGTAGATGGCTCGCATGTCGTCGGGTGCTATCACCTCCATTGCCCCCACGGTGATGGTGCCGCCACGGCTGCATTTGTCCACCATTTCATCTATCTGCGCCTCGGTGATGTCATGCCCGAGAAGTTCTTTGATGCTGGTGGGCATACCAATGGCGTGGAAGAAATGCTCCATGCGGCAAATGCCTTTCTCGGCAGTGGCTTCGGGATTGGAGAAATCGTTGGGCACTCCCATGACATTGACGGCAAACTGCACAAAACGACTTACGTGCTTTTTCATCACATAGCGGGCCCAGGCCGGCCATACAGCAGCCAGACCGGCCCCGTGGGTCACACCGAACAGGGCACTCAGTTCGTGCTCAAGACGATGGGTGGCAAAGTCTTTTTCGAGGCCGCATTCGGTCAGGTCGTTGTGGGAAAGGCTGCCTGCCCACATGATTTGTGCCCGGTTGAGATAGTCTTCCGGATGCTTCAATACCTCGAAAGTGCTCTCTTTCACGGTGCGCAGCAGGGCTTCGGCGATGGCATCGGTGAGTGTCATGTCTTCATGTTTAGAGAAATAACGCTCCATGGTGTGCATCATGATGTCGGTGGCTCCGGCGGCAGTCTGATAGGGCGGGAGAGTGTAGGTGCGCTCCGGATTCATGATGGCAAACTTGCATCGGCAAAGGTCGTTGTTGAAACCGCGCTTCACGGCTCCTTCATCTTTGGTGATGACACAGCTGTTACTCATTTCCGAACCGGCGGCGGGAATGGTGAGCATGGCACCCACCGGGAGGGCGGCTGTGGCCGGCTTTCCATTCCAGAAGTCCCACACGTCTCCTTCGTAAGGCACGCCATAGGCTATGGCCTTGGCAGAATCGATGACAGAGCCTCCACCTACGGCCAAAATAAAGTCTACTTCCTTGCGTCGGCAGAGGTCAATACCTTCGTTCACTTTTGAAAGGAGCGGGTTGGGCACGACTCCTCCAAGCTCCACATGTTCTATACCGGCATCGTCAAGCATGCCGTAAACCTTGTCTAACAGTCCGGAGCGCTTGGCACTGCCTCCGCCGTAATGCACCAGCACCTTCTTTCCGCCGGCTTCCTTGAGGAGCCGTGGTAATTGTTCTTCGGATTGTTTGCCGAAAACCACGCGGGTAGGGGCATAGAAATTGAAGTCTTTCATTTGCTTTTTCGAACTTTTAGTTGTTAAATATTTTGGTAGTCTGGAATGTCTTCTAAAAATAAATATTTTTGATTGTCATAATCCATCTTGCAGCAGTAGTGTTGCAGACCGTTACTGACCACGAGATAGTCTACATGCAGCAGCATGTTGTAGGCGGAAATCTGGTCGAAAACTTTCTGGGTAATGGGGATATGAGGAGCCTTGTATTCGGCGATCATTCTGGGGCGAAGTTCTCGGTCGTAGAGCACGCTGTCGGCACGCAAGGTTTTGTTGCCTACTCGGAGTTTTATCTCGTTGGCAAGTAGGGTGGCGGGATAGTTTTTTTGGTTGATGAGAAAGTGGATGAAGTGCTGGCGTACCCATTCTTCGGGGGTCAAAGCAACATATTTCCGTCGGAGAATGTCGAATATGGAAGGATGCTCTTGTGTGCCGGACAGTCGGATGGGGTAATCGGGTAGGTTCAGCTGTATCATTCAAAAACTTTCTTTTTTATTTTGCATTGTCTGTTAATTCCATTATCTTTGCATGAAGACAGGCTGCGTCCGGCTATTGTTGTGAGAGAACTCTCATAGGGCGCGTCGGCATCGTCTTTACAAATACAAAGATAAAAGAAATCTCGGATAAAGCAAAAAGAAAAACTTCTTTTCTCGTTTTCAAAAAAACGAGTTACACCTTATTATATATAGAGAACATGGCAGAAAAGAAAAGCGGTCCTTCTTTCGATGCAATCATGCGCGATCTCCAAGCAAGAAAGTTTGCGCCTGTATATGTGCTGATGGGGGATGAGTCTTATTATATAGACAGAATCACAGATTACATAACGGAAAATGTACTCTCTCCGGAAGAGCGGGATTTTAACCAAATGGTTCTTTTCGGGGCCGATACTACAGCTGCGCAAATTGCAGATATGGCCAGGCGGTATCCGATGATGTCGGAATATCAGGTTGTTGTCGTGAAAGAGGCGCAGAATTTGAGAAATCTGGAACCGATAGAGAAGTATCTCGAGAAACCGGTAAAATCGACTATCTTGGTTTTATGCCATAAAAATGGAGTACTTGACCGCAGAAAAAAGATTTTTGCAAAGGCGCAAGCTGTAGGAGTTGTTTTTGAAAGTAGGAAACTGTATGACCGGGAATTGCCTCCGTTTATTGAAAATTACTTGAAGCGGAAAAATGCGGCCATTGATCCGAAGGCCACGCAAATGATAGCCGACCACATCGGGGCTGATTTGAACAGGCTGACTTCTGAACTTGAAAAGGTGCTCATATCTCTTCCCGAAGGTAACCGAAGAGTAACACCGGAAGTGGTGGAGCGGGAGATTGGAGTGAGCAAAGATTTTAATGCTTTTGAGCTTCGGGATGCAATCGTAAATCGCAACGTTTTCAAAGCCAATCAGATTATCAAATACTTTGACAGTAATCCAAAGGCTGGGAGCATCTACTCATTTCTCCCGTTGCTCTTTTCTTATTTCCAAAATTTGATGATCGCATATTATGCTCCTAAAAAACAGGATGCGGATGCTGTTGCAAAGTTCCTGGATTTGAGAAATAGTTGGGCAGCGCGTGATTATCTGACAGGAATGCGCAACTACTCCGGCAACAAAACTTTGCAGATAATTGATAAGTTGAGAGAGATTGATGCCAAGAGTAAGGGACTTGATAATCCCGGTACTGATGCTGCTAATCTAATGAAGGAGCTCATCTTTTTCATCCTCCATTGAACGATTAACATTTTTTAGGCCTAAAATCCCTCTTTTTCTTCTATATTTGAGCCCGAAAACCGCCCGATTCAACAAGAATCGGGCGGTTTTTGGTTGAAAAAGGTCGAAAAAAGGCAGTTTTTTAGCTAATTGAAGACATTTTCCGGAAGTTTTTTCAGCGATAATTTTGCTTAAAATCAGTGGTTTAGCTTCAATTTACCCCCTCTGAAATTCACGAATTTGAAAGTGTTTGAAGTCCATTCCGTAATTCGCAAATAATGGCGAAATGTGACTGTATTTCCCATGCAAGATTTAAGATTAACCATATTTAAGTTTTAATTTTGTAAATCGTATTTCCACAGCAGGGGATAAATTTAGTATTTGTAAACCGAGATAACACTCATATTAGGCATTGTGAAAAGATTTATATTGATTTAGGAGTACAAATCGGAACAACACAAGGCGATTTGAAGTTGCTAATTTATATTTATACAACCATATACACATGCAGACAATCAGCAGGTAATCAGTGTGTTATGACAAAAAACCAAGCTGTTTGGTCTACTAAAAGTCTAATTCGCATAGTTGATAGCGTATATTGGTGTAGATTCTCGATATTCAAGATTTATTATCATTTAATAGTCAGTATTTTGTAGAATAGCATTGTAGTTTTGTATAGCTATATATTTGGATCTTAATTTTAAGTTCATAAAACTAAACGCTAAAAGCCTTGTTTTGTATTTACGCTTTCGAATTATCGAAATGTAAATCTGAAAGTGAATTGTTGAATTTCGTTTTTCACTATTGTATATTTCATTTTTTTGTTTTACCTTTGTAAAATCAAAGATAGAATTGGATTTTCCTCCCTATCTCTAAATTTTAAACCGAATGAAGGATAGAATCAAACAGCTCATGGAGAGCCAACACATGAACCAGTTGCTCTTCTCACAATACATCGGAATTTCTTCCGCATCGCTAAGTAGCATTTTCAATGGACGCACGAACCCATCGTTGAAAACAGTTGATGCTATCCGAAAACGATTCCCTAACTTGAATATTGATTGGTTGATGTTTGGAGAAGGACAGATGTTTTTGGATGGAGAGTCAGGCGAAGGCACTCCTACTCCTCCACCGACTACACCCGGTGAGGGATTGGTGGATTTCAGCAATGCCTCCGATGTGGCCTCGCCTTCTCTCTTCGACCAGCCTGCGGAGCGGAGTGTGCAAAATACACCTAAAATAGCACCTCAAATTGTTATCAAGGAAGTTGACAAACCTCAACGAAAAATAACAGAAATAAGAATCTTTTATAATGACAATACTTGGGAGACATTTGTCCCTAAGGCTTGAAGTCATTTCATGACATTTTCCGCTTTTCATAGTCAGTGAGGGATGGACGCCGGGAAAAGATGCCAATGTTTGTGAGAGAAGTTTCAAAGAGCTTTGATATGCACTTGTTGTACTTCTGTTGGAGATGGGCAAAGTGCTTTTATCTGGAGTTCCCGTCTCTCAAGGTTGATATATTGAACGCGCGTACTTCTATAATGGGAACCTGCCGATCGGTGTATTCCAAAAAAGAACGTTATTCCCTTTGTGGTGTCTCTATTTTGCCGTATCTTTGCCGAAGCATAGTAAAGACATAAAAATGAAGAAATACATTTTGGATCTTGAGGTGGCTTCGATTGAGCATTTGAATAAAAAGAATGTGCTGTTGAAACTTTCGTCCTCAGCCCCTTTACCTGATATCTTGCCGGGACAGTTTGTTGAAGTGAGAGTGGATGATTCGCCTTCAACATTCCTCCGTCGTCCTATCTCAGTCAATTTTGTCGATCGTGCAACCAACCGGTTGTGGCTGCTTGTAGCTGCCGTAGGCGACGGAACACGCCGTTTGGCACAACTGCGGGTTGGAGATACACTGAATTGTGTGCTGCCTTTAGGGAACAGTTTCACGATGCCGACATTGCCAGAGCAGAAGATTTTGCTCGTTGGTGGTGGCGTCGGCGTTGCTCCGCTTCTCTATTTCGGAAAACTTATTCGCGATTTCGGAGCAGAGCCTACATTCCTTTTGGGTGCTCGCAGTGCAGAAGACTTGTTGGAAGTGGACGAGTTCAGGAAGTATGGCCGTGTGTTTATGACCACGGAAGACGGCACTTGCGGCGAGCAGGGATTCGTCACCAACCATTCCATTTTGCAGACAGAGAGTTTTGACCAAATCAGCACCTGTGGGCCCAAACCCATGATGATGGCTGTAGCCCGTTTCGCCCATGTCAACGGTATTGCTTGTGAGGTGTCGTTGGAGAATAAAATGGCTTGTGGCGTAGGTGCTTGTCTTTGCTGTGTGGAGAAGACGACCGAGGGCAACGTATGCGTGTGTAAGGAAGGTCCGGTGTTAAATATTAAGAAACTGTTATGGCATCTTTAAATGTAAATATAAATGGTCTTAAACTGAAGAACCCGGTTATGACCGCTTCCGGAACATTCGGTTATGGTTTGGAGTTTGCCGATTTTGTGCCATTAGACGAATTGGGGGGCATCATAGTCAAGGGCACCACGCTCGAACATCGGGAAGGAAACGACTATCCCCGCATGGCGGAGACCCCCTCTGGAATGCTCAACTGTGTGGGTTTGCAAAACAAGGGAGTGGATTATTTCGTCGAGCACATCTATCCGCAGATAAAGGATATCGACACCAATATGATAGTCAATGTGAGTGGACATTCAGCCGACAGCTATGCCGCTTGTGCGGAAAAGATTGATAGCTTGGAGCGTATTCCCGCCATAGAGGTCAACATCAGCTGCCCTAATGTGAAGGATGGCGGCATGGCCTTCGGTGTCACCTGCGAGGGGGCAGCGAGTGTGGTGAAGGCCGTGAGAGCCAAATATCACAAGACGATGATTGTGAAGCTCTCGCCCAATGTGACCGATGTGGCCGAAATAGCCCGCGCTTGCGAAGCTGAAGGGGCCGACAGCGTTTCGCTCATCAACACGCTTATGGGCATGGCCGTAGACATTGAGAAGCGTCAGCCCATGCTGAGTATCCGCACGGGGGGCTTGAGTGGCCCTGCCGTGAAGCCTGTGGCACTCCGCATGGTTTATGACGTGTACCATGCCGTGAAGATACCTGTAGTGGGCTTGGGAGGCATTAGCAGTGCCCGAGATGCCATCGAATTTATGATGTGTGGTGCTACGGCCATCGAAATCGGTACGGCCAACTTTATAGATCCGACTATAACGAAGAAAGTGAAAGACGGCATCAATGATTGGCTCGATGCCCACCATATAGCCGATGTCCACGACATCATTGGCTGCATTTGATGATCAACCATTTATGCTCCGGTCGGTGTTTGGTGGAAAGTTCTCCGGATAATGATTGTTAAACTATTTATTCATTTTTGGTCTCTCTGTTTGCGATATTTGCAACGAACGAGCCTCTCTGCGTAAATAGGCGATTTTGGTGGCTTTTTGAAAACGCTGATAGTCAGTTATTTGAATTTTATTGACACCGCCTGGAGTCCGAAACCGGGCCTGAAATGGGCCAAACGGGCTTGCAAAAGGGCCCCGGTTGCATCGCAACCGGGGCCCTTTTGGCGTTCAACTGTGGCTCTTTTGCGAGCTCGAAGAGTTTGAATGGGAATATCGGCGGACTTCTCCGGTGGCTTAAAGCTGTTTTCCCGCTCTGGTTGGCGCATTTTAGCGGATGTGTTTTTGTTGATATTATTCATCGTCATCCGGTGCCTTGCAGCGATGGCTTCCACCAATGTTGCGGTGTGTGACCAATCCACATGTCTTATTCCTTTCCCCATCAAAGCATTGACAGTTTCCCCATTTCAATATCGTATAAAACAAATTTGAGGGCGACCGAACCGGTCGCCCTCAACCAACACAAAAACTAAACTAGACTTAACTAAACAAATTTCAGACTTTCGCAAGCCTTCAATCGTCTTTGCAAAGGTAATATCTTTTTTTAGATTACCTCCTATAAATCGTATGTTTTTTATCCTTTTCTGATTGAAATTATAACTTTGTGGTCATATTTAGAAGATAATTGTCCAAAATGACCATGGCCGTCATCGCCTCAACGATAGGTACCGCCCGTGGCAGGACACATGGGTCATGCCGCCCTCGGGCATTCAGTTCAGTGGGAATACCCTCTATGGTCACTGTGTTTTGCTTCATCAGCAAGGTTGCCACGGGCTTGAAAGCCACCCGGAAGTAGATGTCTTGTCCGTTGCTGATGCCACCTTGTATTCCACCGCTATGGTTGGTTGAGGTTGATATTTTGCCATTTTGATTGATGAAGACATCGTTAAGCTCGCTCCCTTTGGCGGTTGCGCAGTCGAATCCTTCACCATATTCGAATCCTTTTACGGCGTTGATGCTGAGCATGGCCCCTCCCAGTGCTGCGTGCAGTTTGCCGAATTCCGGCTCCCCCAGCCCTATGGGGCAACCTTTGATGACACACGTGATGATGCCCCCCACGGTGTCTCCCTGCGCCTTTACGCCCGCAATGAGTTCCTCCATTTGCTTGGCCTTGGCTTGGTCGGGACATCTCACAGGATTGTCCTCTATAGTGCCAAGGTCGTAGAGATGGTAATCTTTCTCCAGTTTGATATCGCCCACTTGTGAGGTGTAGGCTGTGACGCTGATGCCCAGCTGCTGCAAGGCCAATTTGGCCAAGGCCCCTCCCACGCATCGGGCAATGGTGATGCGTGCCGATGAGCGTCCGCCGCCACGATGATCGCGCACACCATATTTATTATAATAGGTGAAGTCGGCGTGTGAAGGCCGGAAAAGTTGGCGCATGTTGTCATAGTCTTTGGAGTGCTGGTTGGTGTTTCTCACCTCAAAGGCTATCGGAGTGCCTGTCGATTTCCCTTCAAACACGCCACTGAGCAGCTCCACCTCGTCGGGTTCCTTGCGGTCGGTGGTGATTCGGCTTTGCCCCGGCCGTCTCCTTGCCAGTTCGTTTTGAATGAACTCAAGGTCGATGTCTATGCCGGCCGGAAAACCGTCAACGATTCCCCCTACCGCCTTGCCGTGGCTTTCGCCGAATGTGGTCAGTCTGAAAAGGTTCCCGAAAGTATTTCTCATTGTGGCAAAGTCTGTGATGTGGGTTTATGTTCTTTGAGTGTAGGCTTTTTAGTGATGGCATCCGCCACCGCAGTGGCCATCGTGGTGATGCTCCCCACGCTTGCCTTCTCCACAGTTGCAATCGCCTTCACCGCAGTTGCAACCGCCTTCACCGCAACCACCGCCACAGCCGTTGCATCCGCCTTCGCCGCTCAGTATTTTGGCATATTCGGCCACTTCAGCAGCCGAGGCCTCGTGACAATCTTTTATTTCTCCCACGAAGTGAAGATGTTTGCCGGCGAGCGGATGGTTGAGATCCATCTTCACTTTGTTGTCGGTGATGTCAAGCACCCGGCCGTTGAATCGGTTCCCCTCTTGGTTCTGCAAAGGCACGATGGCATCCTTGTAGATGTGTTCTGCGTCAAACTTACCGTTGATGGTGAAGATCCCCTTGTCCAAATCGAGCACATGCTCGTTGTTGTATTCGCCGTAGGCCTGCTCGGGCGTGAGGGTGAAGTCGAATTTGTCGCCCTTGTCCAGTTCGATGAGGGCGTTCTCGAAGGCCTCAAGCGCGATGCCCATTCCGCTGATAAAGTCGAAGGGCCGGTCTTCGGTTGTCTGTTCCACCAGTTCTTTCTTTCCGTCAGTCACATCATACAGCATATACGAAGCTGCGATATATTTATTGGTGTTCTTTTCCATTTCTTTGTCTGTCTTTAATTTAACTTGCGTGCAAAGGTACTAAAAAACGTTCAGAAAACTCCATCTTTTCTTTTATTATTGCTCCGATACCTGTCGTTAAATTATAATTGAGAAGCTTTTTCGTTTGATTTATATCAATAAAACATGCTGTTTGCGCAAACAGTGTGACAAATTGTTTGGCTGGTGACGGAATAATGCTTACCTTTGCATCGTCAAAAGGACAAAAGTAAGGATAATTTAACGGAGCCTGTCAATAGGGGCTCACAAAGAAAAGAAAGGTAAAAAGATTATGAAGAAGATGATTTTGATGGCAGTAGCATTGCTCAGCATGACTACCGCAACATTCGCAGCAGACGAGAACGCAAGTGCAGCTAATGCTGCTTCTGCTTACAATATGAACGTAAACATGAGCAGTCTTGCCGATGCTCTCGGTCTGAATATTGACCAGGTGGAGGCTGTGGCCGACATACACAAGAATTTCAGTGCCGATATGTTGAACGCAGCTTCCGCTTCGGCTGAGGATCGTCAGCAGCTTGTGAACAAGGCCATTGAGAAAGATTTGAAGTACATGCACTACATTCTTTCCAATCAGCAATATCGCAAGTATCTGCTTTTGCTCAACACCACCATCAACAACCGTGGGCTGAACAAATAAAGATTTTACGAGAGAGAATTTATGATAAAGTCGCAGACTCTGCAAAGAGTTTGCGACTTTTTTGTTGTTTTTATGCGCCAATGTTTGTTTTTATCATGTTTTTTGCCTTATTTTGCAACATGATAAAGAGGTTATTTTCCTTTGTATATGCTTTTTCGGTCGGTTTGACGATGGCTTTCGGGCAGCAGGCCGACTATGGCAAGTTGTCGCCTTGGGTGCAGGATATTGTGGCCGAGCAGTGTGAACGTCCTCTCCAACGTGTCCCGGGGCGGACGGCCAAACCTGTTGACAATCGGCGGCTCACGGCCTTTGTCCGTCTGACCGACAGTCTGTCAGTCTCTGCGTTTGCCGACAACGATTGCCGCTCGCTGGCCCGTTTTGGGGATGTCCACATTGTCAGCATTCCGCTCAGGCGCTTGGCGGCATTGTCTCTTCATCCAGATGTGGTGCGCATCGAAGCCCGCCAAGGCTCCAGCATCATGCTCGATGTCACTCCCGGGTTTGCCAACGCCTTGCCTGCCTATGCCGGGACGAATCTTCCACAGGCCTACACCGGCAAGGATGTTGTCATGGGAATCATGGATATTGGCTTCGACCTTACCCATCCTACCTTTTTTGATGCTTCCGGAACCGACTATCGCATCAAGGCCCTTTGGGACCAACTCACCACCGACACAGTGGGCAGCCGCTTCACGGTGGGCAACGACTATGTGGGGCGCGACCGCCTGCTGGCCTATGGTCACTCGCGCGACGGTCTTGACCAGACTCATGGCACCCATACTACGGGCATCGCCGCCGGCAGCGGTTACACCACGCCCTACCGTGGCGTGGCCTACGAGAGCGACATTTGTCTGGTGGCCAATGCCACGGGAGAGAATGCCCGGCTCATCGATTCCGCTGATATCTACAAATATACGCTTGCCACTGATGTCCTCGGTTTTAAATACATCTTCGATTATGCTAAAGCTGTGGGAAAGCCCTGTGTCATCAGTTTCAGTGAAGGCTCGCCTCAAGATTTCCGTGGTGACGATCTGCTTTACTACTATATGCTTAGAAAACTCGTTGGCCCCGGACGCATCATTGTTTCCTCAGCGGGCAACAATGCGCTGAACAACGGTTATATCTCCAAGCCGCTTGGGGTGAAAAGCCGTGGTGCAGTGTTGCGCTCCGACCGCCAGAATGCCAAACTTACACTGCGCACAGCCGGTAGTGTGACGCTGCGTCTGGTGGTTGTTGGTGAAGCTACGGCCGACACCATAGCCTTTTCTTCAGCCGATGTGCGTTCCAGACCGGCTTCGGTGTTGCGCGATTCGCTTCCTTTGCCGGGTGGTCAGTTGGTGCTTTCGGCCCGTGGTTATAGAAATGTCTATGACTCCACGCAGACCGTGGTCGATGTAGAACTGACTTGCCCCGGCAACTTCAATGCTAATCCGTATATTACGGTTGAGATGGTAGGGGACAATGCCCAATCCGAACTCTATGCTGCCGGCATGAGAGGCACCCACTTTAAAAATCTTGAAGGCATCGATGGTCTTGACGGTGCAGAAAACACCCACAACCTCAATTCCCCTTCCACCTCGCCCGATGTCATCTGTGTGGGGGCTACCTCTCATGTCAGCTCCTATATAAATATGTATGGTCATCTCCGCACGGTAGACTTTGGGGCCAACGGGCTGCGTAGTGCCTATTCCTCTCAAGGCCCCACCTATTATGGCCGCGTGAAGCCCGATGTGGTGGCTCCCGGCACCAACATCGCTTCTGCATACAACAGTTTCTATTACGAAAGCCATCCTGATGCCTACGACAACAAGTATAATGTCAAGACGACCGTCGATTTTCAGGGGCGCACTTATCCGTGGAGCTACAATTCCGGCACCTCTATGGCCTCTCCCGTTGTGGGTGGGGCTGTGGCCCTTTGGCTTCAGGCCAAGCCCGATTTGACTCCTCGCGAAGTGATGACCCTGCTCAAGCGCACTTGCACGCACCCCGATCCTTCGCTCACCTATCCTAACAATGCATACGGCCGTGGGGCAATTGATGTCTATGCCGGTCTGCTCGATCTGCTTGGACTCGCCGGTGTGAAGGGGCTCTCCGGCCACCAACCCGCCGGGGCTCGTATTGGCGTGGATACAGAAGGCGTGCTCACCATTCGGTTGGACGCCTCTGCGTCCCACCCATTTACAGTGCAGGTGTTCAGCGTGTCGGGCGCAAAGCTCCTCTCCGCCACCATGCCCGCCGGGCTCACTGCCTATCGGGTGTCGCTCGCCGGCCTGCCCCGCGGTGTCTATGCCGTTCAGCTCAACGGCGAAAAAAGCATTAAAGGGTCGTCGCTTGTGAGGAGATAATCCTGCTTTCCCTATTCCCCATTTGTAGGTATTTATGCCAAACCCTCATTTTTAGGTATTGCATGGATGCAAAAAAACTCCTATCTTTGCACACGTAAACGATTAAGAGATACGTAAAAGATAGATTAGTTATAGATTGTGATTAGTCGTAGTCACTAATAAATATAAGAAAGTTAGATAAATCTTGTTCGCAAAATTCATAATGTTTTTGTATAATATGTAATAGGCTTGTCGTGAGATAAGCCTTTTATTGTTTTGTGGCTGATTGTCAGTTAGTTATAACTATTAACTGTAGCCGGAGACATTTAGGCTGAAATGGCTAAAAAGTGCCCCGTAAAAGGCGTTTAAGAACCATTTTAATAACCATTTCGGGGTATGAAGTTTGGGTTTCGAGGCCTTTTTGGTGGCTGCGGGGATAAAAATAAGGAGCGTGTGCGCGCTCCCTTTGCCGGTGCAAAGATACGATGCGGAAAGTGGGAATGTAAATGAGGATGGATATTTATTGACAAAATAATGAGGAATGCCGGTTGCCGGGTGGAGTGGATTCCCCGCCGTCACCGTGGGGAAATAAAAAGGGGACATTCTTTTGTGTTTCCCCCGAATTGCATTATCTTTGCATTATGAAAGTAAAAATAGACTGGAAGAAAGCTGTCATCTTTCTCATTGTGGCAGGTGGATTGTATTTCATCTTTGAGAGTTTTGCCATGGCGCTTGGCATCATCCTCATCCTTTTTGTCATTGATTATTTCATCGCCGATAAGATGGATGACCGCCGGCGTCGGAAGGAACGCGAAGAGGAATAGCGGACGGCAGGCCCGAAAGGAGGTAGGGTAGAGGCGTCTGTGATGATGTCTGGAAATGAAAAACGGATATGGATAAGCTGATTGAACTATATACAGAGTGGGCCGGAGCAGAGCCGGCCGGAGTAGAGAAATTGCCCGTACAGGGGAGCAACCGTGCATACTATCGTCTCACGGATGCCGATGGCATGAGTGTTGTGGGCTGTGTGGGGACCAGTCGTGATGAAAACCACGCATTCATCTACTTGGCACGCCATTTTGCCAAGCGCCGGATTCCCGTGCCCAAACTGCTTGCCGTGAGTGGCGATGAACTGCGCTATTTGCAGGAAGACTTGGGAAAGCAGTCGCTCTTCGATGCCATCCATGGGGGGCGCGAAGCCGGAGGACGGTATAACCAGCGGGAGAAACGCTTGTTGGTGAGTGCCATACGAGAACTGCCCAACATACAGTTGCGTGGAGCGCGTGGTCTCGACTGGTCCAACTGCTATCCGCAGCCGGAGTTTGATATCGACAGTGTGCTTTTCGACCTCAACTATTTCAAATATTGTTTTCTCAAACCCACCGAGCTCGATTTCCACGAACTCAAGCTCGAAGCTAATTTCCGCCTTTTTGCCAAAGACCTCACTTCCGAGCCGATGGACAGCTTCCTTTATCGCGACTTTCAGGCTCGCAACATCATGCTGGATGCGAACGACCATCCTTACTTTATAGATTTCCAAGGCGGACGCAAGGGGCCTTTCTATTATGATTTGGCCTCTTTTCTCTGGCAGGCATCGGCCAAATATTCCTTTAAGTTGCGTCGCGAATTGGTCTACGAATACTACGATGCGCTGAAAAACTACACCGAAGTACCCTCCGTCCGCCATTTCGTCAACCGCTTGAGCCTGTTCGTGCTCTTCCGCACCTTGCAGGTGCTCGGAGCCTATGGCTTTCGGGGTTACTTCGAACGGAAAAAACATTTTCTGGACAGCATTCCGCCCGCTATCCAAAATCTACGTGATGTCTTGAAGATGGGGGAGAAGGTGTTCCCTTATCCCTACATGTTGGAGATGCTTCGTCGTCTAACCGAACTCCCTCGGTTTGCCCAGCTTGAGCAACCAGCGGTGAACCGCGCCGACGGTTTTCGGATAACGGCCCAAAATATTTATCGTGCTCATCCGCAGGACGGGCCTGCCACCTATTCTAAATACGACGGTAAAGGCCCGTTGGTAGTGCGCGTCTACAGTTTCTCCTATCGCAAAGGTATTCCTGAAGACCCGTCCGGCAATGGTGGTGGCTACGTGTTCGACTGTCGCAGCACCCACAATCCCGGCCGCTACGAACCTTACAAGAAGTTGACCGGACTTGACGAACCGGTTATCCGTTTCCTTGAGGACGACGGCGAAATCCTTCAATTCCTGGAAAGCGTATATAGGTTGGCCGACCATCATGTGAAGCGTTATATCCAACGTGGTTTCACGAGCTTGATGTTTTCTTTCGGCTGTACGGGTGGCCAGCATCGCAGCGTGTATAGTGCCCAGCATTTGGCCGAGCATCTTCACAATAAGTTCGGAGTGGAAGTCATTGTCAATCATCGCGAGCAGAATATTTGTCAAGTGCTTGAGGCAAGATAACAGATTATGATAGGAAGTGTTGTAGGAAACGGAATGTCTCCAAGAAAATCATTTCACGACTGTAGCATTTGTGGCGATAACGGATAATTTGGAGTGGATGTACAGCTTGTCTTTTTCGAGACGGCACACATATAAGGTGGATTTCCGATGACAATATCAAAGCCGTCTTTCGCTCGATATCCCAGATTGTTAAAAAAGTGTAATGGCCGGGAAATGGTAATTGGCAAAAGGGGGTAATTGACAGAAAATCATTACCTTTGCAACCAATTTGGAGGAGTTGCGATTTCATGGAAGGTTTGAGGAAACTGCCGATATGAACTTTGCAATATAATTCATTTCACAACAAACATAAAGTCTAACTTTATTAATTAAAATTATTTATTCACATTATTTATGTCAGATTTAAAGAACGTAAAGCCTTTGGATGACTTCAACTGGGACGAATTCGAGAATGGCGCAAACGCCAATGTCAGCAAGGAAGATCTTGCTAAGGCTTATGATGAGACTTTGAACAAAATCAGCGAAAATCAGGTGGTAGAAGGCACTGTGATTTCTGTTGACAAGAAAGAGGTTGTGGTGAACATCGGCTACAAGAGCGATGGTATCATCCCTGCTTCGGAATTCCGTTACAACCCTGAGCTCAAGGTTGGCGACAAGGTTGAAGTCTATGTAGAAAACCAGGAAGACAAAAAAGGTCAGCTGGTACTCTCTCACAAGAAGGCTCGTCTCAGCAAGAGCTGGGAACGTGTCAATGCCGCTCTTGAGAACGAAGAAGTTATTCAGGGCTACATCAAGTGCCGTACCAAAGGTGGTATGATTGTTGATGTGTTCGGTATTGAGGCTTTCCTCCCCGGAAGTCAAATCGACGTTCACCCCATACGTGACTACGATGTATTCGTAGGCAAAACAATGGAGTTCAAGGTTGTTAAGATCAATCAGGAATTCCGCAATGTCGTTGTTTCCCACAAGGCCCTTATCGAAGCTGAGCTGGAAGCACAGCGCAAGGAAATTATCTCTAAACTTGAGAAGGGCCAGATTTTGGAAGGTACGGTAAAGAACATCACTTCCTATGGTGTATTCGTTGACCTGGGTGGTGTTGACGGCCTGATTCATATCACCGACCTTTCTTGGGGCCGTGTGAGCGATCCTCACGAGGTTGTTGCCCTTGACCAGAAAATCAATGTTGTTATTCTTGACTTCGATGAAGAGAAGAAGCGCATTGCCCTCGGTCTGAAGCAGCTCACTCCGCATCCTTGGGATGCACTCAGTGCAGATCTCAAGGTGGGCGACCACGTAAAGGGTAAGGTTGTTGTGATGGCCGACTATGGTGCATTCGTAGAAATAGCTCCCGGTGTGGAGGGTCTTATCCACGTTTCTGAAATGTCTTGGAGTCAACACCTTCGTTCTGCTCAAGAGTTCATGAAAGTAGGCGACGAGGTGGAAGCTGTTATTCTCACACTCGACCGCGATGAACGCAAGATGAGCCTTGGTATCAAGCAGCTGAAAGAAGATCCTTGGGAGACCATTGAAGTGAAGTATCCTATTGGCAGTAAGCACACCGCCAAGGTTCGCAACTTCACCAACTTTGGCATCTTCGTAGAATTAGAAGAAGGCGTTGACGGTTTGATTCACATCTCAGATCTGTCTTGGACCAAGAAAGTCAAGCATCCTTCCGAGTTTACCACCCAAGGTGCCGACATCGATGTTGTTGTTCTCGAAATCGACAAGGAAAACCGCCGTTTGAGTCTCGGTCACAAGCAACTCGAGGACAATCCTTGGGATACTTACGAGACGATATATACTCCCGGTTCCGTTCATCAGGGTACAATCACCGAACTTATGGACAAGGGTGCCGTTATCACTTTGGCTGAAGGTGGAGAAGGTTTTGCCACTCCCAAACATCTTGTCAAGGAAGATGGTACTCAGGCACAACAGGGTGAAACTCTCGATTTCAAAGTTATTGAATTTGTAAAGGAGACTAAGCGCATCATTCTTTCGCACTCTCGTACATTTGAGGAGGGTAAGGATGATATCAAGCCTGCAAGAAAGCAGCACAGCAACAAAAAGAGCTCCAATGAGACACCGACTATCAACAATGTTGCAGCCGGCACTACTCTTGGCGATCTTGATGCACTTGCCAAACTGAAAGCAGAGTTGGAAAAAGGTGAGTAATCACCAAATCTTGTATATTAAATCAGGTAGGAGGTAAACACTAATTATAGGTGTTTATCTCCTACTTTCTTTCATGTCTGTCGACATCCTGCGTCGCTATACAGGCAATGCCCCATCATTGTCATGTATTCGTGGCCTCCTCCCGATATAATGGCTTTGTCTTTATTCTTATCCCGACTTCATTTACACTAATTGTTCTGAAAGACACCGAACTTTCACTTGTATGGTCAAAAGCTTCAAACTAAACGACATCGCAACGGTACGCTATTCAGTGCGGGACTCTGAATAAATACCGCTAAGCAAACTCGTATAATCAACGAAACGGTCAGAAAGGATAGCCCACGGCAAGGTGTATGCTTTGAGCATCGTGGAAGTTTTTGACATTATAAAAACCGCTTCGTCCGGTTTCGTAGGGCACATGCAGGCCTACCCCCCAATCAAGACGGATGACGAACATCCCCATGTCGTAGCGGATGCCGACACCTGTACCGACGGCCATCTGGCGAAAGAAATTCTTGAACTTAAACTGTCCGCCCTGACGGTTATCATCTTGGTGGAGCGTCCATACATTGCCGGCATCAAGAAAAAGAGCACCATAGAGGTCGCCAAACAGTCGGGGACGATATTCTAGATTAGTCAACACTTTCACATCGCCGGTTTGGTCAATATAGGAGAATCGGCCTTCGGAAGGCACATACTTGCCGGGACCGATGCTCCGCACATTGAAGGCACGCACACTGTTGGCTCCACCCACATAAAATTGCTCGTAGTAAGGGGCCTGAGAGGCATTGCCATAGCTCCACACCACGCCCACATTGGCATGGGCGAGGAACGAGGAGTGCTCGGAGAGCCGCCACCGTTTGACGAAATCAGTTTCCACCTTAAAGAACTGTGCGAACGGATTTTTAAACATAGTTTTGTTTTTCCGACTCCATTTTTCTCCAAATGCGGCATAGATTCCGCTGACAGCATTGCCCGCTTCGCTCACGCTGATTTCCCATGTGATGGGGTTGCGCAATTCGGATGGGCTGATGTAGCGATAGGTGTAGCTCATCTTGGGAATAAACTGGTCGCGCATGGAAATTTGCAAATAGGGATTGGCCAACAACAAACTGTCGAAAGCGGCGGTCTTGCTCTGCATGTATTCATAGGAGAGGGTGAGTGGACTGAATGTATGATGAGAACTGGCCGTAGTCCACCAGTCGTAAGTCAGTTCGCCTGACACCACATGACGCTTGAAATAGTCGGCCCGATTAAGCACATTGGTTGACGCCTTGAGTGTGGTGGTGGGCGTACTATAATATTGTCGGGGACGGCGACGAGGACGAGCCTCACGACCAACTATGGTGTAAAAAAGACTACGCGGGGTGAGCAAGCGGGGCATGACAACAGAAGCGTCAGCGCCATACTCATAAGAATTGAAGCCACTGGATGAGCCTTCACTTTTATGTCCGGTTTGCCATTCATACTGTCCATGCACATTGACATCCAACTTTTCACCTCCATGGAAGGCATTACGCTTGGTGAGACCCAACACCATTTCAGGTCCCATGCGACCGGAAGTCTTGCCTTTGGCGTTGGCTTCGACATAAAAGTCATAGGGACGATCGAAAACCAAGTCGAGGGTGAGATCGAGACTGTCACACGTGGCTGATGTGTCGCGTGGTGTGAACGTGAGAGTATTGTAGCTGAAAAGGCCCATAGACTGAATACTCCGACGACTCTGTTCCTCTTTGTCGCTACTGTAGGGCATTCCGTGATGCAACTTCACATCGCGCAAGATGGCTCCCAGACGGATGGGAGGACGGCGCCCGTTGTAGCGGACTGTAAGAAAATGCCAACGGGTGGAATCGCCCAACTCTTCCATTATTTGTTTGCGGAAATTGATGTCGATATTACCAATATACCACTTATGGGTGGCACGCGGACTGAGGCTGTCGGCCATAACGAGACGCAGGGCTACCTTACCCGGCACATTGACGGTGTCGGCCAGATAGGAGGCGTAAGAATTGTTGTAGTAGTAATAGCCGTCACCACGAAAAAGTTTGGTGATGCGCCGGCGTTCCGACTCAAGTGTCGAGACACTGAAAGGATCACCCTTGTGCAACAAGGCATTGGCATGTGTATGGGTCATCAAGCTGTCGGTGGCCGAAGGAAAGTTCTCATACACCACCGTATCGAGTGTCCATAGGTGGCCCATGTCTACTGTATAGGCTATCTTTGCTTTCTTTGGATTATGTCCCGTAAGGATTTCGTAATTTACCTTGCCATTGAAATAACCAGACTTTTTCAGTTGTGATTCGGCAATGGAAGTGCGGAGCTCGGGCCTCACTTCTCCCACCAGCTTGGGACGGGAGCCGAAAGTCTTGGCTATCCATTTGCCCATACCATTGTCAGATTGTGAAAAGGCATTCCACACCCAAAGGCGGACGGGAAATGGAGTGCGGTAATAGCTGCTCCCAAACAAAGCTCCGTTGGGAGCAGAAGCAAGCACATATTCCATTTCTTCTTGTGTGGAAGTTGCATGGTTGTTGGTCTCGTAGTTGGCGTATGTTATCTTTTTTAATCCTGTGAACAACTGTTCGCCTTCAGGAATGGCACTGGTGGTGGAACACGACGCCATCAGGGTTTCCCCCAACACCATCGCCATAAACACATAAATATAATGTCTGAATTTCATTTACTCGTCATCTGGTTATCTGTTCTTTTGCTTTTCCGGAACGGTCATCGCCCCACTTTTTACAGTATCTTTGGAGACTTGTATGGGGGGCAGTTGTGACTTCTCTTTTTTAAATCGGAAAATATCTCTGAAATGTAAAAGCTTACGACGCCACATAAAGCCGATGCCATACTCTCCAATCCTACCTTCAAGCCAATCATAAGTGCTGTTATCGTAGAAAGCACGCAAATATTTGCTTGAGTTCTGGTCAAGACGATATTCCAATTCCACATTATCGAAAAATGAATTGTTATGGTTACTTTGGTCAAGTTCTGCACCGGTGGACACCTGTCCGCCAACTATTACACTCAGTCGGTTGTTCCACAAACGCTTGGCAAATTTGAAATTATAGTCGGTGTGCAGGCCGCCGGCAGCGTTAGTGGAATTGTCGACGGTCATACCCAGATCAAAGCCCATAGAGCGTATGGCCGATCCGGCAATATTGTTGATTTCGGAATTGAGGAAACTACTGAGGGCACTGTTCATCGAGAACGAACTTGTGTTGCCGTCGACAAGATACATGCCTGAAGCCAACATTGTGATGGCCACTTTTCCACGCTCCTCCACCGACATGGTGTTGAGTTCGTCTTGAATGGACATATCATTAGGTGCTGAGATGATAAACTGAATGCCGGGATGGGTGAGGGTCTTTGAGAGTTTAACACCACACTCGAAATCGACAGACCGCCCGGAGCCGGTTCCACTATTGACAGAAGCCTTGACTTCTTCCGTGGCTGTGATGTTCAGTTGCGGGTCGTAAGGATCACCGGTAAACTCAATGCGACTGCCGTCCTGAATACTGAAAGTCTTGAGTGGAATTACAGGCAACGAATATTTCATCTTGCCATTGTTGAGCGTATAGCGGCCGGTGAGCTGCAGATTGTCGGAAGGATTGTACGACATTCTAAGTTCTCCACCTCCCATCAGATCGATATAATTGGAGTGGTCGGCATTGAGTGCACAAAGGATATGGGCTGACTCATCGATACCCACACTCATCGCCATGTCAAGGCCTTGGGGCTTAGGCCGGGATATGGGCTGAATCTTCTTATCTTTGAAATTAATGAACTTCACCAGTTCGTCAAGTTGATTGTCGGTGGTGAGTTCCGACTCCCGAAGTACGTAGGTCATGTCCGTAGTTCCCAACACATCAAGTCGTCCGCGCATCTGCAAGTTGTCCAATGGACCGCGCATCATGCCGAAAAAGTTCACAAAAGCCTTGCCGTATGCTTCTGAGCGGTAGTTCTCTTTGGCGGCTATGAGCTGGAAGTTTTCGGCCCTCATCCGCACATCAAGCACCATGCGATCAAGATTGGAAAAGTCGAAATCGCCTGCGATGTTGAGCGGGCTGGAGTTATTAGCAAACATCTCGAAGTTTTCGAAGAGCAGATGGCTGCCCACAATGCGTACAGGGTCGTTGGCAAAGCGCATCTCTACGCCATAGGGAATACTGAAGAGGTGAGCGGAATCAAGGTAGACTTCACCGTTTACTTGTGGTTGCTTCAAAGAGCCTTTCACGTCAAGTTCACCTTCTCCATATCCTCGCAGACCCATCAACTGGTTGGGAATGAAGCCGTTGACAAAATGCAGTGGCAAGCGTTCGAGTCCAATCTTGGCATCAAGATAGCCGTCGCCGTCAGAGCGATAGGTGCCTTGAAGGGTGCCCACCTCCTCGTCTTCATACAGCAGCCGCCCGTCTACATAGTGACTGCCGTCAGCCTTTGGCATATACACAAATTCGGAACTGACATTCCCCACCGGAGAATGTTCGTAAACAAGATTGTTTATTGAAATATTGGAAGAAACTGAAAGCTCTTTTGCCGTTTGAATGGCATGGAAGTCACCATCCATAATGCCCGAAACATCCGGAGTGTAAGGAATCACAGACAGAATTTTATCCAAATTGAATCGGTGAAGACTAAGCGTCACGTCTTGTAAGGCATCGGTATTGTCATCATTGGTGAACACATCCACACCGGCTCCGTCGGAGGCCTGCAACTGCAATTTGGCCGAAACCCGACGGTTGTCAGCCAGGAAGAAGTAGTTGTCACTATTAGCCTCAAATCGTTTGTATCCTAAAATCGGACTGGTATCGGTGAGGGAGAGACGCACCCCGTTGGCCTCCATTGTGGCAGCCATCCCCACATCGATCCCCAGCCTATTATTGATGTCGAATATACGAGTGCGCAGGTCGGAACCTGAACGTCCCAAAGTGCCTGAGACGATGGCTTTAAAGGTATATTGGGGATTGTTCTTGTTGTTGATTACTTGCAGATTATAATTGAGCACACTGTCATTGGAGGAGAAGAGGGCCCTGACGGTATCCAACTGCACACCGGAATAGACCAAAGAGTCGGCAGACAAATAACCGTCAAGTCCTTTCTGCGGCGAGGAAGTCAAATCGGCTCTGACTGACTTGTAGAAACAGCCATAACGCTCAAGTATATGGCAAATGAAATTGTCTCGCCCCGTATCAAGATAGATGCGCACAAGTGGAAAACGATGACGCAAGGCTATCTGGTCTATGTGGCGGGCCTTTAGTTGAATTTGGAAGTCGTTTGACAACCGGGTAAGTTGGGATTGCAGGTGGCGATAGCCGCCACGGGCATCCATATTGAGGTGGAAGTCACCACAATCGACAACGGCATGGGTGGTGTCGCGGCGGGTAAGCACATCCATGACCACGTCTTCCGGTCGGTAGGCCATGCTATCAGTCCACACGGTGATATCGCTCACAAGCCCCCGCACCTGATAATAGTCCTTCATGTCGCTGCCCACATCAATGTGTCCACACACCGAAGCTACGATGGGCGTTTCGCTGATGCGGAGATGAAAGAGGTCTATTTTGTCGAGATCGGCCGACACCGTTGCTTGCAAGTGCTTTACATGGGTGAGTGCCTGCACACTGAGCCGCCCCTTGAGTAGGGCGTTACGACTGTCTATGAGAGCGTTGATGCGTCCACGTGCCACGCGGGCTGTGGCATCGATATGGTCTAAATTGTATCCTCCAAAGTTGAATTGTTCGATTTTTGCATGGGCTGTGAGGCGTGTCTTGGGGGAGAATAAATCGGTTCCCACGCCCTCTGCTTCCACATAGCCGGTAAAGGGATGGAGTCCTTGCCGAGGCAAGAAGTGTTGTAAGGGTAGAGCGTGGACTTGGAGCTTGGCTTGATAGGCCATGCGCGGGACATCCATCCGGGCCGATCCGGCTACTTGTCCGCCACCTTCACGAGCGATGAAACGAGCAGCATAGCATTGCCCGTCGACGCTAAAACTTCCCTCAGTTCCAATACCTCGCGGAATGTTGATTTGCTTCATCAATGCAGGATCGAGCAGAGATGTAAAGAATGCCAAATCAAATGTTTTGGCGTCAAACTTCACCTTAGCTCGCATCTTATCCACCGAAGTGAGATTCCCCGCCCATCCATCGGCTTTGAAACGGAATGCTGTCGGAAGACTCACTTGCAGCCCTGCAAATGACAAATGGCGCAGATTGCCTTTCATGGAACCATCTATGCGGAGCGGATAATTAGGCCAACGCCGACGGAAATCCGTTGGCATGTCACTGAGAAAACGCATGAGGTCTTGTTTACCGATAGAGCCGTGCAGAATGGCACGGAGACGGCCGGGAACTGTATCGGCGAAAGTGTTCAATTCCATATCCACATCGGCCTTCACAACAGACTCGGTGGTTTGTACTTGCAGGTCGGGTAGTCGTAGGCGGATGCTGTCGAGCAACAGTGTACCTGTGAGCGTTTTCACCTTAATGCCGCTCTTTTCACAAAAGTGGCCTTTATGGATGCGGATAGCCAAGCGCGAATCGCAATAGCTGAACGAGTCGGCCTGCAATTCTAAACTGTCAAGCAATAAATGATTGAAGTCGAGCCCTTTGGTCGCTGTGGCAAAGTTATTGTCGTAAGCCGCATGTCCCCCAAGCCAATCGACTTGCCCCACCTGATAGAGTCCTTTATGCAAATCAAGGAACACACGTCGGGCATCGGCCTCTGTGAAGAGCGTATTCACTTTGAGAGTGTCGCCGGGCAAATGGAGGGTGAAATCTGTGTTGCGGAGTTTAAGATGAGCAATGTCGATTTTCCAGAAGTTGGTACTCGGAGTCGTATCTTGCTTTACGGTGTCGCTCAACTCCACAGACAACCATCCGTTGGCCACTAAAGCGTCATCTACCCGCACATTCTCCTTCCCCCAATCTATGCCGTGGGCTTTTAGTGAAAGACGGGAAAGCTCACCTTTAATACGCGCTTCATGGATGAAATTGGTGGTGTTGATCTTCATCTTTCTGAAGTCCAACTCATCCACCATGACCTGTTTGCTGAATAACGGCAACACCTGCACATCGACAACGAGCTTGGCTATATCGGCCACCGTATCTTTTATCTGCGGAATGGAGTCATTGCGACGGACAACTTTGATGCCTTCCACGCCCAAATCAAGAGGAAATTCAAGATTCACATGAGACACAGAGACCTCCATTCCCATTTTCTCAGAGGCGTATGAGGCAACCCGCTTTACCGCCCAATTCTGCACAGGAGGGAGATAAACCAGTATTGCAAGAAACAGAAAAAAAACCATAGGGGCCAAAATGGCGCTCCCAATCCATTTCAAGGTTTTCGTCATAAGCCACACAGGAGGTAATCCGCTAAATGGGGATAGATGTTATAATACTTGCAAAGTAAATAAAATTTGCGGATATGAGAAAATAATAATGCAAGTTTTTTATACGAAGAACACTATTCCGGAGAGAACGCCTTCCATAAAGCATCGGCAGGAAGCGGACTGACGGCGGATATTGTTTCTTTCGAAACCGGATGCACAAACTCTACCCGTCGTGAAAGCAGGGAGATGCCTCCATCGGGATTGCTGCGGGGAAAACCGTATTTCAGATCACCCTTGATGGGGCAACCGATATGTGCCAACTGGCAACGTATCTGATGATGGCGTCCCGTTAGGAGATTTACTTCCAACAGACAATAATGCTCGGAACGACTGATGACATGATATTTCAGAACCGCTTTCTTGGAATTGGGCACCTCATGGTCGTAAGCATAACTTTTATTCTGTTGCTCGTTGCGCACAATCCAGTTTTCAAGCGTCCCTTCTTCATGCATTGGAGCATCTTTCACGATGGCCCAATAGGTCTTGTGTACATCGCCGTTGCGAAACATCATGTTGAGCCGGGAAAGGGCTTTTGAGGTCTTGGCAAAGACAACCAGCCCGGACACGGGGCGATCAAGACGATGCACCACGCCGATAAACACATTACCCGGCTTCTGATACTTTTCTTTGATATATCGTTTCACGGCCTCGGACAAAGGCTCGTCACCCGTCTTGTCACCTTGGACAATCTCACCGCTTTCTTTGAAAACGATGATCAAATGATTATCTTCGTAAACTAGTTTCAAATCTCAATGGAATGATTAAAAGAGATTTCCCCTCTTCGCAATCAAAGAGAGGAAATCCTTATTATTTGGAAATAATGTATTGGCAAATTACATATTCATGCCGCCGTCTACTTGAATCACCTGACCGCTTACATAGCTCGACATGTCAGAGGCCAGATAAACAGCCGTGTTGGCGATATCTTCCACATTGCCACCACGACGGAGTGGAATCTTGCCAATCCATTCCTTGCGGATGTCTTCAGGCAATGCCTGGGTCATGGCTGTATCAATGAAACCGGGAGCGATTGCATTGGCGCGGATGCCCTTGGGGCCCATTTCCTGGCCGACACTCTTGGCCAAAGCAATCATACCGGCTTTGGAGGCGGCATAATTGGCTTGTCCGGCATTGCCATGGACACCTACCACGGAGGCCATATTGATGATGGAACCTCCACGCTGACGCATCATCAAAGGCACACAAGCATGGATGAAATTGAAGGCACTCTTCAAATTCACAGCTATCACTGCATCCCACTGCTGTTCTGTCATACGAAGCATGAGGCCATCCTTAGTGATACCTGCATTATTGACGAGGATATCTATCGATCCAAATTCTTCCTTCACCTGTTTCACCACTTCTTCGGTTTGGGCAAAGTCGGCAGCATTGCTCGCAAATCCCTTGGCTTTCACACCTTTGGCAGCAATCTCTGCCTCAGTAGCTTTCCCGTTCTCATCAATCACGAGATCGGTAAAAGCAATATTTGCCCCTTCTTCGGCAAACTTCAATGCGATGGCCTTTCCTATGCCACGTGCGGCACCTGTAATCAAGGCCGTCTTACCTGTCAGTAATCCCATTTTCTTTTCTTCTTTTTATTTAATTTATGATTGTCTATCCATTGATTGGATTGTTCTGTTTCTACAGCTTGAAGCCCGACTTGCCCAAAGCACCATAAACGACCTTGGCCACAAGAGGCTTGCTCGTTTCTTCCGTGAGTCCATGTCCCAAACGTCCATAGATGAAAGGCACTTCAAGACCTTTAATGCAATAGTGGGTTATATCGGCAACCAATTCCACATTCTCAATATCGAATTCGCCGTCGGCTTTTCCTTCGGAATATACCTTTCTGAAAAGTTCGATCTCGTCTTCATCAAAATTCTTCCGTACCTTTTCCACCATCCAGATATTACGGAAAAATTCTGCACGAAGATTGCCATTCCTTACCACTGTTTCCTTGATCATGCTCAGATGGGTATAAATCAACTCTATGATTTTATCCTGTGGCCGTATCTTTTTGGCTGCCACTTCATCCAACTTGTCGGAAAGTCGTTCCAACTCAGACTCGATTACAGCATAATACACATCTTCTTTCCTATTAAAATAGGTGTACAATGTGCGACGTCCCTTCCCGGAAGCAAGGGCTATATCATTCATAGTTGTGTTGGCCACGCCGTTTTTAGCAAATAACTGGCGTGCGACATCAACCAACTTTTGGCGAGTTTTGGAAATGGACATATTATTATAATTCCAACGTCTTTTCGGTTGCACATAAATATAACTATGTGCAAAAATAAGTATTTCAACTGGAATATGCAAATAACTTGATGCGCAAAACATCCATTTTAGCAATTTTTAGTGTGTTGGTTCAGTCGGTGTTTGATGGGGAGAACTCCGGATAGAATAATTGTTAAACTATTTGTTCGTTTTCGTGTCTTAACCGGCTTAAAGACGGTTAAGACAGATGCTCCCCACGGCAGGGGCAGAAGAAGCCTCCTTTATGGAAAAGGGAACTTTTAGGTCTAAAAAAAGGAGTACACGAGAACTTCCTTTGTTATAGCAAAGGTAAGATGAATATGTCTTTTTTGCAAATGTGTGGTGAATATATTTGGTAAACTTAGGGGGGCTGATGCTTTGTTGATGCCCGACCTCCGGAAAGTCTTTCCGACTCCTTCGGCCTTACTCTGCGCTTAAGTCGGAAACCATTTTGCGATACATGGCATATATGTGAATACGGCTGATATATCCTTTCAGTCGGCCGTCCACATCGGCCACCGGTAGTTGGGCGGCATCTGTCTGTTCAAATTTCTTCATTACTTCTTCCATCGAGTCATTTTCTCCCAAAACAGCGGATGGCTCTTGCATGAGTTGGCGCACGGTGAACCGGTTGTAAAGTTCGGTGCGGAAGATGATGTGGCGGATGTGGGTGATGTCGATGATGCCCAACAGCGTGCCGGCATCGTCGACTACGGGCAGAAAATTGTTGTTGCTTCGGCTGATTTCATGCACCAGACTGCCCATGGGCAGATCGGGCTTCACGGGGTGGTAATCTTTCTCTATGACGCTCTTCATGCTCATCAGGGTGAGTACGGCGCGGTCGGTGTGGTGGGTGATGAGCCGCCCCTCGCGTGCCAGTCGCAGGGCATAGATGCTGTGGGTTTCAAAGATGTTGGTGGTGAGATAGGCCGAGATGCAGACGATCATCAGTGGCATGAGCAGTCCATAGCCTCCCGTAAGCTCTGCTATGAGGAAGATGCCGGTCAGTGGGGCGTGCATCACGGCTGTCATCACGCCGGCCATGCCCATCAGAGTGAAGTTTTGTTCGGGAATGTAGGTGCCCACCTGATAGGTGTTCCAAAGGCGGGAGAAGAAAAAGCCGGCAAAGCCTCCGATGAACAGAGAGGGGGCAAATGTACCGCCGCAGCCGCCGGATCCGTTGGTGGCCGAAGTGGCAAAGACCTTCGACAGCACCACCATGCCCACGTAGAGTAGGAGCAGATTGTCGTGGCCGTAGAACAGTGAACCGTTCATGATGGTGTTCCAGTCGGCGATAGTCTTGCCGCTCAACAATACATTGACAGCCGAATAACCCTCACCGTAGAGCGACGGGAAAAGGAAGATGAGCGTGCTTAACATCAGCCCTCCGCATACCAGCCGGAGGTAGGGGTGCTTGGCCATCTTGGCAAACATGCCCTCGCAGGCTGTCATGCCCCGCATGAAGTAGAGTCCGACAAATGCACAAAACACGCCGAGGAGGATGCAGGGTGGCGTACGCTCTAACTGCCAGCCATTGGTGAGTGTGAAATCGAAGAGGGAGGAGTTGCCCATGAAGATCACCGAAAACACAGTGGCCGTGACACAGGAGATGAGGATAGGGAGCAGCGAAGCCATGGTGAGATCTACCATCAGCACTTCGAGGGTAAACACCAGACCGGCGATGGGGGCCTTGAAGATGCCGGCAATGGCAGCCGCGGCACCACACCCCACGAGGAGCATCAGCGTCTTGTTGTCCATCTTGAACAGCTGGCCGAGATTGCTGCCTATGGCCGACCCGGTGAGTACAATGGGAGCTTCGGCACCCACCGAACCGCCGAAACCGATGGTGAGCCCCGAGGCAATGACGCTCGACCAGCAGTTGTGGGCTCGTAGGTGTGACTGTTTGGTGGCGATGGCATACAGCACACGCGTGATGCCGTGAGAAATGTTGTCTCTCACAACATATTTGATGAAAAGATAGGTGAGATAGATGCCAACGATGGGGAATATCAGGAACAGCCAGTTCGATGAGTTGGCCCTCATGCTTCCCGTGAGCAGTATCTGGATTTCGTGAATGATGCTGTGCAGGATGAATGCTGCTACCGAGGCGAGCACACCTATGGTGAACGACAGGATAAGAGTCATCTGGCGGGTGGAGACGTGGGCCGCCCGCCAGCTGTGCAATCGTTCAAACATGGTGCTTGTTTCCATCCTCTACTTTCTGATAATGGTTACTTCTCCGTTTCGGCCCAACTTGATGATGCTGCTCGGTGTGTGAGGTTTGTGCTCCTGCCTGCGACTCCAGCACACATAGTCTACGGCCTCCACTACTTCTGGGGCAATGTCGCAGAAGTTTTGCGCGGCAGGCTGTCCGCTGATATTGGCACTGGTGCTGACGATGGCTTTCTGCATGCGGAAACACAGTTCTTTGGAAAACTTCTCGTAGGTGATGCGCACGGCCAAACTGCCGTCTTCGGCTATCAGGTTGGGGGCCACGTTGACGGCATCGTCAAGGATGATGGTTGTGGGCTTGCCCCCCTCGGCGGTGGAATCGACAAGCTCCCATGCCACAGAGGGGATATTGCGGAAATATTTCTGCATTCGTGCATCGGAGTCTACCAGACAGATGAGTGCTTTCGAGTCGTCACGCTGCTTGATTTGATAGACTTTAGCTACAGCTTCCGGATTGGTGGCATCGCAGCCGATGCCCCAAACTGTGTCAGTGGGGTAGAGGATGACTCCCCCTTTGCGCATACACTCCACTGCATTCTTGATATCTTCTTGTATAGTCATAGTTTCTTCTTTTTGTTTGGTCCGGACTCTTTATAGTTTGTGGAAGCCCGTACCCGTTGTCGGTATATTTACAGTTTGGCGGCAAAGCCGTTAAGGAAATCTTTGGCCGCCATGCGCTTTTTGCCCGCCATTTGAAGTTCGAATATCTCCAGCCACTCGTCCCGGCAGGCAATGAGCAGCCGTTTGCCCTCTTGGTGAACTGTGCCGGGCGTGGCAGCTGTGGCCTCACCGGTTTTCCCGGTCTTGAATATTTTAAGTGGTGCCTTGGTCGGAAAAGACACGTTGTCGGTCCAACTTCCGGGGTATGGACTCAGTCCTCTCACGAAGTCGTACACCCTCTTGGCCGGTCGGTTCCAGTTGATGCGGCAAGTCTCTTTAAATATTTTGGGTGCCGTGTGCAGTGTGTCGGTGGGCACATTGTGGTCTAGCCACTCTGCCTGCGCTGTCGAAGCTACGGTTCCGTTGCCTGCAAGAAGCCTGTCTACCGTCTCTACAGCAGTCTGCGCTCCAAGTTCCATGAGTCCGTTGTAAACATATTCTACATCGGCATCATCGGGTATGGGGAAGTGCCTTTGCAGGATGATGCGCCCCGTGTCGATGTCTTTGTTAAGGAAAAAGGTAGTGACACCGGTCTCCGTCTCGCCGTTGATGATGGCCCAGTTGATGGGGGCCGCTCCACGATATTGGGGGAGTAGTGCGGCATGTACATTGAATGTGCCGAAGCGGGGCCTACTCCAAACGACTTCCGGAAGCATGCGGAAAGCGACCACTATTTGCAGATCGGCTTTATAGGATGCCAACTGCTCTATAAAAGTCGGATCTTTCATTTTCTCCGGCTGCAATATTGGCAGCCCGTGGGCAAGTGCATATTTCTTTACTTCTGATGGCTGTAGGGTATCTTGATGTCTGCCCACCGGTCTATCGGGTTGTGTCACCACAGCCACTATATTATATCCACCCTCATAGAGTCGTTTCAGAGTGCCCACGGCAAACTCCGGAGTGCCCATGAAAATAATGCGTAAGTCTTTTTTCTCCACGATCCTTGAAATGACAAAATGTTGTATACAGCTAGGAATTATAAGCTGGTCTCAATGTTAGAAGCAACGAAAACGGTAGCCGACGGTGAACTGTGCGCCCATGTTGCGGGCTTTGCCGAGGGCTTGCTTGCCCCGTTCACTTTTTCCCAACTCCTTGACCGATACGGCATAGCGGGCATCAATGAAGAAGTTTTTGACGAGGAAAGTGAAACCTGCCGGCACCATGATGTCGCCGCGATGGATGTCCGATTCTATGTTGCGCTTGTCCCCTTGGTTGGTATCCCAATCGGCGGTGGCCGTAAATTCACGCTTGAGACCGGCTCCTAAATAGACCCCCAAACACTTTGCTGGGTAATATTTAAAGAGGTAATCAATGTTGAGATAATCAAAGGTATAGATAAATTTCATGGGACTACCATCTGTATTGGTTGAATGGCCGGAATTGTCATCGGCATTCCCGCATGACAGGTGGCTCCAATAGACTTCAACATTAGAGGAGAACTTGGGTGTGACATATACTTCGAGAAAGATACCTGCTACCGGTCCTGGTTTCCACGAAGCATTAAGAGAGGTGAGTGTAGAGTAGTTGGCACCAATCTTGGGGCCGACGAAAATATCCCATTGATTTCGTTTGTCCTTATATTTGAATGTCGACTGAGCGTTGATAGTGATTGTCGAAATCATGCACAATAGCATGACGAGAAGAAACTTTTTCATATACATCGAATTTTATGTTGCAAAAATACGTCAAATCGCCGATATAAACAAATTTTGCCCTTTCTTTTTCTTTCTTTTCGCAACCTTTGTCCTGCTGCCAAACGCGTTTTGTTGTGTACTTGGATGTCGTTTTCTGTCAAAACAAAATGAAAAAGGGCCGTTCTTTTTGAAGTTTGAAAATAATTGTTTACCTTTGCCCTCCCAAAGAGAATGGTTTTGAGTTTCCGTTCCCTATACAGTATTGACATCAAGATGATGGTCTGAATTGTAAACGCATGAGTGTTAAAAAAAACGACATCACACGGTGTCTGTTAGTTGTGGTTGAAATAATCTTGCTTATGGAGGAGCACTCGAAAGTTGCACTGATATATGATTTTGATGGAACGTTGTCTCCGGGCAATATGCAGGAATTTGGCTTTATCCAAGCCATAGGAAAGGATAAAGATGAGTTTTGGGCGAAGAACCGGCAACTTTCTGAAGAGAATGATGCCAATGGCATTCTCTGTTATATGTATTTGATGCTGCAGGCCGCTTTGCAAAACAACATCTCGCTCAAGCGTGAGTCGTTCCGTCACTTCGGTTCGAAGATAGAGCTTTATGAGGGGGTGAAAGGTTGGTTTAAACTGGTTGGAGACTACGGCAGGTCTATAGGGCTTGATGTGCGCCATTATATCAACTCTTCAGGATTGAAAGAGATGATAGAAGGCACGTCCATCGCCCATGAGTTTGACAATATTTACGCCTGCTCCTATCTTTATGATGATAACGGTTCTGCCTATTGGCCGGCTATAGCAGTTGATTATACGACGAAGACGCAGTTTTTGTTCAAGATCAACAAGGGCATTGAGGCCGTCAGCGACGATATTAAAATCAATGAATATGTGCCGGAGAATGAACGTCCTATCCCTTTCACACACATGATATATTTCGGTGATGGAGAAACGGACATTCCCTGCATGAAGATGGTCAAAGAGCATGGAGGACATTCGATAGCCGTCTATTCAGACAAACGGAAAGAGGCCACGGCCCTGAAACTGATAGACGAGAATCGTGTCAATTTTGTTTGCCGGGCCGATTATCGTGAATCTGGTGAGATTTATCATGTAGTCAGGCGTATTCTGGATAAGGTAAAGGCCGACTGCGAATTTAACAAATTGTTACGGGTGCATCATGATAAAATAGCGAGTGAGTGAGCAGAGAGTACCTGTATTGATAGTAAGACTCAAAGTTATAATATTTAAATGAACAAGATATGGTTTTGTTAACACTTTTTGGAGGTATGTTTGAATACATGACATTGAGATTGTGGGTATTGGGAATAATCCTTCCTTTTGTCAGTGCAATGGTTATCACGGCTTTGGTTCATCCCGTCATCGTCAAAATGGCATTGAAGAAGAATATGACCGACGCCCCTGATTATAGGAAACTCCAGAAACAACCTGTTCCGGTTATGGGTGGTCTGGCTGTGTTCTTTGGTGTGGTTGTCGGAGCCGGGGTAACGAGCATGTTCTTTAACACCTATGCTTTGTTTACTTGCGTTGTCGCATTGACGGTCATGATGTATGTTGGCATGCTCGACGACATGGTGGGACTTAGCCCCATTGTCCGCATCGTCTTGGAAATAGCTGTCATTGCGTTTGTCGTGAAAATGGATCTGACCAACATCAATGACTTTCATGGGCTTTTCGGCATTGGGAAACTCCCGGTTTATGTATCTTTGCCACTTTGCACTGTTGCCTGTGTGGGAATCATCAATGCTGTCAACATGATTGACGGTGTTGATGGGTTGTCAACCGGCTTGTGCATATTTGCCTGCCTGTGTTTTGGGGTGGTGTTTTGTGCCTCTTACGACGGGACAATGAGTGTTATGGCTGCATTGGCTGCAGGAGCCTTGGTTCCTTTTTTCTTTCACAATGTGTTTGGCAGCACTTCAAAGATGTTTATTGGAGATGCCGGTACCATGATGATGGGTATGCTGATGAGCATATTTTGTATGCGCATGATAGACAACACGTCGTTGGCAGCAGCCAATCATCCGGGGTTTGGAGTGATTGCTTTCTGTGTGAGTGTGTTGAGCATACCGGTGTTTGACACCTTGCGCGTGATGACGGGACGAATGTGGAAGGGTGTCAGCCCTTTCCATCCCGACAAGAGTCATTTGCATCATTTATTTATAGAAATAGGTTTCTCTCATGTTGGAACCACGATAATGGTGATAAGTCTCAATATGCTGAATGTGTTGTGTTGGTTTGTTGCCTATTTGGCGGGAGCTGATGTCACATGGCAATTTATTGTCGTTGTGGTGGTTGCTTTCCTGAATACCACAGTGCTGTTTTATACTGTGCGGAAAATGAATCATAAGCATCTGCCTTACCGCATATTAAAACGGATAGCGGAACTTAGCCACATGGAGACAGGAGAGTGGTTTATGACTATTAGGAGGATTCTTGACAAAATATGAAAGCCGGCTTTTCGGGTGGGTTTGGCTTATGGGCAGGCTCCTCATAAAGAAGGTAAAGAAAATGGCAAGTCAACGAGAGGTCTCGATGTCTTGCCATTTTTGAGTGTAAGGTGTTAGCTTGTTTCTCTATTTTCACGTGGTGATAGCCTTTTGTATCCCGTATCCAAATAGGGCGAAATCGCCTTTGAGGGGATCGTCGGGAAAAACCTTTCGCAATTCATCTGTGAGTTTTTGGGCAGTGCGCATGGAAGGTTGTGTAGTGGCGAGCAGTCCCAATCGTTTAGCCTCCTCCATAACGTGGGTGTCAAGTGGGATGATGAGTGTGCGCTTGTCGATGAAAGTCCATAGACCTAAATCAACGGGTGAGCAGTCACGTACCATCCAGCGAAGCAGCATGCACACCCGTTTGCACGATGAGGTGGTGCTTTTGGGAACGAGGTGTCCTACATCCCATAAATGAAAATGGCGGGTCATAGCGGTTATAGCATCGTGGGCCGTAGTTGCCCGTTCTTTGACAAATTCTCCGATGCTGCCATGTTTTATCAGGATATCTTGTATTCCCATGAAGAGTTGGTGAACATGATGATAGGTCTGTAATCGGTAAAATCGTTCCGGTGTATCGGGAATTGCCACTGTAAATGAATTGTCCTTGATCCATGAATAGATATTACCGCGCGACTCTTTCAAGAACAATAGAATCTTTGGCATAAACAGCTTGCGGTTCCCATAACTGAGGCAGGAGGCTATGAGTGCCATAACTTCTTGGTTGTGTGGGCCCTCCACTTGGTGCATGAACCAACTGGGATCACCCGTCAGAAAGTCTGCCGTCTCATATTTGGCAGCATATTCAGTTAGCAGCTCTCTGGTCTTACAATTCATCTTTTGGTCTTTTGTCTCTATTGGTAGTTGGCTCCTTGTTGGTATAGAACTGGAGGATAAAGGTGGGTAATTATTTTCTTTTCCTTTGATCGATAGATTATTCCTCATCCCATGTGGTCCAAATGGAGAAGTCTTTGACACTCGCAGTAATCTCATCTGTCCCATTATCGGCTTTGTCTATATTAAGATTGCGGATAAACTCATATTTGGCCGATGATGAGGCTAATAAGGGCTGGATGCTAATATGATATCTTTTTATTGTCGGCTGAAGGTATTTCTTTCTTTTCATATTTTTATTATGATTATAGATGATGGTTGTATGGTTTTCTTTCATTAAATTATTGCACAAACTTCTTTCCATTGCAGATATATATTCCATGAGGCAACGAATTTCGGGTATCGGCATCTGCCACTTTCATACCTTGCAGGTTGTAGATGGCAGAAGTGTTTTTCTTTGTTTCACGGTATTCCATATTCTGAATGCCGGTACTGATATTGAGCAGAAACTCTTTTGCAGTAGCAGTTTTTTCAGAAGTAATATACCAACGGTAGGGCTTGATTTTGATTGTACGGTTTTTGCATGAATAAATCTTGTTGTTGGCCACCACGTATAAGTCGGCAGCCTCTTTGAACTCTTGGTTTTCGTATGTCGCATGATAAGTGATGTCTCCTACCTTAACAGTTTGCTCTTCGCCCCCATACTGAAACTTTGTGGAAGCCGGGAAGATGAAAGGTTGGCTGTTGAAAGATTCTCCTTTAATAAGATAAGGTTTGTTGGCTTTCATCGTTTCGCCGTTGTCCATAGAGATAAATTCTATCGCTTGTGTGTTGTCTTCATTCAGCCGATAGACCGTGGTTTGCATACCGAACACCTCCCGATAGTTCTCAACATCAAACGGGAGAATTAAAGTGTTAAGCGCATTGGGTTCAAATGTACGGTGAAGGGATACGGCACCATCTTCTCCCTTGTTTGTTTTTGTAGGGAGTGGGCTGTCTTCTGTTAATGTGATGCCGTAGGAGGGTAATCGGGTGATGGCGTATAGATTAGCTGCAGGATGTTCCTTTGTAGGAGAAGCGTATAAACCAAAATAATTGTTAGTCTTATGGTAACATAAATATGTCTTATAAAGCTGTAGACCTTTTCCCGATTTTGTCAATTTACAGAAATCATTTGCTTTGTCATAGCATTTTAGCCAATTATATTTTTCTTTACTATAACCAACATATTTTCCTTTTTTAGTGTCGTATAAGAAAAAGTTGCCATCGCATTCTATAAGTCTAAATAGATTACTCTCAGTGATAGCCTCTTCTTTTGAATATTTTGCAGCCGCACCATATAAGAAAGGGCCATTTTGTGCTTGCTCTTGTATGGGAACCGTTTTACTGTATTTCGCTTTTTCTATGCGTGTCATTAGAAATAATTGCCCTGCGCCATTGGATAAAGATTCCAGAGGATCTGAGACTAATTGGGGAGTTTCTGTTTGTGCTTGTCCGCATAGAGTCACTGTCATGAAGATACATGACAATAGAAGATGTTTTTTTACCATTGTATTTAAATTGAAATGTTGTTCACATTATTATACTACAAAGGTAAACAAAAAATACTTGGACATGGTTCCTCATCCAAGTTCATTAGCATAATTTAAAAAATAGAGGGCTGTTTTTGTAAAGATTCACATTTCCACGGCGATTATCCGATACATGACATTATAACTATGCACAACTTATCTTATTTTCCACCAGTTTTACGTGGCTTTGATCTAAATATGTTTTTTAACTATAAGCCTTTTATTATCACATTTTTCTTACCCCATTCTGCTATGTTTTTCATTTTTTATCCATACCTTTGCAGCAAATAGGTGGCATTCGATGAGTGGAATGAGAATACTCATACCGCTTGTTTGCACAATGAAGGAACGATGGCAGAAGGCTTTTTTGTGCAAAACATAGGCCGGTCACATCTGCCCACCCATAGAAATAAAAAAGATAAAAGTACGCTTTTTAATTACTTTAAAACCGAAATAACAATGAAACCAACATTAGTTCTCCTCGCTGCAGGAATGGGTAGCCGCTATGGTGGCTTGAAGCAGTTGGACGGCCTGGGCCCCAACGGTGAAACAATCATGGACTATTCCATCTACGATGCCATTCAGTCGGGCTTTGGCAAGATTGTGTTCATCATCCGCAAAGATTTTGAAGACCAGTTCCGGCAGCAGGTACTTTCCAAGTATGAAGGGCATGTGCCCGTGGAACTTTGCTTCCAGAGCATCGATGCCCTCCCCGAAGGATTCAGTGTGCCGGCCGGCCGCGAAAAGCCTTGGGGCACCAACCATGCCGTGCTCATGGCCAAGAACGTGGTGAAAGAACCTTTCTGCGTAATCAACTGTGACGACTTCTACAACCGTGACTGCTTCAAGGTGATGGGTCGTTTCCTTGCCGAATTGCCCGAGGGCAGCAAAAACAAGTATGCCATGGTAGGTTTCCGCGTGGGCAACACGTTGAGCGACAACGGTACGGTGGCCCGCGGTGTGTGCTCGAAAGATGCCGAAGACCATCTCGCGACCGTTGTGGAGCGTACCGAAATAGAGCGTCGCGAGGGCGTGGTGAAGTATAAAGACGAACAGGGCGAGTGGATAGCCATTGGCGACAACACACCGGTCTCGATGAACGTATGGGGATTCACACCCGACTATTTCGAATACAGCGAAGCCTATTTCAAGGAGTTTCTCAGCGACCCGAAGAACATGGAAAACCTCAAGGCTGAGTTTTTCATTCCTTTGATGGTGAACAAGCTCATCAACGAAGGCACCGCTACCGTAGAAGTGCTCGACACCACCAGCAAGTGGTTTGGCGTGACCTATGCTGCCGACCGCCAGAGTGTCGTAGACAAGATTCAAAGCCTTGTAGACGAAGGCGTTTATCCCAACAAACTTTTTTGATGCAGATTAACATTTTATCAGAGTCAGAAGCCGCTACCCTCCGCGAGTTGATAGCGGCTTCTGAGCGTATAGTCATTTGCGGACATAAGTCGCCCGACGGCGATGCCATAGGTTCCTCCCTCGGGTGGGCCGCCTATCTTCGCTCTTTGGGCAAGTCGCCCGACATTGTGATGCCCGATGCCATGCCTGACTTTCTCCATTGGTTGCCCAACTCCGAAAAGGTGGTGCGCCACGACAAGCGCACGGCTGAAGTGAGCCGGATGTTGCAGCAGGCCGACTTGTTGTTCTGCCTCGACTTCAACGATCCGGGCCGTGTGGAAGACATGCAGGCCGATGTCGTGGCATCACCTGCCCGTAAGGTGATGATCGACCACCACCTCGACCCCAATTTCCCCGACACGGCCCTCGCCGTTTCCCACCCGGAGATGAGTTCCACTTCCGAGATGGTGTTCCGTGTGGTGTGGCAGCTGGGCGGTTTTGAGGGGCTTGACAGGCAGTGGGCTGCTCCCATTTATTGTGGAATGATGACCGATACCGGTGGGTTTACCTATAACAGTACCAACCCCGAAATCTATTTCATCATCAGCCAGTTGCTTACCAAGGGCATCGACAAAGACAAGATCTACCGCAACGTGTTCAACAACTACAGTTCGTGGGCCGTGCGCCTGCGAGGCTACATGATGTGTCAAAAGCTCAACGTTTTTGAAGACCTGCACGCCTCTTACTATGCGATGACCCGCACCGAGTTGCGCGACTTCCACTTCATTCGCGGTGATGCCGAAGGGCTCGTCAATGAACCCCTTCGCATCAAAGGGCTCAAACTCTCCATCTCGCTGCGCGAAGACACCGAGCGCGACAACCTCGTGCTTGTGAGCGTGAGGTCGGTCGATGATTTCCCGGCCAATGAGGTGGCTGCCCGCTTCTTCAACGGTGGCGGTCATGTCAATGCCGCCGGCGGCAAACTGCATTGCAGCATCAGTGAGGCCGAACAGGTGGCCCGGAAGGCCATCCGGGCTTTTGCTGACAGACTGAAGGCGTAAATTCCGTTAAATGAGGAATCAAACTTGATAAATAGACTAAAAAACTCGATGGGCTCTCGCCCGTGTGTAATCTTTTTATTAACTTTGTTCCCTGTTAAAATGTATAATAAACAATACAATGAGAAAAGTAGTATATGGATTGCTGGCCGTCGTCGGTGGAGTGATGTTGTTTTCTTCTTGCAACAGGGGAGAGACCTACGCCGAGCAGAAAGACCGCGAGCGTGAGGCCATCAATGCCCTTGTCGTGAAGCAGGGCATCAAGGTGATTTCGGAAAGCGAGTTCTTGACCGACACCACTACCGATGTCTCTAAAAACGAGTTTGTGCTGTTTGACAATACCGGAGTCTACATGCAGATCGTCAAGAGGGGAACCGGCGAGAAAATAGCCGACGGCGAGACGACCGATGTGCTGTGCCGTTTCAAGGAGGCCAATCTGTTTGTCAACCCCAACCTCTCGCCCGACTCTTGCCTGACCAATACCACCCATGCTTATGCTTACAAGCCTGACAAGCTGACCGTGACCAACAATTCCGGTACTTTCACGGCCTCGTTCTTGAGTGGTTTGATGTACGATACCTATAAGACGACTTCCGTTCCGTCGGGTTGGCTCATTCCGCTCACTTACATCAAGTTGGATCGTCTCAAGAGTGCCGGTTCCGAACTGGCTAAGGTGAGGCTCATTGTGCCCCACACACAGGGGCAGCAGAATGCCACGCAGAATGTCTATCCCTGCTATTACGAAATCAGTTACGAGAAGGGACGCTAATCTTATCCACACGCATTTAACATCTAAAAATATTCAGGCATTATGACGTTAATCAAGTCTATATCCGGCATTCGCGGAACCATCGGCGGACGGGCCGGTGACACGCTCAATCCGCTCGACATCGTAAAGTTCACTTCGGCCTACGCCACTTTCATTCGGCGTAGTGGCCGGTCAGACAGCAACAAGATTGTTGTGGGCCGCGATGCCCGCATTTCGGGGCTCATGGTGAAAAACGTGGTCTGTGGCACGCTCATGGGCATGGGATATGATGTGATCAACATTGGTCCCGCCACCACTCCCACCACCGAACTGGCCGTGCGCATGAGTGGGGCAGCTGGCGGCATCATCATCACTGCCTCCCACAATCCCCGCCATTGGAACGCCCTGAAATTGCTCAACCACGAAGGGGAGTTTCTCACCAAGGACGACGGCAACGAGGTGCTCGCCATTGCCGAACATGAAGACTTTGAGTTTGCCGATGTTGACCATCTCGGCAGCTACACTGACGACCGCACTTTCGACGATCGCCACATCGAAGCTGTGCTGGCTCTCCGGCTCGTTGATGTCGAGGCCATCCGCAAGGCCCACTTCAAGGTGGCTGTGGATGCCATCAACTCCGTGGGCGGCATCATTCTGCCTCGGCTGCTCGACCGTTTGGGCGTGGAATATACTTTTCTCAACGGCGAGCCCAATGGCAATTTTGCCCACAACCCCGAGCCGTTGGAGAAGAATCTGGGCGGCATCATGGCCGAATTGCAGAAAGGCGGCTACGACATGGGCATTGTGGTAGACCCTGATGTAGACCGTTTGGCCTTTATTCAGGAAGACGGCAAGATGTTCGGCGAGGAGTACACCCTTGTCAGCGTGGCCGACTATGTGCTCTCTCACACTCCCGGCAACACGGTGAGCAACCTCAGTTCCACCCGTGCCCTGCGCGATGTCACCGAGCGTCATGGCGGTCACTATGCCGCTGCGGCTGTGGGCGAGGTCAATGTCACCACCAAGATGAAGGAGGTTGGGGCCGTGATTGGCGGCGAAGGCAACGGCGGTGTCATCTATCCCGAGAGTCACTATGGGCGCGATGCCCTTGTGGGCATAGCCCTTTTCCTGAGCAGTTTGGCCCATAAGGGGTGCAAAGTGAGCGAGTTGCGGGCCACTTATCCCAACTATTTCATCGCCAAAAACCGCATCGATCTCACTCCTGACACCGATGTGGATGCCATTCTTGTGAAAGTGAAAGAGATGTTTGCCGCCGATGCCACGGCGCAGGTCAACGACATCGATGGGGTGAAAATCGACTTTCCCGACAAATGGGTGCATCTGCGCAAGTCGAACACCGAACCTATCATCCGTGTCTACAGTGAAGCGGCCACGATGGACGAAGCCGATGCCCTCGGCAAGAAACTCATGCAGGTGGTCTACGACATGTAATGATACTCGTAGCTCTGCGCGCAATGTAATAAACAAATCGGGCTGCCGGAAACTTCCGGCAGCCCGATTTGTTTGGTGTAGGGACTTTCCATAAAAGTTGTTTTTTGTCGTTCGGCATACTGATAAGGAATATATCGCTGTCTGCTTTTTTCGTCATTGATTTGCAATCACTTCATTTTTGTCGTATCTTTGCATCGCCAAAGGGAGTACGCGAGTGCTCCCTTTTTTTAGCTTTCCTTCTGCTATGGATATCATTGAGGCCGAATGAGCTTGCAAAAGAGCCCCTTGGGCATTCTCATTCGGCTCGACTGAGCTTCCAAGTGTGGCCCTTTCGCAAGGTCGTTCGGGCTTAGTGAGAAAATTGATGGGCCGGATGGGGCAAATGGGAGGAATGAGATAAGACGGAAAGATGAGTGGCGAAAAGTCGCATGTAAATCTTTTTCGGAAGTTTTAATAGTTCGTGCTATACGATGGTTTTATCCCTTTTACTCAGCACCCTAACCCCTAACTTAGGGACTTAGCCTCTTGTCCAATCCCCCCATTCAAGGTATTAAACAGGCTTTTTTCCGCGAGGCACTCCCCTCCTTCGGAGGGGCCGGGAGAGGCTTTCATCCCTCCTTTCCTGAATTTCCCACCATATTTTGTTGGGAAAACCGGCTTTCGTTTTGGTTGTTTGAAAGAAAAAATATATTTTTGTAGACAATTTTTTAAACCGAAAAGATAAAAAAGGTATGAGAGTAATCATCGAACCTAACTACGAACTGTTGTCGCAATGGGCTGCCAACCGTGTGATTGGCAAGATCAATGCGGCCCGGCCCACAGCCGACCATCCATTTGTGCTGGGGCTGCCAACCGGGTCTTCGCCCATCGGCATGTACAAGGCGCTGATCAAAGCCCATGAGGAGGGGTTGGTGTCGTTCAAACATGTGGTGACCTTCAACATGGACGAATATGTGGCTCTGCCCGAGACGCATCCCGAGAGCTACCACAGTTTCATGTTCAACAATTTTTTCAATCATGTCGACATCGACCGCAAGAACATCCATATACTCAACGGTAACGCCGATGACTTGGAGAAAGAGTGTGCTGACTATGAGAAGGCCATTGAGAAGTTTGGCGGCATCGACCTGTTTGTCGGTGGCATAGGCCCCGACGGGCATATAGCCTTCAATGAGCCCGGTTCGTCGCTCACGAGCCGCACCCGCATGAAGACGCTCACGAGCGACACCCGCATTGCCAACAGCCGCTTCTTTGGCGGCGATCCCAACAACGTGCCGCAGTTTGCCCTCACCGTGGGAGTGGGCACGGTGATGGATGCCCGCGAGGTGATGATTCTGGTCAATGGCCACGGCAAGACACGTGCCTTGCAGGCAGCCATCGAGGGAGGCATCACCCACATGTGGACCATCAGTGCCCTTCAGATGCACCGGCATGGCATCATCGTGTGCGACGAGGATGCCTGTGACGAACTCAAGGTGGGCACTTTCCGCTATTTCAAGGAGAAGGAGCAGAACTATATTTTGCTGTAATTTGTGGTGCTTACACAACGGAAAAGCCCCCATCCAAATAGCCATAATCCGTCGGTTGACGATGGCTATCGGATGGGGACTTTGCCGTTATTCTGTATTTGGAGGTATAACGATGGCGCGGAATTCATATTCCGGTACGCTCTCTGAGTTTCCGGTCATTTATACTCTTTGGCTTCTCTTTCACCTTTAAGCACGGCCAGGGCGTTTGAGGCGAGAGCTCCCATTTCGTCTTCTCCCGGATAGACAGCCACGGGGGCAAGAAATGCGATGCGCTCTTTGAGTCGCGGAATGATGTATTTTGACCGGGCCATGCCGCCGGTCAGAATCACACCGTCTATCTTTCCGCACAGCACGGCCCCCTCGGCCGCGATGGCTTTGGCCGTGTGGAAAATCAGCGCATCAAGCACCCGGCGGGCCTCGTTGTCGCCATCGGCAATCCGCTGTTCTACTTTCCGTACATCGCTCGTACCCAAATGGGCGATGAGGCCGGACTCGCCTGAGAGATATTTTAACAGACCTTCCTCCGTGAATCGGCCACTATAACATAGGCGTATCAGGTCGCAGACCGGCAGAGAGCCCGTGCGCGAAGGGGAGAAGGGGCCTTCGCCGTCGAGCGCATTGTTGGCGTCTATGGCCCGTCCGTGGGCGTGAGCGGCTATGGAGATGCCTCCCCCCAAGTGGCAGACTATCAGGTTGAGGTCTTTGTAGCGCACGCCCCGTTCACGGGCGAAGCGGCGCGCCACGGCCTTTTGGTTGAGTGCGTGCCAGATGCAGATGCGCCGGATGAGCGGAGTGCCCGTGAGCCGGGCCTCATCGCACAACTCATCCACCACACCGGGGTCGGCAATGAAGCTTCGGCAGCCCTCGATGTCTTTGGCTATGTCGTAGGCCAGCAGGCAACCGAGGTCGCAGGCGTGTTTGTGAATGGCGTTGCGCGTGTCTTCCAGCATCAACTCGTTGATTTCATACACTCCTCCCTCCAGAGGCTTGGTGAGTCCCCCGCGGCCTATCACGGCCCGGAAGTCGAGTTTGATGCCTTCCCGTCGAAGTTCGTCGATGATGAGTTGGCGGCGGAAATGATACTGATCGGTGACCTCATGGAAGCGGCTCAGTTCGGTGGCAGAGTGTGCGATGTCTTTGTTTAAGAGTGTTTTTTCGTTCTCATAGACGGCAATCTTCGTCGATGTAGAGCCCGGGTTGATGGCAAGTATTCTCATAGCGGTCTTTTTCTATTCAGATTTTCAGTTTCTTGGTGCTACCCCGCGATGGCGGCAAGCAGCAGGCTCAGATATTTGGCGCGATGGTTGTCGCCTCGCGACGGCAGCACCACGGGCTTCAAGGTGCCCTGTAGCATGCCTGCCACTTCGGCTCCGGCAAATAGCGTGACAGTCTTGTAGAACAGGTTGCCCGCCTCGATGTCGGGCAGGATGAGCCCGTCGGCATCTCCCGCAATGGGCGACCGGATGCCTTTGATCTCCATGCTGTGCAGGTCGCAGGAGGTCTTTACGTCGAGTGGTCCGTCTACTACGCAAGAGCCGAAAGCTCCATGCCGGGCCTCATCGACTATCTGCAAGTAGTCTTCGGTGAAGGGGAAGTTTTTTGCATCGGTCTTTTCCGAGCAGTGGATGAGGGAGATTTTCGGCTGTCCGATGCCCAGCTGGTGGCAGAGGCCGACCATATATTTCACCTGCTCCCGGCGTTGTAGTGCAGTGGGATAGGGGATGACAGCTGCGTCGGAGTAGAAAAGCAGTTTGTGGTAGGTGGGGATTTGAGCCACGGCGATGTGGGTGAGTGTACCTCCTGGTGGCAGAATGCCCGTCTCCTTGTCGAGCACGGCACGCAGAAGGTCGGCTGTCTGCACAAGCCCTTTCATCAAGATGTCGGCCTCGCCTTGCCTGACGAGTTCCACTCCGCGGCGCGATGCCGCTTGCGGATCGGCATCATCTACAAACAAAGGGGTGATAAATCCTTCCTCCTCAGCCTGCTTCACGGCCGCAAGAGTCGACTCGCCATGCGGACACACCACGGCCACGCGTTTCCTGTCCGGATGCTCGCGCAACCGATGCGTCAACGCTTCAAAACTGTCAATGCTTTTTTCCATGATATTTCTCGTACTTCTTGGTTGCAGCCTCAAAGATACACAATAAGTTGAAAACGGCGGTAGCTTTTTGCAATTATTTTCATTTTAAGGTCTGCGGCAGGACTGTTGGAGGGTTACAATGGGAATGACAAGTGAAGCGGTGAGTGTAGAGAAGATAAAAAAAGCTCCGCAACCTGAATGGTTGCGGAGCTTTTTGTTTGTCTTGGAGCTAAAGGGAGTTAGAGGCGTTGACACTCGTTTCCCTTGTCACTCTTGAAATTTGATTTTGTGAATCTTAGTTCCTGAACACCAGTCCGTCTCCGAACTCGTCGACGATGATGGGCTTGTCGCGGCTCACTTCCTCGGCCAGGAGTTTCTTGGAGAGGTCGTTGAGCACGTAGTCTTGGATGGCGCGCTTCACCGGACGGGCACCAAATTCGGGATCGTAGCCCACTTCGGCCAGATAGTTGATAGCCTGTGGCGTCCACTGCAAGTCGAAACCCTGCGGCCGGAGCATCTCTTTCACGCGGTTCATCTGCAACTCCACCACCTTGGCAATCTCATCCTTCTGCAACGGTTTGAAGGTGATGATGTCGTCCACACGGTTCAGAAATTCCGGACGGAACGTGGCTTTGAGTGCCTCTCGTTTGGCATTGGAAGTCATGATGATGATCGTGTTCTTGAAGTTCACCACGCGTCCCTTGTTGTCGGTGAGCCTTCCGTCGTCAAGCACCTGCAACAGGATGTTGAATACATCGGGATGGGCTTTCTCTATCTCATCGAAGAGCACCACAGAATAGGGCTTGCGGCGCACGGCTTCGGTGAGTTGTCCACCCTCGTCGTAGCCTACATATCCCGGAGGCGCACCGATGAGGCGGGTGACACTGAACTTCTCCTGATATTCGCTCATGTCGATGCGGGTCATCATTTGTTCGTCATTGAACAGATATTCGGCCAGCGCTTTGGCCAGTTCGGTCTTACCCACACCCGTTGTTCCGAGGAAGATGAATGAGGCAATGGGGCGCTTGGGATCCTGCAAACCGGCACGACTGCGGCGCACGGCATCGCTCACGGCCTTGATGGCTTCGTCTTGGCCGATGACGCGGCGGTGGAGTTCCTCCTCCAAATGGAGCAGTTTCTCGCGCTCGCTCTGTAACATGCGGGTCACGGGTATGCCCGTCCATCGGCTCACTACCTCTGCTATGTCGTCGGCGGTGACCTCCTCGCGCACGAGTTGTTTGCCTTCGGTCGACTGTCCGAGTTGTTCCTGAGTAGCCTTGATGTCAGCTTCGAGCTGCTGCAACTTGCCATATCGTATTTCGGCCACGCGCTGGTAGTTGCCTTCCCGTTCGGCCCGCTCAGCCTCAAACTTCAGGTTTTCAATCTCCTGTTTGTTCTGCTGAATCTTGTTAACCAATCCCCGTTGGGCCTCCCATTTGGCTCGGAAAGCCTTTTCCTGGTCTTTCAGTTCGGCAATCTCCTTGTCGAGATAAGACAGTTTGTTGCTGTTGGCATGGGCAGCATCCCCCCCTTGCGATGGACTTGCAGCGGATTCCAATTCGCGTTTGATAGCTTCGCGTTCTATCTCCAACTGCTTGAGCCGGCGTTCCAGTTCGTCAAGTTCCTCCGGAACGGAGTCACGCTCCATGCGCAGTTTGGCTGCCGCCTCATCCATCAGGTCGATGGCCTTGTCGGGAAGGAACCGGTCGCTGATGTATCGCTCCGAAAGTTGCACAGCCGCAATGCAGGCATCGTCTTGTATCCTCACCTTGTGGTGATTCTCGTAGCGTTCCTTGATGCCACGCAGGATGCTGATAGCGTCTGCCTCGTCGGGTTCTTCCACCATCACGGTTTGGAAGCGGCGTTCCAATGCTTTGTCTTTTTCAAAATATTTCTGATACTCGTTGAGCGTGGTGGCACCGATGGCACGCAGTTCGCCCCGGGCCAAAGCCGGCTTCAGAATGTTAGCCGCATCCATAGCTCCCTCGCCACCTCCGGCACCCACCAGCGTGTGTATCTCGTCGATGAAGAGGATGATGTTGCCCTCACTGTTGGTCACCTCCTTGATGACGCTCTTCAACCGCTCCTCAAACTCACCCTTGTATTTGGCACCGGCCACAAGGGCACCCATGTCAAGCGAATAGAGTTGCTTGTTTTTCAGGTTTTCCGGTACGTCGCCACGCACAATGCGCTCGGCCAGTCCTTCGGCAATGGCCGTCTTACCCGTACCCGGTTCACCTATTAATATAGGGTTGTTCTTGGTGCGGCGGGAGAGGATTTGCAGCACCCGGCGTATTTCCTCATCGCGCCCGATCACAGGATCGAGCTTGCCCGAACGGGCCTGCTCCACGAGGTTTTTGGCATATTTGTCGAGTGCCTGATAGTTCTCGTCACCCGACTGCGACTGCACTTTTTGTCCTTGTCGCAGACTTTGGATGGCCATTTCCATCTCCTTCTCTGTGCAGCCGGCATCTTTCAAGATGCGGCCCGCCGTGGAGTTGACCTGCAAGAGGGCGAGCAGCATGGGTTCTATGCTCACGAACTCGTCGCCTTGTTTTTGGGCGATGTCCTGCGCTTTGACCAGAATCTCGTTGGTAGCGGAGCTCAGATAGGGTTCTCCCCCCTGCACCCGGGCCTGATGTTGAATCTCGGAAGCGACGAGCGTGTCTACCTGTTGACCGTTGACTCCCAGCTTCTGGAAGAGATAACCGGTCACATCCTTGCCTTTTTCCAAGATACCTGCCAGCAGATGCACAGGTTCGATGGTCTGCTGTTGGTTGCGCTGCGCAATGCTCACCGCAGCCTGCACGGCCTCCTGGGCTTTGATTGTAAATTTCTCGAATGTCATATTCGTTTCTCCTTTCTATAATATTTTGCTTTTATCTATATTCTTTTTCCGTTTCAATAGATGAAGTATCAAAGGATATACCGAACCGCGTTTTGTGACAGAATGTCGCTTTTGGGATGCCAATGTGTCGCTCGTTTATGCGGTTAAAGATAGTTAAATAGAAGCCTTTGGGCATCCTGTCCACCGCTATTTCTTCCTTTTTTATTATCTTTACCGCTTGAAAGGGAACTATTTCCAATCGAATCTGCAAATATCATCTATGGATAGAAGAATATTAAACGTGCTGGGCACGTGCCCGCTGTTTGCCACAATGTCGGAACTGGAGCTCGACCTGACGCTCTCTTCCGTGAGCCATCGGGTGGTGGACTATGCCAAGCGAGATGTCTATGCCTTGGCCGGAATGCCCTGCCGATATGCCGACATCGTGCTCACGGGCGAACTCGTGTGCCGCATGTCGTCGCTTTCGGGCAAGCAAGTGGAGGTGAGCAGGCTCCGTCCGGGCAATTTGGTGGCTCCCGCCTTCGTCTTTGCCAAAGACCGCAGTCTGCCTGTCAGCGTGGAGACCGAGGTGCCCACATCCGTTTTCCGGCTCCGTCCGGAGACGCTGCAAGAGTTGATAGACACCAATGCCACCATCCGGATGAACTTCATCCGCGTACTTTCCCAAATTGATGTGTTTCTCACCCATCGTATGAAGGTGCTCAGCTTGTTCACCGTCCGCGAGAAAGTGGCCTCGATGTTGCTCGAACAGGCGGGCAAGCAAAACTCCAATGTCATACAGCTTGACCAGTCGCGGCAGGTGATAGCCGACTCTTTCGGCATACAGAAATATTCGCTGCTGCGCGTGCTCTCCGAAATGCAGGACAACGGGGCCATCCACATCAAGGGCAAACAAATCGAGATCCTTGACCGCAGTTTGCTTTGACTTTAACCCTATAACCTTATTTATATGTTAGAAGAAGCTGTTTTTTTCTTCATTATTTTTGTAACCGTACCGCTCTTTGCATGGTATCGCATCGAGCGTTCGCTCACCAGTGTGCAAGACCGGTTGGAGGACTTGCATGATAAATTGAATCGGTTGCAGGAGCGATTGGAAGCGGAGACAATCCCGGAAGAGTCCCGGCCGGTGACGGAAACGCGCAACGAAACGATTGCCGACGAGCAGAGTGAACCGCTCTCAGAGCCCATTCCCACAGCCGTTATTGACATAGAGACTGAACCGGCTGCCATTGACGAGGAACCCGGGGAGACCGTTCAGGTGGAAGAACCTGCCGAACAGGTGGAAGAATCTGTTGCAGCAGAAGAACCGTCTGTGCCCGTGGAGGCTCTTGAAGCGGAGCCGGCAATGGCCTCGGAGCAAGAAGCAACAGAGCGGCGGGGCTTTGATTACGAGAAATTTATCGGTGAAAATCTGTTTGGAAAGATCGGCATATTGGTCTTTATCATCGGTATCGGCTTCTTCGTGAAATATGCCATCGACAGAAATTGGATAGGAGAAGTGGCCCGGACAGCTTTGGGCTTTGTGGTAGGCGGCTGCATGGTGGCTCTGGGCGAACGGCTTCGGGAACGCTACCGGGCTTTCAGTTCGCTACTCATCGGCGGAGGCTTCGGTGTGTTCTACATCACGGTGGCCATTGCTTTTCACTACTATCATCTCTTTTCCGACACCATTGCCTTCCTCACACTTGTGGGGCTGACGGTCGCGATGGGAGGCATGGCGATATTCCACGACCGCCGCGAGCTGGCTGTCACGGCATTGGCGGGAGGCTTCATAGCTCCGTTTATCACGTCGGTCGGCGAGAATGACGCGCTGTTGTTGCTAAGCTACCTTGCCATCCTCAATATCGGTATGTTCATTCTCTCTGTCTATAAGGAGTGGAGAGAGCTGCCCGTTGTGGCTTTCGGTTTCACCAGTTTGGCAATTTGCTTTGGTTTAGTGACCGGTTCGTTCGTGGAAAATGACAGGATAGGAGTGTTGATGTGGCTGTTTTCCACACTGTTTTTCTTCATCTTTATGCTTTCCCCGATTTGGCTGTTGCGTGATGGCAAAGCCGAAAAACTGACTTATTGGCTGATAGTCACACTGGTGGCCAATGGTTTTGTGTATTTGCCTTTAGGCGTTTATTTCCTTGAAGAGCAAGTAAGTTTTGAGACTTCGGGCTTGCTCAGCTTCTTCATCTCCGCCGTCCATATAGGGTGTTATCTTGTTCTCCGCCGTAAGGACTGGGCAACCGATACGCTTCAGTTTGTCTTGCCGGCCTTGGCTATCATCTTCTTCTCGATGGCCATCCCGCTTCAGTTTGACGGACAGGCTATGCTTGTGCTTTGGTCGGCTGAGGCAGTGATGCTCTTGTTGCTGTATGTCAAGCTTTGCGACCGGGTCTACGCCTTGGGCTGCATGTTGCTGTCGGCCGCTACGCTGTTTTATTATCTTTATACGGTTGAGGACAGTTACGTTTACGATGAACTCATTCTGCTCCCCGTGTTCTTCAATGGCACGTTCTTCACCGCTCTCTTCCCCGGCCTCTGTGCGGTGGCTGTGGCTGTGGTGATGGAGCGTTATCGCAGTCTTTTTGAAGACACCGACTCGCTGTTGCCCTATCATCCGTTGCATTTGGGCTATCTGTTGCTTGGCATCACGACCGTCTATTTTGCCTTTTACATGGAATATGAATTCCACACTCCCCTCGATTCCAGTCTCAGCGACGTGCTCTTGGGGCTCACTCTCGGCGTTTTCGCCTTTGTGGAGATGTGCTTGGGTATGAAGCTCCATCGCAAGGATCTGCGCATGGTGAGTTTGGGAACCTTCGGACTGGTGCTGTTCAAACTGGTGATCTATGACGTTTGGATGATGCCGGCTTGGGGTAAGATTGTCGTGTTCATCGTCTTGGGGCTGCTGTTGCTCACCCTCTCTTTCCTTTATCAGAAGTTGCGGGATGTCCTCTTCTAAACGGCGAGGTTGGTAACGGTGGCTCGTCCTATGGTGGAAGACAAAAGCCACTTTCAGGACAGCATAATGTCAAACCATTTGTTCGTTTTCGGGCACTCTGCTTGCGATATTTGCAACGAACAATCCTGCGGATGCGAATTGGGCGATTTTGGCGACATTTAAAAGGAACTGATAATCAGCCGTTTGAATATTGTTGACACGCTGTTAGACTCAAAAACCGGCCTGAAAGGGCCTAATCAAGTTGGCAAAAGGGCCACAGTTGCGACGCAACTGTGGCCCTTTCAGCTTTCAAGTGTGGCCCTTTTGCAAGTTCGGAGAGCCCGAATGAGAAAAACGGCGGGCTCTCCCGGCGATTTAAAGCCTACTTCCCATACTATTTGACGAGTTTTTATGGAAGTGATTCTGTAAAGGTTATTTGTCATCATCCTGTATCTTGCAGCAGCGTCTTTTACCTGATTTTGATGGCGAGTGAGCAAAACATTTCCCCATGAAATGGTGGCTATTCCCTTTCTCCGTCTGCCAACAGAAAGCCCCGCACGGGAAATGGTTCTCGTACGGGGCATATCAGGGGATGCCGGCTGTTATCCCATCACAACCTCTACGGTGTGCCTGCCTTTGCTGAAAGGCACCGTGTTGCCCTCCATGCGTTGTCCGTCAAGGAGGAGGGAGCGCACGCCCTTGTTCACTCCCTTGGGATTTTTCACCTTTATGATATACTCCGCACCGCGGAATTTGCGGCAAACTTCATACTCCTTGGCCGATGTCGGCAGACACGGATCAATCGTCAGACCGTCGTAGGAGGGTTTGATGCCAAGGATGAACTCCGACACAGTGTACCACATCCAGGCAGCCGTGCCCGTGAGCCATGAGTTCTTGCCCTCGCCGGGCCGGGCTGCATCCTTGCCCGCCACCATCTGGCAGTTCACGTAGGGTTCCACTTTGTGGAGCGTCTGGTACTTCTCCTCCACGTAGGAAGGCAGTATCTTGGTGTAGTGGCTCCATGCGTCATCGCCGCGTCCGGCCACGGTTTCGCCAATAATCACCCACGGGTTGTTGTGGCAGAAGATGCCGGCATTTTCCTTGTAGCCTTCAGGGTAGGAACTCAGTTCGCCCATCTCCACGTGGTAGGTGGTGTAGGCCGGGTTGTTGAGCACAATGCCGTGCTCACACTCCATGCGCTCCTTCACCGAGTCGAGCGCCTTGTCCACAAAGCCGTCTTCGAGACCGATACCCGCCATCGTACACCAGCCTTGACTCTCAATGAATATTTTGCCCTCTTCGTTTTCGTGACTCCCGATTTTGTTGCCGAAGAAGTCGTAGGCACGGAGAAACCAGTTGCCGTCCCAGCCATGCTTCTTTACGGCCTCCTCCATGTCGCTCACGGCCTGTGCCATGCGCTCGGCCTCCTCGTGTTTGCCGAGATGTCGGCAGAGTTCCACGTAGTCTTTGCCCGTCACGACAAACAGACCGGCTATCATGAGACTTTCCGCCTTGGAGCCCTCGCTCTTGTTTTCGGTGGTCTGGAAGCTCTCGTTGGGATCCCATGAGAAGCAGTTGAGGTTGAGGCAGTCGTTCCAATCGGCACGCCCGATGAGCGGCAGCCCGTGCGGCCCGAGATTGTTGAGCACGTGGTTCATGCTGACTTTCAGATGTTCGAAAAGCGTCACCTCAGAGCCGGCTTGGTTGTCAAACGGTACCATCTCGTCGAGTATGGAGAAGTCGCCCGTCTCTTTAATGTAGGCCACCGTGCCGAAAATGAGCCAGCAGGGATCATCGTTAAAACCGCCCCCGATGTCGTTGTTGCCACGTTTCGACAGCGGTTGGTATTGGTGGTAGCATCCGCCGTCGGGAAATTGGGTGGAGGCGATGTCGATGATGCGCGCACGCGCCCGTTCAGGTATCTGATGCACGAAGCCCACGAGGTCTTGGTTGGAGTCGCGGAAGCCCATGCCACGGCCGATGCCGCTCTCGAAGAACGATGCCGACCGGCTCATGCAGAAAGTAATCATGCACTGGTATTGATTCCAGATGTTCACCATGCGGTCGAGTTTGGCGTTGCCGCTCTTGAGCGTGAAGACACTCAGCAGGCTGTCCCAGTAGGCTTTGAGTTCGTCGAAAGCGCGGTCCACCTTGGCCGTGGTGTCGAAGTTGGCAATCATCCGGAGTGCCTTCTCCTTGTTGATTGTCTGTTTGCCGGCAAACTTCTCTTCGGGAGCGTTTTCCACATAGCCCAAAAGAAAGACAAAATCGCGGCTTTCGCCCGGGGCGAGTGTCACCTCTATATAATGTGAGGCGATGGGGCTCCACCCGTGGGCAAAGCTGTTGCGGGCCCTGCCTTCAACCACGGCTTCGGGTTCGGCAAACTCGTTGTAGAGGCCGACGAAGGTCTCGCGGTCGGTGTCATAACCGTCGATGGAGGCATTCACGCTATAAAAGGCATAGTGGTTGCGGCGTTCGCGGTATTCGGTCTTGTGGTAGATGACACTTCCTTCGACCTCCACTTCGCCCGTGGAGAAATTGCGCTGAAAGTTCTCCATGTCGGTGGCAGCATTCCACAGACACCATTCCTGAAATGAAAAGAGCTTCAGCGTCTTTGTCTCCGTACCGAGGTTTTGCAACGTGAGCTTCTGCACTTCACCCCAAGTGTGGAGCGGAACGAAGAAGAGCACTGAGGCTTCGACGGCATTTTTGCGTCCTGTGATGCGGGTGTAGTTCATGCCGTGGCGGCACTCGTAGAAGTCGAGAGGAGTCTTGCACGGCTTCCATCCCGGATTCCAGATGGTGTCACCGTCTTTCAGATAAAAGTAGCGGCCGCCATTGTCCATTGGCACGCAGTTGTAGCGGTAGCGCGTGAGACGGCGGAACTTGGCATCCTTGTAGAAGCTGTAGCCTCCGGCCGTGTTGGAAATGAGTGAGAAAAAGTCTTCATTGCCCAGATAGTTGATCCACGGCCAGGGAGTTTTGGGATCGGTGATCACATACTCCCGGTGTTCGTCGTCGAAGTGACCATAACGTTTGTCTGCCATCTTTTCTTGTTGCTTTTAGTAATGTAAATGGTTCTTGGGATTCTAACAACGCTGCAAATGTACAAAAAATAGGTGAAACGAGTTGTGTTTTCCGTGCATTAAACCACCTGGAAGCGTTAACTTTAAAGTCGGGACAAGGAAACGGGCAAAAACAAAAGCCCCCGAGCACATGTCGGCATGACACGCTCGGGGACTTTCATGGTGATTACGGGCAACTCCTAACCAAGGTGGATGTCCCCGTCTGTGTGGTTATCCGCAAGGCTGCACTTTGTCGAGATATTTCTCCGGCAGTTTGGGCATCGCACCGTTTTGCGTACACACGTAGGCACTGACCTCCACGGCTATCCGGTGGGCTTCACACACCGACTTGCCTTTCAGAATGGCTGAACAGAAGGCTCCGGTGAACGAGTCGCCGGCACCCACCGTGTCGGCCACTTCCACTTTCGGGGTCTCTTGAAACGACATGGTGCCCGGAGTGAATACATAACTGCCGTTCACGCCGCAGGTGAGCACGAGCATGTCGAGGTCGTACTTGCCCAAAATGAGCCAACACTTGTTTTCGATGTCGAGACCCGGATAACCGAATATGCGGCCGATGCTCACCAGTTCTTCATCGTTGATTTTGAGAATGTTGCACAGTCTCAATGATTCCTGGATAATTTCTTTCGTGTAGAAGGTCTGTCGCAGATTGATATCGAAGATTCGGAGGCTGTCTTTCGGGGTGGCTTTGACGAATTGCTGGATGGTGTCTCGCGATACCACATTGCGTTGGGCCAGTGAGCCCCAGCACACGGCACGGGCGTTTCGCGCCACGGCGAGCATCTCGTCGGTCAGCGGAATGTTGTCCCACGCCACATTTTCGCGAATGTCGTAGGTGGGCACTCCCTCGTCGTCGAGTACCACTTGCACCGTTCCGGTGGGGTAGGGCACTTGTGGCATGATATACTCCAACCCTTTCTCGTCGAGTGCGGCAAGGGTTTCCTCGGCCAGCTTGTCCTCTCCGAGGGCACTCACGGCCAGTGTCTTGTTGCCGAATTGGCCGGCATGATAGGCGAAGTTGGCCGGTGCACCGCCCAGTTTCTTACCGTCGGGAAGCACATCCCACAGGGCTTCACCCAGTCCGATGATATACGATGTTGTCGATTTCATAGTTTCCATTGTTGTTGAAGTTTCTTTAATGTTTCACTTGGGGAATATAGGTAAAGAGGTAGACCACGCCCACGGCCATCACCAATACGGCTCCCATCTGCCCGATGGAATCGCTGGCAAAGCCCATGATGAGCGGGAACACCGTGCCGCCGAAGAGTCCCATAATCATCAGTCCGGACACGGCATTCTTGCGTTCGGGCACGGAAAGCAGTGCTTGGGAGTAGACGAGGGAGAAGACATTGGAGTTGCCGTAGCCCACAAGGGCAATGGCTGTGTAGAGAACGGCTTTGGAAGTGCCGAAGAACAGACCGCACATGGAGAGTGCCATCATCAGAATGCTGATGATGAAGAACACCTTGTTGTTCATCACCCGCAGGAAGAAGGAGCCCGTGAGGCAACCGATGGTACGGAAAATGAAATAGAGGCTGGTGGCAAAAGCGGCCTCATTCAAGCTCATGTCCAGTCGCTCCATCAGTATTTTCGGTGCCGTGGTGTTGGTGCCCACGTCAATGCCCACATGGCACATGATGCCGATAAACGACAGCAACACGACGGGCAGACCCAGCAGCTTGAGGCACTCGGCAAATGAAGAGGCCTTTTCTGTTTGTTCCTCTTCGGTGATGGGAGTCATCCAAAGCAGCAGCGTGGCGATGACACCGATGACCATGTAGATGGGAAACAGCACCCGCCATTGCAGGCCGAAAGCCGGAATGGAAGCCGTGGCACCCCACATGGCGATGTATGGAGCCAGAAAAGAGGCTATGGCTTTGACAAACTGGCCGAAGGTGAGTGTGCTGGCGAGGTTTCCGCCCTGTATGACAGTGGCTACAAGCGGGTTGAGCGAGGTCTGCATCAGTGCGTTGCCGATGCCCAACAGCGAGAAGGAAACGAGCATGAGCCCGTATGATTCGCCGAAGATGGGGAGCAACAGCGACACAAACGTCACCAGCAGACTGAGCAGTACAGTCTTCTTGCGGCCTATCCTGTCCATCAACATGCCCGTAGGCACGGAGAAGATGAGAAACCAGAAGAAGACGAGCGACGGAAAGACATTAGCCGTAGAGTCGGTCAGATGCAGGTCGTCTTTCACATAGTTGGAGGCAATGCCCACCAAGTCCACGAAGCCCATGGCAAAGAAGCAGAGCATCACGGGGATGAGTTTTAAAGTTTTAGTGTTGTTCATAAGGCTATTTTTTGATGGAATATACCGTGAATGAGTTTACCTTGCAGCGCCCGTCGCTTGTCAAAGTCAATGTATTATAGGGTTCGGCGGGAAACACAAGGTTGGTCATGGCCATGCGCCCGTCAGCTTCGAAGACCTCAATGCTGCTGTTGTCAACGAAGATGCGTAGGCGTTTGATGCCGCCGCCTTTAACGGGGGCAACCGTCATGGCAGGAAAAGCTTCGCTGAAAGTGGTGTCTCCACTCTTGGCGCGATCCATGGAGAAAGTTTTGTCGGCGGTATTATAGGTCATCGTCACCTTTTCTCCTTTGCTGTTGGAGAGCACGAGTCTGAGTTTGGAACCGGTCGCGGGTGTGATGTCGGCCACTATTTCGTAGGCCCCGGTAGGATTTTTGAACAACTGTTTGAAAGTCTTGCTACCCAGTGTGAATGATGCCTTCACAACCGCCCGGTCGCGCAATGCAAGCAGTTCTTTGGCCGGCTCCACACCCACATAGGTTTCGCCTCCGTCATTGAAAAGATACATGTTGCGTGGCAGCGTGTTGGCACTGCGGTATTGCTTGGTAGGCACATTGTTGGCATACTGCCAGTTGCTCATCCAGCCGAGCAGAAGATTGCGCCCCTCTGGAGCGTTGTCAAACGTGATGGCTGCGTAGTGGTCTTTGCCATAATCCATCCATTTGGTCACTTCGGGCTTTGATTCGCAAGTGAACTTGTGCCCGTCAAACTGCCCGACAAAATACTGTGTGGCGTTTCCGCCGAACGGCCCGCCGGGATTGATATTGCATATCAGCACCCACTTATATTCGTTCATGCCTTTCACGGGCAGTTTCACAAGGTCGGGACATTCCCACACCCCGTCGTGATTGCCATAGTCGTGGCCGAAGCTGCTCGCGTAGGTCCAGTCCTTGAGATTGTCCGATGTGTAGATATTCATTTCCTGTCCGGCTGCAAGGATGAGGTTCCACTGCTTGGTGTCTTCGTTCCAGAACACATGCGGATCGCGGAAGTCGGGCACATTGGAAGTGATAATGGGATTTCTGTCGTATTTGGTGAATGTGCGGCCGTCGTCGGTGCTGTATGCCAGACTCTGTGTCTGGCTTCTTCCGGCTGATGTGTAGATAGCGATGACGGCATTGGCTCCGAAACCGGCCGTGTTGTTTTTATCCACCACACAACATCCGCTGAAAATAGTGCCAAGTGCGTCAGGCATGATGGCTTCGGGCTGGTGCTCCCAATGGATGAGGTCTCGACTGGTGGAATGTCCCCAACTCATATTCTCCCATTGCGAACCGTAGGGGTTGTGTTGGAAGTAAAGGTGATACACACCGTCTTTATAGAAAAGCCCGTTGGGGTCGTTCATCCATCCCCAATCCGGGGTGTGGTGATATTGTGGGCGGAACTTTTCGCGGTTGGCGGTGTCGAAAGTGGAAGCCGTTTTCAGCTCTTTCCAGCAGCTATAGTCCTTTATGTCCCCTGTGGTACGGCGGTTGACATTGAAGCCTATGTCCAGCAACACTTGTTTGCCCTTGTATCTGCTGATGTCAAGGGGGACGAAATAGTCGATGTGGTCTACTGCCAGCTTCACGTTGAAAGTCTGTGCTGTCTCATTGCTCACCACGAGATTGACATTGGCATTTTCCTCTTTCTCCTCAACGGGCAGCAACAGATATGTCACGTCTGCCGTCAGTCTGTACATGGCGTGGTTGTCGCTTAGAAATAGGGGCACGCCTGGAGAAGTTTGCGCATTTATCATCATACTTGTCAGGGTAAAGATAAATAGAAATAACAGTTTTCTTACGATTGTCATACGGTCTTTACTTAAATGGATTGTTTGGGTATTGTTTCACTTCGAGTACAAAGATAGCGTTTCTATTATATTCCTGCTTGATAAAATTATTCTTTTGCTATCATTTTTGTTGCATGGAACTTTTGTTTGGTTAAAAGGCATTGTTTGTACACCTTTATAGTACAAACAATGCCTTTGGACTATTCATTTATGCTTTAATTATATCCGTCGTTTTGGGTGTAAAGCCCCGGAATATAATAGATTTGATTGTACGGTACGGGGAAGAACTCGTTTTTACCGGGTGTGAAATGTGCATCTTTGTAGTATTGTGCATATTCCGTATTGTCGTATTTGTCGTTGGCTTCGGTCTTGAAGTAGGCGTTCAGCGTTTTTGAGGCAATGCCCCAGCGGCGCAGGTCGAAGAACCGTTCATGTTCCATGGCCATTTCCAGACGGCGTTCCCAACGCAGGCATTTGCGTGCAGTCTCCTTGTCTTGGAAGTAGGAGTCGGGGTAGAGGGCTATCTCGCATTGGTTGGCGGCATATTTGATGTGCTTGTTAATGGAGTTGGCTGCCCGCTGGCGGATGGCGTTGATGATGGTCTCGGCCTCGGAAAGGCGGTTTAACTCGATCAACGCTTCTGCCCTCATCAGCATCACGTCAGTGTAGCGGAACACGTATTCGTTCATGGCAAAAGCCTGCCAAGGATAGTTATAGGTCTCGCCCTTGCTGCGTTGCGGAACCTCTTTCAAGGAGGTGTAATAGCCGTAAGCGTTCGGAGTACGCGAGTTGGCCTTTGTCATGGTGTAGGCATTTTCGTATTTGTAAGGGAAAGTAGGCATACCCACGGTGTGGAACAGGCGTGGATCCCACTTCTGGTTGTTGGGTTGGTCTTTAATGGGGTGGGCGGCAGTCTTGTCAAAATCATCGAACATCGGAAGCCCGTTTTTGGTTTTAAAGGCATCGACAAGATTCTGCGACGGCTTGTGGAAGTCCCATCCGCACGACCATATTCCCCAACAGCCATTCAGCGTGTTCGACCAGTTGCCGCGACCATAAGTGGTGTGATCGTCTTTGTAGTCGGAGCATTGAATGGAGAAAATAGATTCTTTGCTGTTCTTATTTTCCGGCAGGAAAATGTCGCCATAGTCCTTCAGATAGCCATATTGTGAATGGGTCACGATGTCGGTATAGTCCACCACTTTCTGCATATAGGCACTGTTGATGTGATCTACTCCCGTATTCTTCTCATATCCGTCACCCCATGCGAGGTTGAGATAGCATTTGGCCAGATAGGCCGCAGCCACGATTTTGTTCACACGTCCCCCGTCCTTTTGTGTTGCAGGGAGCACGTCATAGGCCGTTTGGAAGTCGGCAATGATTTTGCCAAACAACTCTTCATAGGTGAAAGCGTCGTTGCGGGTCTTTTCCTGAGTGTTGTTTTTGAATACATCCTCATCTATCCAAGGTATTTTACGGTAGACGGTGAGCAACTTATAATAGAAATGGGCGCGTAGGAGTTTCACTTCGGCAATGCGCTGTTGGGTTGTCGTTTCGCCCAACCGGCTGTTCCCGTTTTTCTCCAATGCCACCAATGCTCTGTTGCAGCGTGAAATGGCAGCATACAACCGATACCACAACTCATCTAAAGGGCCGATGGTCGATGTCATGTTGGTCCACACCTCAAACGGGTGATAGTCGGTATCGTTCACGCCCGAGCCCCCCTTCAGGCAGTCGTCGGAAGTGATGTCGCCATACGGCCAGAGGTTGAAGGGATATTGATACCAGCAGTCGCCGAGCATGGCATAGGCACTGTTGACCATGCTTTCCGGGTCAGAGAAGGCTTTGTCTTCGTCTACCACAGCGGTCGGAGTGTAGTCAAGGAAGCTGTTGCATCCTGTAAGCGACACTCCTAAAACAAGTGCAAAGATTGCAATATATAGCTTTTTCATTTTGTTTACGCGTTAAAAGTTGTTGATTAAAAACCTACTTGCAGACCAAATGACAGGGAGGTCGGTATGGGATAGTTCCAGTTCGGATTTTCCGGATCAGAACAAGTGAGACTGCTACTCTTGATGGTCAGGAGATTTTGCCCCGAGATATAGACTCTCGCATTGGCCACTTTCAATTTCGAGAGCAAGGCCGAAGGCATGTTATAGCCGAGTTGCAGCGTGCGCAGTTTCATGTAGGAGCCGTTCTCTACGAAGTAGGAGGAGACCCGGCCTTCATTGGCAGTGTTTTCGGTGGTCAGTGCCGGTATCAGCGAACCGGTGTTGCCGGTTGTCCATGCACCCAGCATTCGGTTGCCTTTGTTGGAGCCCGGGTCGGTAATGCTCCAGAAGTCGGTTTGGAATTTCTGGTTGTTGTACACATCTTGATCGTAAACTCCCTGCCAGAACATAGTGAAGTCGAAGTTTTTATAGGTGAGAGCAATGTTGAGACCGTAGGAGAAAGCCGGCACGGGATTGAGTATCCAAGTTTGGTCGGCCGATGTAATCTTCTTGTCGCCATCAAGGTCTTTGTATTTCAAGCCGCCCACGCGGGCATTTTCCTGTCCCGATGCAGCCACTTCTTCCTGATTCTGATAGAGGCCGTCAACAACATATCCGACAATCGAACCGTATGGTTTACGTGACTGTACAAGGTTTTCCTTGGTGGTGTGGGCGTAAGAGCCAGTAGTGGATTCGGGCAGACTGGTCACTCTGTTGCGGAAGAAGTCGAGGCTGCCGTTGAGGTCGATGCCAAGCCCCGAGGCGAAAGTCTTGCGATAGCCAATGGCAAATTCCATACCCCAGTTGCGCAGTGAGGGACCGTTCGACCATGAGGCGCCGCCTTCGCCCATAGCTCCGAGATAGGCAGGATTGATGAGCATGTCTTCTACATTCTTGATGTAGGCATCGATGTTGCCGTAGAGCGAACTGTTGAAGAGGGTGTAGTCTACACCTATATTATATTGTATGGCCGTCTCCCACATCAGGTTCGGGTTGGCCGTTTGGGTGGCTCTGTAGCCCGAGGGGAATGTGCCGGACCCTTTCAGATAGAGGTCGTAGGCGGTTGAGGTCTCTCTGCCCAGTCCGTAGTCTCTTGTGTAGAGTCCGAATTGGGCATTATTGTCAATGGCCTGATTACCGGTCTTACCCCACGACAGGCGCAGCTTGAGGTCGTCAATCCACTTTTCATGCAGCAGTTGTGAGATGCGGAAACCCAGCGAGGCGGCGGGGAACGTACCCCACCGGTGGTTTCTGCCGAATCTCGAAGAACCGTCGTGACGGATGGTGAAGGAAGCGAGGACGAGGTCTTCAAAGTTGTAATCGATCTTTCCAAAGAACGAAGCGAGTCTGTAGCCCACCTTTGCACCACTGTTTCTCATGGTTCCCGTTGCAGCATTAGGCCACATGTAGTCGACATCTTCAAAGGTATAATCTTCAGAGTAGGCACTGAAGTCCACGACGCTCTGTTTGTTGATTTCCGAACCGAGCAGCACGGAGAAGTTGTGTTTGTCTTTCAGATTGAAGCCATAGTTCAAGGTGTTTGACCACGTGTAGTTCACGTTGTTTGTCTGCCCGAGGTTGGTTTTCGCAATGTTGTTGTTCACAATGTCAGACTTGAACGTGTGGGTGAGCGCATTGATAAACGAGGTGGTGAAGTCGATGCCGAAATTAGAGCGGAAGAGAAGCCCCTTGATCGGCTTGATGTCGATGAAAGCATTGCCGAACAGGCGCCAGAAGTCGAGATGGTTGTCCTTGTTGTGATATTCTTCTCTTACAGGATTCTGCCGGTCGCTCATGCCGCCTACAGGGCCGGCAAAGGTCACTCCGTCTTCTTCATATACCGGTACGGTGGGTGCCATCTTGAGTGCATTCTCCATGGGGGCGACGTCCACTTGCTTGGTATAAGTCACGGTGAAGTTTTCGCCCACGGTCACCTTTTTGTTGAGATTGTAGGAAGCGTTCATGCGGGCGGAGATATTCTCGAAGTTGGTGTACTTCAAGATACCGTCGTTCTTCTTGTAGCCGAGTGAGAACATGGCCGAGTGTCTTTCATTGGCATGAGAGAATGACACATTGTAGTTGCGGGCAAAGCCGGTGCGTGAAATCTCATCCACCCAGTCGGTGTCGGAGAATCTCATGGTCTTTTTGCTGTTGATGTAACCATCGAAGCGACCGTTCACGGTGTAGTTTGCATACTGCTTGGTTGCCGGATTCCACACGGTGATGGGCGTTCCGGTAGCGGCGTTGATGTTCAGACCATAGTTGCTGGCATAGACGGCAGGATCTACGCCGTCGTTGAGTGCCGCCTGCACCATGGCGGTGGCATACTGTTGGGTGTTGCTCAGCTTCATCTTCGACTGGGCGGTGTAAAACTGTGCCGTGAGATTTGCCGAAAAGTCGATCTTTATCTTGTCACCTTTCTTGCCCTGTTTGGTGGTGATGATGATGACACCGTTGGCGGCACGTGAACCGTAGATGGATGCCGATGCAGCGTCTTTCAGCACTTGCATGCTTTCAATGTCGCTTGCGTTGAGAGAGTTGAGGGCCGAGTTGGTCGGCACGCCGTCTACGATGTAGAGCGGGTCTTGCGAGGTGTTGAATGAACCGACACCGCGGATGCGCACCGTACCCGTTCCGCTTGGCGAACCGTTGGCCGTGACCGTCATGCCCGGCACTTTGCCCTGCAAGGCTCGCATGGGGTCTGTGTCGGGAGAAGTCTTTAGGTCGCCGGTCGACACCACGGCTACGGAGCCCGTCAGGTCGGCTTTTCTTTGTGTGGTGTAACCCGTCACCACCACTTCGTCCAGTGCCTTGGCATCTTCCGTGAGCACAATCCTCATGTTGGGTTTGGCTGTCAGTTCCACGGTTTGGAAGCCGATGTAGGAAACGACGATGGTGCTACCGGTGGATGCTGACAGAGAGAATTTGCCGTCAAGATCGGTAATGGCCGCATTTTTAGTGCCCTTTTCTGTGACGGAAGCCCCGATGATGGGCTCATTGTCTGCACCCGATACTACCGTACCGGAGATTTTAATGTCTTGGGCGTTTGTCATGATGCAAACGAATGTGAGTATGAAACTCACGAAGACTCGATTTAGGTTTTTCATCAGAAACATTGTTAAGTGATTGTTAGTTGCGAAAAAATCTGCTGCAAAGTAATCGATAATATGAACGGAAGGAAATAAATTTTAAATCAAAGACTATTAAAAATCGTTCATGTGGCTGAAAATAACAGCCGTTTCACGAATAGTTATACTCCTGGAGATCTTTCGTTCAGATTTCTTGGATATGCTTAGGCCTCCCCCGGCTCCTCCGAAGGAGGGGAGGGCCTCGCGGAGGAAAGCCTGCTTAATCTTTTGAAAAAGTGGATTGGACAAGAGGCCAAGTCCCCTAAGTTAGGGGTTTGGGGGCTGAACAAAGGGGATAAAACCATCATATAGCATGAACTATTAAAACTTTTGAAAAAGGCTTACATGCAATTTTTCCTTGCTCATCTTCTCCGCCAAAAATACCTGCCTCATTTGTCCCATCAGGCTCATCAATATTCTCACTCGGCCCGACCGACATCGCAAAAGAGCCACACTTGAAAGCTCATCCGGCCCGAACGAGAACCCAAAAGAGGCTCTTTTGCAAGACCATTCGGACCTGAAAAGACCTCTTTAGGGTGGAGGCTAAAAAAAAAGGAAGCGCTCTCACGCTTCCTTTGCCGGTGCAAAGATACAAAATGTCGGGGGGGAATGCAAATGCCCAATGAAAAGGGTTGACATGTCGGAGGATGTTTCCTGCATCACTGGCGGGCGTTGGGTGTGTGGCCGAAGTGCTCGCGATAGCATTTGGTGAAGTAGGAGGGGGAAGAGAATCCCACCTCGTAGGCTATTTCGGAGACACTCTTGTCGGTGGTCTCCAGCAGGCGGTCGGCGCGTTTCAGGCGCGCCTCGCGAATGATGTCTACGGGCGAAGTGCCGGTGAGCGTCTTGATTTTGCGGTAGAGTTGAGCCCGGCTAAGCCCCATGGCACTGCTCACTTTGTCGATGTTGAGACTCGGGTCTGCCAGATTGTCCTGTATGATGCGGCGGAATTTCTCGACAAACAGGCTTTCCGAACTTTTTGGGGCAGCTTTTTCCTCTTGCGTGGAACCATCGCCGGCGAAGGCAATCTTCATCAGCTTGCGGTTGTCCAGCAGATTTCTTACGCGCGATTTCAGCACTTCCCCGCTGAAGGGTTTGGTGAGATAGGCATCGGCCCCGTAGTCGTAGCCCTCCACGCGTTGCTCCTCCAAGGTTCGGGCCGTAAGCAGCAGCACGGGGATGTGGCTCGTGATGACATCATGCTTCACGCGCCGGCAGAACTCCAGCCCGTCCATCACGGGCATCATCACATCGCAGATGATGAGGTCGGGCACGTCTCTCATGGCCTTGTGTAGACCTTCCCGACCGTCGGCAGCCTGCTCCACATTATAGTCGTTGCCCAGTAGGGTCATCACATAGGAACGTATGTCCGGATTGTCGTCTATGACAAGCAGCGAGGGCTTTTCCTTTTCGCCCGGCCGGGTTATCTTCTCGGTCATGGCCTGTGAGGTAATGTCTTCTGCCGCCGAGTCTTCGGGTGGATATTCGGCAGGGGTATAGACTTCTGTGGTTTCGACGATGTTGGTACCTTTGGCCTTCAGCGGCAGGGTGACGGTGAATGTGCTCCCCCGGCCCGGTTCGCTCTCCACGGCAACAGTGCCCTTGTGTAGTTCGGCAAACGACTTCACGATGGCCAAGCCGATACCCGTTCCCCCCTTGTGGGGGTGTCTTACCTGATAGAAGCGTTCGAACACATGGGCCGCCTCGTCTCTGGTCATGCCAATGCCCGTGTCGGTCACGCTGATATGTACGGAGTTGCCCTCCGTGACAGCCGAGAAAGTGATGCGGCCGCCTTCCGGGGTGTACTTCATGGCATTGCTCAGCAGATTATAGCATATTCGTTCCACCTTATATATATCGGCACGGATGGACAGTGGGGAAGCAGCGTGCAGTTCCAACGAGATTTTCTTTTTTCCGGCTGTGGTGGCGAAAACATCCAGCCACTGCCGCATGTAGACTGCAAGGTCGAAGTCGCTCAAGGTGAGTGTCATCTTGCCGTTTTGTATCTTTCGGAAATCGAGAATCTCGCTGACAAGCCGGGTGAGCACGTTGACATTGCGCCGCACGATGAGCAGCATGTTGCGCTGTTGACGGGTCAGGTTGTCGTCGTCAATGATATGCTCCACTGGGTCGGCTATCAGTGTGAGCGGTGTGCGCAGTTCGTGGCTGATGTTGGTGAAAAACTGCAACTTGGCATTGGTGGCTTCTTCTTCCAGCCGGCGCCGCATGTTGATGGTTCGGTAGATGTAGACGATGAGGCCTACGAGCAGCAGGGTGATGATGGAGAACAACAGCAGGTAGACTTTCTGATGGTTGTATTGGGCCAGATAGGTGTCCACACGGTCGTGGAGCGAGTAGAGGCGGCTGCGTTGCTTGTTCATCTCCTCGCTTTGCAGCAACAGCACATGGGCATTGTCGCGCGTGACGAGTGCCCCCTTGAGATAGTTGTCGCGCTCGTAGGGCTTATGCTCCAGAATGTTCATGGCCAGTTGCAGCACGAGGTCGCCGCGGGTGGGATAGATATAGGATGCCTCCAACCGGCCGTCGCGTACATTTTCCAGTCCGCCACCCGGCACGGGGAGTGCGTCTATGCCTACAAACTTGATGTCCTTGAATCCCCGTTTCTCGGCTGTTTGCCGGGCCCCGATGGCCATGCGGTCGTTTTGTCCGAACACATAGTCGATGTGGTGGTGTTCGTTTAAGATACTGTCCATCTCTATTTGGCTACGCTCTTTTAGCCATCCGGCATGGTGTTGTGCGATAAGGCGTATGCCGGGGTATCGGCCGATGGCTTGCATGAATCCCTTGTGGCGCTCGATGGCGGGCGAAGAACCTGTGAGTCCGGCTATCTCGGCCACGTTTCCCCGGCCCCCTAATTGGCGGGCGATGTATTCGCCCATCGTTTTGCCCGCCTCGAAATTGTCGGCTCCAATAAAAGCTGTGTACTTGCCCGAGTCGGTCTTGCGGTCGAACAGGATGACGGGAATGCCCCGGTTGTAGGCTTTGTCGATGGCGGAAGTGATGGTGTGTATCTGGTTTGGGGAGACAATGAGCAGGTCTACACCGTCTTCGATAAACTTATTGATTTGTTCCGTTTGCAGTCTGTCATCGTCATTGGCCGAGGCAAACCTCAGGCTCACGTTGTCGTGCTGGTAGGTGCCCATCACGAGTTCGTCGTTCAGTTTGTCGCGCCAAATGTCTTCGCTGCATTGTGATACGCCGATGACATATCGCCGTTCGCTCTTGTTGCAAGCAGCGAGCAGCAACATGCAAACGACGTATAGGATATATTTCGATACCGGTTTACATTTCATGGGCTATGGTCGATGATTGTTGAAAACAGGCCCGTAATGGGCTTTAAAGGCAGGTGCCGACTCTATATCTTGCAAGCTTGGGCCCGCCTATCTTATGCAAAGATAGCTAAAATTAGCCAACTTTGTTAGTTGCAGATTCAATAAATGAAGATTTTTCTTTTCATGGGGGCTTTTTGACAGGCTTTGAAAACATGGTAGATTATCGCAATTAGAGAGAACATTTTCTTGTAAAATATTGCATTTAAGATGATTGGAGATAAGAATGTATGTGAAGTATACGAGATAAAAACAGCTTTTCTCCTTGTTTTTATCTTCTATAAAAGATAAAAAAATAAATCACTTCATATAACATGCTACTAAAAAAGCTCAAATATAACTTTTAGCTCAAGTGTTTGGAGGTTATAATCCTTTTTTCTATCTTTGTTGTAGATAAAAATATTGATCCTTGTTTTACGAACCAACGGTGAAGATGAATATAGAAGAAGTAAGGGAATATGCAATGGCATTGCCCGGAGTGGAGGAGGATATGCCCTACGGTCCAGACTGGTTGATATTTCGCATTGAGGGCAAGATATTCCTTCACATTCGATTGGAGGCACCGGAATCGGTATGCGCCGTGAAGCTCGATCCTGATGAGGGGGAGGAGTTGCGTGAGCACTACGACGGCATCCGCCCGGCCTATCACCTGAACAAGACACATTGGAACGACCTTTATCTGGAAATGCTTGACGACAGGTTGGTCAGGACACTGATAGAAAAGTCGTACATGATAGTGCGTTCACGGCTTCCAAAGAGGTTAAGAGGCAAGTATGAACAGGTGGATGGTTGATGGGGCTGGCAAGGAGTTATACTACGTCAACAAGGCTATTTTTGCATTAGTTCTCCTTGCACCATAGCCATTTTCAGATAGATGTCCATATAGTGCTGTTGGAATGAGACCAGATCGAGTGAGTCTCCGTGGTCGTCAAAGATTTCGGTGTGCGGTGCCCCTTGCGGACTTACTTTCATGTGGATGGCCATTTTGCCGTTGCGGTGGAAGAAAGTCAATTCCTGCAACTGCCCGTTTTCGGTTTTGAAAAAGCCCGAAGTGTTGTCGTCTGTCCAAATGTCACCGGTGTAGGGGCGGCCTTGATAGATTACGGTGTCTCCTTTGAAGGAAATGTCGTGTGTGTAGATTTTCTTGTGGCAGGCAGTCAGCAGGATGAGAACTGCAAGGATGTAAAACTGTTTCATAAACGTTGTGGAATATTGATTGGTAGTGGAAGGGAAAAATATGTGGGCTTTGTCAACTGAACAGGATGCTTCCGAGGGCATTGGTTAGCCGAAGAAGCAGCTTGACAAGGAGAATGATAGCTGCAACAAATGTCAGCACGATGATTCCCGAGTAGACGGCTTTACGGTTGACGGCACGAATGATGTCGCGGTCGTTGTTGATGAAACCGTCGATGAGGGCCATGTTTTGCTTGTTGGCCCGATGGAAGAAATCTATCACATTGCCCACATAGAATGGCAGCAAACCCAGAAAAAGGTCACGCAGACAGTTGTTGAGTATGGCCAAAGTGAGTGGGAGAGAGCGCAGACGGAATGCGGCAAAATAGACATGGACGAGGGAGAACAGAGATGAAAAGGCATCTCCTATCCCACCCGGGACAAGCCCGGCTATGGCATCGAGATAATATTGGTCGAGCCATAGAGTGATGTGTTGCATCCACCGGTAGAGTGTTGAATCTTTCAAGTTTTGTCGTCGGTCGGTCATGGCAGGTGTCCTTGTAGGAGGAGAGTGAAATTCTTTTTATATGCTTCCACCATCAATTCATGGTCTTCTTTCTCGAAGCATCGCTTGAAGACTTCGGTTTTGGCAAATCGGGGGTATATCTCCTCGAAGTGGTCAAGCAAGGCCATCTTCACGGCTTGCGGATCGTTGGAATCGGCATGTGCCTGAAGAAGAATGTCGGAGGCGAAGTCATGGAAGAAGTCGCGAATGGAGATTTCAAGTTGATTGGTCATGTCATGCTTGTTTGTTGATTTTGGAGGGGTGGCGGTCAAGAACGTTTTTCCTCTTCTTGCAGCTGGTCCTGTACCGTGTGCTCTTGTAGGGTTGCCGCTGTTATGTTTCTTACGAGTCCGGCGTATTTGGCCCTCTTTACCGCACTTCCTTTGAAAAGGGAGCGGTATTGTTCTTCAGAAAGATGCTGCCAGTCTTGTCGTGTCATGTTGAGCAGCTCTTGTTTGGGCTGAAACTCGGGTATGGTGTTGGGATGTGCATAGCGGTTCCAAGGACAGGCCGACTGGCAGCGGTCACAACCATAGATGGTGTCGCCCATTGACTGTTGGGCCTCGGAAGTAAGCTGCCCACGGTTTTCTATCAGTTGGTAGCTCAGACAACGGTCGGCATGGAATATTTTGCCCAAGGCCTTAGTGGGACATGCGTCGATACAAGCGTGGCAGTTGCCACAGCGATTGGGCATGGGGCTGTCGTAGTCGAGTTCTACATCGACAAGTATCTCGCCCAAGAAGAACATGCTTCCCGCTTTAGGGATGATGAGTTGATGGTTGCGCCCGGTCCATCCAAGTCCGCCCCGTTCAGCCCAATAGCGTTCGAGAATAGGACCTGAGTCAACGAAAATACGGCATTTATGGGCATTCCCATCTTCGTTGTGCAGTGCGTCTTTCCATCCGAGGTGGGCTGCCAGTTGCCGAAGGCGGTCTTTCACAACATCATGGTAGTCTTTCCCTAATGCATAGGCCGCCAGCTGGTATTCTCCTTCTGCAGGTCGTGCAGCGGGTGTATAGTTCATGGCCACGCTGATGATGCTGCGTGCCCCCTCCATGAGCAGGCGCGGATCAAGCCGCTTGTCAAGGTAGTTGGTCATGTAGCCCATGTCGGCGTTCCCCCCCTCAGTGAGCCAATGGCTGAACGAGGCAGCCACGCCGGCATCAACCGGTTCGGCTTTGGCTATGCCACAAGCAAAAAAGCCGAGACGTAGGGCCTCAGCTTTGATGTCATTGCTATTTAAAGATTTTGAACTCATATCCTTGTTCTTTCAGCCATTCTAAAGCCTTGGGCAGTGCATAGTGGAGTTTGTCAATGCTCTTCAGTGAATCGTGAAAGGTGATGATACTGCCGTTGCGGGCGTAGCGTTTCACATTGTTGAGCACATCTTGGGCTGTCATCCACTTGGAATAGTCGCGGGTGACGAGATCCCACATGACGATTTGATACTTGTGTGCCATCCACCAATAGACACTCGGCCGCATCCATCCGTGGGGGGGGCGGAAGAGATGAGAATGGATAAGTTCGTTGGCTTTCTCGGTGTTGAAGTGATAGGTGAGTGCCCAGTGGCGCAGCGACCCGATGTGGTTGAAGGTGTGGTTACCCACCTGATGACCTTCGGCCACAATACGATTGTACAAGTCGTGGTGCTTGAGCACATTTTCACCCACCATGAAGAAAGTTGCTTTGATGTCGAACTCGCGGAGTGTGTCGAGAATGAAGGGAGTGGACTCGGGGATGGGGCCGTCATCGAATGTCAGATAGACTGCGTGTTCATCCTTCCCCATCCTCCAAGTCGCCTTGGGGTAAAGCCAACGCAACCATTTTGCCGGTTGTTCGATAATCATGGTTTTCTCCCTTTTGTGGTCTTATTCCAGCGACTGTCCGCCAAGGCTGCGATAGCGCGTAAAGAGCGTGTTGAGCATCTTGGTCTGCTGTACAGCCATGTTGTGGTCTACCATTTCCGAGACTTCTATCAGATGCTGTATGATCCAGAAGTGGGTCATGCACTCATTCTGTGATTGGAGGAAGCGGTCGGTATTCAAGCTAAGATACCACTGCAGGTATTGCACAGAACCGGTAAACAGCTGCTGCAACATCGCTTTGGCCTTATCCTTCTGGCCGATAAGCGCATAAGCACGTGCCATGTCGAGACTACCTCCCATGTAGTTGAGTGGAACATTGTAGGATGGAATCTCTTTTTCTGCCTTTGTCAGCACCTTGAGGGCCTTGTCGTTCTTGTGCTCTGCGATGAGTTGGAGAGCCAGTTGAGCCATCAGACGACGATGAGTGTAACACATGCGCATGGTGGTCTCATCGATATACAGGCCCGGTGTGCTTAGACCACCAAACTTGAAACGTGTCATGACATTGTGGTAGGTCTTCTCGGTGTCGAAGTTTTTGGCACCGGGCACATTGGTACGGAAAGGAGTGATGCGGTTGGCCAGACCTTCCTGAACGAAGTTATCACCAAGATTCATATAGTTTTCTTGTCCTACTGTGAGAGCCACGTAGATAGGACGAGTCCAATTACACTGGGCAAGCATTTCGAGCATCATCAAATCGTTCTTATAGAGTGCATTCTTGCCGGCCAGAGAAATGGTCATGCGGTCGGGGATGCTGTCGGAGGCCATGAGCATGCCACTCTTCCTGACAGCTTCCTTGTCGATAGTAAGATAGACCGTATCGGTGGGTATCACATGACGGTCTTTATCTTTGGAGCGCACCCAATACTTGAGGATGTTCTTCAGTTCGAAAGGATCTTCGCCAAATTGTTGCTTGGCTGCCTCCGGATATTCCTGATAGAACTTCTTGATTTCATTTTTCAGCCCGGGTTGCACTTCCACATACTCGTTGGTGCCCGAACAGAAGTCGAGGCGTGGCCACTTGATAGGTACCGATGGAGAATTGTAGGCAGGACGCTTCATCTGGTCAATATACCAATCGGTCTGTAAGTAGCTTAGGTTGCACACACGGGCATCTGTACCCACGCCTTCTACCTCTTGGTTATACCAAAGTGGGAAAGTGTCGTTGTCGCCGTTGGTGAAGATTATCGGATTTGACTTTTCTTGAAGCGACATGAGATAGTTTTGGCCGAAATCACGGCAGGTGTAACGCCCCGAACGGTCGTGGTCGTCCCACGTTTGGCTGGCCATTTGTATGGGAACGATTAAGGCCAGCAGAGCTACAATGCCTGAGAGGGCTGTGTCGTTGAACCGTATGCGTTTCTTGAGTAAATCGATGATGGCGGCCACACCAAGGCCGCACCAAATGGCATAGGCGTAGAACGAACCGGCGTAGGCGTAGTCGCGCTCGCGTGGCTGCATGGGTGTCTGGTTGAGGTAGATGACGATGGCAAGTCCTGTCATGAAGAACAGGAAGAACACCACCCAGAACTGCTGAATGCCGCGTTTGCCCCGGTAGGCCTGCCAGAAGAGACCGATCAGACCAAGCAGCAAAGGCAAGCAGTAGAACACATTATGTCCTTTGTTTTCTTTTAAATCGTCAGGAAGTTTACTCTGGTCCCCCAACCGCATATTGTCAAAGAAAGGTATTCCGGTAATCCAGTTGCCGTGTTCCAGTTCGCCGTTACCTTGCAGGTCGTTCTGTCGGCCGGCGAAATTCCACATGAAGTAGCGCCAATACATGAAATTGCATTGGTAGGAAAGGAAGAAACGGATATTTTCCAGCTGGGATGGCACCTTCACCATGATATTTTCGCCACATCGGTCGTAGGGAACTTCCGTGCCGTCGACACCACCCATCCACGACTCGTAAGCCTGTGCATGTGCTTGGTCATACATGCGGGGGAAGAGCATGTTTTGTGCATATTGCAATTTATTCTTGTGGCTTACAATGAAGTAGGAGTCCTTTTCGTCTTTGTTTGCTTTCTCCTTACGCTGGTAGATGGGAGCACCATCCTTATAATGGGGACGGCAGATGTTACCGTCGACATCAAATTTCACTTGCGAGGTGTAGGCTTGTCCGTAGAAAAGCGGACGGTCACCATATTGATCACGGCTCAGGTAGTTGCCAAGTGTGAAGATGTCCTCGGGTGAGTTTTGGTCCATCGGCGGATTGGCCGAGGAGCGGATGACGATGAGGGCGTAACTTGAGTAGCCAATCATCAGCATGAGCATACAGAGCAGGGCCGTATTCTTCACACGCGCACTGATGAGGGGGATGAGGCTTTTCTCCTTTTTCTGACGGTAGTTGAGTACAAACCAGAGAATCACCACAATTACGAGACCGGTGAGGGCAGCTCCCCAACCATAACCGTAGAAAGGGATGCCAAGCATGGACACGGCCAGAATGAATGCCAAATTGCCGCGCTTGAAGTTTTTGTCAGTATAAGTTTCGTAGATGGCCCAGATAACTGTTGCCACGAGGAGGAAGATATAGACGATCTCACCTGTGTTGAACGGCATGCCGAGAGTGTTGACAAAGAAAAGTTCGAACCACCCACCTACGGTGATAATGCCTGGAACAACACCGTAGAGCACGGCCGCTACCACCACAAAAGAGATAAACAGCGCCATGAGCGAGCCTTTAAGGTTGGCATCGGGCACCCGTCGGTAATAATAGACCAATACGATGGCCGGGATGCAAAGCAGATTGAGTAGGTGTACGCCAATGGACAGGCCGGTCATATACATGATGAGCACCAGCCAGCGGTCGGCATGGGGCTCGTCGGCATGGTCTTCCCATTTGAGAATCAACCAGAATACGACAGCTGTAAAAGCTGAAGAGAAGGCATACACCTCACCTTCCACGGCTGAAAACCAGAAGGTGTCGGAGAAAGTATAAATGAGTGCGCCAACGAGTCCGGAAGCCTCGATGGCAATCAACTTACCGGTAGTGAGTTCGCTCCAGTCTTTAAGTATCAGCTTGCGTGTGAGGTGGGTAATGGTCCAAAAGAGGAACAGAATGCACGTCGCACTGAGCAGCGCACTCATGGTGTTGACCATGCGGGCTACTTCTGAAGCGTTGGAAGCAAAGTGTGAAAACAAGTTGGCTACAAGCATAAAGAATGGTGCTCCCGGTGGGTGCCCGATTTCGAGTTTGTAACCTGTTACGATAAATTCAGGACAGTCCCAAAAGCTGGCTGTCGGTTCAATCGTAGAACAATAAACAAAGGCGGCTATTAGAAATGTCAACCAGCCCAGTGCATTGTCTATCAACTTGTACTGTTTCATTTATGATAAAATAACTGTTGTTTCAGGATGCTTGTTTCAAGATGACCGAACTAAAGAAGAGTGTTACGCCCTTCATAGTGTCGGTCAAAGTGCTACTTAATCTTTGCAAAGGTAAGAAAAAGATTATAAATGGTGGCTCGTACAGGGTGTTTTTTCATATATTATAACTTTCGGCATCACATCTCGAGGAAATGTCTTTCGAGCTGTGCCATAGGAATATTGGTGTGGTCGTGGTAGTGAAGCGAATGGTTGACACAGGCCACATGTTTTACATTGTTAAGTATTTCTGCTATGTCGTGGCTGACAATGATGATGGCACAGTCTTGGTTTACCTTGTTCAGCATTTCATACATCTGAGCCTGAAACCGCTTGTCGATGTAGGTGTTGGGTTCGTCCAACACGACGACATCGGGATGGGCAACGATGGCCCTGGCCAACAGAACACGCTGCAACTGGCCGCCGCTGAGAGAACCGATGTGACGGTGCTTGAAATCTTCCAATTCCATTTGTCGGAGTGTCTCTTCCACTTGTGCGTGCTGTTGTGAAGTGAAAGGGTGGAACAAACGTTTCTGTCTGCTCAAACCGGAAAGTACCACTTCGTAGACAGAGATGGGAAACTTTTTGTCGATTTCGTTGTATTGAGGAAGATAACCGATGGAAAGCTCTTTCACTCGCAGACCTTTTCTGAAAAACTCCACTGTACCACTACTTGGCTGTTTGAGGCCGAGGATGATCTTGATGAGTGTGGTCTTGCCACCGCCGTTGGGGCCGATGATGCCCATATAGTCGTGGTCGCATACTTCCAGACATATATCGTTGAGCACTTGTTTGCCGTCGTATTCGGCATAGATATGGTTGAGTCGGATGATGGTGTCCATGTCGGTGGAATTGGGGTTGGGAGATTACTGCAAAGCTTCAGCGATGTTCATCATCTCCTTGGGCCAGTTATAGGCCAGTGGATTGATGTTTACTAGACGGGCATTGACTGCTTTGGCGATTGTGTGGGCGTTACGTTCATCAAACTCTTTTTGAATGAAGATGATACCGACATTGTTGCGTTTGAGATTGTCTATGAGTATTTGCAACTGTCGTGCACCGGGTTCACGTCCTTCTTCTTCAATGGGGAATTGGCGTAATCCGTAGTCACGTGCGAAATAAGTGAGGATGGGGTGATAGATGCAGAAAGCTGAAGGTCTGCTTTCTAATCTTCGTTTGATGTCTCTGTTGAGTGTCTTAATTTTTCCCAACAGTATTTTTTCATTTTGTCTGAGCAAAGCACTGTCTTGCGGTTGTAGGCTGATGAGAAACCGGGTCATGTTCTTGACAAGTATCTCTGCATTTGCACAGCTCATCCAAGTATGGGGATCGTCTGTGTCGGGGGAAGATTGAACCGGTTTTATCTGATAGGCGTCATCAGAAGCTTTAATGACTTTCATGTCGGGAATGTTAGCCTTGATTTTTTTCATCCAAGTACGTTCAAAACCAATATCTCCTACCATAATATATCCTTTGGCTTGTGAGAGGTCTACCATCTGCCGGGGAGTGGGTTCGTATGTTTCGGGATTGCTCCCGTTGGGTACCATCGTGCGTACCTCAAAGCAGTCTCCTCCTATTTGTTTTGCAAAGTAGCGGAGCGGTTCGATAGTGACAAATAAAATCTCTTTGTTGGTAGCCGATTGGTTCCTGCATCCTCCAAATGCCAGAACAACGAGCAATAAAAGTATGTATTTCTTCATCTTTTCTATGATTATATAATCAGACTGACACCGTACACCAACACCACATAGCGTAGCAATTTACCAATGCTGATGCTGAGAATGGATATTGGTAGATTGGCTCTTGTGAGACCGAGCACAATCGTTATTGCACTTCCTAAGACGGGAAGAAAGGCAAAGAATCCCATCCAAACGCCATGCCCCTTCATAAATCGTTGGGCTTTGTCAAGACTCTCGTGCTTGACATGCAGATATTTTTCTATCCAATCGAGACGCCCCATACGCCCGATGCTGTAGTTGAACATGCCACCTAACACATTGCCTATGGTGGCATAAATCACCAGTTGTAGTGGAACGAGTCCGGCCGACTGCAATCCAACAATGACTGCCTCACTGCTAAAGGGAAAGAAACTGCCGGCAAGGAATGCCGAGACCAGCATTCCCCAATATCCCCAATGGATGAGAAAACCTATCAGAATATCCATAGTTGGTTGGTGATAAGCAGATTGATGACGGTCATGGTCAGTGTGCCTATAATGATGAGTAAGAAGACGATATTGGTTATTTTGGTGTGGGTGAGAGCAATAAAATGCGCAATCAGAGGAGAAGTGTTGATGATAAGGATGCCCAATAACTTGTCGAAATGCCGGGGCTGTAAAGCCATAAATACCAATGTCGTCCAAAAGATAGCTATGAATATCTCATAGATCATACGAGTGCGGATCTTGTCTTTATAGCTGCTATGCCAGAAATGTCCCATGCCGGTGAACCCGAGTATTCCCACCAAGGCGAGCGACATCACGTGTTCCGGTTTCAAACATGAGTAATCGAGGATAGGAGAAAAAGTTGTCAATTCGACTAAATGTGCCATCAATGTATCTGTTTCTCCCGAATAGGCCAAATATCCGCCTACAAACCAATAGGGAACCAGCAATCCCAAAATGGAGGCGAACAATGTGCGAGGGCTAAAACTTAAGATTCGGAAAGCCATCAACAGCCATAAAACAGGTATATAGAAAAGTAACTGGACAAAGAATATGGAACCGATACCAAGGCACAGAAAAGCGTAAAACACCCAGCCTGATGCCGTCTTGTCTTGATAGGCATGGAAAAAAAAGAGATAGAAAGCTACAAAACTGAGTATGGTTGCCAATGTTTCCGAAGAAGAAAACAGAAAATTGGCCATGTTGAGCAAAACGAGAAATGAGCAGGAGACCATGCGGCTGTAAATGCGCATGAGGGAGTTTTGGTTGTTTAGTTCTACCATCAAGTAGCCGGCGATAACAGTACAGCCAAACGTAACCCACTGCTGATGGGAGAACAATCCTCCTACCAGCCATACCAAAATGGTATAGACGGTCACTGCGGGGAGAGCAAACTTGCTTTCAGCTATCCTATTCTGTAATCTCTTTATCCTCAATGGTTGTACCTTTGTCTTCTGCTGCTTGTGTTATGTGTTCCGAAAATAGGGGAGCGTGTGTACCCGTCAAGTTGCAGGCGCACACGCTGATGATTACTTTTTAGAGATCCCGGCCAATGTCAGAACGAAAATATTTGTCTGTAAATTGTATCTTCCGGGCCTCTTCGAAACTCTTCTTCAATGCTTCCTCTTTGTTGCTGCCATAGCTGCTTACGGCTATTACACGCCCGCCATTGGTGACGATCCGACCATTTTTCTCTGCCGTACCACTATGGAAAACTATGCTTTCTTTTATCTGATCGATGCCGGAAATGGGGTAGCCTTTCTTGTAAGCTTCCGGATAACCGCCACTGACCAACATCACGCAGACTGCGGCACGCTCGTCAATTTCTATAGTTCGCTTGTCAAGGTCTCCTTTCGCCACACCTTCAAAAAGGTCTACAATGTCGCTTTTCAACCGTAACATCACACTTTCGGTTTCCGGGTCTCCCATCCGGCAGTTGTATTCAATAACCATCGGCTCACCATTCACATTGATCAAGCCAAAGAAGATGAAACCTTTGTAGTCGATATGCTCCTCTGCCAATCCTTCGACCGTTGGACGGATGATGCGGTCTTCCACTTTCAGCATCCACTCTTTTGTGGCGAACGGAACCGGAGTCACACTCCCCATGCCCCCCGTGTTGAGACCTGTGTCGTGTTCCCCAATGCGCTTGTAGTCTTTAGCCTCTGGAAGAATCTTATAGTGCTTGCCATCAGTCAGTATGAATACAGAACATTCGATTCCGTTTAAAAACTCTTCGATGACGACTTGTGCTGAAGCATTGCCAAACATTCCACCTAGCATCTCTTTCAATTCTTTCTTGGCTTCTTCGAGTGTAGGCAAGATGAGAACTCCCTTTCCGGCACAAAGTCCATCTGCTTTCAATACATAAGGAGGCTGGAGAGTCTCCAAAAACTTGAGTCCTTTTTCAAGTGTCGTTCCGTCAAAAGTCTGATATTTGGCTGTAGGAATATGGTGACGCAGCATGAAACTTTTGGCAAAATCCTTGCTCCCTTCGAGTATGGCACCGGCTTTTGACGGTCCTATAACAGGGATGTGGGCCGTTCTCCCATCGTTTTGGAAATCGTCATAGATGCCTTTTACCAAAGGGTCTTCAGGGCCTACGACCACCATGTCGACTTGTTTTTCAAGGGCAAAGGATTTCAAGGCTTCGAAATCATCGGCTTGGATGGGTACATTGTGACCGCAGTTGGCCGTTCCCGCATTGCCGGGAGCAATGAAGAGTTCATCTACTTTTGGGCTTTGCGCGATTTTCCATGCCAAGGCATGTTCACGGCCACCTCCTCCTAACAGTAATATTCTCATTTTAACTTTGTAGTTTGAAGTTTCTGGGATTATATGGTTATTTTTGCTTTGCAGGCATGTAGTCAAAGAAATATTGGCTGATGCGTTCGTGCAGATGAGTGCTCTGATGTCCGCGCATGTTGTGGGGTTCACCGGGATAAATGAAGAAATCCGGTTGTGTGCCGTCAAGAATGCATTGATGGATGAACGACTTGGCGTGCTGGGGCACTACGACCGGATCGTTCTCTCCGATGATTATTTGCAACTTGCCTTTCAAGTTTTTGGCTTGTTTGATGAGGCTGGTCTTGGCATATCCCTCGGGATTGGTCTGCGGAGTGTCCATGTAGCGTTCTCCATACATCACTTCATACCATTTCCAGTCGATGACGGGGCCACCCGCCACGCCAACCTTGAAAATTTCGGGATAATTGGTCATCAGCGAGATGGTCATAAAGCCTCCGAAGCTCCAACCGTGTACCCCGATTTTGTCAGCATCGACATACGGGAGACCCTTCAGAAACTCGACACCCTTCATCTGGTCCTGCATTTCTATCTGGCCCAACTGCCGGAAAGTGGCTTGCTCAAAGGCTTTACCTCGATTCTCGCTTCCACGATTGTCAAGGATGAAAAGAAGATAGCCGTTCTGTGCCATGTAGGTCTCCCAACCACGGCTGCAATAGTTCCAGCGAGCATCCACGTTGTGAGCATGTGGCCCCCCATACACGTAGATGATTGTCGGATATTTCTTTTGCGGATCGAAATTGATTGGCTTCACCATGCGGTAGTATAAATCAGTGATTCCGTCAGCAGCTTTTATAGAGCCGCAAGAGAACTTCGGAGACCTGTATTCTTTCCATGGATTGGGTGCTTCGAAATAACGGGTGTGTTTGGCATTCTCCACTTTGATGATGTCTATGCACCTGGGGACATCCGGTTCAGAGTAGTTGTCGACAATATATTGTCCGCTTTTGCTGAGGTTGGCCGTGTGCCAGCCCTTGCCATTATCCAGTAAGGCTCGCTTTCCGGTTTGCACATCCACCCTCCAAGTGTTCTTTTGGATGGGACTGCATTCGTTGCTTTGGTAGATGACTGCTTTGTGTTTGGCATCGAAGCCAACGAGATCTAATACAACCCATTTGCCCGAAGTAAGTTGTCGAATCTTCTCACCTTTTATATTATATAGATACAGGTGGTTGTATCCGTCTCTTTGACTTTGCATGACAAACCGGCTTTTGTCCCATGGCAAAAACACAATCGGATGTAGCGGTTCCACATATTTGGCATCCGTCTCACGGTAGATTTCTGTAATCTTATCCCCCGTCTCCGCATTGTAGCTTACCAATCGGCAGTCGTTTTGGTCTCGGTTGAGCTCGAACATGTAAATCGTTTTCGAGTCGGGATTCCATGAGATGTTGGTAAAATAGCGGTCGGTCGGGTCACCTGCTTTAAGGTAGACTGTCTTTTTATTCTTTAAATCGTAGACTCCCACTGTGACCTTGTGTGAAGTTTCCCCTGCCATAGGATATCTGATAGGCTCCGGAGTGGCAATTCTCGATTGTCCTTCGGCCGGTACCCAGTCGTTTTCGGGCATTGTGACAAGGGGAAACGTGCTCACCATGCTTTGATCCATACGATAGAATGCCAATTTCTGTCCGTCAGGACTCCAGAACAATCCGCCGTTGATGCCGAATTCATCACGGTGTACACTTTGTCCATACACGATGTCGCTACTGCCGTCGGTGGTTAGCTGGACGACTTCCTTACCATCCTTGACATACAGCTGATTATCTTTTACATAGGCTGTGGTTTGGCTTGCAGGGTTCCACTCCGCCACCATGTTGATGCCGATGTCCTGTAACCATACGATTTTCTTCTTTTTGAAATCGAAGAGTGCCCGTTGTTTTCCGTTGCCAAGTAATGCGTATGGTTTGTCTGCGTATGGGAATTGGGTATAATAAAAGCTATGGAGGGAGAATGTCGGTACGCACGCATCACTCTCTTTTTTGATATCAGATAGGGTGAAGAGCTGTTTCTCTTTGCCTGTGTTCTTGTCAATCAGTTTGCAGTCTTCTGCATCCAAACGTATGAGTTGGTCGCCCCACCATTCCAAATAGCGGTTTTTGACCACCATGTTGTGGTAGTTGTTACCACCGAAATTGAGGTCTTCCAACGTGAAAGACTTCAACTCTTGTGCCTGTGCAGGACCAACCATTGTGCAAATAGCCAAAATGATGCCTCCTAGAAAATTCAGTTTTTTAATCTTCATCATCGAATCTTCTGTTTTTCTTTCCCAAGCCTCCGCGTTTGTCCGATCGGTCAAACTTTTTGCTTCCACGTTCAAATCGCTTTCCGCCTCGTTCGTCACGTTTGCTTCTGTCGAATCTTCCAAAGCCGCGTTCTTCTCTGTCTCCATGTCCGAATCTCTTTCCTCCGCGCTCATTTCTTCCGGTTCTGCGCTCGTCACCGTCATTTCTACCAGTGCGTTCTTTGCGGAATCCCAAGTCTCCGATGTCGTGTTTATGGAAAGAGAAAGAACGGATGTCCCCTTCTTCGTTGGCCTCCTGCTCATCAAGACGTTTTTTAAATTCACGCTCTTTCTTGAACCGATGTTTCTGGGCCATCTCTCGTTTCTCCGCATCAGTCTTGACAATGCCGCCATCGGCTCTGAATTCTTTCATTCTGCCGTCGAAAAGAGCATATTTCCGAAATTCACATTCCAAGCTTCCATTGAAAACCGGGATTTTGATGGATGGTTTGAGACCAATCTGTTCAAAACATTCTTCGCGATAGCTGAGAATCCATGCATCGTTACCCGCAAAAGTATGTTTGAGCCGTTCGCCTATCATCTTGTAGGTGGCAAGCAGGTTGGGGGTTGATATACGTTCGCCATACGGTGGGTTAGTCACCATGATGCTTTTCTCCGTCGGTGTCTGGAAGTCCTTAAAGTCAGCTTGCTCTATAGTCACCTCCTTGCTCAGGCCGGCAGCCTTGACATTGATACGGGCCGTGTTGACAGCCTTCATGTCGATGTCGTATCCATAGATATGATGAGTGAATTCTTTCTCTTTCGAGTCGTCGTTGTAGATGGTATCAAACAATTCTTGGTCAAAGTCTGCCCACTTTTCAAAAGCAAACTCCTTGCGGAACACACCCGGTGAGATGTTGCGGGCTATGAGGGCCGCCTCTATGGCAATGGTTCCCGAACCGCACATCGGGTCAATGAAGTCGGTGTCGCCTTTCCATCCGGTCATCAGAATCATGCCGGCCGCAAGCACCTCGTTGAGTGGTGCTTCCACCGACTCTTGGCGGTAGCCGCGGCGGTGCAGGCTTTCACCGCTGGAGTCGAGCGACAGCGTAGCGTCATCTTCGGCAATGTGGATATTCAGGCGAATGTCCGGATTGCTCACCGAGATGTTGGGGCGTGTGCCTGTCTTTTCGCGAAACCAGTCTACGATGGCATCTTTCACTTTGTAGGTGACAAAGCGGGAGTTGCGGAACTCTTCAGAATAGACCACCGAGTCCACCGAGAAGGTCTTTTTGTTGTCAAGGTAGTTGCTCCATTCTATCTTTTGTATCTCGTCGTAAACTTCTTCTGCCGAACGGGCCTTGAAAGTGTGAATGGGTTTGAGTATGCGGATGGCAGTGTGTAACTGGAAGTTAGCACGATACATCATTTCCTTGTCGCCGGTGAATGACACCATGCGCCGTCCGGTTTCCACGTTGTTAGCACCCAGTTGGATGAGCTCTTGTGCCAGCACGGGTTCCAGTCCCATGAAGGTTTTGGCAATGAGCTTAAATTCCTGTTCCATTATTGAATTCAAAATCTAATTTATCTACTTTTTCTTGTTTATACTTCTTGGTGTTTGGCTTCATGTCCCGTGTGACCCACACGTTTGCTCCGATCACGCATCCCTTGCCTATTGTGATGCGTCCGAGCACAGTGGCATTGGCGTAAATCACCACATCGTCTTCGATGATCGGGTGTCGAGCTATGCCTTTGATGGGGTTGCCGTCTTTGTCGAGGGGGAAACTTTTGGCCCCCAGCGTCACTCCCTGATAGAGTTTCACATTGTTGCCTATGATGCAGGTGGCTCCGATCACCACTCCCGTTCCGTGGTCAATGGTGAAATGGCTGCCTATCTGTGCATCGGGATGGATGTCGATGCCGGTCTCCGAATGGGCTAATTCCGTCATGAGCCGCGGTATGAGCGGCACTCCCAATATCGACAGCTCGTGGGCGACGCGATAGTTGGCCAAGGCTTTAATGACCGGATAGCAGGCGATGATCTCACCGATGCTCTTGGCTGCGGGGTCACCCTCGAAGGCTGCTTCCACGTCGGTAGCCAGTATTTTGCGTAGTTTTGGGAATGTGTTGATGGCTTGGGCCGCCATGATGCTTGCTCTCGCACGGGCCATGGACAGCTCTTGTGTGGTCTCTTCCTCACACTCGTTGGTAAAGCACAGGCCTGCCAGAATCTGCTCACTCAACCGGGCGTAGAGCTTCTCCAGCCTCACGCCTATGTGATATTTGATGGTGCTGATGTTGACCGATGAGTTTCCGAAATATCCGGGGAAAAGGATGGAACGCGACAAGTCGATGATTTCTTCGAGCGCCTTGCCCGAAGGGAGGGGATTCCCGTCACGGTGTTGGTGGAAAAGGCCTTTAAGTGACTGAAGGCAAGAGAGTTCTTCAACCGTTTCCGTCAACTGATGAGTCAATGTGGTCTTACTCATTTTATTGTCTCAATAAATTCCGGTGCAAAGATACTTATTTTTTTGCTTATACTGCTATGGAGTCTAAAAAAAGTAGCAGTCGGTTGGTGACATTTACCGCACTCACTCCCGAATCGAAGTCCAACGACACAAGGTTGAGCTCGGGAAACTTTTCGTGTAATCGCTTTTCGATGCCTTTCGACACCACGTGGTTGGCGATGCACCCGAAAGGTTGCAGGGATATGACATTGGTGATGCCGTCCCGCAGATAGCCTATGATGTCGGCCGGCAGGAGCCAGCCTTCTCCAAATTGTGCTGCCAGCGACACGATGCCGTCCACTTCCTTGGCATCGTCATAGATGTTGGAGAACGGGCGGAAGTAGCGGAACTTCCCGGCGGCTTTGTTGATTCGTCTGATTCTTGTGCCGATGAGGGTCTGATAGGCACCTCTGACAACGAAGTCGGGAACGTGCGAGCAGCTCAGTCGCAGGTGTTTCTGTACTTCCACATTGACAAATTCTTGCAGGAAGAAGGGGGCCAACAGGGGAGGAACCACCTCTATGCCTTTGGAGATGATGTATTTTTCAAGAAACTGGTGTGAGAACGGGTTGAATTTTAAGAATATCTCTCCCACAATGCCCACCTGCGGTACCTCTTTGTCGGTGGCTGCGTTGTTAAATTCTTCAGCGGCCTGCGCTATCAGTCTCACCAGCCCCTTTGCGTCGTTGCGCAAGATGGGGCCGTCAACGGCTTCCATGTATTTGTTGCGCAAGGCAAGGGCCAGGCCCGGTTGTCGTTCTCTGACGATAGTGGCATGGTACATCTCCGATATGGCATCACCGTAGAGGATGGCTGTGACGATGATGTTGGAGTATTTCAACCAAGGCACCTTGAATCCTTCCTGCTCGTTTCCCTCTCCGGCTGTAGCCGTCACGCCGAGTGTGAGCAAAGGCACTTCCCGGAATCCGTTGGCCACCATTGCCCGCTTGATGAGTCCGGCATAGCTGGTGGCCCGGCATTGGCCTCCCGTCTGGCTCATCACCACGGCCGTGTTGTTCAAGTCATACTTTCCGCTTTGCAGGGCTTTGATGATGTCGCCGATGATGAGCGTGGCCGGATAGCATATTTCGTTGTTGGCATATTTCAAACCGAGTTCCGCACTCTTCTCGTCGCTCATGGGAAGCACTTCCACATCGTAGCCGATGAGTTTCAACACCGGGTGGATGATGGGCGTGAGGTATTCCGTCATGTAGGGGGCGAGTATTTTGCGCCCGGCATCCCGAGTACGGAAAGTCCGGGTCTGTTCAAGTCTTGCCGTTTCTTGCCTTTGAGCGGTCCTCATCTTGTTGTTGAGGCTTTCCACAAGCGAGCGCACACGCAGTTTCAAACTGCCTATGTTGCTCACGTCGTCTATCTTCAGCAGTGTGAAAGGTTTGCTGTGTCTTTGCAGGATGTCCCTCACCTCATCTTGGATGAAAGCGTCGGGGCCGCACCCGAACGAGGTCATTTCCACAAAATGCAGCCGGTCGTCTTGGTCGGCCGCCCATTGTCCGCTTTTGATAATGCGATTCATGAACGCCCATTGCTTCACGAGATAGGTGTCTCCGGCACTTGTTTCCGTGTTTCCCCTTACGATGTCGTCGCTAATCACATCTACGCCCAGTGAGGCAATCATTTCCGACAGTTTGTGTTGTATGAGTGGATCGGTGTGGTAGGGCCTTCCCGCCAGCAGGAGTGTCAGCCGTCCCGCTTTTCGTCCGCTCTCGTATATGTCTTCTGCTTTTTGTCTGATTTGCCGTGCAAACTCATTCTGTGCCATGAGGGCTTGGGCAAGAGCTTCTTTGGCCTTCTTTTCCTTTACGCCCAGTGTCTTCAGGTAATCTACAATCTGCCTGCCCAACAGCCGTTGGTTGGCAAAGTTGATGACCGGTGTGTCGAGCGGTTTGTCAAGTGTCATGGCACTTTTGATGACATCCGAGTAGCCCGACACGATGGGGCAGTTGAATGAGTTGAGTGTTCGTTTCGCGTCATCGTTGCGTTCATACACCACGTAGGGCATGAGAATCCTCGACACCTGCGGATTGCCGTTCAGTTCGGCTATATGGGCATGTACGAGTTTGGCCGGGAAGCAGATATTATCAGACATCACCGAATTTAAGGCTCCTTCGTAGCGGAAAAAGGTGGATTCGGATGACAGTTGCACGGCAAACCCGGATGCTGTGAGCAGTTTGTTCCAAAAAGGGTAGTCCTCATACATGTTCAGCACGCGCGGCAGCCCGATAGTTTGCAGTTGTTTAGTGGCTGCGTTTCCCGACTCCGGGTCATCCGGTAGGGTGGGGCGGTCAAACAGCAGACGGTATTTGTAGGTGTAGATGTTTTCTCCCTTGATGTCGTGCCCGCCTTTGTTGTTATACACCCGTTCGCACTTGTTGCCCGAGTAGAACTTGTTGCCCCCGGCAAACGTGTATCTCGATACGAGGCAGTGGTTTTCGCAGCCTTTGCACTGCATCTGCCGAGTCTCAAACGAGGCCACGGCCAGCAGTTCGTCAATGGTGCGCCCACTCTTTTGTTCTTCTTGTTGGTCCTGTCCGTTTATGATTCCTGTCAGGCTGTGCAGGGCACAACCATAGGCCCCCATCAGTTCTGGCATGTTGCTGCGTGCCACCTCGTTGCCTGTGAGCAGTTCGAAAGCCCTCACCACCGCATCGTTGCGCATGGTGCCTCCCTGCACGACTATTTTCTTGCCCAGGCTGTCGTTGCCATGTAGTTTCAGCACTTTGTAGAGACAGTTTTTGACTACCGAATAGGCTATGCCGGCCGAGATGTCGGCCACGGTGGCTCCTTCGCGCAACACTTGTTTCACTTTTGAATTCATGAACACCGTGCAGCGTGTGCCCAAGTCGCAAGGTGCACCGGCCGTACATGCCAGTCGGGCGAAGTCGGCCACCTGATAGCCTAAGTTGTTGGCAAAAGTTTGGATGAAAGTTCCGCATCCCGACGAACAGGCTTCGTTCAGTTCCATTCTCACCACAGCCCCGTTTTCCACAAATATGGCCTTCATGTCTTGTCCGCCGATATCGAGAATGAATGAGACATCGGGCATCAGCGAAGCCGCCGCCCTATAGTGGGCCATCGTCTCGATGATGCCCTCATCGAGGTTGAAGGCAGTCTTGATGAGTTCCTCGCCATAGCCCGTGGTGCAGGCCCCGACCACTTCGAGTTCGGCCCCGGCGTGTGAGGCCTCCTCCTGTAGGGCTTTCAGGCCGTCTTTCACCGCCCCAATCGGGTTGCCCAGATTGAGCCGGTAGTTGGTAAACACGATATCGGGTACCGGTACGTCTTTCCTGTTTTCGGAGGGATTCGGCTTGGAAGAAGGCACCCTTACGGCGACAATCTTGGTTGTCGTCGATCCCGAGTCAATGCCGATGACCACCCGTTGCCTGCCCTTGTCGAAGTGGCGAACTTCTGTGGCAAAGTGTTTTTTGGCATTAAGCCACTGCCGGTGCTCTTCTTCGTGTTTGAAGAGGGGTGGCAGGTTGGAGGTGAAGACGGTGGCATCCGCTTCCTTGTGTCGGGCACGTTGGATGAGTTCACCCAGTCTGACGGGGGCTTTTCCTTCTTTCGCCCACTTGTCTTGGTTCTCTCCACTCTTGATGGCGCATCCTATCGCCGGAATGAGGTTGCTCCTTTCCGACACGATGAAGTCTTTGTCACTCAGGTGCAGGTAGTCGGCGAAGGCTTTTCGTAGTGCCGGAAGAAATGTCAGCGGCCCGCCACACAGCAGAATGGGTGTTCCGAAGTCGCAGCCATGACTCAGTGTAACGATGGTCTGCACGGCTATGGAGTGGAAGATGCTGGCCGCGATGTCTTCTTCCGGAAGGTTTCGGGACATGAGATTTTGGATGTCGGTTTTGGCAAACACTCCGCAGCGGGCGGCCATCGGATAGAGGTGTTTGGCTTTCAGTGCCTTGACACTCATCTCTTGGTTATCGATGCCCATGAGCACACTCATCTGGTCAAGAAAGGCTCCGGTGCCTCCGGCGCAGTTGCCGTTCATCCGCAGTTCCATGTTGCGCCCGTTGAAGAAGACCACCTTTGCGTCTTCGCCACCGATGTCGATGAGTTCCTTGGCCTCGGGGTGCATGGTCTTGGCATAGACAGAGGCCGCCACCACCTCCTGCACGAAGTCGGCCCGAAGCGTCTCAGCCGTACTCATGCCCACGGAGCCTGTCACGCATATCGACACCTCGGCATCGCCAATAAGCCTGAAAAGCTCTTGGAAATAGTCGTCTACCAGTTGGCTGACATGTGCGTTGTGGCGTTCGTATCTCGAAAAAATGATGTTGTTTGTTCCGTCAAGGACGGCCATCTTGGCAGTCGTGCTGCCAACGTCAAGGCCTATCCTGTATATGTGCCTGTCCATACATCTCTGAATTGTATGATGCAAAATTACAACTAAATTGCGAGAATGAAAAATATTCCCGACTAATTTAAATGGCATTTAACGTATTGGGATAATTGAAGCAGGACGGGATGTTGTGGTGGGTGGAATGCGAAGTTAAGGCGGTTTGGTGCAGATGGTGGCAGGCCGTTGCCGGAGAGGGGAAATGGAGCGGCTGTACCGGGATTGGTGCAAGGCTGTCGAACGCCCCGTGCATGGCCCGTGAACCACTTGTGCAAGAGCTTTGCACGGGGCGTGCAGAGCCCTTGCACCGGGCCGGGGGGCGCTCAACGCTTTTCTCATCGAGGCCGGAATTGCCGTTAATATCAGTCTCACAGTCGTTTCATTGTTACGGAGGGGCAAGCTGGCGGTGTTCCTTTAGCGAAGGCAATTCTACCAAACGGTGTATTTAAAACTAAAAAACACTAAAAGGTTTTGTGCTTTTACATTTATTGACTATATTTGCCTGCAGATTTATGACTCTGAAAAACTTAATGAGAAGTTTATGGAACGAACAAACGTGAAGCCCGCTGAGGGCAAGTTGGGAATTATGGTCGTGGGCTGTGGTGCTGTTGCCACGACTTTCATGACAGGTGTATTGATGGCCCGCAAGGGACTGGCCAAACCCGTGGGTTCGATGACACAGTATGACAAGATACGGGTGGGCAAAGGTGACAACAAGAAGTATTTGTCCTATGCTGACATTGTGCCGTTGGCCAAACTGGACGATATCGTTTTCGGCACATGGGATGTTTATCCCCAAAACGCCTATCAGGCAGCGATGTATGCAGAGGTGCTGCAAGAGAAAGACATCAACCCCGTGCGTGACGAACTGGAGAAAATCGTGCCTCTCAAGGCCGCTTTCGACAAGAATTATGCCAAGCGCCTTGACGGTGACAACGTGAAAGACTGCAAGACGCGTTGGGAAATGGTGGAGGAACTGCGCCGGGACATGCGTCGGTTTAAGGAGGAAAACGGCTGCGCGCGCATCGTGGTCATCTGGGCGGCTTCCACGGAAATTTATGTGCCCGTAGACGAGCGGGTGCATGGTACGCTGGCTGCGCTTGAGGCTGCCATGAAGGCCGACGACCGCGAGCATGTGGCTCCGTCGATGTGCTATGCATACGCGGCTCTGAAAGAGGGTGCTCCCTTCATCATGGGTGCCCCCAACACCACAGTCGACATTCCGGCTATGTGGGAACTGGCCGAACAAACCCGTATGCCCATTTCCGGCAAAGACTTCAAGACGGGGCAGACACTGGTCAAGTCGGGTTTTGCGCCCATCATCGGCACCCGCTGTCTGGGGCTGAACGGTTGGTTCTCTACCAACATCCTCGGCAACCGTGACGGACTGGTGCTCGACGAGCCGGCCAACTTCCACACCAAGGAGGTGAGCAAGCTCTCTACGCTCGAAACCATCTTGAAGAAAGAGGACCAGCCCGACCTGTATGGGGACATCTATCACAAGGTGCGCATCAATTACTATCCGCCCCGCAACGACAACAAGGAGGGTTGGGACAATATTGACATTTTCGGATGGATGGGCTATCCCATGCAAATCAAGATCAACTTCCTTTGCCGTGACTCCATTCTTGCCGCTCCGTTGTTGCTTGACCTCACGTTGCTTAGCGACCTTGCGGCGCGTGCCGGCCGTTATGGCATACAGCGGTTCCTGAGTTTCTTCCTCAAGAGTCCGATGCACGACTACACGCAGGGCGAGGAGCCGGTGAACAACCTCTATCAGCAATACACGATGCTCAAGAATGCGATTCGTGAGATGGGAGGCTATGAGCCCGATGAAGAGATAGATTGATGGTTGGAAGCCGGCAGTACGGCTTTCAACGACGGTATATATACGAAAGAAACCCTTTCGCTCGTGCCCCATTTGTCGGGGTCATGAGAGAGCGAAAGGGTTTCTTTTGCGTTTTTTGGGGCGGTTCTCGGGAATGGAGAAAGTCCGCTAAAGTGTCGGGAAGGGGAGATATGTGTGGCGTGGCCTGCCCGTCTGACAGTGTCTTTTTAGTGGTGTCTTGTCACGAATCGGTAGGCCCATTCCCACAGACAGACTCCTGCGAGGGCTGTCAAGATGCCGAGCAGGACATCGATGATGTAATGGTGACCCGTGTAGACGGCTGTCCACCAGATGCCGACACAGATGAAAGCGAAAACCCCCGTCACATATCGGTGCTGTCGGCTCATGGCTGCATAGATGGTGGTGACGAGCATGTAGGCTGCATGTAGGCTGGGCACGGCGGCAAATACATTGGCATTTTTGCCATATAGAGCGTGGAAGACGGGCAGACCGGTCATGGCATCCCAACGGCCGAGGCCGGCCACGTTGCCGGGCGTGTGAAGAATGGGGGTGAAACCGTAGTGCATGGCATACCAAGGTGGGGCGGCCGGATGGATGTAGTAGCCTACGAAACCGAGCCAGTTGACGAGCAGGAAGGCCCATGAGAAACGCAAGAACCAACGCCGCCGGCGCGTGGCATAGAGGTAAATGGCAAACCCGATGGGCACGGGCACCCAACAGAGGTAGAAGATGCCGGCCATGAAGTCAGCTGCCGGTGTGTGGTGGATGGCGAAATATTCGCTTGGGATGAGTGCCCTGTCGCGCACGATGGCAGCTGCCGACCTTGGGCAAGCGACTTCCAACTGCTGTCTCCAAGTGGTCGGGTCGGTTTCTATGCCAAAGAAGTGCTTTTCTGTGGTATAGAGACTGCTCACATCAATGGTGTTGACGTGGTAGTTGGGGTAGAAACGCATGGCATCGTAGGTCACGGCAAAGAGCACCCACGGGAGAAAGAAAACAGCCGGCCGACGGGTCTTCCTCCATGCCAGCATGAGGGCGAAAACAAAGATGAGGTATAATGATGTCATGTCGGTTATCCTTTGATGGGGACGGATTGTCGGGCCGGTGTTGGATGTCTCCTATCGGTCTTTCAATTCCTTATGGCAATGGGCCACGCGCCAAAAGGCTGTGATGTTGGCCAAAATGGCGATGACTGTCATGCCGCCGGCAAGCCACCACAGATTTTCCGTGAGGCCGGCAAGGATGGCTACAAAAGCCGTTACCACCACACGCTCGGGCCGTTGCATGAGTCCCACCTTGCATTCTATGCCGAGCCCTTCGGCCCGGGCCCTCACATAGCTCACCATGACCGACCCGATCATGGCTGCAAAGGTGGTTATTCCCATCCAAAACCAACCGGCCTGAATGAATATCAGGCAGATACCGAAGAGACTGATGAGTTCGCTGTAGCGGTCGAGTGTGGAGTCCCATAGAGCCCCGAAAGTGCTCGACATGTTGCCCAGGCGTGCCAACCGACCGTCTATCATGTCGAACAAGCCGGCAAAGAGTATCACGGCACCGCCCCAACCCAGCAGTTGGAAAGCCACCACGGTGTTGTCGGAGGCATTGATGGCCTCGTCGTTGAACTGCATGGCACTCTTGACAAAAAGGGCTGCTGCTACGATGTTGCCCACAAAACCGATAAAAGTTATGATGTTGGGGGTAAGTCCCACTTTGATCATGGCTTTGATGAGGGGATTGATTACCCAATAAATGACTTTCTGAAGGAAATCTCGATAATTCATATCTGACAATTATTAGTACTCGTTGTTTGTGCCATTCCGGGGCAAAGGCGGGTGTTGGAGGGGATCTTTCTCCTTGAAAACAAATTTGCGTTGGGCCGGATAATTGATGAATATGGCCACGAGAAAGGCCATCAGACACTTCACAATGATGAAGTAGCGTGCCCCCACATGGTTGGTGATGAGGTTGGTTCCGCCCCCATTGAGCGTCAGACTGATGACCCAGACGAGAAAATAACGCCAAGCCACCTGCTTCTTTTTACGGTTGTTTTGTCTGAAGACATAGCGGTAGTTGATGAAACAGTTGGTCACACCGCCACTGAACACCCCAATAAGATTGGCCCAGGCATAGCTTAGCACGTTCAGATCGGTCAGCCCGATGGCCAGTCCGAAATCGACAATTCCGGCCATTGATGCGCTCATTTCCGCTTTGCTGAGCAACCATAGCTCATGTTTCAGATGACCCATCCCGGAATGTTGCCAATGATTGATAACATGATAAGCGCATAGAGTCCGCCGAGCAAGTCATCGGCAATCACCCAAAAAGCACCGGTCTTCCGGTCGAGTCGCTTGATGCCCAAAGGTTTCACAATGTCGAAGAATCTGAACAGCACAAGTGCGGCCAGTGCCATCCATATCCGGTTTTCAATCTCAAAGAAAGGGGCGGCCAGCAAGGCAGTCCATAGCCCCACCATCTCGTCGACCACCACCCGAGAAGGGTCTTCGCCCCACATCGGCATCAACTTGGCGGTGGCCCAAACACCCAGCACACTGAAAAGGAGGATGAGGGCCACAGTGAAAGCCTCAAGCGCCGCGATGGGGACCACATAGGCCAAGCCCACCCAGATGATGCCGGCCAACACGGAACCGGCCGTTCCGGGGCCCCAAGGCCAAAAACCGCTACCGAAACCGGTGCCTATTATCACGGGGAGGAGCGGCGCCTTTTGGTCAGAAATGTTTCCTTTGTTGTTCATTTGCTCTGCAAAAATAATAGAAAAAACGTAAATATCCAAAAAGTTTTCCTGCTTTTCACAATATTATATATAACTTTGCACCCGTTTTTATAGTGATAGAATAAGGTAAAATAGAGAGTTTTGAAAATCAGAATCAGCATACTTCTCATGTTGCTTTCCCTCTGTTTGTCGGTGAAAGCACAAATCAACGGTCGTGTGGTGGATGCCAATGGCTATGCCATTCCTTATGCCAGTGTGGCGTATAAAGGCCATCAGGTGGCTGTTTCGAGTGATGTGGAGGGCCGTTTCACGATAGAGCGCCACAACGGGTGGGTGCTCACCATCAGCAGTTTGGGGTTCAAGTCGCAGGCAGTCAAGGTGGACAACGACACGAAGAACCTTGAAATCAAACTCAAGGAGGACAGTCATAAGCTTGATGAGGTGGTGGTGAAATCGTGTCGGGGCAAGTATTCGCGCAAAGACAATCCGGCCGTGGAGCTGATGCGCCGTGTGATAGCGGCCAAAAAGAAGACAGATCTGCAGAACCATGACTACTACCAGTATGACAAATACCAGAAACTGACGATGGCTGTCAACGACATCAAGCCTGAGCAGTTGGAGAACGGCTTTTTCAAGAAGCGCCAGTACCTCATTGACCAAGTGGAGGTGTCGCCCTACAACAACAAACTCACACTCCCGCTCTCGGTAGACGAAACCGTGACCCAGCATCTCTATCGCAAGAATCCGCACAAGGAGCGCGACATCATCAAAGGCCAACAGAGCACGGGCATTGGAAACATCTTGCAGACGGGCGATGTGATCAACACTACTTTGAAGGAATTGTTCACCGATGTAGACATCTACGACGACCACGTCCGGTTGCTTCAATATCCTTTTCCGTCACCGATAGGCAGGACAGCCATATCGTTTTATCATTTTTACATCGAAGACACGGTCTATGTGGACCGCGACTTGTGTTACCATTTGCAGTTTATTCCCGCCAACTCCCAGGACTTCGGCTTCCGTGGTGAACTCTATGTGCTGGCCGACTCGTCGCTCCACGTGAAGCGATGCAACCTCTTCATGCCCCACAACTCCGATGTGAACTGGGTGGACAACATGAAGATAGAACAGGAATATACCAAGCTTGACAACGGCGAGTGGGTGCTTACCAAAGACGACATGGTGGCCGAACTCTCCATCACGAACTATCTCTCCAAGTTGCTTGTGGTGCGCAACACGCGGCTGAGCGACTATCAGTTTGCCGAAATATCCCATCAGCTGCTGCGGGGCAAGGCTCTTGTCAAGCACGATGCCGAGGCTATGAACCGCGACGAGAGTTTTTGGAAAGACTATCGGTCGGTGGATTTGACCAAGAGCGAGTCGTCGATGAATCAGTTTATCCACCGGCTTGAGAACTCCAAGGGATGGAAATGGATTATCGTCAGCGTGCGGGCACTGATGGAAAACTATGTGGAGACGGGCAGGAAAGACGCGAAGAGCAAGTTCGACTTTGGTCCCATCAACACCTTCCTTTCCAAAAACTATGTCGACGGCATACGCTTGCGGTTGGCCGGGCGCACCATGGCTGCCCTCAATCCGCATTTCTTTTGGAACGGTTATGGAGCATACGGCACCGACTCCAAGCGTTGGTACTACGGCAGTGAGTTTACCTATTCATTCAATAAGAAGAAGAGTTCGTCTTTTGAGTTTCCGCAACGCAACATCATCTTTGAGAGCAGCAAAGACGTGATGTCGCCTTCCGACAAGAATCTGCTTCACAACAAGGATAATATCTTCATGACATTCCGCGCCTCGACACAGAAAGAGATGTATCTCTTCAACCGCCAGAAGCTGTCGTTTGTCTATGAAACCGACTGGGGATTCTCGTTCAGGGCAGGTGTCAAAACCGAGAGCAACGAGACTGTGGGCGACCTGCACTATTGGCTCGGGCCGTCGACAGCCAATATGAAACGCATCGCCAACGGGCGCGTCGTGGGGCGGGAGGTCAAGAAAATCCGCATGTCGGAGGTTTCACTGGGATTCAAATATCATCCCGGTGTGACATACGTCAACACCAAACAGCAGCGTTTGCCCATCAATCTCGATTCTCCCGAGTTTTGGGTTGTACACCGTGCGGGATTCAAACATTTCCTCGGTGGGCAGTACAACAGCAACATCACCGAACTTGGTTTCTACAAGCGTCAGTGGCTGGGCAGTTGGGGATATGTGGACATTCATGCCAAGGGGGAGGCGCAATGGAACAAGGTGCCCTTCCCGCTGCTTGTCCTTCCCCCCATCAACTTGAGCTATTTTGAGCATGAGAACACCTTCAACCTCATGCGCGATTGGGAATTTCTCAACGACCGCCAGCTGTTCTGGGCTGTGTGTTGGGATATGAACGGTAAACTGCTCAACCGCATTCCACTTGTCAAGCGGCTTAAATGGCGTGAATATTTTGCCCTCAAAGGCATGATGGGTACGCTTACTTCCAAGAACAATCCCGACTACGACGACAACCTTTTCCGCTTCCCCACCGGAGCACACCGCATGGACGGCCAGCCCTACTGGGAGGCTGTGGCCGGTGTGCACAACATTTTTAAATTCTTCTCTATGGAATATGTGCGCCGCTTATCCTATCTCCACAATGAGAAAATTGACAAGTGGGGCATCCGCTTTGGCTTTGACATGACTTTCTGACCTAGCCGGTATCGGCTTCAAGCCGGTGTGGCAGATAGAGCGAGAGGCCATCAGCCACATTCCAAAGAACTATGCGTGCAAACGATTGCAAGGCGTTTGCACGCATTTTTTCTTCTTTTTGGTATCAACGAGGGAGATTCGTCGTATCTTTGCATCATCGAAGTGAAAGATATATACTTATTGTCGATTAAACATATACGAAGAGGTAAAAGTTAAGGTAGAGATTGTTTTTCGTGTCAATGGGTATCAGTCGAAGAGGTAGGAAGATTGTTGGAAGGTTGATAGAATAGTGAGAACAGATTAGGGTATTTAAGTGTTTGATAGTTTTGTAGTTTGTGTTTTAGTAGATTGATTGTTAGAATCAGAAAGTTTAGAAAGAAAAATAATTAGTTTTTGTTGATTTAGTGAGTTCAAAATCCTCAGGCGCAGTGGTTGCGACTGAGGGTTTTATTTTATGAGTCCATTGTTCGGTGGGAGAGTCTTCTTGCTTTGGGGGCTATTTTGATAGGGTTACGTTTCGTCCGGCCTTCTCTATATTTGCATTCACTGATGGCATAACTCTTGTGTCTTTCGCCTTCAGACTTTGGGCAATCGTTTGCACATGGAGATGATTTGTATGTCGTCTTGAGTGTAAGAAAAAATCTTTGTCGATTTGCATTTTGGTCGTTTATTCACTATCTTTGCATTGGCAAGGGAAGCATGTAGGTGCTTCCCTTTTTTTAGCCCCTCCCCCCTGAAGGTGGCATTTCCCTGTCGTGGAGTGTTGTTTGGCCCAAGTGGCCTTGTCAAATGGCCTCTTTCACATTTTCGTTCGGCCCGAACGAGCTTCTGAGTGTGCCCGTTTTGCAATGTCGGTCGGGTTTGGTGGGAAAATTGATGGACCCGATGGGGCTAATAAGGCAAATGGGATAAGATGGACAAGAGGGCGGGGAGATATTGCATGTAAGGCTTTTTCAAAAGTTTTAATGGTTCGTGCTATACTGTCCGTGTAGGGCGTGTTCAATGTGGTCGTGCCTTGACAGTTTCGCCGCTAAAATCTATTTTCACCTTCTCGCGTCCCATCGAATTGAGCAAACGGGTAAACTGTTCTTGGGCATTGGCTTGGGCTGTGGCGATGTTGGCAGCGGTGAGGCAGCGTGCCTTCATTCGCTCGTATGCCCTGTTGTAAAGGGTTTCTCGGTCGGCATCGCTCCAAGAGCCGCTCTCGTAAAATGATTGGGTGCGTGCTTCATCAATGAAGTCTTGGTCGAGAAGTTTCACCTGGGGGAGCGTGCAGCGCAGTGTGTCCCCGTCTTCGGAGAGCCAATGGGGGCCCAGTTCGTGCAGATTGAGGCCCAACCGGAGCGTTCCGTAGTAGATGCGGACGAGTTCACTGTCGCCGAAGAAACCGTGCTTGACAGTGTCGATGAGTTCTTCGGTGTTGACGGAGAGGAACTCCCATTCGCCGATTTGCTCAATGGCTGTGATTTGAGTGGGGCTAAGACTTATCTTGTCATCCTTGCTGATAGTCAGTCGGTTGTCTTTGTTGAAATAATAGAGGGCCGTCATACCGGCTATGACAACAAGGATGATGGCCACCAGTGCGATGCCCACGGCCCCTGTCACGTTTTTCACAAAGCGTTGAAGATTATTATTGTGCTTTTCCATATTCGGTGGAATTGATGTTTAGGAAACTCTTGATTTCGCTTGGCGTGAACTCTTTACGGAAAGTCACAGTGATGTCTTTGTCCTCATATCCCATCTGTTCTATCAAGGGGATGAGCGTGTTGGCGGCACTTTGGCGGGCTTGCTCCATAATGTCCATGCGGGCGATGTCATTGATGATGGCCTGACGGCCCTGCTGCTCATAGTTAGCCAGCTCCTCGTCAGTGAAGTTGCTGCGGGTGAGGGCTACATATTGCTTCACGTCCTTGTGGTCTATCTTCGTAGAAGTGAGATCCACCTTAGGGTCGGGGAGGGTGATTTCTATCTTTTTGCCTTGTCTGCGCACATTCTTTTCGGAGAATCCCGTGAAGTCGATATAGGTCTTGAGCGTGGCATCCATAGGGATGGCCACCTTTCTTTTGCCGGCCGGCAGATTGATGCTGAAATCCTTTTTGAAAAACGAACCGTTGAGCTGCAGCTTGTCGTCGTGGGTCACGATCTTGTGTATTCTGAATTCGGAGGTGTACAGTTTGGAGCATTTCTGTATCTGCATCACCAGCAGCGGAATGGTGTCGATGGCTTCCGGCCCGTCTGGAGTTTTTCCCTTGCTGCACGACAGGAGCAGGACAGCAAGGAGAGCTGTATGGATGGCTATTCTTTTCATACGGAAATGAACTTTCGTTATGTGCGCAAAGATAATAAAAAAATGTCAAAGTCTTAGTTTGGAGCCATTATTTTTAGGTTGTCCGTTAAACTTTATGCCTTCCGATGCGTCATGTAGTTATAATGGTCAATAGATGCACTAATGTGCAAAAATGAATAGTGGTACAAGGATTGAACATCGGTGATATTATGTGAAAATCCGATAGGTTGATTGAGAAGGTATCCAGGTGAAGGCACCGGCTATGAATTTAGCCGGTGTCTTTTTGTCTGTTCCGCTTTTTTTATTAACTTTGCAAACATGTTTACCTGTGGCAAGTCCTTGCTGCAAATCGTTATATGGCAATTACGTATGAAAAAGATTTTTATAATAGGTGTGGCCGTCATGATGTCAATGGCCTTTTCTTCGTGCAAGAAAGAGAAAAAGAGTACGGACATCATTACGACGAAGCCGGTGGTCAAAGTTCCTAAGAAAACACAACAGATGAGCAATTATGTGCAGATGCGTGAGGTGTCGTGGTTGGGGGCGACCTACCAAGTGGAGGTGAAGCGCATGTCGGATGCCACGCTCGATGTTGTGGCATTGGAGGATGGCAGCAAGTATTTCGACAACAAGATTTCGGTGCGCATCTTGCGAAAAGACGGTTCGGAGTTCTTCAAACGTGTTTTCACTAAGGCTGATTTTTTGTCTTACATTGATTTCGGCACTAAGAAACACGGTGCCTTACTGGGCATTGTCTATGTCAAAGCAGAGGGCGACTGGCTCTTCTTTGCAGCCAGCGTCGGTTCTCCCGATGTCACGAGCGATGAGTATATTCCTATGGTGCTGAAGATTTCCCGCATGGGGGCTGTCAGCATCAGTAAGGATACGCAGTTGGACAGTGCACCGTCTGCAACGGCTTCCGGACAGGAGGAGGGCGGAAGTGAGCCTATGGATGACGAAGACGGGGAGGATGGAGTTTAGCGGTTGGGCATCGCCCGGCTGCCGAGCCAACCGTCGAGCCTGCTTTTGTATCTACCGGTGGAGAAGCAGATTGGCTACCTGTAATACCTGTAAACTGGGTTCCGGACATGTCCGGGTGTGGTCGATACTTCTGTCCAAGGGCCTGTTTGAGAAGTGTAATCGGTGAGATAGAGGAGTGGAATAAGCGGAATGAAACAATAAAAGGCGGGAAAACCGAATCCGGTTTTCCGCCTTTATGTGTATGATTTTATCCTATACGAATCTTAGGAAGGCTGTGTGATGGTATTGGAGTTTTATCTTCTCAGTTTCCTGTATTCGTCATCGAAACTCTTGGGATGGTGTCCAATAAAGAGTACGTTGAGTAGACAGTTGGCCGCGATCTCGTTATCGCTGAGGTCGACTCCTTTCTCTTTCTTGATATCTTTGCCCAAAAGTAACTCCCATGCTGCATCAAAGTTGCTGTCATCGGCACCGACAAATATTTCGCCTGAGCCCGAATCTTTTCTCAACTCATATTTAATGACTTGTTTGTTAATTGCCGGTTTCATGTCACAGAGAATGTTGAATGCTTTCTCATAAACCTCACGGTGAAGCGGGGCATTGGGAAACATGTCGGTCACTTCCGGGAAGATTTCTTCAAATTCGAAGGCTTGCAAAAATTGATAGAGCTTCATTTCATTAGAATTTAGCCATCTTAATGGCGACGACGGCACACTCATCACCCTTATTGCCAAATTTTCCGCCACAGCGATCCAATGCCTGTTGCAGGTCGTTGGTGGTGAGCAAACCGTAGATCACGGGAATTTCCTGTGTGGCGTTAAGCCGGGCTATGCCGTAGGTCACCCCCTCACAGATATAATCAAAGTGCGGGGTCTCGCCGCGAATGACACTGCCAAGGATAATTACAGCATCGTAACCGCCGTTGAGCACCATTTGACGGGCTCCGTAGATGAGTTCAAAACTGCCCGGGACAGTCTTCACGTGGATGTTCTCGGGAATAGCTCCATGTTTCTTGAGCGTATTCACTGCCCCGTCAAGCAAGGCTCCGGTGACAGTCGGATTCCATTCAGCCACGACGATACCGAAGCACATGTTGCTGGCATCGGGAACCTTGTCGAAGTCGTAGTCGGAAAGATGGTGGAGTGCTGTAGCCATTATGTCAATTTACTGAAGCTCTTTCGATATACTTGTCAATCTCCTGACTCTGTACGAGCATGGAGGCAACGTATTTTTGCTTGATGTCTTGGTAAATCTTCAAGGCCTCGTCTTTTTTGCCTTGGCTTTCCAATATCTCTCCGGCTTTCAGCAGGAATGTGGGCGAAAGACTGTTATTGGTGCCGTTTTTGGCCTTGCTGTCTGCCTTCTGGGCGGCCTCCTTGAAAGAGGCGACTGCCTTGTCGAGTTGCTTCACATGGGCGTAGGCATCACCTAAAGCTGCTATGGCGGCCGGGCTCACCATTTGGTCTCCGGCGGGAGAGTAGGCGTTGAGGAACTTCACTGCCTCGTCCCACTTGCCGAGATTGGCGTTGCTCAAACCGGCATAGAGGTTGGCCAGATTGGCTGCGTCGGTGCCGCTGAAGTCACTGGCAATCTTTGCAAATCCCACATATCCGGCACCGTCACCGTTGAGTGCCTTATCAAACTGCTGGTTGTTGAAGTATTCTTGACCGCGGGCTATGGCGGTGCTGGCTTTGTCTTCGCGCGGGCCTGCGATTTGGGAATTGTAAACGAAGACACCGGCAATGATGACGAAAACGGCCGCTACGGCGATGATGATAGCCTTCTTGTATTTCAAGATGAAGGCTTCGGAAGTGTTGAGGGTTTCAACTTCTTGAGTACCTCTGGATTGTTTGTTTGCCATTATTTTAGATTTTTTATTTATTGCACAATTAAGCGCAGCAAAATTACGTATTTTATCCCATATATTGAAATTTATTTCAAACTTTTTTCGTCTTTTGGGCAAATTCCATTAACTTTGCGAAAAAATCTGAGAGAGCACGATATGGTTTTAAGAAAGTTATCCATTGTCAATTATAAGAATATTCGTGTGGCAAACGTTGATCTGTCACCGAAGATGAATTGTCTTATCGGGCATAATGGAGTGGGGAAGACTAACTTTCTGGACGCTGTTTACTATTTGTCTTTTTGCCGTAGTGCTTTCAATCCCGTTGACTCGCAGTTGATTACGCATGGGGAAGATTTTTTTGTGCTTGAAGGGGAATACGACACTGGAGCAGAAGATTCAGAGCAAATATATTGCGGTATGAAACGCGGTACGAAGAAGCATTTCAAACGTAATAAAAAGGAGTATAAGCGCTTGTCCCAGCATATTGGCCTCATCCCATTGGTTTTTGTTTCGCCTTCCGATACGTCGCTGATAGAAGGAGCCAGCGAGGAGCGCCGGCACTTGTTGGATGTCGTCATTGCTCAGTATGACCGCTCTTACATGGAGTCGCTGGCGGCCTACAACAAGGCTTTGCAACAGCGTAATGCCCTCTTGAAGACGGAAGACGGTGAACCTGACGAAACGCTCATGGAGATTTGGGAGGAAGAAATGGCGCGTAACGGGGAACTGATCTATGAGAAACGGAATGATTTCGTGCGGAAACTGATCCCCGTTTTTCAGGATATTTATCAACATATTTCGCAACAGCGCGAGATCGTATCACTCAAATATGTTTCCCATTGTCAGCGTGGTCCGCTGCTGGAGGTCATTCGGCGCGACAGGTTTAAGGACAGGGCGGTGGGCTATTCACTGCATGGAGTACACCGCGATGACCTTGAGATGCTGATAGACGGCTACCAGCTGAAGAAAGAGGGGAGTCAGGGACAGAACAAAACCTTTGTACTGGCATTGAAACTTGCGCAGTTCAACTTTCTTAAAAACACCACTTCGGGCACGACACCACTGCTTCTGCTTGATGACATTTTCGACAAACTGGATACCCAACGAGTGGAACAAATTGTCAAACTTGTGTCTGGTGACAATTTCGGACAGATATTTATCACTGACACCAACCGTGATCACCTTGACAAAATACTCCATTCGAGTGCGATGGATTACAAAATATTTGCAGTTGAGAACGGTGAACTGACGGAGAGGGGGAGAGCCGATGTTTAAGCGGGAGGTACAGTCGTTGGACGATGTGTTGCAGAAGTTGTTGCGGCAAGAGGGCTTGGAGACCCCCTTGATGCAGAAGCGGCTCATTGATGCTTGGGGCGAAGTGGCCGGCTCTGTGGTGGAGAAATACACAGGAGACAAGTTTATCAAGAATCAGACACTCTTCGTGAAGATTCTGAATCCGGCCTTGCGGGCCGACTTATCCATGATGAAGCAACGGTTGGTGGACAAGCTCAATGCCAAGGTTGGAAGCCGCCAAATCATTGATATTCGTTTTTACTGATTCTCAATGGCATTCCAACGGGGGCAAAGAACTTCATCCATAGGAATATCTGTAGGCTCTGTGGGAATCGTTTCCACCTTTTGGAAATCGAAACATACACCTATTTTATATGCCTGCGGTACTTGCGTCAAGAAGCGGTCGTAGTAGCCTTTGCCTCTTCCGAGCCTGTCGCCGGAAGATGAGAAAGCCATGCCCGGAACGGCAATGAGGTCTATTGCCTGATAATCGGTGAAGGGGAGGCCCGTCGGTTCCATAATGTGGAAACGGCCTTCTCGCAAGTCTTGTATTCCTTCAAACTTTCTGACAACCATCTTTCCCCCATCAATGACCGTAGGAAGCAGCACTTGTTTCCTCCTCTTTATGAGTTCCAGAATGGCCTTATGGGTGTTCACCTCGTCGGGCAATGAGTAATACATCAACACGGTGTGTGCTGTCTGCATACGCTCATGGGCCAAGAGGCGTCCCATGATAGGCAACGACAATTCTTCCAACTGCTGTTGGGAGAATTGTCGTTTTTTGTTGCGCATCGCTTCTCTCAGTTCACTTTTAAGCATACAGCGTTCTGATTCTTTCGCTTGTTGTGTGCCCCTGTGGTGTGGCTTCGTGTTTGACGAAAGCCGTTTTTTTACTTTTTGAGGTCGGAGTCTTGGGCTCCGGTTTCTTTGGGAAGGCACTGTTGGTTTTGAATACCTCCAAAGTTTTGGTAATCACCGGGTCATTCTGATTGAGATACTGATTCCATGCCTCTTCGTCAAGCATGTTATAGATGATGCGGCTATTGATGTAACGCTCCAACAGCTTGTGCGACTTCATGATCATCAAGTTGCGGCGTTTCAGTCCGTGATTGTCGGCATAAACGGCAAACTGTTCCACCGTGTTTTGCTTCACCAGATAGTCTGCCAGTTTTGCCATCTCCGTGAAGTTGTTCAGTTTCAGTCGGTTGTTGTCCGTATATGTGTAGGCAAACTGAAGAATCAGACCGCTCATGGCCGCCCTCTTATAATAAGAGGTGATGTTGAGCGTGTCTTCCGGTACGAAGATGTCGGGCGTGATGCCTCCTCCACCATACACCACGCGGCCCAATCCCGTGTGATAGGCAGGCCCCGTGTGCTTGATGCTGTCTTGCGAGAAGAACTCGCCATGCTGATAGCGAGTGAGCAAGTCTTGTGCGTAGTCGCTGTCGTCGCCCAGCGTGTAGGGTTTCTGTATACAGCGTCCCGATGGTGTATAGTAGCGGGCCACAGTGAGTCGGATCATGCTATGGTCGGGAAACTCTATCTGCTGTTGCACCAATCCCTTGCCGAAAGAGCGGCGGCCGATAATCGTGGCCCGGTCGTTGTCCTGCATGGCACCGGCAAATATCTCCGAGGCCGAGGCCGAACCCTCGTTGATGAGCACCACGAGCGGGATGTTTTGGTAACTTCCGTTGCCCTTGCTCACATAGTCCTGCCGAGGCGACTTGCGTCCCTGGGTGTAGACGATGAGCTTGTTTTTGGGCAAAAACTCGTTGGCTATCTGCACAGCCGACTGCAAATAACCACCTGTGTTGTCGCGTAAGTCGATGACCAAATTGCTGAATCCTCCTTGCGACAGCTTGGCCAGAGCGATGAGAAGTTCGGGATAGGTGGTTTCGCCAAAGTTCTTGATGCGGATGTATCCCGTGTTTTCGTCGAGCATGTAAGCGGCACTGATGCTCTTTTGTGGAATCTCGCCGCGTGTGACGGTGAATTCCCTGACCTTGGTACTGCCATATCTCACCACGCCCACTTTCACCTTGGTGTCTTTTGGACCCTTCAACCGATGCATGGCTTCCTCATTGGTCACCACCTTTCCCACAAACGGTTTGCCGTCTATTGACACGATCTTGTCACCGGCCAAGAGACCGGCGCGCTCGGCCGGCCCGTTCTTGATGACATTCTGCACGTGTATGGTGTCTTCGCGAATGGTGAATTCTATGCCCACCCCCGAGAACGAACCTTTGAGGTCGTCGGTGGCCGTCTGCACATCCTTGGCGCTGATATAGACGGAGTGCGGGTCGAGTTCGGCCAGAATTTGCGGGATGGCTTTGTCCACGAGCGAGTCGATGTTCACCTCGTCTACATACTGGTCGTCGATGATGTGCAGCAGGTTGTTGAGCCTGTTGCTGCCCGAATTGATGATGTTGAGCCTATTGCCGGAGAAGTGGTTGGTGAAAAACGAACCGATGCCGATGCCGATGACCACGCAAAGGGCCAACAGCATGGGCATATATCTGTTTGACTTATTCTGACTCATTGTCGTTGGGATTTAGATAAATTACTTCTATGTTTGCTCTCTTGAGCAGGTTGATGCCGTCTTCCAGCCGGTATTTCTCACCATAAACCACTCGTTTGATGCCCGCCTGAATGATGAGTTTAGCACACTCGATACAGGGCGAGGCTGTCACGTAGAGCGTAGAACCGTCGCTGTTATTCGAACTTCGCGCCAGTTTGGTGATGGCATTGGCTTCAGCGTGTAGCACGTAGGGCTTGGTGATGTGGTTTTCGTCTTCGCACACGTTCTCGAATCCGCTCGGCGTACCGTTATATCCGTCGCTGATGATCATCTTGTCCTTCACCACCAGTGCACCCACTTTGCGCCGCTCGCAGTAGCTGTTTTCCGACCAGATGCAGGCCATGCGCAGATAGCGCAAATCCAGTTTGTGTTGTTTTTCCTCTCGTGTTGTCATGTCAGTTGCCGGTTTGTTGCTTGATACCGTTGCGCTCCAGCAGGGCGTCGATGGTAGGTTCTTGTCCGCGGAAGTGCCGGTAGAGCGTCATGGGGTGTTCCGTGCCGCCCTTTGAAAGTATGTTGTCACGGAAACTCTGTGCCGTTTTCTCATTGAAAATGCCATTTTTCTTGAACACGCTGAATGCGTCGGCTTCAAGTACTTCGGCCCATTTGTAGCTGTAGTAGCCTGCCGCATAGCCTCCTGCCATGATATGGGAGAACTGTACCGTCATGCAGGTTTCGGGCAACTGTCGGCCGAGGATGGCTTTGGCCCACGCCTTTTTCTCGAATGGCATGATGTCTTCGGTGAACTCCTCCTTTTGGGTGTAATAGGCCATGTCGAGCAACCCGAAGCTCACTTGTCGCAGACAACTGTAGCCGACGAGGAAATTGCAGCTTTTCACGATGCGTTCTATCAGTTCGTCGGGAATGGGCTCGCCCGTCTCATAGTGGAAAGCAAACGTGCGCAGAAAGTCTTTCTCCACGGCATAGTTTTCCATGAATTGCGAGGGCAGCTCCACAAAGTCCCACCACACATTGGTGCCCGAAAGGCTCTCGAAGCGCGTGTTGGCAAACATGCCATGGAGCGAGTGTCCGAACTCGTGGAGGAAAGTCTCCACCTCGCCGAGTGTGAGCAGGGCGGGTTTCTCGTCGGTGGGCTTGGTGAGATTCATCACCACGCTCACGTGCGGCCTCACATTGTTGCCCTTGCTGTCTATCCACTGCCCTTGAAACTCGGTCATCCAAGCCCCGCCCTGCTTGCCTTTGCGCGGATGGAAATCGGCGTAGAACACGGCCAGATAGCTACCGTCCTTGTCGAACACCTCGTAGGCCTTCACATCGGGGTGGTAGACGGGGATGTCGTGATTTTCCTTGAACGTGATGCCGTAGAGCCGGTTGGCCAGTCCGAACACCCCGTCGATCACCCGGTCGAGCCGGAAGTAGGGGCGCAACATCTCCGCATCCAGGTTGTATTTCTCCATTTGGAGCTTGTGCGAGTAATACCCGAAGTCCCAAGGTTGGAGCTCAAAGTCCTCGCCCTCCATTTTCCGGGCGATGGCCTTCACTTCTTCCAACTCTTTCTCCGCTGTGGGTTTGTAGGCCTCAAGGAGGTCGTTGAGCAGTTTGTAGACATTGCCGGCATTGGATGCCATGCGGTGCTTGAGCACGTAGTCGGCATAGGTGTCGTAGCCGAGCAGCTGCGCCAGTTCGCGGCGCAGGTTGACAAGCCGCTTGCATATCCCGAGATTGTTTTCCGGGTTGTCGTGCGTACATTCCGTGTTGCGTGCCATGAATATCTCCCGGCGCAGTTCGCGTCGGGTGGAATAGGTCATGAAAGGCGAGAAACTCGGGAAGTCGAGCGTGAAAATCCATCCCTCCTTGCCGTTGTCTTTGGCCGTCTGGGCAGCCGCCTCACGAGCAGTTTCGGGCAGTCCGTCAAGATCGGCCTCGTCAGTGAGGTGCAACTGGTAGGCCTTGCTCTCTTTCAGCAGGTTTTGGGAAAACTGCAAAGAGAGCATACCGGCCTCTTCCGTGAGTTGGCGCAGCTTCTCTTTGTCAGCCTCGTCGAGCAGCGCACCGCTACGTACAAAGCCGTCGTAGCTCTTTTCCAGCAGCATCTGTTCCTCCGGTGTAAGCTCGCGATGGTGTTCATACACCGCTTTCACGCGTTCAAACAGCCGCTTGTTGAGACTGATGTCGTTGGCGTGTTTCGTCAGTATGGGGCTCATCTTCTGTGCCAATGCCTCCATGTCGTCGTTGGTCTCGGCACTCATCATGCACGAGAACACGTTGGACACGCGCTCCAGCAGGTCGTAGTAGTGCGGGCCCTTTTCCTCGTCCACCCTTGCGATGGTGTTCTCGAAAGTGGGGGCGGCCGGGTCGTTGACTATCTTGTCGGTCATCTCGTCGTCGCGCCTGATGCCCTCCATGAAAGCTTCCTCGTAGTGTTCCAGCCTGATGTTGGGGAAAGGCACCGTGTCGTGTGGGGTGTTGTAGGGAATGAAGAAAGGATTGGTGTGAGTCGTTTCTTGATTCGTATTTTCTGCCATACTAACTGTCTCGTTTTATTTTAGTTACAAAAGTAGTGAAAAAAACTGTGTTAATCTTGTTATTCTGTTACTTTTTAACGAATATTACATCAGCCGGTCCGGGCATTCGTCAGTGCGTGTCTGTAGCTGTGGTGTGGGGCGGTGACTTTCTCGGAATATCTGGGGCATATATAGCATGAAACTTACCGAAATAGTAAAAAAGCGTTACGCCCGGGATGTCACCGAATGTATAGCGTTTTCGGTAGGAGTGGGGGAGGTGTCGAGACAAACGGAGAATTTGTGTGACGGAGGCCGGCCGGTAATGTCAAAAGGCCACAGTCAGAAGGCAAAAGGGGCCGAACGAGGAGCCCGTTCCACCCCTTTTGCAAAGCTGTTTGGCCTTACTGACACCCCACTTCAGAGGAAAGTGTTTTTCCAAAAGGATGGGAAACTAAAAAAGGAAGCGTGAAAGCGCTTCCTTTGCTAATGCAAAGATACGATGTATATGACGGAAATGCAAACGGAGATGGATTTTTCTTGACAAACGACACGGGCTCGAAAACGTGTGAAAAGATCCGACGGCTAAAGGCTTCCGTCGGTGTCGAGCAGCAGTTTCTCCATGTCGGGCACATCTATTCTTCCGCGTGAGAGTATAAGGAGCCCCTGCTTTTGCAGGTGGTTGAGTGCGTGGGATATGTCAAGCCGGCTGTCGTTGAGCTCTTCGGCCAGTCGGGTCATCTTGATCTTGAAATGCTTTTCGCCCGTAGGTTGCAGGCAGTGGAAGGCCAGAAAGGAGGCGATGCGGGAGGCAAGCGATGGAGGAACCGGTTGCCACGGACGGTGGAGAAGCCGCTGCGACTGAGTGGACAAAAGATTGAGCAGGTTGATGCGGAAGATGGCCGATTGGCGAATCAGTTTGCCCACTTCCTCTTTGCGCAGTTGGAGCGTGCTGCAATCCGTATGGGCTGTGAACGTGCGGGAGTGGCGCTGCACCAGTCCGAAAAGGTGTTGCGGCTGGATGACCATGGGTGAGGGTAGGCTTTCGGTGAGTTCATAGCCTTGGTCGTCGGCTGTGGCGTGTACTTCCACTTCTCCGTTGAGCACAAATGTAAGGTGGTCGCAGCTGTCTCCGGCCTGCACAAGGGTCTCTTGCGCTGCGAATTTCTCAAATCCGAGCTTGATATGGGCCACCACATGCGACAGTTCGTCCTTGCTCATGCCTTGAAAGAGGGGCAGAGTGAGAAGTTTGTCGTATAGTTGCAGTTCGGCCATGTTGCGTGTGTCGTGCCTGCCTGCGGAGACCATGCGCCGCGAGAGCCATTGGTCACGGGCAGCAGGCGGTTATTGTGCTATTTTGTTTTGGAGTGAGGGAGAATACCACACCGACCATTTGCCATTGTCGTCGTAGATGAAATAGGCCATCAGTTCGGGATGCCTGTCGAGCACTTTTTTGGCTCCCTCAATGCCAAGCACCATGAATGAGGTGGCGTAGGCGTCGGCCGTGGCGCAATTTTGGGCCAGTACGGTGGCCGAGAGCAGACTATGTTGCACGGGATAGCCGGTTTTGGGATCGATGGTGTGGGCATATTTCTTGCCGCCCTTGTAGTAGAAGTTGCGGTAGTTGCCGCTGGTGGCCATAGCCTTGTCTGTCACGTTGAGCACGGTTTGCAGTTCGTTGCTTGTGTTCAGTGAGTCGTCGGTGGGTTTGGTGACACCTATCTTCCACGGCAACCGCTTTTGGCTGATGCCGCTTGTGACCACCTCGCCGCCTATCTCCACCATAAAGTTCTTGATGCCCTTGGCGCGCAGGAATCGCGCCACCACATCGGACCCGAATCCTTTGGCGATGGCTCCGAAGTCGAGCATCACGCCCGGTTTCTTTCTCGCCAACACCTCTTGGCCGTTGGAGTTTTGGATGGCAAGCAGGTTCATGCCAATGTTCTGCCTAAGCAGGTCCACGTCTTTCTGCGTGGGCATCTGCTGGTTTTTGAACCCGAATCCCCAGGCATTGACAAGCGGGGCCACGGTGATGTCGAAGGCTCCATCGGTTTCCTTATCAACGGTCTGCGCCAAGTCGTACACCTCCTTGAACATGCCGCTCATGGCCAGTCGGCCTGTGCGGTTGAAGACTGAGACACTTGACTGCTTGTCAAACATGGAAAACTCGTCGTTCACCTTTTTTAGTTCGCTTTCAATCTCTTTTTGCAGGTCTTTATCGTTCTGGTAGGTCACGTTGTATACCGTGCCGAAGACGAAGCCTGTGTTGTGCCGGTAGGGCGTGTTCCGCTGTTGGCGGATGATGAGAAATGTTCCTATGATGAGCAACAGCAGGAAAGGGATTTGCCAAAAGAGCTTCTTGTTCATAAGTCAAAAATCAGATTAAACGTTCCGCCGATGCGCGAACCGCCATTGCGGCCGTAGCCCGGCACATACCATGCGTCGCCTACATCACCCTCCCGATGGAAGAGCCGGCGCTTGTATCTCACGCTCCATCCCAGATGCACGGGGCCCCATATCTTGGCGTCCACACCGAAAGCCAGTTCCAGCCAGTGCATGTAGCCCTCCACATCATGGGCTTCGTATGGGGCCATGCCGCCATAGTTAGGGTCGATGACACCGGGAGAGGAAATGTCAAACTTGTAGGAGGTGTAGGCATACCGGCCTCCGGCATAGAGTCGGTAGATGTCGTGCTTGTTTTTGAGCATGTTGAAGTCGATGCCGATACGGCCGTAAGGGGCCTGCGTCTTGTAGGTGATGCGCGTTGATTCGTCTTCGGCATCGGCCTTTCCGATGCCCAGTTCTATGATGGGGAAGTAGCGGTCTTTGAGGTTGATGCGCAGGGCTGCCTCGTATTGTCCGTAGTCGCTCAGCAGCAGTTGGCCTGTGCCTAACAGGTCGTAAGACACAGCTATGCCTCTGAACAGGGCCGTTGTGTCGGCCCTGTGTGTGACTGCCGGTCTTTTCGGTTGGCCGAGTGCCCGGGTGGGCAGGAGCAGCAGGAAGCTAATTGCCAGTGCGGAAATATAGGCGGAAATGTGGGGTCGTTGCATCGTAGGTCACATTTGGTTGGTTGATTACCACCGAGTCGATGGCGTGTGTGGTGTAGCTCACACCGGTGATGGTGTGGAAGTAGGCCGGATTGCAGTCCACCGACTCGAAGTGCGGGTGGTCTGTTTTCTTCACCTTGACGGTGTCGTTGACCGTGGTACCGTCTGTAGTGGTGAGTTGGAAATGCAGTTCATCTTCCGCTTGTACGTAACTCATGGGTATCATGAGGCTGTCCACTTTGGTGTCTTGGTTGATAAGCACCGAGTCGGTTCCCGAAGTCCTCTTGATGGCGACGGTCAGCGTGCCTTTAAGGGTGGTTACATCTCCGGCCAGTTTGTACTTCGTGTAGACGGTGTTGTTGAGCGGGCACTCGATGGAGGAGCAGCCACCTGCAAGCAACATGAGTCCGGCAGCGATGACAGCCGGCAATCCAGAACGTCTATTCATGGTCGTTGATTTTGATGGTGTCGGAAATCTGGTAGTCGTTGCGGTTGGGATTTTGCCGGCTGATGAGATCTCCCAAGAAACCGGCCAAGAACAGTTGCGACCCCAGTAGCATGGCCGTGAGTGCGATGAAGAAGTAGGGGGAGTCGGTCACCAAGTGTCCGTAGACCCCATTGTGCAGTTCGATGAGCTTGTCCACGCCTAAGCATACCAAGGCCAAAAAGCTGATGAAAAAGACGATGGAACCCAAGAAACCGAATACGTGCATCGGTTTCTTGCCGAAATTGCTCAAAAACCAGAGGGTGATGAGGTCGAGATAGCCGTTGAAGAAGCGGTTGAAGCCAAACTTGGAACTGCCGTATTTCCGGGCTTGATGCTGCACCACTTTCTCCGCTATCTTGTCAAATCCGGCGTTTTTGGCCAGATAGGGAATGTAGCGGTGCATCTCGCCATACACCTCGATGTTCTTGACCACATCGCGACGATAGGCTTTCAGTCCGCAGTTGAAGTCGTGCAGGTTGTGTACGCCGCTCACCTTGCGGGCCGTAGCATTGAACAGTTTGGTGGGAATTGTCTTCGACAACGGGTCGTAACGTTTCTGCTTGTAGCCCGACACGAGGTCGAATCCGTCGCGGGTAATCATGCGATAGAGTTCGGGTATCTCGTCGGGCGAGTCCTGAAGGTCGGCATCCATTGTGATGACCACGTCGCCCTGGGCTTCCTTGAAGCCGCAATAGAGTGCCGGACTCTTGCCGTAGTTGCGGCGAAACTTGATGCCTTTCACCTCTTGGGCTTTGAGGCTGAGGTCTTTGATGACGCCCCATGAGTTGTCGGTGGAACCGTCGTTCACGAAGATGAGCTCGTAAGAGAAGTCGTTGGCCCTCATCACGCGGTCGATCCACGCGTAGAGTTCGGGTAGCGATTCTTCTTCGTTGAACAGGGGGACTACGACTGAAATATCCATATTGCGAGTGTCGTTAAATGATTTTTCAAAAGTTGTTGTGCGGCTTCTCCAGTTCCCGGCTCACATCCTTGCGTGTGAACAGCGCGATGGGGATGCTCGCCACCAGTCCGCCCATGATGCTTAGCAGGCAGCCTATCATGGCAAAGTCTATCGGCCGATAGGAGGCATAGGTGTCAAGCAGTTGTTTGGAGGTGATGCCCTGAGTCTTGAGCAGTTCCTGCATCTCAGGCAGGGTGTAGGCCTTTTGCAGGTAGTTGAACACGAAGCCGTGGTCGAAAAAGGTGTAATAGATGAAGATGCCGGTGGCAAGGATGAGCGAAGCGTAGAAGAAAATGCTCATAGAGTAGCTCCACGAAAGGAGAAAAGTGGTACGTCCGTGGCACACCGTGTCGCGGTAGCGGCGCAGGTATTTGGCTATGAGAATGAGACTGTATATGCCCAACGCCGTGCCGAAAAGCACCAGCAGTTGTGTCTCATACCCTCTCACCGAAAGAAGATAACTGGCTGTCCATAGCAGTCCGATCATCAATCCGTCGTGTTGGGCGTAGCCGGCCAGTTGCACTCTTTCCTTTAAAAGTCTCATCATTGCTTCTCAAATCCTTTATTGAAATAATGTGCAAAAATAGTCATTTTATCTCACATATTTGTTATAGAGGCCTGATTTTTTGCTTTTTTTGATAATGAAGAGGGGACTGCTGCCCCGTAAAAGAGACAAGATGGCAAGGCTGGTATAGTGGTATAGCCCGGGGGGTGGGTGGGAGGTGTAGTGGCGGGTGGAAAGGGAGGAGAAATGGAAAAATGAAAAAGGCAACATCCCCTTGGGATATTGCCTTGGTGGTGAGCCTCTTGTCGGATTCGAACCAACGACCCCGAGATTACAAATCACGTGCTCTGGCCAACTGAGCTAAAGAGGCGGGTGGGCAAGCGGTTCATATCGCGTCGCTACAACCAAGTACCCTTGCTATGTTCCCATCCTGGGGGATTCCGAGGGAGCTGACCGTATGAGACTTGCCCATGTTGCGATTTTGCGGGTGCAAAGATAGAATAAATATTTGTAATAAGCGAATGTAAGACCGTTTTTCTTTATTCTTTATGATTCGTTTTTAGTCTTTTTAACAGATTGCGGTTTTAAAAATCGACCACCGTGATGCCGGCTCCGCCAAATTGCACGTGCTCATCGGCATAATGGGTCACGTTGGGCACTGTGGCGAGATAGTCGCGTATGAGTTGGCGTAGGATGCCGTTGCCTTTGCCGTGGAGGATGCGCACGCGGGCCACACCCACGAGAATGGCATCGTCGATGAAGTATTGTACGGCAGACAGGGCCTCATCGCCCCTCATGCCTCTTACGTCAAGGTCTTGCCGGAAGTTCTTTTTATGGTCGTCGATGGTCTTGCGGGTTTCGTGAGAGATGCTGTGTGAGGTGAGCCGTTCGGCCAGTTCCTCATTGCGTGTGGTGGCTGTGGCGGTGGAAGAGCCATTGGTGTCCGAGGCGGCTGTGGCCGGTTCGAGGCGGTTGAGACGCATCTTGGTGCGCATGTCGCCAAAGATGACCGTGGCCATCTTGCCGTCGTGCTGCTCCAGTCGGCCAACGGAGGTGAGGCCTTTGATTCTCACCATGTCGCCCACTTCCGGGCAGCGGTCGGATGCCGGGGTGGCAGTTGCGTTGCGTAGTGCCTCAACCGCCTTCTCCTGATTCTTGGCCTTTTCGGCTTTACGCTTGGCGTGTCGCTCTTTTCGCTGTTGTATTTGCGCTATTTTACGGGCTATCTTGTCATCGTTTTCTTGCTTGTCTGCCTCGCTTACCGTAGCCTCAAAGGCTTTCAGTTCTTGTCTAATGCGGCGTGTCTCTTCCTTCTCGGCCTGTTTCTCTCTGATTTCCCTGATAGCATTCTCAATGCGTCTGTTGCTCTCGCGCAACAGTTCTTCAGCCTCTTCACGCGCTTTTTTAAGTATGTTTCGGCGCTGCTGTTCCACCTCTTGTAGGTCGGCCTCGTAGCGCGAGATGGTCTTTTCCATGTCTTTCTCGCGTTGGTGAATGTTTTGGCGCTTGTTCTCCCAGTAGCGTTTGTCTCGCACAATGTCTTGCAGATACTTGTCGCTTTGTATGTAGTCGGTCCCAACAATGGCACTCGCCCGGTCGATGACTGTTTCGGGCAACCCTATCTTTCGGGCTATCTCTATGGCAAACGATGAACCGGGTCGCCCGATGGCCAGTTGGAAGAGGGGCCGCATCTCGTGGCGGTCATAGAGCATGGCTCCGTTGACTACCCCCTCGTGGGAGTCTGCAAAGTGCTTGAGATTCTGGTAGTGGGTGGTGATTACACCGTAGGCCTCCCGCCGGCAGAACTGTTCGAGCACGGCTTCGGCGATGGCTCCGCCAATCTGCGGTTCGGTGCCCGTACCGAATTCGTCAATGAGGATAAGTGTACCATTGCCGGCTTGCCTAATCATGTTTTTCATGTTGAGCAAGTGGCTGGAGTAAGTAGACAGGTCGTTTTCAAGGCTTTGCTCGTCTCCGATGTCTATCATGATGTCGTTGAAGATGCCCGTGACCGACCGCTCGCTTACGGGGATAGACAGGCCGCATTGCAACATGTATTGTAACAGTCCCACGGTCTTCAGACAGACTGACTTTCCGCCTGCATTCGGGCCGGAGATCACCAGTATACGCTTCTCGCTTGTAAGCATGATGTCAAGCGGCACGACATCTTTCGGTTCTGTCTGCCTTGTGTTTTTAATCTTGAGCAACGGATGCACGGCCCTTATCCAGTCGATGTGCGGTTCGGCTTTCACTTCCGGTTCGATGGCCTCCAAACGGTCGGCCAGCTTCACACAAGCTTGTATAAAGTCTATCCGGGCCATGAAGTGATAGGAGTCGAGAATCTCTTTCACATGCGGACGGATGTGGGAAGCCAACACCGTGAGTATTCTCACGATTTCCTGCCGCTCCTCGCTCTCCAATTCTCTGATGCGGTTGTTGGCCTCGACAACCTCTGTCGGTTCGATGAAGACAGTCTTGCCCGTCGCACTCTCATCATGCACGATCCCCTTGATTTTACGTTTCAGTCCCGGTGCCACCGGTATCACCAGTCGCCCGTCGCGTAGGGTGGGAGTGACATCCTTTTCTACGACGCCCTCACTCTGTGCTACTTTTAATATATTATATAAAATGCGCGAGATGTTTCCTTCCGTGCGAGACAGTTCGCGGCGTACTTCGGCAAGTTTCGGGGAGGCGTTGTCGCGTATGTGCCCGTATTTGTCGAGTATCTGGTCGATACGTTGCAGGAGAGTTGGGAAGGTCGCTACGCCGTCGGCCAACCGGTAGAGGGCCGGATAGGGAACTTTTGCTTCGTTTTCATCGTCGGCCAATTCGTCTTTGTCAACGAAGTTGGTGGGAGCCAGCCGTTTCACCATTTCACCTATCGTTCCCAGCGACCGGCGCATGTCGAAAAGTTCGTCCACCTCTATATGGGTGTTCTCAAGTCGTAGGCGGGCTACGGCCATACGCACGTCAAAGAAGTAGGTCAGCGGAAAATCTTCCTGCTCCTCCAACAGCCGTCTGAACTCGCGAGTCCGGCTCAGCCTTTCGTTTACCTCGTCGGCTTGGGTGGAGAAGGCCAGTCCGCCGGCCAATTCTTGTCCCAGTGGGGAGAGACAGCCCGCTTTAAGCATCTGTCTGATCTCGTCAAATCCTATTTTCACCTCTATGTTTGTGGGGTATACCATCTGCCTTTTGTCCTTGTTTGTCTTTATTGCGGTGCAAAATTACTTAATTTATGACTATTGGGCAAATTCCATGCTCGTTATTTTCCTTTTGCTCCGTGTGCATGGCGGTAGGAGCTTTTTTCGATAAAAAGCATGTCTGTCGGCATGAGTTATGGGAAAAAACATTATCTTTGCATCAGATAGCGTTCCCGTGCATGAATGCAGGCTTGGCCGGCATGACATCCGTTTTGGAGCAGATTGCAAGTGTCGGGGGCTGTTGGGAATCATCAAGAACAAACAGATATAAAAAGAGACATAAGCAACAATGAAAAGTATCAAGTATTTTGTATTTACACTGCTGGCCGTCCTTGCGTTATCATCGTGCGGCACCACACAGACCGTTCCGGTCACCGGTCGGCAACATCGTATTTCCGTATCCGATGAACAAGTGCTCAGCCTTTCCCGGCAAGAGTACACCAAGTATATGGCTTCAGCCAAGAAGTCGACCGATGTCCAAGCCACGCAGATGGTGCAGCGGGTAGGCCGTCGGCTGGCTAATGCCGTGGAGACTTATCTGCGTAATAATGGTTTCCAAAGCGAACTAAAGAATTTCCAATGGGAGTTTAATCTCGTGCAAGATAAGAGTGCCAACGCTTTCTGTATGCCAGGCGGAAAGATTGTAGTCTACGACGGATTGTTTCCCTATACCAAGAATGAGACCGGCTTGGCCATCGTTCTCGGACACGAAATAGCCCATGCCGTGGCCAAACATAGTGCCGAACAGCTCACCAAGCAGCAGAACCAGAGCATAGGCACCAACATAGGGGCCAATGTGATAGGCATTGTGACCGGCAGCAACACTATCGGCAATATAGCAGGACAAGTGGCCGGACAGTATTTTTCGTTCCGCAATTTGAAGTATAGCCGTGAAAATGAGCTTGAGGCCGACCACATGGGGCTCATCTTTGCAGCCATGGCCGGCTACGATCCGCAGCAGGCTGTAAGCTTCTGGCAGCGCATGTCGGCAGGCAACGGCAATACCAACGACCTGTTGAGCACCCACCCGAGCGACGCCAAACGCATTGCTGCCATCCAACGGGAGATGCCCGAAGCCTTGAAATATTATAGGGAGTCCACCGCCACCACAGCTTCAGTCCCGGTAAGGAAGTCGGCTGCTACGAATGCTGCGGACAGAAGACGCACGGCGAGAAGATAGCCCACATGTGGAAAAACGTTTGGAAATGGACAGCAACACCATTTCTAAACGTTTTTCGTTAAGAGAAAACGCATCCCCATATTACGAATCACACTCAATCGAACCAACTGTCATGAAAGACTGTTTACGACTTTTAGTTTACTCCGTCGCCTTTCTTCTTATAGGTGGCATCCACGCCCAAACGGGCAAGTATGACCAGATGAGCCGTCATGCAAAGGAGATTATCGCCCGAATGACGGTCAGTGAGAAAATCTCGCAGTTGATGAATGAGAGTCCGGCCATCGAGCATCTCGGTATCAAACCCTACGACTGGTGGAGTGAAGGTCTCCACGGTGTGGGGCGCGACGGGCGGGCCACGGTCTTTCCTCAGCCTATAGCCCTTGGTGCCACCTTTGACGAGGCACTTGTCAGGGAAATTGGTGATGCTGTGGCCACGGAGGGACGGGCGAAGTTTAACGTAGCCCAGAAACTGAAAAACTATTCTCGTAATGCCGGTCTCACGTTCTGGTCGCCCAATGTAAACATCTTTCGCGACCCGCGATGGGGCCGTGGCATGGAAACCTACGGTGAAGACCCGTTGCTTTCGGGTATGCTCGGCACGGCCTACGTGCGCGGTTTGCAGGGTGATGATGCCTTCTATCTCAAGACCGGAGCCTGCGCCAAGCACTATGCTGTGCACTCCGGTCCGGAGGGCACCCGCCACGAAGCTGATATCCATCCTTCCCGGCGCGACCTCTTTGAGACCTATTTGCCACAGTTCAAGATGCTTGTCCAGCAGGGCCGGGTGGAGGCCGTCATGTCGGCCTACAACCGTGTCTACGGTGAGCCTTGTGGCGGAAGTAAATATCTGCTGACCGACATTCTGCGCAAGAGTTGGGGATTTAACGGGCACATCGTTTCTGACTGTGATGCCATCAACGACTTTTATGGTGGCCACCGCTATGTCAAGACACCCGAAGAAGCCTGTGCTGCTGCCATTAAGGCCGGTCTCAACGTGGAGTGTGGCCATACGTTCAAGGCCATGCAGGGAGCTCTCGACCAAGGGCTGCTCGCTGAGGCCGACCTCGACAGAGCTTTGTTTCCCCTGGTGATGACACGCCTCAAACTCGGCATTCTGGAGCCCGATTCGGCTTGTCCCTACAACAGCTACGATGAGAGCGAGATATGCAGTCCTGCCCACACGGCCTTAGCCCTCCGTGCGGCCGACGAAGCCATGGTGCTCCTGAAGAACAACGGCATCCTGCCTCTCGACAAGAACATCCGCACGCTCTTTGTTGCCGGGCCCGGTGCGAGCGATGCTTTCTATCTCATGGGCAACTATTTCGGTTTGTCCAATCGCTACAGCACCTATTTGCAAGGCATTGTTTCACGTGTGAGTAGCGGCACGAGCGTCAATTTCCGTCCGGCTTTTATGCAGATCACCGAAGAACTCAACGATATGAATTGGGCTGTTAACGAAGCCTGCGCGGCTGAAGTGGCCATCGTGGTGATGGGCAACAACGGTAACATGGAAGGCGAGGAGGGCGAGGCCATCGCCTCTGCCAGTCGTGGCGACCGTGTGGGCATCGGGCTTCCGGCCTCGCAGATGAATTATCTCCGGCGCGTGAAGGCGAGGAAAGGAGGTCGGATAGTCGTTGTGCTCACAGGCGGAAGTCCCATCGACTTGCGCGAAATCTCCAAATTGGCTGATGCTGTGGTCATGGCTTGGTATCCCGGGCAGGAGGGTGGGGAAGCCCTTGGCGATCTGCTTTTCGGGGATAAAAACTTCAGTGGTCGGCTTCCGATCACCTTCCCGGCTGATGTGGACAGCCTTCCTGCTTTTGACGATTATTCCATGAATGGGCGCACTTATAAATATATTATTGCTGTCCGGTAAAACTTAAATAGCATAGATATTCTTTCGGAATTGCCTTTA